>Ga0129308_1000044_pt1 | contig 237864 bp, 237 predicted proteins | sample L827metagenome_FD_94440 | JGI IMG/M metagenome (GOLD analysis project Ga0129308, IMG submission 94440) | Ring-tailed lemur group fecal microbial communities from Wisconsin, USA - L827 metagenome | ecosystem: Host-associated > Mammals > Digestive system > Large intestine > Fecal | place: USA...
GGTCTCGACCCGTTTGGCCCCGAAAAAGGTCTCGATGTTAAATACTCGAACAACAAATTAGGTGCTCCAAGGCGCTAACCTTTTTGGGGACCTTTTGCTAACATTTTTACTTGACGAACACAGGCTGTTGCTTTCAAGAAAACTATAGTGTTACTTTTAAGTGCTTTACGAGCTAAAAAGAAATACACTTGTTGCATAAGGCTGAATTGTTTCAGTATGAAAAGCCAAAGTGAATTTTCGTTTTGAAAATAAAGCACTCTTTTAAGTCCAGTTAGGGTTCACTGTGTAAACTTATGCTATGGTCACATTCAGAAAGTTAGAAAGAAGACTTAAAGTACGCGATCTGAGATAATATTTTGTCATAAGGAGGATTATCGATGAGATACCGCAAAATATTGGCGCTATTTCTTTCCTGCGCTACAATTTTTGGGCTTTGCTCATGCGCCCAGACGACTGAATCAGTCAGTGAAAGTGAAACAGATGATACTGCCGCTGCTGTGGTCGACGCCGAAACGAAGGAGTATATTGAGGAAACGCTGAATCTGGCCAACAATGCCGATCTGACCTGGACCTACAGTGCGGACGCTGATGCCTGGGTCATGTCCATCGTGTCGGCGGTGGCCTATCCGGAGCTGCCCGATCAGCAGGGTGTTTCCGTTTGCGTTCCTGGCGCCTATGTTACCGGCATTGACACGGACGGGGATGGGACTGCCGATGTAACCGGGGCGGAATCCGGGGAGGAAGCTGTCAGCGGATCACTGGTCATTGACTATGAGGCGGAGATTACCAGTACCAACGGGCAGACTTATACTGCCGCTACCGCCCCCATTGTTTTGAACACCGGTGCGGCTGGCTACAGCTCTCAAAATAACTCGCTGGCTTCCACTACCTATGCCGCCGAGGGTTATATCAATGTATCTTGTGGTAACCGGGGCAAGCAGGACACTGCTACGGATGAAGATGGAAATACCTACTACACCGGTGACGCCCCTTCCTGCCTGGCGGATCAGAAGGCAGCAGCGCGTTTCATCCAGTATAACATTCTTCTGGGTAACCTGCCCGGCTGTGGGGAGTATCTCATTTCCACCGGAGGATCTGGTGGTGGCGCTCACGCAGTGATGTTCGCAGCCACTTCCAATAACTCCGATTTCTACGACTATCAGATAGAAGCGGGCGCTGTAGGCGTGTACTACACAGAGGATGGTGGTTACTCCACCGCTGTCACTATCGACGGTGTGGACTATGAGATTTCCGACGGAGCCTGGGGCTGTATCGGATACAGTCCCATTACCTCTCTGGTGGAGTCAGACATGACCCTGGCCTTTGAGTATTATCTGGATGCTGACTACGATTTTTCTACTGAGTTCCAGGCCCAGCTGGCGGAGTATCTGTCTGAGGCTTATATGAAATATATCAATGAACAGGAACTCTCTGTCAACGAAGCTGATGTCGGATTCGATCTTAACGGAGACGATGACATGGAGGATACCATTGCTCTGACCATCGAATACGACCCGAATGCTTATCCTGAGACTAATGGCTATTACGGCACTTATTTGGATCTGTATCTGGCGGAATTTACTCAGAATCTCCAGTGGTATGTGGACAATTTGGATTATGCCGAGGACTGGACTTGGTTCGATGTGGACGGCAATGCACTCAGCGATGAGGAAGTGGCCGCTATGACCACAGAAGACAAGGTCGAAGCCTTCCTAGAGGGCCGCTATGCGGAAGGTTCCACCGGCGGCATGGGCGGTGGTATGATGGGCGGTGGCCGTGGCGATGCCATGAGAGAACTGCCGGACGGTAATCTGCCAGATGGCAACCTGCCGGACGGTGAGTTGCCTTCTGATTTGGAAAATGGTCAGGCGAAGCATAATGTGGATGGCAACGATGGTGAAATGATCGTAGGTACCCCTGATGCAGGTACTACCCAGGCCTCCGGCAGCAGCGTGGACTCCAACAACTACTCCACCTATGAAGAAATGGTGGAAGCCTACCGCGCAGACATTGATAGCATTGAGGCTGGTGACGAATACGGCAACAATCTGGTGGAACTCTATAATCCTTTGAATTATATTAGCGCAGGAGACACGGAAAATCCCACTTGGGTGAAGATCCTCTGTGGTGCGGCTGAGGGTGATATCTCTATGTTTAATTCGCTCAACCTTCAGATTGCCATGTTGAATTCTGGCATTGACGCAGAAATCGAATGGCAATGGGATGGCGGTCATGTGCCCTCTGAGGTGCTGGGCGATTCCTTCAGCCTGTATGTGGATCAAATGTACGGTGAATATGTAGACGGCGCTGACACGATCACAAAAGCTGCCGCTGAGATCCAGACTGCAAACGGGACTGCCACCGAACCCACCGGCACCGATCTGACTGGCTGGGTTAGTCTGGAAAATGGTGAGATTTCCTTTTCCCTGGCCGATGTTGCTGCTTACCGCACCGCCGGAGCCAGCAAAGCCATGCCGGGATTTGATGTCATCGACTATGGGCAGGAGGATTATGTGTTTGGCAATGAGGAGCAGGATGCACGTCATTGGGACAGTGTGCTACTGGATATTTTCGAGACTTACGCCGATGTGCTTTCTCCCCTGTTCAATAATAGTTCTAGTTCTTAAGCCATCGGTTTAAAATGTAATTTGTTATTCTTTGCCCCCTGTATGGAAACTGTGCCATACAGGGGGTGTTTATGTGTCATTGGTTGCATTGAGAAATTGTTTGAAGTTTTTAATTCTATTTAAACTACAGAGTATATGTTATAATTACATCCTAGAGACGAATTGTTTTTCATTCAAATTAAGATATAAAGAGGAGTAGATGGTATGAGACTTTTACTGGCAGAAGATGAACAAGCGTTATCAAAGGCGCTTACAGCAATACTGGAAAGAAATAATTATTCTATAGATGCAGCTTATGATGGACAAGAAGCCCTGGAATATCTAGAAGCAGATAACTATGACGGCGTGATTCTTGACATTATGATGCCTAAGGTGGATGGAATTACAGTATTGAAAGAGATTCGAAAAAAAGGAAACCTGATCCCAGTTCTGTTGCTGACGGCAAAGTCTGAGGTGGATGATAAAGTTTTAGGGCTTGACGCCGGTGCGAACGATTATCTGACAAAACCTTTTAATTCCCGGGAATTGTTAGCACGCATCCGTGCCATGACCCGAACCCAGACTGCTCAAACAAATTCGCAACTGCAAGTGGGCAATGTGAAACTGGATCGTGCAACCTATGAGTTGTCAACCACATCAGGAACATATCGATTGGCCAACAAAGAGTTTCAAATGATGGAGATGCTGATGAGTAACCCTAAAAATTTGATTTCTTCCGAACGATTTATGGAAAAAATATGGGGATATGATAGTGAGGCAGAAATCAATGTGGTATGGGTATATATTTCCTATCTTCGAAAAAAATTGGCAGCTCTCCATGCCAATATTCAGATTAAAGCAATGCGAAACGCAGGATATACTTTGGAGGAAATGAAATGATACGGAAATTACGTATTAAATTAATTTTTGCTTCCATGCTTTCTCTGCTTCTGGTTTTGGGTGTCATTTTTTGCACGGTTGGTATTCTGAATTACACGAAAATAGTGGCGGATGCGAATAGCATTTTAACAATTCTTCGAGAGAATGACGGAAGTTTTCCTATGGGTGATCATTTGCAAGATGATACTGATTTTTTAGATGATCACCCCAAAGGGGACCACCGTTTTTCTGCAGAGCTGCCCTATGAATCCAGATACTTTTCTGTGTTTCTATCAGCAGATGGAGGTGTTATCTCCGTTAATACCGGAAAAATAGCGGCTGTGGATACAACAACTGCTATCGATTATGCCCAGTCGGTTGTTAAAGATGGGGATACACAGGGATTTATAAAAGACTATCGCTACACAGTATATACTGTTGGCGATGAGATACATGTTATTTTTCTGGATTACGGGCGAGAAATGGGTTCATTTCGAACGTTCCTGTTCACAGGCATAGGCGTTTCCTTGATTGGCTTACTAGCTGTGTTGCTCCTGCTTATTTTTCTTTCGGGGCGGATTGTTAAACCATTTTCGGAGAATTATGAAAAGCAGAAACGGTTCATTACCGATGCAGGACATGAGTTAAAGACACCCCTTACGATTATTGATGCCGATACAGAAGTACTGGAAATGGATATCGGTGAAAATGAGTGGCTGGCAGATATTCAGATGCAGACAAAACGGTTGGCACAGCTGACAAACAGCCTGATCCAACTTTCCCGGATGGAAGAGCAGCCACAAATAGAGAAAATCGAATTTCCCATTTCAGATGTAGTGGAGGAAACGGTAGAGACGTTTCAGGCATTGGCAAAAACCCAAAACAAAAATCTTTCCAGCAGAATCCAGCCCATGCTTTCCATGAACGGAGACGAAAAAGCAATACGCCAGCTGGTTACAATCCTAATGGATAATGCCATCAAGTATTCCGATGACGGGGGAAGAATTGAGATAACCTTGGAAAAACAAAAAAATTCTGTTCAACTGTGTGTATTTAACACGGCAAGATATATTTCCAAAGAAAAACTGCCACTTTTTTTTGATCGTTTTTATCGGGCAGATCAGTCGAGAAATTCGAAGACAGGAGGATACGGACTTGGACTTTCCATTGCTTCCGCAATTGTTGCTGTGCATAGAGGGAAGATTGGAGCAACTACTCAGGATGAAAAGTCGTTGCTGATTACCGTTACATTCCCTATGGGCTGAATAAACGCAAAAAACAAATTAACCATGGTAAAGTGCTATTCTTTGATGAATAGCACTTTTTTGTGGCTTTACAACTGAGAATAGATTTAAGTTGAATTAAGGTTCTGTTTTAAGTTCAGCTAAGTATCAAACATTATACTTTGATCATAACAAGAAGATATCCCGTAAAAACGGGTGAATGTTTGAAAGGAGCGTTGGTTATGTATAACGAACAAGAAAACAGAACCATGGATTATATGTCAGAAGTTAAACAACCGGTATCCAGAATCTCCACAAAAAGAAAGCAAAGAAAAGGCGGCTTTTTGAGAAAAGCAGTTGCGTTTGTTTTGAGTGCAGCAATTTTCGGAGGGCTGGCGGGCGGAAGCTTTTATGGGGTAAACGCGCTACTTGGCAGTACGAAAACAGCAACAGAAAGTCAGGAGAGCATTGCCACTTCCCTTTCTACGGTATCCTACACATCGCAGACAAACAGTCAGTCGCTGAATGTGAGTGATGTCGCAGCACAGGGGCTTTCCTCTGTGGTCGCGGTAACCAATATCTCTGTGCAGGAGGTTCAGAGCTTTTTTGACCAGTTTGGAAGAAATGGCCGGGGACAGACGCAGCTGCAAGAGACTACCAGCTGCGGATCGGGTGTGATTATTTATTCCAGTGATTCGGCACTTTATATGGTTACCAACTATCATGTAGTGGAAGGAGCGACAACGCTTTCTGTCACCTTTGTAGACGATCAGACCTACGAAGCCGAACTGTGCGGCTATGATGAATCGATGGATATTGCACTATTGAAAGTTTCCGTGGATGATTTGTCTTCGGATACGCTTTCTCAGATTTCTGTTGTTTCCGTTGGCAATTCGGATGAACTGGTTGTAGGCGAACAGGTAGTAGCTATAGGAAATGCTCTGGGATATGGGCAGTCGGTGACCACAGGAATTGTCAGTGCTTTGGACCGTGCTGTCAGCACAGACACCGGTTCCTCTACTTATATCCAGACAGACGCGGCGATCAACCCTGGCAACAGCGGTGGAGCCCTCTTCAATATGAGCGGCGAACTGGTGGGGATCAATACAGCAAAAGTGGCCTCTACAGATGTGGAAGGAATGGGATATGCGATTCCCATCTCGCAGGTTCTGGAACTGATTAACTCACTTATGAATGAGTAACCATATACGAAAGGAGAACATCAATGGCATATCAGGCAACCTTTAAGCGTTATGAAATCAAATACCTGCTGACGCAGCAGCAAAAACAGGCTGTTTTGCAAGCAATGCAGCCATATATGAAGCTTGACCAGTACGGGCGCACCACGATCCGGAATATCTACTATGATACGGATACCTATCGGCTGATCCGGCGTTCCCTTGAAAAACCAGCATATAAGGAAAAGCTTCGTATCCGCAGCTATCAAGCGGCGGCGCCGGAAGATCCGGTGTTTGTAGAGCTGAAAAAGAAATACAAATCCGTGGTCTATAAGCGCCGGCTGACTCTGCCAGATGCACAGGCAAAAGACTGTTTTGAGACCGGTTCCCCTCTTCCGGTCCACTCCCAGATTGCGGAGGAAATTGAATATTTCCGGTCCTATTATGAAAGCCTGCGTCCGACGGTGTTCCTGTCGTATGAGCGGGAGGCGTTCTATGCATTGGATGATAGTAGCTTCCGTGTAACATTCGATGAGAACATTCTTTACCGGACATGTGATCTTTCGTTGGGAAGCGAGGCATATGGAACGCCGCTGTTGGATAAAGGGGAAACCCTGATGGAAATCAAGACAGCAGGGGGGCTGCCTCTCTGGATGAGCCATGAGCTGAACCGGCTCAAAGTGTATCATACGTCGTTTTCCAAATACGGATCGGCCTATCAGGATCTGATGACAAGATCCGCAGCAGAAAAACAAGGGAGGATTTTACATGCTTGCTGATATTTTTAAGGGAATTTTTGATACGGATATGACAAGCGTCATCGCACCGTCGGATTTTTTGCTCTGTGTGGGCAGTGCTTTGATAATTGGTTTGATTTTAGCCGGGTTTTATATGTACCGGACCCGGTATACCAAAAGCTTTGTAGCAACGCTCGCCCTGCTTCCGGCGGTGGTCTGTGTGGTAATTATGATGGTCAACGGAAATGTGGGCACCGGCGTCGCGGTGGCTGGAGCGTTCAGCCTAGTACGTTTCCGTTCCGCGCCTGGCTCCGCGAAAGAGATTGGCGCGATTTTTCTGGCCATGGGTACAGGGCTGATTGTGGGAATGGGCTATCTGGGTTATGCGTTCCTCTGCGCGATTGTTCTCGGCTTTTTCAGTGCCCTTTACAGTCGGCTGGACTTTGGCTCCCGAAACCAAAACAAGCGATATAAAACCTTGCATATCACGATCCCGGAAGACCTGGATTATACGGACGTGTTCGACCCGATTCTGAAAAAATACACTTCCGAATATGAGCTTACAACGGTTAAGACCACCAACATGGGAAGCCTGTTCCGGCTCACCTATAATCTGAAATTAAACAATGCCGGCAAGGAGAAAGAAATGATCGATAAGCTCCGCTGCCGCAACGGGAATCTGGAGATTACCATTTCCAATCAGGAGACAGCAATCGCTGAATTATAAGGGAGGTGTGCAATATGAAAAAAACAGCAATCTTGTCGCTGTTTCTTGCGATTCTTCTTTCCCTTTCCGCGTGCAATACTGCAGGGAATTCAGAGGCATCTGAAAGCAGTTCGTCCGGAACAAGCCAGACGGAAACAGCAGAAACCGTATCAACGGAAAGTTCATCGGAGATGTTTACCGACAGGGATATGGAGATCGGTTATGATGAGGAAACCAGCGCCCGGATCACATTGTCCGGGAACAGTGCATCCTGTGACTCTGACGCGGTACAGATTTCTGACAGCACAGTTACCATTACAGATGAAGGGACCTACATCCTTTCCGGGACACTCAATGACGGAATGATCATAGTGAGTGCCGAAGATACAGATAAAATCCAGCTGGTGCTGGATAATGTGGAAATCACCAGTTCTACATCGGCGGCCATTTATGTGCTGGAGGCGGATAAGGTATTTATCACCACGGCTTCAGGTTCGGAAAACACTTTGGCAAACGGCGGGGAGTATGTGGCGATTGATGATAACAACATCGATGCGGTTGTTTTCTCCAAATCCGATCTGACACTGAACGGCGCGGGAACCCTGACGATCAACGCAGCAGCAGGCCACGGCATTGTTTCCAAAGATGATCTGGTTCTTACCAGCGGCACCTATAACATTACAGCGGCAAGCCACGGCCTTTCCGGTAAAGACAGCGTCCGGATCGCCAATGGAACTTACACGATTACGTCCGGGAAAGACGGTATTCAGGCAGAAAACACCGATGATACCAGCCTGGGGTTCCTGTATATTTCGGGCGGTACCTTCACGATTACGGCGGACGGTGACGGCATGAGTGCTAGCGCATATCTGCAGATCGAGGACGGCTCCTTTACCATTACTACAGGCGAGGGCAGCGCCAGCGTTACGATGACTACGGATACTACGAGTTTCGGACAGCCGGGCAGTTTCCAGGATCAAACAACGACAACAACAGAGGAGGATACCGCCAGCCAGAAAGGAATTAAAGCGGATGGCGCAGTCACGATTGCAGGCGGAAGCTTTGTGACCGATACGGTCGATGATTCTATTCACTCAAACAGCGATATCCTGATTACCAGCGGCGAGTTTGAACTGAAAACCGGAGATGACGCCATTCATTCAGACACTGCTGTTACCATTCAGAACGGTGATTTTACCATAGCATACTGCTACGAAGGAATCGAAGGTCTGTCGGTTACCATTGATGACGGCACTTTTGATATTACTTCTGTAGATGACGGTATCAATGCTGGCGGTGGCACTGACAGTTCTGGATTTGGCGGAGGACGTCCCGGTCAGGAACAGTTTGCTTCTTCGTCTGACAGCTTTATTACCATTAACGGAGGAAACTTTGTCATTGTCTCTACCGGTGACTGTGTCGATTCCAACGGAACATTAACGATTAATAGCGGTACGCTGGATCTCACTTGTAACGGAAGTGGAAATACTGCCATTGATTGTGATGGTACTTACACCAATAATGGCGGTGATATCACCACCAACGATGGCTCAGAAACCAATCCAGGACAAATGGGCGGTAAAGGCGGTATGGGGCAGGGCCGCGGCGGTTTCTAATGAATGGCTCCTGCCTGGAAAAGTATTCTGGGCAGGAGCTATCATTTTTTAGCCATATATTACAGTAGAAGGGAGGTTAGAACGTATGAACCACTTTTGGATTGCTATGATTCCGGCATATCAACCGACAGAACAGCTTGTCTCACTTGTACAAGAGGCGAAGAGCCAAGGCTTCCAAGTTGTGGTTATCAATGATGGAAGTAATACAGACACAAATGACATTTTTGCATCTACAGCCCGGTTTGGAACCGTGCTCCGTCATACGGAGAATATGGGCAAGGGACAGGCAATTAAAACCGGACTTTCTTTTATACAAAGCCAATATCCTGCGGATTGTACGGTCGTTACGCTGGATGCTGATGGACAGCACCGTATTGCTGACGCAAAAAGAATCTGTAAGGTGGCACAGAATCATCCTGATGCTCTTGTACTGGGTAGCAGAAGACTTAAGGAAAATGTTCCTCTCAGAAGTCGGTTTGGAAATACAATAACCAGATTTGTCTATCGGATTTCCACCGGTCAGAGGGTATGGGATACGCAAACCGGCCTTCGGGCATTTTCTGCCAGACTGATCCCGCAGCTTCTTAGCATTCCCGGAGAACGGTACGAGTACGAAATGAATGTGCTGCTGACCTGTTCCCGCATCGGTATTCCGATTCTGGAGGAGGAAATCGAAACGATTTATATCGACGGAAACGCCTCCTCGCATTTTGACACCGTGAAGGATTCTTGGCGTGTATATAAAGAGATCCTGAAATTCTCAGCGGCTTCCCTCATCAGCTTTTTGGTGGATTATGGATTATACAGCCTTTTCACGCTCTTGACGTCAGGTTTGGGAAATATCCTAAGCATTCTCATATCAAATACTGGTGCTCGAATCGTGAGTGCAAGCGTCAACTATACCATCAATCGAAGGTTGGTGTTTCAAAGTAAAGCGCATGTTGTCCGTTCCGCTGTCCAGTATGCCGCGTTGGCAGCCGTGATCCTGATTGGCAATACCATTGTACTGAGTGTACTTACGGACTATTTGGGAGTAAACCGGTATGCGGCGAAACTCATCACAGAGCTGCTTTTCTTCCTGATGAGCTGGCTGGTACAGCGGAAAGTGATCTTTCGGACGGGAAAGAATGCGGAAAAATGTAAATAGATCAAGGAAAAGAGGTGAAATCCCATGTTTATACGACGACACTGGTGGGCGGTGCTTTACAGCATTTTCCTTATTGCATTTACAGTCTACCTTGCTATGGATACCTTTGTGATTTCACGGGTATATACAGTGGTGGACGAAACAGATTCCGGAACGGGTAGCACTGCCACAACCGATACGGAACAGGAAAGCGACTCGGATTCCGGCACGGAAACCGTGGTGTCGGAAACTTCCTACAGCGATGAGAATATTCAGATCACACTTACGGAGTACCGAGAATATGACACTTCCGTTTATGTGGCAGATATCGTATTATCTTCTTCGGAATATCTGCAAACTGCGTTCGCGCAAAATGCCTATGGCCGTAATGTGACGGAAACGACTTCCGAGATTGCGGAAAGTGCAGGTGCGATTCTTGCCATTAACGGCGATTATTACGGCTCACAAGAGGAAGGCTATGTTCTCCGCAACGGAGTGCTCTACCGGAATACAGCGGCTTCCGGACAGGAGGATCTCGTGATTTATAATGACGGGAGCTTTGCTATTATCAACGAAACGGATGTGACTGCCGAGGAACTCCTCGCAGATGGCGCACAGCAGATTCTATCGTTTGGTCCTGCTTTAGTGGAAGATGGTACGGTGGTTGTTTCAGAAGGTGATGAAGTGGGAAAAGCGAAAACAAGCAATCCCCGAACCGCCATTGGCATCATAGACGATCTCCATTATGTGTTTGTGGTTTCCGATGGAAGAACGGATGAAAGTGCTGGCTTGTCCTTGCTTCAGTTGGCGGAATTCATGAAAGAGTTGGGCGTTACGACTGCCTACAATTTGGATGGCGGAGGGTCCTCTACGATGTATTTCAATGGAGAGGTCATCAACAACCCAACAACCAATGGGCGAAGCATCAAGGAAAGGAGTGTGAGCGACATTGTCTACATCGGATATTAAACGAATGCAGGAAATGGCGAGAACCGGGTTTGTATATCTGTTCATTTCACTGTTTTGCGTATTGTTCGGCGCAGTCTATGAGGTTTTCAGCCATGAAGTGTATTCCTATTATATGTTGTATGCATTTGTGTTTCCATTAGTTGGCGGCGTGCTCCCTTTCTTCGGATTGGCTTTCAGCAACGTGCCGGTACCAAACAGAGCAACGCGAAATTTATATCACTCTGGCATAGCAGCTTTGACAACAGGCTTTCTGTTTGAAGGAGCGTTAGAAATTTACGGAACAACAAATCGACTCGTTTCAGTTTATTGGATATTGGGAATCTTGTTTATCCTGATGGCTATTTTTATATATTGCCTGTTCCTGGGGAAAACCAAATGCAGCAAAATGGAGAATGATAATCTTGACTTGTGAAGAATACTACGGAAGCCAGTTTGACTGTCTAAAGCGAGTAGAGCAATCCTTACGGGATATTATCTGCGAATATCCTACACAAAGTTATCCACATGGTATAGAACCAATCTTGTATTGTAAAAGCCGGATAAAGAGTCCGGAAAGCATGATACGGAAATTGGAACGGAAAGGAATCCCGACAGATGGGAATACCGCTCTTGAGATGACACATGATGCTGTGGGGGTGCGAGTCGTATGTTCCTTTTTGGACGATGTCTATAAAATAGCTGACTGGCTGGGGACACGTCCCGAATTTGAGATTGTCGAAACAAAAGATTACATTGCCTATCCTAAACCCAATGGGTATCGAAGCCTGCATTTGGTTCTATCTTTTCCTTCCTCCGTTGATCGAAAAATCAAGGCGGAGATACAGTTGCGAACGATAGCAATCGATTTCTGGGCAGCATTGGAACACCAGTTGAAGTATAAAAAGAACATCGAACACGAAAAAACCATACGGAACGAATTAAAGCACTGTGCCGACGAGATTGCCTCGGTGGATGTTACGATGCAAACTTTACGAGATCTAATTCTAGACGATCAATGGAGTTAGTCAATGATCGCCCATTTAGGGAGGAATGTGGATGAAAACAGGAAATCTATCGCATAATAAGCATAATAAAAAATGGATTTGTTGTCCACTCTGCGGCAATAAGACCCGTATTCAAATTATGCCTGATACAGTGGTGAAAAAACTTCCGTTATTTTGCCCAAAGTGCAAAGCAGAAACAGTGATAAATGTTGAAGGCGGGCAGCTAACCATCATAAAAAGGCCAGACGCATAGACGCAGAGCCGATGTTTGTGAGTAGTCTCACACAAACACCGGCTCTGCGTTACTCTTTTAATTGGATATCTAATACTGCTTTAACAATTGCATTAATAACGTGAAGAGTATGTTCATCGCAGGTATATAGCATGCGAATAAGCGCTTCCCTCTCAGCATTTTCAATTTGTTTTTCAGGGAAGAAAATCTGATCTGGCACAATAGCCAGTTCGCGAATAAGTTTGTAAAGAATTTCGTAGCTGGGCTTTTTCCCTTCATTTTCAATACGATATATAAACCTTTCGGTAACTCCTACTTTGTTAGCCAAGGTTTCTACGGTCATATCTGCCTTTGCACGAGCGTTCTTTATGATCTCTCCGAGTATTTCATGCTGATTCTGCACTTTTGGTTCACCCCCTCTTTCTATTTTAATAATCTATGCCAGTTTGATAATGGCATAGTAGTTCAAATTTTAGAGAACTGAAAGTGCGGAAAATAGTGAACCAGAGAGAAAACATACCCTGCCAATAAAAAAAACGAGGTATTGGCAGGGGGCTTTGTCATGTCCATCCTTCCATCCCGCGTTTAGGTTTGGAGGGATATTTTTATGCGCTGGAATGCCCGCGCTTCGCTGCTAATCAGAAGCAGCGAGTTTGATTCAATGAAATAGGCCGACTGTTTTCTGATGGTATACGGTCAAAAAAACTTCCGGCTATGAAGCGGGATCGCTCGCCTCTTGTCCTGAACTCTCATGCCATAATACATACGAACTAAAAAGAAACGCACTTGCTGCGTGGGGAATGCCCCCACCATGCAGGTGCGTTTTTGTATATCACCACAGCCTACTCCCTCGGTGCCGTGGCCCCCCGATCAGTCTGAGTTTCTCAAAATTCAGACTGATCGGAGGTAAACAGCGTGGAAGCTGGCAAAAAAAGAATATGGGTTCGCGGCCAATATGTTGAGGTCACGGATGAAGTGTATATGGCCTATACGCAAGGCGACAGAAAGATGCGTTACTTTGAGAACGATTTGAAAACCGAACGATTCGTTCTCGGAAAGGAGGGCCAGGTGGTACGAGTCATCCCCAGCCGCGAAGATTCTTTAGACCGGCTAATGGATGAAAATGCCCAGCAGTTCCCCCACGAGGAGAGTGTAGAGAACACGGTGCTTCATAAGCTGGAGGTGGACAAACTACATACTGCCCTGGCAATGCTGACCCCGGAGGAGCAGGCTTTGATCCAGGCATTGTTCTTTGAGGAAAAGACAGAGCGGCAGTATGCTGAAGAACTGGGTGTATATCGAAATGCCATCCATGTTCGGAAAACCAGGATTCTCAAAAAACTGAAAAAACTTTTGGAATAATGTTGTGCAAACCTCTCACCCAACGGCAAAAAGGGTGAGAGGTTTTTTTATGACCTCTCACCGCACCTTGAAAACCGCATACCCATTCATCAAGCACATTCCCGTTTCTTTGGCGAAAGCCAAAGCTCGGACAGCGGCTGCGCGATAATCTGCCGGACAGGAACAGCAAGACACCACCGAAAAGAACGTAAGAAGGTCTTTGGCTCGTTCTGTCTGGCAGGGAGCGAGAAACAGTCGGCTGTCAGTACTGGGTGGCTCCCGGTATCGGCCATGATCAGAAGCGGGGACAATGATACTCCCGTCCAGCCTAACGTCCGAGCGTTGAAGCGGCCCTGTCGCCGTGATCCGTCGCAGGCAATGGGGGCGGTTGCGTGAGAACCACGCGAGGGGTGAGATTCCCCGTGGAGCTGGTGAGCTGCCAGCCGTTTGATGACTTCCCACAGCAGTCCGGGGTGTCGAGGACAAATTGGATTGCTTTGAAATATGGCCGTGCAGCAGAGCAGGCAGAGAAACAAGAGGAATATTACGTTTCCCCGGCCTTCCTTCTGCCCTGTTGTCCGGCCTCTACATAGGCGGCAAAGACCGCCTAAATTTCAAAGGGAGGTCATACAACATGAATAGAACATACTTGCGCGGCGATATGTACTATGCCGATTTAGGCCGGGGGGTCGGCTCTGAGCAGGAAGGTTATCGCCCGGTACTGATTATCCAGAACAATACCGGAAACAAATACAGCACCACCGTTATTGTGGCAGCAATCTCCAGTAAGGTGGACGCAAAAGCCAAGCTGCCCACCCACTATCTGCTCAAAGCGGAAAACGGTCTGGAGCTTCCTTCTCTTGTCCTTCTGGAGCAGCTTCGTACCATTGACAAGCGGCGTCTGGAGCATTACATTGGCAGACTGGACGAGTATCACATCCGGCGGATCAACCGAGCCCTTGCAATCAGCGTGGGGCTGATCGAAGAAGTACCAAAGAACTTAATCATGTGCCTTTGCCCAGCCTGTGCCAACAATTTTTACGGCACAGGTTCTTATTATTTGCGGCGTGTCAATCCGAAGCAGGAGCAACGGGACATCTGTACCTACTGCGGACAGAATATTGGTTACGACTACGAGGTAGTCAAGAAGCCAGCGAGGAGGTGACGATTGAATATGGAAAAACTGATTACCCGTAAGGAGGCGGCTAAACTTTTAGGGATCAGCCTTGCCACTTTAGACGAAGCACGGAACAGTGGTCTGATTTCCTATATTCAATATGTACCGAATGGCTGTGTCTACTTTACCTCTGCTGGACTCCAGGAATATATCGCAAAATGCACTCATCGGGCAAAGCCGATGGAAAAGAAGGAAACCTATCGCAATGTGCGAGGAAGCAAATCGCACCTTTGAGGAATTAGAGCAGTTCTGATAAAACGAAAATACAGCACTGATACTATTTTTCGGAGGTGGATAAAATGGCTGTAAAAAGAAAACGAATTCCCAGATACAGTAAGGTTCAAGTAAACGGCTATGAGTATTACAAAACAGATATTGAGGACGCAGACGGCAAGCGAGTTATTCTTTACGGAAAGACCCGTGAAGAAGTTTACGATAAGGAAATGGCAGCTCTGGAGCAGATCGACAACGCTACATTCCGGCGTAAATCCCCTACGGTTGCCGAGTATTGTGAAAAATGGCTGCTGATGCAGTCCGTTCATGTTCGTGCTACCACATTGATTGATTATACGTCCAAAGTGCGGCGGCACATTATTGGGGAGTTGGGAGAAAAGAGAATGGCTGAGGTAACATTGGATGACATCCAGCTTGCCCTTGTTCCTGTTTCCAAGAAATCCGCATCGGTTTACAAGTCCGTAGTAATTCTTTATAAATCTATTTTTCGGGCAGCAAAGGAAAGCCACGTCATTGACACGAACCCGACGATATACCTCAATGCAAAGGGTGGTGGCGTTCCACAAGAGGAAAAACAAGCGTTGACAGATGAACAGGTAGAACGACTTTTGGATGCCATTCGCGGGTTGCCGCCCTATGTGTTCGTGATGATTGGCCTATATGCTGGGTTGCGTCGGGAAGAAATCTTGGCACTACAATGGGATTCCGTATATCTGGATACGGATGCCCCGTATTTGACGGTACGAAGGGCATGGCACACAGAACATAACAGACCGGTCATTCTGACAGAGCTAAAGACAAAGGCTGCGGAGAGAAATATCCCTCTCCCGGATTGTTTAGCCGAATGTTTGAAAGAGGCAAAGAAAAAAACCACTTCAGACTATGTGGTTGCCAATCGTGACGGAGAGCCGCTGTCCTACACACAATTCAAGCGACTGTGGCAGTACATTGTTACTCGGAGTGTTAAGGAACGGTCATATTATCGGTACGAAGATGGTAAGCGTGTAAAACATACAGTCAAGCCGGTTCTTGGAGAAAAGGCGGCCCATAATGGCAAGGTGGTTTACAGTCTGGATTTTGATGTCACGCCCCATATGCTCAGGCATACCTACATCACAAATCTGATTCATTCTTCGGTTGATCCGAAAACAGTTCAGTATCTGGCCGGCCATGAGAGCAGCAGAATTACGATGGACATTTACGCAAAGGTAAAGTACAACCGACCAGACCAACTGGCAGGAATTTTGGACAGCGCGTTTGCCCAATGGGATGCAGATGTAAATGGGGCAGCACAATAAAATATAGAAAGCGAGATAAGGGCGAGGAATCTTCCTCGCCCTTTGCGTTTTCAGGGATCGCACCTTTGAGAAAAACGAGAACTTTTGATAAAAGAAATATGAGCATTAGGCTACATTATAATAGGAAAGGGAATAATATTATGACAAAGAAAAAGGGGCAGGTTCCTGAATATGGAACTGTTATGCGGAAGGGAATTCAATATTACAGAACACGAATCACAGATGCTGATGGAAAAAGAGTGGACTTGTATGCTGAAACCTGTGAAGAACTGCATCAAAAGGAACAGGAAGCGCGTCGTCAAGTGGAGGAAGCCATTTTCCGCAAAGAGAATCCCACGGTTGCGGAATATTGTGAGAAGTGGCTGCTGATGCAGTCTGCAAAGATTTCCCCGGCTACCTTAAGAGGCTACACCACTAATATGAACAAGTACATAGTCGAGCCATTGGGTGATATGTATCTGTCGGATGTAACAGCAGATGATATTCGGCTTGCGCTGATCCCGCTGACTACAAAATCGGCTGGATTATATAGTACGGTGAATATGCTTCTGAAATGTGTATTTTATGCGGCAGAACGCAGCCAATTACTTGACTATAATCCCTGTGTGGGTATCTCAGCGAAAGGAGGAAAGCAGTCAAAGAAAAAGGATGCCTTGACAGACAAGCAAACAAAGCTGCTTCTGGATACCGTTAAAGGGCTTCCACCGTATACGTTTATTATGATTGCCCTATACTCCGGGTTGCGCCGGGAAGAAATTCTGGGGCTTCAATGGGACTGCGTATTTCTGGACGTTCCTACACCGTACATCTCTGTGCGGCGGGCGTGGCGCTCGGAACACAACAGGCCGGTGGTATCTACAACATTGAAAACCAAAGCAGCCCGCAGGGATGTTCCTATTCCTGGATGCCTGGTTGAGTGTCTACGGAAGGTCAAAGAAACATCCATATCTGAATATGTGATTGCGGACAGAACTGGCCAACCATTATCTGCTTCACAATTTCAAAGGGTATGGAAGTATGTGACTGTCCGAACTGCCAAGCCCCGCAACTATTATAAATATGTCAACGGCCAAAGCATTAAGTACACAGTTACACCTACTCTCGGCAGCCATCAAACGAACAATCCCAAACTCATATACACCATCGACTTTGATGTGACGCCACATCAACTGCGGCATACCTATATTACCAATCTTTTGTATGCTGGCGTTGATCCAAAGACAGTCCAATATCTTGCTGGACATGAAAATAGTAAGACAACGATGGACATTTACGCTCAGGTGAAGTATAATAAACCTGAAGAACTTGTGAGTGTGGTGAACGCCGCATTTGGACAATAAAATTAAGCATCTGATGTCCCCATTTTATGATTAAATAATGGGGCAACTTTTAAGGGGAAGGCCCAAAAAGCCCTGAATCTCAAGGAAAAACGAAACTGAGAGCGATTTAGTACGGCCTGAAGGCTGCACGCCGCGCTCCTCAGTTCTCCAAGCGCTAAACTTATCACATATGCAAAGCCCGCAAACTCAGAGTTTTCGGGCTTTTTGATTTTTGGAAGATCCTGTTTTTACATGACCGCAGGGGCAGGAGGAAAGAATAAAAGTTGTGATTTTTTGCACTGTATGATAAAAGGGCTTGAAGTTTCCAATGAATTACAATATTCTATAGATTAGGAAAATAATAAAAGATATCAATATTATTGAGGTATGAAATGAGCATTGCAGACGCTTTGAAAAAACGCAGGAGTTATTATGAAATCAACAAAGAGCTTCCTGTCAGTGAAGAGGCCGTTATAGAACTGGTAAAGGAAGTCACGGAACTGGTTCCCGACGCATTCAACATGAAAAGCTCCCGTGTGGTCGTAGCGCTTGGAGATAAGCAAAATGAACTTTGGGATGCTGTTTACGACGCGTTTGGGGGAAAGGTAGCGCGGGAAAAAATCGATGGTTTTCGGGCAGGAGCGGGCACGATCCTGTATTTTTACGACGATCAGGTTGTGGCAGGCCTGCAGGAGAAATTTCCCCGCTACAGCGAAAATTTCCCCTTGTGGGCGATGCAGGCAAGCGCCATGCTTCAGCTGAGCATTTGGAGTAGCCTGCGGGAGCTGGAGATCGGTGCCTCATTGCAGCACTATAATCCTGTCATCGATCGAGAAGTCAAGGAGCTGTTTGATTTGCCAGAAAGTTATATTCTGGTGGCACAGATGCCCTTTGGCGGCATCGCAGGAGAGCCGCCAATCAAGGAGGGAGAAGAGATCGAAAAGCGTCTGAAGATTTTTCGGTAAAGATCCGAAGCAGGCTTAAGGGATCGAATTCCAGGGGGATCAAAAAGCAGGCATTTACGCCTGCTTTTTGTTTTAGCGAAAAGTCCTCTGTTCTTTGTTTTGTGAAAAGCGGAGAGTTAGAAGCCATGAAAAAAGAATTAATAATGGTTGCCGCTTTCCCGACGTTGGGCATCTTCCAGCATCTGCCTGCGGCGGCGCTGCCTGCGCCTGCGGCAGAGGACTACCCGCAGGCGTGCCAGGGCCAGCAGGAGGATCAGCACCAGCAGCACCAGCGCAATGATGGCATAAGTGCTCATACCCTTTTTTTCTGTGGGAATTGCTTCACCACTGAGCAGCGAAGTTCCACTGTTTTCCTGGCCGTCAGCTTCCGGAGTAACGACAGGATCGCTGGCGGTGGATTCGACAGAGCGGCTGGCAGTCACATCCACAGTTCCCAGTTCGTTGCCATTGTAAGAAAGGGTTGCTGTACCCAGCTTCTGCCCTGCTTCAATGGGCGCGACCACATGGCCACAGTCCAGAGCGATCCGAATATTTTCGGGATGCTCAAGTGCCCCGTTAAGAATTTCCTTCAGGCCAGAGATTTTCTGGCCGTTTGTGTCGAGAACGACCTGAAGCTGGCCACTTTCAGCATCGCGAACGCTTGCATCAGATACCTGTACCTTGGGCGCGGCCAGAGAAAGTTCTGAAAGGGACAAAGAGGTAAGGTTTTCAAAACCGAATTCGAGCAGTGCACGGCTCTCACTCCAGCGGGCTTCCTGACCATCGGAGCGATCGCCAAACAGTACGCACAGCAGAGTCTTGCCGTCCTGTTCGGCAGTCGTGACCAGGCATCCGCCGGCAGGGTTGGTGTAGCCGGTTTTCATACCGGTGACTGCATCCCAATTGTAGCTCTTGTTTTTGGAGCGCGGGCTAATGAAACGATTGGAGTTGTAAAGCGTGCGCTCTTCGGATTTTTTGGTTTCCGGACATGTATAAGAAGGAGTGCCGACGATCTTCATGAAGTCGCCGTTCTTCATGACGTAACGTACCAGCTTGGCCATATCGGCGGCGGTCGTGTAGTGATCTTCATTGTGAAGGCCGTGGGGGGTAACGTAATGGGTATCCTCCATCCCCAATTCCTTTGCTTTGGCATTCATCATATCGGCAAAGCCTTCTATGCTGCCGCCAAATTTCTGCGCAAGCACTGCTGCCGCATCGTTTCCCGAGGGCAACATTAACCCGTAGAGCAGTTCTTTGACGCGCACCTCATCGCCGGCGGTGAGGCCCATGAGGCTGTTGCCAGGGCCATATTCCTTGACGATGTCGCCGATGAGAACCTTCTCGCGGAGGTTTTCACAGTTTTCCAAAACGAGGATACAGGTCATGATCTTAGTAGTACTGGCCGGATAGGCTTTGCTGTAGGCGTCCTTTTCGTAAAGAATCGCTCCGGAATCATAATCCATCAGCAGCACGTGGTCTGAGGTGATTTTTCCCTCATAAGCAGCTTGGGCGGTAAAAGGAACAATGAGCAGCAACAAAGCCAAAAACAGGCAGGCGATCCGTTTGGACACAGAGATTCCTCCTCATGACACAACAAATTACCCGTATAGTTTACCACCTTCCGTCAAAAAAAGGTAGAGGGAACCGCCCGATGAGGAAAATCGAAAGGAGATCGTGTCAAAAATGAAAGAAGTTATTTTAAGAATGGAAAAAGGTTTTTTGTTTCATTCGGTGGGCATACTCCATGGGGAGGTGATCACATGGATCGAAAGGAGCAGACGATTGAGCTGCAGCGGGCGCTCAACCGGAGGCTTTACCGGTTGGGGATTCTGCCGGAGGAAGTTTTTTCCATGGCAGAAATTGTTTTGGCCAGTCGTTTGACGCAGGGGAAGGGAGAATCTACAATAAATACAGAATACCAGTAAGAAATGGGTTGATATGATGGAATTAAGAAAGATGCGTTTACTTCTCGCGGAGGGAAAGAGCGTTTATGACCTGCCGCTGAGAGTGGCTTACTATGCCCGCGTCTCTACAGAGAAGGACGAGCAGATCAACTCCCTTGGCAATCAGGTGCAGTATTTTGAAAAGCTGATTCGCGAAAGGCCGGCGTGGACCTTTGCCGGAGGATATATTGACGAGGGCATCAGCGGCACCTCAGTCAAAAAGCGCGAAAGCTTTTTGCGCATGCTCGAAGAAGCGCGTCAGGGAAAGTTTGACTTTCTCATCACCAAAGAGATCAGCCGGTTTTCCAGAAACACGCTCGACAGCATCCGCTATACGCAGGAACTTCTCGCCTGCGGCGTGGGAGTTCTCTTTCAGTCGGATAACATCAATACTCTCCTTCCAGACGCAGAACTTCGGCTTACTATTATGGCTAGTATCGCCCAGGATGAGGTACGAAAACTCTCCGAACGGGTCACGTTCGGTTTTCAGCGGGCAAAGGAGCAGGGAAAAGTACTTGGACAGGCGCCCATGGGATATCTCAAATCCGACGGTGTGCTGGCGGTCGATCCGAAGACGGCGCCGGTGATCCAAAAAATCTTTGAGCGCTACGGACGGGGTGATGTCGGCCTCAGAGCATTGGCACGGGAACTGGAGAAGGAGGGAATTATCGACCGGAAGGGAAAAATGCTCTCCTACCATACGCTTCACGGGATTCTGACCAACCCCAAATACAAAGGGTTTTATTGCGGAGGAAAGACCTCCCGGGTGGATTATCGTCAAAAGCGCAGCGTCCGTCTCGACCGAAGTGAGTGGATGGAATACCGGGATGAACGCATTCCGCAAATCGTATCGGAGGAGCTTTGGGACAGAGTCAACGCTCTCATTGAGGAACGGGGCAGGCACATGGCGCAGCACAAAGAGGCCTGCCAGAGCCGTTATCCTTACAGTGGAAAAATCTTCTGCGGTGAACATGGTACCGCCTATCACAGGCAGATTTATCGAAGCAGCAGAGGCGAACGGGAATGCTGGAACTGCCGGATGTACCGGTTGAAAGGACGATCCGGCTGCAGCAGCCCGGCGATTTACGGTGAAGAGATGACGAAAATTCTTCAGATGCTGTGCGCGAAGATCTATCAGGACAGGGAGGAGGTGCTCGGCGGTCTAATGAAGCTTTACAGCCAGTGCTTTCATGCCGCGCAGGAAAGTGAGACGGAGGAAGCCCTCAAAAATCAGCGGGAAAAACTTTTCAAAAAGCAGGAGAAGCTGCTGGAACTGGCTATGGAGGAACTGGTCGAAAAGAGCGAATTTGCCCGGCGAAGCAGGCGGTTGAAAGAGGAACTGGAACAGGTCGAAGAACGGATCGCTTTCGTCCGGGAAAAGGAACGGCGGGCAGAAACAGAGAAAAAAATCTTGAAGATGATCCGCCGGGAACTGGATCGGGCATGGGAAGCCTTGGATGACGACTGCGCGGCAGCCCTGCTTGAACGGGCAGTGGTCCACAGGGAAGCGGGCGGCATACGCCTTGAAATTTATCTTCGCCTTGGACGGATCTTCGACGCCCGGGCCGACGGAAAAACCCGTTTCTTTTCGTTCCGCGAAATGGGTATTTCGCAGGCCCAAGTTTCCCGTCTGGAAAAGAGTGCTCTCAAGCACATGCAAAAATATGTCTGACCAGTGCCGGGTTTGATCAGGCGGTGCGAAAGCATTTTTTCGCATCGCTTGTTTTTTATTTTATCCTGTGATAGGGTAAAAGGCGCCATTTCCCCGGCGGAAAAGGAGTAGCGGGATCTGGCAGTTCTGGTGTCTGTCTGCGGAGCGGAAGGCCGGATCAGAGGCCCGTGCTGTCTTTTTGGCGGGGACTCAAGGGGAAAGGACACTTGCACAGTTGCACAGCCTGACGATCTCCTGTACGCTCGTCAGGCAAAGACGGTTTTTTGATTTGCCGGAGAGGCTGCATTTTCAAACGCTGGGACTCAATGATGCGGAAGAATTCCTGTACAGTTATGGGCCGGATGGACAGTCCGAATCCTTCGTTCATGGAGATTTTCATTACGCGAACCTTTTGTGGAAGGGAAAAACGGTTTCCGCTGTTTTGGATTATGAGCTTTCCGGATGGGGCGTCCAAGAATTTGACATGGCCTGGGCGGTCTTTCTGCGGCTCGGGCAGAAATTCCTTGCGTCGATGGAAGAGGTCGAACGGTTCCTCCAGGGATATTCCGTCGGACAGAATTTTTTCTGCCGGGCGTTCTGGTTTTACTACGTGCTCGTCGGCGTCCATTTTTATGCTCTTGGCGAAGCGCAATATCGGGCGGCGGCAGGGCGGCTTATTGGCGAGGCGATGCTGGCATATCAAAAACAGACGCAATAGAAAAGCAGCCGCAGATTCCGGCTGTTTTCGCGTCTTTTTGGAGGGCCGGATTCATACGATACTTAGAGAATAGGGCACAAGGAGGGATCGCGATGAAAAAGCGCCGGCAGAAGGCGGCGAGGAAGGCCGTCACCGAGGCGCTGGATCTCCCTGGAGAGATTCTGTTGGACGAGCCGCGTTTTGTGCTCGAAGGGCGGAGCAAACTGCGCTGTGAAAACCACAAGGGGATCGTCGAGTATACGGAGCATCTTCTTCGCCTGCGAGTCGACGGTGGAGAGGTGAAAATTTCTGGTGAGAGCCTTGTGCTGAGCGAATTCGGCTATGGGCTGATGGAGGTGCGCGGACAGATTGACGGCATTGCGCTTATGTGACAGAGATAGGGAAGGGGAATGAAGCAGATGACAGCATCGCTGTGGAATTCTGTCCGTGGATATGTTAAGATACAGATGAAAGGGTTGTCACTGGAACGGCTTTTGAATCTTGCCCGGCGGGAGGGATTGATCCTGTGGGATGTGCGCCGTACTGGCGCAGACTGCATGACTGCCTGTGTTTCGGTGGAAGATTTTCGGAAAATGCGCTTTTTGCAAAGGAGCGTGCGTTTTCGGGTGCACATTCTGGGGCGCAAGGGGCTTCCGTTTTCTTTGGCGGGTTTTCGGAGACGTCCCGTGCTGCTTCTGGGGGGCGCCGCGATGCTGTGCGCGCTTTGGGTGTGTTCGCTGTTCGTGTGGGAAATCCGGATTGAAGGCTGCCTTTTTACAGATCCGGCGCAGGTAAAGGAAGCGTTGGCGACGCAGGGTATCATGCCTGGCATTCGAAGAAAAGGCGTGGATCCTTCCGTGCTGAGCAACCGCATCGTTCTCGACAGCAGCGGAATCGCCTGGGCGGGCGTTACGCTCGAAGGAGGGCGGCTGCGTGTTGAGATCATTGAAGAATCGGCCGCACCGGAATTTCTCGACGACAATGTGCCGGGGGATATTGTCGCGTCCAAGGATGCTCTGCTGGCGTCTCTTGACGTTTTTGAAGGAACGGCGGCGGTGGAAGAAGGACAAAAGGTTCTTCAGGGCGAATTGTTGGTAGAAGGCATTCAAAGCGGCAATGGAGCGACCGGAGAAATCCGTCAGGTTCGTGCCAGGGCAGACGCTGCCGGCCGGGTCTGGTATACAGGGCGGGCGCAGGCGGCTGAGTCTGTGATGGAAAAAGGGCGCACCCGGCGGACGGAGGAGGCTGCTGCTGTTTCGGTTGGCTCCATGGAAGCGTCGGAGCCATCGGCCTTTGCGCAGTACGATGTGGAACGATCACTCAGCTATAGCATGGAAGGGTTTTATCTTCCCTTTTCCATTGCAAAGGAGATCCGTTATGAGGTGACGGAACAGCCGTCAACGCGCACGGAGGAAGAAATGAAACGCCAGGCGGGCGAGGCGGCATGGGCAAGCGCTGCGGCTAAGATTCCCAAAGAGGCCCGCATTATCGACAGCAAAATTACCTACGCACGTACGGAAACAGGCATTGAAGCGGTTGCCGTCATCGAAACGCTCGAGCAGATTGGTCGAAGCGTTCCGCGGCAGGAACAGGAAAAAACGCAGACAGAAGAAACACCATGACGATGGGATGTCTCAAACATCCGCCATCGGGATTTGGAAGGAAACCGCATGAATCTGATATCGGAAAGCACGGCGTTTATCGACGTGGAATCCATGGAGCAACTTTCGGCGCTCTTTGGAAATTTTGACGAAAACGCTGCAGTGATCGAAGAAGAACTGGGAGTAAAGATCGGCACGAGGGAGCAGAAGATTTTCGTCGAGGGCGAAATGGAGCGGGTGGAACTGGCGCGAGTAGTGATCGAAAAGCTGCTTGAGTTGATTTCCACTGGAGAGCTGGCCGACAAAAAGCGGATCCGCTACGCGATTGAACTGGCCAGAGAAGGGAACGCGCAGCTGATCAGTGACATTTCCTCGGATGTGATTGCTTTCACGCACCGTGGAAGGCAGATTCGTTGCAAAACGCTTGGGCAGAAGCGCTATATTGAGGCCATAAAGGACAATACCGTGGCCTTTGGAATTGGTCCGGCTGGTACCGGCAAGACTTATCTGGCCGTTGCGATGGCGGTGCTGGCTTTTAAAAACAAAGAGGTCAGCAAGATCATTTTGACCCGACCTGCTGTGGAGGCGGGAGAGAAGTTGGGATTTTTGCCCGGCGATCTCCAAAATAAAGTGGATCCCTATTTGAGGCCCCTTTATGACGCGCTTTACGACTTTCTCGGCATGGAGAATTTTAAATCGCTCTCGGAACGGGGTGCGATTGAGGTGGCGCCGCTGGCGTACATGCGTGGCCGCACGCTCAACGACGCTTTTATCATCCTTGATGAGGCACAAAACTGCACCATTGAGCAGATGAAGATGTTCCTGACCCGTTTTGGAGAGGGTTCTAAGGTAATTGTCACTGGTGACGTGACGCAGATTGACCTGCCGTCGGACAAGCGTTCCGGCTTGACCCACGCGGCCAGCGTCCTGCGAAACGTCGAAGACCTTGCAATCGTATATTTGACGCACAAGGACGTCGTGCGCCATGAAATGGTACAGAAGATCATCCTCGCTTATGAAAAGGCTGAAAAGCAAAAGCAGGAAAACAGAGGAGGAAATCGATGAACCAGGCGGAGAAAAAAGCGCTTTCAGATACCGGCGCGAAAGGGCAGAGTCGTTCAGGCGCCGGACGGCTTCAGTTCGACAGGGGCCGGCTGATTCTACTGGGTGCTTTTTTGCTGGTGCTCATCGTATCAGTGGCCTGCGTGGCTCTGTCTGTTTTGCAGCCGCGTTCTGCTGTGTCGGTAGGCGACGTCCTTGAGAAGGACATTCTTGCGCCCCGGGATATGTATGACGAAGATGCTACTGTGGCCAAACGCCTGCAGGCGAGCAGTTCGGTGGAAAGGGTCTATAAGACAGACGAAGAGATCCTCATGAGCCTCACCAACGGCGCGGCAGATTTTTTTGACGCGCTCGACCGGGTGCGGGCGGATGCGGAGACATTGAGAAAGCAAAAGGTTCTCGCTTCGCCTGAGGGCAGCGATCTTCGTTCTTTTGCGGAGGGAACGCTGACGGCCGAGCAGTGGGAACAGCTGATTCTGCCGGCAGAGCTTGCCGCCTTGCGCCCCGCTGTGCTTGACGCGCTGAGCGATGACGAGCTTTACGGCGTTTTTTCCGTCAGCAACAGCGACATGAGCGCCTGGATGCGGGAGGCATCCCTGCGGATCAGTTCCCTTCTGCGCCGCGGCATTAAAGACAGTGACCAGCAGGAGATCCGCACAGAATTCCGCCAAAATCTGGAGCCGCTGACTCCCCTGGCAATTCGTTCGCTGTGCGCGGTGCTGGCCCGGGAATTTTTGAATCCTACCATGCTTTACAGTGAGACCGATACGCTCATTGCCATGGAGAATGCCGCCAGCATGGTAGAAGATCAGGTGATTAAAAAGGGCGAAGTACTTGCCGCGGCCGGGACTGTGGTAACAGAGGAGCTTTATGAGCATCTTTCCTCAGCAAACGTTTTGCAGTCCCCGGGAAGGCGCTGGGCCATTTTTTTGCTGACGTGTCTTGCAGTTGCGGTACTGTTTATCGGGCTGCTTTGCCTGATGAGAGTGTATTTGCCCAGGTTTTTTCTCAACTGCGGAAAATGCATGCAGGCGGCAGTGTTGCTGGCAGTCTCTATTCTGCTTGCAGCGCTGTTTCTGCGGATAGATATTCACTATAATCCAATTTATCTTTCCGTTTTGCTGCTGGCACTGTTGGTGTCGGGAAAGATCGCGGCGATTGGAATCGTATTTCTCGCGGCGGTATTCGGCATGATGGCGGTGGGGACGGGCCTCGATTACAGCCGTTTTGCGCAGGTGTTTTTGATGACGCTGGTCGGCGGATTTGCGGCGGTTCTGCATATAAGGCGTGCCACGCGGCGCTCTGCGCTCTTTGTTGGCGGCGCGCTTTGCGCTGCGGCGATGATGACTGTGGTTTGCATGTTCGGCGTGTGGGATGGACAGTCCACGGCCGCTATGGCTCTTGATTGTCTGCGGGTTTTCGGTGGCGCGCTGGTCTGTGCTATCGTGGGCATCGGCATCATGCCGTTTTGGGAATGGCTCTTTGATGTGGCAACCCCACAGCGTCTTGCGGAGCTGAGCAACGCCAATCATCCACTTTTGCAGCGCATGATGTTCGAAGCGCCCGGTACCTACCACCATTCCATGCTGGTTTCCACCATGTCAGAAGCGGCCTGTAACGCCATCGGCGCGGATGGACTGCTGGCCCGGGTCGGCGCCTTTTACCATGACATCGGCAAGCTTAAAAGGCCTTATTACTTTAAGGAAAATCAGAAGCCCGGAGACAACCCCCACGATTCGCTCGAGCCGGAGCGCAGCGCCGCAGTGCTGCTGGCCCATGTCAGGGACGGCGTCGCCATGGGGCACAAAGCCAAGCTGCCGGCAGATGTGATTCGTATTATCCAGGAGCATCACGGTACGACAATGGCTTCCTTTTTCTACTATAAGGCGGTCAAGCTGCGGGAGAATCCCAACCTTTCGCAGAATGGATTCCGTTATCCCGGTCCGAAGCCTACGACCAAAGAATCTGCCGTCGTCATGATCTGCGATTCCTGCGAAGCAGCGGTTCGGTCCATAGAAAGCCATCAGCAGGAACAGATCAGAGAGATGGTCGGAAAGATCATCCGGGGCAAGATGGACGAGGGGCAATTTGCCTCTTGCGACCTGACGCTGGCGGAGCTTTCCAAGATTGAGGCGGCGATCCTTTCAACGCTAAAGGGGATCTATCACGAGCGGATCGAATATCCCGATCTGGAGGATCTGACCGGCGGCATTGCAAAGCAGTCTTCCAATACGCCGGCAGAACGGCAGGAAGCACCGAAAGATCCGGACGAACCGACGGGAAAACCATGAAAGAAGGCGGGAGGAAAGATGGTAGATCTTTGCAACCAGCAGATGGAACTTCCTTTTAAAGAGGAGTACGCCGCGCTGATCCGAAAGACTGTGGAGGCGACTCTCTCCCTGTTTGATGTGAAAAATCCAATGGTGACCATTGCCATTGTGGATGACGGGCGGATCCATGAGCTGAACCTCCGCTATCGGGGAATCGACAGGCCGACGGATGTACTTTCCTTTGCGGCGCGGGAGGGAATGCTTCTGGCGCAGCCGGGAAAACGGGAATACCTTGGAGATATCGCCATTTCTCTGCCGACGGCGATGCGGCAGGGAGAGGAGTATGGGCATGGAATCCGAAGAGAGCTGGCCTTTTTGACCGCCCATGGAATGCTGCACCTTCTCGGTTATGATCATATGGCGCCGGAGGAGGAAAAAGAGATGTTTGCCCTGCAGGAGGAGATTATGGAAAAAATGGGCCTGCCCCGTGCAGGGAAATAAAAAAGCAAAGACCTCACTTTGAGAAGGGGAAGAAACGAGAATGATGCACGATATCGAGATCAAAAACATGATTCGTATGGCGGCTGATGCCAAGGACAGGGCGTATGCCCCTTATTCCGGATACAAAGTAGGAGCCTGCCTTAAGGGGGAAAGCGGAGCCTTTTACCTTGGCTGCAACGTGGAAAATGCCGCCTATGGCCCCACGAACTGCGCTGAGCGCACGGCGGTCTTTAAGGCTATTTCTGAGTGCGAACGCAAATTTACCGCCATTACCATCGTCTCAAACGGCGAGACGCTGCCTGTGCCCTGCGGAATCTGCCGGCAGGTGCTTGCGGAATTCTGCGAGCCGGAGATGGATGTGATCTGCGCCAACAAGTACGGAGAATACCGGGCTTTCACGCTCGGCGAACTGCTGCCCTTTGCCTTTACCCCCAAAGATTTGAATGTTGGGAACTGAAAAGGAGAACATCTTGGAACCAAAAGCATTTCGTTCGGGTTTTGTCTCCATCGTCGGAAGCCCAAACGTCGGAAAATCCACTCTGATGAACGCTTTTGTCGGCCAGAAGGTAGCCATTGTTTCTCAGAGGCCTCAGACGACCCGAAACCGCATCATGGGCGTAGCGACCCGGCCGGATGCGCAGATCATCTTTATCGATACCCCCGGCATTCACACGCCAAAAAACAAGCTGGGGGAATATATGGTGAAGGTGGCCTATGACGCGCTCAATGAGGTGGAGTGCGTACTCTTTATAGCGGATGCCTGCGCCGGCATCCGGGAACGGGACGATTCCATCCTTGCGCAGCTGAAAAAGGCCAAGGCCCCTGTGGTGGCGGTGATTAACAAGATCGACGCTGCCTCGGAAGAAAAGGTGCAGGCCGCCAGAGAACGTCTCGCACAGGAGCCCTGGCTCAACGCCGTTCTCGAAGTCAGCGCCGCCAAAGAGGAAGGCCTTGAAGCATTGGAAGAAAAGCTACGGCAGTTCCTGTTGCCCGGCCCCAAGTACTTTCCCGATGATATGGTGACTGATCAGCCGGAACGGGTGGTCTGCGCGGAGATGATCCGCGAACAGACACTGATTCTGCTTCGAGAGGAAGTGCCTCATGGCATCGGCGTCGATATCGATAAAATGCTGACCCGGCCGGATGGGCTCGTGGAGATTTGGGCGACGATCTACTGCGAGCGGGATGGACATAAGGGCATTATTATCGGAAAGGGCGGCTCCATGCTGAAAAAGATCGGCTCTCAGGCCCGTGAACAGATCGAATGGATGCTGGGCAGCCGGGTGCATCTGCAGCTGTGGGTGAAAGTGAAGGAAGACTGGAGAAACAGCCCGTCTACCATGCGGATGCTGGGCTACGAAAACGATTAAGGTTCCTTTGTCAAGGGTGAAAACGCTGTCAGTGCCGCCAGTGCTTTCCTGAGGAGGACGCCGTATTTTGGGGCAACCTGAAAACGGGAGGTGCACGCAATGGAATATGCGGAAAAAGGGCTCTTGGCGCTCTGGAAAGAGTTTGAACAGACCGGCTCTGTGGAACGGTACCTTCGCTACCGCCGGGAAATGAAAGAAAAGAAAGAAAAAACTCCCTGACGATAGTAAAAAGAAAAAATTAGAACCGTCTTGTGCTTTTCGCAGGACGGTTTTTTGCTGTCACGGTTGCTCCGGAATCTGCACGGTGATAGAATTGTGAAAAAGCCAAAAGGAGGAATAACCATTGACTCCTCTAAAATGGAATCAAGTGGCGACTGCAGGCCTTGCATGTGCTGCTCTGATGGGATTTGTTGCCATTATGCTCAGGGGAATGGCAAAGACAGTGTGCGGAATTTTGTGCGGCGTGTTTCTAGCGGGAACTTTTGTAGTGCTAGCGGTGTTTTGGCGCTGCCCGGAATGCAAAAAATCGCTTCCTTACGCTAACAGCGCCGGAATGAAGCATTGCCCGTACTGCGCTGCGAGCCTTGATAAACCGGCCCGCAAGGAATGAAAGGAGAGAGATACTTTTCTTGCGGAGCGAAAAGCAGGAACTGTTGCATGCGGACAAAGAACGAGGTAAAATAATACAGAGGTGAAAAGCGGATGGGGGAAATCAAGGCGATCGGACTGGTGGCGCGTTGTGTCAATTACAGGGAAAACGATCGTATCCTGACCCTCCTGACGCCGGATCGCGGCAAACTGACGGTTTCTTCAAGGGGATGCCGTCGGCCGAAAAGCCCACTTCTTGCCTGTTCTCAGCCCTTTTGCTACGGGGAATTCGTCCTTTTTTTTAATAAGGAACGCTATACGCTCAATCAGTGCGACCTCAGAGAGAGCTTTTACGATCTTCGCTTGGATATCGGAAAGCTGACGGCCGCATCTTTTGTCATGGACCTCTGCGAGGAGACCATGCAGGAAGAGCAGGAGGCGAAAACGCTTTTTCAGCTGTCCTATTATACGCTCAGCTTTCTTTGCTATGGGACAGTTCCGGAGATCGATCTGATCTGCTGTTTTCTGTTGAAATTTCTGGACATTTTGGGGTATACTCCTTCTGCAACGCGCTGTTCCCTCTGCGGGCGCTCCACTTATGAAGGGGGACGGCTGGAAAATACGTTTGGAGCAATCTGCGCTCAATGCGCGCGGGCAAAGGGCGGAAGAAAGGTCGAACCCCTGACGCTCGAAGCGATGCGCCGCATGATGGCGCTGCCCATGGATCAGATGGATCGGGTAAGGCTCCCGGAAAAAGTACGAAAAGATATGCTGGAATTTCTGCCCCAATACGCTGCCCGCCATGCGGGAGTGCGGGCGGATCTTTCCGGTCTCTGCCGTGCGCTTGCGCCGCCCGGTCTCTGAAGAGGGAGCGAGCCTGAAAACGTCAATATAATATTTGCCCGCACAGGGAAAATATTGTATAATATAGTGGCATTGTTCGAAGCACCACTCAAGTTTTTATTTCCAGATCACACAGTACAGGAGGAAAACCAATGGCACACAAGTATGTCTACCTCTTCAGCGAAGGCAACGCTGACATGAGGAACCTGCTGGGCGGCAAGGGCGCCAACCTGGCCGAAATGACCAGGCTCGGTCTCCCGGTTCCCCAGGGCTTCACCGTTTCCACTGAAGCCTGCACCCGTTACTACGAAGATGGCAAGACCATCGCTCCCGAAATCGTGGAGCAGATCAACGAAGCTTTGGTCAAGATCGAAGAGATCAACGGCAAGAAGCTGGGCGATCCCGAAGATCCCTTCCTCGTGTCTGTCCGTTCCGGCGCCCGCGCCTCTATGCCTGGCATGATGGATACCATCCTCAACCTAGGCCTCAACGATCAGACTGTCAACGGTCTGGCCAAGAAGACCGCCAATGAGCGTTTTGCTTATGACAGCTATCGCCGCTTCATTCAGATGTTTTCCGACGTCGTTATGGAGATCGACAAGGCCAAGTTCGAAGCCATCCTCGACGCTGTCAAGGAAGAAAACGGCGCTCACTTTGATACTGACCTGACTGCTGATAACCTCAAGGAAGTTGTCAAGCGCTACAAGGTTCTCTATCAGCAGGAGATGGGCCGCGAGTTCCCGCAGGATCCCCGTGAGCAGATGATGGAAGCGGTCAAGGCTGTGTTCCGTTCCTGGGACAACCCCCGCGCGATCGTCTATCGCCGTCTCAACGACATCCCCGGCGACTGGGGTACTGCCGTCAACGTGCAGGCCATGGTCTTCGGCAACATGGGCAACAAGAGCGGCACTGGCGTTGCTTTCACCCGTGACCCCTCTACCGGCGAAAAGAAGCTGTACGGCGAATACCTGATCAACGCTCAGGGCGAAGACGTCGTCGCCGGTATCCGTACCCCCCAGCCCATTGCCAAGCTGGCTGATGAAATGCCCGAAGTGTACGAGCAGTTCGTCAAGACCGCTCATATCCTCGAGGATCACTATCGTGACATGCAGGATATGGAATACACCATCCAGGAAGGCAAGCTCTTCATGCTGCAGACCCGTAACGGCAAGCGTACCGCTGCTTCTGCCCTGAAGATCGCCGTTGATCTGGTGGCTGAAGGCATGATCACCAAGGAAGAGGCTCTGCTCAAGATCGATCCCAAGTCTCTTGACAGCCTGCTCCATCCCACCTTCAATCCCGCTGCCCTCAAGGCTGCCAAGGCGGCGGCCACTGGCCTGGCTGCTTCTCCCGGCGCTGCCTGCGGCCGCGTGTACTTCACCGCTGAGGATGCCGTTGCGGCTGCTGAGCGCGGCGAAAAGGTCGTTCTGGTTCGCCTTGAGACCTCTCCTGAGGATATCGAAGGCATGCATGCTTCTGAAGGTATCCTGACCGCCCGCGGCGGTATGACCTCTCACGCTGCTGTTGTCGCCCGCGGCATGGGCACCTGCTGCGTCGCCGGCTGCGGCGAAGTCCGCGTTGACGAAGCTGCCAAGAGCTGCACCATCGGTGATGTGGCTGTGAAGGAAGGCGATTGGATCTCCCTCGACGGTTCCACCGGTAAGGTCTACATCGGCGCGATCGAGACCCGTCCCGCTGAAGTGTCCGGCGATTTCGCCACTATCATGGGCTGGGCTGACGAAGTACGCACCCTGCAGGTCCGCACCAACGCCGATACTCCCTATGATGCCGCCAAGGCTGTTGAGTTCGGCGCTGAAGGTATCGGCCTGACCCGTACTGAGCATATGTTCTTCGACGCTGACCGTATCCCCGCCATGCGCGAGATGATCGTGTCCAAGACCGAAGAAGAGCGCCGCAAGGCTCTGGCCAAGCTGCTGCCCATGCAAAAGGAAGACTTCAAAGGCATCTACAAGGCCATGGGAGGTCGTCCTGTGACCATCCGCTTCCTGGATCCGCCTCTGCATGAGTTCCTGCCCACCGCTGAGGACGATATCGTTGCCCTTGCCAAGGAAATGGGCCTCGCTGTGGAAGATCTGAAGGCCACCATCGCCAGCCTGCATGAGTTCAACCCCATGATGGGTCACCGCGGTTGCCGTCTGGCCGTCACCTATCCTGAAATTGCCGAAATGCAGACCCGTGCGGTCATCGAAGCGGCGATCGAGACCCGCGAAGAGACCGGCCTCGACATCCATCCTGAGATCATGATTCCCCTTGTTGGCGAAATCAAGGAGCTCAAGTACGTCAAGGATGTCGTCGTTGCCACCGCTGCGAAGGTTATGGAAGAGAAGGGTGTCAAGATTGATTACAAGGTCGGTACCATGATCGAGATTCCGCGCGCTGCTCTGACTGCGGATGAGATTGCTACCGAAGCCGAATTCTTCTCCTTCGGCACCAACGACCTGACTCAGATGACTTTCGGCTTCTCCCGCGACGATGCCGGCAAGTTCCTCAACGAGTACTACACCAAGAAGATCTACGAGTCCGATCCCTTCGCCCGCGTGGATCAGAAGGGTGTTGGCAAGCTGATGAAGATGGCAGCCGAGCTGGGCCGTTCCGTTCGTCCTGACATTAAGATGGGTATCTGCGGTGAACATGGCGGCGATCCTTCCTCCGTTGAGTTCTGCCACAATATCGGCCTGACCTATGTTTCCTGCTCTCCCTTCCGCGTCCCGATCGCCCGCCTTGCTGCTGCTCAGGCCAAGATCAACGCCGACGCCAAGAAGTAAGAGTGAAACTGGATCGAACCATTTCAGCTTGAGCTGAATGCATTTGCGGCGCGTGCCATAAGGTACGCGCCGTTTTGTATGTTCGAAAATCGGTGAAAGAAAGTTCTGGGAGGAATTGGTGATTCGGTGGACAAACAGCGAACGGTCACAGACAAGAGAAAGAGGGTTTTGAGCAAGTGCGGTTGCGTTGAAGCGGTGGATCAAGTATACTAATACATATCAGATGCGCTGCGGTCGCAGGACAGAAAGCCCGTGAAACGGGAAAATACCGCCCCGAGGCTGAAACAGGTTGCGTATCACCGAAAGGATTATAGAGGGAATGCTTTGGAATATGTTGAATGATCCGTTGGCGCTGGTTTGCAGGCTGATTGCTGTTGTTGTGGCGCTTTCCTTTCACGAATGGGGCCATGCCTTTGCGGCATACCGTCTTGGGGACAGCACGGCGCGGGATATGGGTCGCATGAGCATCGATCCGTTTCGCCATCTGGATCCGCTGGGCTTTTTAAGCATGATGCTGGTAGGCTTTGGCTGGGCTAAGCCTGTACCAGTCAATCCCAATCGGCTTAAACATGGCCGCTGGGGCGAATTGATCGTTTCCATCGCCGGTGTGACAGTGAATTTTCTGCTGGCTTTTGTGGCGACGATTGCTTATACGGCTTTGAGTCTGTATGGCTCTTTGAGCGCTGCTAATGTGATCTATGAGTTTCTGATCTCCTTTTTGAGCATCAATCTGGGTCTGATGGTCTTTAATCTGGTTCCCATACCGCCCTTGGATGGCTATCGGGTGGCAAAAAGCCTGCTGATTGGCAAAGTAAAGAACCTCAATCTTTTCTGGACGCTGGAACGCTACGGCTCGATCGTCCTGATGGTGCTGGTGGTCTTCAATGTGCTGACTCCCGTGCTCAATTGGGGTGTAAACGGCGTCCTTAGTTTCATGCTGCGGGTCAGCGGCAGCATCTTCGGACTTTTTTAACAGGAAATCGGAGAATGCATGTATCAGGTTTCACTTGCACAATTTGAAGGTCCCCTGGATCTGTTGCTTCATTTGATCGAAAAGGCGGAGATGGATATCAAAGAGATATATATCTCCGAGATCACATCACAATACTTGGCCTATATGGAGCAGCTTGGTACAGTGGATCCGGACACAGCCAGCGAATTTGCGACCATGGCGGCGACGCTGCTTTGGATCAAGTCCCGGTCGCTGCTTCCGCGGCCTGTCCCGGTGCCGGAGGAAGAGGAGGATCCGGAACAGGCGCTGCTCCGGCAGATTCGGGAGTACAAAGCCTTTAAGGAAGCAGGAGAGCGGCTAGGCGAACTGAAAAAGGCGGCGGATGCCGTCTTTTGGCGTTTGCCTGAGGAATTTCCTTTGCCGCCACAGCAGTTTCATATTACCGGAGCAACATTGGAAGGACTCTATGAGGCTTTCCTGGCTGTTTTACAGCGGGAAAAGGAACGGGATGGGAGCGAGCGGGAACGAAAGGTCGCCAGAGATCAGTTTTCCATTGCAGACCGCCTCTCTTATATCCGCGGCTGTGTTCGGCGGGGACAGAGAATTTCTTTTCGCCAATTATTTTCCGACTCTGTCAGCCGGATGGAGTTGATCGTAACATTTATGGCGCTGCTGGAGTTGATTGCAGCGGGCGAGGTCCGCACGCAGCAGCAGGATACCTTTGGCGAGATTGCCATCGAGGGATGCGGCGAAGAAGAAAGCGAGGAAATGGAGCCGTGAAAGCGAGCGAGATGTGTGCAGCGGCAGAAGCAATGCTGTTCGTCAGCGGGGAGCCTGTGGCGATCGGAGATCTTGCGGCGGCAATGGAATGCGACGCCGGTGAATTGCGGGCAGCGCTGACTTCTCTGAAAGCGCAGTACGAAAAAGAAGAGAGAGGGATCCTCCTCCGATTTGTTGGGGACAAGGCACAGCTTTGCACCGATGGAAAATATGCTTTTTGCATCGAGCGGCTGCTGCAGCCGGCAAAAAACAAACCGTTTTCTCAGTCTGTGATGGAGACGCTTTCCATTATCGCCTATAAGCAGCCGGTCACCCGGACGGAAATCGAAGCAATTCGTGGGGTGCGCTGTGAATATGCGATCAACCAGCTGCTGACATTAGGCTTTATTGGAGAGATCGGCAGAAAAAACACCATTGGCCGTCCGGTGCTGTTCGGAACGACAGAGAAGTTCCTTCTTCATTTTGGCTTGGAATCGATTGAACAGCTTCCGTGCCGCGAACAGATCCTTCATGCGCAGCAGCAGGAGACTTTTGAGTTAGAAGGAAAAGAGAAATAAAAAAGGGTAGCCCAGCCCATTGGGGCGCCGGAAACGGCGCTCTTTTTGATTTTGGGAGTGTTTGCATGGAATAAAAGCAGGCGGGGCATCCTTTTTTGAAAAGCAGAAAAAGGAGGAGTTTCCATGGTTTGGGCCGTGCTGGGTGTGATAGGATTGGCATTGATGCTCCTGGCAGGTCTCCTTTTTTCTACGTTGCGGTTGTGGATCGATTGGGAAAAAGAAAATTTTGAGGGAGACGTGGAGCTGGGCCTTTTCCGGGGAAAAATTGGAATTTCTTTTGCGCTGAAAAAAGAAGAAGCATGGCGTATTTGTCTGAAATCGGGACCCTGGAAAAAAAGCTGGAAAGTGAGCGTTCTTTTTCAGAAGCTGAGGAAGAGAAAGAAAAAGCGAAAAAGAAAAAGTGCGGGGAAATGGCTGACCAAAATGATTTTACGGGCGATACGGCTCAGACAATGGAAGCTGGACTGCCGGATCGGCTTGCCCGATGCAGCGCAATGCGCTCTGCTTTGCGGTTCTATAGAAGGCACACTGGAAGCTCTGCTGGCGTCGGTACCGTTGGAAAAGAAATGCGTGATTCAAAACCGGGTGGCACCCTGTTTTAATTGCTGGGAATTTGCCCTACATCTGGAAGGTATGATTCTGTTCCATCCGGTGCAAAGTATCCTTGCAAACAGAAAATATGCCAAGGATGGTGAAGAATATGTCGTTTCCGCATCCCATTGAAACCATCATGCGTACGACGATGGAGCAACTTAAGCAGATGGTGGACGTTAACACAATCGTGGGCGATCCATTGATCGCTCCGGATGGAACGATGATCGTCCCGGTGTCGAAGGTATCGACTGGTTTTGTCTCCGGCGGCGGAGAGTATGCGGCCCACGGCGCTGTGTTAAAGAAAAAAGAGGCGGACGCCGAACAGCAGGAGAACCGCTATCCTTTTGCGGGCGCTTCCGCAGCGGGTATCTCCCTGACGCCGATGGCCTTTGTCGTAGTGGGAGATGGCTGCGTCAAGGTGATTCCCGCGCAATACGGCTGCACGGTGGATCGTATCATTGAAATGATTCCACGGCTGGCTGAAGAAGTGAAAAAAATGCTGTCGCGCTGCTGCAAAAAGGGAGAAGAAGAACAAGATTCTGAGACGCGGGGAACGGAGCAGTAAAGAAAAGCGGCAAACAGGCGGCTGCGCGAGCTTTTGCAGCCGTCTTTTGTTTGCAGAAAGGAAGGTTGGGATGAAAAGACTGCATAGAAGAGGAGCGCTTCTGCTGACAGCGCTGCTTTTTGCGGTTGGGCTTGGAACGCCGAGGGCGCAGGCAAAGGAACCGTCAGTCTCCGCCGCCGGCTGTGTCGTGCTGGAAGCAGAAACCGGCAGAGTGCTGTACGCAGAAAATGCCCATACAAAGCTCCCAATGGCCAGCACCACTAAAATTATGACCGCACTTCTCGCTATTGAACACGGCGGCCTTGAAGAGGTGATTGCCGTGCCTAAAGAGGCCAGCGGTGTGGAAGGGTCTTCGATTTATCTGGAAGTGGGGGAGCATATTACCCTAGAGAACCTGCTTTACGGGCTAATGATGCATTCGGGAAACGATGCGGCAGAAGCAATCGCACTGCATGTCGACGGTTCTATTGAAGGCTTTGCAGAAAAAATGAATGCCCGGGCCAAAGAGATTGGGGCGAACAATACGCATTTCGTCAATCCTCATGGCCTACCGGCAGAGGGGCATTATACAACTGCCTATGACCTTGCACTCATTGCGGCGGAGGCGATGAAAAACGAAACGTTCCGCACGATTGTCTCCACGACGGACCGCACGATTCCATGGGAGGGACACGAATGGGATAGAGTGCTGCATAACAAAAATAAAATGCTGTATCAGTATCAGTGGGCCAACGGCATTAAAACCGGATACACAAAAGCGGCAGGCCGATGCCTGGTAACCGGTGCGCTCAAGGACGGGATGCAGCTGATCTGTGTTGTGCTTAACTGCCCGGACATGTATGAAGACTCCGCAGAACTGCTGGACTATGGGTTTGAAAATTATACATTGACCAGGGTGTTGGCAAAAAATGCAGTTCTTGGTGAGATCCCTGTGAAAAATGGAATGGAACCGGCATTGGAAGTTCGGCTTAAAGATGATATAGTAGTACCGCTGAATCAAAGCGAAAAAAGCAGTGTTTCCGTCCGGATCTCAATGGAGGAATCTCTCGAGGCACCTGTTGAGGCAGGACAAAAGCTCGGCACGGTGGAGGTTTATCTTGGAGAGAGTCTCCTGGTCGAGAAGGAACTGCGCTGCACGCAGGAGATCCCGGTTGCAACGGTGAAGTTCTACTGGGACAAAGTGCTGAAAAATTGGCTGATAGGTGGATTTTTGAGACAATAAACCGGAAGCACGAGGAACCGGCAAAACAGGAGAAGGAAAAAGACACGATGAGACTGCAAAAATATCTGGCGCAAGCTGGGGTAGCTTCGCGCCGAAAGAGCGAAGAATACATTCAGGCCGGGAGAGTATCGGTCAATGGCGAAATCGTAACGGAATTGGGTACCAAAGTCCAGCCGGGGGATCGGGTGTACTTTGACGGGAAACAGGTGGAGTTTGAACCCACGGTCTGCATTCTTTTTTATAAACCCTCGCAGGTCATGTGCACCAGCGACGATCCGCAGGGGCGTCCTATTGTTAACGATTATTTTTCCGGGTTGAATCTGCGGCTCTATACTGTCGGCAGACTCGACTATGATACAGAGGGCCTGCTTTTGGTGACCAATGATGGGGAGTTGGCCAATTTGCTGACCCATCCGAGCCACGAGATTGAAAAGACATATTATGTTGTCTGTCGAAATCGCCTTTCCCGTGAGGAGGTTGTCAGGCTGAGGCAGGGAGTTATGGTGAATGGAAGGTCTACCGCACCGGCAAAGGTGCGGGTGCTGCGGGCAGGGGAGGAGAATACCCGCCTGACGATCACCATTCACGAGGGAAGAAACCGTCAGGTTCGAAAGATGCTTTACGCGGTTGGACATGATGTCACCTTTCTGCGGCGGGAACGGTTGGGGAATCTGACCCTCGAAGGGCTTGAGCCGGGACAGTGGCGCTTTCTTGCAGAAGAAGAAATTGCAGAGCTTCGGGAGATGGCTCTGGGTGGACGGAAGAAACGAGGCGAAAAGAGCGCCGGGGGCAGCCATGTTTGATTTGAAAAATGCGCTGGAAATTTCTCATGATTACATGGAGCAGCTGATTCTTCCGGGAGATTCTGTTATTGATGCAACGGTAGGAAACGGAAAAGATACCGTATTTCTTGCCGGTCTTGTTGGAGAGCAGGGAAGGGTCTACGGTTTTGACGTGCAGCAGATAGCCCTGGATCGAGCGGCGGAAAAGCTAAAGGCAGCGGGACTTTTGCAGCGGGTACAGCTTTTTTGCGAGGGACATCAGAATATGGAGCAGCTTGTCCCAGAGCGAGTGAAGTTTGTGGATTTTAACCTTGGGTATCTGCCGGCAGGAGACAAGACGGTGACCACACTGCCCGAGACAACGCTGGCGGCAGTGGAGGCAGCCCTCCGGCTGCTGCTGCCCGGAGGAATGTGCACCCTCTGCGTTTACCCGGGCCACGCAGAGGGGGAACGGGAGCTTTATTCCCTTTTGCAATGGCTTCGAACGCTTAATGAAAAGGAATTTACAGTGTTGTATCGCGCTTTTTGGAATCAGAGCAAACGGCCGCCAGAGCTGTTTGCCATCAGGAAGAATCCCAAGGCTGGATGAGAAAAACGCACTGTAAAGCACGCAAAGGGGACGGGAAAAAGCATTCCCGTCCCTTTTCCGTGAGATTTTGAAAAATTTTTTAAGAATTTGGAGATTTTCAGAAGGGAAAAAGAAAAATGAACAGAATAATAAGAATATGGGGCAGGATGGTATGTTTTAATTGACAATGCTTTCACTGACTCATTTCATGCAACTGAAAATCCTATTTCTTCAAAAAATAAAAAGGAGGGATAGATCCATGAACGCAGGAACTGCTGTCTCTGCAGGAGATGCCCTAGTACAGGGCGGTTTGGTCACTGTTGCAGGGCTGGGAACGGTGTTTCTTGTGCTGATTCTGTTGGTGCTGATGACCATGCTGTTGGGCGTTGTCATTAAAAAGCTGGGCATTGGCGCAAAGCAGGAAAAGAAAAAAGAAGAGGCCGTTCAGAATGCACCTGCACCCGTACCAGTGGCGAACCGCAGTGAGCTTTCGGCTGTGATTGCGGCTTCCATTGCCACAGCAATGGGCACAAACGTGACGGGCCTTCGGATTCACTCGATCAAAAAGATCTCCCGATAAATTGATTGAGTATCCCGCTATGATGATTTCATTTTTCGGAGGACAATATGATGCGCAAATTTATCGTCAACGTTAACGGTACTTCCTACGAAGTGGAAGTTGAGGAAATCGACGGCTCTGCTGCCAAGGTTGCGCCTGCTACTTCGACGGCTCCCGCCGCTGCCCCCGCTTCCGCCGCCCCTGCGGCCGGTGAAAAGACCATCGTTTCCCCGATGCCAGGGAATATTCTCGGAGTCAATGTATCCGCAGGCCAGACGGTCAAGTCCGGCGCGGTGCTGGTAATTCTTGAAGCCATGAAGATGGAAAATGAAATCCTTGCACCTGCTGACGGCATCATTCGCGAAGTTCGGGTCGCCAAAGGCGCTGCGGTGAATGCCGGTGATGTGCTGGTGGTGATGGGCTGAGGCCCCTGCCTCATCGATCCAAAAGAGGAGGGAAACCATCGTGAATATCGGAGAAATTTTTACCGGCTTGATCGAAAAAAGCGGTTTTGCGCAGATGACGCTGGGGCATGCAGTAATGCTGGTTCTGGCGTGCGTGCTGCTGTATCTGGCGATTGTGAAGAAATTTGAGCCTCTTCTGTTGGTGCCAATTGCGTTTGGCATGTTGCTTGCCAACCTGCCCGGCGCGGGTCTCCAGGCAAAGGCTGCTTCGGAAAGCGGACTGTTTTACTACCTTTATAAGGGCGTTTCGCTTAACATCTATCCACCGCTGATTTTTATGGGAGTCGGCGCGATGACGGATTTCGGTCCTCTGATTGCCAATCCCTGTAGCCTTTTGCTGGGTGCGGCGGCACAGTTGGGCATTTTTATCACCTTTATCGGTGCGTTGTTGTTGGGCTTTACCCCCGCTGAGGCAGGCGCCATTGGTATCATCGGCGGTGCGGACGGCCCCACGGCCATCTATGGTGCAAGCATTCTGGCGCAGCACCTGCTGCCCACCATTGCCATTGCGGCCTATTCTTACATGGCTTTGGTGCCTGTGATTCAGCCGCCCATCATGAAGCTCCTGACCACCAAAAAGGAGCGGGCCATTGTGATGGAACAGCTTCGTCCTGTTTCCAAGACAGAAAAGATCATTTTCCCGATCGTGGTGGCGATCTTTGTCTCCCTGATTCTGCCTGACGCTGCGCCGCTGGTCGGCATGCTGATGTTTGGTAATCTCCTCAAGGAATGCGGCGTGACAGAACGGCTGAGCAAGACAGCCCAGAACGAACTGATGAACATCGTTACGATCATTCTGGGTTTGTGCGTCGGCGCAACGGCGACGGCGGAAATCTTCCTGACTTGGCAGACGATTAAAATCGTCATTTTGGGTGTGTTCGCATTCGGCTGCAGTACAGCCGGCGGCCTGCTGCTGGGCAAGGTTATGTGCAAGCTTACAAAGGGTAAGATTAATCCTCTGATTGGCTCTGCTGGCGTGTCCGCTGTTCCCATGGCGGCTCGCGTGTCTCAGGTAGTGGGCCAGAAGGAGAACCCCGGTAACTTCCTGCTGATGCACGCCATGGGTCCCAATGTGGCAGGTGTGATCGGTTCGGCGGTAGCAGCGGGAGTGTTCCTGTCCCTGTTCGCGTGACGGCGTGAATCCGTGAATCATAGGAGAAAAAATCCATGGCAAACAAATTGCTCATTTGCGATACGATCCTCAGGGATGCGCATCAGTCTCAAGCGGCTACCCGCATGCGTACGGAGGATATGCTTCCCGGATGTGAGATCCTTGACAGCATCGGCTATTATTCCCTGGAGGTTTGGGGAGGCGCTACCTTTGACGCCTGTCTCCGCTTCCTGAACGAAGACCCCTGGGAACGTCTGCGCACTTTGCGCAAGGCCCTGCCGAATACCAAGCTGCAAATGCTTTTCCGCGGTCAGAATATTCTCGGTTACAAACACTATGCGGACGATATGGTGGATGCCTTTGTTCGCAAGGCCATTGAAAACGGCATTGACATCATCCGGATTTTCGACGCTCTGAACGACCCGAGAAACCTCGAAGCGGCTATCCGCGCAACCAAGAAATACGGCGGCATCTGTGAACCGGCTATTTCTTACACGATCAGTCCCGTCCACAACGAGGAGTATTTTGTCAAGCTGGCGAAAGAGCTGGTTCAGATGGGCGCGGACACGATCTGCATCAAGGATATGGCAAACCTTCTGCTTCCCTACGATGCGGCAAAGCTGGTGGCACACCTGAAAAAAGAGGTGGACGTTCCGATTCATCTGCATACCCACAATACGACCGGCACTGGCGATATGACTTATCTTATGGCGACGCAGGCAGGAGTGGATATCGTGGATACGGCTCTTTCTCCTCTTGGCAACGGCACAGCGCAGCCCGCGACAGAGCCGTTAGTAGCGACGCTCAGGGGAACTGACAGAGATACCGGTCTTGACCTCAACGCGCTGGCGGAGGCCGCTAAGTATTTCCGAACTGTGGCGGCTAAACTTCAAAAAGAGGGCATTTTGGATCCCAAAGTGCTGCGCGTTGACACCAATACCCTGATTTATCAGGTGCCGGGCGGCATGCTTTCCAATCTTATTAATCAGCTGAAGCAGGCGAATGCCGAGGATAAGCTGTACGACGTTCTTGAAGAGGTGCCGCGAGTTCGCAAGGACTTTGGTTATCCGCCTCTCGTGACCCCTACAAGCCAGATCGTAGGCTCTCAGGCTGTGCTTAATGTGGTCTCGGGCGGACGGTATAAGATGTTTACAAAAGAGTCTAAGGCGCTGCTGCACGGCGAATATGGCGCTCTGCCCGCTCCAGTCAACGGAGAGGTGCGCCAGAAAGCCATCGGCGACGAGCCGGTAATCACCTGTCGTCCGGCAGATCTTCTTGAGCCGGAGCTGGACAAGTATACCAAAGAAGTCAAGGAAAAGGGTTATTACACGCAGGAAGAGGACGTTTTGACTTACGCGCTTTTCCCGCAGGTGGCGCCGAAGTTTTTTGAAGCGCGCAAACAGGCTTCCGGGCCCGTCGCGACAAAGACGGAGCAGGCCGCATCGGCACAGGCCAGCGGCGTGACCAGTCTTTACGTAGAAGATCTCTCACTGTAAAAGCGGAGAGAAGTTTTCCAAAGCTAAAAAGGAGGCAGCGATGCCTCCTTTTTACATAGGGGAGACGCAAGAAATCCTGCGAATTCAATGCAATATGAAGTTTTTCATATTGCATATGACAGAAATATTTGCTAAAGTATAGGCATAACGTGCAATTCAGGAGGATATGATGCGCATTCTAATTACAAATGACGATGGAGTTGCAGCCCCCGGAATAAAGGCCCTGGCCAAGCGGCTGAGCAAAGAACATGAGGTGGTCGTTGTAGCGCCCGCAACGGAAAAAAGTGGAGCAGGCTACAGCATCACCTTTCTTTATCCGCTCTATGTGAGGCCCTATCAGATCGAAGGGGTAGACGTCCCAGCCTATGCTGTTGAGGGTACGCCGGTGGACTGCACCAAGATTGGCATTGAAGAGTTGGCCGGCTTTGTGCCGGATCTGGTGGTTTCGGGAATCAACCGCGGTTCTAACCTGGGAATGGATACTTTTCCTTCCGGCACGGTCAACGCGGCGATTGCGGCAGTTCATCATGGCATTGCAGCCATTGCTTCTTCCCTGTGCGGTATAACAGAGGATTATTTTGATGGCGTTGCGGAGATGACGGCTCAACTGGTTCATTATACTCAGGAGCATCCCATCCCCAAGGGCGTTCTTTTGAGCCTGAATGCGCCGGATCTCCCTTCGGAAGAAATCAGGGGAATCCGCCTGGCACGCCTTGCACCTGTCGGTTACAGTAACACTTATGAACGTCGAACCAACCCTGAGGGGATCAAAACCTATTATTGGCCAATTGCTTCCTTCCACTGGCGCAAGCATAGCGATAATCCCTGCGCAGATGGCGAATGGATTACCGACGGATATGCTACCGTAACGCCTATTAAAGTAGATACCACGGATTACGATTACATGGAACAAATGCAGTCCCACGCATTTTTCCAGGAGGAACGCTATGGAAAACAGTAACGATTTGCTGCAAAATATCAGCGCGTCCTATAAGAGCATGAGCAAGGGACAAAAGCAAATCGCCCAGTACATTTTGGATAATTACGACAAAGCGGCGTTCATTACTGCCTCTAAAATGGGGAAAGTAGTAGGAGTGAGCGAATCCACTGTCGTGCGGTTTGCTTATGCGCTTGGTTACGACGGCTACCCGGCGCTTCAGCGTTCCCTGCAGGAATTGATTCGAAACAAGCTCACCAGCGTTCAGCGCATCCAGCTTACTGGCGATATCCGCGAGGGTGACGTGCTGAAAACTGTTCTTAAGGCTGATATGCACAATATCCGCGCCACGATTGAAAACGTTGATGAAGGAGCGTTTGGCCGGGTAGTGGAAGGAATGCTCCAGGCCCGGACGGTCTACGTCCTCGGTCAGCGAAGCTCCACGCCGCTGGCGGAGTTTTTCGGTTATTATCTCAATTTTGTTCTCGATCATGTCGTGATCGTCACCGCCGGCACCGGCGATATCTTTGAACAGATGATCCGCATTGGGGAGGAGGACCTGTGTGTTGGAATCAGCTTTCCGCGCTACTCTACCCGCACGGTTGAGGGCATGAAATATGCCAAGGGCAAGGGAGCGCGCGTGATCGCCCTGACCGATGGCATGCTTTCTCCGCTGGCGGAATGTGCAGAAGAGGTACTGGTGGCCCGAAGCGATATGGCTTCTTTTGCAGACTCACTTGTGGCGCCTTTGAGCCTGATCAATGCCATCATTGTGGCGTTGAGCATGCGCAAGAAGGATGAGGTTTCCCGCCGGTTTAGCCAGCTTGAGGCCATTTGGGACAAACAGCGGGTTTATATCGGCAAGGACAGCCGCTGAGGGGAGGGAAGCAATGCGCCTTATTATCGTTCGCCATGGCGAGACGGAATGGAACCGTCAGCGGCGCACTCAGGGCGTGACGGATATCGATCTTACGGTTCGCGGGTTGAGACAGGCCAAACGGCTGGGCTATCGACTCAGAGGCATGCCGGTCAAATGCGTTTTTACCAGCCCTCTGAGGAGAGCGCTCGACACGGCAAAAGCGCTGGCAGCGCCCTCGCGGATTCCGGTCATTTTGGACAACGATCTTAAGGAGATTCGTTTTGGCGAGTGGGAGGGGCTGACTTTTGACGAGATTGGCAGCAGTTATCCGGAGGAACTGCGCATCTGGAATGAGAACCCTCCGCTTTGTCGTCCGCCGGGGAATGCGGAGACTCTTACAGAGGTGGCGGAACGGGTGGAACATTTTATCCGCAGGATCCGGATGCAGTACGAAGAGAATACTGTTGTTGCAGTGAGCCATACCATTCCTTGCAAACTTATGGTTGCGACAGCCGTCGGCCTTCCGCTGCAAAACCTGCATTCTCTTCGCATGGACAACGTGTCCATGTCCATGATTGATTTTTATGAAGACAAAGCGGTGCTTCGCCTGTTTAACGATACGACGCACCTAATGGAGGGCGTCATATGGCCAAAACGATCGTAGTCGGCGGCGGTCCGGCAGGGATGTTGGCTGCCGCTGCCGCGGGGCAGCGGGGAGGCGAAGTGCTCCTGTTGGAAAAAAATGAAAAACTGGGAAAAAAGCTGTTCATCACTGGAAAGGGAAGGTGCAATCTGACCAACGGGGCGGATATCGAGGAGTTCTTTAAAAACATTCCCCGCAATCCGAAGTTTCTTTACAGCGCGCTGTATGGCTTTACTAATACCGATTTGATGGAACTGGTGGAAGGCCTGGGAGTACCGCTGAAAACGGAGCGGGGAAATCGTGTGTTTCCGGCGTCTGACAAGTCCAGCGATGTCCTTTCTGCTTTGAACCGCTATGTGGTCGGTTCCGGCGTTCAGGTGCGTCTTAACACCCGGGTGGAACGGATCGTGACAGAAACAGGTGCTGTAAAAGGCGTTGAGACGGGGGGAATTTTTCTGCCAGCGGATGCAGTGGTGCTTGCTACTGGAGGAAAATCTTATTCCCGCACCGGTTCGACCGGCGACGGTTATGACTTTGCACGGCAATGTGGCCATACTGTCACGGAGATTCGGCCCTCGCTGATCCCAATGGTAACAGTTGAGGAATGGCCAAGAAGCCTGATGGGACTGTCTCTGCGAAACGTAGTGTTGAGCGCTTTTTCCGGCAAAAAGAAAGCGTTTTTCGAGCTGGGAGAGTTGCTTTTTACGCATTTCGGCATTTCGGGGCCGCTGGTGCTGTCTGCGAGCAGCTGCGTGGATCTGAAAAAAGGAGTTACGCTCTTTCTCGACCTCAAGCCGGGGCTGACTGCCCAGCAGCTGGACGCCCGGCTTGTGCGGGATTTTGAAAAGTATTCCAGAAAGCAGTTGCTCAATGCAATGGTGGATCTTTTGCCTGGAAGAATGATTCCTGTCGCCATTGAGGAAGCGGGAATCGACCCGGAAAAGCCTGTCAATCAGTTGACGCGGCAGGAGAGAGAGAAGCTTTGCACCGCGCTCAAGGGGATGAAGATGACCGTCAAGGAATTCCGGCCCATTGAAGAAGCCATTGTTACCCGGGGTGGCGTCAGTGTCCGGGAGGTGAATCCTTCCACGATGGAATCCAAGCTGGTTCGCGGGCTGTATTTTGCCGGCGAGCTCCTTGACGTCGATGCTTATACCGGCGGATTCAATTTACAGATCGCTTTTTCCACAGGCTGTCTGGCCGGCAGATCCATCTCTAGTAATTTTGTACAGGAGACGTGAAAATATGAGTTCAAGCACTTCGGCATTTAATACAAAATTGGTAGCACGTGCGGCAGTTCAGATGGCGATGTCCGCAGACCGTACGGAAGAAAAAGAACTCAAGCAAAGGCTGCTGGAGCAGAACATTCAGGCGGCGGCGGTGGATTTCGGCGGAGAGTTCATTTCTTCGGTTGGAAAGATCATTGAGCGGGCGGTAGTCGCTTCCAAGCGGGAAGGGCTCATCAACGACGAATACCATTTGGAGGGGGCTGTGGCGGGCGCTACCCGTGAGGCAATCTCTATCATTAATGATAAGGCGATTGGTCTCAATGTTGGTGGAAAGATTGGTATTGCCCGCACGGTAGATAATCTTGCGGTGTGCCTCTTTTTTGGTATTGGCCTTCTGCATTTGGATGAGGTGGCAATCGGCCTTGGGCACCGGGCAATCTGAGGGCGTTCCGGAAAATTAAAGAGGCGAAGGAGAGAAGAACTTGATCGCGATTGCAATAGACGGACCTGCCGGCGCGGGAAAAAGCAGTGTGGCCAAGGCTTTGGCGCAAAGGCTGGGCTGTATCTACCTTGACACTGGAGCGATGTACCGGGCGGTGGGCTACAAAGCCCTGCGGAAAGGAGCAGATCCCGCCAGCGCAGCGCAGGTGCTGCCTTTTCTTGCAGATACGTTGGTTGATGTTGCGTATGAGGGCGGACAGCAAAGAATTTTTCTCGACGGCGAAGATGTGTCCGACAGGATCCGCACGGCGGAAATCGGTATGGCTGCTTCGGCGGTTTCTGCGATTCCGCAGGTGCGCGAGCGTCTCGTTGAAATGCAGCGGCAGATCGCAGAGGGAAAAAGCGTCGTCATGGATGGAAGAGATATTGGCACAGTGGTTTTGCCCAATGCGGAATATAAATTTTTTGTGACGGCCTCTCCAAGAGAACGCGCCCTTCGGAGATATCGCGAGTTGAATCAGAGGGGAATTCTCGACAGAACGCTGGAACAGTTGGAAGAAGAGATTGTCAAACGGGATTATGACGACAGCCATCGGGAGCATTCTCCGCTGAAACAGGCGCCGGACGCGCTCCTGGTGGATACGACGGGCATGGGCCTTGAAGAAGTGATCGAATATCTTCTGCAAATCATACGGGAAGGAAGGAAAGGATAAGCATGTCCCTGTATCGGTTTGCCGTGGGGTTGCTGGGGCCGGTATTGCGGCTGGTGTGGCAGCCCGAGGTGCGTGGAAAAGAAAAGATACCCACAGACCGGGGGGGAATTCTGGTCTGTAACCATCTTAAATGGTGGGATCCACTGTTGCTCGCTGTGGTGCTGCCAAAGAATACTCTGCATTTTATGTCAAAGGTGGAGTTGTTTCAAAATAGATTCGTGGGATGGCTCCTGCGCCAGCTCAACTGTATTCCCGTCGACCGGAAGCGGGCAGATCTGCCGGCAGTCAAGGCTTCTATCCGGACGGTCAATGACGGCGGCATACTGGGAGTTTTTCCGGAGGGAACCCGAAGCAGGACCGGAGAGTTGCTGCATTTTGAGGAGGGGACGGCTTTTTTTGCCCTGAAGTGCAGCTGCCCGATTTATCCGGCGCATATTGACGTGCAGCGGAGCAGGGGAAAACGGATGGTCACCTTTGGAGATCCGATTGATGCCAGCCAGATTGGCCCTGAATTGCAGCGGAGTGAGCGAATGACGCTCATCACAGAAAAAATGCGGGAAGAGATTCTTGTGCTGGCGGCAGAGCAAAAGGCGGATCGCAGCGCGAGAGAAAAGCGGCGGTAATTCATGCAGATTCGAGTGGGAAAATACAGCGGTTTCTGCTTCGGCGTGCGCCGGGCGGTGGAAAAGGCTGAACAGCTGGCGAAGGAATGCGGGCGCATCTATACTTACGGGGAAATCATCCACAATAAAGCCATGGTCGAAAGACTGGCACAGAAGGGTGCTGTTCCCGTTGACTCCTTGGAGGGGCTGCCGGAAGGGACGGTAGTGCTCATTCGCGCTCACGGCGTACCGCCAGAGGTTTTTGAGGAATGCCGGGAGCGGGGATTTCGTGTGGAAGATGCGACTTGCCCCTATGTCAAACGGATTCATCAGATCGTGGAGAGGGCGGCGGAAGAAGGGCGCACTGTGTTGATCGTTGGCAATGCGGCTCATCCGGAAGTTATCGGTATCCGTGGCCGTGCAGGAAAAAATGCGTATGTGGTGACCTCTTCAGCAGATGTGAAAGGGCTTCCATCAGAAAAAAAGGCCGCAATAGTCGCACAGACCACGATTTATGAAAAACAATTTGAAGAAGTTGTGACTGAAGCCGAGAAAAAGTACAGGGATCTTCAGGTGTTTCGTACTATCTGCGATACGACGATTAACCGGCAGAAAGAGGCAAAAACCCTTGCGGAATCGTCGGATGCGGTGGTGGTGATCGGAGGCAGGCACAGTTCCAATACACAAAAGCTGGCAGAACTGTGCAGATGTTACTGTAAAGAAGTCTTTTCCGTGGAAAACACGAAAGAAATCGTATCTATACTTGCAAAATTGCGCTCACATGATATAATTAGTGTTGTTGCCGGCGCATCAACGCCGAATTGGATGATTTTGGAGGTTATTACCAGCATGAGCGAACTCGAAAAAACTGCGGCTCAGGAAGAAGAAATGATGGATGCTGCGCAGAGCGCCGCAGAGGACTTCACCGAAGCGTTTGAAAAGACGCTGGTGCGCATCCGTAACGGACAGATCCTCACGGGTACTGTTGTGCAGATTGCGGACGGCGAAGTCTGTGTCAACATCGGTTACAAGTCGGACGGATTCATTCCCAAGAGCGAATTCTCCAGCGACGGAGATGTCAACCCTGCTGATTCTGTGAAGGTGGGCGATGAGATCGAAGTTGAAGTGCTGAAAGTGAACGACGGCGAGGGTAACGTCCTGCTGTCTCACAAGAGCGTCGAGGCGAAGAAGGCTTGGGAACAGTTCATCCACGCTGCCGAGGACGAGTCCGCCGTGTATGACGCAGTGGGCAAGGAAGTGGTTAAGGGCGGCCTGATTGCCAGCATCAACGGCATCCGCGCATTCGTTCCCGCTTCGCAGGTGTCCAACCGCTACGTGGAGAATCTTTCTGAGTATGTGGGCGCTCCCCTGCGCCTGATGATCATCGAAGTGGACGACAAGAAAAAGCGCGTCGTCGCTTCCCAGAAGAAGGTTCTGCTCGCTGAAGCAGAAGCCAAAAAGAAGGAAATGTGGTCCACCCTTGAAGTGGGTGCTAAGGTCAAGGGCGTCGTCCGCCGCCTGACCGACTTTGGTGCTTTCGTCGACATCGGCGGCATCGACGGTCTGGTTCACGTGACTGAGCTGGCCTGGGGCCGCGTCAAGCATCCCTCTGATGTGCTCAAGATCGGCGATGAGATCGAAGTGCTGATCTTGGCTGTGGACCCTGAGAAGGAACGCGTTTCCCTCAGCTACAAGCAGCTTCAGCCCAAGCCCTGGACTACCGCTGCTGAGCGTTATCCTGTCGGTTCTATCGTGGAAGGCAAGGTGGTGCGTATCGTGCCTTTCGGCGCGTTTGTCTCCCTTGAGCCCACGATTGACGGTCTCGTTCATATTTCTCAGGTCGCTACCACTCGTATTGCTAAGGTGGAAGACGAGCTGAAGGTGGGCGACATCATCCGCGCCAAGGTTCTCGAAGTGAATCCCGAAGCCAAGCGCATTAGCCTCAGCCGCCGCGAGGTGCTACTCGAGGAGATGCCTCCCATTGAAGATATCATCATGGATGAGGCCGATTATGCTGAAGCGCCTGCTGAGGAAGAGACCGTGGAGATTCCTCCGATCGAGAGTGCTACCACCTCTCTGGCGGATCTGTTCCCCAAGCTGGAGGACTAAATCTAACGCAAACATTGAAGAAGCCGCGACGAACGGCTTCTTCTTTGCTATTTTGGAACAGCGATATTGTTAGCTGGCAGTAGGTACGGTGAGTCTGAAGCTGAAAACAGTAAAAAAGGTTTCCAAAAGCATTTTAGTAGGCATTCGACGGCGAAATCGTGTATAATATACAAGACTGTATCATACCCTCGGTTGACAAAGGTACACACGCCTTCGACCGCCGTATTTGACGTGTTTTTTGTTTTCGTCGGTCGAAATAGGGCCACTATTTCTCCCTCCTCAGCCGCGGATCGCGCCAAATACGGCAGGACGAAGGTCGCGGAGTTCTGGCGGAACGGGAAAATTCACAGCGCGGCACGACCGCGGAGGCGTGGTGAACCCACGGCAAGCGGACGCAATACCCACTGGGCACACGGCAAACCGTGGGCTTTTCCCGTCCGCCAAAACCGTATGGATCCTTGTCAACCGAGGGGGAGTAACGGTCATTTCAGAAAATATAACTTTTTGAATGATTCATTAGGAGGAGATAGATGGCAAGACTCTTTGGCACGGACGGTGTGCGCGGTGTGGCTAACAGAGAGTTGACGGGAGAGCTGGCGTTCAAGTTGGGGCAGACTGGGGCACAGGTGTTGACGAACGTGGTGCATCGGCCGCGTATTCTGATCGGCAGGGATACCCGTATTTCCGGCGAGATGCTTCTTTATGCGCTGGCAGCGGGCATCTGCTCAGCAGGAGCGGAGGCTGTGGATGTGGGTGTGATCCCTACGCCGGGCATCGCTTATCTGACGCGTACGCATGACGCTGATGCAGGAGTAGTGATTTCCGCGTCTCATAATAGTTTTGAGTTTAACGGCATCAAATGGTTCAATGGCGAGGGATTCAAGCTCTCAGACGAGTTGGAGGACCGCATTGAGGCGCTGATTCATTCTGGCAGTGAGCAACCTTTGCCCATTGGAGCAGAAGTGGGACGAATGATAGAAGCTGTTCGCTCTAGGCAGGAATACATTGACTTTCTTTGCGACGTGAGTGCTGTGGATCTGACGGGATTCAAGGTGGCGCTCGACTGTGCAAACGGTGCGTCGAGCACAGTGGCCGCTGCTGTTTTTGAGCGGCTGGGTGCAGAAGTACATGCGTATTTTGACGATCCTGACGGTAGCAACATCAATGCAAACTGCGGTTCGACTCATCCGCAACGGCTCCAGCAGCTGGTGGTGGAGGGCGGAGCGGATATTGGCCTTGCTTTTGACGGTGATGCCGACCGGTTGATTGCCGTTGATGAACATGGGGTTCTGGTGGATGGCGACCGGATCATGGCGATCTGCGCTATGGATCAAACAGCGCGGGGAACGCTGAAAAAGAATACTCTGGTAGCAACGGTGATGAGCAATCTCGGCATGATACACACTTTGAAGGACGCCGGAATCCGGGTGGAATTGACAGATGTTGGCGATCGTTATGTGCTGGAAAAAATGCTGCAGGATGGGTATAATCTGGGCGGAGAGCAATCGGGTCATCTGATTTTCCTGGATAAGAACACGACGGGAGACGGCATTCTTTCGGCTCTGGAACTGCTGGGCGTCATGGCGCGCAGGAAGGAAAAGCTTTCTAGGTTGGCACAGAGTGTACGGATCTATCCTCAGGTGTTGATAAATGTTCAGGTGCCGAATGAGAAGAAATATCTTTACAGGGAAGATGATGCAGTTGTCAGACAAATTACTTTGGCAGAACGAAAGCTGGAGGGAAAGGGACGTGTGCTGGTGCGCACTTCCGGAACGGAACCGCTGATACGGATTATGATTGAAGGAGAAAAGGAAGCGGCGATTGAGGCGGAGGCGATCTCCATTGCCCGGCTGGTTGCGGAACGATTTGATGGCAGGATCCGCTGAAAAACAGATGACAAAAGAAACAGGAGGAAAGAGTATGCGCGCACTTCTGATAGTAGACTATACGTATGACTTTGTGGCAGATGACGGAAAACTGACCTGTGGAAAGCCTGGGCAGCAGATCGAAAATGCCATTTGCAGAGAGATTGAAAAAGCCGTTGCGGCAGGTGAGCCGGTCTTTGTGCTCAATGATATTCATTATGAGGGAGATGCGGATCATCCGGAAAGCAAGCTTTTCCCGCCTCACAATATTGCGGGGACTCCGGGCCGTGAACTTTATGGGAAAGTTCGCGAGACGGTAAACGCTGTAGAGCAAACGCATCCGGAGCTGGTATTTCGGATGGATAAGACACGGTATTCTTCTTTTGTCCGCACGGGCCTTGAAGAAAAACTCCGGGCTGCGGGCGTGGATACAGTGACGGTTGTAGGCGTGTGCACGGATATCTGCATTCTTCATACGGCGATCGGCGCATACAACTGCGGTTTTGGCATTGAAATTCCGGTAGATGCTGTGGCTTCTTTCAATCCGCAGGGTCATGAATTTGCGCTGGCACACATGAAGGATTCTCTAGGTGCGGCAATCCTGTAACGGTTCGGGAGGAGATTAATGTTCCAAAATTCGTGGATCCGGGCTGGCGTTGTGGCGGTTGCGGCCTTTGTGGTTGTGTATGCCGCTGCCCTTGCGCTCAAGTCCAGAAAAAAGGAGACTGCGGTCTTCCCGGTGCGATGGGGCTTTTTTGCCGCGGTCGTTGCGGGCGTAATCGCCTATCAGGCAGTGGGAGGAACGGGAAATGCCTTGCCGTTTTCCCTGTGGCTGCGCGTCAGGGAAGTGGGCTATAAAGCGGTCTGGATACAGTTTGCTGCCACGGCCGCTCCTTTTGCCCTGATCGGTTTTTTTCTTTCGTGGGCGATCCCGTGGTGTAATCGCCTGTGGAAAGCAGCAGTATGCGGTTTGGGTACCAGTGCCCTTATGGCTGCGGTACGGCTAATCCTGCCTCCCTTTGACGGGGATATTGTTGTCGGCGCAGCCATCGGCATCATCGTGGGTTTTGGCATCTATGCCTTCGTCAAACTGTTTTTTCCGAAGCTGCGCTTTTTCAGAGAGCCGAAGCTGCCACGGAAGACACACTTGGGCTCTCTGCTGGCAGTGCTGGGCGTTTATCTTGCCTGTGTGGGACTGATTGTTATTGACAGCGGCTCGGATTTTGAGCAGCTCAACATTTTTAAGCCCGATACCGCTCTGCCGAAGCAGATGACGCTTACGGTGGAGTTGAACGGAGAAGAAAACCGGGTGATGACTTACCGGACCAGGGCGGCGAATCCTCCGGAGGACGCAGTGCGTATCGCACAGTGCTTCGGTATCAGCGGTACGGCGAAGGCGGTGGACAAGCAGGCCGACGTGTCTGTCCGGGCCATGGTGGAAGAAAACGGAAAGAGCGTCGTTGCTTCTCTGACCGGTGAATGGCGCTATGTGGACGAAACTTTTGTTTCCGAAGCAAACGGCGTGCTTTTGACGGCTGAAAAATTTGAAGAACGGGCCCGGGAGATTGCCGCGAACGGCAACACAGCTTTTACTCATTATGAAGTGACTGACATGGTCATGGGAGAAAAGGCTGATGCAGAAGGAAAATCCGCTCTGATCAATTCGGTTTATCTCACCGCATATACCTCTGACGGCTGGCGAATCGAGGGAAGCTGTGAAATGGTAGTGACTCTCTGGTATGATGGGACGCTCTATTCCGTCGACAAGTATAACGCTGATTTTGAGCCTTTTAAGGAAATGAAGATCATATCTTCTGAGGAAGCGTGGAAGCGGGTGTTGGAAGGGAGTCCTGCCCATACCCTTTGGCAAAAGGCGGAAAGTGCACAGATCGATTCAGTTGAGATTGCCTACTGGCTTGAAGAGGTCAAGGGGGTTCTTCAGCCTATTTGGCTGTTTGAAGGCGTGGCGCAAATGGCGGACGGAGGAGAAAAAGAATTCAGCATTTTTGTACCGGCGCTGGATTATTGAGGAGAATGAAATTAATGGCGGTAATTAAATTCGGCCCGGCAGGAAACTCGCAGAGCTTTTACGATCAGGGCTATAAGCGGACGGAGCAGGCGCCGGCGTGGCTGGAAGCCATGGGGCTCAATGCTTTTGAGTATTCTTTCGGCCGGGGTGTTTCCCTTGGCGAGGAGACCGCAGGGAGAATTCGCGCAGCTATGAAAGAACACGGCATTTTCATCAGCGTTCACGCGCCGTATTTTATTAATCTTGCCGTGGCGGATGAGGAACGCCGGGAAAAAAACTTCCGATATTTTCAGGAGACGGCCCATGCAGCGCAGATGCTTGGCGCACAGCGGATCGTCTTTCATCCAGGTGCTGTGACAAAAATGACCCGGCAGCAGGCGGCGGAACTGGCGCAGCCCTTTTTAAAGGAGATTCTTCAGGCGATGGACGCGCAAGGATTCGGAGATCTGACCTTTTGCCCGGAAACCATGGGAAAGATCAACCAGTTCGGCGACCTTTCTGAAGTCATTGCGCTCTGTAATCTTGATGAGCGATTGATCCCGACGATTGATTTTGGCCATTTGCATGCCCGGGGGATCGGCGCGATCCATGGGAGGGAAGAGTTTGAAGCCATTCTCAATCAGTTGGAGAATGGCGTTGGCAGAGAGCGCGCTTCCGTCATGCACGTCCATTTCAGCCGCATTGAATATACTAAGGCCGGAGAAAAACGGCATCATACCTTTGCCGATACTCAATTTGGCCCGGATTTTGAGCCGCTGGGTCAACTGATTGCTGAACGGGGATGGACTCCGCATTTTATCTGTGAATCGAGCGGTACCATGGCAGAGGATGCTCTTTTTATGAAGAATTCTTATGAAGCGGCCCGAAAAAAACTGCTTCTTTCTGAGGAAATTTAAGCGGTTCCCGTTCGAATTTATACGGCCCCTCTTTTCCTCAGGGAGAAGTTATGATAAAATGTAAAATTGGAAGTACATATGGGAAGGGGCAGGTTTGAATTTCCTGCTGCGGAAAAGCGGACGCGTCAGGTGCCAGAAGGTTAGTCGCGGCGATTTCCAATCTGCATTACGACATTTAAAACCACAAGATCAAACCCAAAGAGATCAAACAAAAGCGGAGGTATTCCACCCATGATCAGTGCAGGCGATTTTCGTAAAGGTGTAACTATTGAAATTGATGGCGGCGTTTGGGTCATCGTTGATTTCCAACATGTGAAACCCGGCAAGGGTGCCGCGTTCGTGCGTACCAAGATCAAGAACGTCATGACCGGCAACGTCCTGGAGCGTTCCTTCAACCCCACCGACAAGTTCCCCCGTGCCCTTGTGGAGCGCAAGGAAATGCAGTATCTCTACAATGACGGCGAGTTGTACTACTTCATGGATACCGAGACCTATGAACAGTTGCCCTTGAATCATGACAGCGTTGAAGAAGCCATTAACTTCATCACTGAGAACATGAATGTGACGGTTTCTTTCTTTAAAGGTCAGGCCTTCTCAGTGGATGCCCCCAACTTTGTGACCCTGACTGTTGCCGAGACCGATCCTGGCTTTAAGGGCGACACAGCCACTGGCGCGATCAAGCCCGCTATTTTGGAAACCGGTTACAAGATCAACGTGCCTCTGTTTGTCAACCAGGGTGACAAGATTCGTGTTGATACCCGCACCGGCGAATACATGGAGCGCGTGTAATCGGATGGCGAATGGTCTGACCCAGCAAGGAGGACATGTTCATGGGGTATCTTAAAGAGCAGGTTTCCTATATTCATGGTCTTGCGGATGGACTTGGGCTGAGTGAAGAGGGCAAAGAGGCAAAGGTAATTTCCGCTATGCTGGCGCTCCTCAACGATATGACCGATTCTATCGAGAGCAATGAGGCCAGTATCGATGATCTGAGCGAATGTCTTGACAGCGTCAGCGAAGATCTGGAAGACTTGGAGGATGCCGTTTACGACATTGATGAGATCGATGACGAGGAAGATCTGATTGATTACGTGGATGAAGATGGGGATGAGACGGATTTTGTTGAAGTGGTCTGCCCCAAATGCGGCGACACGATCTATTTTGATCCGCAGTTGGTAGAGTCGCGGGATGATCTGTATTGCCCCAACTGCAATGGTCAGATCTCTCATCAAGCGGAGAGGGAATGACAGTTTTGATCCTCTGACAGAAGACGGAAAACAAATGCGGAACGGCTGCATTTGCAGAACGCTGCTATGAAGAAAGTAAGAAAAAGGCACAGCTGTAAAGCCGTGCCTTTTTCTTACTTTATGATAAAAGCGGTTTGAGCCATAAAAAAGCAGGGAGCGGATGCTTCCTGCTTTCAAGATGTAAGCAACAAAACGCTGCGGCGTTACAGTAATTTTGCCAGGCGGCGGACGCTTTCTTCGGTTGTTGCCCAGCTGGTAGCGAAACGCGCGACGGTGTGCGCTTCGTCGAGCTTTTCCCAGAAGCTGAAAGAAACTTTCTTTTTTAAACGTTCCATCTGAGTATTATCCAGAATGATAAATTGCTGGTTTGTAGGAGAATCCAGATAGAAAGAGTAGCCTTTTTCGTGGAAGGCAGTTTTGAGCAATTCGGCCATATCGATCGCGTGACGGCTGATGGAGAAGTACAGATCGTCGGTAAAAAGCGCGTCAAACTGGACTCCCAGCAGACGGCCCTTAGCAAGGAGTGCGCCGTGTTGCTTGACAATGGTAAGAAAATGATGCGGCGCATTAGCCCGAGGAAATATTACAGCCTCCCCGCACAAAGCGCCCACCTTCGTTCCGCCGATATAAAACACGTCACAGAGGCGGGCGATGTCGGGAAGTGTTATGTCAGTCTGGCGGCTCATCAGGCCGTAACCCAGCCGCGCCCCATCAAGATACAGAGGGATGCCATACTGATGACAGATCAATGAGATGGCTTCCAGCTCTGCTTTTGTATAAAGTGTTCCGTATTCTGTTGGATGGGAGAGGTAAACCATTCCCGGAAACACCATGTGCTCGTAATTTTCATCTGCAAAGAAGTTTTGCAGATAGGCAGAAAGTTTTTCAGGAAGGAGTTTTCCTTCATGCTGAGGAAGTTCTAGCACTTTGTGTCCAGTATATTCGATAGCCCCTGCCTCATGAACGTTTACGTGGCCGCTGGCAGCGGATACGACTCCTTCGTAACTTTTGAGCAGAGCAGCAATAATGATGGCGTTGGTTTGCGTTCCGCCCATGAGGAATTGTACGTTCGCCCTTGGACAGTCGCAGGCTCTACGGATTTTCTCTGCCGCACTCTGGCAATATTTGTCACTGCCATAGCCGGGTAGCTGCTCGAGATTGGTTTCTATCAGACGCTGAAGGACTTTTTTATGAGCGCCCTCAGCATAGTCGCATTCAAATGACAGCATATCTGCTCCTTTTTTAGTGGATAGTATGGGGAAATTATAGCATTGCGGAATAATGCTGTCAAAAAGGAAAACAATGTGAGCCTGCTTTTGGTGGAGCATCGAAGGACTTGGATTAAATTCCCAGCCACACTTCTGCCCGGCAGTGAAAAGCGGCGGCGTTACTTTTCGACAGGCGCCTGTAGGGAAAGGTCCATTGCATTTCGCTCTGCGAAATACCTATTTCGGTGGCCACTTCCATCTGCGTTCTGCCGTCGAGAAAACGGAGCCTGAGGATACGTTGCTCCCGGTCGTTGAGACGATAAAGCCCCTGAGAGATTGCAATATTGTCGAGCCATTTTTCCTCGGATTCTGAAGGGTCGCCCACCTGATCCATTACGTAAATGGCGTCGTTTCCGTCATGGTAAATGGGCTCGAACAGGGAAACGGGATCCTGTATGGCATCAAGGGCAAAAACCACTTCTTCTTCCGGTGTACCCATCTCCTGAGCGATTTCAGCAAGCGTGGGTTCTTTCAGTTGTTCATTTGTGAGTTTAGTGCGTGCCTGAAGGGCTTTGTACGCGGTATCTCTCAAAGAACGACTGACACGGATCGCGTTGTTGTCTCGGAGATACCGGCGTACTTCGCCGATAATCATTGGCACAGCGTAAGTGGAAAATTTTACCTGGTGGCGCAGGTCGAAGTTATCGATGGCTTTAATCAGTCCAATGCAGCCCACCTGAAAAATATCATCAATCTGTTCTCCGCGATTGTTGAAGCGTTGGATCACGCTCAGAACCAGCCGCAGGTTTCCGTAGATGAATTCCTCCCGGGCGGCGCGGTCTCCTTGCTTGATGCGCTCCATCAGAGAAACCATTTCTTCGTTTTTCAGGGTAGGCAAACGGGAAGTGTCAACGCCGCAGATTTCAACTTTGTTGGAAAGCATGGATCTTTCTCCTCCGGAAAAACAATGTGGAATTAGGTTTTCCAGACAAAGCGGTTTTATGCTCTGAATCGTTTTTTCGGGTTTGCCTGAATGGTAAGAAGAATTTGAAAAGGAATTTGGCGCAATGAAAAGCTGTGATCCTTTGCAATGGATCAAAGGAGAGAATGATTTTGTACACAGTTATTGTAACTTTGCGTACAATTTGTGTTTCCCAGTAGTATTGAATAGAAGTTTGTGCTATTATTACATAGAAAAATAATAGGAATTATAAATAATGGGTGAAGAAGACGATGCTGAAAGCGGAAAGAAAGAAAAACCTTGGCCTGTTTGATCTGATAGCAATCTCTACCGGACAGGTAATTGGCGTTGGCGTGGTGACAATCATTGGGCTCGCAATTACGGCAACCGGCATGTCTGCGTGGCTTGCTTTTGGCGTGTCAGTGGTGTTGGGACTAATCAGCATCGTGCCTTTTATTTTTCTGAGCAGCACTGTGGTGCTTAAGGGTGGAGAATACACGATCGTGCTGAATATGCTTGGCGAAAAGGCGGCAGGGGTCTACGCAGTGGCGTTTACGATTCAGTGCCTGAGTCTATCTTTGATGGGTGCTTCCATGGGAAGCTATATTGTGTCGGTATTTCCGCAGGTCAACGCACAGCTTGCAAGCATCCTGGCTATTACATTTTTTTACGGGCTGAACCTTTTCGGCGTGCGGGTCATGGTGGGGATACAGAGGGTGCTCACCTCAATTCTGATCCTGGCATTGGCAACGTTTGTTTTTTTCGGACTGCCGAAAGTGAGCGGAGCTACCTTTGCTATCGGATCGCCGGAGTTCTTTCAGGATGGATTTGGCGGTTTTATGAATGCGGTGTCCCTGTATGCTTATTCCACCTATGGCCAGTATATGGTCATCAATTTCAGTAAGGACGCCAAAAGGCCTACGCGGGATATTCCGCTGGCCATTCTGATTACGACGGGAATCATCTTTCTTCTATATATGAGCGTCGCTATCGTGCCATGCGGCGTTCTGCCTCTGGAGATGGTGGCAGGACAGCCGCTGACATTGGCGGCGAAGGAAGTGCTGAAGGGTGCGCTCTTTCCGATTTTTATCATTTGCGGCCCGTTTATGGCATTGGCGACGACGCTTAACGCCATTTATGGCGCCCGGGCCAATCCGCTTCTTCGGGCGGCAGAGGATGGATGGTTTCCGGCAGTCATGGCCCGATGCAATAAAAGAAAAGTTCCTTATGTTATTATGACGATCATCTATTTGATCGGTCTGATCCCCTTGCTCTGCAATCTCAGCATCAAGACGATCACTAATAATCTGGTGCTGGTAGGCTACTTGATCCGGTTGGTGGCAGCTGCGGCCATCATTCGCCTGCCGGTGCTTTTTAAAGAGCAATGGAAAAAGTCTTTCCTGCATGTGCCGGATCCGCTGTTTTACGCGATCATGGCGCTGGCGATTCTGGCGCAGATATATCTAGTGTATCTATCGCTCCGGCAGCTTCCGCCGCTGATTTCAGCACTCAATATCGGGTTCATCGTCCTTTGTGGCATCTATGCACTTTTGCGACACAGGCGAGGAAAGGTACATATTCAGTCAAAAATTACTCTGGAATGAACTGGGGGATTTTGCAGATGAAGATTACAAGCATTGATGTAATGAAAGTACCAAGCGGAAACACTGGTTCTACCCGGGGAGAGTGGAGTCCCATTCTGGTACGGGTCAATACTGATGAAGGCATCAGCGGCTGGGGGGAAGCGGGTCTGGCCTTTGGAAAGGGCTGGCGCGCTGCTTTTGGCATGGTGGTGGATCTGGCGGAAGAGGTGGCCGGTGACGACCCAATGAATACTGAGGCAATCTGGGAGCAGTGCTTCCGCAAGACCTTCTGGGGATTGGGAGGCGGCACAGTGGTTTATGCCGGCATGAGCGCCATTGACATTGCTCTCTGGGATATTAAGGGCAAAAAGCTGGGGGTACCGGTTTGGCAGCTGCTTGGAGGCAAGACCAACAACAAGATTCGCGCTTATGCAAGTCAATTGCAGTTCAACTGGGGCGAAACGATCGAGAAACAGGCGCTGATTGCGCCGGAGGAATATGCCGAGGTAACCAGAAAGGCTGTCGCACAGGGATATACTGCCGTCAAAGTAGACCCGGTCATCTTCAGTGATCAGCCTAATGGAAAGGGAGAGTGGAAAATTCGCGGGCCTCTGGAAAACCGGGTTGTGCGCCTTGCCTATGAACGGGTTAAAGCCATGCGAGAAGCAGGGGGGCCGGATTTGGATATTATTTTGGAAAATCACGCCAATACAGATACGATCTCAGCAATTGAGTTGGGCAGGGCGTTGGAAGATCTGCACATTTTCTATTATGAGGAGCCGGTACATTCTCAAAATCCCCGCAGCATGCTGGAGATACATAACCGCGTGAATATTCCTATCGCGGCGGGCGAACGGATCTATACACGCCTTGGTTACCGGCAGTTTTTGGAAGATCGCTCTATTCAGGTGATCCAGCCGGACGTATGCCTGTGCGGCGGTATTACTGAGACCAAAAAGATTTGCGATATGGCAAATACCTATGATTGCGCCGTGCAGGTACATGTCTGTGGCAGCCCAATTTCCAAGGCAGCGGCACTGCAGATTGAGGCGGTCATCCCTAATTTGCTGATTCACGAGCACCATCAGCGGGCGCTTGACCCAGTGGGACGGGCGACATGCTTGTACGATTATCAGCCGGTTAACGGTTTCCTTACACCGCCGGATCTTCCGGGCATTGGCCAAGAGCTGCGGCCGGAGGTGGTCGAACGGTGCTATACTGTCACCGTGACGGAGTCGAAAAAGTATATGGCCTGATGGCATGGACTCGGATGAAACCCGTAGAATGCATCGCGAACAGTTAGGAGGATGGTTATGAAAACATTGAAAAAGATTGTTGCAATGATTCTGCTATTGTGTCTGCTGTTGTCGGCTTGCGCTCAGATACCTGCCGATATGCAGGAGGGTTTCTCTGACGAAACGGCTCCTGCATCCCCTGAACAGACGAAGGAACAGGAACCGATTGCTCAGCCGGAAACAGATCCGCAGGCAGGGCCGGAAAGCCCGCAGGCCGAGAAGCGTTCTGCCTTTGAGGTGCTGCCTGTGCCTGAAGTGGATCCGTCGAGCAATTTTGGCGTGGATATTAACGTGAACATTTCCACGATTGACCAGTATCTAAATCTGGACGGCGCGGTTTACCGGGATATGCGTATGCCTGTGGATCCCTATGATTATGCCGCCATAGGCGGAAATAGCCTTCTTACTGGCATGCTTGAGGGATTTACGCTGATTCCGTATCCTTATCTTGCTCCGTGCCAGAACATGCCGGCGGAACTGGGAGAGGGATACAGCGGCCCGACACTTTTCTCCATAAATGACCAGGGAAACTTTGTGCCGAATTATAAAGAATCCGTTGCCATTCTGGAGCAGGTTTTCCCGAAAGATCAGGCGATCCTTTTGATGTGCGGCGCGGGCGGATATGCCTCCATGACCAAAGCACTGCTTGTGAATCTGGGGTGGGATGAAAATCTCATTTATAATATTGGCGGCTACTGGTTTTATGAAGGCACCCATAACATCGAACTGATTCCGGAAGAGGAAGAGGGATCCGGTGTCTATCTGTTTGAGGATTTGGATCTGTTTGACATCGATTTTGCCCGATTGACACCTGTTTCATAATACATCAAAGCAGAAGAGGGCAAATGTAATGCCGTTGCTTTCTCTTTCCTTCGCCGCACTGACGGCGGGGACAGCACTTTTGACACGCCTTGCGCCCAGGCAGTACCGTTATTTGGTGCTGCTGGGCGCAAGCTTACTATTCTATTCCTTCTGTGGGCTGAAAGCGTTTTGCGGCATGTTGGGAAACATGCTGTGCTGTTTTTTTCTGGCTTGGGGAATTGAGCGCTGCCAAAGCGGGGGAAAAAGAACTCAGGCGAAAGCGCTGATGACTGCCGCTGTGTTTGCGGAATGCGGGCTGGCCGCCTGCTTTCACGGACAGTGGCTGGGAAGCTCCTTTTTTGCACTGATTCTGCTTTCCTATGTTTTTGACGTGTATCACGGAAAGGAAAGGGCCCAGAAGAACATTTTTCGTTTTGCATCCTTTGCCTTTTTTTTTCCGCAAATGACGCAAGGTCCCATTTGCCGATATCGAATAACTGGAAAACAGCTTGAAGATGGAAAGGCGGCAAAATGGGAGGAAGTTTGCGCGGGATTTGAAAGAATCCTGTGGGGACTTTTGAAAAAGCTGGTGCTGGCTGACCGGCTGGCTGTTTTCGTCGGTGCGGTTTACAGCGCGCCCGGAGAGTTTTCAGGCGGCGCGCTGTGGCTGGCGGTTTTTTGCTATGCGGTGGAGATTTACGCAGATTTTTCCGGTTGCATGGACATTGTGTTGGGTGCAGCACTATTATTCGGTATCCATCTGGAAGAAAATTTTCGTCAGCCTTATCTGGCGGAAAGTTTTGAAGAATATTGGAAACGCTGGCATATTACCATGGGTAGCTGGTTCCGTGAATATGTCTTTTACCCGCTGGCGGTTTCACCGAAGGTGCTCAAGCTAAGTCAGCAAATGGCAGCCGGGCAGAAACGCCCCGCAATCAGACGGGCGGCTGTGGTGTGGCTGCCGTTGCTGGCGACATGGTTTTGTACTGGGATTTGGCATGGAACTGCCTGGCACTATGCCCTGTGGGGGTTAGTCAATGGGCTTTTAATTTTGTGGGAAAGCTGCACAGCCAACAAAAGGCTGGCAGGTGCTCCGGGGAAGATCTGGCGCATTGTGCGCACCTTTACGGTGACCAGTTTTGTGCGCATTCTGTTTCGGGCGGAGACCGTTGCTGATGCGCTGGCCGTTTACGGACGGATGTGGCTGTTCGGTGCGGCGGGAAACAGCGTGCTTTCCTGTGGGTTGGATGAAAAGGATTTTTTCGTGGCGGCCATAGGGACGCTGGTTTTAATCGGAACGGATATGTGGAGAGAAAAACGGGGCAGCGCGGAAAAAAAATTACCGGGTTCAGTTCGTTGGGCAGTCTGCCTGCTGGGTGTTGCTGCGCTGATGCTTTTCGGCCGCTATGGGCCGGGATATGATCCGGCAGAATTTTTCTACAGCAGATTCTAATACTGTCAGGAGGGAGAAGAGTTGAAACGCTGGATCGGACGCGTCGGGTCGGTGCTGCTGTTTCTTCTGCTGACGGCGCTGATTTACAGGATAGCGGCGTATTCCCTTCGTCCGGATGATGAGGGCGTTCGTACCCGTCTTGAAGGATTCTACGGCGAAGAGGAGAACTCCTTGGATGCGGTATTTGTTGGATCAAGCGCTGTATACAGTTTTTTTTCCCCACTGCGGCTTTGGAAAGGGACGGGGATTACCTCTTACCTGTACGCCACGCCGAATCAGACTGTTCCTATGATCCGCTATATTCTTGCAGAATGCCGAAAAACTCAGCCGGACGCTTTGTACGTCATTGAACTGAGGCCTATGCTTGCTTCGGAAGAGGACAAGGCAGCGATCAGAAATGACCTTCGACGGCTGACAGACAACATGCCTTATTCAATCAACCGAAGCCGGCTGATCGGTGCGCTGGCAGAGCCGTCGGAGCGTCTTTCCTACGAGCTGGATCTGATCAAATATCATGGTAACTGGAAGAATTGGGAGCTTTCTAATGTGACTTTTTTTTGGAAAAAAGAAAACATCATGAAAGGCTGGTCCTTTGTCAGCGCCTATGAGACAATAGAAAAAAGAGACTGGAAAGCAGTGAATGCACGCATTCCGGTCAGTCCGGAAAATGATAAGGATCTTCGGGAGTTACTTTTCTGGTGTCGGGAAAACAAAGTCCAGGCACTTTTTGTAGCAACGCCTTTTGCGCTTTCGCGCCGGCAGGAAAAGGTTTATAATTCTGTTGGAGATATCGTTTCAGAATATGGTTATGAATTTTGGAATTTCTGCCGCAGATATGATGAAATTGGTCTTGATTTTGCAACGGATTATTACGATTTTCGTCACACAAATACGCTTGGCGCCATCAAATGCACCGATTATCTGGGGCAGGAGCTTTTAAAATATTGCGAGAGGAATAGCATCATTACAGGACGGGCGAATGAGAAGCAGAAAGAACAATGGGAAGAATGCTGGAAGCAGTATCAACCAATGGAAGAAGAGTCTGTACGGGTGATTCGCCAGAAAATACAAAACGGGGAGGTGGGGCAATGATGCAGGAAGAACAGGCTAGGGCCCGGAAAATGCGCCAGGAAATGGAACGGCGAATCTATGCCGGTTCCATGGTGGAACTGGTGGAACAGTATGCCCGGACGCAGCCGGAAAAACTCTGCGTTGCCGACCCGGAAGAGCAAATGACATACGCGGCCTTTGCTGCACGGATCGAAAAAAAGGCGGAACAGCTTAGCGCGCTTGGAATCCAAAGGGGAGACCGCGTGATGGCGATGGCCTCTCAGAAAGGGGATTATCTGGCGCTACAGTTTGCAGTGCACCGGCTTGGGGCGATTTTTGTACCGCTGGAAAAAAATCTGCCTCAGGAGCGGGTGGAGACAATTCGAGAAGTGACGCAAGCGAAGCTGGTGCTCAGCAACAGCCGAATTCAAAGCGAGAGACGTTCTTTTTCTGAGGAGCTTCCTAAACCGGAGCAAAAGGCTACAATTCTTTTTACTACCGGAACGACGGGCGTATCAAAGGGAATTGAGCTTTCGCACCGGGCAGAAGTAGCGGTTGCCCAAAATGTTTTCTACGGCACGGAAATGGAGCCGGATACAGTGGAACTGATTCCCATGCCGGTCAATCATTCTTATGGTTTGCGCCATTGCTTTGGATTGCTTCTCGGCGGCAGAAGCGTCGTTTTGTGTGACGGAGTCACCATGGCAGAGGATTTCTTTTCCATGATGGAGCGATTTGGGGTCAATGCCCTTTCGTTGACACCGGCAGCGGTCAATATTCTCCTTCATCTAACGGGGGAACGGCTTGGACGGTACGCTGAAACGCTTCATTATCTTCAGCTGGGGACGGCGGGAGTAGATGCGGCGATGAAGGAACGGCTGAGAAGATTGCTTCCTCAAAGCCGGCTTTATCAGTATTACAGCAGCACTGAAGCGGGCTGCGCCTGTATTTTCGATTTCCGAAAGGATTATTCTCCGCGCCGGGTAGGAAAACCCGCCTGTAACTCTTGGTTTGCGGTCATGGACGACAATGGAAACGTGATTGAGAGCTCTGAAAAAAATTGGGGATATCTTGCCTGTGCAGGACCGATGAATATGACGGGTTATTATGGGGATCCGGCGCTGACAGAAAAGACGGTGATAGACGGCTTTGTCTGTTCTCGGGATATCGGTTACATCGATCAGGATGGATATCTTTGCTTTGTTGGCCGGGCAGGCGATGTCATCAACACTGGCGGAAACAAGGTAGCTCCGGAAGAAGTAGAAGAAGCGGCTATGTTTTTCGGAGGAATTCGGGAATGTGCTTGCAGCGGTGCCGAGGATCCGCTTCTGGGACAGGTTCCGAGTCTTTACATCGTACCGGAAGAGCCGGAAAAACCCTTTGATACGGTCGCCCTGTCCGCCTTTTTGGCACAGCGGCTGGAAGCCTATAAACAGCCCAGACAGATTGTCCTGATCCGTGCTGTGCCACGAAATTATATGGGAAAGCCACAGCGCAGTCGTTGCTATACGGCGGAAAAAATCGAAGCTTCACAGGAAAAGCGGTAATAAAGGAGGGGAGGGCATTCATGGTCAACAGGGAAGAACTCAAGAGACTTCTTGCAGATACTGTTCCCCGGATTGACTGGAATACGGATCGTCCCTTGATGGAAGACGGCCTGCTGGATTCTCTGGACGTTTTGATGATCGTCTCAAGGCTTTACGGGGAGTTTCAGGTGGAGATTCCTTCGACGGAGCTGACGGCGGCCAATTTTAATTCGGTGGAATCCATACAAAATCTGTGCCGGAAATGTAAGGATGCTGCGGGGGAAAAGCGCAGCAGAATTTTCAAAATAAAGGGGGAAGAAAGACGATGAAAAAGCAGTGGAGCAGGCGAATTGCAGCGCTGATATGCGCAGGACTTTTGTGTCTGACGGCAGGATGTAGCGCTGGAATACCAGAGGAAACAGGCCAGCCGCAGGAAGCAATCAGTACAACGCCCGATGCTACGCCGCAAACTACGCCTACACTGGAGGCTACGTCGGAGGAGGTGGCAGAAGTTTTTGGTCTGACCCTTGAGCAGCTAGCAGAGGAACACGGCTCTCTGGTTTCGACCACAGACACTGCGATTACCAAAGAACAGATCAAGGCGATTTATCAGGCAGTGGAATCAGTAACCCTAGGAAATGAAAAGGTCTGGCATTTGACGGTTATTCCTAATCTTGATCTGATTCAAGAATTGCTCCCCACCTATACGGAAGCGGGATTGATTCACGAGGGGAATGTGGCGATCATTATCTCCTGCTCCTCGGAGACAGGAAACAAAGAGCAGTATCACATGTCGGATACGACTGCACTGATCTCCGCTGGCATGGTGGCGCAGCAGATTTGCGTGGCTGCACAGATGCAGGGCATTGGTTTTAAGGTGATTACGGACTGTATTTATGAATCCTCCTATACGCTGTATAAGGACAACATTGTTGACGAAGAGCATCTTCTCAAACCGGGGATGGAATGGGAAGATTGGGTCCGGCAGTTTGCCATTCCCAAGGAAAGCTATTATGTTATGAGTCAAAGCGGCGAGAGCATTAAAACGCTCAGCGGAGAATATGTGACCCTGGGAGGAAAAGACTACACCTACTATGAAGCTGACGGAGTGACGCCTGCCACGAAGAAGAAAGTGGAATATGTTGAGGGATACATGACTCCCTGCGCTGTGGTGTTGCTGGGCAATACGGAGGATGCTCCGCAGAAAAACAGGATATACAGCGATAATTTTGCTACCCTTTGGGATGGAAGCTACGATCCCTATCCTACCAACTATGGCGGAAGTATTCAGGCAGCAAAACCCACCGAGTCGCCTGAGCCGTAAAACCAATCGCCGCAGAAGCCAGCGATTTTTAGAATGCCCGGCAGAATCAATCGGTCGGGCATTCTGCTTTTGGCGGGAAAGGTTGTGTTTAATGCGCTGCAAGAAATACGTTTTGGCACGCTTTTCAGGGCAGAGGTATGTTATGATAGAAAGGCAGTATCAGGAGGAGAAGATAAAATCATGTGGAAGAAAAGATGGATAGCGGCTGCACTTTGTTTTCTGTTGCTTTCAAGCGGGCTGGCAGGATGCGCGCAGCGAGAGAAAGAGAAAACAGCAGAGTCTTTTGATGGAATAGAATTTATGGATGCCCTTGGATACGAAGTGCGAATCGAAAGCTGGGAACGGGTAGTCTCTCTCTATGGAAGCTTTGCGGAAACATGGCTGCTTGCAGGCGGTACGTTGGCTGGCACTACGAATGATGCAGTCAAGGAGCGCGGATTGCATCTTGGAGAGAACGTGGCAATCGTCGGCACAGTGAAGGAGCCGAATTTTGAGGAGATTCTGGCGCTTTCGCCGGATTTTGTGATCCTCTCGGCGGATATAGCAGGACATGTTAAGTTGCATTCTGCACTGGAATATGCGAGTATTCCCCACGCCTATTATCGAGTGGATTCTTTTGAGGAATATCTGGAGATGCTGGAGCAGTTCTGTGCGATGACCGGGCGGACGGACCTCTATGAAGAAAATGGATTGGTTGTACAGGAACAAATCGAGGCGGTGCTGCAATCAATTGAGGAAAAAGAAGGACCCTCTGTTCTGTTGATCCGGGCTTTTTCTACCGGTGCAAAAGCTAAAGGGGAAGATAATTTGGCCGGGCAGATGCTTAGAGATCTGGGAGCGGATAATATTGTAACGCGGCAAAAATCTCTGCTTGAAGACACTAGTATCGAAGAAATTATCGCAGAGGATCCGGACTATATTTTTGTGGTAATTATGGGGTTGAACGACCAGGAGGCACTGGATTACATGGCGGAAAACCTTGAATCGAATCCGGCGTGGGCTGGTTTATCCGCTGTCCGGAGCGGCAGATATATTGTTCTTCCAAAAGAACTATTCCATTACAAACCGAACACGCGCTGGGGAGAAAGCTATGAGTATCTCGCAAACATCCTCTATCCGGAAATTAGCGGAGAGGCAGAAGAAAAGTAAAACTTTGCTTTTAGGAGGGCTGATTAGTCTTCTGGCGCTTTTTTCTTTGCTGAGCCTGCGCTGCGGCAGCCAGAACTATACCCTGGGTGAAATGTTTTCGGCTCTGGCGAATGGGGAAGCTGGAAGTCCGCAGTGGCGCGTGTTTGTATATGTGAGAGTACCACGAACACTGGCCTGCATTCTCTCCGGTTGTGCGCTTGCGGTAGCGGGGACCTTGATCCAGGCCGTCTTGAACAACGCAATGGCCAGCCCTAATGTAATTGGCGTTAACTCAGGAGCTGGTTTTTTTGCCATGCTTGCGGCAACTTTGCTGCCCCAAATGCCCAAGGTGATTCCGGCGGCTTCTTTTATCGGTGCGTTGTGCACAGCGCTTTTGATTTATGCATTGGCGGTACGGCGGAGGCTTTCCAGAACGACGCTGGTGTTGGCAGGCGTTACAGTGAGCAGTATTCTCACCGCGGGAATCAATACCATTACCTTGTTATTTCCTGATACAATCATTGGTGCAAGCGGCTTTATGCTGGGCGGTTTTTCCGGCGTAACGCTGGAAAAAATGAAAGATGCGGTCTGGTACATTGGCGGTGGGCTATTGCTGGCCGCCGCTATGGCTACTAACCTGAACGTATTGCGCCTTGGGGAAGAGACGGCTGCCAGCCTTGGATTGAACGTTGGTTTGACTCAGTTTTTGAGTATTCTTGCCGCCGCACTTCTTGCTGGCGCTGCGGTAAGCTTTTCGGGGTTGCTGAGTTTTGTGGGTTTGTTGGTTCCGCATGCTGCGCGACGTTTTGCGGGGACGGATCAATGCTGGCTGCTTCCAACAGCAGCTTTCATGGGAGCGATTTTTTTGTTGGGATGTGATGTTCTCAGCAGGGTGCTGTTTGCGCCCTTTGAGTTTCCCGTGGGTATTATTATGTCATTGTTGGGTGGGCCATTTTTTCTGAGCCTATTGTTGCGCCATAAAAGGGGCAAAATTTATGATTGAACTAATCCATGTTGACGCAGGATACGGAGAAAAGAAGGTACTTAAAGATATTACTTTCCGTCTGCCAAAAGGAAAAATCACATCAATTATTGGACCGAATGGTTGTGGAAAGACAACGCTCCTGCGGGTGGCTGCCCGGCAGCTTCCGGTGCAGAGTGGGGCAGTGATTGCCGCTGGCAGACCTGTGGGATCTTACAGAAGAAAAGAATTTGCTAGATTTGCTGCGCTGATGCCGCAAGTGCGGGATATTCCTTCGATTTCTGTTGAGGGGCTGGTCTCTCATGGGCGATTTCCCTATCTGGGATTTTCACGAAAAATGCGTCCGACAGATCGGGAAAAAGTTCGAGAGGCTATGGAATTGACGGAGGTTTTTCAATGGGCGCAGCGGGAAGTTCGGGAGCTTTCAGGAGGCGAACGTCAAAGGGTTTATCTGGCCATGGTGCTGGCGCAGGATACGGAAGTAGTCTTTTTGGATGAGCCAACCACTTATCTGGATTTGCGACATCAGTTTGAACTGCTGGAACTGATTGAAATGTTGCATCAGCGGGGAAAGACTGTTGTGATGGTGCTGCACGATCTGGCGCATGCTTTGCGTTACAGCCACCATGTTGTATTGATGGAGCAAGGACGGATCCTTGCGGAACAGAAGCCGAAGACACTTTTGCAAAGCGGAAAGATTGATAGGGTATTTGGTGTAACAAGCCACTGGGTGCAGGAAGGAGATAGTTACTATTTTACAAAAGCGAAGCTACAGACAAAAGAGCGGTCTGGAGAGCAGTGATGGAAAACAAAAAAGCGGTTATAAAGGCCGCTTTTTTGCTTGTGAGGGAACACACCTGATATCAATCTAAAGGGAGACTCAATGTATTTCGGACGTAGAATCATGAATTTGTTTCTCTAAATGTTGAAGAACGAAAAGAGGGGTGGTATACTCGTTCGTGGTGCGTTCGGAGAAAATATGTTTGGATGGGTTTCCCTGGACAATTGCCGGCTAAAGAGAAGAACGTTGAAAATCAAAAAAGAGATTTAGAAGCTTTCGGTTCGTTTAATTGAAGTTTAATGAAAGCTTTTTGCAGTAAGCAGAATTAGGCGAGAAAAAGCGGGTAACCGCGATTTTTTGATCGTTCTACAATCTAAAAGCCGCTAGATACAAGGCGCATTGAAGAACTGAAGTGGAGAAAACTGAAATGAAAAGATCCTATGAGATTGACATGTGCAGCGGGCCGATCTTCCCTAAGATCATCCGTTTTGCCCTACCGCTAATGTTTTCGGGCATTTTGCAGCTGCTGTTCAATGCCGCAGATATTATCGTGGTCGGCCAATTCAGCGGCAGCGAAGCACTTGCTGCCGTGGGATCTACCAGTTCGCTCATCAGCTTGCTGGTAAATTTGTTTATCGGCGTATCTGTAGGCGCAAATGTTATGGCAGCCCGATATTATGGTGCAAAAAATGACAGGGATTTGCATGAGACTGTACATACCGCCATTTGTATGGCTCTGATTTGTGGATTTGCGATGGTTTTTATTGGTATCCTGGCGGCGCGGCCGTTGCTGCATTGGATGGGTACACCAGACGATGTCATAGAGCATTCGGTTCTTTATATGCGAATCTATTTTGCTGGAATGCCTTTCTTTACAGTGTATAATTTTGGTGCGGCAATTCTCCGAGCGGCAGGCGATACCCGCAGACCGATGTACTATTTGACCATGGCAGGTATCATCAACGTGATTTTTAATCTGCTTTTCGTCATAGTATTCCACATGGGAGTAGCTGGCGTTGCGATTGCAACAGTAATCTCTCAGGGAATTTCCGCAGTGCTGGTAATCCGCTGCTTGCTGCGAAGTGAAGGGCCGTATCGCCTAGAAAAGGATGCACTGCATATTACTGGAAGCAAACTCAGGGCCATGCTGCAAATCGGCTTGCCAGCGGGTATCCAGGGCACGTTGATCAATCTCTCTAACGTCCTGATTCAGTCGTCAATCAATTCATTTGACTCTCTGGCCATGGCGGGCGGTACCGCAGCGGGAAATTTAGAGAACTTTCTCTACGTTTCGGTCAATGCGATTTCCCAGACTGTTTTGAGTTTTACGAGCCAGAACATGGGAGCGGGAAATTATAAACGAGTTGATAGGGTAGTAGTGCAGTGTATACTGACGGTTTGCGGTGTGTCCATCGTGCTTGGCAGTGCAGGATATCTTTTCGGCGGTCAGATTTTACGGCTGTATTCTCCGGATTCTCAGGTGGTTTCTTTCGGTATGGAGAGACTATCCATTACAATGCTGCCCTATGCGCTTTGCGGTATTATGGACACTATGCCTGGCTGTCTTAGAGGGATCGGCTGTTCTGTAACACCGATGGTGATTTCTTTGACTGGTATCTGCCTGTTCAGAATTTTGTGGATTATAACAGTCTTCCGCGTTAGCCATACGCTGACAACACTGTATCTCTCTTATCCCGTTTCCTGGCTTCTCACCAGTATTGTACAGGTAATTTGCTTCCTGATTATGCGCAAAAGGAAATTTATAGCAGCGAAAGAAAAAGTTCATTATCTTCAAATTATGGCAGAAGGTTGAAGACTAATTAATGGCCCTTGGTTTGGAGGCTGTTCAAAACCGGCGCCATTCGCGAAATGCGGATGGCGCTATGTTTACGGTTCCACTATGTGTTCCATTGTGCCACTTTCTTTGCTTTATGCACGGTTCCACAAAAGGAGCATAGATGGGATGGGGAGGAGTATAGATGGAATACAGCTTCAATAGTATATTTCCGCAACTGATGATATTGTGCTAGATGCCGGTGGATGATTAATATCATGGCAGCTGCCCCGCATGTCTTCTACGACAGCTCTTGCTTTTCCGAATCTGAATAGTACAATCCTGACCAATGCGAATAAACTGATCAGCATTTTCGTGTAGTTCAAAGTCAATGTCTCCGCCAATCGGAAGATTCTTATCAGCGCAATTTGAAAATGATTTCCCGTCTTACAGGACAGTACAAAAATTCAAGTTGCCTCTGCCTCTCACCATCCGGTCAATGTTAATATCAAATGGATACGGATTAAAATTTTTGATTTTCTGAAAACAGTGCAAATCTGGCTTTTAAGTTTCAAAATAAAAAAATCCGAATCACTAAAATCTGATTCGGATTTTGGTGCGGGAAACAGGACTTGAACCTGCATGAAGGAACCTTCATACGGACCTGAACCGTACGCGTCTGCCAATTCCGCCATTCCCGCAAATTGGTGGATGGGGGTGGATTCGAACCACCGAAGTCACTGACGGCAGATTTACAGTCTGCTCCCTTTGGCCACTCGGGAACCCATCCATAAAAAGATCCAATTTTAATAAGGTACAATGTGGAGCTGGTGATGGGACTTGAACCCGCAACCTGCTGATTACAAATCAGCTGCTCTGCCAATTGAGCTACACCAGCAAAGCAGAGCCACAAATGGTGCCTCAGAGTGGAATCGAACCACCGACACAGGGATTTTCAGTCCCTTGCTCTACCAACTGAGCTACCGAGGCAAGCCGCCAAGCCAAGCGAAAATCCCGAAACAACCCAGCAGAAGAAAGTGGCGACCCGGATGGGGCTCGAACCCACGACCTCTAGCGTGACAGGCTAGCGCTCTAACCAACTGAGCTACCGGGCCATAAATAAATGGTGGGCCTTCAGGGACTCGAACCCCGGACCGATCGGTTATGAGCCGACTGCTCTGACCAACTGAGCTAAAGGCCCGAATAAGGAACGAGACTTTTAGCAAAATGGTGACCCCTAGGAGACTCGAACTCCTGTTACCGCCGTGAAAGGGCGGTGTCTTAACCGCTTGACCAAGGGGCCATAAAAACGAAGTATGGTCGGGGTGACAGGATTTGAACCTGCGGCCCCATGCTCCCAAAGCACGTGCGCTACCATCTGCGCCACACCCCGCTGCGAATTCTGGACGCTTTGCTGCCGCCGCCCGGCGACATTTAGTAATATACACGAAAGCGAGGCGGCTGTCAACAATTATTTTGACAAATCTGACTGAAATTTTGAAAAAAGGAATTCCTGAGTAGTGGAGTGTGAGAGTCATAGTGTAATCTGACTTGGAACAGATAGAAGATGGGGTGAAGCAAATGACCAAAAACTATCACGTGCGGATCAGGCGGCAGGTCTATAGAGCCTATTTGGAGTCAGAAAGTCCGCTGGCCTATGAGAGGTGGCAGAGCGAGTCGGTATATCCGTGTCAGCCATAGCACGACATGTGGATCGGCTGTGTGACACGGGCCTGCTCCAGCGCGATACTGAGCATGCGCGGAGAGGAGTGAGGCCTAATGCCTAATACGACCGGATCAGCCCGCGCAGCCTGCCCTTTTTATTGGTCGAAAAGGGAGAAGATCATTTGTTGCGACGGCGTAATCGATGGAACGGTAACGCACGCAGCCTTCCGAAGCGAAAGCAAAAAAGAGGATTGGGAACGGAAGCCTGCTGGCGATATGATGCCATGGAGCGCAGCCCGCTTGCCAGGCTGAAAGAAAGACCTGCTTTGAAGGGGGGAGATTTCTCTCCCTGTTTTTTGTACGATAAAGGCAAAGGAATGGAGGTGGGAGCATGCGCGTGGGCACAAAGCTTACCATGGATCAACGGGTGGCGATCGTCGCTGAGCGCGCATCCGGCCACAGCTACAGGGAGATCGGCGAAAAATACGGCATCTCAGGCACGCATGTGAGGAGGAGCTGTATGCAGGAGAGGAATACGTTTGATAAGGTCACCCGCAAAAGAGACCTGCGCAGCCGATGTACTAGCGCATATCGAGGAGCTCAAGGAGACCAGAGGCAACCGCGATTTCTCACAGGGCGGAACCACCTCCGGCGTGACGGCAACGTCTGCCATCGCGGCGCTGCAGGAGGCGGGGAGCAAGCTGTCACGGGATATGATCAAGGGCAGTTATCATGCTTTTACGCAGATCGCCTGTCTGGTGATCAGGCTGATCCGGCAGTTTTACGACGAGCCCCGCGCCTTCCGTATCCTTGGGGAGCAAGGGGCAGATGCAGTTTGCTAAATTCTCCAACACCATGATGCAGCCTCAGCCGCAGGGAAACGACTTCGGACTTGACCTTGGCAGCAGGCTCCCGGTTTTTGATATCAGGCTCAAAGCCGGAAAGGCATCCGCTTTCAGCCGCCTGAGCCAGAACGAGCTGGCAAAGGAGTTCTTTGGCATGGGATTTTTCAACGTCAGCTTTTCTTTGCTGGCTCAAGCGTATCCGAAAAACATAAGGTTTCGTGAAACCAGTTGACGTACGCATTGGCGTACAGTGTGCTGTTGGAGCTGCTGGAAAAGAATCCATGGCAGAACCCTTTGGCTTACGAGAAGCTGACCGGTGATCTCAAAGGCTTTTGTTCCCGCAGAATTAATTTGCAGCACAGGCTTGTATATCTGATGGATGAGGGAACGAAAACCGTAAAAGTATTGCGGATGTGGACGCATTACGAATGACGAAAGAAGCGCCTCAAAAGGGCGCTTTTCTTTTGCGAAAGGGCAGGGGGAGAAATACCTCCTGCTTTTTTGTACCATCAAGGCAAAAGGCTGGGAAAAGACCCAAGGATGACGCCGGGGAAAGAGCCGAGGAGGGATCACCATGAAAACCAGATTGAATCTGAGGCTGTTCGACGGCGAGGGTGCCGCGCCCGCTGCAGAGGGGATGCCGGCCGCTGGAGCAGCCGCGAAAAAGAACCCGCTCGCTTCTGTCTGCTACGAAAAACAGCCGGAGAGCGAGGCGGAGGAAAAGCCCCCAGAGACTTATGGTCACCGCAGGGAGCGGGCAGTCCCGTGCGGCGGAGTTTGAAAAGCTCATCAAGGGCGAGTACAAGGAGCTGTACGACAAGCGCGTGCAGTCTTTAATCGACCCTAGTGGTTCAAGCAGACTAGGGGGCTTGAGAAGCTGCTTTCGGGCAAGTACGGCGTGGACGCAAAAAACATCAAAGCCCTTGTCGAAGCCATTCGCAAGGATGACGGCTTTTACGAGGAAGAAGCACTGGAAAAAGGCCTGACCGTCAAGCGGCTCAAGGAGATTAAGCGGATTGAGGCGGAAAATGCCCGCTTGCGTGTCGCACAGCAGGATATTGAACGCAGGCAGAACACAGACCGCGTGTATTCCCAGTGGATGCAGCAGGCCGATGCCGTAAAGCGGTTTTATCTGAATTTTGACTTTCGGGCTGAGGAGGAATCCCCGCAGTTTGTGAGCCTGCTTTGGGCGGGAATTGATGTGCGCACCGCTTATGAGGTCGTCCATCGCGACGAGATCCTCGGCGGCGCGATGCAGTATACTGCTTAGCAAATCCAGCAGAAGACAGTAAACGACATTCGCGCATGCGGGCAGCGTCCCACAGGGAACGGCGCGGCAGCCGCGGCCCGGCCATCACCGTCAAGGGAGACCCAACTAAATGGACGAAAGCCGACCGCCGGGAAATCGAACGACGAATCGCGAGAAGCGAACGCATTGAGCTGTAAGCTTTTTCGCAAAAAGGATACAGAATATGGCTGATAAGCTGAATCTTCAGGGGGTTGCAACCACTGCTATGACCACGGGCACCAGCTCTCTGTCCGCGGAAATGAAAACCTACTACGAGGACATCCTTCTCGACAACGCAGAGCCCAAGCTGGTCCATGACCAGTTTGGAGATAAGTATCCCATCCCTAAGGGCAAAGGAAGGACGATCGAATTTCGAAAGTACAGCCTCCTTGCCAAAGCAACGATCGCCATGACCGAAGGTGTGACGCCGGCAGCGCCGGACAATCCTCCAAGCGAATAAAGAAGCAGGCCGCCCGGGGAGAAAAAGCCGGATGGAAAGGCGGGAACGGAAAACCATGGCAACCTATAAAATCAAGGGATACGAAACGCCCCACGGCATAAACAGCCGGGAGGCGGTCAAAAAGATACAGACCAATCTGGGCGTAAAGCAGGAAGCGGCATTGACGGTCAAGCCGTCCGGCAACAGCACAAGGCGAAGCAGCGATGAGGATAGCGACTCCGACAGAGCCTACAACATCAGCGCCCGCCGTAGGCAGACACTGAATGAAAAGCTTTGACCATTTACAACAACACCGGAATGCAAGACCCGCTCAGGCGAGTCGCTTCGCTTTCTGACAGTGTCTATACTTCGGAAGAAAAACGGTATCTGGCTGATGCGATCAATGATCTGATGGACATGCCAAAGGAGCGTTTCAATGAGCAAGTAGCCGCGTACGGATATCCTGAAGCAACAGGAAAAACAGACGGCGCCGCGCACGAGCGTTTTGGAAACGAAAAAGAGGATGGATGCTGTTGGAGCCTGCGCGATCAACACGGGAATCCCCGAAAGCTACAATCCTCTTGCAGTCATGCTGGGTAAAAACTCGGCTTCCAAGTATACCGGATCGCGCTTTTTCGACTGGCTCAGCAGCACGGAAAAACTACCCGGCAGCAAGGACGGGGGCGCGCCGAAAAAAATCAGAAAGTACCTGTCCGGCGAGCGGACAGTGCCGATTTTTTCCCTGACTTTTAAAAGCGATAGTGCCCACGCGCTCTACACGTCGGCTTCTGAGCTGGATTCCCCCGGAAGCTGCCCGTGTGATGATCGCCAATTACGACGAAAGGATTCCCACAGGCCGATACGTTTCGGTCTTTCGTTCGTACTATCAGGCGGCCAACCTCAGAGCAGTCATCTGGGATCTGCGCAGGCAGCTCAAGCGCTTCCGTGCAGTCCACGACCGGCTGACGGTTTCTTCGGCCAGTCAGCTGCTTCGCTTGCAAAACAGGATGACGGACAGCACGCCCGCTACGAAAAGCGCATGGATCAGATCCGGCAGCGGCAGCGCAGCAGCTAGATGAGCGAGAGTACCATTCGTGAGCTGAATCAGAGGAGGCAGCGAAAGCATCATGGCAATATTGCGAACCTGCTTCAGAGTAAGATGCACGACTCTTTTGTCTTTGCGGATGATCTTGGCGAGACCGGAAAAGACATCATGCAGAACCTCCGCAGGGGCTTTGACGTTAAGGTGCGGGATACCATCGCCGCCAGGAAAGCTATGGAAGGTATCCCCAAAGGACATGGAAAGGACGTCAAAAGTGGGTGAAAGAACGCATACGGTCAATACGGAGACCGGTGGCAGTTTGATACGACAAAGAGCTTGAAAATGGAATTTGCATGAGTAAAATTTAGAGACGAAATCTGGATGTTGCTCGGTTTTTTGCTGCAAACCGTCGCAAATGGCGTGAACAGCAAATTGAATACCTCTGAGGTATCTGCTCCGGGAGTCCTTTTATGTTGTTTTTTCGACAACTTTTTGACAAACTTTGCTTTGTAAATCAGTTTTTTGATAAAATGGAAAAACTGAAACTCCTGAAATTAGGGGTAGGTGGGGCTGTACACAATCCGGTTTTCGTGATAAATTTACAGTGGAGAAATTGCAGGGCACTTGTTGGATAAACAGCCCTTATCTGCAAAAGGAGAAAAAATGAAAAGAAAGATGAATGTTGCCGTTCCGGTCGAGGAGCTGGCACGGCAGCGGGAATATATAGAGTACCTCAGAGAATGGAACGATCAGTTTGAAAAGGCATCCGGAAGAAAGCGAAAAGTTCATGTCCACACTTATGGCTGCCAGATGAACGTTCACGATTCGGAAAAACTTTTGGGAATGCTTTTGAAGATGGGTTTTGAGCAGGTGGAATCGGACGCGGGAGCGGATTTGATTTTATTTAACACCTGTTGCGTACGTGAGCATGCCGAAACACGGGTTTATGGAAATGTCGGTCATCTTGGAAAAATCAAGAGACAGAAGCCGGAGTTGATGATCGGCGTGTGCGGATGCATGATGCAGCAGGAGGAGATCGCAAGGGAGCTGTTTAAAAAATTTCCTTTTGTGGATCTGGTCTTTGGAACCCACGCACTGCATGTCTTTCCGGAATTGCTTTACCGGGCGGCACTTTCTGGAATGCGGTCATTTGATATTCGCCAGAGCGAAGGTACCATCGTGGAGGAGATCCCAGCCTGCCGGGAGAAAAGTGCCTCAGCGTTTGTTACGATCATGTATGGCTGTGACAATTTTTGTTCTTATTGTATTGTGCCTTATGTACGAGGAAGGGAGCGGAGCCGTTTACCGGAAGATATTCTGGCAGAAGTGGAGCAGCTGGTTGACGAAGGATACAGTGAAATTACCCTTTTGGGACAAAATGTGAATTCTTACGGGAAAGACCTTGAGGATGGACCGGATTTTGCAGATCTTCTTCGACAGATCGATCAGGTCAAAGGGCTTCGGCGCCTTCGTTTTATGACGTCGCATCCTAAAGATCTCTCGGACCGGCTGATTGCGGCCATAGCAGAATGCCCAACGGTTTGCCGCCATATTCATTTGCCTGTACAATCAGGAAGCGATGAAATTCTGCGCCGAATGAACCGGCATTATACATCGGCTGATTATAAAGAACTGGTCAGAAAACTTCGTACCGCTGTGCCGGAACTGGAAATCTCGACGGATATTATCGTGGGATTTCCGGGCGAAACGGAAAATGACTTTCAGGATACGCTGAAATTGGTAGAAGAGGTTGGATTCTGTGCGGCGTTTACGTTTATGTATTCGCCGCGCATTGGAACTCCGGCAGCGAAAGCACCGAATCAGATCTCAGAAGAAATGAAAAAAGTGCGTCTTGCAGCACTCAACGAATTGCAGGCTAGAAAATGCGCGCAGAATAATCAAAAATATATCGGGGGGACCTTTGAGGTGCTCGTCGAAGGCTGCGATCTGAGAGAGGGTAGCAATGCTTTTGGAAAGACTGACAATTTCAAGATGATCTACTTTCCAGGCGACGAATCTCTAATCGGACGCTACTTGACTGTAAAGGTCGAAACGGCCAGAAAGAATTCACTGATTGGAATCATACAGGAGGAATGCTGATATGGTTACGGAAAAAGCGATGGAATTGGGACAGGCTTTGATAGAGTGCGCGGAATACCGTCAGTACAACGAGGCGAAGGAAGCACTGGAGTCAGATTTGGAGGCAATGAATCTTTTGAATGCTTACACGGATGCGGATGCGGAGCTTTCGCGTTTGATGGCGCAGGGAAATCTGGAAGCCGAGCGTATTACGCAATTGAGCGCACAGTTGGAAACCCTTCGTCAAAAAGCTGTAGAAAACGATAAAATTGCCGAACTGTCCAGAACGCAGGCTGCCTTTGAAGGCGTCATGCGCATGGTCAACCAAATTATAACCCAATATATCAATCCTGAAGCTGCGATGGAAGCATCTGGTTCGTGCAGCGGCAATTGTAGTTCCTGCGCCGGCTGCCATTGAGCTGGCTAGAACAAGGAAGGAAAGAACGAGGGATTCTATGGCGAAAAAAGCGGCTGCCCAGGTTACGCCCATGATGAGGCAATATCTGGAAATGAAGGAACAGTATCCGGACTGCTTGTTGTTTTTCCGGTTGGGCGATTTTTACGAGCTGTTCTTTGACGACGCCGTGACGGCATCCCGGGAATTGGAAATTGTGCTTACTGGAAGAAATTGCGGACTGGAGGAAAGGGCGCCTATGTGCGGTGTTCCTTTTCATGCCGTTGATTCTTATGTGGATAAGCTCATTCAAAAAGGTTATAAGGTAGCGATTTGCGAGCAGCTGGAGGATCCGAAGCAAGCGACGAATCTTGTTGACCGCGGCGTCATCCGCATTGTCACGCCTGGCACAGTGACGGACGAGTCTGCTCTGGATGAAAAAACAAACAACTTCATCATGGCTGTTTGCCTCGATGAAAAAGAAAACTTGGGCTTTTCCGTGGCAGACGTTTCCACAGGGGCTTATTCTCTTGGACAAATTGAAGGCAAGTCGTTTGAGACGCGTCTGATGGAAGAGCTGGCGAGGATTCAGCCGACGGAGATCATCTACAACAGCCCCCTTGAAAAGCGGGGAGAGCTTATGAAACGGCTGAAGACCAGGTATTATGTTTATCCTTACGGCGACTGGGCTTTTGAAACAGAAACAGCAAAAAAGAATATTCTTTCTCATTTCGGATTGATGAATCTGGATCGCTTTGAGTGTGCAGATCTGCCGGCGGGAATTGGTGCCGCCGGAGCGCTGCTGGCTTATTTGAGCGAAACGCAGAAAAACACGCTTGCGCATATCAGTGATCTGAAAGTTGACAGGCGCCGTGATTACATGGTTTTGGATGAGACGACCCGCCGGAATTTGGAGTTGACGCAGTCGTTGCGGGCGGATCGCGGAAAGCGGGGTACTCTTTTGGGCCTGCTTGACAAAACAGAGACGGCTATGGGCGGAAGAATGCTTCGCCAGTGGATCATCCAGCCGCTGAGCGATATCCGTGCCGCGCAGCGAAGGCTGGATGCGGTCAGTGCTCTGAAAGACGATATATTGCTTCGCGAATCGCTCAGACAATCGCTTGGTAAAATATACGATTTGGAACGGCTGTGTTCTCGCCTTGCTTACGGTACGCTTAACGCCCGGGATGCGCTTTCATTAAAGCAGTCTTTGTCTGTGCTGCCTGCGCTGAAAAAAGATTTGGCGCAGGGCGGAGAAGTGCTTGAAGGACTGGGCAGCAGGCTCGATACCCTTGAAGATATTGAACAGTTGCTGGAAGAGGCGGTAGCACTGGAACCGCCAGCCGTGATTACAGAGGGAAACATTATCCGCAGTGGCTATCATGCCGAGATCGATCAGCTGCGGGAAGCGGCAGAGCAGGGAAAGAACTGGCTGGAAAAGCTGGAAGAAAAAGAGCGGGAGGCCACAGGAATCAAAAATCTGCGGGTCAATTTTAACCGCGTTTTCGGTTATTATATCGAAGTGACAAAATCCTACCTTTCGCAAGTACCGCTTCGCTATCAAAGAAAGCAGACGCTGGCGAATGCCGAGCGTTATATTACGCCGGAACTCAAGGAATTGGAGGATAAGATTCTTGGTGCACAGGAGCGTTCTGTGGCTTTGGAGTATCAGGTATTCTGCGGCCTGCGGGAACTGCTTTGCAATCATATAGAACGGATTCAGAAAGCGGCGCGTATTGCGGCGGAGCTGGACTGTTACCAGTCTCTGGCAGAGGTAGCGGCGCAGTATAATTATTTTCGGCCGACGCTGACCGAGGGAGACCGGCTTTCTATTAAGGCTGGCCGCCATCCTGTGGTAGAGCGGACAGCGCAGGGCTTTGTGCCAAATGATACACTGCTCGACTGTGGAGAAAATCGTCTGCTCATTATCACAGGTCCTAATATGGCAGGAAAGAGCACCTATATGCGTCAGGTGGCCTTGATTACCCTGATGGCGCATATTGGTTCGTTTGTGCCGGCTGCGGAAACGGAGATCCCGTTGACCGACCGCATTTTTACCCGGGTTGGCGCGTCAGATGATCTTGCTTTCGGTCAGAGTACTTTTATGGTTGAGATGAGCGAAACGGCCAATATCCTGCAAAATGCTACGTCGAAAAGTCTTTTGCTGCTTGATGAGATCGGTCGTGGTACCAGCACCTTTGACGGACTGAGCATTGCGTGGGCAGTGGTCGAACATATCAGCGACAGGCAGAAGATCGGAGCAAAGACACTTTTTGCGACGCATTATCATGAACTGAGCGAACTGGAAGGATTGATTCCCGGCGTTGTCAATTACCGCATCACGGCGCGGGAGATGGGTGAGGAAATCATTTTCCTTCGCAAGGTTGTCCGGGGTGGAACGGACAAGAGTTATGGCATTCAAGTGGCGCGCCTTGCAGGGATTCCCCAGGAAGTGATTGACCGGGCTAAGGAGATCCTTCAGCAGCTGGAAGCAGCGGAAATCAATCGGGCAATCGAAACGAGGGAGAGGCCCAAACCCTTGGCACCAGATCTTTCTTTGGCACTTCTGAAAGAACTGAGCGGGCTAAACGTGGATGCGCTTTCGCCGCTTGAGGGATTGAGCCTGCTGTATGAATTGCAGCACAAAGCGAAAGTGGCCCTTGGAGAGCAGTTGATTTGACCAGAGAGCTTAGAGAAAGGAGAGTTATGCCCAGAATCAATCGGCTGGATACGTTTACCTCCAATCGCATTGCCGCAGGCGAAGTAGTGGAACGGCCGGCGTCCATTGTCAAAGAGTTGGTAGAAAACGCTATTGACGCAGGAAGTACTGCGATTACTGTGGAAATTCGCGGCGGTGGCATCGACGCGATTCGCGTTACAGACAATGGCTGCGGCATTGAGCCGGAAGATTGTGTCGTAGCGTTTGAACGTCACGCGACCAGCAAGATTTCTGGTCCTTCTGACCTGGATGCCATTGCGACGCTGGGGTTTCGCGGAGAAGCACTTTCCTCTATTGCGGCAGTAGCACAGGTGGAACTTTCTACCCGCACAGCGGGTGCAGAGGCTGGAACCTTTGTCCGTATTCATGGAGGTGAGGTGCTGGAATGCCGGCCGACAGGCTGTCCGGAAGGAACCACCTTGAACGTGGAGCATCTTTTTTATAATACTCCCGCGCGGCTCAGTTTTTTGAAAAAGCCGGCGACGGAGGCGGGATATATCGGCGAGTATCTTTCACGCATGATTATGGCGCGGCCGGAGATTGCCTTTAAGTACACTTCAAACGGAAAGCTGATTTATCAAAGCCCTGGAAAGGGTGATTTGCTGTCGGCAATTTTCTGTATCTATGGCCGGGAAGTGCTTTCCACACTGGCAAAAGTAGAGCATGAAGAAAGCGGAATGCGGATCGAAGGATATGTTTCCCATTCGGAAGGTGCAAAACCCAGCCGAGGGTATCAGTCCTTTTTTGTCAACGGTCGTTATGTCCGTTCCATGCAGCTTTCTGCCGTTGTACAGGAAGCGTTCGCCACTCGTCTTATGGGGGGGAGATTTCCTCTATGCGTACTGCATATCACTGTGCCATTTGATGCGGTGGACGTTAATATTCATCCCAATAAAATGGAGGTGCGTTTCCGCGAGGAAAGCATGGCCCTGACTGCGACGCTTCACGCTATTGAAAAAGCGATTGGTGCACGTCGGGTGATCTCGTGGGAATATAAGCAGCCGGAATCAAGAGACGTATTTCCGCCTGGCAAGGTTTTGCCAAAACAAGAAGAAAGAACTCATCCTGCTACCGATTGGACACAGGAAGCAATACGCCGAATGACAGAGAAGAGGGTGGCTCAGGAGAAGCCGCGGAACCCGATGGAGGCGGGAGGAAAGGAACGTCCGTCTATTGATGATGCGGCTCTTAAAGCGATTACCCTGCCTTCGAGAAAGGCGCAGGACGAAACGACCCTTCGACAGAATTTGCAGGAAGAACAGGTGCAGGCAGCGCCGGTTTTTGATAGAAATCTTGAGCCCTATCGAATTATCGGCCAGATTTTTGTTACCTATATTCTCATTGAACAGGGAGACGCCCTGTATTTGATGGATCAGCATGCGGCGCACGAACGGATACTTTTTGACCAGTTGACACAAACGACCCGACCTATTGCATCCCAGCAGCTTTTAATTCCTCAGGAAATTTTTCTTACGCCGGCAGAAGCAGCGGTATTGGCAGAAAACGAGCCCTTTGTGCGGCAGCTAGGGTTTGAGTTCCAGCGGAGACAGGGTGGTCGGCTCGTGTTGACTGCGTTTCCCTGCATTTTGATGGAAGCAGAGGGAACGGAGTTTTTGCGTGAAGCGCTTCGGGCACTGGAGGAAGATACGGGGGATATTTCGGCAGCAAAGCTGAAAAAGGATGCCGTAGCTACCATGGCCTGCAAAGCGGCAATCAAAGCTCATGATGCGCTTTCGGAACATCAAATTGAAGCACTTTTGGCGCAGTTCAGTCAATTAGGCGTTCTGAATTGCCCTCATGGCCGGCCGATTGTTGTTAAAATTACAAAATACCAGCTGGAAAAACTTTTTAAGCGGATCGTATGAAGGGGAAAGGGAATTGAGCAGAGGGAAAATTGCCGTAATTGTAGGGCCGACAGCCTGCGGAAAAACTGTTCTTTCGGTGGAAGTAGCGAAAAGGCTTGACGCAGAAATTGTCTCCGCGGATTCCGTGCAGGTTTATGAACATCTTGACATCGGCTCAGCGAAACCTACGGCAGAAGAGATGAAGGGGATTTCGCATCATTTGATCGGTGAAATCCCCCTTGACGCACCTTCTTTTACAGTGGCAGAATACCAAAAACGGGCTATAGCTGCCATCGATGAAATCATTTCCCGGAAAAAACTCCCGCTGGTCGTGGGAGGAACCGGATTGTACATCAATTCCTTGACTTATCCGATGGATTTTACTGAGGCAGCCGTGGACGAAAAATTCCGAAAAAAATGGCAGCAAAAGGAGGAAGCTGATCCAGGAAGCGCCTACAGAGCTTTGAAAGCAATCGATCCACAGAGCGCGGCAAGGCTTCATTGCAACGATAAGAAGCGGGTAATTCGCGCTTTGGAGGTATATCACCTGACAGGAAAGACGCTTACAGAACAGACGCAGGATTTCAAGAAATGCGCGCCGCCTTATGAAATGGTCATAATTGGTCTGACGATGCCAAGGCCGATCTTGTACGAACGCATCGAAAAGCGGGTCGACCTGATGATGGAGGCCGGGCTTCTTGATGAAGTACGTTCGATTTTGAAGATGGGATATGATCGCAGCGCACCCTCTTTGCAGGGATTGGGCTATAAAGAACTCATCGCCTGCTTGAACGGAGAGTATACCCTTGAAGAAGCGATCACCATTATTAAACAGAATACCCGGCGCTTCGCAAAGCGACAATGGACATGGTTTCGGCGAGACGAAAGAATTTGCTGGTTCGATATTACACAATATACCGGAGAAAATTTGGTTCAGGCTGTCTGTGAAAGAATTCAGGACGGGTTGTCGAAGGAGTTTTGAAAAGAAGCGATGAGGAAAGAAACACTCGAATATATCCAAAAAACCTACCGCATTGAAGAACGCACCGCAGACTTTGTCCAGCAGGCGGAAAAAGCGATGGCCGATGTGTTTTCGCGAATAGATGAAGTGCGTGAACACAATCAGTTTAAGGTACTTCATGCGTTGCAGAAAGAGGGGCTGGCTTTACGACATTTTGCTCCTACGACTGGTTACGGTTATGATGATATTGGCCGCGATACGCTTGATCGTGTATTCGCTTCTGCCTTGGGGGCTGAGGATGCACTGGTTCGTCCTCAGCTGACCAGCGGTACACACGCTTTGGCCATGATGCTTTTTGGTCTGTTGCTGCCGGGAGATCAGTTGCTTTCCATCACCGGAAAGCCGTATGATACTCTGGAGGAAACGATTGGCATTTCCGGGAATGCTTGGGGCTCCTTAAAGGCCTTTGGCGTCACTTACGGACAGGTAGATCTGAAAGAAGATGGCGGAATTGATGTCGAAGAGGTGCTTCATGCCTTAACACCTGCGACGAAGATGATTCATATTCAGCGGTCACGCGGTTACGCATGGAGGCGTGCGCTGGCCGTGAGAGAAATCGGCGAGGCGATCCGTGCAATTAAAGCTGTACGGCCTGATGTGATTGTGGACGTGGACAACTGTTATGGAGAGTTTACAGCGCTACTTGAACCGACAGATGTGGGTGCGGATGTTATGGCGGGTTCGCTGATTAAAAATCCCGGCGGCGGCATTGCACCTACCGGCGGTTATATTGCCGGTAAAAAGAAGTATATCGAGCGCATTGCGAATCGCCTGACTGCACCGGGAATTGGGCGGGAAGTAGGTTCTTATGCTGGCTCTTATGCTCCGTTTTTTCAGGGACTTTTTTTGGCACCTCATGTGGTGGCGGAGTCTCTCAAAGGTGCGGCACTGTGTGCGCGGGTTTTTGAAATGGTGGGTATGCCGGTATTGCCGGATAGTGATGCAGTTCGTGAGGATATCATCCAATCTATCCGTTTTGATGATCCGCAGAAGCTGATTGCTTTCTGTCAAAGCATTCAACGCATTTCTCCGGTAGACAGCAATGCTGTCCCGGAGCCTTGGCATATGCCGGGTTATCAGCACCAGGTGATTATGGCAGCCGGCGCTTTTGTACAGGGTTCATCCATTGAACTAAGTGCTGATGCTCCCATTGTCGAGCCCTATATCGCCTATATGCAGGGTGGGTTGACTTATGACCATGTTAAGCTGGCGGTCATGGCGGCCCTTGAAGAAATGATACGCGGCAGAATGGTGAGCTTTTTTTGAGGGTCGCTTAAAACTCTGTAAAACAAGCCCGGCGAAAGGATGCCGGACTTGTTTTGCGTATCGGTGAAAACATTGGCGGTATCAGCCGTCTTTCCAGTTCCACCATTTGAGTTTTTCGGGATCAGGATGTTCTGTACTGGCATAATAGATTGCGCAGCGATAGACATAAAGCTGACAACGATCTACTTTAACACCGCGCAGGGAACACTCCTTTTGATAGAGTGCTTCAGGATTGGCATTGCGCAGGGAAGCAATGGTCGGATATCCTAAAGCGATCAGATCTTTTTCTGTCTGAATACCCACGCCGGGAATGGTACGAAGTTCTCCCATATATAACCTCTCTGAAAATTTTAAGGCTTGAATTGCTCGGTGTGAAGCGGTAAGCTGTAGAGCAGGAGAAAAAGAGCCGTGGAAAAGGGGACTACATGGAACGAAGTAGACCGACCACTTTTCCAACAACTGTCACGTCCCGGGCATCAGCGAAGATCGGCTCCATGAAGTTGTTCTCAGGCTGCAAACGGATACGACCGCTTTCGCGGAAAAAACGCTTAACGGTAGCACCACTTTCGTTGCTTTTGGCTTCGGCTACCATGGCCACGACGATATCGCCGTTATAAATATGAACATTTGGCAGTACGACGATCTGATCGCCATCAAGAATACCGGCGTTGATCATACTTTCGCCACGAACATTAAGGATGAACGCTTCTTCACCGCGAACGAAATTGAGAGGAAGGGAGACATACCCCTGTATCTCTTCCTGTGCAAGGATAGGCATACCGGCAGTTACGCGGCCAACGATGGGTGTCTGATGGAGCTTGGAACGATTGCGCTGCACTTCGACTAGCTCAATGGCGCGTGGCTTGGTTGGATCACGGCGGATCAATCCTTTGCGTTCAAGGCGTTCAAGATGTCCGTGAACTGTGGAGGTAGATTTAAGGCCTACGGCCTGACAGATTTCACGCACAGACGGAGGGTATCCTTTTTCTTCCTGGTGAGATTTGATGTATTCATAAATAGCACGTTGCTGGTTACTCAATTTTTCCATTGGGCAGTCCTCCAAACTCATATTCGCGTAGCTTACAATGATTATATCATATGTTTTAGGTTTTTCAAACTAATGTTCGCAAAAAAATTGAAATATTAGAAACGTAGGAGATTTTTAAAATGAAGAAATGTGTGTTGTACAATAGAGAATGCATCGAATGCGGTGAATGCAATGTATGTGACTTGGATCCTTCCAAAATTTGCGATAACTGCATGCGCTGCGTGAACAGCGGCTCTGACTATCGGGAGATTATTGTGGGAGATATCATCGACGGAGTGGAGAATGCCCAGCCGGTAGAAAATTCCATTGACCGGCAAGAGTTGAGCGCCGCGTGGAAGGCAATGAGGGAAGCGGGAATTTGGACGAAAGAGGATGAAAAACAGCATGGTGGAGCAGAGGAAGAAGAAACGTAAAGACAATTGAAGACATCTGAAGGAGAAAGAGTTGGCAAGAGAGGAATGATCGAAAGATTATTCCTCTCTGAGTTTTACGACGCGGGCCGCCTGGCGGCGCCGCACATCGGTCTGAGCAGCATAATGGCGTTTAGTCGTATTAACATCTTTATGTCCAAGAACATCTGCAACAACGTAAATGTCCCCAGTTTCCTGATAAAGCATGGTACCATAGGTGCTGCGGAGCTTATGAGGAGAAATTTTTTTTAGAGGGACAGCGGTACTGCTGTACTTTTTTACAAGATTCTGAATAGCTCTGTCTGTGATTCTGCGCCTTTGCATGGAAAGAAACAGAGCGTTTTCATGGCCTTCACGGGGAGTGATCTGTTGACGGAGAGCAAGGTATCCTTTCAGAGCATCAGCCACTTCATCGCTGAAATAGAGGATGACTTGATTGCCGCCTTTTCGAGTGATTCGAAAGCCATTACAGGAAAAGTCCAGATCGTCAAGGTTAAGGCCTACCAGTTCGCTGATGCGGATCCCAGTACCAAGAAAAAGTGTCAAAATGGCCGTATCCCGGACAGCTGTAGCGTCATGGTATTTTTTCTGCCGGTCAGACAGACCGCTGCCATCTTCCGCAGCATCGAGCAGGTCTGCCACTTCGTTGGCTTCGAGCCGAATGATGGCTTTATCGTGCAGTTTAGGAGCTTCAAGCAGGGCAGCAGGGTTGTTTTTCAGTTTTTCCCGACGAAAAAAGAACTTGTAAAATGTGCGGAGACAAGCAATTTTCCGAGCTTTGGCTTTTTCGTTATTTTCTACATAACGGCCTTCATTGTCAACATAAAATTTAACGTAGTCAATGAATTGCTCCAGCTCGCGAATCTGCAGGGAATCAATATCCTCAAGCGTAAGAGATTGTACAGTTTTTCCGCTGAAACGCGGCAGTTCTTCGCAAAGATAGCGGAAAAACAGTTTCAAATCAAGCGCATATTCATAGCGTGTCAACGCGGAACGATTATTAGTTTCCAACCCACGGAAAAAATCCCGGCAGAAATCAGGAAGTTCTTGCAAAAGTACACGGATCTTCTGTGTATATTTCTGTTGGCGCATCGAGGAATACGAAGGAGCTTTTGCCAAAATGATCACCTCAAAACAGGAAAGTGGAGAATAGGTTCTTAACTATAAGCATAACACAACTATTCGCAAAACGCAAGTTTTGCGAATAGTTGTGAGCTGATTGCGAATGGAATCATGTATTTTGTTTGATTTGCCCTGTGGCCAACTCATCGCAGCGATTATTTTGAGGATTGTCACTATGGCCTTTTACTTTATGCCAAATAACCTGATGAACTTCAGTTAGACATAACAGCTTTTCCCAAAGATCCCGATTTTCTACAGGCTTTTTGTCACTGGCTTTACGCCAGCCGTTCTTTTGCCAGCTTTGAAGCCAATTTTGCAAAAAAGCGTTGCACAGATACGCACTGTCTGTGTATAAATCTACAATACAGGATTCTTTAAGCAGGCCCAAGGCTTCAATCGCTGCTGTTAACTCCATACGATTGTTCGTGGTATTTTCGCAAAATCCGGCAATTTCTTTTTTGGCGCTCTTATAGATCAAAATAGCCCCCCAGCCGCCAGGACCAGGGTTTCCGGAACAAGCGCCATCTGTATAAATGGTAACGTGCTTTTTCATGCATTTAGGCTCACTTTAAAGATTGTATTGAGTTATTGCCCTCGGTCGTAGTTTTGTGACTCTGGCACTCTGCTTATATTTGGACAAAAAACTTCTTTTTTAATCATATCGCACACAAGGTTTTTTTCCAAGATGAATATAAAAAGATAAGAATAAAAAATGTAAGTATTTCTCCCCTCTTTTGCATATCAAATTTTTGAAACAGCGATTGAGCGTTCTAATTTTATAAAAACTATTGACTTAATCCATGGAAAATATTATAATGATTAACGTTGGCTCCGTTAGTTCGGTAATGAAGCTACTTTTTATAGGGGAGTGGCTCAATTGGTAGAGCAGCGGTCTCCAAAACCGCGGGTTGCGTGTTCGAGTCGCGTCTCCCCTGCCACTGTATTTGGTAGCCGAACACCTCGTTTCATTTTTGTAAACGAAACGGTCGGCGCAGTCTTCTCTTTACCCCGAGGAGAGATGAAAAAGGCACCCGTACGGGTGTCTTTTTTACTATTTCAAGTTCAAGCAACATTTTACCTTCGCCGTTGTTTTTATCATGTCTTCTACTCCCCCAATCTCACAACTGCCTGCATGGAAGGTGGCACCTGTGTGTTTCGTGTCTTTATGATCCTGACCGCCTTCATAAGAAAGTGCAATATGATATTGGCATCTCTATTTCGAGTGTGATAGACTATTTATAAACCTCCTTTTGCTAGGCAGGGCCGGCTTTATTCTAGCAAAAGGAGGTTCTTGTATCTGAAGATTTTTTATCCTCACCGGCTTAGCCGGTGGTTATTTTGCGCTTAAGCTACAATAAAAGAGACAGCCCGCAAGTTGGCTGTCTCTTTTAAAAATCTGCTGTTAACCCTTATAGGCAGGAACCAGGCCAATTTCACGCATTTCATCCAACGCGCCGATGATCTCAGGAGCAGCACGAGTGCCGATTAGTTCGGCGCCGGCGAGCAGGAATGCATAAGCATTCTGCGGGCGGGGGAATTTTACGCCGGATACCTTCAGGCCAACTTTAGTGCCTTCCAACTGCTTCTTGGCAATCAGGAACTGGTGCATAGTAGGACCTTCAAATTGGCCAGTGGCAGTCTTCATGTAGTCGATGTGGCATTCGGCCAATAGATCGCAGGCGACCTTGATTTCATCGTCTGTCAAGAAAGCCATGTCCAGGATGCCCTTGGTCAGTGCAACGTCGCCTGCAGCACCTTTGAAGCGCTGAAGCTCATCACGGATCACATCATATTTTTTGTCCTTCAGAGCACCGACATTGAGACACATATCAATGGAACGAGCACCAAGAGCCACGGCTTCCTTCGCTTCAAATTCCTTGACAGCGGGAGAGCCAGAACCCCACGCGAAATTGATGCCACAGGCAGGAAGTACGTCAGAATCTGCCAGAGCTTCAACCAATACGGGAATCCAGAAAGAACTGGAAACATACATGGCGGCACAGTTCCACTTTTTGGCTTCAGCAGCACCGTCTCGGACCTTTTGCTCCGTAGTATCCTTGGGCAGAATCGCGTAGTCAAAAACTTTACCCAGAGACTCTTTTGTTGCTTTGGAGAGATCAATAGCCATTCGAAAATACCTCCTGATACAAAATGAATTGTAGAAACGTAGCGAAAAATGGCCGAACAAACGACCCGGACAAAATTTCAAGTCTGCATAAAGTATACTAATTTCCAGATGATTTGTCAACAGATGTAATAATAGAAGCAGAAATTTTCATGGAATGCGAAAAATGTACGGTGATTTTATGACGGTCTACAAAGACAAATTTGACGGGTTATGCTATAATAATATAAAACTTAAAACCAAAGGAAAACGATTCAATTATGATTAATAGGTCTGACGGCGCGATGGTATACCGGATTGCCCGGTATTATTATGTAGAAAACCTGTCTCAAAATGAAATTGCTCAAATTGAGAGAATTTCCCGGTCAAAGGTTTCAAGGCTGCTGGAAAAAGCGCGGTCAAGCGGTATGGTGAACGTAGAGATTAAAATGCCGGCTACTCCCCTCGCCAGCATGCTGGAAAAACGCCTGCAAGAGGAGTTGAAACTTGAACGAGTCATTGTGGCTCCTGCTTCTGTTTCTGAAAGCAGCGACGAAACAGAAGAAACTCTGATTCAGGACGTAGCGAGTATTGCAGCGATTCATTTTCCTGAACTGCTGAAAGACTGCAAAATCATCGGCCTTGGCTGGGGGCGAACAGTGTATTCTGTACCAACCTATATGTCTTTTCAAGCCCCCTCTTCTTCTCGGATTTTTGTGCCTATGGTCAGCAATTGCAGCCTGAGAAACCGATTTTTACAAAATTCAACGATTGTAAGTCGATATGGGGAGCGCTTCGGTGCAGAGACTTACTACTTGAATATTTCGGGAATGCTCTTTCCAGGGGAATCGCGGCCGCGCTCGGATCTTTATAACATTGAGCAATTAGAGGAGTATTGGAGACGGATGGATGCTGCTGTGTTTGGGCTGGGTAACCCGCCAGCGAGGAACGACCATTATCTCAAAAAGGAGCTGTCTATGGCGGATTTTTCCTCTCGAGATATGGATCCGGATGCCCGCGGAGAAATGCTCTCGCAAACATACCTCAGCGACGGAACGGCTTTTCCTCTCGGCGGCGGCGAGAAGGATAGAAACGTGATTGCATTTCCGCTGGACTTGCTGAAAGACGTTCCGCGGACCATTCTTCTTGCGGCAACAGAAGAAAAGGCTGAGCCTATCTTTTACGCTGCTAAAAACGGATATCTTAAGACTTTAATCACTGACCATTTGGCGGCACAGAAAATATTAACGATTGCCGAAGAAAAGAAGAAAGAAAAAGCAGAACCTCAACAAAATGAATGAGATGGAAAAGGCAGTATATTAAACTTCATTTATCACGCTGTGATGCCGGGCAGGAGGAAATGGAAGATTGGATGCAATAAAAAAACGGGTGACGCTGGTTAAATGCTCCTCTTATGACGCACAGCAGGTGCAGCAGGCACTTGATCAGCTGTTGGAATTGATGGGGGGACTCGAATGGGTGAAACCCGGTATGCGCATTGCCGTAAAGCCTAATTTGCTGATGAAAAAACATCCTGATGCCGCCTGTACGACGCATCCACAACTGCTGACAGCGTTGGTATTGCGACTTAAAGAGCACGGCGCGGAAATTATTGTGGGAGATAGCCCGGGTGGCCCTTTTGCAGAAAAGCTGCTCAGAAGCGTATATCAGGAATGCATGATGACTGGCGTGCAGGAAGCCGGAGCATATCTGAATTGGGATACGGCGGCAGAAAGCGACTATTTTGAAGCGGGAAAAGTTCTGAAACATGTGGATATTGTACGCTTTGTGAAGCAGGCGGATGCTGTTATTTCTGTTGCAAAACTGAAAACCCATGGAATGATGGGTTATACAGGGGCAGTCAAAAATCTTTTTGGCGTGATTCCAGGGACGCTGAAAGCAGAGTACCATTATCGTATGCCCAATACAGAAACTTTTGCTGCAATGCTGGTAGATTTGGCAGAGTATGTCTCCCCTCGCCTGTCGATCATTGATGCAGTGGTGGGCATGGAAGGAGATGGACCATCCCACGGTACACCGCGTTTTGTGGGAGGCCTGATAGGCGCGGATTCACCGCATGCTGCGGATCTGGTGGGAAGCGCACTGATGGGGCTTCAGCCGCAAGAAGTACCGACGCTGAAAGAAGCAATAGAAAGGGGGCTGTGCCCTTCCACTCCTTTGGAGCTGGAAATGGAAGGCGATCGGATCGAAACATTGGTGGTGCCGGATTTTAAAACGATTCCAGCTGCAAAGCAGATGTCGACTGATTTCACAAAAAACAGGGTTTGGCTCAGGCCTTTCGGAAAGGTAGTCAAAAAGGTGTTGGAACAGCGACCGGAATTAAATGTAGCCCTTTGCGTTGGATGTGGAGAATGTGCCCGGGTATGCCCGCCCAAGGCCATTCATATAGAAAATCGACGTCCTCAAATCGACAGAAAAAAGTGCATTCGGTGCTTTTGCTGCCAGGAATTATGTCCGAAAGCGGCAATGCAGATCCATCGATCGCTCCTCGCCAGAATGGTGCAGAAATAGCAGAAATTTAAAAAGGAACTTTGCGATTTCTGGATGCCGTAAGGAAAAAGGCGCTTTCATAAAATGAAAAGGCTGACTGAGATTGTCTTTAACAAAGTCGCACAGCCTTTTCATTTTATTATTTTCTGGTCATCGCTTCATCAACTTGTGGGGATCTTTTTTTACGGGAAAATACGGGAAAATACGGGAAAATAAGGAATTAACCAACAACGATGATGCCTTCTTGATCGGATTCATTTGGGGCGGGGTCTTCCTCAGGAATTTGTACGCTCCCCCCTCCTGACACAACGTCAGACGGTTCGTCTTCCGAAGGAATTTCAGGAATCGTATCATTGGATGGAAGATCAGGCCCCTTATGGATTACGGTGCTAATTGCGCGGTAAGTACTTTTGTGAGACAGGACACGCTCAATTAGATTTCCATTAGCGTCATAGTATTCTTTGTAAGTATCATACTTGGAGCCGCTGCGTCCCTCACGATCGATCTGTGAAGTACCGGCGGGCATGGAACTAACTTCGACGATCTCATCGGCGGGTTGCCTGATAGAGTCAGTTTTTTCAGAGACCAGCTTAATGGTCTTACCATCTGGCAGCGGTTCACCATAGATGGAAATTGTCAGGTTTTTTTCCTTTCGGTCAATCGTTGCGGAGATGATGACGGGCGTTTCACGATCATTGCGGAACCGGAAGTCCTGCGCGCCAGTATTAATCGTGGCATCTTGCCCGGCAGGCAAATAGGAAAGCGGCCAGCTGTGAGGAGAACGTTCCACGACGGTCAAATCGGCCATCAAAACTGCATTAAAGGCAGTAGAGGAAACCTGACAGACACCGCCGCCGGGTTCCTGAACGCTTTTACCTCCGTTGATGGCACCAGCAGATTTCCAGCCGAGGGAAGAATAGCGTGGTCCAAGAACCTCATTGAAGCTGAACGTTTCGCCGGGATTGAGTACATAACCATCAATCATATTCAGCGCTTTTTCAATATTATCGACACGATTAGCAGCGCTGTAAGAGCCTTTTTTGAAAGAAGAAGTGGCAGTACTGACCAACTGCGTACGAGTCTGCACGTCTTCAAGGCTTATAGCTGCCGGCTGAGTTACCACGGGAGCAACCAGAGGCTGGTCATTTGCGGGGAAATTAACATATTCCTGAAGCGCTGCAAACAGTGCGTCTGATTCAACCAGTTGGCCATCCTGAGAGGGTGTATATTCAAACTTTCCCTCTGCTGCAGGCTGATAGCTGGCAGCAGCATCCTGCGCTGGAATGGTCAGTTGCTCGGCAAGCTGAGCAATCTGATCCTTCAACGGTGTTAGATCATAAGAATACTCGATGGAAAAGTCCACTCCACCTTCGGGAACAGGGTTTTTCTCATTGTAGGCGAGGGCTTGGGCGAAAAGACCAGAGAGATCAGCCTCACCTTTAATGGAGCTGGCGTCGAGCTCAACAGAAAGTTCACCGTTGACGATCGTGATGATGCCAGGATCAGGCAACGTCTCAGCATCATAAAAAAAGGCCTGCGCTTCCTGCGCGGTCAATCCACCGATATCAACACCGTTGATTCGGATGCCTGCCTGAAACACTTCAGGGGAAGGAGTTTCTGAAGGTGTAGGTGAAAGCCGAGGTTCGGCTGGGCTATAACTACAGCCTGCCAAGGCCAGCAAGGAAACAAACATGCAACAAGCCAAAAAAAGATATGCTTTGCGATGCCCTTTTTTTCGTTGAAGAAGCATAATATCCTCCTGCATATGGTCAAAATATTCCCAAACTTAATGTTTTATTCCATCATAAAAATAAAAAATGTCATTTCAACATTATATAAGACGAAAAACGACTTCTATAAGTTCCAACATACATAAAGGCAAAGATTTTTCAAACTGCCAGACATATTTATGATACTCTGCATAGCGAAGTTTGTAAAGGGAAAAACCCGCTTGCTTTGCATTGGAAAAAATCATAAAATATAGAAAGATTCAATCGGATTTTACACAAAGAAAGGCCATTGGGGCGTCTTGTATGGAGGATGCTGTGAAAAGCAGAAACGATATTCCGGAAAAGGGAGCGTCCCTGACACAACTGGTATATGAAAAAATCCGCACGGCTATTCTAGAGGAAGAATACCATACGGGCGACAGTCTGGTGGAGACTCGTTTGGCAGAACAGCTATCTGTCAGCCGTACGCCTGTGCGTGAGGCGCTCCGGCAGTTGGAGCTCGAAGAGCTGGTGTACTCTGTTCCGCATAAGGGAATGGTCGTGCGTGGAGTATCTGAACAGGATATCGACGATATCTATACGATCCGCTTTCTTCTGGAAGGTCAGGCTGCGCGATGGGCAGCAGAACGGGCCCGGGAGGAAGATCTCGACAGGTTGCGTGAAACCTTTGAGTTGATGGAACTGTATACCCGCCGAGGTGCGTTTCGCCATCTGGCTGAACTGGATACGCGTTTCCATGAAGAATTGTATTCCGCATGTAAGAGTCATGTGCTTCATCATACGTTGGCGCTTCTTCACAGCCACTCGGCGTTGGCACGGCTAAATTCCCTGCAGACGCCCTCTAGGGCGGAGCAAACCCTCGAAGAACACAGAAAAATTCTGGATGCAATCGAGCGTGGACAGGGTGAAGAGGCCGCGCGGCTTGCAGAAATGCATATTGCCAAGGCGAATCGAAATCGAAGCACAGTGACAACGGAGGGGGAATAAATAAATGGAAGCGACGCGCTGCATAGGCGAACGATACGGCCAAAGCGTTCAGCATCAATTTCGACTAGGAGATGCTGCTGCCATGATGCCGGAGTTAATTAAGGAATACGCCGGAAAGGTGCAGATGATTTATCTGGATCCCCCCTTTTCTACTGGCGAAGCCTTTCAGTATCGCGTACAGCTGGACAATCGCAAATTAGGAACTCTAACCCTTTCCGCCTATCAGGATGATATGCCGGAAGAGACATATTTTATCATGATGCGCACCATTTTGGAGGGCTGTTACACGCTGTTGAGTGAAGAAGGCTCCCTGTATCTCCATGTGGATTTTCGCACGGGCGCCTATTTTAAAATTATGCTGGATGAAATTTTTGGACGGCAAAATTTTTTGAACGAAATTATCTGGCATTACAAAAGCGGCGGGCGGGCAAAGAGCTATTTCTCCCGGAAACATGATACGATTTATTTTTATCGAAAATCCCGTTCTGTATATTTTGACATTACTGCCGTTGGTGTGCCGCGTGGCAAAGAAATGAAAAATCACATGAAACGGACGCTTGATGAAAACGGCCGTTTGGTCTATACGATCAAATCAGCGGGGAAGACCTATACTTATTCAGAAGATGCTCCAGTCTATCCTTCTGATGTTTGGACGGATATTTCCCATTTGCAGCAAAAAGATCCTGAACGCACCGGCTATGATACTCAAAAACCAGAGGCACTGTTGCGCAGAATACTTTCTGCATCTTCCCGTGAAGGAGATCTGGTGATGGATTTATTCAGTGGAAGCGGAACCACTGCTGCAGTTGCACTAAGTTTGAACAGGAGATTCTTGGTTGTGGATCAATCTCCTCTGGCGATGCAGGTATTACGGCGGCGTGTTCTTCAGCGTGAAACAACATTAATGGAGTTGGGTGGACCGAATGTTCAGTTTTGCTATGATCCATCTTTGCTCAAGCAGTTGGGAAATCTGAAGCTTTCTTGCAGACGGGAGAATGGACGGGCGGATGTTATGTTATGCGGTTATGAGCCTCCGGAAAGCTGCAATCCGCCAGTAGGAGTTAGTGGATTGCAATTGATAGATTTTTGCGCAATCGGATTTCTGGAAAAAGAACATTTTTTTCCCTATTCGTTTCATCAACGGCCAAAACGCGCTGGAAAGATAGCGACAGGGTATTTTGCGCCTGATCGGAAAGGACTTGCTCTCTTGGTTGCAGATGTATTTGGGAACCAGCAGGTTTATCGGCTATAAATTTCGTGAATTAGAAGTAAACAAAAAAGACGCCCTGGCTAGCGGCGTCTTTTTTGTTTTGTCATGCATACCCGCTTTAGCCAGCCATAACTTTGACATAAACGGTACGCGTACGGGGACCGTCGAAATCCGCCAGATAAATATCCTGCCAGCGCCCGAGAAGGATCTCACCGTCTTGAATCAGAAGCATCAGCGAAAAGCCAAAAGTGGAAGATTTGGTGTGAGAATCAGAATTTCCTTCAAAATGCTTGAAGTCAACATTGGGCACAAAACGATCCATTGCAAAAAGGATGTCGCGCTTGACATCTGGATCTGAGTTCTCACAAAGCGTTAAAGCGCAAGTTGTGTGAGGAACGAAAAGGATACAAACGCCCTCTTCTACGCCGCATTTATGGACCAGTTCTTTTGTTTCAGAGGTAATGTTGCAAAAGCAACTACGAGAACGGCTTTGGACAGAAAAAGCTACCGGCGACATATTATATTAGGAATTGGTCAAACGGTAGGAAAGTACGTACAGGCTGTCGCTTAGATGGACGTTTTCTACGCTGGCGTTTTCTACGTGCACATCAATGGGAGCAAAGTTCCAAATGGCATGGACATTGTTCGCTACCAGTTTATCAGCTATTTCCTGAGCGTTCTCCTTTTGCGTGCAGATGACGCCAATATCAATAGGATTTTCCGCAAGGAATACATCAAGTGTGGAAACATCGGAAACCGTCACACCGGAAAGGTTTTTGCCGATCAAATCGGGACGGATATCGAACACGCCCTTGACACAATAGCCCTCTTTTCCAAAGTCAGCATAACGTGCCAGGGCCTTGCCAATGTTGCCGGCGCCGATAATAACGATGTTGTACACGTGAGTCAGGCCAAGGATTGAGCCGATTTCCTTAAGCAATACACTGACCTGATAGCCATAGCCCTGTTGGCCAAACCCGCCAAAGCAGTTGAAGTCCTGACGAATCTGAGAAGCGTTGAAACCCATTTCATTGGATAACTCGCTCGAGGAGATGCGCTCAATGCCGCGTTTTTCCAGTTCTTGGAGCTGACGGTAGTATTTGGGGAGCCTGCGGATAACCGCTTCAGAAACACGACGTTCTTTCATTTTTGTTACACCTGCCGATATAGTTTTATTCCATGATGAACGAAGAAATTAGCTCAGCCGTTGAGACGGGTCTGATTGAGCAATCCACCGGCGAGCAGGACATCCTTCAGCCGTTCAGAGACCGTTAGGCGTACGGGAATATCCAAGGATTTACTGAGGTTGCGCACGATAAGAACTTCCCCACCGGCGACCTGTTTGCGGGCATTTTCGATGATAAGCTCATCACCGAGCGCGATGTGGTCATAATCTTTTTCGTTGACGAATGTCAGAGGAAGAATACCCGAGTTAATGAGGTTTGCCATATGGATGCGGGCAAAGCTCTTAGCGATAACGCCTTTAATTCCCAGATACAGCGGAACCAGCGCCGCGTGTTCGCGGCTTGAACCCTGACCATAATTTTGACCGGCAACCAAGAATCCCCCCTTTTTCGCTTTAGCGCGGGATGGAAATTCTTTATCGACTGGAGCCAGGCAGTAGTCAGAGAGATAAGGAATATTGCTGCGATAAGGAAGCAGCCGGGCGTTAGACGGCATAATGTGATCCGTAGTAATATTGTCCTCCATATGGAGGAGCACCTCGCCGCTGATACGCTCCGGCATTTCGACGTTTATGGGGAAGGGCTTGATGTTGGGGCCACGAACCACCTCAACATTGTTATCTTCCGGTGCGGGAGGAACGATCATGTTGTCATTGATCAGAAAATGCTCCGGCATTTCGATTTTCAGTTCGCCGCCAAGAATACGCGGATCTGTCATCTTACCGCGTATGGCAGTAATTGCAGCCACCTCGGGGCTCGCAAGATACACCTGCGCGCTTTCGGTTCCGCTGCGACCAAAGAAATTACGATTGAAAGTACGAACTGACACAGCATTGCTTTCAGGCGATTGGCCCATGCCAATGCAGGGACCGCAAGCACATTCAAGAATGCGGGCGCCGGCGGAAATCATCGTAGCAAGAGCGCCGTTTTCTGCCAGCATGGTCATTACCTGACGGGAACCAGGCGAAATGGTCAAACTGCAGTGGGGAGCGACGGCGCCGCCGGTACGTTTTAAAATTTCCGCTACTTTCATCATGTCGGAATACGAGGAATTGGTGCAACTGCCAATACAAACCTGCTGTACAGGAATCTCACCGATTTCTTCGATCGTTTTGACCTGATCGGGGCTATGCGGGCAGGCCGCCATGGGAACCAATTCAGAAAGATTGATCTCCAGCGTTTCGTCATAGGCGGCATCCGCGTCGGCGCAAAGAGGTGTATAGTCCTCTTCCCTGCCCTGCGCCCGCAAAAACGCGCGGGTTACTTCATCGCTGGGGAAAATTGAGGTGGTAGCGCCCAATTCTGCTCCCATGTTGGTAATAGTGGCCCGTTCGGGAACAGACAGTGTTGCAACCGCTTCGCCGGTGTATTCGATAATTTTGCCAACTCCGCCTTTGACAGTCATGCGACGTAGAACTTCAAGGATAATGTCCTTCGCAGAGACGTACGGACGGAGACTACCGGTCAAATTAACGCGGACAACACGGGGCATCGTCAGATAATATGCACCGCCGCCCATAGCAACCGCGACGTCAAGACCGCCGGAACCGATGGCCAGCATACCGATGCCACCGCCAGTGGGCGTATGGCTGTCTGAGCCGAGAAGAGTCCATCCCGGTTTTCCAAAGCGCTCCAGATGCACTTGATGACAAATACCGTTGCCGGCGCGGGAAAGAAAGATTCCGTGCTTGCTGGCAATGGTACGGATAAACTTGTGATCGTCAGCGTTTTCAAAGCCGGACTGCAGGGTGTTGTGGTCGATATAGGCCACGGAACGCTTGGTTTTAACTCGGGGAACGCCAATTGCTTCAAATTGCAGATAAGCCATCGTACCGGTAGAGTCCTGTGTCAGAGTCTGGTCGATGCGGATCGAAATCTCCGATCCAGGAATCATCTTGCCGGAAACGAGATGAGCAGCGATGATCTTTTGAGCAAGGTTCTGGAACATGGCGTTACCTCCTGCCGCAAACGGATAAAAACAAACAGAAAATCACAAGTTTAATTTTAGCGAGATGAAACGGCAATTGTCAAGCAATCCGGCAGAGATTTTTGATTTTATTCCTCATAGCAGGCGAGAATTTCACTGCAATAAAGAGTATGGGTATTTTCTTCATCGCTTCCGCTGTACCAACGCTCGCGCTGAGACACGCAAAGGTTGTCCAGCGAAAGATCAGTTTTGCTCAAAACCCGGCATTCTAAATACATTCCGCAGCCTTTGACCACAGAGGAAATCACGGATTTTGCAGGAAGCAATTCAAGACCTACAGCTTGGATTTTGTCACAATCCCTACCGCTTTTGGAGCCGCAGATTCCAAGAGCCTTTTTCATTTCACCAGCATTGGGAAAGGAGACGGTGAACACACTGCCCACATTGAGGAGCCCATGGCTGTAACGGGAAAGGCGTACGGGAGCGGTGAATACAGGAATCCCCCACATGTCGCCAATGGTGCCCCATCCAATTGTCATGACATTAGGTTTGTCAGGAGAACCTGTAAGCAAAAAGGCGCCTTGGGAAGCCATGATTTCCAGCGCAGGCGCTACCTTGGTTAATACAGAAAAATCTGCCATAACGATCAGCATCCTTTCAAAAAAGTAAATTCAGGAATTCTCTTCTTCATCAATAATTATGATAAACGCTTTGAGACTTTTATTCAATGCGCTTCTCTATTTTTATAAGGTAAAATGCCATAAGAATTGCAAAAAGAAAAATGTAGATCCATGGGAGACTTTTAACAGAATTTTTTAAATGTGAACAAACTTTGAAAGAATTGAAACACTTCATTCTGGAAATTGTTTTTTTTTAATTTTGGATTATAATAGCAATATAGGGCGATTGACGGAAATATTTTACTACATTTGCCGGTTGCCCGGTATGATCTTTTATCATATGGAGGTCGCTTGTTCAATGCGAAAAGTTCTCGTCAAAATGGGAGGAGCGCTGCTTGCGGCATTGCTTTTGCTGCTTCCCATGAGCGCTTTTGCAGCTCCTGACACCGCCAATGCAGCGATTCCAGAGGAAGAAATCACTCCCACGGGAGAAATGCTCCGATCCGAACGCTATCTTCGTTCGATTCTTTCGGAGCAGAATGCTGCAAGGCAGGCTACGCTGTTTAGCGAATTTATCAATATCCGGCTTAAATATGCCACGGCACGTTCTCTTTGTCGTACCGATGGCGGAAAATGGATGGGATGCGTAGATATCGTTGAAACCTTTGAGGATGGTAAACTGGCGGGATATCTGTTGCAGCTAGGTACGGTGCAGTACGGATATCAAAAACTGCCGACAGGAACCGCTTCGTGTGATCTGACCATTGGTTCCGTTTCAAAAACGTTGGAATATTCTGGTCAGACACTTTTCTCGTTCCCGGTTTTCGAATTGGAAAGGGATGCGCTGGAAGGTGACATCGCTCTGAATGTGACCTATTATAACGCGCAGTATGACATTCCCCTTGTCCAGAATTATCCAGGTGTTGCGCTGGAAAAAGATGAAGCGCTCAAGGCCATGGCCCCTGCTTACGTCACCTATTTGAGCGGGCAGGAAACGATTGAAACAGAAATGATTGATCATGCTGTCATGAAACTGAAAAGCTATGTCAGGAATTCCAGGACGCAGGAGCGAAGTTATATTTGGGAGTTGTATTTGATTCACGGCGATGAGTTGCCCGCGCCGGCCACCGTGATCCGCTACGATACCTATCAGGATACCACTAGGGTCTCGCGGCGTACACTCCGAGAATATTTCTAAGGGGCAACCAGAGCGACTAGAAAATAAAAAAGGATGCCAGTCATCAAACAGGCTGGCATCCTTTTTTATTTTCTGACTTTGTTCGGCTCTGGTTTTCCCGCTTGGAAGACAGGAAAAATACGCTGTATCAGACTATTCACTCTTGCGGTCTGCACGGTTCAGTTTGGCAATCAGGGTGATGCCCCAGATGCCGGCCAAACCCACCAGGACGTAGATAATGCGGCTGACAACCGAGGCGCTTCCGCCAAAGATTGCGGCGACCAGATCGAACTGGAACAGGCCCACAAGCCCCCAGTTCAATGCACCGATAATGGCCAGTATCAAAGCGAGAATGTCCATGCGTTCAACTCCTTCCACAATGATTGACTTTAGTGTGCCCATTGAGGAAAGGAATATCCGGATTTTCTGTCAAAAATCCAAGGCATTCTTCTCTCACGGAGGGTCAATCTTTTTTTTCATCGATTAATTCAAATTCCAGCCGGTCAAAAGTGATGGGTTCGATGAAATCAGCAGCTTTAAAAACAGTTCTGCCGTGGTGGGCAATTTCGTCGGCGTGTTTTTTTAGGATGACAGGACGACCGATATCAAGCGCAGAGCAGCTTTCACCAATGAGTTCATGGAGGGATTCGCTGTCCCAACGAAAAACTCCATCAGGGAGCTCTGAGGTGTGCTGAGCAATAATCTTATGGTTGGTTTTTACAGTGCACCAGAGTTTCATGATATGCCTCCTGTCAATTGGAAAAAGCATCTGCGTCTTTCCTGCGCTCCTTGAGCGCTTCAATCGCGGCTTGCAGTTGTATGTCCTGCTCGGCGGTAAGATACTCTGGCTGAATCCCCTCCAGATCTTCGGGCATTTCTACAACGATATCCGGTGTAATACCTACTTCATGGATAGAACGTCCATTGGGGGTGTAATAAGAACCCGTAGTCATCTTGACCCAGCCGTCGCTTTCCGTCAGGTGGAAGGTAGTCTGTACGATCCCTTTTCCGTAAGTTTGGGTTCCAACGGCGAAACCGACGCCGCTGTCCTGCAAAGCGCCGGTGAGCGCTTCGCTTGCCGAAGCAGAAGAACCGTTGACCAGAACCGCAATAGGAACGCCAAGACTTCCACTGTGAGATCGGTAAATACTTTCACCGCCATTTCTGGAACGAATGGAAAGGACAACTCCCTCTTCCATTACCTCGTCAGCAATAGAAAGCATCAGGTCCAGGTTTCCGCCAAGGTTACCGCGAAGATCCAGCACGAGGGCGGTGGCGCCATCAGCGCGGAAGTTTTTGAGCGCTTCGGAAAATTCTTCTGCACAAGTGCCATAAAACCCTGTAATTTGCACGTAGGCAATATTATCTTCCAAAAGTACGTAGCGTACTCGCTCGGTTACAACATCTTCGCACCGAAGCGACACAGAAACGGCAGTTCCATCCCGCAGGAGTCCAAGAGTAAACTCATTCTCCCCTTTTGCTTTAATGAGATCGGAAACCTCTGTCATGGAAAGACCCAGAAGACTCTTGCCATCTACAGAGACCAGAAGGTCACCCAATTCGATTCCAGCGCGGTCTGCCGGCCCGTCAGAGATCTTTTTGACGACGATGAACTGTCCATCTTCATCCAGGGAAAACGTGATGCCAATACCAGTATATTTTCCACTTTTGACTTGCTGCGAGGCAGCGTATTCTTCGGCGGTAAAGTATTCGGCATATTTGTCCCCGAGGGCAGAAACCATTCCCCTGGCAGCACCGGTATACAGATCCTCGTCAGAAACGGATTGATAAAACTCTCTGCTAATGACATTTTGAAGTTCAGCGAGGGACATGTTGTAGGATGATGGCGTAACCTTTACTCGGAAAGCTCCCCAAAAGAACAGGAATACAAGCAGCAGAATAATCGCCGTGACAGCAACTCTGCTCTTTTTCAATTTAACCACTGGGCAATTCGCCTCCTGTGCATGATTCTGATCCGATAAACTTTATTCGCTATGGTAGCAAAATACATCTGTTTCGTCAAATTTTGACGACAAAAAGCATCTGCCCGTTTTACAGGGCAGATGGTTGTGCAGGAAGAAAAATTAGAGCGTTTTGATGAAGCAGCGGCGACGTTTGTGTTGTTCGGCGTGGAAATTTTTCCAAAGACCCTGAATTTTTAGATTGGTTTCCAACTCGGGACCGGTTTCTGCATAACGGACGCCATGTTTCTGAGCTGCTTTAATCATCTCTGTCATCAGAATCGCATCAACACCACAGTTTTGCAGATCGGGGCGTACAGCCACAAGATACATGTCCATTACAGAGAATGTACGAAGTGCTTTGAGGAAATAGTACCAGCCTATGGGAAAAAGCCTTCCTTTCCCCTTTTTACAGGCTTCTCCTAGCTGTGGCATCAACAAGCCGAAAGCTGCAACTTCGCCTGATTGGTCAAGCAAAATGGGGAGAAAGTCAGGCTGCACAAAAGGCAGAAACTGTTTGACATAATGCTGGATCTGCGCTGGAGTGAGTTCAACAACGCCATAAAGATGCTGATAGGCATCGTTGATCAGACGAAAAACGCTTTCGATCTTGGGTTCTAGCTCCCTTTTGCTGGAGAATTCAAATTTTGTCAATTTCTGGCGACGCAGAACCACATCGCTTAGGCGAGAAAGACGTTCGGGGATCTGCTCGGGAACATAGACGCGGAACTCTAGCCAATCCGTAGCCTTTTCAAAGCCAAGGCGCGTCAGCTGCTTCAGGTAGTAAGGAAAATGATACATCGTGAAAAACAGGTTAGGTTCTTCAAACCCATCGATCAGCATGCCTTCCTTATCCATATCACAAAAGCCGATGGGGCCATGCAACTCTGTGCAGCCTTTTTCCCGGGCCCAGCGGATGACTGCGTCAAACAGAGCGTCCACCACTTCGTCATCATCAATAAAATCCAAGCGGGAAAAACGCATGCGGTTTTGATTCCAGGTCTGATTGGCTTTGTAGCTGAGAATACCGGCAATTCGTCCGACGGATTCTCCGTTGCGGTAAGCCATGAAATAGCGCGCTTCACAATACTCAAACGCAGGGTTTTTATCCTTACGCAGATTCATCATTTCGTCAGACAGCAAGTCCGGCGTCCAGTTGGGTTCGTTAGCATAGAGCCGGTTGGGAAACTGAATAAAACGTTTCAGTTCTTTTTTGGTTGTAACTTCTTTGATTTCAACCAAAAATTTCACCTCCATTCCTTTGGTTCTATATCGAAACGGCTGGGAAGCCGTGGATTGTTATTTTACAAATATGTTAGTCAGATCAACCAACAACGATAGTCTCCTCTTCGTCAGGAACCTCATTCTCTTCGGGAATTTTATCGTCGGGCATTTCTTCGTCGGGAGGAGCCGCTTCTTCTCCGCCTTCTTCCGGCATGTCCGTTTTGACTTTTTCAGAAGATGGATGTATGGCAGCAATGGGATCATAGAGTAAGTGGAATGCATCAATGGCATCCTGGATGGCAATGTCATCATCTGGTTCCGCGCAAGCCTCTCTCAACGCCGCCGCAGCCGATAGGAGTTCTGAACTGTGGAGAGTATCAGTCAAAGCCAGTGCTTCCGCTTTTTCTGCCAGCGATCCTGCCTGGGCAATCAACTCATCAATCCTTTGCTGGAGAGCAGCAAGCTCTGCCTTGATGTAACCGACGTCTTCCGCCTTATCAATCTGGCATGTGAAACCAAAGATTTCTTTGATCATCTTTTGCTTTTTGCTCTGGGAAATGCCCCAGTAGCTAATGCCGTTCATATTGAGAAATTCTCCGTCAAGGATATGCTTGCGGATATCCGAGGCATCTAGGCGGGTAGCGAAAAGCGCCAGCGAACAAATCTGAGAGAAAGAAAGATCTGTTTGGATATTGCTTTGCACTGCAGAATAAATCTCGGGAATATGAACGATCTGGCTAGTGGATTTCAGCTGAGAGAAAATCGCTGTAAGCATATTCTGCTGGCGTTCCACGCGGGCAATATCGCTGGAGCCTTTGCGCTGACGGCAATAGTCCAGCACAGCCTGTCCATCTAAATGCTGTTGGCCTGGATAGAGTTTTCGGCCATTCATGGTCACTTCAATATCCACATCATAGTCAACACCGCCCATGGCGTTGACTACATCTTTGACGACCTGCATGTCAAAGCCGACGTAATAATGGATGTTGATGCCGCCGAGTACAGCGGACACAGTTCGGGAAGCGTATTCAAAGCCCTTTTTCTCCGCGCCGCCTCCAATGGAAAAGGCGCTGTTGATCTTTCCTTTCTTATCCGTTCCATAAAGAGAAACATAGCTGTCACGGGGCAAAGAGATCATATGGACGCAGTTATTTTCAAAATCCAGTGATACCAGAATCATGGTGTCCGTGCGGAAGGATCCCCAATTGGCGCGCTCCGCACTTTCATCCAGGCCAAGGACGAGGATATTAACGTTATTTTTCATAAAGGCTGCATCGGCGTTGTTTTCCAGCGTCTCCATAGGATCGACAGTGGGTTCGGGCATCGGCGTTGCAGCGGGCGCTACTGCAGGCAGATCAGGCGCAAGAGTTTCGGAAGGAAGCGTTTCTGTTGGGGAAACGAGAGAAATCTTCCCTGAAAGCGCATCAGAAAATGCAAGCGAGGGATCGTTTACATTGGAAACGAACTGGATCAGAATAACAGCCAGTACGGCTGCGACAATAAGAAGGCACAGGAGCACGATTTTTCTTGCAGTACTCCATTTTTTCATAGAAATCCACCTCGAATTAAGAACATAAGCTTCAGGAAGCGATAACGCCGGGATTACGCATTAAAGGACCGGAAAGGTTTAAAGAGCCCAACTGATCGATGGATTTTCCCTCAAAAAGGAACTGAACCTGACTGATCCCGGAAACCTCCGACAGAGTATTGACGATCGAATAAATCAGAGAAGATTCTTCCAGTGCTGACAGTGTTTGGCATTTTTCGAGAAAGGATGCCGAGAAATTGACCACTGCCGTGTTGCCGCATAGCTTAGCACCAAGAATATCCTCTAGCTGAACGTCCTGTACAGGCAAAAAACAGGTTTCCGATTCAATGGGAACACACAGCAGCTCCTGAAGAATTCTGACGGGATCCTGACTCAATGCCTGGGAAACAGCTCGGGAAACGGTACGCAACCCATGTCCATCCCGCAAGGGATAATAGAGCGTGATGTCGTCTCCGATTAGATGTGAAAAATCGCTCCGGTTGAAAATACCGCCGGGGAATGAACCCAAACCGGGAACTTCTTCAATTAGCCGGTATCCTTCCGGCGCGTTGGAATCCTCTACGGCTAGGGTCACATGTGTGATGTTGCAGACAAAACCGGTAATGGAATACACCAGGGAACCGTATGCAAGAGCTTGATTTTCCGGCAATGTACGGAGCAGCACAAAGGCGCTTTTCCGACCGTTTTCGTCAAGGACGATAGAGGGCTCGACACTGCCGAGATTGAAGCCGCCGAAGAGATCAGCGCGCGTCCCGGTCATGAGGCCGAAAACCACTGTGCGAAGATAGTTGCGCTCCACGGTTTCGCCGGTCGTGGTGGAATAGATTGAACATTCTTCCGGATCGGCCATCAAATAAGAGCCGGATTCGTCAGGAATATAGTAGGTAATGATGCGGCGTTCTTCATAATCGTCGTCATCGGTGATGTTTTTCAATTCCTGAATCACTTGGTCGCAGTACAAGGTCAAATCCAGCGTAGTGGCCTTGGAAGCACCGAGCGGCTGACCGAGATATCCCGGATCCATCCCGTCGACATAGACGTTAATATAGTCAAGCTCTAGCAAAGACGAAAGCGTATTGGCAATCGCAACACGCACCTTGAGCATTTCATCTTCCCGGTAGAACGTATAACTGGTAGAAAGCTCAATGTTGGCGACGCGACGGCTCACTTCGGTGCTGACTAACTCAATGCTGCTTGTCAAAACACGCCGCATTGTCTGATCGTCCTGCGGCCCGCTAATCAGGGCGCGCAGAACAGCTTCAACATCGGTCTGCCCTTCTGCGACAGTTACGTTGCGCATTTCTACCATCAGATGCTTTCCGTCAAGCGTCAGAAAATTTAAGGGGGCAGAAACAGTACGCAGCGGAATAAAATCTTCCCATTGATGCTGAGGAGATTCCGGACGCTGATAGTTTTCGTCCACTGTGCTACAGCCTATCGTTGTTGTCAGCAGCAGGCAAAGCAAGATACAGAAAAACCGTTTGATAACAGTCATAAAGCACTACGCTCCTGTAAAGATGGAAAGAAAGCGGTCGAAATCTACTTTCCAGATCTCGTTGTGCGCCCGCAGTTTGATGGGATAGCTGATCCGTTCGATCCGTTCTCCCTCCGCATTTTGATAAATGAGATTGATACGAACAACGGCGGACTTGCCGTCAGCGGAGATAACGACTCCTACGACTTCGTAGCTTTCTACCTGTAGCTGAAGGTTCTGAAGATCAGCAGCAGCGCTATCGTAAAGCGGACGGGAAAGGCCGCTTTCGCTTCGAGAAGAAATAAAGCTGTAAAGACTCTGCCAATCGTGCATCAAAGTAGCCCGCAATATGGAGGAAACGGTGTTTTCAGGCGTCAAAACGACAGAATTTTCAAAGGCGCGCGGTTCAAGAGGACGTTCCTTAATGGACAGATCTTCAAGAAATCCCATCCGGCCGCGGGTGACTGTTTGCCCTATGCCGTTTCCTTCTGTGTCGATCAAAATCTGTACATGGGAATAGTTTCCTAATCCGGTCAGCGTATTGACGACGGAGTGAACCGCAAGCCGGCGGCGCAGATATTCTTCTTCACGCAGAGCAGAGTCCTCTCCCCATCCGTCAGGCAAAGTGCTGCTGCGGCGCAGAAATTCATTGTTGAAAGTGACATAAAGAGTGTCTCCCTGCTCTGTAATGGAGATGATCTGCGTCTGAGAGCTGATGACACGCTCGAGCTCGGTGCTTTGACTGGATGGACCGCGGATTAACTCACGGAGCACTGCGTATTCCAAACGTTGATTGGCAGCCGTTTGGATAGTGCGGGTTTCGCAGGCCAGCATCCCCTCTTCGCCAAAACGAAAATATAACTGCACATCAGTGGAAGTAGTGGCAGGTGTTTCATTTTCGGAAGGCGGAATGGGGATTACCTGGCTGGTAGCCGGCGGTTTTTCCGAAATCAACGGACCGCTTATGGCACCAATCAGAATCAGGAGGCCAAGAAGTACTGCTGCCGCCGCTGCAAAGATGCAGATAAAAATCATGAGTTTCTTGGAATCACTGTTCATGTCTGCTGCTCCTTGGGCGGTTCGGGAGGAAGATAAATATGGAAAGTGGTTCCCTCCCCTTCTACACTGGTCACCTCAATGCGCCCACCGTGCATCTTGACAATCTTATCGACGATAGAAAGTCCAAGGCCAGTACCCCCGGTGTCGCGGGAACGGGCCTTATCCACCCGGTAAAAACGGTCGAAAATATGTGGAAGGTCTTTTTGTGGAATACCGATTCCGTTATCTTCAATTTCAATAAGGGCATATTCTCCATCTGGTCGGAGACAAACTTTTACTGTCCCGTTCTGGTCAGTATATTTGACCGCATTATCTACAATGTTGAAGAAAACCTGCTCTAGTTTGACAGGATCCCCTACGGCGGAAAAAGGGAGCAGTTTACTTTCAAGTATAATATTCTTTTTTCTTGCGATAGGTTCAATGCGTTTGATTGCTTCTTCGCAAAGTTGATCGAGTCTGACGGATTGCGGCTGCAAACGGTCTTCCATCTGGTCAAACTGCACTAACCGGAGAAGGTCGCTGATGACGAGATTGAGCCGGTCAATTTCCTTATTGACATCACTTAGAAAATCCTTGGTAACATTTTCGTCAAAGGTAGGCTGATACAGTAGCGATTCGATGAGGATTTTCATCGTGGCGAGCGGAGTTTTGATCTCGTGTGAAGCATTGGAGACAAACTCATTTCGGAATTGCTCAATGTTTTCCAGCCGTTCGCTCATGTCATTGAAGGTGCGGCCCAACTCATCTACCTCGGTTTTTCCGGATACTTTAACCCTGAGGTTGAACTCGCCGCGGCTCATGCGGCGGATAACACGGGTCAGCTCTGTGATGGGACGGGTGATGGAGTTGGACAAAAAAGACGTAACCACCAAGATTGCACAACCGACCAGAACCAGAACCAGCAACACTTGACTGCGAATGCTCGCGACGCTATTTTTGACATCCTGAATAGAAGCGGAGAGCACTACTGCGCCATACAGCGTACCATGTTCGTCGATAATAGCGTTGGTATAATAAACGTCCCATTCCTTTTTAGGAAAAACAGAGTACCACAAGCGGACGAAAGCGCCGGCACCTTCTTCTGGTGAAACTGTGCGTTGGTGGTATCCGTAAGAAGAGGAGTTTCCTTCCCACAAAACGCTTGCCAGTTCAGAATAGTCAAGGGCATAACCGTTGAGCACAGAAAGTGCGTCCACTTGCACCACTCCATTGGTGTCTGTAATCAGCACACGACCGGAAAGCTTCTGACTATATTCTACTGTGGAGTGATAAAGCACAGAAGCTTCTCCTGAGCGCATGGGACTGAGAATCTCCCAGGAAACCTGGCTCACAGACTGCTGCTGCTCTCCAATGCGTTGCTGAACCAAATAACTTTCAACGATGGTAGAGACAGAATACAGCAGGATGATAAAGCCCACCAGTGTGATGAGCAGATAGCTCATGGACATCCGCCAGCGGATGGAATAAAAAACTTTATTGGTGCTCCGCAAAATAATATCCTGCTTTCCACTTGGTCAGGATGAATTCCGGGCGGTTAGTATCCCGCTCGATTTTGCTGCGCAAGCGGTTGATATGCACATCGACCGCGCGCAAATCCCCCATATACTCATAGCCCCAAATTTTTTCCAAAAGCTCTTCGCGGCTGAAGACCTTCCCGGGATTCGACATAAGGAGCTTCAGAATGTCAAACTCCTTGGCAGTAAGATTGATGGCCCTACCGTCTAAGGTGGCGGTAAGGTTAGCAATATTGAGATGCAGGCCTCCCGCTTCAAGTTCGTGGCTTTCCTGCGGCGCGGCTGAAGATGTGCGGTTAAGGCGGCGTAGAATGGCTTTGATGCGAGCCTTGACCTCCAAAATGTTAAAAGGCTTAGTAATATAATCATCCGCACCGTATTCCAGACCGAGAATCTTGTCCATGTCATCACCTTTTGCGGTAAGCATGATAATGGGAATGTCGCTGGTTTCGCGCACTCGCTGGCAGACCTCAATCCCGCTGAGCTTGGGAAGCATCACATCAAGGAGGATCAGGTCGTACTGACTGGCGGCCAACTTTTCAAGCGCCTCCTCCCCATCATGGGCTTCCTCCGTAAGATATCCGTCCTGTTCAAAGGCGAATTTGAGCCCTTTGAGGATCAATGGCTCGTCATCGACCAAAAGCAAGCGATAGGGCATTTGTTACCTCCTGTATAAGCTGCCGAAAACCGGAAGCTCAAAATCTAAATTGCCAAAGATATCCTAATTATATCATGCGGAAAAAGTCAGTGCCACTCCTGCTTTATTCTAACAAAGTCTGAGAAGGACTTTAAGCGTCAATATCTTACAATTTGTTTACAATTGACGTGAAATGCAGTGGATTTGGGGTTAAGAGCGTTTTTGGTTTAAGAGAGGAACTACCATTTTTTTGGATTCATTGTTATACTAGAAGACGATTTGACGAATTTTGGCGAGGAGGAATCGAATTTTGAAGGGTTTAAAGCAAAGGTCTGCCGCGTTGTTGGCTGTCATTATGATGAGTCTGATGCTTTTTCCCACTGCTGCATTGGCGGAGTATACGGGAGAAGTAACCTCTAATTGCATCATGTTAATGGATGCGGATTCCGGTTCAGTTCTCTATGAAAAAAATAGTGATATGAAGGCTTATCCGGCCAGCACTACAAAAATCATGACTTGCCTGATCGCTTTGGAACAGATTGAGGATCTGGAGACCGTGATAACCGTTGGTACGGAAGTAAGACGTTTTAGCGAGGCCAACAGCCTGATGGGACTGCAGGAAAATGAAGAAATTCGGGCAATTGATCTGCTTTATGGAATGATGCTTCCCTCAGGCAATGACGCGGCGGCAACACTGGCCTGTTACATGGGCGGTTCAGTGGCAGGCTTTGCGGAGATTATGAATCAGAAAGCGAAAGAATTGGGAATGGATCATACCCATTTCAACAATCCTCATGGTCTCAATGACGAAGAGCATTATACCACTGCTGCTGACATGGCGAAGCTGGTGCGTGAAGCAATGAAAAACGAGATGCTGATGAAAATTGTTGGCACGCAAAGTTATACTTGTCCGCCGACGAACAAACGCAGCAGTGAAAAGATTCTGACTAACACAAATCGCTTCTTGTCGGACGGAGAATATCATTGGGACGCTGTGACAGGCATGAAAACAGGTTCTACCAAAGCTGCCAAGGGATGCTTGATCACCACGGTAGAACAAGATGGAAAGAAGCTCCTCTGTGTCCTCTTCGGGGATACCTCGAATGGATACGAGGCGCGATGGAGTGAGTCAAGAGCGCTGCTAGAATATGGGCTGGACAATCTCGCTTCCCTTTCACTGTCTTCGTTGAAACTGGAAACGCCTGAAGTTCAGGTAGCAGGATATAGCCGGAACGACGCGGAAACCGGTATGTTGAAGTTGGAGTATCAGCTGGAAGGATTGAAAATTTCCGGGACTAAGGAGCACTTGGATGAAATTAAGGCAAATCCCTCCAAAATAGCCGCGGCAATCACATATGAAAATGATTTGACGGCGCCTGTTTTTAAAGGAGATGTGGTGGGAACAGCCGCCTTGAAATACGGCGAAGAGACCTTGGCTGTGGTGGAGTTAACGGCGACGAGAGATGTGTTGGCGGCTGGAGATCCCGCAATCTCCAGTCAGCCGAGCGGGCTGATTACTGATGTTCCCCGCAGCAACGGAGGAAGCGCTTTCCCGTGGAAGACGGTACTGCTTGTCGTAGCGGCGATATTTGCTGCTGGTGCGGTTGTGTGGTACTTTAGTCAAAAAGGGTACGGATGGCGGCGTGGCGCTATGCATGGGCGTCAGACGAGCCGAAGGAATCGCAAAAAGTCTTACAATTACTATGTTTATCGCAACAGGAAGAAAAAATGAAGCGGAGCAAAAAGGCATCCGGCTTGCTGCAAAAAGTAGTTAGCAGCAAGCCGGATGCCTTTTAAAAACTTTGGACGAATTTTAAGACAAATTTAAAAAAGATACTTGACAAATTTTTGCTCTAAGATTATGATGCAATCGTAAAGAGAGAAAACGTTTGCTTTGTGAGGGCAAGATCATTTGAGTGAGTTTTTACTTACAATACTGATGAAAATCGAAGAAAAAGGCTCTCTCTTTTCCCTGATCCGAAGCGTTAAGCTATAAGGACAGGGTTCCTGTGGTTACCACATCTCCCTTTCGGGGGAGATGAGATAATTTTCTCCTCTTTATTTGATGTGTGTGGGATGACAACAAAAATGCGGATCCTGAATCAGGATCCGTATTTTTGCATTTTGAACACATGATTTATGCTTATTTTTGTGATAGGTTCCCAAGAGTTTTAAATCTTTCGCGATATTCCGTAGGAGACATGCCAGTATATTCTTTAAATACGCGGCAGAAATAGTGTTGGCTGGAATAGCCAGACATACCGGCGACCTCATAGATCATGACATCTTCTTTTTCGGAAAGGAGACGTTTTGCATATTCTATACGCAGATCGTTAAGATAGACAGAAAAACTTTTACCAGTAAGCTGCGTAAGTACTTTGGAAAGATGAGTGCGCGTCAGATGAAAGCGATTTGACAGCGCTGTGAGGGTAAGCGTGTTGTCTATAAAATGCTCATTGATATAATTTAGAGCCTGATGAGGAATATCGCAGCCGGTCACAGCAAGCGGTTTTTCGTGGTGCATCAGACCAAGTTCGTACATGCGGTCTTGATAAGATTCCATGGCACGCAAAAGCGCATGATATAACTCTGGCTTTCCAATGGGTTTCAGCAGATATTCTGAGACCCCGAGCGCAATGGCTCTTTGTGCATAATCAAAACGATCATAACCGCTGATAATGATGATTTTACATTCCGGAAGCTCTTTTTTGATTAATGAAATCAGCGTCAGGCCATCAATGATAGGCATGTCAATATCAACGAGCGCGATCTCCGGATGAAAGTCCCGGATTACCGCCAATGCTTTTTCTCCGTTTTCTGCGACACGGATTTCTTCAATCGGACAGTCCAGGCCCCTGACCATAGTATGGAGTCCTTCACGGATGATTGCTTCGTCGTCCGCAATCATGAGTTTCAATCCAGATCTTCCTCCCTCTCTTTTTTCTGTATTGGAATACAAAACGTAATTTCTGTGCCTCTCCCCGGTTGGCTTTTTATATGCAGAATGCTGTCCGCTCCATAAGTCAGAATCAGACGCTGATTCACGTTGTACAGGCCAAAGCCGCAATAGGTATCTCCTGCCTGAAAAGAGTGTTCCAGCGCTGTAAGCTTTTCCAGGTCCATACCCACACCGTCGTCCCGGATGCAAAATGAGATAGATCCTTCTTTGCGACAGATATTTACATTGATGTGCCCACGGTAAGAATGCGGCTTCAGTCCATGCATCAGAGCATTTTCGATCAGTGGTTGTAATAGCAATTTAGGAACGCGATATTCTTCCAGACCTTCCTCCAGCCAAATATCAGAAGAAAGCTGCTCAGGATAGCGTTGTTGCTGAATATACAGATAGAGATAAGCGTGCTCCACCTCGTCGTTGAGCGGGATGAAACCTTTCCCCCTACTGAGGGAAAGGCGAAAGAAGCCAGAAAGTGCGTTCGTAATCTCTGCTACTTCTACTGCATTGTGTTCGAGTGCTTTATAGCGCAGCATGTCCAGCGTATTGTAAATGAAATGCGGATTGATCTGGGACTGGAGCAAGTTCAGCTCTGCTGAAGTTTTTGCTTTTTGTTCCTGTTGTACCTGCAAAAGAAGTGCCTGCACCCGGTCGAGCATTGCATTATAGCTTTTGCCCAGATCTGCAATTTCATCTGATCCGCGGATATCTGCACGCGTGTTTGGAATGCCCTGTTCTATGGCATCCATCGATTGCCGGAGACTGCGTACTGGCTGCGTCAACGACCCGGAAAGCCAGATGCTCAGAAGACAGGTAGTGACCAGAATGCAGACGCCCGCAAGCAGAATTGAGCAGGTCACATCAGATACCTCTTTTGAAAGCACCTCATCAGGCAGCCAGGCGGCAAGAAGCCATTGAGGCGTTTCGGGAATAACGGAAAAAAATAATTGTCCGGGGTGTCCGTCGGGCGCATGAAATACGGTCAGGCCGCTATTTCCCTTTTCACGGATGCTGGCGGAGAGAGAAAGCAAAGAATACAATCGAGGGCAGGCCTGGGAGCCATGAACATGATTGCTGTCCTCCGCAATCAGGGTACCGTCTGCGCTCATAATCCAAACCGTTGCGCTCAAAATGTCCAGATCGGAAACGAGCTGCTCGATTTGAGATGTGGGGATTGTGGCAACAAGATAGCCTTCTTCGCTGTCTAGCCTGCTTAAAATCTCAATGGAGGATTCTGCATCCGTCCGTGCAGAAAGCGGCGGGCTGACTACGATCTGCTCACCAGTAGTCAGAGCAGTTTGGAAATAAGGCCGGTCCAGAAGGTCTAAAGTAGTTTGCGCGTCCACCCACCCAAAGCCAGTGCGGTCTACTTTGAAGATGAAAGACTGCGCTGTTCCATGCATGGAAGCCAGGCGGTTGTTGACACCGGAAAGATATTGAAGAGATTCTGCTTCGCTGTGGGCGTTGGAGGAATAGAATTCACTGATAACCTGCATTTCCCCGATACGCTCAGAAAACCAGGAGCTTACTTCGCGGGCGCTGGATTCCACGAGTTGACAGCTCATGCTGTTGGTGATGCGGGCCCCTAATTCTCCAGTTTTAGCGCTGACAATACAAAGCAGCACAATCAATGCAAAGATCAGGCATGTCAGAAAGCAGAGCATAATCTTTGCACGCAGTTTCATGGCTTTTGATCCTCCGGAGATTCAATGTATTCATAGGAACCGGTCGCGGCATGGGTACCTGCGACAAGGCCCATAACAGCGCCGATTGTCAGATCAGAGGCCCGTACATAATTGTAAGCGTAATATGGCCGGTTTGCCATTTGTCCAACGGCATAAAGGCCCCTAATTGTCTCCCCGTCTGCGCTGAGAGCGCGGAAATAGTCATCTGTTACGACGCCGCCGTATGTGCTTGAGATGCAGCAAACGAATTCAATGAGATAATAGGGTCCCTGTTCTGCAATGGGATGGAGGCGCGCAGGATCTTTGCCGAACTCGGGATCCTCGCCTGTACGGGCGGTATGATCGTAGGCAGAGACTGTTTCGCAAAGCACCTGTGGATCCATACCCGCACGCTGCGCCAGTTCTTCGATAGTGTCTGCGCGAAACGCCCGGCCGGTTGAAAGGCCCGCGTCCAGAATGGCGCAGACCTCTTCCTCCATGCCCTCGTAAAGCGCGTAATATGGTCCGCGGCCCAGGGTCATCATAACGTTGTTTTGGTCGGTATAAAAGGCAGCTTCATTCATGAAGCGCCGCCCCTCACGGTCGACGAGCAGCCTGTCATAGCTGGATTCGGGGTCATCCAGACCATTGAATTCGAGAAACAGCAGAAAACCGGAATGGGCTTCCAGCAGGTCGATATGCGGCGTAATGTAGCTGAAATTGGCCCAGGGATCCGGATAGAGAGCAGCGCCTGCCCTTTCAGCCATTTCGATCCCATCGCCCATATCACCTACAACGCCCTGATAGACATATCCGGCTGAAACAAGGGCGGGCATATTTTCAGCAAGCATTTCTTCATTTGCGCCATAGCCACCGCAGGCGAGAATCACATTTTTGGCATGAATCTGATAATCACGGCTGACACCGGAAGCGGATACACCAACAACGCCTCCATTTTTTTCCAAAAGTGTGGTGCCTGCTGTCTGCGTCAGAAGGATTCCGCCTTTCTCTCGAAAACGTGCTTCGAGCAGACGGAACACTCTGCCGGCGCTTTTGCTGTTGTTGAGTTCCGGCACATCCGCCTGAGCATACCCAAGCCCTAACTCAGGAGAAGGGCCATTGTCCTCAAAAGAAATCCCCTCACCGCGCAGCCAGAAAAGAGCTTTCATCGATTCCGTCAGCATTCTGTTGACACGATCGTAATCAGGAAAGCCGTCGGGCGTGGTGATTTGCATGGCTTCGTGCCATTTGTCCAGCGCTTCTTCTGAAGAAAGCGTGTTGCCAAACAGATGATACTGCTCGTTTTTTTTAGTTTCGCAGATCATGAATTTAGCAAGGGAAGCCGTTGCGCTGCCGCCCGTAATGGCCAATTTTTCGATCAGGATAACGGAAGCGCCCTGCTCAAGTGCAGCAATTGCAGAGCAGAGGCCGGAAATTCCTGCGCCAACCACTGCCACATCTGCATTCAAGTCGATAGTTTCTCCGCGCTGATAATCGTGCTCCCTTTTTATACGCTGCATAGCCGCCACATTGCCCCCGGCCTGTTCAACACAAAGCGCAGCGGCCTCGAGAATTGCATCGGAGGTTTTGGTAACGCCAGTAATCGTATCAACCGCCAGAGTTTGACCGTTGACCATGGAAGCGGGAATCATTGAAACGGCATAGTCACTTAATACAGCGGTTTCCATATGATCTATCACCTCTATGCGCAGGATGCGGTCGGCAGAAAACTCTGCTTCGACGGTGATGTTGCCATTGTTCCCCCTCGCAGATGCACGATAAATGCCAGGAGTATAAACTCCGGTTTCTGCGTGCAGCACGTGTGTATTTTGCGCGCACCCATAAAGAAGAAGAACCAGGATAAAAAGTAAAACAAGCAGCATTGACAAGCGCCTTTTCATAACAAATCCTTTCCTCTAGTGAACAGATTGGAAAGAAGAAATGCCCAAAGGCCAGGCTGGATAAGCCTGGCTCTTGGGGGACGGACGGATTTACCGGAGGGATTGGGCAACTGCCTCTGCGGTCAGACGGCCCATGGTTGTGCAGGCACACAGGCAGGCGCCACCGAGGTTGCCGGAACCGTAAAAGTCGCGGATAGAGATATAGCCAGCGGCATACAGCCCGCCAATGGTCGTGCCGTCTGCTTTGAGAACCTCGCCGTTTTCCGCGGTACGAATACCATGAACCAGATCGTTGTTGACAAAAGTGTAGCGCACAGCGTAGAAGGGTCCGTCATCAATGGCGTTGAGAAGATCTGCGGATTTGCCATACTGTTCATCTACGCCGGAGTTGCAATAGCCGTTATAGGTATTGACAGTGCTGAGGAAGACCTGCTGATCCACGCCGAGCTGAACGGCCAGTTCTTCAAGCGTATCGGCCTTGAAATACGGGCCCTCAGCGGTGGCTTTGGAGTCGTATTCGGCGGTACGGCCCAGTTCTTCGACGAGTGCGGCGTCGTAGATACCGTAGAATCCGTCTGAGCCATACAGATTTTCATAAAAATTGATAATACGTCCAGTCTCGCTGACATTGCGGGCGCCGGAGGAGCTGACGTACAGGGCTTTTGAGCTGTTGTCTGCAGTAACCAGCTGGCCGTTGGTCGTCTGAAGAATCGTCTGGGGGTAGACGCTCGTATAAGCGCCGGCGCTGAAGGGCGCATCGTACATCACCGCGCCTGCATCAAGGCACATCTGGATGCCTTCGCCGGTAGCGCCGATGGTAGTGGCGTAAAGCTCACCCACCTTCTGAGGCATGTACTGCTGAAGCATTTCGGTGTTGTGAGTATAGCTGCCAGTAGTCATGATGACGGCGGAGGCGTTGATGGTCAACGCGCCCTGCTCGGTCACAGCGTTGACGCCGGTAATGCTGCCGTCAGCAGCGGAGATGAGGCTTTCGGCTTTGGTGGCATACAATACAGAGCCGCCCAACTCTTCATAGTGGTTGAGGATGCCTTCGACCAGATAGACGCCGTTGTTATTGCCGCTCTTGCGCCCTTCAGGAGCGATAGTGTCGACATAGGTGTTGAGGGTGTCAGTAATTTTAAACTGGATGCCCATACCGGTGAACCAGCTGATAGTGTTGGTGGATTCGTGCAGCAGACGGGTCAGCTTGTTCATGTTGGGGTATTCAGCGGGGTGCTCCAGACCGATTTCGGTATTTTTAAGCCATTTGTTGAGAGCGGCGTCATAGTCGGCTTCCGTGGGAGCGCAGGTGATTTCTCCGCCAGAGAAGCGGGCACTGCCACCGGCAATGTCGAGTTTTTCAATCAGGACGACGTCGACGCCCAGTTCTTTGAGGCGTGTTGCGGCGCAAAGACCGGCGATGCCCGCGCCTACGACAACGGCTTCGCAATCGATAGTCCTGTCTTCCTGCACGACAGAAAATTCTTTTTCCAGGGCGGAAAGATCACAGCAGCACTGTTCAAGCGCGTTTTCCACGGCGGCAAGCACGCCGCGGCTGGTAAAAGTGGCGCCGGCCACAGTGTCGATATTGATCGCTTGATTTTCGATGATAGCGGTGGGGATAACGGAGAAAGGAATATCACATACAAAAAACGATTCGTCATTATCGCCGATTTCAATAGCGGTGATAGCGGTTTCAGTTACAGTGACATCCACCGTAACAGGCCCGTTATTGCCAGCGCCGGTTCCCGTGTAGGTGCCAGGGATGAAAAGAGCGGCGTCAGGCGCAGAAGTCTCTTCCGGTTTTGCAACCAGCGTACTGCTGGTTTCGGGCATCGCGGTGAGATCAGAATCCGTGGAGGTCTGCTGCGGAGAACACGCAGAAACTGTAAACAGCAGCAGTGCGGAAAGGATCAAAGCAGTAACTTTTTTCAACATAGGCTACCTCCTTTTGAAACGGCATCTGTGTGCCGTTGTTAGAGATATCGTAGCACTTTTGACAAAAATTGTATTTGCAAAAAGGATTGAACTATTTGCAAAAAAGTTACCAATCTTTTGAGAGGAAAATAATGTGGAGAGCAAATAGATATGATGTTCAAAAGCACAAGCGAAAATGGCATGATCCTGAAATCATGCCATATCAAGACGGTTGGAGTGTTATTTAAACCTGAAGCAAAGTTTATTTTTCCTGAGCGGCGCGGGCAGCCCGCTCTTTTTCATCCATTTCCGCACTGAAATCGCATACGTTTTCGCCGTCTGCCCACAGACGTTCAAGATTATAATAGGTGCGCTCTTCCGGGTGGAAAATATGTACGAGGATGTCGCCGTAATCAAGAACGATCCAACGGCCCTCATCAGCTCCCTCTTTCCGCCTGGCAAAAATTTCCTGCGGTTCGAGTTTTTCTTCCAGTTCGTTGCACAGCGCTTTGACCTGCTGACTGTTGCGCCCGCTACAGATGATAAAATAATCTGCCAGAATACTTTTGTCGGCAACGTTGATCGAGAGGATATCCTGCGCTTTTTTGTCGTAAAGGATTTTGCACATTGCGGCAGACAAATCGGCAATCGTATTGTAATTCATTAAAAGCCCTCCTTACTGTGTGGAACGGGTGGATCATGAGCGGAAAATTGGGAAAGGAAACCCGATTAAAGCGTTTCCTGTCTTTGATTTAATTGTATTACGAGTTGGTTTCTTGCGTCAACCGTAAAAGGATGCAAAAGTCCTCCTCTTTGCAAAACGAAGGTTATAGTAGAATCCATGGAGTCTTTGAGCGCCTGATCAAGATCGGTTAAAGCGGTCTGGCGGATTTCTTCTACACCGGGATATAGGCGCCTGGGCTCAATCGCGTCGGCAAGATAGACGATCTTGTCGAGCAAAGACATCTTTCTTTTTCCGGTGGTATGATAACAAATAGCTTCAAGGATACCGCTGTCCTGTATGCCATATTGTTCCTTCGCAAGGGCTGCGCCCAAAGGGCCATGGATAAGTCCCGGCTCCAGACGCATGATTTCATCAAGTTGAACATCCAAAAAAGCGCATAGCGAAAGGGCTTCTTCGCTTGAAAAACCCTTTGCACAATCATGCAGCAAAGCGGCCCAGCGGGCAGAAGCAGGATCTGCTCCATAGCGATACGCTAATTTTTCTGCAGTTTCTACCACGCCGAGCGTATGGGCATAACGTTGGGGCTTACGCTGAAGCGCCTTCTTAAGCGCAAGTATGGCTTCATTAAAGGTCATGGAGCAATCACGATACAGCCCGTTTTCTTCAATGTAACCACGAACTGGAGCGGGAAGCATTGAGGAAACAGAAAGTCCCTGAGTGATCCGGCGCCGGATGTCGCGTGAGGCGATGGGCATTTCTTCTATATGTCCGTAAAGTACCGAAGGCCGCGGGCCGGAAGAACCGAAGACCCTCTCCAATTGGACAGAAGTAATTTGGCTTCCAGGACGCAGAAAAACAATAAAAGAAGTAAGCTGATAGAGGGCTTTTGCCTCCCGCCAAGTGGGCAATTCCAACAATGTATCTGCCCCAATAATGTAAAAAAGTTCCGTGTCAGGCAGAGCACAGCGCAATTGCCGAAGAGTGTCGATCGTGTATATAGTGCCAGAACGCTCCAATTCAATCCGGCTTACATAGATCCCTTCTCTTCCCTGCGCAGCCAAATTCGCCATAGCAAAACGGTGCTCTTTATTGGCCGAAGGAGATTTATGAGGAGGATCGCCAGAGACAAGCAGAAGTACTTCATCCAGATAGAACTGTGCCCTTGCCTGACTGGCTAGCTCCAGATGAGCATTGTGGATGGGGTCAAAAGAGCCACCGAGGATGCCCAGGCGGGATGGGCAGCGCGCAATAAGGGCTTCAAAAGAATATTGGTGCATCGAAACGTTCCTCACCATCTTTCGTGAAAAAAGCAGCTCCTCTCTTTCTTTCGGGAAGGGATAGCCTTTTTCTTTAATTTTATTATACCTCGGAATTGAGAATAACAAAACCGTCAGCTGGTAAAAATAGTAAAAGAAGGAGGCATACATATGGATCGAAAAACAAGAAGTTATTTTAAGAAGGAATTTACACGGCGCACAGCAGCAGCACAGTGGATCGATGTACTTTTATTGTTTTTGCTGGTGGTGGCAGCAGCTTATGGATGGCTTTTTTTCAGGATAAAAAATGCTGCTGTAGCAGCAGGACTTTCTGTAATCGCCGCTCTGATGGTTTTGACAGCCTGGAAGCTATTTGAAAGCGTTCAATTTGAGAAGTTTGTGAAAACGCACAGCCAAAAACTACGCCAGGAGGCGCTGTTGGAATATCTGATGCTGCTTCCTGTTCAACAGATGCAGGAACTCCTCCTACAGGCAGATGGGCGTGGGAAAAGCCTCCGGGCCATTACGCTATGCGAAGATGGCTTCTGGGAAAAGACAGCCCCTGACTGTAAAAGTCTTTGTGTTTTGATTCAACAGCCGCCGGAAGAACCAGTTAGCGCCGTGCAGATGTTGGAATACTGCCGTCGGGCAGCAAGGCAAGGCTGTGACTGCGTTCATCTTTACAGTACTGCTCCCGCTGAAATACGGGCAAAGGAACTGGCGGAAAAGATGGAAATTGAAGTAATTTGGCATCCTCCGGAAGAACTTTTGTTTCTGGCCCAGATGCAGGGGATTCTTCCCGAAGAAGACGCCGTCACGCAAAAGGTTCGACAGACAATGGAACTTCGGCAGCAGCGGAGAAAAGCAGCGCGCCAAACTGCCTTTGAACGTGGAACGGCAAAACGGTATTTGATTTGCGCAGGAATTTTGATAGCCGCTTCCTGGATAACAGGATATCGTTTTTACTATTTGTTGATTTCGGCATTTTGTCTTTGTCTGGCGCTTGTTAGCTGGTGGAAAAATCGTGAATCTTCCGGTACGTCAAAAGAATTGAAACAATAGGCGAAATACGATGTCAATTGCTGTTGGGCAATCAATCTGAAATCGAAAAAGCAGGGATTCATTGCAACAGACTGTAAAATCAGAATTAAAAAATGCACAGAACTTTTCCACATGAAAAGCTCCGCGCATTTTTTATGATTTCGCATTTTGAAAGGAGTTCGGAATACCTTCATTGCTTAAGCGGTGATTTTCCTTAGAAAAACTACAGTTCAATTCGTTTATGATCTTTGGATTCCCGATACAAAACAAAGCGGCGGCCGATACACTGAACCTGTTCCGCGCCGGTTTTTTCGGAAATATAGTCACAGGCTTCCCGAACGTCCACATCAGCGGTTTCAAGAACTGTAATCTTGATGAGTTCGCGGTTTTCCAATGCGCCGTCCACGCTCTGGAGCATATTGTCATTGAGGCCACCCTTACCTATTTGGAAAATCGGATCAAGTGTATTGGCCATAGAGCGCAGTTTTGCGCGTTGTTTGCTGGTGATCATCGGAAAAAATCCCCCCTGCTGTTTGTTTAGTTGACAAAATCAAATTCCCATTCACCCATCACAACGGCATCGCCTTCTTTGGCGCCAGCCTCACGAAGCGCTGTGATAACTCCGGTTTTGATGAGGAATTGCTGGAAATATCGCATGGATTCGTAATCGTCTGCATTGGTGCGATCAAGAATACTATCTACCAGAGGCCCGGAAACGATGAAGGCTTCACCAGAACGGGAGATCGTGTAGCGTTCCTGTTCCTGGGGAGTGAGCAGTTCTTCTTCCTTGAAACGCTGGACGGGCGGCAATTCATGAAGAATATGGACTACAGCATGCAGGAGAGGGTCGAATCCCTGCATGGTTGCAGCAGAAACGGGATAGACCTCGACGCCGTCCGGTTCCAGCTGTTTTTTGAGCCGCTGAAAATTCTCCTCAGCGCCAGGAATGTCCATTTTGTTGGCCGCGACGATCTGACGAAGCTGACCAAGCGCTTCGCTGTAACCGGAAAGTTCTGCATTTATAGCACGAAAATCTGCCAGCGGATCCCTGCCTTCGCAGCCGGATACGTCAAGCACATGCACCAGCATACGGGTACGTTCAATATGGCGAAGAAAGTTGTGACCAAGGCCTGCTCCCTCTGCAGCTCCTTCAATCAGACCGGGAATATCAGCCAAAACAAAAGAGTATTCGTCAAAGCGGGCCACTCCGAGGTTGGGTGAAAGAGTTGTAAAATGGTAATTGGCAATTTTGGGGCGGGCAGAAGTTAGAACGGAAAGAATCGTGGACTTGCCGACATTGGGCATCCCTACGAGGCCTACATCCGCGATGGTCTTAAGCTCAAGCTGCACCTGAATTTCCTGACATTTGACGCCGGGGGTCGAAAAACGGGGAGCCTGGCGAGTAGGAGTAGCAAAACAGGCGTTGCCCTTTCCGCCTGCGCCGCCGCGCAAGAGAACCCGGTCTTCGTTTTCGTCGAACATATCTGCAAGGATACGGCCGGTTTCCAGATCCCGTATGACAGTGCCCTGCGGCACAGGAATAATCAGATCGGCTCCGGATTTACCGAATTTACGGTCGCCCTGACCGGGCATGCCGTTTTCGGCACGAAAATGCTTTTTGTAACGGAAATCAAGAAGCGTGTTGACATCGTGGCTCACACGAAAAACAATGTTTCCGCCCCGCCCGCCGTTTCCGCCGTCCGGGCCGCCCCTGGCGACGTATTTTTCCCGATGAAAGGAGACTGCGCCGTCGCCGCCATCTCCTGCCTTAATAAAGATCTTTGCGGTATCTACAAACATGCTGAAAATCCTTTTCTGTGGTTTAAAAGCGTATCTGTCGGGGGATTATACCAGTTTCGCATTCTGCGCGCAAGTGTCAGCCGCAACAGCTTTTGCGGCTTTTTTTGCCAGCTTTTCCGCTTCTTTTTGTGCCTGTCTCTCCGCCTCAATGGCAGAAGCACACACGTCCTTTAAAAAGCATTCGGCACACTTGGGCGAGCGGGCCGTACAAATACGACGGCCGTGCCAGATGAGCCAATGATGTGCTTTAGCCCATTTATCCATCGGAATTAGAGCCATCAGCTGCTTTTCTGTATTGGTAACATCTTTTGCGCTGGCAAGGCCAATGCGATTTGATACCCGGAACACATGAGTATCCACCGCAATGGCCGGAACACCATAGGCAACGGAAGCAACAACATTTGCAGTCTTGCGGCCAACGCCGGGAAGTTTTTGAAGTACCTCAATCTCCCGGGGGACTTCGCCTCCGAAATCCGAAAGAAGAAGCCTGCTGGTAGCGATGATATTTTTAGATTTGCTGGGTCCGAGCCCGCAGCTTTTGATCAATGGCTCCAGCTCTTCAGGCGTGAGAGCAGCCATGGTTTCGGGAGTGTTGTAGGTTTTGAAAAGCTCCTCCGTGACCGCATTGACTCGTTTATCCGTGCACTGCGCCGAGAGCATGACAGCTACCAGCAATTCATAAGGCGAACGGTAGTGCAGCTCAGGCTTGGCGTCGCCGTAAAAATCTTCCATTCGCTCCAGAACGGTCTGAAGGCGTGCTGCTTTGTTTGCTTTGCTTTCTCGTGCCAAATTGGGCACCTTCCCTTCTTTTGTATAAATTGTCAATTGGATTTGATACGGGCAATGATCTGACGCAGTTTCTTTTTCTGTGCATCATCCATCATAGAACTGGCACGTTGGGCGAACTGATCGAGCATCTCCGGCGAAAAGCTGCCGGAGGCCTTTTGCTCACCTACTTTTTTCATTAGCTCATCCATCAGTTCGTTTTCGCTTTTACCGTCATAGCGCCGTGCCTGTTCCATTACGCTGTCAATCTGACGCTGGTCGACAGATGTTTCATCTGGCGCAGCGGGCTGGGAGAGTTTTTTTGCCATGGAGCGAAGGTCTTTTTTCATTGGGCATTCCTCCTTTTGCTTCCATTGTATTCCAACAGTGCCTGCATGTTTCGCTTTACTGCGTCGTACAGTAAAAAAGAAACGATGGAAATGGAGGAAAAACCATGCGAAATTTTTCCAGACTGCCCAGAGAACCCCGGCATTTGCCGAAAGAGCCGGAAAAAATATCCGCGCCGGAGGAAGCCGAAGAAAAAGTAAAGCAGACAGAGCAGGAAAAGTCTTATGAACCTTCGGCCCTTCTGTATGCAGCAATGCTGGCAAATGGGCCGGAAAAGGCGAAAAAAATGATCGAGAGCCTTCGACCCTATCTTTCCGAAAAGGCGCAAAAGGAGATTGGAGACGCTTTGCAATGCACTGAGGAGCTGCGCGCCTGTGAAGGACAGCCCGAACCGCAAAAGCAGATCCGGCGGTTAAAGGTGGTGTCCCGCTGCCTGAAAAGCGGACAATCAGCCAAGATGCTGCAGAATCTTGAGCGGGGACTGCATTTGCGTTCTGTAATGGAACGCGCACAAAAAGGCGATCCCTTTTCTGCTCTGTCAGAGCTGCTGCCCATGATGGGAGGCATAGAACAGCTGATGGGATTACTTGGCGGAGAAACAAAATCAGGCGCCGGCGGAATGGATCCAACGCTTTTGATGAATTTGATGGGACAAATGAAGCGGAAAAACTAAACGATGCCAGCGGATCAGTCCGCATCTTCTTCTGTCCCGGAGGCATGCGAAAGTCCGAGCTGCTTTGCCACAATACCGAGAACCGCGGCGTCGCCAATCACAGTGATCTCAGTACCATCGGCAAGATACTCTTCAGAAAGAACCTGCGCTCGTTGACGGAGCAAAGACAACATATCTCCTCTGGCGTAGGGCACGCAGAAAGTTACGCGGCGATGATCCTCACTGAGCTTTTTTGCAAGAAGCGAAAGCAGCTCAGGTATTCCCTTTCCCTCTCGGGCACTGATGCATAGAGCGTCCTTTTCCATGGGAGAGAACGGGTGATCCAGCAGGTCAATTTTATTAAAAATAGTCAGAGTAGGTTTGTCGCCTGCGCCGATAGAATCAAGAACATCACGCACCACCTTCATTTGCTCACGGGCGTAAGGGGAAGAACAGTCCACGACATGAAGGATAATGTCAGCATACACTGCTTCTTCCAGGGTGGACTGAAAGGCTTCGACCAGATCATGCGGCAGTTTGTTGATAAAGCCGACGGTGTCTGTAAGAAGCACTTCTCCCCCATCGGGGAGCTTAATATTTCGGGTAACGGGGTCAAGCGTGGCAAAAAGCTTGTCTTCTACCAGAACACTGCTTCCAGACAGAAGGTTCAGCAAAGTGGACTTTCCGGCATTGGTATATCCGACGATTGCTGCTGCAGGGATGGTTCCCTGCTCCCGCTTTGTGCGGCGGAGAGCCCGTTGCTTTGTAACTTCTTTGAGGTCGCATTCGAGCTGATAGATTTGCCGGCGTATCCGTCGGCGGTCAGATTCGAGCTTTTTTTCGCCCGGACCACGAGTGCCGATCCCACCGCCAAGGCGGGAAAGGGTTTGCCCAAAGCCCACAAGACGGGGCAAACGATATTTCAGCTGCGCAAGTTCTACTTGCAGCTTGCCCTCCCTGGACTGGGCACGGCCGGCGAAGATATCAAGAATTAATGTCGTACGATCCAGCACACGGGACCCGAGGATTTCTTCAAGATTCTTGATTTGGACGCTGGAAAGCTCATCGTCAAAGATAAAAAGATCTGCGTCCCTGGCGCTGGCAAGCCGGGAAAGTTCCTCCGCTTTGCCGCGGCCAACGTAATAGACTGAATCAGGTGCGGAGCGGCGCTGACGTTCCAGTGCGATCACCTCTGCGCCAGCGGTATCTGCCAGTTCCGCCAATTCGCTGAGGGTGTCATAAGGATCAGAGCCCGTGTCAATCCCTACCAGAATGGCCCGCTCCTTTTTTCTCTTTTCCACGACGGAAGTGGTAGAGATCAGACGCCGATCAGCATCGTTGATCTGGGAAAGCCACGCCTCATGAGGAATTTGATACAACGGATACGGGCCGTCGAGAAGAATGGTAAAGTCATCTCCTTCTCGTTCTCCAAGAAAGCCGACAGAAGCTGCGGCGGGAAGTCCGTTAACGACGGAAATGGCGCACATGGCGTCAAGCTTAGCGCTTTTGAGCGTACCGAGATCTACGCTGGAGAGGTGGGCATTGCCACCCGGATGAGTATGGATACACCGTACGCCGCAAAGGCGATCCTGATTACGAGTCAGACGAAGATTGGCCATTTTTACATTGGCATTGTCGCCGATGCTGACATCATGAATCCGACCGTCTCGGGAGATATAGACCGAGATCTCCCGTCCAAGAATCTCTGTAAATTCTGCAAGGAGCATGGCAAGCTCTGTATTAAAGAACTTGTCGGCTTCCGTGCGCATATCGTATAGCTGCGCGATGCGTTCAAGAAGAACCTCGCGTATGCCGCTGGTGTTTCCGTTTACCTGCTGCAAAATTGAAAATTCCTTTCTGAAAACAAAACAGCCGCCCAATAGACAACTGAAGCTATTATACCACAATCCGGACAGAACATGGGGAGTTTTTGCGGTTTTTGCGTATACTACTCCTGTTGATCAGCGCTGCTGGAAGGGAGGAAAAGTATGGTAGATGTTGTCGTGGTTAACCACAACAGCGGCCCAATGCTGGCCAGGTGTCTACGTTCACTCGAACAAACGCAGCGCCGCGGCGGAGAAATCGCTTCCGTGACTGTTTGGGATAACGGCTCGAAGGAAGGATGGGATCAACTTCCCTCTCTTGATCTTCCCATCTTTTTCAGGAGCGGAAAAAATATTGGATACGGAGCTGCATGCAATGCGGGTGCAGAGCTGGGGCGGGCGCCCTATCTGCTGTTTTTGAATCCGGATGTAGAGATACCTCCTGCTGGCATCAGCGTACCGCTTGAACTCATGAAAAACGAGCAGCGTGCCGGAATGCTGGGAATCTCTCTGTTAAATCCCGACGGGAGCGTACAACCTTCAAGGATGCGATTTCCGACAGCGAAGCAGTTGATTGCACGAAGCCTCGGCCTGCTCCGGCTTTTTCCGGACAGATTCAACGCCTATTATGAAAAAAAGCAGCTGGAAAGCGGCTGGGCACAATGGGTATTGGGGGCGTATTTGATGATCCGCAGGCAGGCCTTTGAGGCGGTCGGCGGATTTGATCGAAATTTTTTTCTGTATTTTGAAGAAATTGACCTTGCAAAACGTATGGAACAGCGGGGATGGCGGTGCCTTTACTGCGCAAAAATTCATGGCCTGCATACGGGTGGAGGCAGCGAACAGGTCAGCGCTTTTTGCGTCAGGGAGCATGTCCGAAGCAGAATTTTGTATGGAAAGCGCTATTTTTCCGACAAAGAAGCGCGAAAACTCTGGCTATGCGCGTTGTTTTTAGAGCCGCTTGCTCGGATGGTTCAGGCCTTTTTGCAAGGGAGCAATCCTTTTTCGGCGTTTGCTGCTCCTATAGCTGGCACAGTTTCCGCATTAAAAGGAGCGGGCAAACAGACATGAAGATAGCGATTTTTGATCTGTGCGGGACGCTATATCGTTGCAATACGCTCTTTGCCTTTACCCGTTGGATCTGCCCGAAAAACTTTGTAAGGCGATTGGGAGACAGTTATTTGGGTTATCTGGCAGATGAACTGTTTCCTCAAAAACAATGGCGGAGGCGGCAGCACCTAAAGTCTCTTCGGAGCTTTGAAAAAGAAGAACTGTGTTATTATGGACGGAAATTTGTACGGGAGATTCTTCCTCCGTTAGGCAGGCCTTCCGCAATGGCGCTTTTAAGGGAATTGCAGGAAGACGGATGGGCTACGATTCTAGTCAGCGCCGCGCCAGACTTTTTGACAGAGCCAGTCGCCCATCAGATGGGGTTTTACGAGTGGCGCAGCTCCATCTATCGGAATGGAAGGCTAGAAAGAGATTTGATGGGCTGCAAGGAGAAGGTATTGACAGAATTTTTTCCGTGGGAACGGCTGCTGGTCTGTACGGACAACCGTTCAGATGAAAAGCTCCTACGATGCGCGGATGACCGTGTCATTTATACATCACAAAGGCACAGAGATTGGTGGCTGGAACGTTTTAATTCAGAAGATCTCAGGGAGGCGTAAAAATTGAAATGGTATCTTCCCTTTTCTTACGGATGGGAGAGCCGTGCAAAGACATGGCCCGATAAAATTTCTTTTTTTGTGATTTGGCTACTCCCGTTATTCGGGCTATGTGCGTTTTTTGCGGGGTTGAGCGGGCGATATGTGCTGCAATTTCTACTGGCGGCAGTAGCGCAGTACTCCCTTTATGAAATTGGGTATCTCCAAAATGATTTTGTTACAGTCCGGCATGAAAAATTTCCCAATTATCGTTTGGAAGAAAGCCAACATGAAGTGGTAAAAAAGCGCCTTAAGGGAATGGTTGCCGCGCGACTTCTGACAATTGCCTTGTGCTGTTTGCTGCTTGCGTTAGCCGGTGTAAAGGAAATCGCGCTGTTTCGTTTTGTGTCTGCGCTGGTGATTTTGATGGGCTGCTTCGGATTGCATAACTGGATTCGTTCCCGTTGGAATATTCTGACGTATCTGCTGCTGTGCAGCGTTAAATACTCGGTGCTATTGCTGCTCTTTTGTCCGGTGGAAATGCTTGGAACACCTTTACTGACAATGTTCTTTGCGTTTCCGTTTCCACGTACTTTGGAGCATGCTTCCAAAGAAAAATATGGTCTCCATTTTTTGAAAGGCTCGTTCCATCGCTTTCGGCTGATTTATTATATTGTCTTTTCTGCCGCTTCAATGATTGGATATTTAATAGAATGGTTGCCTCTTTATGCACCGCTGGTGGCATTGTGGTATTTGAGTTACCGGTCGATTGCGGCAGGAACGCTTCGATGGACTGAGCCGATCCGAACTGCGAAAAAATAAAAAACGGGCAAAAACAGAGGACCACATCTGGATACGAACAGCAGGATTGTACGCTGTGGATGACGTGACTGTAGGCTTCCAAGGGTGGTAGCCGCTTAGGAGGCAACGCAGTTTCTGAAGTAATTATTCCTGGTCGTCTGGCCGGCGCCAACGTTGCGGCGGGCAAGTAGAGGAACCTCAGAGCAGCACGAATTTAGAGTTCCCCCCCTTTTCTCTGATAAAATATCAAAAAGGCCGGAAAAATGCCTTTTTCCAGCCTCTCTGATTGTTATGAAGGGTTTACTTGGCCGCCGCTGCACCGCGTTCGATTGCCTCCCGGTTGAGTGGGATCAGATGCGCCTTTTTGGGACCGAGCACCTCTTTAAGCTGGTCAATGACAGTATCGACCTTGACGATGGGCTTTTTGGCAAGATAAGCACCGAGCATAACCATGTTGGCCACGCGGCCATTGCCCAGCTCTTCGGCGATATCGTTGGCAGGGACGTAATGCACTTCGATATCGGTGCGGGTAGCCTTACGTTCGATGATGGAGCTGTTGATGAACAGCAGAGCGCCAGGAGCTACGTAAGACTCAAATTTTTCCAGAGAAGGACCGTTCATGGCAATAACAGCGGTGGCCTGCGTGATGTTGGGAGCGCCGATCCAGTCGTCCGAAATGATGACAGAACAATTGGAGGTGCCGCCGCGCATTTCAGGGCCGTAGCTGGGCAGCCAGGTAACTTCCCGACCTTCGATCATACCGGCTTCCGCCAGCATTTTGCCCATAGAGAGCACGCCCTGACCGCCAAAACCAGCGATGATGATCTGCTCATTCATGGTTATTTGCCCTCCTTATCCTTGAAAACGCCCAGTGGATACTGGGGAATCATGTTTTCCTTAAGCCAATCGAGTGCTTCAATGGGGTTCATACCCCAGTTGGTGGGGCAAGTCGAGAGCACTTCCACCAGGCAGAAGCCTTTTCCTTCAAGCTGATACTGGAAGGCTTTTTTAATCGCGGCCTTAGCCTTGATGATGTTGGGCGTGTCATGGACAGAGACCCTGGCGATATAGTAAGCGCCCTCATGGGTGGCAAGCATCTCGGAAACACGGATCGGGAAACCGCAGTGGCTGCTGTCACGGCCATAAGGAGAGGTGGTGGTCTTCTGGCCTACCAGCGTAGTGGGCGCCATCTGGCCGCCGGTCATGCCATAAATGGCATTATTGATGAAGATCGTAGTGAATTTTTCGGCGCGGGCTGCAGCGTGGTTGATCTCTGCGGCGCCGATGGAAGCCAGGTCGCCGTCTCCCTGATAGGTGAAAACAAGGCGATCGGGCAACGTACGCTTGATTCCGGTCGCAACAGCAGGAGCGCGGCCGTGGGAAGCTTCCTGCATATCGCAGTTGAAATAGTTGTAAGCAAAGACGGCGCAACCGACCGGCGCGACGCCGACAGCCCTGTCAGCCATGCCCAGTTCTTCAATCGCTTCCGCGACCAGGCGATGGATGATTCCGTGGGTGCAGCCGGGGCAATAATGGAAAGGCGCGTCCGTCAGCATAGAAGTTTTTTTGAATACCGTTGCCATGGCTTATGCCCTCTCCTTTCTGAGTTCGATGATCTCGTCGACAATCTCTTCCGTGGTGGGAAGTGTGCTGCCCAGCTTGCCAAAGAAATCAACGGGCTTAAGGCCATTGACGGCGAGACGCACGTCTTCGACCATCTGGCCAGCGCACATCTCGACGGTCAGCAGGCCCTTGACGCTCTCCTGTGCGGCGGCGTTGTAAACAGCCTCCTTCGGGAAAGGCCACAGAGTGATTGGGCGAAGCAAGCCGACTTTGACGCCCTTTTCGGCACACTTGGCGATAGCGCTCTTGACGATGCGGGCTACGGTGCCATAAGCAAAAACGATGATCTCAGCATCTTCTGTGTGATAGGCTTCATAGCGCACTTCGTTTTTGGCGATCTCTGCGTAGCGCTCCTGGAGACGGCGGTTGAGTTTTTCAAGATCTTCGGATTCGATGTACAGGGAGTTGACCACAGCGCGGGGACGTGACTTGTCATCCCAACCGGTAGTGGCCCAGGTTTTGGGAGGAAGTTCACGTTTGACGGGTTCTCTGAGCTCTACCGGCTCCATCATCTGGCCGATCATGCCGTCGCCGATCAGCATTGCGGGGCAGCGGTACTGATCGGCCAGATCAAAGGCCAGTTGAACCAAATCGCAGGCTTCCTGCACAGAAGCGGGAGCAAGGGTAATCAGATGATAATCTCCGTGGCCGCCGCCCTTTGTGGCCTGGAAATAATCAGACTGGGCCGCCTGAATGGAACCAAGCCCGGGACCGCCGCGCACCATGTTGATCACAACGCAGGGAAGCTCTGCACCGGCGATGTAGGAAATGCCCTCTTGCTTGAGGCTGATGCCAGGGCTGGAGGAAGATGTCATGGCACGGGCGCCGGCGCCTGCAGCGCCATAAACCATATTAATAGCCGCGATTTCGCTTTCGGCCTGAAGAAAACATCCGCCTACCTGTGGCATGCGGCGCGCCATGTACTCGGGAATCTGATTCTGAGGTGTAATGGGATAACCAAAATAATGACGGCAACCAGCCATGATCGCCGCTTCAGCGATGGCTTCGTTACCCTTCATGAGCACCTTGGTCATGGGAATTCCTCCTTATTTTTCGATTTCGATGCATACATCGGGGCAGGTGCGTGCGCAGGAAGCGCAGGCGATGCAGGAAGCTGCATCGGTCATCTCTGCCGGATGGTAACCTTTTTGATTGATCTTGGTGGAAGAAATCTGCAAAATGCCTTTTGGGCAAGCGCGGACGCACAGGCCGCAGCCCTTGCAGCGTTCTTCGCGGATCGTCAGTTTGACCATGGTTTTGTCTCCTTCCCAATTGTGTATTGTGTAATTATACAATAGGTAACAGCGGGATTCAACCTACAAATCCAGCCATTGCGGGCGTGTATAGATGTCAATCGGAAAAAATTTTTCGGAGAGATGCATATTATGCGTCTTGACTTCCAGATCAAGAAGAATATGCTGCTTGCCGGAAATATAACGGACAGGAACGCCGGTCCGTGCGGTCACTTCGCGCAGAACCTCTTCGCCTTCGATCAGTTGCTCTGCAGTGGTTTCTCCGGCAAGATTGGAGTTATTAATAAAACCAGTAATCGGCATACGGGAGCACAACTGAATCTGATCGAACATCAGGACGATATCTTCTGCTGTACCGGCAAGCGGACGACGGGTGTTGACTACATAAAGCGCCTCCACTTCTGAACGAACAGTCTCAAACTGGTGGTAGTACTGTCCAAGGGCAGTAGCGCCAACGGAATCACCGCCGACATCGAAAATAACCAGATCATAATCCTCTACAAAAACCCGATTCACTTCCGCGCTCAACACGGGCACATCCACATTAGTGCGGGCATAAGGCGGAGAGATCAAGCGGATGCTGTGAGATTCAAGAAGCGCATTTTGTTCGCTGGAACGAAAATAAGGATTGACGATGTCAAGATCTGCTAATACGCATCGCTTTCCCTCCCCGGCTGCTTTCAAAGCAAAATTCAGGGAAAGCTCTGTTTTACCGCTGCCGTAATTACCGATCAGCACGATAAAATGTTTAGAAATCGAAATCTCCTCCTTTTTGGAAGATAAGAAAATATTATGTTCTAGAGGGCGGCGCAAAGTGTTCTATCAGGTTATGGGCAGCACGAAGCCCGTCCACTGCGGCGCTGACGATTCCCCCGGCATAGCCTGCGCCTTCTCCGGCCGGATAAAGGCCATCAAGGCCGGGAGCCGTACCACTCTCTTCGCGCTGAATGCGTACGGGAGAAGAAGTACGGGTTTCAACGCCAGTCAATAAGGCTTCTCCTATGTCGTAGCCGCGAAGCATCTGCCCAAAGCGAGGAAGAGCTTCTGAAATACCATGGGCGATAAAATCGGGCAGAATCTCATGAAGATCAGAGGGAACAACACCAGGTCGGTAACTGGGCTGCACTTCGGAAAATGTCCGTGAGGGCTGGCAGTGGAGAAAATCCCCGACTTTTTGTGCGGGAGCATAATAGCTGTGCCCACCGGCGGCGAAGGCAGCTTTCTCCATTCGCTGCTGGAATACAACGCCATCAAGAGGAGATGTACCAAAATCTTCGGGATCCACTTGGACGACGATTGCGGCATTGGCGTTGGCCTCGTTCCGGGCATGAAAACTCATTCCGTTGGTTACGACTCCGCCTTCTTCGCTGGAAGAGGCGACAACCCGGCCGCCCGGGCACATGCAGAAGGTATAAACGCCCCGGCATCCATCTTTTGTGGCAAGGTGATATTCTGCTGCTCCAAGCCGGGGATGGCCGGCCAGCTTTCCATATTGCGAAGCATCGATCAGCCTCTGCGGATGCTCTATGCGCACACCGACGGCAAACGGTTTAGGTCGAAGATCCAGGCCTTTCTTGAAAAGCATTTGATAAACGTCCCGAGCGCTATGGCCAACGGCAAGGATGCAGGCATTGGTTTCGACGAGACCGGCAGGAGTTTCCAATGCAGCAAGAATACCGTCTTTTATTACAATTCCAGTCAATCTGGTGTGAAAGAGATACTCCCCGCCGAGAGATTCAATCTCCGTACGAATGCGCGAGACTACCTGCCGCAGGATATCCGTACCGATATGTGGCTTTGCGGCGTAAGCGCAATCTTCCGGCGCGCCGAAACGGACGAGATCTTCCAATATGGATTCACAACGGGGATCTTTAATACGGGTCGTCAGCTTGCCGTCGGAAAAAGTTCCCGCTCCGCCTTCTCCAAATAAGACGTTACAATCAGGATCAAGCGGACCGCCATTCCAAAAAGTTTCGACAGAGGTAACGCGTTTTTCTACCGGTGCGCCCCGTTCTAGCAGAAGAGGACAATAGCCTTCCCGGGCAAGCGCAAGGGCGGCAAACATGCCTGATGGACCTGCCCCTACAACGACTGGGCGGTTTCTGAGGGAACGCGTCCCATGACGTGGAGGGTCAGGCAGTGCAGAGAGGAAGGGTTCCACACCGGGAATTTTCTTTTGCAAAAGCTTTTTTTCGTCCCAGGCCTCCAGCGAAACAGTATATTTATAATGGATATCGTTCTTTTTCCGGGCATCAAGAGACATACGCCGAATGCGGAGATGACTCAGCGCCTCTTCTGGTAGATGCAGCTTTTTCGCCGCATGATTCAGCAGAAGCGTCTCTTCCTCATCTAGGGAGAGACGCAGATCACGGATCAGCATTGTCATTTTGAGGAAAAGCTCCTATGGGTTAGTTAGCGTCAGGGTTACCTTGCTGGGCCAATATTGAGTGGTGAGTCCGTCCTCTCCCTCCTCCACCTGGGCGTACAGCATCAATTCATGATCTCCGGCGCTGAGTCCGGAAGCGTCAACAAAGAGGGAAAGATTCTTTTCGTTATGTGAGTCGAGAAGGCTCAGAGGTCCCGTCAGCATGATCTTGCCTGCTTCGATATTCAAAGAGGCCTCAAGATTCTTTCCGAGGTTTCGCACTTCGATGGGGATATCGTAATAAGTATCGGTCCGGGTCTTTTCCTCAACGCGGACGAAAACGTTAAAGATCTGGTTGCCGATAACCTGAACCTCTTTGGGCAGCTGCAAATTGACAGCATAGTTGAGAACCGATTCCGAAGCACCCTGCAAATTGATCGGATCGATTGAGATGGAATCAATTGTATCAAGAACAGACTGTGGCGCTGCGATTTCTACCGTAGCAGAAGGGGTTACGCTTACCCCAAGCATCTCATAGCCAGCGGCCAGATCATCTGTTCCAAGAAGCGCACCGTCAATATCAAGCGGAACAGTTTTTTTCGGAAGAATGGTCATTTTGTAGCTGATGTAGGCCATGTCGCCAGTAAAATTGTTATGATCGACGGTCACGCCCTCGTTGTCCATCAAAATGACTCGCTTGGAATCATACATACTGGTTGTACGATCAGTCAGATCAATTTCACAAACGGCAGTCGCCACTTTTTCCAGGTCGCTTGCAGCGCCGGTAAGAGTGATCGTGGAAGGAATCAGCTCCACGTCGCTACGCCAATATCCCTCAGGCAGTGTTCCGGTATATTGTACCTCTACCGGAATCACACGCTCGCGGATCACGTCTACTTCCACGTCGAGGTCATAAGGAGAAACGGAGAGCACTGTGACATCCGGAATACTCGGGACGCTGGCCTCAATGCGGATCGTATGCTCACCGGAAGTGGCAATCCCGGAGAGGTCAGCAACGGCTATAACATTCTCTGCCGTAACATCACCATACATGCGCGCAGGAACGGTGACAACGACATTGACGTCTTTGAGAATATCCTCTTTTGCTCCGCGCACCATCAGCTTTTGCTGATTGTTGAGTTTATCCTCCCCAACGAACGTAACAGGGATATTGCGAAGAATTTTTTCACGGGTGGGGTTTTCGACATTAAGCACATAGCTCCACAGGATGACCGCAAAAAACAGCGAAATAATTTTCAGAGCGAGATTCCGGCCCATAAAGCCGCGTAGCTTGGAAAAATCACGCTTTTTGGGCTGCTGGTTAGTCATTCTTGTTTTTCCTCCGATTCAGAAAAGGAATCCTGCCTTTTTCATGGGTTTCAGGAAGGTAGATTCCACTGAGAATCTCGTAAAGCCCTTCTTCGTCAAGATAACGGGTCAGCCGGCCGTCATACGCAACGGAAATCACACCTGTTTCTTCCGAGACGACAAAGGCGTGGCAGTCAGATACCTCAGAGACGCCCAGCGCAGCCCTATGACGGGTGCCCAGCTGCCGGGAAATCGTGTTGTTATCGGACAAAGGAAGGAAACATCCTGAAGCGACAACGCGGGTACCCCGAATGATAGTCGCCCCGTCGTGCAGTGGGGTGTTGGGAACAAAGATGTTCTCAATCAAGGCGGCCGTGACCATACCATCAACTCTCGTACCGGTGGCGATAATATCGCCAAGACCGGTGCGTTCTTCGATGAGGATTAGTGCGCCGATTTTTTTGGCAGCCATGTTTTTCATTGCTGCGATCAATTCACGGATACATTGTTCGGTTTCCGGATGATTCGAAGCGCCGGAGCGCTTAAAGAGTTTTCCGCGACCGATTTGTTCCAGAGCGCGGCGAAGCTCCGGCTGAAACAGTACGACCAAGGCCACGGAGCCGGCACGAATGACCTGATCAAGGATCCAGGTAATGCTGGTAAGACGGAACAGTTCGCTGACGCTTGCAGCGATCAGGAGAATGCCCACCCCCTTGAGGACCTGCATGGCACGAGTTTCCCGCGTAAGCATCAGAAGCTTATAGATCAGGTAAGTGACGATCAGAATATCAATCGCGTCGCGGATGCCAAACTGCATGAAGCCGCTGGAAAAAATATCTACAATTTTTGCCCAAATTCTGTCCAAGCCGTTGACACCTCACACTTTGCAATAGTCAATGCGTTGCGATTATAATTATATCATATTCCCGGAAGTTTCGCGTACTGCTGGAAAGAAAAATTAGAAAAATTGAAAGGGATTTTAAAAGCGGTCCGGATTCCATGAACCGAACCGCTGCATTCAACGATGATCTCCTTCCTGATCGGAAGAAAGTGAATCACTTGGTTTTAAAAGTTTTTCAGCTCCTGGGAGAGGAGTATCTTCTTCAAGCGGAGCAATCAGATTACTCAATTCCATCCCCTGGCGCAGAACAGTAGAGTCAGAAAGCGAACCACCCGCAGAGAGAATCCTTTCGGCTGTTTCGACCATCTCCTTCTGCTTCGCTTTTACGATTTTACGAAGACGCTTTATCTGTTCCTTGTTCATAGAATCCTCCGATGGTATGCCGCAGCGTATGATGCACGGCACGGTCAACCGCTCAATTTTGCGGCGTAAAGTTTTCATAAATAGTTCATAAGAAAATTTGGATATTATGTTACGCAAGTATTGCGTCGTATTATTTCGACAATTATCGTCATCTTCCTTTATCGTTATTGGAGATGTAAATAAATTTTTGGGTGAAAAAATAAAAAGTTTTAATTCAAAAAAAGCAATGAAAACGCATAAAATTCAGAAGATATACAATTTATTTGAGTATTTAATAATAAAGTAGCCAGTGGAATAAAAAACAGCATGCAAATGCAAAATGGCGAAAATGCGTTCCGTTGACTATACAAGTATTTTCTGGGTTTATGCTATATTTAGGGCCTTTCAGTCTGTTTGCAAACAAATTAGGGAATGAAAAAACGTTTAGGAAAGTTGACACTTAGTTGATGAATAAAAGCATTATAATAGTGAAGCTTTGATTTATGGTATACTAAATAAAAGATCTTGATTGGAGCGCGAAGGAGAACAACGGAATGATCGTAGACCGCATCGAAGGAGAATATGCCGTATGCGAGGATCAGGATGGAACGACCCAAATCGTTCCGGTGAACGATCTTCCCCAAGGGGCGGTCGAAGGTTCTATTCTCCACTGGGAGGAAAACCGCTGGATAATGGATCGTCCGGAGGAATACAAGCGACGCCAGGAAGTGGAAAAATTGATGCAGAAATTGTTTGACGAAGAATCCTGAATTTGACGGCGGCAAAAGAAGTACAGGCATCTGCCCTTTTGTCCGTATTTCGTAATAATCTGTAATCTGTCTTTTTCAACACGAAAGGTCAGCCATATTTGAGGAGGAGAAAACCATATGGAAAACCGCGTGGTCAACGAAGTTCTGTCTGAACGGATTACCAAGTTTTATTTGATGCATCGCAGTGTGCTCAAATCCCTGATGAAAGTCGGGAAGATGCCCTTGGCACAATATCACATTCTGAGCCTGTTGGCAGAAGACCACAGCATGCGCATGGGAGAGATTTCACAGCTGATGGCGATCTCAAGGCCCAATTTGACGCCCCTGGTTGATAAGCTGGTAGCTTTGGGCTATGTGCAAAGAACCACAGATGAACGCGACAGGCGCGTAACCTATATCTCCATCACTCCGGCTGGAGAGCAGGCTCTTATTGACGAGCGGGAGATGATTCTGGAAAGCGTTTCTCATTTTACGGATCTCCTTTCTCAGGAAGATTGCGAACGGTTGTCCGACGCCTTGGAAATGCTCAACGAAATCGCTCTGCACATGACGGGCGTCAAATGAAAATCAAAAATATAATGATTAACATCAGATTAGCTGCTGCCAAGAGCCATGCTCCTGCGGCGGCTTTTTTATTTGCTTTTTTCCGTTCTCTGCCCTTGGATGGATGAAGTACATGGTGAGCGTAGCAGAGCGCGTAGAGCGTTGGTACAATTCCCAACAGAAAAAAAGGGAGTTTTTGAATCCACATAAAAATCTCCTTTCATCTGGAATTTTGTTAGGGTTGATTTTGTGAAAACTCTACACGAGGATGAACGATGGAAAGCTCGATGTTCCATTGAATTTCGGTCTTCATAAAATGAGAGCGCCATCGATAATCCTCCCATTGAGAAACAAAGGCAAAATGCCGCACCGCATACTTCCCCAGACCCCACAGATCGCAGCCCAATTGGCGGCAGATCTCTTCCACCTCTTCAAGCCCGTTTTGCAGATAATCCCTGATTTTCTGAGAAATAACCGAATCTTCTGAAGGATGATAAAGATTCAGAATTTCAGAATCTTGCGTGATCCCTCCATAAGGAGAGGCTTCCACAAAAAGAGTAATTTTTGCAGTGGGAGATGGCGCAGAAAGATCCAGTGAAACAGAAGGCATGGCACGTTGCGTCAGATGGACGGATAATGGCCGGGCGTTTTCAAGGCCGTCAAGAGTGATATCTCCCTGACGGAATGTGCCGCGCCCGAGCTGCAACAGCTGCGTTTGCCGTCCGTTCAGCTCGCCGACCATATGGCCGTCGACAAAAACAGCGCAGCCAGAAAGCTCGCTTTCCATGCCGCCCGTACGTGGAGAACTGCCGGCAGGCGTGTCTTCCGGGTTTTCAGGCAACGGCTGGGCGGGAGAGGAAGAATCGGAATCGGCGGCGGTCACCTTTTTCGAAGAAACATCGGAGTTCTCAGAGGTTCCGCTGGAGTCTTGGGACTTCTCTTCCTCCTCGTTATTTTCGAGGGAAACGGCGCTGTTGAAAGCGCCGAGGGCAACGGCTACATCGAAACAGTCGGAAAAAAGAGCCTCATTATACTCTTCCAACCGGCTGTGAGGAAATTTTCCCGTCAGATTCGGTTCAAGCATCAGATCGGAAAGAATACGGCCGGGATTGGTATCGTCAGATGTGCGCAGGCCCTCGAGAAATTTTTCAGCGCTTTCCTTTGCGATGATGAGGACATTTGACTGGCGCAATTCCAGAAAACGTGGCAAATCGGTCAGCAGCTCCTCCATCGCTTCGCTGCGTGCCAATTCATCTGAAACGATCAAGTAGCCTACGTGGGAAAAATTGATTACCCATGGCGTGGAAGAATCAATCATGCTCTTAACGCTGTGAAGATCATCTCCTTCTGCCGTAATCAGGGTGATGCCAGACTTTTGTTCGGAAGAATCCGAGGATTTGACTTCCGGAATTTGAAGGGATACACGGAAGCGGCGAGCCTCTCCGCGGTCAAAGCCGATTGCAACAGGATAGCTTTGATCATCGACGCTCAATGCTTCAAAACAGCCTGTCAGCAAAAAGCAGGACAATAGAATGGTTATACTAAGCGCTGCGCGCCGTGCTTTTTTCCAGTTCATTGGGCTTTCTCCTTCCAAGCGCCAAAAAAGCGCTCAAAATAACCGGTGCAGCCAGCAGAATCCATCCCCACTGGCAAATGATTTGTATCGCCAGCTGAACCCATGACAGGTTTGTACAGGAAAGCAGCAGCGAAAAAAATAGCAGACTGAACAAAGCGGGCAGTACAGCACGAATATCGCGGATAGAAAAAAGACGGCAATAGATCAATGCGGATTGGTAAATGCCAAAGGCAATGGCAATAATGGCACCCATGAGCCAAAAGTAAGGCATACTTTCTCCCAAACGCCGGACATGACCGGAAAGGGAAACGCCGGAAAGCTTATAGATTGGAACGGTTAGCTTACTCAACAACGGGTATGCAAAACTCAGCGAAAGAGCTAGGATACAGAGAAACACCGCGCCAGAGGACAGAAATGTTGCAGTCAAAGCAGAACGCTTCATGGTTTTTTTCCTTTGCAACGCATCGGGCAGCGTCGTTAAAATCAATGCATCGGACCAAAAAAGCGACTGCTGTATGCTGCGCACTGCGATAGATTTGACGCCCGGGCCGCCCAGAGGAAATAAGCGAAAGAGCTCGAAGCTGGAAAAGGCTCCTAAAATTGTAAGGAGCAACGCGCCGCCTGCTAAAAACACAATGATTTTTGAAGCGCGGGTAATCGCTTCAAGGCCCATCCACGAAAGAGGAAAAGCGCCAATTATCAGCAACAGCGCAACAAACCATTCGGGGGAGTTCTCCATCACATAATGCCGGAGCATAATCACAAAATTTTCCGCAAGGAACATCGCGCCTAAGAATTGAACCGTTCCCAGACACAGCTTTGCCACTCCGCCCAGAGCGGGGCCGAACAGACTGGAAAAAGCCTCCATCAAACCGGGGGCTCCCGTTCGCCGCAGCACAAAAAACACAAGCGCTAAAAATATCAGCGACCAGAATGCCGAAAGCAGGCAACTTTGCCACAGACCGCTTCCGCTGCCTGAAAGAATTTGTGAACCGATAAAAATCGCCTTGGATCCCATGGAAACCACAGCAACGCAGACCGCTTCCTGAAAACCGATACGCCCTTCCCGAAGATTCATCTTCTTTCCTCCTGCTCTGTGTTGGTCAGATCGCTTTCCCCCGAAGAAGAATCAAGGAGCGAACGAATGAAAAAGTGATTTGCCTGATAGGTTTTCGGGGCAAAGGGAGCCATCATGGGAACGCCAAAGGATTTGAGCGAGCACAGATACGCAAGCGATATCACGATGGCAATAGCCATACCTGGAAGACCGGCAAGTGCCGCCGATAGGATAAAGATCAAACGAAACAGGATCGCTGTATACTGCATGGAATACACCGGGATGGTGTAAGTGCCCAGTCCCGTCAAAGCTACGATGATCAGTGCCATGGAACTGACAAGGTTTGCGTCCACAGACGCCTGGCCCATGATAAGGCCGCCGATGATGCCGACAGCCTGGCCCATCGCCCCTGGAACCCGCAGACCTGATTCGCGCACTAGCTGGAACAGAAACAGCATGAAAATAATCTCAAGATAGATGGGAAGCGACACCATGCGGCGCGACTCAAGGATGGTATTGATCACCTCAATGGGCAAAAGCTCGGGATGATACATAATGAGAGAAACATACAAAGCAGGCAGCAGGATGCTCATCAGAATGCCGGCGTAACGAATGATGCGGGAAAGCGTGCCGAAGATCGGCCGAAGGTAGATATCCTCCGGCGTATTGACCAGATTGCCGATCGTAACAGGTAATACGCATACAAAAGGTGAGCCATCGCAGATGACTGCCACATGTCCCTGCATCAGGAGTGCAGCAACACGATCCGGCCGCTCCGTGCTGAGCACCTGGGCGATGGGCGCGAATTTTCGCTCTTCAATGAGTTGTTGAAGCATCCCTTCTCCTACCATATAATGCATTCGCAGAGAGGAAAGGCGTTTTCGCACCTCCTTCAAAAGTGATTCATTTGTAATGCCCTGACGGTAAACCAATGCACAGCGCAGATTATTTTCTCCGCCGAGAGGACGGAATTCGCAGCGCAGATCTGTGGTACGTACAATTCGCCTTACCAGCGTGACGTTGGTTCTGAGGTTTTCCGTAAAGGCCTCCTGTGGCCCGCGAATAATTTTTTCGATTGAAGCTTCCTGTACACTGCGGCGGTCAAAGCCGGGTGTTTCCACAGCAAGTCCCATCGCTTCTCCCTCAAAAAAAAGAGCGGTGGAGCCGTTGAGTACTTCGGCAATCAAATCGCAAAAAACGTCCAGCTTTTTGACGTCGGCGATTGCAATGACATTTTCCAGCATATAATCGGCAGTGGTTTTACCCGTCGGAAGCGATAGCTCGGCCATGGATTGCCGAAGGACGAATTCGTTAATCAAAGAGGTGTCCGCCATGCCCGTCAGGTAAACAGCGCAGGCATCCATACTGCTGCCGACCCGAAAACGGCGAAAAATGCAATCCTTGTTCTCTTCTGCTGAAAATGCCTTTTTCATGATGGACAGGTTTTTTTCCAGAGAAGTGGATAGCTTTTGTTTAGGGTCGATGTGGGACTGCGAACCGATTGTCGCCTCTCCGGGAGGAGTTGGTCTGCGTTTTGGCGAAGCGGGACGATGAAAGGCGGTAGGCGGCGTTCCATTCTCAACTTCGAGCAGTTCGAATTCATCGTATTCTGTGTCAAAACGCAGGAGCTTTTGGATGACATTCCAGATCTTCATGAGCTTCCTCCTCTTTCATCGGGATTTCTGAGAAAAGTATTCTCAAAAAAGTCGTGGAAAATACCGCCGTTGCCTATTTCAGGGCAAAATGATACAATAAAAAAGCTTATAAACGCTTGCTCCGGAGGGATGTACAATTGTCTTATCAGGCACTTTATCGCCGTTATCGTCCGAAATATTTTCGTGACGTTGTCGGCCAGGAGCACATTACTACTACGCTGAAGAACCAGGTGATCTCCGGCAGAGTGGCTCATGCGTACCTTTTCTGCGGAACCCGCGGCACTGGAAAGACCTCAGTGGCCCGCATTTTTGCCAGCGCGATCAACTGTGAGCACCCTGTGGATGGAGAACCTTGCTATGAATGTGCCGCCTGCCGTGCAAATCTTGAGGGAGGGCTTGATATCATTGAGATTGACGCTGCTTCCAATACCGGCGTCGACGACGTGAGGGATCTGCTGGAAAAAGTACGTTTTGCTCCAATTAACGGCAGATACAAAGTCTATATCATAGACGAAGTTCACATGCTTTCCAACAGCGCTTTCAATGCACTGCTGAAAACCCTTGAGGAACCGCCGGTCCACATCGTCTTTATTCTGGCAACGACTGAACCGCAAAAGCTTCTTGCCACGATTCTTTCCCGCTGTCAGCGCTATGAATTCCACCGAATGACGGTGGAAAACATCGTTCGGCGGCTTCAGGAAGTGCTGGAGGATTCGGGAGCGCATTTTGAAGAAGAGGGTCTTTTGGCCATTGCCCGTGCCGCAGATGGCGGTATGCGGGACGCTTTGAGCCTTGCAGACCAGTGTATTGCCTTCTGCGGTGAACAGGTTTCCACGGCCCAGGTATTGAATGTGCTTGGCAGCATGGATCAGGATTTCCTGTTTGGTATCATAGATGCGATACTTCGTTCAGATGGCAGAGAGGTTTTGTTCCGGCTGGATGAGTTGCTGCAAAAAGGTCGAGATCTTGGGGTGTTTCTCCGGGATATTGCGGCGCATTTTCGCAATCTTCTGCTGATTGGTGCCTGCGGCGATGCCTCTTCCCTGATTGACTGCACCAAAGATACCTATGAGCGATACCGTAAACAGGCGCAAAACTGTCCGGCAGAACGGGCACTTCGTGCGATTGATCTGCTTTCAGAAGCGGAAAATGAGATGAAATGGCTGACGCATCCGCGGGCTCTGGTCGAAGCGGCTCTGCTTCGCATATGCCGCCCAGAGGATGAAAAGACGATCGAAGCGCTTCTTGACCGGATTGATACGCTGGAACGACGGCTTGCATCAGGGGAAATTACGGTTTCTCCAATTGCCGAACAGAAAAAGCCTTCCAATGCAGAAGCAGATCTCCCTCCATGGGAGGAGGAACCCCCTCCGCCTTCGGAGGAGCCGCCTGCGGATCCGGAAGAATCTGGGCCATCCTCTCCGGTAAACCGCGCCGAGGCAATCTATCAGATAATTCTTTCAGCGATGACGCCCAACATACAGGCGCTCGCCAAGCTGTGGAGCCATCAGCTGAAAGGCAATCAATTTCTGTTTTTCGCGACAGGAATGAACGACGCAGTACTGAAACTGCTTCGTCAGAAAATTCCGGACTATCAGAAGGCAGTAGAAGAAAAATTTCCGGGGATTGAAATCCAGTTTCTCTCTTCTGCCACTGTGGAACAGCCTAGCGGAGGATTTCGAAAGAAGGCACAGCAGATTTTCGGCGTCATTGATGAAATGGAATCGTAAAATGGCGTTATATAAGGCGATTGGAGAAAATTTAAAAAAAATCAACAAAAATGGAGGAAATGAACTATGGCAAGAGGATTTAACATGCCCCGCGGCGGCGGAAACATTAACCAGCTGATGAAGCAGGCACAAAAGATGCAGGCGGACATGACACGCATGCAGGAAGAACTCAATGAGCGGGAATTTGAAGCAAGCGCTGGCGGCGGTGTTGTTAAAGCAGTGGTCTATGGCCGTAAAGAAGTCAAGTCCATTGAGCTGGCTGAGGAGATTATTGATCCTGACGATGTAGAAATGTTGCAGGATCTGGTGGTGGCGGCGGTAAATGAGGCACTGCGTAAGGCGGACGAAACCGTTGCTGCGGAAATGAGCAAGCTCACTGGCGGCATGAATCTGGGATTTTAAGGATGAAATTCGGTCAAAAGTATGAATCAAACACTTGAACCTATTGCCAAGCTAACTGCGCAGCTTTCCCGGCTTCCGGGAATCGGTGCAAAAACTGCGCAGCGGCTTGCCTATCATATTATTGAGATGCCCAAGGAAGACGTCAAAAAGCTGGCTGATTCCATGATTGATGCCAAAGAACGGATCCATTATTGTGAGATCTGTGGCAACTATACAGAACAAAAACTGTGCTCTGTATGCGCAGATCCCTCACGCAGCAGCGACGTACTGTGCGTCGTCCGTGACCCGAAAGACATGATGGCTATGGAAAAAACCCGGGAATTTTCAGGAAGATATCATATTCTCCATGGAATCATCTCCCCTATGGATGGTGTTGGACCGGATGATATCCACATTAAAGAGCTGATCGACCGGGTGCCGAAGGAACAGGTCAAAGAAGTGATCCTCGCTACCAACCCCGACATTGAGGGGGAGGCGACCGCTTCTTATATCTCCCGCCTCTTAAAACCCATGGGCGTTAAGGTAACTCGTATTGCCCATGGGATTCCTATCGGCGGAAATCTTGAATACGTCGACGAAATTACCTTGAGCAAGGCTCTGGAGGGACGGCGGGAGATGTAAAAGGCCGGGAACAAAAACTCCGGATGTTTCGTATTAATAAATAGAGTGTATATTGGTCTGGAAAGGAGATGCATGCCATGAAACGAGGGGCAGTATGCTGGCCCAGAATCTGCTGTACCTTTTTGGCAGCGGCGATGTTTCTCGGCGGATGCAGAACTTCCAGTCAGGGAAATTATGAGGTGCTGGGCGAGGTGATCTCAGAAAATACCCCGGTGCCAACGGCCTATGATTTTCCAGCAACCCTTCGGCAGCTCTATCCCACCAGCGATCATGTTGTAATTGGACAGATCCAGTCTCTTTCCGGCCTGCGGGCACGGATACTAACCGTCAAGGTGCTGGAAGGAAGCCTGATTTCAGAAGATCAGGTGATCGACGTCCTCTTCCCTTCTGAACTTCCGGCAGCAGAAGGCGAGATTTATCTGCTGTTTCTGCAGGATAAATCCGGAACCTATCAGGCACAAACTGATGAAGCCGGATTGATTTCTGTTCAGGATGATCAGCTTGTTCCGGAAAGCGGTTCGTCAATCTCTCTTGCGCAGGCAATGGCAGATATAGACAAAATACAGAATTTTGTCTATATCCCCTCCTACTTTACGTATTATCGTGAGCTGGAGCAACTGGTTAGACGGGCTTCTCTCGTCTTTACCGGAACAGTGCAATCTCTCAGCGAACCAAGAGAAATGCGCTTTTATGTCCGGGAAGCGGGCCTTGAAGAGATTACGACTTCGTTGAGTCTTTCGATCACTATTTCTCCTGATGAGTTTTTAAAGGGATCGGCAGAGGATGAGATCCGTGTGATTCTTTCAGATGACATGTATGTCAACACCACAATTGAATCGACGCTGGATCAGGCGGCTTACAGCAAAGACAATATGCCTGCTCTGGAGGAGGGAATGCAGTACCTCTTCTTTTTGATCGAATCCCCCGCCGGAAAGCATGGAAACTATCACCTGTTTGTCAATCCGTTTCAGGGATATGTTCCGCTTTATGGGGACGAAACGCTGATTCCTATTCCCATCAACGCGCCTTTTTCGTATATGCAGGAGATGGACAGCATTCGCATGGATGTTGAAGCAATTCTCAATGGAGAGTATCATGGAGTAGAGTATTCTTCTTTTGGAGAATGACAAGCAAAGCAAAACCAGGACATGGTGTTCACGATACCATGTCCTGGTTTTTTACTGCGGAAGCAGATCAATGTGACAGAGCAGATAACCCTGACCCTTGCTTCAATAGGCAGAAGCCGGAATTTGTCATGCGAAAGGAATTTATTTTCTGCCGATATCCTTGCGGAAATGCATCGCGTCAAACGAGACCAGAGAAACGCCGAAATACGCCTTCTTGATGGCTTCATCCATCGTATCGGCAACAGCGGTAACGCCCAGAACGCGGCCGCCGGAAGTGAGGATTTTCTCCCCCTCTTTCTTCGTGCCGGCGTGGAAGCAAAGCAGATCTGCTTTTTTGAGCTGATCAAGGCCGGTCACTTCTTTTCCGGTTTCGTATTTTTCCGGATAGCCGCCGGAAGCGAGAACCACACAAACCGCCGCTCCCTTCTTCCACCGGACAGCAGAAGGATCGAGCTTGCCTGCGGCGGTCATTTCCATGATGTCAAGCAGATCGCTGTCGAGCAGCGGCAGTATCACCTGCGTCTCGGGGTCGCCAAAGCGCGCGTTGTATTCCAATACTTTTGGGCCGTCTTTGGTAAGCATCAGGCCGAAATACAGGCAGCCGCGGAAAGGACAGCCTTCTTTGACCATGGCGGCAACAGTAGGCGCCATGATATTTTTTTCGACGAAGGCAGCCACCTCAGGGGTATACTTGGGACTGGGGGCAAAGGTGCCCATGCCGCCAGTATTGAGGCCCTTGTCCCCATCGTAGGCCCTCTTATGATCCTGAGCGCTGACCATGGGAACAAAACGCTCACCGTCGACAAAAGCCAAAACAGATACTTCGGGGCCGACCATAAACTCTTCGACGATAATCTTGTCACCGGAGGCGCCGAAAACTTTCTTGCGCATGATATCGTCAATGGCCTGATGCGCCTGTTCCTCTGTCTCGCAGATCAGCACGCCTTTGCCGAGCGCAAGACCATCCGCCTTGATAACGACGGGATATGGACATTTGGAGACATAGTCATCCGCGGCGTCGGCGTTGGAAAATTCCTCATAGACGGCAGTGGGGATATTGTATTTTTTCATCAGTGCTTTGGAAAATGCCTTACTTGCTTCGATGCGGGCGGCATTCTTTTTCGGGCCGAAAGCGGGAATGCCTACTTCTTCCAAAGCATCGACCATGCCAAGCGAAAGAGGATCATCCGGAGCGACGACAACAAAATCGATGCTGTTATCCTTTGCAAAGGCGACCATGCCGTCCACATCGGTCGCCTTGATCGGCACACATTGTGCCAACTCGGCAATGCCGCCGTTGCCGGGTGCACAGTAAAGCTCACTTACGCGGGGGGACTGCGCCAGTTTCCAAACCAGCGTATGCTCCCGACCGCCGCCGCCAACTACCAATACTTTCATGGCATCCTCCTGTTTTTAGTGCTTGAAATGGCGCATGCCGGTGAAGACCATGGCAATGCCGGCCTCGTTGCAGGCTTTGATGGAATCCTCATCTCGAATGGAGCCGCCAGGTTGAATGATACAGGTAATCCCGGCTGCAGCGGCTGCTTTCACGCAGTCGTCAAAGGGAAAGAACGCATCGGAGGCAAGCGCTGCACCTTTGATCCGCTCTCCGGAGCGCTCGATGGCCATTTCGGCTGCCCAGATTCGATTGACCTGTCCAGGTCCGATCCCGAGGCTCTGGTTGTCCTTCGCGATGGCGATACCGTTGGACTTGGCATGCTTGACGATTTTCCAGGCGAGCATTGCGTCCTTCAGTTCCTTATCGCTGGGAGCGCGCTTGGTAACGACTTTGAGCTCTTCTCCCAGCAGAGACAGATCCATATCCTGCACCAGAAGGCCGCCTGCGACTTTCTTCATGTCCAGCGTCCGGGCCAAAGGCGCATTAATCGTGGGGAGCTTCAGCAGACGAAGGTTTTTTTTCTGCGTCAAAATCGCCAGTGCTTCGGGCGTAAAGTCAGGCGCAACGATGATCTCAAGGAAGATTTTGACCATTTCGGAAGCGGTGGCTTCGTCGATGACGGCGTTGGTCACTACGATGCCGCCGAAAATGGAGACTGGGTCGGCTTCATAGGCCAGACGATACGCGTCATAAACGGTATCGGCCACACCCACACCGCAGGGATTGGCATGCTTGCAGCCGACGACAGCGATCTCATCCTTGAACTCACGCAGAAGATCAAGGGCGCCGTTGGTATCGTTGATATTGTTGTAGGAAAGTTCCTTTCCGTGAAGCTGTTGAGCATCGGTCAGGCAGCCAGGACGGGCGCCCACTTCACGGTAGAAAACAGCGTTCTGATGAGGATTTTCGCCATAGCGCATATCCTGAACCTTTTCATAGGTGCAGGTAAACTTGTCGGGGAATTTAGGCAGGCTGGCCTTGGGAGCCAGATAGTCGGCGATGAGGGCATCGTAAGCAGCGGTATGCTGGAAGACTTTCGCACACAGGCGGAAGCGGGTTTCCTTGGAGACGCCGCCGGCTTTCAGCTCGGAAAGAACGACGTCATAGTCCGCAGCATCTACCACCACGGTTACGCTGGTCCAGTTCTTTGCAGCGGCGCGCAGCATGCTCGGACCGCCGATATCGATATTTTCAATGGCTTCTTCCAGGATTACGTCAGGCTTTGCAATGGTCTGCTTGAAGGGGTAAAGGTTAACGACCACAATGTCGATGGTCTCGATCCCCAGATCGGCGATCTGCTTCATATGGTCAGGGTTGTCACGCATGGCGAGAATGCCGGCGTGAATACGGGGATGAAGCGTTTTGACACGGCCATTAAGGCATTCGGGAAAACCCGTTACATCAGAAACGCCAATAACGGCAATGCCAGCTTCACGAAGAGCGCGGGCCGTGCCGCCGGTAGAAATCACTTCGATGCCAAACTCGGTCAGGCCGCGGGCAAATTCAACGATGCCGGTCTTATCGGAAACGGAAAGAAAAGCTCTCATGCTCTGTATCCTCCTAAAATTGGGCGATTCAAAAGTTACGACTTATCGCAGGGCTAGTTCGTCCAGGATGTAGACCCTTCTCCCCTCCACGCGCACAAAGTCGCGGCAGAGAAGAATGACCCCTTTGGGCAAAAGCATATGCTCCACCTCCAGGACGCGGGCAGCCAGGGTATCGGCTGTATCATCATCAAAAACAGGAACCGTCTTTTGCAGCAGGATGGGTCCGGTATCCGCTCCCTCATCCACCAGATGAACCGTGGCGCCGGAGACCTTGCAGCCATAATTGAGGACACCCTCATGTACTTTGTGACCGTAATAGCCCATGCCGCAGAACGAAGGAATCAGCGAAGGATGGATGTTGACGATGCGGTTGCGGTAACGCTCCACCATCTCGGGCGGAATGATGGAAAGATAGCCGGCCAGAACGATCACTTCAGCGCCAGAGGCACTGAGGATCTGCTGGATCTCGTTATGAAATTCTTCCCTAGAATGTGTTTTACGATCGACCAGATAGGCGGGGATTCCGGCCGCTTTTGCCCTCTCCAGACCATAGGCCGGACGATCTGCAACGACACAGACGATGTGTTCGGGACAATCCTCGCAATGAATGTTGTCAATCAGGGACTGGAGGTTGCTTCCTCCGCCCGAAATCAATACAGCGATGCGCGTTAGCATAGAGAAACACCCTTCTCTCCGGCAACGACGCTGCCGATGCGATAAGCCTTTTCGCCAAACTCATTGGCGCGGGACAAAACTGCATCAGCTTCTTCGGCAGGAACAGCGAGAACCATGCCTATGCCCATATTGAAGGTATAGAACAGATCATCAAGCGGCGTGTTGTTCTTTTCGGCCAGTAATTCAAAAATGGGAAGCACCGGCCAGGTACCCTTCTGGATGGAAGCGCTCAGACCCTTGGGCAGAATGCGCGGGATATTTTCGTGGAAACCGCCGCCGGTGATGTGGGCGATGCCATGAAGATGGAATTCTTTATTGAGAGCAAGAACCGTCTTGACATAAATACGTGTCGGACGAAGCAGCTCTTCGCCAAGCGTGCAGCCGAGGGCTTCTACTTTTTCCCCAAGCACTTCGCTCGTCGGCGGGAAAAGCTTGCGCACCAGGGAAAAACCGTTGGAATGAACACCGGAAGACGCCAGGCCGATCAGCACGTCCCCTTCCCTGACGGCGCTTCCGTCAATGAGTTTATCCTGATCGACGATTCCGACGGCAAAACCGGCCAGATCGTATTCTTCGGCGTCGTAGAAGCCGGGCATTTCCGCGGTTTCTCCCCCGATCAAAGCGCAGCCGGACTGCACGCATCCATCGCATACGCCGGCGACAATGGTCTCGATCTTTTCCGGAACCAGGTGCCCGGTAGCGATATAATCGAGGAAAAACAGAGGCTTTGCGCCATGGCATACCACATCATTGACGCACATGGCTACGCAGTCGATTCCAATTGTGTCGTGCTGGTTCAGGGTAAAAGCCAGCTTCAGTTTGGTACCCACACCGTCGGTACCGGAAACGAGAATTTTGTCGTCAAGAGCAAAAAGGCCGCCGAAATTGGCCATGCCCTTCATGACATTGGGCACCATGGTTTTTTCAATATGGGATTTCATCAAATCAACCGCGGCATAGCCAGCCTCGACATCGACACCGGCTGCGCGATAGGATGCGTTGGACATGATAACAGGCTCTCCCTTCAAAATTTGGATGGAAATGGGATTGGAGTTACAAAGACTGAATCTGTTCGGCCAGGCGCGCGTCTTTTTGGGCTACCTTTTCAGCCATCTGTGCTTTATACTGACGCATTTTTTCCCGAAGCTCAGGATATTTGATAGAAAGCATCTGGATCGCAAGAAGCGCCGCATTGTCACCCGCGTCAATTCCTACTGTTGCAACCGGGACCCCCGGCGGCATCATGACAGTGGCATAAAGGGCGTCGAGACCGGAAAGAGCACCGGATTTAACAGGAATTCCAATCACAGGTAAAGGGGTATTGGCAGCCATGGCGCCGGCAAGATGAGCAGCCATTCCGGCAGCGGCAATGATGACCTCGATCCCTGCTTGTTCTGCGCGTTGAGCAAAGTGCGCAGCGACGTCGGGAGTACGGTGTGCGCTGATAGCACGAACGGTCACTTCCACACCGAATTCTTTCAGACGGGAAATGCCGCCCTTAAGAACGGGAAGATCGCTGTCACTTCCCATAACAATGGCAACTTTGGGCATAAACGTTCTCCTTTCGTGAGAAAAAACTTTATGGCATAGCGGAAAATCGCCACGAAAAACGAGAAAGCGGGCATACGCCCCACATATTAACAGCATAGCAATTGAAAAACGCGATGTCAACAAAATTGTCGAATTATTGGTTCGGACATATCAGAAAAGTTCGGAATTTATAGAACGAAAATACCGGCCGCCAGTTAAGGCAGCCGGTACTGGAAAGCAAAATCCATCAGATAAATTTGAGAATGTAATTGAGGATAAAGACTGCAGAGAGCAGATAGGTCAGGACGGGAACTTCCTTGGCCTTGCCGCGGATCAGCTTTACCAGCACGTAGAAGATAAAGCCAAAGGCGATACCATCGGAGATGGAATATGCAAAAGGCGTAATGACAACAGTCATGAAGCAGGGAAGCGCAGTCTCAAAGTCCAGCCAGTCGATCTTGGCAGCAGAACCCATCATCAGCACACCCACAATAATCAGAGCAGGTGCAGTTGCAGCGCCGGGGACCATCAGGGCAAGAGGCGCAAGAAGCAACGCCAGCAGGAAGCAGATGGAGGTCACCACGGAGCTCAGACCGGTACGGCCGCCTTCGCTGATGCCGGTGGAGGATTCCACAAAGGTGGTAACAGTGGAAGTACCAAGGCAGGCGCCAACGCAAGTGGCGATGGCATCCGCGATCAGAGCGCGGTCGCCGCCAGGAAGATTGCCTTCTTTGTCAAGCATGTTGTTGCGGTTGGCGGTGCCGATCAGCGTACCGACCGTGTCGAACATGTCCACCAGAGTGAAGGAAAGAATGGCAGTGACCAACGGAAGAACGCCAAGAGAAGTCAGACCGCCGAAATCAAACTTAAGGAACGTTGGGGCAATGGAAAGGTCGGTCATGGCAAGACTTTCCGGAACAGTAGTTACTCCCAGAGGAATGCCGATGATCGTAGTAACGATAATGCCGATGAAGATGGCACCCTTGACCTTGAAGAGCATCAGCGCGACAGTAATGATCAGACCGATTATCATCAGAAGTGGTGCGCCGGAAGTGATGGGACGCAGCTCGAGAATGCCAGCAGCCGTGGTGCCCACGATACCATTACCGGAATTAAGCAACCCAACAATAGTAATAAACAGGCCAATGCCGACACTGATGGCGTTTTTCAGGCACATGGGGATGGAAGCGATCACTTTGGAGCGCAGGGGAGTTATAGTGATAAGAAGGAAAATCAGACCGGAGATCAGGACGATGGCCAGACCCTGTTGCCAAGTGTAACCATAACTAAGGCAGACGGTATAGGTGAAGAAAGCATTCAGACCCATGCCGGGAGCCTGCGCAAAGGGGACGTTGGCTAGCAGAGCAGTTAGCAGCGTGCCGATAGCCGCAGAAATACAGGTCGCCATCATGACGGCTTTGTATTCCATGCCGGTGGCCTGCAACATGTTGGGATTGACGAAGATGATGTAGGCCATGGCAAAAAATGTCGTCAGACCGGCAATCACTTCAGTACGTATGGTGGTATTGTGCTGTTTGAGTTTAAAAACTTTTTCGAGCATAAGGCACCTCCTGAAATATGATGAGAGAAATGTGGGATGTGAAATGACTCCGTTTTTAAGAATAGCAAATCCACAGCGAAATCGTCAATAGCAATTCGCGCAATTGTTCGAAATAGATCGAATGTTTTCTGAACATAGCAAATGCCTTTTCATTATAAAGCATAACAAGAAACTGCGAACAAGGCTATTGATCGGAAATCCACAAAAAGGTTTTAGCGAATGCTGCGGGATACAGCCTCCTTTATTTTCGAAAGAGAGACGCCTCTTTCCATAGCAATGTGGGCGCAGTCATCTTGCTCGGGTTTGAGCCGTTCCTGACCATTTGGCAGCAGGCTTACCTTGCAGCGGATTGATCCGTAGATAGTATCAACAATCAGAGTCCGGCGTGGGAGAACCTTCCGCCCTTTTTCAACGCAGCGGACGCCAATTGTGCTGCTGTGGAGAAGAATGAGACCGGTCAGCATTTCTCGGTCCGATGCTTTGGCAAGAACGCACAGAACATGCCCCGCCCTCCCCTTTTTCATAACGGCCGGAACTGTCCAGACATCAAGTGCTCCGGCTTTGAGCAATATCTGCGCACAATGAGCGAGATCCTCCGGTGTCATATCGTCAAGATTGGCCTGAAGCTCCAAAACCGAATCCGTATCTTTTTCAACCGGAAGGGAATCAGAAAATTCGCCAAGAAGAACCCGCAGCGCATTTAGGCGTCCGGTTTCCCTCTGTCCAAATCCATAGCCTTCAGCAAGGAGCTTCATCTGAGGAATTGGCCCATACTGCGCTGCATTGGTTTTTAGGATCACTGCGCCGGTAGGCGTCGTCAGTTCTCCGCAGGAAGGATCATCCCCATAAATGGGAAGACCAGTCAACAGCTTTGCTGTGGCGGGGGCAGGAACCGGCAGGATGCCGTGGGCGCAGCGAACGGTGCCGCCGCCGACGTTGATTGCAGAAGCACAGATTTTCTCAACGCCCAGCAGATCAAGCGCGATTGCCGTGCCACAAATATCTACGATGGCATCGACTGCGCCGACTTCGTGAAAATGAACTTCTTCGACAGTGCTGTCGTGCACGGAAGCTTCCGACTCTGCAAGGAGATAGAACATTTGATTAGCCAGCGCTTTTTGCTTTTGGGTTAAGCCGCTATGTGTGATGACATGGGAAATCGCGGTGTAACCGAGGCGGTGATGATGGTGATGTTCATGATATTGTTTCAAGCTATGGCTATGGTCATGGCCGTGGTGATGATCTGCGCAAGGATGGTGTTCCTCCTCTGCGCAGCAAGGCGCGTGGCCGTGATTGTGCCCGTGAGCGGCGGCGCGGGAATGGCTGTGGTCGCCGCACGCTTCCTTTTCGTCTTCCGCCCCGCCGGCATGCGCTTTCCCCGTCAGTTCCACAGTGACAGAAGTGCCGGAAATTCCCTGTTTTGCGGTTTTTTCCACGTGCAGGATGAATTCGTCAGCGCAGGGAAGCGTTGCAAGCTGTTGGCGCAAAGCGTCTTCGTCCACTCCGAGATCAAGCAGCGCACCGAGCGTCATGTCCCCGCTGATGCCGCTAAAGCAATCAAAATACAGAATTTTCATGTGAGTTCCTCCTCTTCCCGGCAACGGCGGTTGATCATGGCTGCTGCATAGCCGGCGCCGAATCCATTGTCGATATTGACTACTACTACACCGCTGCCGCAGCTGTTAAGCATGGCCAAGAGAGCTGCTATACCACCAAAGCTGGCGCCGTATCCAATGCTGGTCGGAACGGCAATGACCGGCCGGTCTGTCAGACCAGCCACCACACTGGGCAGCGCTCCTTCAAGCCCTGCAACAGCAATGATAACATTGGCGCGGTTCAATTCCCCTTGATGGGACAGAAGACGATGGATTCCCGCGACACCGGCGTCATAAAGGCGTGTCACCTTTGCCCCCAGAGTCTCGGCCGTCAGGGCCGCTTCTTCTGCGACGAGCTGATCGGATGTGCCTGCACTGACAACAAGAATGTTTCCTATTCTTTCCTGTGCATGCGGAGCAAAAACTGCAAGACGTGCAGAACGGTAAACCTGGGCTCCCTCCTGCTCCGCAGCGTCGAGTGCTTCATCTCTCATACGTGTACAGAGAATATTGCGCACTCCCTGCGCCTTCATATGTTGTACAATAGAAAGAATTTGTTCCGTAGACTTGGACGCGCCATAGATAACCTCCGCGGCTCCCTGTCGCCGGGTTCTATCATGATCGATTTTGGCGAATCCCAGGTCCTCATAGCCTTCTATTTGGATTTGCGCCTGCTGGGGTGAGAGCTTTCCAGCATGAACAGCCTGGAGGATGGTCAGAAGATCTTTTTCCATGATGTGTGAGCAGTCCTTTGTATCGTTCTGCATTCGATTATACAGAATCCATGAGGGAAAAGCAAAAGCTTTGAATCGGCAATTCATGAAAAACGACCCGGCCAAAAAGATGCCGGATCGTTTTATAAGGCAAAAGAAGTTTTCGTCAGCGAATGGAGTAATTGGGCGCTTCTTTGGTGATGTTGATATCGTGAGGATGGCTTTCGGCCAACGCGGCGCTGGTGATGCGAATGAAACGGCCATTGCGGCGCAGATCCTCGATCGTGGGTGTTCCGCAGTAGCCCATACCGGAACGGAGACCGCCGCAGAGCTGGAAAAGCGTATCAGCCAGCGGACCCTTAAAGGGAACACGGCCTTCCACACCTTCGGGAACCAGCTTTTGAGCGTCTTCCTGGAAGTAACGGTCCCTGCTGCCACAGGCCATAGCCGCCATGGAACCCATGCCGCGATAGACCTTGAACTGACGTCCCTGATAAATTTCAGTATCGCCAGGACTTTCTTCCGTACCGGCAAGCAGACTGCCCATCATGCAGGCGCTGGCGCCGGCAGCAATGGCCTTGGTGATGTCGCCAGAGTACTTGATGCCGCCGTCCGCGATTACCGGGATGCCATACTTGTCAGCTACCTCAGCGCAGTCCATAATCGCAGTGACCTGCGGTACGCCAATGCCAGCAATGATGCGGGTCGTGCAGATGGAGCCAGGGCCGATGCCTACCTTGACAGCGTCGACGCCAGCTTTGATCAGATCCTCTGTGGCAGCGCCAGTGGCGACATTTCCCGCCATAATCTGCAAATCCGGATAAATGGAGCGCACTTTTTCAACGACTTTGAGAACATTTTCGCTGTGGCCATGGGCAGTATCAATAGTGATGATATCAACCTTTGCACTGACCAGTGCGTCAATGCGCTCAAAAGTATCTTTTGCCGTACCGACCGCAGCGCCTACCAACAGACGGCCGCTTCCATCTTTGGCGGAGTTGGGATACTGGATAGCCTTTTCAATATCTTTAATAGTGATCAGGCCTTTGAGCATGTAGTTGTCATCAACGATGGGTAGCTTTTCAATGCGATGACGGCTCAGTATCTCCTGAGCCATTTTCAGATCCGTTCCAACAGGAGCCGTCACCAGATTTTCGCTGGTCATGACTTCCTTGATCGGGCGGCTGAAATTGGTTTCAAAGCGCAGATCTCGGTTGGTGAGAATGCCGACGAGCTTTCCCTCCACCGTAATCGGTACGCCGGAAATCTTGTAGCGTTCCATCAAAGCAAGGGCATCGGAGATCCTGTGCTCCGGCGAAAGGAAAAACGGATCGACGATGACCCCGTGCTCGCTGCGCTTGACTTTGTCAACGTTGGACGCCTGATCGGCGATGGACATGTTTTTATGAATGATGCCGATTCCGCCAGCACGGGCCATGGCAATAGCCAGTCGGGCTTCGGTAACGGTGTCCATAGCGGCGCTCAGAAGTGGAACATTCAGCGTGATTTTTTTGGTCAGGCGAGTTACAAGACTGACATCTTTAGGCACGACAGCAGAGCGCTGGGGTACCAAAAGAACGTCGTCAAAAGTCAGCCCCTCTTTGATAATTTTGTTTTCCATGAGAAACTCCTTTTGATGAATTTGAAATGTAAATTAGTGCTAGTCTACCACTACGATAAGGTAAAGTCAACCGACTGAATCCCATGAGATGAGACTTTTTCTCAAGCACGCAATAATAAATCCGCCTCTTCGGGAAAACAAAAAACTTTCCAAAAAGGCGGGTTTTGTTTAAGATTGTGCACCTGAATCAGGCGTTTTGCGCGGGAGCGCGGAAGAAGAATCCGGCACGATTTCCCCTGCCTTTTGCAGGCTGATCTTGGTGATGGCAGGGCCGATCAGTTCATAGATCAGCGTGGCACAAAGAACCACTGCGCGAACGACCTCGGCATACTTCGGCACTACAGACTGAGCCACTAATGTCAGACCTATGGCAACGCCCGCCTGTGGAATGAGGGTCGGCCCCAGATATTTTTTGACGTTGGCGGGCGCTTTCATAATAGCTGCGCCAAGCGTGGTGCCGAGCATTTTTCCAATTACGCGGAGAACGACGTAAATGATGCCAACAATACCGATCGTGGGGATGATGCCCACGTTAAGTCCGGCGCCTGAGAGAACGAAAAAGAGCATCGTGATGGGCGGCGTCGCGCAGTCAGTGATCTTCATGACGGAATCGGCAGTCTTACAGAAATTGGCGACAGCCGCACCCATGGCCATGCACATCATCAGAGAAGATACGTTGAGCATGTCCGCAATAGCGGAAGTCAGAAAGACAAAGGCAACGGAGATGACCAGACGGTTCGAATCTTTTTTGAACCAGCGCAAAGGAATCAGGAAAAGAAGTCCCATTGCAAAGCCGATGCCCACTGCCAGAAGAATTTCTTTAAAGGGTTTTAAAATCGAAAGAAGAAAAGAGGTGTCAGCGGCGTTGCCCATAGTTTTAGCGATTGCAACTGCAAAGCCAAACGCAATCAGGGCAACGGCGTCATCAATGGCCACTACAGAAAGGAGCGTTTCTGTTACGGGCCCCTTCGCCTTATACTGGCGAACTACCATAATCGTTGCGGCCGGAGCTGTTGCAGCGGCAATGGAGCCAAGAACGATGGAAAATGCGGGATCATATCCGGCAAGAATCAGGGCAATTACCACAAAAAAAACCGCGCCGAGCGCCTCGGTGATAGCGATGACTACAGGAGTCATACCAACGCGTTTGAAATAGCTGATTTTGAACTCGCCGCCGACGGAAAAGGCGATGAAACCCAGCGCCATTTCAGAAAGGACGCTCATGTCTGATACAAAGTCAGCAGGAAGAATTTTCAAACAATACGGCCCTATGATAAGACCCGCTACCAGATAGCCGGTAACGTTGGGCAACTTGCAGAACTTCGCAAGGCGGCCAAACAACAACCCGCAAAGCAGCATAAAACCAACATAAAACAGAAGCTTGTTCTCCATTGCAGTATGCCTTCTCTTTTCCTTTCAAAACGCGGATATCCGCGGTGTTATTCTTTTAATGATGAATTCCTCTGACCTGATCAATCGGCAGCGTAAAGATAATGCCGGTATCAGGTCTGGAAAGATCGCCCACAACCTCTTCAATGACCTTGATCGCTTTTTCAACCATATCATCAGAAAGAACGGCAAAAATTGTGCGGTTTTGTTCCCGGTCAGGATCGAGCAAAGCACGAAGCCCCATCAGGAAAGGAACCTCTTCGTGATTGGAAAGCGCATGGGCCATACCGGTACTACTGATAATGGTTGCGCCATTGATCTGTGCGGAAGTCAAGGCCAGAAGTAAATTGTCCAATACCTCTATTTTGTTGAGAACCAGAACCAGAAGTTTCATTAAATATCCTCCTCTCGACTCTACATGCCACTTGCATTATAGAACCTTCCGCTGACGGATTCAACAATATAAAAAATTTTTACAAGAAAGCAATGGTGTTTGCCCTTTCAAAAGCGTGCTTGCAAAAAGGCTGCCAATGGCTGATAAATAATGGGAAGTAGCATAGCGGGAAGCAAATTGCCAATGGGGATCTTTTCCTGCCTCAATCCCAGCATATTAATGGAAAGAGCGACGATCAAAAGGCCGCCAACAGCGCTCATCTCCGTAACAATGGCAGCGCTCAAAAGAGGTGCGATCCATTTGGCCAGCAGCGTGATTGCGCCTTGATAGAGAAAAAGCGGGAAAACGGAAAACAGCACGCCATATCCCATCGTAGCGGCAAAGGTGATGGAGGCAATGCCGTCTAAGACAGATTTCGAAAAGAGGATGGTGTAATTCTGACTGATGCCCGCTTCGAGGGAGCCCATGATTGCCATGGAACCTACGCAGTACAATAGCGAAGCATTGACAAAAGCGTCCGTAAAGCCGCTGCCGTCCCCTGTTTTGACCACGCGGGCGCGGATTTTCTCACCGAGACTGTCAAGGCGGCTTTCAATGCGCAGCGCTTCGCCAAGCAGTGCACCAACAACCATGCAGAGAATCATGCCGAGGATATCCTGCGTTTGGATAACACTCGTAATTCCAATTACAGCCACGCACAGACCCAAAGTCGTCATGATAAGGTCGAGGAAGCGCTTTTTGATCTTGCTTTTGAACAGCAGCCCCACCAGGCTTCCCGCCAAAATAGCGGCGACATTGACAATAGTAGCAATCACGTTCCGATTCCTCCTGTGCTAGAAATGGAGATCTTAGTTTTTTCAGTAGATGCGGTTTTTGTCGGCTTTACGGAAGGCTTTTTCGGCTTGCCCAAGCCCACACAGCGGGCATAATGAAACAGATATTGCTGTGCGGCCCCTGCCCAGCAACCGAAACGTTCTGCCGCAGCACGAGCGGCTTTCCTTCCTTCTTCACCGGGATAAAGGTACTGTACGATACGATTGACCCACACATCAACTGGAAAAGCACGTTCACAGTCGAGAGAGAACAGCATGATACATTCGGCCACTTTGGGACCAACGCCAGAAAAAGAGAGCAGTTCCTTTTTGACAGCATCAAAGTCCAGCGACCGCAAACGTTCCAGATCATATCCTTCGGCAATGCGGCGGGCGGATTGAACTACATAGGGAGCCCGGTATCCCGCTCCGCAATCGGTCAGTTGCTGCGGGGACAGAGAACTGAGCACCGTTGCGCCGGGAAAGGAGAAAAATTGCCGTCCGCAGAGTTCAACAGGGTCTCCGAAGCGTTTGCAGATCGATTCAATCGTTTTTGAAATGCGGCGGACATTATTATTGGCGGAAAGAATAAAAGAAATCAGAGTTTCATACGCCTCCTGACGGAAAATGCGAATCCCACGGCTGTATGGGAGGCAGGGAGCAGTGCATGGATCTTCCTCCAAAAGCTTTTCCATGGGAGTGTAGTCACGGTCGATTCCGAGGTAGTTCTGCCAGAAAGGGCCTGCTTCTGCTTCGGGCAGATCTGCTGTTCCATAAAGAAGTTCTCCTTCCTGGCGGAGCAGCACCGGATGACTGCGGCAAATGCCGAGCCAAAGCCCGTCTCCCTCCTCTTTCCAGCGAAACGCCTGACCGCTCTGGACGCTTTTTTTCAAATCAAAACCCGGCGCATGCAGCACAAATGAATTTTCCAAAACTCTCCCCTTCCCTGCCGGAATCTTTCTCGCTTTTCCAAAGAAAAGGCAGCAGAAAAGCTAGTTCTCTGCTGCCTGGTCTACAAGATACTTGCAAGGTCACTCGTTGGCCGCGGCTTCTTCCACGGGATAGACGCTGACCTGCTTCTTGGTCTTGCCCTTGCGCTCGAAACGAACGGTACCGTTCACCTTGGCAAAAAGGGTATCATCGCTGCCGATGCCCACGTTGATGCCGGGATGAATCTTGGTGCCGCGCTGACGCACGAGGATGTTGCCCGCGAGGACGAACTGGCCGTCCGCACGCTTGGCGCCCAGCCGCTTGGACTCGCTGTCGCGGCCATTGCGGGAGCTACCAACACCCTTCTTATGAGCAAAAAGCTGAAGAATCATCTTGAACATGGATCTTAACACCTCCGTTCGACAATCTTGAGGTTGTCGGGGCGGGCCGATTGAAGGCTCAAAAGCCCCAGCCACATCGTATTGAGTATGATGTCGGCCTTATTGCGTTGTTCCAGACTCAACTCCCGTTCGAGAATCACTTCCATCTCACCTTGTTCTTCGTCCATTTCCAGGGCGATAAACAGACCCGCCTCCTCCCGAAGGCCCAACGCAGCCGTTTGAAGGATCGCGGATATGGCGGCGCAGATGATATCGCTTCCAGACTCAGCGTAGCCTGCATGGCCGCTGCTTCGAAAAGCAGTAATACTGCCGCCGGGGAGCCGGTCGATTGTGACCGTTGTCATTGCGTTACTTGACGGAGAGGACTTCGACCTTGGTGTAGGGCTGACGATGGCCCTGCGTCTTGCGGTAGTCCTTCTTGGGCTTGTACTTGAAGACAGTCACCTTCGGGCCCTTGCCGTGCTCGACGACCTTGGCCGTCACAGCGGCGCCATCAACGACAGGCTTGCCGACCTTCACGTCGGAACCGTCCACCAGCATCAGCACTTCGAAGCTCACTTCAGCGCCCACTTCCGCATCAAGCTTTTCGATGGACAGAACGTCGCCTTCAGCCACTTTGTACTGCTTGCCGCCAGTTTTGATGATCGCATACATTGGAATCTGCACCTCCTCTTACCAGTCTCGCCGAAGAACGGCCCCTGCCGTAAAAGGGCAGGCGTTGCGCGCCGTTTTCGCGCGGCTCAGGTTTAATTTTAGCACAGGAAAGAATCGCTGTCAACGAAAAAACGCAGACGAGCAGGGGGGGACGTCAGCGCCACAAAATGCAAAATCTCCAATCTCCTCAATCTCTTCCGGGATCAAGACTTTTTCTTTTCCGTTGTATCGCAGGAAAAGAGATCCCTTTTGCTCAAAGGGCATATTCTTACTCCTTTCCTCTTTGTTTGTGCATCAGGCCCATTTTTTTCAGCGCTGTCGCCACAGGCGGGAGACCGTGCCGTTTCCCTCCAACATTTTAGGGTCGGTAACCGAAAGGATGCGGAATTCCTCCACATGCTGGCCGTCGATGGAGCGCATATAGACTTCTCTGCCCTCTTTGCGCGGCAGAATGGGATGGCCGGAACTGGCGCCGTTTTCAATGAAAGCTCCCACTCCGCTGCTCACTTCAATGAGGAAAGTTTTGCAGTCAGTGTTTTGAAACTCCCGCTTCAGCTGGCGTCCAACCCGCAGAGCCACGCTTTCTTCCGAAAGCAGTTTTCCCTCTCCCTGACAACAGGGGCAGGTGCACTGAAGCGTGGCGGCAAGCGGTTTTCGGACTTTTTTTCGGGTCATTTCTATAAGGCCGAGACCCGTCATGCCAAGAACATTGGATTTGGTGCGGTCTTTTTTAAGGCAGGAACGAAGCAGTTCAATCAGAGCGTCGCGGTTTTCCTGCTCTTCCATGTCGATGAAATCAATAATAATGATTCCGCTGATGTCCCTGAGACGCAGCTGCCGGGCAATCTCCTTGGCCGCCTCGCAGTTGGTCTCAAAAAGAGTCTGCTGCAAGTTGTCGCTGCCGACGTATTTGCCGGTATTGACGTCGATGGCAGTGAGTGCTTCGGTCTGGTCGATGACAATGTAGCCGCCGTTTTTGAGCCATACCTTTCTCTGAAGCAGCCGGTCGATCTGGCTTTCAAGATTGTAGTGGTCAAAAAGGCTGTCGTTCCCCTGATAAAGCTCCACCCGATCCTGCAATTCGGGAGAGGTGATACCTGCCACTACCTTGACCCGTTCATAATATTCCTCATCGTTGATGATCAGCCGGGAAATGTCCGGCGTAAAAATGTCCCGGATCGTACGGAAGATCAGGGGTTCTTCTCCGTGGATCAGCCGCGGCGCACGGACGAGACGGCCCCTTTGCTGGACCCGCTCCCAAAGCCGGACGAGAAACCGAATGTCTTCTGCAAACTCTTCTTCACTTTTGCCAGCTGCTGCGGTGCGAACGATGACCCCCATTTCCGAAGGCTTAATCCGTTCAATGATCTCACGCAGGCGCACGCGCTCTTCTTCGTCTTCAATGCGGCGGGAAACGCCGATGTAATTGACCGTTGGCATCAGGACCAGCGTACGACCGGGCAGAGTAATATGGGTGGTAACCCGGGCGCCCTTGGTGCCGACCGGCTCCTTGAGCACCTGAAGAATGATCTCCTGACCCTGCTTGACGATATCCTTGATCCCAAGCTGGAGATCTGCCTCACTTCGTCCCTCGTAAGGAAAGACGAAATCGGATTTGTCAACGGAGATGTCTCCGGCATAAAGAAATGCGTTTTTTTCCAGCCCGATATCCACGAAGGCGGCCTGCATTCCGGGAAGAACGTTGGCGACGCAACCCTTGTAGATATTTCCAACCAGGCGCTCCCGTCCAGTGCGCTCGATATAAATTTCGGCCATTTCGTCGTTTTCCAAAAGGGCCACGCGGGTCTGATGTGCATCGATGTCAACAACGATTTCACGCTTCATGGCTTCCCTCCTTACGCGCATTCCAAAGGGGCGCTGTGCCTTTCTGGTTGGCCCAAAGCGCAGTGCGCCTGACATCGTATTCTCCCTGCATCTGTAGCTTTTCAAACAGGCAAGATATCAAAAGATCCGGGTTAAGAGCGCCGGCAGAAGTATTGACGCAGCGCAGGAATAGATTGACGCGCGTTCCGTTGCCTTCCGGCTTTGCACTGTCGATACGGAGCGCAAGAACCATCGGCCTCAGATCGATCTCCTTCGGACCGGCTTTGGTTTTTTTGATCGCCAGAAGAGGAGCCTCCCAAAGGAGCTTGAGCTTTGAGTCCAGCTCGTCTTTGCACAGTAAGCTGTTAAGATGCAGATTGATCTCATAATCAGCGGCGGCAAGCAGGCTTGTCAAAGAAGGATAATTGCCCTCTACCGCATGAGCTTCGACCAGCGCAAGGCTGGGCGGCAGCTGGGGGGCTAGCTGCTGGTAAAATTCTTCTTCAGCAACCGGTTCAGTCATGGCGATGTCCACTACTTCTGCGCAGCTGGTAGCGCCAAGACTCAGCGCCGTGGCAAAGGACATCACCTGATGAGGATTGAATCCGGCGGTGTATTTGACGGGCAGATGGGAACGGCGCAGCGCCCGCTGCATGGCGCGCTGCAAATCCAAATGGGAAATATAGCGCGCTCCGTCAGTTTTGTGAAATACGGCAATAATTCGCATAGCTTTCTCCATCAAAGCAGCCATTGCAGCCCTTTCGGCAGTCCCGTGTGCAGCGGGCGACAGTTGCCTTGTTATATTCGCTCAACAGATATTCTTCCCGGACATGCATGTCAATGTGAGACCAGGGCCACTTTTCAGATGGATCACGTTGACGGTAGGCGTAAAACGCCCGGTCCACGCCGCATTCTGCGAACGCCTCGAGCCACAGATCATAATGGAAGCAATCGTTCCAGGAATCGAAGCGGCAGCCTTTTCTCCATGCCGCTTCCAGAACATCTGCCATCTTCCGGTCTCCCCGTGCAAAGGGCGCTTCAAGAGAACTGAGATTGGGGCTGTGGTAATTGAACTCCACCCCTTTGACCTGGCGGAGCTTGTCCCGGAGATAACGCTGCTTGCGTTCGAGCTCCTCAATCGTGTTCTGCGGACAATACTGAAAAGGCGTGCAGGGCTTGGGTACAAACGAAGAAGCACTGACCGTGATGCGCAGGCCCTTGGCGCGCTGATCTTTGGGCACGGAAAAATATGCAGAACGCACCTTGGCGGCAAGATCGGCAATACCGTCAAGGTCTTCATCGGTTTCTGTCGGAAGGCCGATCATGAAATAGAGTTTTACGCCGCTCCAGCCCGATTGGAATGCGTCGGTGACGCTGCGGATCAGGTCTTCTTCGGTAACGCCCTTGTTGATGACGTCTCTCAGGCGCTGTGTTCCCGCCTCCGGCGCGAAGGTCAGGCCGGACTTTCTGACAGACTGAATCTCCTCGGCATAATCCTTGACAAAGGAGTCGATGCGTAAAGACGGCAGCGACAAAGAGACCCTTTCCCGCCGGAATTCCTCAAGCAACGTACTGATTAAGTCTCCCAGGCAGGAATAATCGCCGGAGCTGAGGGAAGAAAGAGAAATCTCCTCGTAGCCTGTAGAATCCACCAGTTTTTTTGCCAGCTCCACCAGGCGTTCCTTCCTCCGTTCCCGCACCGGGCGGTAGATAAAGCCGGCCTGACAGAAGCGGCAGCCACGGGTACATCCGCGAAAAAGCTCCAGCATAATGCGGTCGTGGACGATGCTCATGTAAGGAACGATCATGGATTCCATGGAAAACGCATTATTAAAATCTTTAACAATGCGGCGGGAAATGCGCTTGGGGAATCCTTCCTCCACTTTCATCAAGGAAAAAGTGCCGTCAGCGTTGTACTGCGGTTCATAAAATTTGGGGACATACACCCCTTCAAGCTGCGCTACGGCCCTGAGAAAAGCGTCCCGGGATTCCCCGCTTTGCTTCCATTTTTTGTAAACATCAGCCATTTCACAGAGTACTTCTTCCCCGTCGCCGATCATGAAAAAATCCGCAAAAGGAGCAAGTGGTTCCGGATTGCAGGCGCATGGGCCTCCGCAGCAGACGAAAGGCATACCCTCTCCGCGGTCAGAGGACCGCAGGGGGATGCCGGAAAGGTCGAGCATATTGAGAATGTTGGTGTAGCTCATTTCATACTGGAGCGTAAAACCCAGCAGATCGAATTCTCTCAGAGGCGTACGGCTCTCAAGGCTGAAAAGAGGCACGCCCGCATCCCGCATCGCCTTTTCCATATCGACCCAAGGGGCGCAGCATCGTTCACACCAGCAGTCTGCTCGCCCGTTAAGCAATGCGTAGATAATTTTCGTTCCCAAATGGGACATGCCCACCTCATACACGTCCGGAAAACACATGCAGAAGCGTACGTCTACCGCCGCAGGATCCTTTATGACGGCGTTCATCTCGCCGCCAGAATAGCGGGCAGGTTTTTCCACATCGCGGAGCAGCTGCTCCACGGCTTCGTAGGTGTTCACTGGTTTCAATCTCCTTCAAAAATCTTCTGTATATAAGGGTTTCGTAAACTAAGTAATAGCGGACTCTGCTATCATAGCAAATCCTTCAAAAAAATACCAGCACCGCCGCGTGCCATCCCCCGGAGAAGATCTCCCTCTGCCAGCGTGCCAAGAAGATGCATCGAATCGTCCAGCACGGCGATCAGAGTTGCGCCGTCAAGATGACGGAGCGCCTCACGGGCGGTCATTTTGGCAGGCAGAGCGACGGTTCGAAGCCGCATGCTGCCCCGCCGCTGAAAGACCGCTTCCCGATGCACGACGGCGGACAGAGCATTGTAAGGGCCCCTTTTCCACTCGGAAAAGGAACCGATCAGCAAAAATGTACCGAACACCAAGGCGGAAGGATATATCGTTGGCCATTGAAAAAGCCCTAGGTAAATGAGACTTCCGGCAGTCACAATGCCCAAAAGCAGTGAAGCGAAGGCCACTGGACGGGCGGGCAGGAAACCGCGCAGCACAGAGCGCAGTACACGTCCGCCGTCGAGGGGAAGCGCAGGCAGAAAATTGATTGCAGCCAGCGCCAGGCAGTAGCGGCAAAACTCGCTTAAAAAGGAAAGTACAGGAAAAAAATGCATCAGCCCAGCGGCGATGGTTGCACAAAGCAGGCTGGCAGCTGGACCAGCAGCTGCAATGAATGCCTCGCAGCAACGGCTTTGCGGAGGACCGGAAAGCCGGAGCGCCGCGCCGAAAGGAGCAATTCGAAGTTCCACCAGATCTTCTCCCATCGCCCGGGCAGCGAGAATATGACCCAACTCATGAACCAAAAGAGCTGCCGCAGGCCCAAAAAGTGAGACACCGCGAACCAGTGCCAGCAGCGGCAGCACAATAAACAGCGAAAAAGGAATTTTCGCCGGAACTCCCAGCAGCGTAAAGCGCATCGTTTACTTGGCTTTCAGCCCCAGATAGGACAGTGGATCGAGTATTTCTCCTGCTGATTCATAGGAAAAAAATACCCGCCCGGAAGGAGCAGTGCCCAGCGCGTCGCCTATCCTAACCGGCTGACCTTCCTCGACGCACACGTCGCCCAGCGCCCGATAAATGGTACGCACACCGTTTTCGTGGGCCAGGATGGCAAAGCCGCCGCTTTCGTCGCTGCCAACAGCTTCGACGGTTCCGTCCAGCGCGGCAAATACGTCGCAGCCCGCTTCTCCCGTCAGCTCAAGGTACTCGTGCCCGGTGGAAAAATAAGCAGTTACTTCTCCGTCCACAGGCATGGACAGTTCTTTTTTCTCAAAGACCTCCACAACCCGCTCAAAAAGGAATTTCAACCGGCCAAGGATATCCTCTCCCGTTATGGAAGGGGAACCATTCTCGGCAGAGACGGCCATAGTTTCGACGAAGGGTTCGTCAAAAAAAGCGGTGGAGAGCAGCAGCGCGCAGCAAAGCATACATACTCCCAGTACCAGCAGCGCCGAACCTCCGCGTTTTTCCTCTTTCTTTCGTGAAGGGATAACGCTGCTCCTTCTGCGGGCCGGCAGAGAGGAAATCCTTCGCTGAGGTGCTTTTGAAGTAAATTCTGTGGTTTCCAGACGAGGCGTATCCGCCATACATGACTCCCCCTTTGCGGTTCTGATATATCATGTATATGGGAACAGGCCCCATTTTATGGTTTCCGAAGAAAAAGAGTTTCCAGGAAAAGAGATTAAAACTTTCGTTTTTGCTGTCTTCGGATCCAGACGTTGATGACCAGACCATAGGCCATCATTGAGGAAAGCATGCTGGATCCTCCATAGCTGACGAAGGGCAACGGAATGCCCGTGACAGGCATAATTTCAAGGAGCATCCCGATATTTTCAAACACATGGGCCAGCATCATGGAGGCCACACCTACGCAAATGAGCATGCCAAAACTATCGCGGGCTTTTGTGCCGATATACAGGGTTCGGATCAGCAGAAAAAAGTACAATGCGATCACGATCACACCGCCGATAAACCCCATCGCTTCAACGATAGAAGCAAAAATATAGTCTGTATGCTGTTCGGGAAGATAGCCCAACTGTGTCAGGGAACCCTCTTTCATAAAACCCATGCCCGTCAGACCACCTGACTGAATGACCTCCGTACCAGCTGTGGAATGGTATGCTTCGTTGAGTACATCGGCCGCGTCAGGATTCAAAAAGGTCGTGATGCGTTTTTGCTGATCTGGAGTCATTAAAAAATGATAGGCCAGAGGCAGGCCAGCGCATACCGCAACACCGGCGGCGGTGATCGCCTTCCAGCTGACCCGGGCGGCAAAGAGAACGCCTGCAAGGATGCAGAGGTATACAAACGCGGTGCCCCAGTCCGGCTGAACGGCAATCAGGATCACCGGCAGAGCAGTCGCGATCAGCGGCGGAAGCAGCGCGCGCAGACCTTTGACCTTTCCCTCTCCCTTGTCCATCGCGTCGCCGCAGAACTTTGCCAGCACTACGATCAGCACGACTTTGCCAAATTCGCTCGGCTGCAGGCCCCGGCTACCAAGGTTGAACCAGCCGGCGACGCCGCGGTTGCTTTGGCCGACCGTGTATTTGAGGATTACCAGCACGACAAGCAGGCCGAGGATTGCGAGGTAAGCGTATTTGACATAGTCCGCCAACGCCTGATAATCCATGAGCGCCATGACGAATATCACGCAGAGTCCCAACGCAAACCATGCCAGCTGCAGCGACGGATAATGCAGATTCAGACTTTCCAGCTTGGCGCTGAGAGTCATGTCTCCTGTTGCAGGATCTGCAAGCGCATTGGTCATGCCAAGAAGACCCATCACGACCAGCGCGGTAATTAACAGCAGCGTCAGGTAATCAAAACTTTTCCAAATTCGTTTATCCAATGGCTTCATCGATCACATTCCAAACCATTCTTTAACTTCGCTGACAACAGCGGCATATTTTTCGATATCCTTTTTGCGGATTACCGGAGCATTCACGCGGGTAAGCTGCTGAACGCCTGCGTCATGCAGGAGGCTGTCCAGTACCATCGTTGACTGGGCGGCAGCAGTGTAAAAAGGACGGGCGATTAGGGCGTAGATTTTGCCGTTTTGCACCAAGGAGATGCTCTCCTCTGTATAATCGAGCGCCATGATGACCGGGGTGCGTTTGCGGGGATCCTTTTGCTTGACACCATTAACGGGCGCGGGGGTAGAGGTAATTTCCTTTTTCAACTCAGCTTCGGCAGCAATTTCGCCATCGTACCAGGCGGTTGCTCCACCTGGAGATAACGACAGAATGCCGGAAATATCCGCATGCTCTTTGATAAAGGCGCGGGCAGCATCTGTATCCGTTCCCCCAGAGCCGGTCAGAATCTGTTCCACGAGAGTAAACTGCGGATACGAGGCAGCGGCGGCCGCCTGAAAGGCATCAAAAATCTCCTGATGTACGCCAGGCTCCCGCACGATGGCAATGACCCCTTCGGTGTTGCCGCGGCTGATGGTTTCTTCACACATAACGCGAAGCGCTTCTGCGCAGAAATCGTTTGGATCGGGCGAAAGGATTGCCTGCGCTCCGGTTGCCTCCAGCGTCGTAGAAGCATAGGGAACAACGACGGGAATCCCAGCGCTGGAGGCAGATTTGGCTGCCTGCTCCAGTTCCGGAGTGTTGGCCCAGATCAGCAGGCCGGAGCATCCGTCGTTCAGGGCCTGGTTCAGCAGGTCGGAAGCATTTTGCCCTGTAGAAAGCGCATACAGCCTGGCGGGATAGTTAAGGTTCTCCGCTGTACGAAGAAAACCATGCATTGCGCAGCGGATCAAAAGGCTTCCATCGTCCGGAATGAGAAAGCCGATTGTCGGCTTGTTGGCATTGTGTGACGTTTTTTCCAGAGCTTCGACAGGTTTCGGTTCCGCTTCGTCGAGAGCTTCGGCAGCCGGCGCAGCTGAAGCGAGTGTATCAGAGAGATAGGGCGTACTTTCAACAGTTGGCAAATCGCTGCTTCCAGGAGTCTGCACCGTCGGAGCGGAACAGCCACAAAAAAAGACAAGTGCCAATATCCACGCAAGCAGATGCTTGAGTTTCATTCGTATACCTCCGTTTTTCCATAGAGATCCTGTCACAGTCTCCTATAGCTAGAGTTCATTCCCTGTCGGGCAGGGAATCCTCAATTTATTGTAGCGTAAAACGCCCGTTCTGTCACGTAAATGAACGAAAAACATCCACAGGGCTGCGCGGCTGTCTTTTGCCTCGGTTTCAGACCACGAAAAAAGCAGCCCCCTTTGCAATCGTTCATTGCAAAGGGGGGTATACCCTTTATGGCGTACCTGATAACGGAAGAGCGTCCTGCGTGAAATTTACCGGTCAGGATTCAGTTCCTTTGTCCCTTCCTCCAAGGCAGACAGAACATCGTCGATCTGTTCAAAGGTATGGTTGACACTGAGACGGAACACCAGGCAGGGAGAGCCCTCCCGCTCGCCGGTGGCTACCAAGAAGCCCTTTTGCGCCAGCAAAAGCTGACGGTCACGCATCTGTTCCTCATTCTGACAGAACAGGGCAATTTCCGGACTGCTTCTGCCGCTGGTCAAAAAACCGCGGCTTTCCGCTTCCACTACAAACTGATTGATGTTTCGCTGCAAAGAGGCATCGTAAGAGTCAAAAAACACAGCAGGCTTTTGCAGGCGCTTCTCTCCGGATGGCGGCGGCTGCTCCCCGGCGGCGGAGAGTATGTCCGGAGTATTGTTCTTCTCCGCCTCTTTTTTCTCTATCAGCGCCGCAACGTCGCAGGCACAGTTGCAGCTCATAAACTCTTCATCGCTGATTGTCAGACCAAAGAGTTCTTCAATTTTGGTGAACACCCCAAGGCTTGAGAGACTGTCTCCTCCAAGGTCGTAAACAAAATGAGAACTGTCTCCAATCGCCTCAACGGGGAGACTCAGCTCTTTGGAAAAAATTTCCTTTACAGCACCGAGCAGCCGGGAGAACTCCTCGGAATACTCTCTGGCAAATGCTTCCGCCGCGACAGCTTGAGGCGTTATTCCCTCCTGTTCGTTAGATTCTCCTGTTTTCAGCACGGCGTTATTTTCCGGATGCATTTCAGGCGCATCGCTTTCCTGAGAAATCTCCCGCCACAGAATGCCAGTGTTGTTGCGGACAGTTAGTTCACAGGTCTGTAAATTCAGCTCAGCACAGGGCCAATTTCCAGACTCGATTGCTTTTTTGAGTTTCTGACGTTGCACCTTAATCCCGTTGGCCAGCGGAAGGGGCTGCAGGGACAGATACACCCGGCGCAGCTTTTTGTACACTGGAAGGGGGCCATTTCCCTCCTGAAGAGCCTGACAAAGTTCCGCCAGCTTTACAGGATCCGTCAATGTGCCGCGCGCCTCCAACACGATGGAGATATCTTCGTACCCTTTTCCATCAGCGAGGCCCAGCACACACATCTGCTCCGTATGCGGGAGGTTCACAAAGGCGTCTTCCAGTTCGTCGGGATAGACGTTTTCGCCCGATTCATTGACGATCACTTCTTTGAGCCGTCCTTCGATCCAGAGACTTCTGTCTTCTATCCGTCCAATATCTCCGGTGGTAAACCAGCCGTCGTCATCCAATGCAGGCGAAACGATTTTCCCTTCCTCCATTCGACCAATGTGCATTGTCTTGCTGCGAATAAAGAGCTCTCCGATGTCGGGCTGTTCTGGATCGGAGGGCACGATGCGATACTCAACGGAGGGCAATGCCTCGCCGCAGCACAAGGAAAGTTTTTTCTTGATTTTGTCGCTAAGCTGCACACCGGTGATCCCCAGCTCGGTCATGCCGTAGCCGATGATGAGATTGTAGCCCAAGCCATTGAGCGTCCGCGCTGCCTCGGGAAGCACCCTTCCGCCTCCGCTAATCAGGCAGCGGATCTTGTTTCCAAGAAGATTCATCTGGATATTTTTAGCCAAAAAATCCGCAAGAACTTTCCGGGTAAACTTGGGAGCAAAACGCTGCATCCAGAGGCTGACCCGGATTAAGAGCCGCAATTTTTTCGTTTGACCGCTCATTTGGGCTTTGCGCCAGATTCCCTGATTGATGCTGTTCCAGAAAAGGGGCACATTAAAGATGTGAGTCACACCATGGATGCGGCATGCCTCCATCGTCGTAGAGGCAGAACGGTCTTTCGGATAAACCAGTACCTTTCCGTAAACCGAAAAATGTACCATCAACGCCATAAAACCAAAAATATGATGAAGCGGCAGATAGGCAAGCACCTTGATGTCGCCGTCGTAGATAAAGTCCTCTTTCGCCTTAATAATGGCAGAGCCGTCAATGGGCTGGCCAATGATCGCTGCGCCATCATAGACAAAAACCCTGGAGCTTGCAGTAGTGCCGGAAGTACAAAGGGCCATATGATCGGCCCATTTTTCTTCAAAATAGAGGGCCATGTTGTTTTTCAGCACGGCAGAAGGCGCAACCCGCAAAATGCCCTGCGGAAGCCCCAATTCATCTGGAGTGATGACAGCGGTAGCGCCGGACTGCCTGAGAATATGGGCAAGGGCGCTGCCCGTGGTGCGAAAATCGATCAGAACCGGCTTATATCCCGCCATCAGCAACGCCCAGACAACGGTTGGATATTCCGGGTTCGTATCCCAGCGAAGGCCGACAAAGGAACCAATTCTGTGCTTTCCCAGAATCGACTGCAAGTGTGAGGCGCAGTTTCGCACCTTTTTACCGTATTGTGCGTAGGTAATATACTGAACCTCGCCATCTTCTAGGTATTCTGCGGCGATTTTGTTACCATTAGCAATGATCGTATCGTAAAGATGCTGAAGCGTATGGGGGCCGTCCGCCAGCGTTTTGTTGATCTGCAAAAGGGTTGCCATCGATTTCCTCCGAAAGCGGAAGCTCCAGCCGCGAAAGCAGCCAGGCAAATCGTGAGCGCTTTGCTCATACAAAATCAGTCTAACACATTTAGGCAAAAGAAAAAAGGACTTCGCAGATGCGAAGTCCTTTTTCTTGAAAAGACTGTTGGATCCGGATTAATACATACCGCCCATATCGGGAGCCGCAGGAGCAGGAGCCGCAGGAGCGGGAATGTCGCACACGAGACTTTCGGTGGTCAGAGTCATGGCGGCGATGGAAACGGCGTTCTGCAGAGCGCAACGGGTGACCTTGGTGGGGTCAATGATGCCCTTTTCGGTCATGTCGCCATAGGTGTCAGTCGCGGCATCATAGCCAAAGCCGGGCTTGTTCTCACGGCGAACCGCATCGACGATGACAGAACCGTCCACACCGGCGTTGATGGCGATCTGACGGAGGGGTTCTTCCAGAGCGCGGGCAACCAGCATGGCGCCGGTCTTTGCGTCGCCGGAAAGGGTCTCGATAGTAGCCTGCACTTCGGGCAGAACGTTGAGCAGAGCCACGCCGCCGCCGGGAACGATGCCCTCTTCCACTGCGGCACGGGTAGCGGCCAGAGCGTCTTCAATGCGCATCTTGGCTTCTTTCATCTCAACTTCGGTCGCAGCGCCGACGCGGATGACGGCTACGCCGCCGGCCAGCTTGGCAAGGCGCTCGTGGAGCTTTTCACGGTCGTAATCGGAAGTCGTGATTTCGATCTGAGCCTTGATAGCGCCGATACGGTTCTGGATCTCGGCGGGGTCGCCAGCGCCGTCGACGATGGTGGTGTTGTCCTTGTCAACCTTGACCTGCTTCGCGGTACCGAGCATGTCAATCGTAGCTTCCTTGAGTTCCATGCCAAGGTCAGAAGAGATCACCTGGCCACCGGTCAGGATAGCGATATCTTCGAGCATTGCCTTACGGCGATCACCGAAACCAGGGGCTTTAACGGCGACGCAGGTGAAGGTGCCACGCAGTTTGTTGACCACCAGAGTGGCCAGCGCTTCACCTTCCACGTCCTCGGCAATGATCAGCATTTTACGGCCGGTCTGCACGATCTGCTCAAGAATGGGCAGCACTTCCTGGATGGAGCTAATCTTCTTGTCGGTGATGAGGATGTAGGGATTGTCAAGCTCAGCGACCATCTTTTCTGTATCGGTCACCATGTAAGCGGAAGCATAGCCGCGATCGAACTGCATGCCGCGAACCGTATCGAGCTCGGTGTTCATCGTCTTGGACTCTTCAACCGTGATGACGCCGTCATTGCCGACCAGTTCCATAGCCTCAGCAATCAGCTCGCCCACGTGAGCGTTATCAGCAGAGTTAGCAGCGACCTTCTGAATGTCGTCCTTCCCTTCCACCTTTTTGGCCAGGTTGCTCAGACCGGAAACAGCAGCCTGAACGGCCTTGTCCATACCGCGGCGAAGCATCATGGGGTTGGCGCCAGCAGCGAGATTGCGCAGGCCTTCGCGAACCATGGCCTGAGCCAGCAGCGTGGCGGTAGTGGTGCCATCGCCAGCAATATCATTGGTCTTGGTAGCGACTTCCTTAACCAGCTGAGCGCCCATGTTTTCAAAGGGATCTTCCAGCTCGATTTCCTTGGCGATGGTTACGCCGTCATTCGTGATGAGAGGAGCGCCGAACTTTTTTTCAAGCACGACGTTACGACCCTTGGGGCCGAGCGTGATCTTAACGGTATTGGCCAGAGCGTTGACACCGGCCTCGAGAGCGCGGCGAGCCTCATCGCCGTACTTAATCTGCTTTGCCATAATATTTTACCTCCTGTTTCATTCAGACGAAAAACTGCTTGTGCGGGCGCTTTATTCGACGACGGCCAGAATATCGCTCTGGCGAAGGATGATGTACTGTTCGTTGTCCATCTTCACTTCGGAGCCGGCAAACTTGGAATAGATCACACGGTCGCCAGCCTTGACGTACATGGTGACTTCTTTGCCATCCACGTTTCCGCCGGGGCCCACGGCGACGACCTCCGCCACCTGGGGTTTTTCCTTGGCGCTGCCGGGCAGCACAATGCCGCTTTTGGTGGTTTCTTCCAGCTCCACGTTCTTGATCACTACGCGATCGGCCAAAGGCTTGATGGTCATGATGTTACCTCCTATATGGAAATGTTGAATTGACATTTTTCTTATTAGCACTCAATGATGTCGAGTGCTAACAGTCATTATACTAGTATAGACTGGCTCGATTCGCAACGCGAAAAAACATCCATTTTTTTTAAAATATGGAGATTATACCAAATTATTTTCGTTTTTCTTATGATTACTTCATTTTACTCCTGTTTTTCATTCAAAATACTTTTGCATGACGAAATTTCCAATCTTTCAAGAAGCACAAAAAACTCTTCCACTTTTTGTTCTTGAAAGCGTAAACGTGATATAATGATGCTACATTGATTGCGGAGGAGAATAAACAGAAATGAATAAGTGGGATCTTCGTTTTATGGAGTTGACGCATACCATTGCAAACTGGTCCAGCTGCTATCAGGAAAACCGCAAGGTGGGCGCTACAATTGTCCGGAACAAGCGCATTTTGACCACTGGTTATAATGGCGCTCCCTCCGGTATCAAAAGCTGCATCGAGCGGGGAGAATGTCTGCGCAGAAAGTTGGGCATTCCTTCCGGTACGCGCCATGAAATGTGCTATGCTGTTCACGCGGAACAGAACGCCATCATTCAGGCGGCAAAGTTGGGGGTATCTATTGAAGGAGCGACTCTCTACTGCACCCATCAGCCCTGTGTGCTGTGTGCAAAGATGATTGTCAATTCTGGTATCTCAAGAGTTGTATACGCCAATGGGTATCCGGATAATTTTGCTTTGGAAATCCTGAAAGAGGGCGGTGTCGCAATCGAAAAGATGGTTTACCCGCCGGAAGAAAACGATCCCGCATAAGAGGGGATCGTTTTTATACAGAATAGACACGATCGGAATCCAGCGCATTCACATTATTCTACGCCGGTTCCATCAAAGGCTGGAGTGAAATCAGCGGCGGCGGCTCCGGATTTTTGAATAAAGAGCTGCGTCATGCCTTTTGCGAGCGCATAATCAACCGCCCTGTTGTACTCACGGGTAGTAACGCGGCGAGCCAGAAAGGGAAATTTTTCCGGCTCAGTCAGGGCGCGATGCATGGGGGTATACTGCCGCATCAGGCTCAGAGTGACCCTGCTTCCGTAAGCGCTGTAAAGATGATCGATCACGCGGCGGGCCTCGTCAATGCTGCCGGGCAAAACCAGGTGGCGAACGATGACCCCTCTTTGCGCAATTCCCTCGGCATTAAGCTGCAACGGGCCGCACTGTCTCCACATTTCCTCGATCGCTTTGGAAGCCACGGAAAAATAATCTGCCGCACCGGAATACTTCTGGCTCAAAGCGCTTGAAACGTATTTCAGATCGGGCAGATATAGATCCACCAGCCCCTCCAGGGAGCAAAGAGTCTCCACTCGCTCGTATCCGTTGGTGTTCCACAGGATCGGAAGATCAAGCCCCTTTTCCTTTGCAAGGCGCAGAGCTTCGATCAGAACTGGCGTATGAGGCGTTGGAGTCACCAGATTAATGTTGTGCGCCCCCTGCGCCTGAAGATTCAGAAAAAGGCTGCAAAGAGCTTTTTCGTCGCAGATTTTTCCCTTTGTGGTTGCACTGATGTCGAAATTCTGGCAAAATACACAGCGGAGATTGCATCCGCTGAAAAATACTGCGCCCGAGCCGCGGCTGCCGCTGATCGGAGGCTCTTCCCAGTGATGCAGCGCAGCGCGCGCTACCTGCGGCAGCGCCAGTGCGCCGCAATAACCCGGCCTGACCTGCCGGTCCACCGGGCAAAAGCGCGGACAGATATCGCATTGTTTTATCTGTTCCATTAAAAAGCGACCCCCTTGTTTCTGTTCAGGCCCATGTATTATACCACAGATCGTCCGGCAAATTGAGAGAACCTTCCTGCGATTTTGATTTTTTGTCTGGAGGCATAAAGACCCATGATTCCCCTGAGTAAAATGCAGATTGACGTAGACACCCATACCCATACGGTTCTGTCCCTGCATGCCTGGTCCACTCTGAAAGAAAACGCAGAGGAAGCCGCCAAGCGCGGCATGAAAAAGATCTGCGTTTCAGAGCACGGGCCGGCTCTGAGCGGTGAGCACACCACCTATACCATTCCCAACGCCCAGGTTTTGCCCGAGAGCTACTGCGGCATTGGACTGGTCAAAAGCGGCGAGTTCGACATCATTTCTGTCGATGGCCGCATCGACATGAGCCATCACTATTTGAAAAAGATGCAGTTTGGCATTGCCAGCCTGCACCAGCCAGCGATTGAAAACGGCGGCGTTGAGATCAATACCCAGTGTTATATCAACGTCCTGAAGGATCCGCTAATCGACATCATTGGCCACCCTGACCGTCCCGCCTATCCATGCGACGCGGAAGCGGTAGTCAAAGCCGCCCGGGATGCAGGAAAGCTGATCGAGATCAACAATCATTCCCTTGACCACTACGGTGACAGCCGCCCTACTGCAGAGTTTGTAAAGCTTTGCAAAAAGCATGATGTACGGGTCTGTGTTTCGAGCGACGCGCATTTTTGCGGACAGGTGGGCGCAGTGCCTGAAGCGCTGGAATTGCTGGAGGAGTTGGAATTCCCCAGAGAGCTGATCCTGAACCTGAAAGTTGAGGATTTTGACGCCTATCTCTTGGAACGCCAGGAACGTATCCGGAGGTTTCTCGCCGCCGGCATAGACGTTTATAAAAACGAGCGGGATGTTCGTCCTCTTTACCGCCACGCAAGGCAGTAAATCCATTCTAAATCTTTTCCGGATCGAACAGGCACATGCTTTTCTTCGCGCTGCACAAACTGAGTTTTGTGCGGCGCTTTTTTGCGCCGCGGTTCAGAAGATCTGGAGAAATGAGGGAATTACTTTGCGAGTACTGCATATCGCTAACACGTATTTTTTTGTGGAGCGTCTGCTTCCCGGCAAGCTTGAAGGGTTGCGAAAGGCGGGCTGGGAAGTACATGCAGCCGCGCCGCTCCCGCCGCAATACCAGAAAGATACTCCCCTTCCCTGCTGGTTCCATCCTCTTCCCATGGCACGAAATATTGCGCCCTTTGAGGATATCCGCACGCTGTTTTCCTGTGTGCGGCTGATCGCGCATGGCAGATATGACCTGATTCATACTCATACTGCCAAAGCGGGATTTCTTGGTCGGCTGGCTGCATGGCTGTGTGAGGTTCCTTGTCTGCACACGGTGCATGGCCTTCCATATTACGAGGGACAGCCCTTTTTTCAACGAAACGGCTATCGCGCGCTAGAATGGCTTGCAGCGCACTGGTGCGCGGGAATCCTTTCTCAGAATCATGAAGATATCGAACGGCTGCGGGCGCTTCACGCTCTCCCTCCGGAACGGCTTTTTTATGAAGGAAATGGACTTGATTTTGAAGAGGTAGCCCAATGGAGCGCAGATCGCGAAGAGGTGCGGCAGGAATTGAAACTGGAAAAAGATGACGTGGCGATCGCATTGCTGGCGCGGCTTGAACCGGTGAAAGACCACAGAACCTTTCTAAAGGCATTTGAAGAAGTGTTTCAAACCTGCCCTCATGCGGTCGCGGTGATAGCGGGGGCCAACTTCGGCCGAAACGGTACCTATGAACGGGAAATTCTGCGGGCCTTTTCCATCAGCCCTGCCAAAGGCAGAATCCGCATGTTGGGATATCGTAAAGACGCCGGGCGGATTCTGGCGGGATGTGATATCCTTGCGCTGACCTCGGAAAAAGAAGGGCTCCCAAGGGTCGTCATGGAAGCGATGGGACTCGGACTCGCCGTAGCGGCGACCGATGTACCCGGAACCCGGGAACTGATTCGTGATGGGATCACAGGCCTGCTGGTTCCTGCGGGAAACTCCCATGCCCTGGCAGATGCTTTTCGCCGCCTGATCTCTTCCCCTATTCTTCGTGTGCGCCTTGGAACAGCGGCGCAGCGCTTTGCCAGGCAGGAGTTGGATGAGCGCCAGGTTATTTCCCGCATTCTGAACGCATATCAATACACAGTAACATAGGCTCTTTCGCGCAGAAAAAAGAAATCTCTGTCCGGCGCAGCGAAAGGAAGTAGCGCCGACTCTGGAAAGGAGGAATGCCATGAAAGGCATTCTGCTTGCCGGTGGCCGCGGGACCCGCCTGTATCCTGTGACGCGGGCAGTCTCCAAACAATTGCTGCCGATTTATGACAAGCCCATGTTCTATTATCCACTGTCCGTCCTAATGGAGGCAGGAATCCGCCAAGTACTGATTATCACCAATCCTGGGGATCAGGCACAATTTCACGATCTGTTGGGAAATGGTTCACAAATGGGAATGGAATTTTTCTATGCCGTGCAGCATTTCCCTTTGGGTATCGCAGACGCCTTGCGGATCGGAGAAAATTTTCTCGACGGCGAGCGATGCGCATTGATTCTTGGGGATAATCTCTTTTTCGGCGGGCCGCTGGAAGGCTCTTTGAAGCAAGCCTCTGCTTTGGAGGAAGCGGTTATTTTTACCGTTCCGGTCAAGCAGCCCGAGCAATTTGGAGTGGCAGAGGTATCACCGGATGGAAGCGTCCTCTCCCTGGAAGAAAAGCCCAAGTATCCCCGCAGCGACCTGGCGGTCCCCGGATTGTATTTTTATCCTCCAGATTGTAGCGCCCAAGCTAGAAATCTGACTCCTTCCTCCCGTGGAGAACTAGAGATCACCGACCTGAACCGGGAATACCTCAGGCAGGGCAGACTGCAGGCGCTTTCGCTTGAAGGGACGACATGGATGGACACCGGCACCTGTGAGGGACTGTTACAGGCGGTCAATCTGGTGGCACAGGAGCAAAAATCTGGCCGGTTCGTCGGATGCATTGAGGAAGTAGCTTTCCGGAAAGGGTACATCAGCAAAGAGCGCTTTCTGTATCTGGCAGAGGAGATGAAAAACAGCGAATATGGCGCTGGCCTGCGCCGGTGTCTGTAGGAGGAAGCAGATGTTTCAGTTTCAGGAAACAGAAATCGACGGCGTACTTCTGATTATTCCACAGCGCTTTGAAGATGAGCGGGGCTGCTTTTATGAGACCTATGTCCAAGAAGCGATGGCGAAAAAGGGAATTGACTTTCCTTTTCTGCAAATGAACCGCTCGGTTTCCCGCAAGGGGGTGCTGAGAGGGCTTCATTATCAGATTCCTCCGCAGGCAAAGCTGGTAAGCGTGGCAAAAGGACGGGTTTTCGATGTGGCGGTAGATCTGAGGCAGGGCTCTCCTACCCGAGGTCATCATGTCCATGCGGTTTTAGATGATCTGGAAGGACATATGCTCTACATTCCGGAAGGATTTGCCCATGGCTTTTTGGTTTTGAGTGAAGAAGCGGTCTTCTCTTATCTTTGCAGCGTCCCGTACTGTCCCGAGGGTAATCGAGGTGTTCGTTGGGACGATCCGGAGCTCGCGATTCCCTGGCCGGAAAAGCCGAAACTTCTTTCCAAAAAAGATGGCGCACTTCCCTTCTTTCAAGAGCTTTGACCGAAAAAAAGCAGCGGAAACCGCTGCTTTTTTGATGAAAGTTTTGATTTTATTTGCCAGAAGGAGATGTAGACTGCGAGAGGATCGCCTTTTCTGTTTCTTCGATCTGGTTCATGTCACCGATGACAACCGTTACATCCATCGTGTCCCCATCCCTCCAGACTTTCAAAAGGACGCTGTCGCCAACCGTCTTGGATTTGACGATCCTTGTCATTTGATTGAAAGATTCCACATCCTGCCCTTCAATGCCAACGATGATATCATCCACCATCAGTCCCGCTGTCTCTGCCGGGCCTCCGATACGTACTGACGTAACCAGCACACCCTTGGGAGCATTCCATTCTTCTGCGTCGGTCTGACTCATTTCGTACGCCATAATGCCAAGCGCGGGGCGGGGAACATAACCGTATTGAATCAGTTGTTCAATAACAGGAAGCGCATCGTTGATGGGAATGGCATAGCCCAGGCCTTCAGCTGTGATGGCGTTGCCATATTCATCATAGCCAGCTACCACAGTTTTCAGGCTGCAGATGCCAATTACGCAGCCCTGCGCGTTAATCAACGCGCCTCCGCTATTGCCGGGATTGATGGCGGCATCCGTCTGGATGTAAACCTGTGTCTTACCATCAGTATTCACCTCACGGTTGACGGCGCTGACGATCCCCTGCGTCACGGTTCCTGAAAGCGTTCCAAGAGGATTTCCAATGGCAACGGCCATTTCGCCCACGCGGACGGCGGAAGAATCGCCCAGAGCCGCAGGAGTCAGACCGGTGACATCAGCTTTCAGGACAGCCAGATCCACCGATGCATCGGTGCCCACCACTTCAGCAGGAATGTCTTTGCCATCGACGGTGATATAGATCATGTCGGCATCGACAATGATATGGTTGTTGGTAGCGATATATCCGTCAGCAGTCAGAACAATGCCAGAGCCGGAAGAGGAGGCCTCTTCCAGATAACGCTCGGTTGTAGAACTGTAAACATAAACTTTTGTATCCACGCCTACGACGGAGGGACCGACTTTTTCGCTGATTTCCACAATAGGATTTGCAGGATCAATTTCCGGCAGAGTCTCACTGCCCAACTGCGGGAGCGGAATCTCTTCCCGGTGGGGTGTGGGCGTTGGGAGCGCTGTTTCCGCCGTGGTTCCGGAAGCCTCTCCATCTTCCGGAAGAGGCGTAACCGTCGGACCAATGCTCTCGGACGCCGAGGAATCGGGCGCACGCAAATAACTGGAAGCCAATGCGGGCAGTACCAGACAGGCTGTCAGCGCACCGAGGATAAAGCAGATCAGAGCAGTAGACAGCAGGCTGCCCCAGCCAAAACGCTTGCTTTTGCGTGGGGGATCAGGCATCTGTCCATAGGAATAGCTTCCCAAAAAATCCATTTGATTGTTGTCCTGCACGAAAAGACCTCCTAAAATTCATCGGATCTCCCAAGATCCTAAATCAGCTGCCAGATGGGGGCGAAGGTTCCCGAACCGCTTTTTTTGCTGCGGGCGGCAGAGTCAAGCAAAAATTGGTTCCCTTGCCGACCGTACTGGTGACGCGGATCTCGCCCCCGTGCTGTTCGACGATTTTTTTGACGATGGAAAGCCCCAGCCCGGTTCCGCTGTCGTTACGGGGTGTATGAGCCTTTTCCACTTTGTAAAACCGTGTCCAAATTTGATCGAGATCCTCTTCCGGAATTCCGCATCCACTATCTTTAACGGCAATGTATACCTTCTTGTTTCCGGTGTAGGTCCAAAGGGAAATAGTACCGTAGTTTGGGGTAAATTTGATTGCGTTGTCAATGAGGTTCCGGATGACCTGCGCGATACGATCCGGATCAGCATAGACAAAGCAGCGTTCTTCGCGAAAAAGCACTTCGATATTCAGCTCTTTTTCGTTGATACGGCCTTCAAAGGTCAGAAGCGTCTTTCCCATCAGTTCATTGATATCGAAATCCCTACGGGAGAGCGGAAAGTTTCCTGATTCTATTTTAGACAAGTCCAGAAGATTTGTCACGAGGTTACTCAGACGTTTCGTTTCATCAAGGACAATCGTCAGATATTCCGTCTGCTCACCAGGCGGCACAGAGCCGTCAAGAATAGCCTCCAGAAATCCGCGCATTGCTGCAAGAGGAGCTTTCATTTCATGGGAAGCGTTGGCGACAAAACTTTTTCGCATGTCATCAAGGCTCTTGAGCTCCTTAGCCATGGTGTTAAAGCTGGCAGCCAATTGCCCGATCTCATCCTGACTTTTGACTGGAACGCGGGAGGAAAAATCACCTTTAGCATAGCTTTGCGCTACGATGTTCATCTGTTCGAGGGGCTTGGTAAACATCCTTGCTGTCACCAGAACCATTCCCATCGCAAGCATGACTGCCATCAGAGCAGAAGTAAAGACATTTTCATAGATGGCCGTAATGGACTGTTGGATATCATCCATCTTAGTGTGGATATAAATAGCGCCTTGTATCATATCTTTGACCACCAGAGGACGCCCCACCGTCATGACGGGGACGCCGAAGGCGTCGCCAAAAAAGCCGGTGGTTTTGATGATACGGCCCTGACGAACCACGTCTTCCATGCTGTCTTCCAGATTGAATTCGGAGTTTTCATCCCACTCCGTCTCACGTTCCGGGTCGTTGATGCGTAGCATGCCCTGCGAATCAACCACCCAAATATAGGCGTTGTATTTGCGGGCAATGACCTGCAATTCGTTGATGGCGACAGCACGCTGCGCGCGATTATAATATTTTTCGCCGATAATAGTATTAATTTCTTCCGCTTCGCGTACCATGGAGTCTACCCGTTCCTGATAATACTGTTTGCGGAATTTATCGCCCACCCATATGCCCAGCAGCAGCATTGACGCAAGGACGATGACAAGGTAAGTCCACAGCATGCGCGAGTAGACAGTTTTGAACATTGTCAGCGAACCTCAAACCGATACCCCACTGCCCAGACGGTCTTGATCGACCAGTTCACGTCCGGCACGTTGAGCTTTTCACGGATGCGTTTAATGTGTACGTCCACCGTACGGGAATCTCCGAAATAATCAAATCCCCAAACCTGCTCCAACAGTTCCTGCCGGGTAAAGACTTTGTTGGAATGACTCGCCAGGAAATAGAGCAGCTCGATTTCCTTCGGCGGCATCTCCAGCTCCTTGCCGTCACAGACGACCGTATAGTTGGAAAGGTCCACCTCCAGACGGTCAAAAGAAACTTTCTGCGCGTCCTCGCTGTTTTTGTTCATGCGACGGATAACCGCTTTAACCCGGGCGACCAGCTCTTTCGGATCAAAGGGCTTGACCAGATAGTCGTCTGCTCCCAGCTCAAGGCCCAGTACTTTGTCAAAAACTTCACCCTTGGCGGTAAGCATGATGATCGGAGTGTCATTGTCCTTCCGAATCTCCTTGCAGATGGTCCAGCCATCCATTCCCGGCAGCATGATATCCAAAAGCACCAGAGAAGGGGCCAGCTCGCGGAAGCGTTCCAGACCTTCCGCGCCGTCGTTTGCGATCTTCACCTCGTATCCTTCCTTTTCCAGATACAGGCTGACAATCCGGCAAATGTTCCTGTCGTCGTCGATCATCAGGATGGTGTGGTTATCTTTCATGAAAATCCTCCTCTGTCATAACTGCGATGCCGCAGCGTTTCAAAAGGGCGGCCGTTACGCCGTCGCCAGGCCGGAGTGCGTGGGAAAAAGTGCCGTCATAGACCGCGCCGCAACCGCAGGAAGGACTGCGTGCCTTCAGGATAGCCGTGTCGACGGAAAACCTCCAGCAGGCTTCCAGCGCCTCCCCGGCACCCCTGCGGTAGGCGTCTGTTACATCAGTCCCCTCCTTCGTCAGGACGCAGGCACTCCCTTCAAGTACCTCTTTCCCCGCTCCGCCGCAAATCTCCGCCGGAGAACGGGGCGTACAGAGTCCGCCCATCTGTTCCGGGCAGAAAGGAATGGCCTTTCCACAGCGCACCAGTTCCTCAATGACGGGATACCGCCTAAGGCACTTTCCATCATACCGGCAGGGAAAGCCGGCCAGACAGGCGCTCACCAGTTTCATGGCTGGCCCTCCTTTTCATGGTGATCTGATCCTTTTTCGTTATTTGAGCGTCACGACAGTAACGCCGGATTCCCCTTCGCCATAACGGCCGAGACGCAGGTCTTTGACGTGCTTATGGCGCTTGAGGTAAGATTGCAGGCCGGCCCGCAATGCGCCGGTCCCCTTGCCGTGGATGACGGAGACCTCATGGATGCCGCTCAAAGAAGCATTATCAATGTATTTGTCCACCTCAAGGATCGCTTCATCAACGGTCATTCCGCGCACGTCGATCTCAAGCGACGCGGTGCCCTCACCCTTTTGCACTGACGCCGTCGCCGTATAGACCGGCTTTTTTTCTTCAACCAGGCGCACGTCCTTCAGGTGGACGGACAGCTTCATGATGCCGGCCTGAACGTAGATCTCGCCCTTGGAATCGGGCAAGGAAAGAACAGTCGCGTCGTTGTCAATGGAAAGAACGTGCACCCTCTGACCAATCTCCACCTTTTTGGGGGCAGGAAGATCCGCCTTGCTGCTTTTGGGAATTTTGAGAGTTTCACCCATAGCGGCTTCGCTCTTTCGAAGCTCATCACGGGCCTTCTGAATGGAGCGGCTGCAGGCCGCTTCGTCGGCGGAATCCTTCACGGCTTTGAGCTCAGCAATGATGCGGTCAGCGTCCGCACGGGCGCGCGCCATAGTCTGACGCGCTTCTTCTTTCGCCTTTTTCAGCAGCTTATCCCGCTGCTCGTTGAGCTTTTTTCTCTCTTTTTCCGCTTCATCCCGGAGACGATAGAGCTCTGCGCGGGCGGCTTCCGCCTGACGGCGTTCCTCCTCCGCAATGCGCCGCTGACTTTCGGCGTTGGAGATCGCATCTTCAAAGCTGACGTTTTTGCCGTCCAGATATTTTTGCGCCTCGGCGATCAACCGGTCCGGAAGGCCCAGCCGGCGGGAGATTTCAAAGGCGTTGCTCTTGCCCGGGATGCCGATAAAGAGCCGGTAGGTGGGTCTGAGCGTTCTGATGTCAAACTCCATGGAAGCGTTTTCCATCCCCTCGCGGGTCAGGGCAAACGCCTTCAGCTCGCTGTAATGGGTGGTGGCAAGCGTCACGGTGCGGCGGCCATGGAGTTCTTCGAGGATGGACATCGCCAGCGCTGCGCCTTCCACAGGATCCGTGCCGGAGCCCAGCTCATCGACAAGCACCAGGCTTTCCTCATCCGCCTGCTCCAGGATAGAGACGATATTTTTCATGTGGGAAGAAAACGTGGAAAGGGACTGCGCGATGCTCTGCTCGTCTCCAATGTCCGCAAAGACCTCCCGGAACACGCTCATCTCCGTTCCCTCCACAGCCGGAAGGAACATGCCGCTTTGGGTCATGAGGGTAAAAAGGCCTACGGTTTTAAGCGTAACGGTTTTGCCGCCGGTGTTGGGGCCGGTAATGATGAGCGTCTTAAAATCGCGACCGAGCCAGATGTCGATGGGCACCACTACATCCCGCCCAATTAGGGGATGACGTCCGGCAAGGATACGCAAAAAGCCGTCTTTGTTGAGCCTGGGACGTACGGCATTCATGGAGCGTGCCAGTTGTGCCCGGGCAAAAATCACGTCGAGCTCCGCCAGCGTCAGAAGGGTTTCGACCATCCGGGCCGATTCCGGGACGACCATGGCGGTCAGTTGGGAAAGGATTCGCTGGATCTCTTCCTGTTCCTCAGACTGGAGCTTTTTCAGCTCGTTGCCGATTTCTACCACAGCCATAGGCTCGATAAAAAGCGTCGCGCCGGAGCCGGATTGATCGTGCAGCAGACCGGGCACCATGGAGCGGTATTCCTGCTTGACCGGCACGACGTAGCGTCCGTTCCGCATGGTAACGATAGCTTCCTGCAAACAGTTTTTATAGGCAGAGGAGTGGAGAAGACTGTTGAGCTTGTCTCTCACCCGATCGCCGCAGGAGCGAATCTGGCGGCGCAGGGCGTTGAGCCTGGGAGAAGCGGTGTCGGCGATCTCATCTTCCGCAAGGATACAGCGAAAAATTTCCTCCTCCACTGCCCGGCAGACGTGCAGGCTTTCCGCCATGGCGCAGACGCTGCCCCTCTCGCTCTCCTCATCTTCCGGACGGAGCGCGTTTTTGCAAAAACGGGCGGCCCGCATGGCGCGAGCGATGTCAAGCAGCTCTTTGCTGCTCAAGGCATAGGTAGCGCCGGATTTTTTCAGCGCGGGACGCACATCGGGAAATTGATCCACCGGCGTATGCCCAAGGCGAAACAACTGCGTTTCGGCCTCGGCGGTCTCGTCAAGGAGCCGGCTGACCGTCTCGTATTCCGCGGCGGGCTGTACATTCTGTGCAAGGGCCTTGCCCATTTCGGAAACAGCATGCTCGCAGAGCTGTTCACGCACCTTGTCAAATTCCAAAATGCGTGCGATTCGTTCGTTCATGAAAGGATTCCTCGTTTTTTGTGTTTAGAAGTCAGACGCTTTAAACGCCGCGCAGAAAGTGCCCCGCAGTGGATTCGGAAAGCGGTTTGAATTCCTTTCCGGAAAGCGCAGAGCAAAACTGCGCCGTGCGCGCCCTGACTTCGGAAGAGGTCTCCAGCGCAAAAAGCATCCGCCAGCGGGCCGTTCCCGCGGCGCGCAGCTTTTCGTAGACCCGCAGGCCGTCAAGCGGCAGGGAATTCAATATCTGTACGTCGCACCGGCCCTTTTGAAGCGTCAGCGGAAGCAGCGTGAACTCATATCCCCGCCGGTCGATCAGCGGCTTTCCCTCAAAACAGTCCTTTGCGCAGCCGTTTCCCATGCGGCGCGTGGGGCAATGCAGCAAATGCATCATGGGAATACGGCCGTAAATGATGATTTCAGCGGGTATCTGGCTTATTATATCACGAATCTGCGGCAGTGTTAACTCCGGCGAAAGCGTTACGGAACACAGTCCCATATCCAAATGTGCCTTGGCGCAAAAACGATTGGCGATATTGAGGGGATAATCTCCTGCCACCCTGGGAAATACTTCCCGAAGTAACGCGATCTGTCCTATATTAGACGCCACAGCACCGGAAAATGTGCCCGTTTTCAGCATGGAAACAGCCTGCCGCAGCTCTTTTTCCATCAAAACGGGCGGGAGAACCGGCCATACTTCGACGCCTTCTTTGCAAAGATCCGAAAATGCCGCAAGGTTTTTTTCGTTCCACAGGCGGGGCTGACAATAAATGACCTTTGCGCCGGCTTCGAGCGCCGCCCGCGCCTGGTCGACCGCAGCAGTCTGAGCGATCAGCGTCACGTCCTTAAAAGGAACAGAGAGAGCACAGCCGTCGCCGAAGGAAAAAGCATGATCTTCCCGGCGATAGCTCAAAATCAGTTTTTCTTCCAAAGCAGAAGCAGCCCTGCGCCGGAGCTCATTGAGCTGGCTGGCCGGGATAAAAGGCGCGGCTCCCTGGCCCAAAGAGATCTCGCATCGTTCCAGGGAAAATGGGGTGTCTCCCAGCTTGGCAAGAGAAACGCGGAGCTTTTCTTCTGTGGAGGGCGCCCGGGATGCAGGCTCCACAATGCTTCCCTCCGCCTGCGCGGAAAAAGCGCCATGGCTGAGACGAAGAAGCAGCGGTTTCCCCGCTTCGGCGCGCAGAACAGCGCTTACCGGCAGACTCCGGTGGCCGGTACGAACCTGCTCCCGAAGACCTGCCAGCTGCAATGCATCTGCCGTGCGGAACACCGTTCTTCCCTCCGCCCTTTCAAGACCCGGCAGCCGTACAGAGGTGTGTGCAGGAATATCCCTGGAAAGGCGCAGCGTTTCGTCCTGATCGCCATTTTTAAGGCGAAAAGCCAGTTCATCGCCGGAAGAAAGCGCTTTTTCCGCATAGAGCCTTCCCTTCTGCGCTTTGCCCACCGGCAGCCCCCAATGGCCGGGACGTTCTTCGGCGACGAGACCATCGCGGCCATAATAATATCCCTGCGAGAAGCCGCCGCGGTGAAACACTTGCATCAGCTTTCTGCGCTCTGCTTCAAAATCGGAAATCTCCCCGTCAAGAGCGCGGCGGTAGGCGCTTGTGACAGCGGCGACATATTCAGGACGTTTCATCCGTCCCTCGATCTTCAGGCTGAAGATCCCGGCATCCGTCAGATCCCGCACATATTCGAGCATACACAGATCCTTCATGGAAAGAAGGTATCCTTCTTTCCCGTCTTTTTCGTATTTCATGCGGCAGGGCTGCGCGCAGGCGCCCCGGTTTCCGCTGCGGCAGCCAACAAAGCTGGAAAACAGACACTGCCCGGAGACGCTGACGCACATCGCGCCATGCACAAATGCCTCCAGTTCCAGAGGAACCTGCTTTCGAATCGCTCGAATCTCTTCGAGCGAAACCTCTCTGGCAAGAACTACCCGGCTCATCCCCAATTTCTGACAGGCGCGCACTCCTTCGGCATTGTGAATCGTCATTTGAGTGCTTGCGTGCAAAGGCAGGTCGGGGTACTCCCGCCGGAGCAGTGCGATCAGCCCTGTGTCCTGCACGATCAGCGCATCGGCACCAAGAAGACGCAGATGCCGCGCAGTCTCCATGGCAGGCTCCATTTCCTTGTCAAGAAGGAGAGTGTTCATGGTAATGTTGACCAGCACACCACGGCTGTGGCAGTAATCAATCGCTTTTTCAATTGCTTCGCCAGTAAAATTTGCGGCAGAAGCACGGGCATTGAAGCTGCCTGTGCCAAAATAAACGGCATCCGCGCCGCTCTGCACCGCAGCCACCATGCTATCCCAGCTGCCTGCCGGAGCGAGCAGTTCCGCTTTGCGCTGTGTCATAAAGTTCCTCCCGACTCATTCGTCTTTGCTTTTCCGATCCGTTTTGTGCGGAAAAAGACCTGCTTTTTTACAGTATACCGCGAAAGGGCAAAACAAGACAAGAGCACAGGAAAATCCCGTGCTCTCGTCTCTTTTCCCACGCAGGCCCCCGGTGAAAACCCGAGCCACTCTGATACGGCTTTTCTTTGCAATGGCTCTGTGTTTGACGTCTGTTGTTACGCTTTTTCTGTTGCGGGAAGCTTGGGAAGCAACTCCTCTTTGGCAGCCTGCGCTTCGCCTCGTTGCTGCTCTTCAAGAATCTGTGCCAAACGGCTGTGCATTCCGCTCTGCTCATCCTGGAGTCGCAGCAATTCATCCGCCATATTGACCGCAGCGAGCACAGCGGCATCCATTGTGCTCAGCGCCGGAAGAGCGGCAATGATCTCCTGGATTTTTTTATCGACATAAGCGCCAACACGGTAAAGAGACTCTTCCGGCACAGCGCCTGTAAGGGTATAGTTTTTTTGGCCGATCTGAATTCGCACTCTGTTCTTTTCCATCCCAAAATCACCCTCGATTTTGTATTTTATTTGAAATATTATACCACATCTCGTTGTTACACACAAGAAAAAACTAATTTCTTTTGGGATTTTTGTCAAAAAAATGCAAAATACAGGGCGGGGATATACTCCCCGCCCTGCCGGACTCACTGGCGCAGCGCCGCGCCGTATTCCTTTTCCATTGCAGAAAGAATTTTTTCCATCGCCCTGAGGATCTCCTCATCGGTGAGCGTGCGGTCTTCCGCGCGGAAGCGGAGTGCATAGGCAAGGCTCTTTTTGCCGGCGTCAATATGGCTGCCGGCATACACGTCGAACAGCTCCACACTCTCGATCAGCCTTCCGCCTGCCTTTTTGATGGAGGAAGCCACATCGCCAGACTGGATTGTTTCGTCCAGAACCAGCGCGATGTCTCTCTCCACCGCGGGGAAGCGGGGCAGCGCCCTGTATTTCTTTTCCGTGACCCGGCCCGCCAGCAGCGCGTCCAGCTCGATCTCCGCAAGGTACACGCGGCCGGAGATCTCAAAGGCCTCCGCCACGTCAGGATGGATCTCGCCGAACTGACCGACGGTCTTTCCGCCGACATTCAGGAGGCATTTGCGGCCGGGGTGATAATACACCTCTCCGCCCGCCGTGAAGGAGACGTTTTGAATATCCAGCCCGTCGCACAGAAGCTCCACCACGCCCTTCATCGTGTAAAAATCTTCCTTTTCACCGTAAAGAGCGATGCAGACGCACTGCTTTTCTTCGGGGATTACGCCCTTTTCCTGTACGGGAAAATGGAGGTTTGTGATCTCAAAAAGACGCAGCTCTTTTTCCTTACGGTTGAGATTGAGAGCCACCACAGGCAGCATGCTTACGGCCTGCGTGGTGCGCAGAAGGCTGTTGTCCTCGCCGAAGGGATTGATGATCGCAACGCTGCTGCGAAGCGGCGAGTCGGCCGGCAGCCCCAGTTTATCATAAGCAGCAGGGCCGGTGAAGGAATAGGTGACGCACTCGCTGGCGCCTACGCCGGTGAGGAGATTCCGCAGAGTATCGACTGCCTGCTGGCGGGGCGTGAGACGGCCGCGAACCAGATCGCCCCGCATGAGCGTGAGAGGGATCTCGTCGTAGCCGCGAATGCGGGCCACTTCCTCGGAAATATCCGCTTCGCCCTCGATGTCGTCGCGGAAATGAGGAATTTCGATTTTGAGAAGTCCCTCTTCCAGCGTCGTGGGGATGCACAGGCGGTTCAGGATATCGGTCATCTCTTCGGCGGGCACATCCAGTGCCACCAGCGCGTTGACGCGGTCAGGACGGGCGGTGATGGTACGGCGGGTCAGATCCCCCTTGCACACGTCGATGACGCCCTTGTCCACAACGCCGGCTCCCAGCTTTTCCACCAGCTGGCACGCGCGTTCGAGCGCCCGTTCGGTGCCCTCGATGTCGATACCCTTGACAAAACGCTGGGAAGCCTCGCTCATCATGCCCATGGCCTTGGAGGAATGGCGAATATTGAAACCGTTGAACTTGGCGGATTCAAAGAGGACCGTCCTGGTTTCGGGAGTAATTTCAGAGTTTTCGCCGCCCATGATGCCGGCAATGCCCACAGGGCCCTCAGGGTCACAGATCAGCAGCGTGTCGGCCGGAAGTTCCCGCTCTTTGCCGTCGAGCGTGGTGAGCTTTTCTCCCTCCCGGACGCGGCGCACGACGATGTGCTCGCCCCTGATGCAGGAAAGATCAAAGGCATGCATGGGCTGCCCCATTTCCAGCATGACGTAATTGGTGATGTCAACGATATTGTTGATGGCGCGCATGCCGGCGGCGCGAAGGGAATCCCGCATCCATTTGGGCGAAGGCTCAATCACGATATTTTTGACCGTGCGGGCCATATAGCGGGGGCACAGATCGCCATCCAGCACGTCCACCTTGACAAAATCGCGGATGTCAGCGGTCCCCTCTTCCCGAACGGAGATCTCCGGCAGAGTCAGCGGACGCTTAAGGGCGCAGGCCACTTCCCGGGCGACACCGATCACCGACTGAAGGTCAGGACGGTTGGGCGTGGGTTCGGCTTCGATCACAGCGTCATCAAGGCCGAGGACCGTATGGATGTCGGTGCCAACAGGGTATTCATCCGTCAGGATGAGGATGCCGTGCACCTCTGCGCCGGGCCAGTCCTCCTCCTTCAGATTCAGTTCCGCGCCGGAACAGAGCATGCCGTTGGACTCCACACCACGGAGCTTGCCCTTCTTGATCTTGACGCCGCCGGGCAGCAAAGAGCCGTGCAGTGCAACGGGGACGTAATCCCCTTCGCTGACGTTATCGGCGCCGGTAACAATCTGGAGATCCTGCTCTTCGCCCACGTTCAGCTGACAAACGATGAGCTTGTCAGCATCGGGGTGGCGCTCAATCTTTTCGATGCGGCCCACGACGACTCGTTCGATGTCCTCTCCCTGATGCTCGACAGAGGCGATCTCCAGCCCGCGGGCAGTGAGCATCTGCTGAAGCTGTTCGGAAGTTACGTCAGAAATATCTACATAGCGGCCAAGCCACTTCATTGGTACACGCATGGTATGATTCCTCCTTCATCAGAACTGCCTGAGAAAACGCAGGTCGTTTTCGTAGAGCAAGCGGATATCCGAAATTCCGAATTTGGCGTTGCAGACGCGGTCGATACCAATGCCGAAGGCAAAGCCGGAATAGACCTCCGGATCGATGCCGCACATGCGAAGAACGTTCGGATGCACCATGCCGCTGCCGAGGATCTCGATCCATCCGGTTCCCTTGCAGACGCGGCAGCCCTTGCCGCCGCAGACCTGGCAGGTCAGATCCACTTCGGCGCTCGGCTCAGTGAAGGGAAAATAGCTCGGACGGAGGCGGATATTCACTTGCGGACCATAAAGCTCTTTGGCAAAAACGTCAAGGACGCCGCGAAGATCCGCCATGGTGATGCCCTTGTCCACGACAAGGCCCTCCATCTGGTTGAAAATGGGAGAATGGGTCGCGTCCACGTCGTCGGAGCGGTAAACCCGGCCCGGGCAGATGATGCGGATCGGGGGCTTCTGTTCGAGCATGGTGCGGACCTGTGCCGCAGAAGTCTGCGTGCGCAGGACGATGTTGTCTTCCACATAGAAGGTGTCCTGCATATCGCGGGCGGGATGATCGGCCGGGATATTGAGCATTTCAAAGTTGTACTTGTCATACTCCACTTCCGGGCTTTCCTTCACTTCAAACCCCATGCCGATGAAAATATCGCGCATTTCATAGTAGGTCTGCGTCAAGGGATGCAGATGGCCGTGGGCGCACTTTTTGCCGGGCACGGTCACATCGATGCACTCAGCGGCAAGCCTGGCCCTTTTTTCGGCATCGCGGCGTTCGGCCGCCTTTTTTTCGATGGCTTCTTCAATACGCACGCGAGCTTCGTTGACCATCTGGCCTACCTTTGGGCGCTCCTCTGCGGGCAGGCTGCCCATGGAACGCAAAAGGCCCGTCAGCTCACCCTTTTTGCCCAGAACGCGCACTTTCAGATCGTTGAGCATACCGCTGTCTTTGGATTCTTCGATCGCTGCGAGAGACTGTTCGACGATCGCTTTGAGCTTATCATGGATCTCCATCTGGATTCTCCTTTCGGAATTGTATCAATTTAAGCTTTTGACCGATATGGATCAGCATAAAAAACGCCCCCGTCCACAGGACGAGAGCGCATTCGCTTCGTGGTACCACCCGCATTCGCCGCACGCAGACGGCCTTTGCCCCGCTTTATCGGGCGGACCCGGATTCCCTACACAGCGCAGGCTGCTATCAGCTTCTTGCTTCTGCTCTGCCGCCTTCAGGTCTCACGCTCGGGAGGGAACTTCCGTCGGGGCCGGCGTGGGATGGCTTCCAACCTGGGCCTTCCCTCTCTGGACACCGCACATACCGCGTACTTTTCTCCGTCAAAGCGTATCTTTCGATTTCAGAACGCATTCAGTATATCACATCAAAGAAAGCTTTTGCAAGGGCGAAGAAAGAAGCCTCCAGGACTCTGAAACTTAAATATTATAAATTCCCAATAATATTAAAAAACACTTGCGTTTTATTTGACAAACAGATATACTGATAACAGTTTGATAAAACTCAAACGGATCGTTTGCTTTTTGCATCCCGCACGATCAAAACTTTTATTGGGAGGATTTTTACATGGCACGCATCATCGGCAGCCCCAGCAGGTACATCCAGGGAAAAGGCACCCTTAAGGAACTGAACAAATACACCGAAAAACTGGGCAAGAAACTGCTCGTTATCGTAAGTGCTTCCGGCAAAAAGCGCGTCAGCGCGGCTGTGGAAGCCAGCATTGCCGGCACGGATACTTCCGTTACCTGGGAAATCTTCAACGGCGAATGCTCCCGCAACGAGATCAATCGCATCCTGAAGGCCTATCAGGAAATCGGCGGTGAAGTGGTCGTCGGTATCGGCGGCGGCAAGATTCTCGATACCGCCAAGGCCGTTGCCTTCTACGCCAAGACCCCCGTTGTCATTGTTCCTACCGCCGCTTCTACGGACGCCCCTTGCAGCGCTCTGTCCGTGGTCTATACTGATGAAGGCCAGTTTGAAGAATATCTCTGGCTGCCTGCCAACCCCGATATCGTCCTGATGGATACGGATATCGTTGCGGCTGCTCCCGTACGCCTGCTGGTCTCCGGCATGGGCGATGCTCTTGCGACCTATTTTGAGGCCCGCGCCTGCCAGCGTTCCAATGCCACCAGCTGCATGGGCGGTTCTGTCTCCATGACGGCGATCACCCTTGCCCGTCTGTGCTACGACACGCTGATCGCCGACGGTCTCAAGGCCAAGATTGCTGTTGAGCAGAAGGCCTGCACGGCTGCGGTGGACAATATCATCGAAGCCAACACCTTCCTCAGCGGCATCGGCTTTGAAAGCGGCGGTATTGCTGCGGCTCATGCCATCCACAACGGTCTGACCTGCATCGAAGAGACCCATCACATGTATCATGGCGAGAAGGTTTCCTTCGGCGTGATCACTCAGCTGGTTCTCGAAAATGTTCCTACGGAAGAGCTTGAAGAAGTCGTTGCCTTCTGCATGGATGTCGGTCTGCCCATCACCCTGGAAGACCTGGGAATCAAGCAGATCGTTCCCGAGCAGATCATGGAAGTGGCCAAGCTGGCCTGCGCCGAGGGCGACACCCTCCACAACATGCCCTTCCCCGTGACTCCCGAGTTGGTTTATGACGCCATTCTGGCTGCTGACGCTCTGGGCCATTACTATAAGGACTAAGGCTCAAGCCTTACCATCAGCACACCGAACAGAAAAGGAACAGGGAAACGAATTCCCTGTTCCTTTTTTATATACAAAAAAGAACCACCGGGATGACCGGCAGTTCTTTTCAAACTGTTTTACTTGTTGAGGTAAACCTTTTTGAGCGTATCCATCAGCATGGAAACGGAGAGCTGAGTGACGCCCGGGAACACGCCGCCGACGTGAGGCAGCATGGCAATGTCTTCGTACTCCATGAGGGGGCTCTTGGGATCAAAGGGCTCGTCCCAGTAAACGTCGAAGCCAGCGGCCACGATCTTGCCGGCCCGAAGCTGCTCCATGAAGGCCTCTTCATCTACCAGACCGGCGCGGGCAGTGTTGATGAACATCACTTCGTCCTTGATGAGGGACATCTCGTGCTTGCCGATGATATTCTTGGTCTCTTCGGTGTAGCGGGCATGGACGGTGATGATATCGCTGGTGGACATCAGGGTATCGAGATCGACGCGCTGCACTCCCATCTTTTCAAAGGCTTCATCGGGGGTGAAGGGATCGTAAGCAATGACCTTGGTGCCAAAACCCTGCAAACGCCTGGCGACCTTCTGGCCAATAGCGCCGAAACCGACGATACCGGCAGTAAGCAGACGCATGGGACGGTTGATTCGATGCTCATAGCGCTTGGTCTCCCGGAGCCATTCGCCATTATGGAGCCTCAGGTCCAGACCGATGACTGCCTTGTTGGCGTTGAGGATCAGCGCCAGGGTCAGGTCGGCAACGGAATCGCCCAGACGGCCGGGACAGTTGCGCATAATGATACCCTTTTCCTTGGCGTATTCAAGGTCAAGATTCTCCGTGCCAGAGCGCATGGAGCCGACAAACTTGAGGTTAGGCGCAGCATCCATCATCTGACGGGTGACGGGAGACCACTGCACAATGAGGATCTCAACGTCAGCCAGCTTATCGAGCAGATCCTGATCGCGGACGACGCCGCCGATACCGTGCTTTTCCCATTCGCCGATGACTGCCATGGGTTCCGGCACACCGTTGAGGAGAGGATCGGCATAGTAGCTGATTTCGAATTCATCTTCGGGCATAGTCTCGCGGAGCATTTCCTGAAGTTCAGGATCGTTCTTGATGTAATCCACTGGGAAAAAGTCAGCCAGAATCAAAACTTTACGCATGTGGTACCTCCTAAAAGCCATTTGAATAGAATATCACAATCTAGCACAAAAAAAGTATACTCTACTTGAACAAAAATAGCAATACCATTCGATACGAATCGAGACGATTTCTTTGTGTGTCCTCCTGGAAAAACGTTCTGATAAGCTTTATTCTTCCATTCTCCGGGAGAGCTCGTAAAGCAGAATTCCAGCGCAGACAGCAGCGTTGAGGGACTCCGCCCTGCCCTTCATCGGCAGACGGTAAAGAAGCGTCGCCTCCTGCGAAACAGCATCAGAAAGGCCCCTGCCTTCGCTGCCGATCAAAAGAGCGGCTTTTTCTCCTATCTGCTCAGGCAAAACCGATTCTCCCCGCAGATGTCCAGCCAGCAGCAAATAGCCCGCTTCTTTCATCTGACGCAGGCACTGGAGCAGATCATCTGTTTCGACGATGGGCAGATGAAAGGTAGAACCCATGGCGGAACGGATGGCTTTGGGCGACCATGGATCGGCACATCCGGGGCCGAGCAGAACGCCGGCTGCGCCCATGGCGTCAGCGCTGCGAAGAATGGTTCCAAGATTGCCGGGGTCCTGGACGCCATCGAGCACCGTCCAAAGTCCTTTTCCCCATTTTTCCGGAGCCTGCGGTGCTGAATCAAGCGGAATTTCGAAAGCAGCAGCCGCTTTTTGAGGGGTACGGGCATCAGAAACCGATTCAAGAACGTTCCGGCTGACTGAGAAAAATTCTGCTCCCTGCCCGGCAAACGGCGCAAACAGTGCAGCTTTTTCCGCCAGATAATCCTCTTGTGCAAAGAGAATGCGCAGCTTCATTCCGGAAGCGACTGCCTCCTCAATAATCTTGGGTCCCTCGGCAAGAAAAAGCCCCTCTTCCAGCCTGCCCTTGCGGGAAGAAAGCGCTTTCATGCGCTTAACCCTGGGGTTTTGTGTGCTGGTGACCATTTCCAACAGCCCGGCACCTCCTATCGAATCATATTTCCTCTTGATAAAACAAAGCGGCTCCCCACCGGGAACCGCTTGTTTTGCGCGCAGCTCAGGCAATCGCGGCCTTGGCGACGTTGGCCAGCTCGGCGAAAGCGGCAGCGTCATTGACAGCCAGATCAGCCAGCACCTTCCGGTCTACGGCCACGCCAGCCTTCTTCAGACCGTCGATCATGCGGCTGTAGGAAATGCCGTTGATGCGGGCGGCTGCGTTGATGCGGGTGATCCACAGCTTGCGGAAATCGCGCTTCTTCAGGCGGCGGCCGATGTAAGCGTACTTGAGGGACTTCATGACAGCTTCATTCGCTGCACGATACTGCTTGCTCTTAGCGCCGAAGTAACCCTTGGACAGCTTGAAAATCTTCCTGCGCTTCTTAACGGCGGTTACGCCTCTCTTAATCCTAGCCAAAGTACTGAACCTCCTCGATTACTTGTAGGGGATGAGCTTTTTAATGTTCTTCGCTTCGCACTCGGCGATGTAAGCGGTTTTGCGCAGGTTGCGGGTGCGCTTGGTGGTCTTCTTGGTGAGGATGTGGCTCTTATAGGCCTGTCCCCTCTTGATCTTGCCGGATTTCGTCACAGAGAACCTTTTTGCTGCGCCCCTGTGGGTCTTAACCTTAGGCATTGTGTATTCCTCCTAATTCTTGGGTTTGGATTCGGGTTTTGCGGAAAGGAACATCGTCATGTTTCGACCTTCCAGCTTGGGCTGTTTGTCGATCACGCAGACGTCCTTCAGCATCTCGTAGAATTGCTTCATCACATCGCGACCGATTTCGCTGTGCGTTGCCTGACGTCCACGGAAACGAATCGCGACTTTAACCTTGTCGCCGTCTCCCAGAAAGCGCGTGGCAGCCTTGGCCTTGACCTCCAGATCGTGCTGATCGATCGTGGCGGAAAGGCGAACTTCCTTGATCTCGATGACCTTTTGGTTCTTGCGAGCCTCTTTTTCCCGCTTGGCCAGCTCGAAGCGATACTTGCCGTAATCCATGATCTTGCACACAGGCGGCTTTGCCTGAGGGGCGATCTTTACAAGGTCCAGATTGCGTTCATCCGCCAGCTGCTGGGCAGCCGCAGCGGACATCAAACCGAGCTGCTCGCCCTTTTCATCGATCACTCGAACTTCTCTGTCGCGGATCTCCTCATTGATCATCAAATCGTTTACGCTAATTGGGACACACCTCCGATTCCAAATGTCAGAAAGTTGATTCTGCTCAAACCGCTAAAAAAGAGCGGGCACAGAAGCCCGCTCTTGGAGATACAGCATTGATCCAACTGTATAGATCCCACCGGAAAATTCCCGGACCGTACCAACTGCCATTTGAGACGCTGTACGGTGAGAAGCGGCTACTTCTTCTTACGTGCTTTACTATTTTAGCATTGACGCAGAGAAAATGCAAGCTGTTTTCCAAAATCTGCGGCAAAAGAAAAACAGCAGGATGTTTTCAGTATAGCATCCGGCGGCAAAGAAAAAAAGAGCTATTTCTGAAAAAATCTCCTTGTTTCGGGTGTCTGATCTTCCCGATCAAAAAGGAGCGGATGGCTCCGTGATATCAGGAAAAGCCATCCGCAAAGGGTTTCAGACCGGATCAGAGGGTTTTCTTTTCCACCTCGTCTTCGATGCGGCCGATGAAGTCTTCCAGCGTCATCTGGCCAATATCGCCGCCATCGCGGGATCGGACGGAAACCAGACCTTCTTCTGCTTCCTTGTCACCGACGACCAGCATATAAGGTACCTTTTCCATCTGAGCCTGACGGATCTTATAGCCGATCTTTTCGCTGCGGGTGTCCACCTCAACGCGGATTCCCTCTTCGTCAAGAATGCCGGAAATCTGCTTAGCCACATCCAATGTGCGGTCAGTAATAGGCAGGATCTTGACCTGTACCGGAGAGAGCCATACCGGGAATTTTCCGGCAAAGTGCTCCGTGATGACGCCGATGAAGCGCTCGATGGAGCCGAGAACCACGCGATGGATCATGACGGGACGATGCTTCTGACCGTCTTCGCCGGTGTATTCCAGCTCAAAGCGCTCGGGCATCTGGAAGTCGAGCTGGATGGTGCCGCACTGCCAGGTGCGACCGATGGAGTCGGAAAGATGGAAGTCCAGCTTCGGGCCGTAAAAAGCGCCGTCCCCTTCGTTGATAACAAAGGATTTACCCATTTCGGTGATGGCGTTTTTCAGGGTCTCAGTGGCGAAATCCCAGTCCTTTTCATCGCCGATATGATCCTCAGGCATAGTGGACACTTCAATCTGGTAGCTCAGGCCAAAGGTGGAATACACTTCGTCAAAGAGCCGGACAACGTTCTGGATCTCGTCCTTCATCTGGTCGCGGGTCATGAAGATATGGGCATCATCCTGCGTGAAGCAGCGGACACGGAACAGGCCGTGGAGCGCGCCGGAAAGCTCATGACGGTGCACCAGACCCAGCTCGGCCACGCGCAGCGGCAAATCGCGGTAGGAATGAGGCTCCGCCTTGTAAACCAGCATTCCACCGGGGCAGTTCATGGGCTTGACCGCATAATCCTCTCCGTCGATGACGGTGGTATACATGTTGTTTTTGTAGTGATCCCAATGGCCGCTGCGATGCCACAGCTCCTGATTGAGAATCATGGGGGTGGAGATCTCCACATAGCCGTAACGCTTGTGGACCGAACGCCAGTAATCAATGAGGGTATTTCTCAGCACCATTCCCTTGGGCAGGAAGAACGGGAAGCCCGGGCCTTCATCCATCAAAGTGAACAGGCCAAGCTCCTTGCCCAGCTTGCGATGGTCGCGCTTTTTGGCCTCTTCCATCATGTTGAGGTAGCTGGCCAGACCCTCTTTGGTGCTGAAAGCGGTAGCGTAGATACGTTGGAGCATCTTGTTCTTTTCGTTGCCGCGCCAGTACGCGCCGGCGACGCTCATGAGCTTGAAATACTTGACCTTTCCGGTGGAACCCACATGGGGCCCGGCACACAGGTCAGTGAATTCACCCTGCCTGTAGAAGGAGATGACGGCGTCTTCGGGCAGATCGTTGATCAGCTCCACCTTATAAGGCTCGTTTTCCTTTTCAACGAACGCTAGCGCCTCTGCGCGGGGCAGCTCAAAGCGTTCCACGCGGAAGTTTTCCTTGGAGATCTTTGCCATTTCCTTTTCGATGGCGGGGAAATCCTCAGCAGTGAAGACGTGTTCGGAATCAAGGTCATAGTAGAAACCGTTGTCAATTGCGGGACCGATCGCCAGCTTCGTGCCGGGGAAAAGGCGCAGGATCGCCTGGGCCATGACGTGGGAAGCGGTGTGGCGCAGCGTCCAGCGTCCGCCTTCGTCGTCAAAGGTAAGGATCTTGACTTCGCAGTCCCTGTTCACGGGAGTATAAAGGCTGGTCAACTCACCGTCTACTTCGGCTGCCAAAGCCGCTTTATAAAGGTCGGCATCATACTGCTTAGCCATGTCGATGGGCATCGTGCCTTCGGCGAATTCCAGGATCCGCCCGTCGTTCATTTTGATTTTCATAGTATCTTTTCCTCCGATTCTTACTGTTTTATAAGGTCTGAATCTCTGGTCAAAAATAAAAAAACGCCCCTTCAATACGAAGGGACGGGTCAATCATTGATCCGCGGTTCCACCCTGCTTGCTTTGCAAACAAAACCACTCATAAGGCGTAACGAGCCCGGACGTCTGCGATCAAGGGGCGGTATTCACCCGCTGCTCCGGCCCGGACGCGCTCTCAGCCCACGGCGCACCCTCTCTGACTGGCGGCAAATTGCAGCAGATTACTGAACCCTGTCATTTCACAGAAAATGGTATACTTTTCTGCCGTATCAATTGGATTATAGGCTCCTTCCGCCGGATTGTCAAGCCTATTTCCCCATCAAAGCCAAACACTCATGGTGACATACGTGCGCCCCTTTTTTGACTGTCCGCCGATGGACTCCACCTCTGCCCTTCCCTTGCCCCGGACGGACAGGACATCGCCCGCGGCCAGCTCCTTGCCCGGCTTGAGGCAGGGTTTCCAGTTCACCGAAACACAGCCTTTCTCAATCAGGCCAGCCATGACAGAACGCTGAAGGGAAAACGCCAGCGCTCCAAGCGTATCCAGGCGCAGAGAAGCAACCGTTCCGGATTCCGTTTTGCGCCGGCGCTCGGGCAGGCGCAATTCCCCCAGGCCGATCTCTTCCACATGGACCTCGCTGCGTCCGACGCGGGAAAGCTCCGTCAGCAGCAGCCCCGCCGCAGCGTAGGTCACGAGCAGGTCGGCGCCCGTTTCGTTCACCAGAATATCGCCGATGCATTCGCGTCTGAGGCCCGCCGCCAGCACAGAACCCAGATAATCCCGATGAGTCAGACCTTCGCTCCCTTCGATCCGCACGGCGCGGATCGTTTCTTCCAGATCCGGTTTGTCGAGGTAGTCAGGCAGAAGAAACAGCACGCGCCGTTCCGCTTCCGGCCAGCCGCCTGAAAAGGAATAACGCGCTCCCAGCCTGCGGCAGATCCCATCAGCCTGAGCCTGTTCATTCCCGTCAAGAAACATGGTATGCTGCAGGCAATTGGTTTTTTCTGCGCGAAGGCAGAGCTCCTCGATCCGGTCTTTGAAATCCATGCCGCCCCTTTGCCTTTTCCCCGCTCCTGCTGCAGGCGTCCTGCCGCAGGGATGCTGTATTGATCGCTTCAGTATACTACAGATCGCTCCGTAGCGCAAAATCAGGAATTCTCTTCGGCCGTCTTCTGCTTTTTAAAATAATCCAGGACGATGTCCTTCATTTCAAAATATCCGCTGCGCCCCATCAGATAGCGGGCCGCGATCAGTGCCCCGTTGGCAAAAGCCTGGCGGGAGAAGGATTCATGAATAATGGTGATCCGTTCAAATTCGCCGACTGCCAGCACCTCATGAAGCCCGACATAGCCCCCGGCGCGGATCGAATTGACCGGAACGGGATGCTCCAGCCGTTCTTCCAAATGGCCGGCCAGCTTTTTGGCTGTGGCGGAAACGTCCGCTTTTTTCCGGTGATGCTTTTCCGTGATGGCAAAATCATAATCAGGCAGGCACTGGGCGGCAAGATCCGCCAGAAGCATGACCACATTGATGCCAAGGGTGATGTTCGGCGCATAGACCAGCGAAAAGTCCTCTGTCTCTTCCGCCGTGGTTTTCAAAAGCTCCAGTTCCTGTTCTGAAAATCCTGTCGTGCAGATGACCATGCGCACCCCATGGCGCGCACAATGCGGCAGCAGCTGAAGCGTTGCCGCTTTTCCGGAAAAATCGATCAGTACATCCGGTTTTTCCCGGGCAAAGACCTCCCCTGCCTCCCGAAGCGGATGAATGCGGCAGTCGAGCCCTTTGACAGGAATCACATCCGACAGGCATTTGCCTGCATTGCTGCTTTCATTTCTGCAAAAAGCCGCAGTCATCTCTAGTTCTCCCTTGGACCCGTACACCATACGAACCACCTGCATCCCGGCTTTTCCCAGACCACACAGCGCAATTTTCAATTACATCACCTCTGCTAAAATTTTTGCGTTTGGAAAAGACTGAAAAGATACTGAAATTTTGTCGAACAAAAAAGAAAATTATATGTTACATAAATTTTTATTAGTATAGCACATTTTAAATAATTTTTCAAATTGCACTGTAAAATCTCAATTTTACAAGAAAAAGCGCAGGTAAAACACCTGCGCTTTGAAAGGATTTTCGTTTTTGATTAAGAAATTATTTCATCTCAGTCAGTTCAAGGATCGCGCCGTCGACACGCACAAATTTGATCAGGCAGTCCGGCAAGTCAATGGTACAGAGCTCTTCCTGGGCATATTTCAGCGCCTCTTCCATGCTGTCCACCTTAAAGGCCACGTGGGGCTCGACGGTAATGCAGCGAGGCATGTCGGTACCGGGAACATACCGCAGGAATTCGTACTTGAAGGGATGCTCATCGGGATTGGTAATGTACACTTTCAGGGGTTCCATGTAGGTCTCATTGGGCATCTGCTGAGTAGTGGGAACGCCAACATGCAGAAATTCCAGTGCCATGGGATTCTCCTTTCGCAGTACGATGCTTGCTTGACCGCTGCCGGGCACCGCTGATGGATGTCCGGCAGGGGAGCTGCTGGTTGAACTTAGCGGGTAAAATAAGGCGTACGGCAGGGCTGGTTCCACAGAGCGAGGAACTCGTCATCCCACTTGGAGATGTTCATCTGGAAACCCGCCTGTTCCTGAACGGTCAGGATCTCACCGACCATGTTGGCAACCACTTCGATACCCAGGCTGTTGAGATAATTGACGGTGTCACGGTAGACGATAAACATTTCCATCAGCGTCGTCGCGCCAGATCCATTGATCATGACAAAGGTCTTGTCGCCCGCCTTGAGGCCGATATCCGCGACCAGAGCCTTGGCCATCTTTTCGGCAGTTTCCTTGGCAGTGGCCATCTTTTCACGGCCGCCGCCGCCTTCGCCATGCTGGCCCATTCCGATTTCCATCAGATCGTCGCCCAGATCGCCGAAGGAAGCGCCATTGGCGGGGTGCGTGGCGCAGCGGGCAGCGACGCTGACCGTTGCCATGGAATCGGCATAACGCTGAGCCAGAGCGGCCAGGTCGTCCAGTTCCATTCCGTTGCGGGCTGCGGCGCCCACTACGTGATACATGGGAACAGCGCCGGCAAGGCCGCGACGATCCACCACTTCACCGGGTTCAGTCGCCTTGGGAGCGCCGCTGGCGATGTCTTCCTGGGTGACGATCTTGCGGACGTTCAGACCGGCCTTCTTCACCATCTTCATGACCATATTGCCGCAAAGCATATCGCCGGCGTGGTTGAGGACTAGCAGCAGCACGCCATGACCCTTGTCGGCCAGCTTGACAGCTTCAAACACGGTGTTGGGATCGGGAGCGGCAAAAACGTCGCCGACCACCTGGATATCAACCATGCCGTCGCCCACAAAACCGCACTGGGCGGGCTCGTGGCCGGAACCGCCGAAGGTGACGATGGTGACACGGTCGGCGTCGGCAAGCTTCTTATTGATGACCATATGGCCCTTGAGCTCGATCAGCTCCGGGAATGCCATCGCATATCCGGCCAGCAGTTCGTCAGTCAGGTTCGCGGGATCGTTGATAAACTTTTTCATTTTCATGAGTGTGTCCTCCTGTCGTTACGTCGTCCGGGAAACGGGAAAAATTCGTTGTTTCTTTACTGGCCAGCGGCCAAATTATTGTTCAATGGGAAAGGGTTAGCTCTCAAGCGCCCTGGCAAAGCCCTCAAACAGCAGGCTCATGGAAACCGCGCCTGGATCCTTATAGCCCAAGGTGCGCTCCTTATAGTTGCGGGCCCGGCCAAATTTTGCGACAAAATTTACAGTGGCATCCGCGCCATCCTTCGCGGCATCGGCGGCGGCCCGCAGGATCTCAGCGGCGCTGCCTTCGGTTTTGCGAATGGCATCGGTGGCAGGGATCAACGCGTCCATCATGGTCTTATCGCCCACTTTTGCGCCGGAGGTCTCGTTGAACTCGTCAAACGCATGAAGGAACATCGCCTTCATCACAGATTCATCACAGTCACCTTCACGCATATCTTCGCCGAAAGCGCCAAGATAGGTTCCATACAGCGGGCAGGCGCTGCCGCCAGGCAGCCCGAGCAGCCCCATGCCGATTTCATCGAACAGGTCGGCGGTCTCCGTGATGGAGTCGTCTTCCGCCTTCTGCCGGAGGAAAGCCGCGATCTTTCCGATGGTAATGCCATGGTCGCCGTCGCCAATAATGGCGTCGAGTTCAGAAAGCGGCGTAACATTTTGCTCAAACAGGTCGCTTGCGCTGAGGATCATCTTTTTCCATTCGTTTACAGTCAGAATCATAATGCGATGCCTCCCTATCTGTTTTGTCCATTACGATGATGAAAAGAACTTGCTCAATGAGAATTATGCTCTTGAATATGCTTGTTTGTATAGGAATATAGTACATCAGGCAAATCACACCTGTCAAGAGATTTTATTAACAAACGTAAAAAGATTTTTGTAACATTTGTTAACCCATGTGTGCAAGAATGGATATAAAAAAGGAACAGGAGAACTTCCTGTTCCTTTTTTCCGGCCTTTCAGCCGTTGGCGATCACCTTGAGCGCTTTGCTTTCATCGAGAATGACATGTGTAATTGTACCGGTTCGCAGCGCTCCGATAATGGATTCGGCAGAGCTGTTGCTTGAGCAGATTCCAACTACGTTCGAAGCACCTCTCAGCTTTTCAAGCGAGATGCTGATGCAGAAATCGTTATCCCCTTTAATGAAGCCGCCCTCGATATCGTAAAAATACGAGAGGATCGCTCCCACCGCCTTCTTCTGGGTCAGCTTCTTGCCAAAGCGCGTGGCCGTGGCATGGTCGGGCGTTGTGGGATAATTGGAGATGCGCAGCACAGCCAGATCCAGCAGGGACCACAACTGCTCAAACTCGCGGAAATTGCCCGTGCCGGTAAAATTGTTCCGCTCCTCCTGCGTCAGGGGGAAGGCGGGCGCAAAAAGGTAATGAGGTTCCAGGCCGGACTTTTCCGCAAAACGGCGGACAATCTCATTGGGATTATAGCCGCTGTTGGGCACCGTAGCGCCTCCAATCAGTGGAAAAACATCTCCGATGGATCGTTCATTTCCCTCTCTTCCGGAAAAAACCTCGGGAAGCTGTTTCACAAAAGCCTCCATCAGGAATCCCCATCCAAGGCCGACGCAGCGCGCTTTTTGCATCAGCTCCGCCATCAGGCGCGCCGCCTGCGTCAGAATCAGCTCTTCGGTCATATAGTCATTCTTTGCTTCGGGCACCACCAGAGCCCCCTTGAGGCCATATAGAGACATGAGCTTTTCTGCCATCATATCATTGCTTTCAAGGGGGGATTTGATGGTGATCGTCACGATCCCCATTTCCCGGGCCCGGGTAAGAAGCTTGCTCACCAGAGGACGGGAAACCTTCATCCGGGCAGCAACTTCACTCTGCGTCAGATTTTCTTCGTAATAGAGCTTCGCCACATGGATCAGCCGTTTCAGCTCTGCATCGTTTTCATACATCTGATTTACACCCTTGTATCATTTGATGTTACAAGTGTAACCGATGTGGAATCATTTGTCAATCAAAAGTAATTTTTGTAATATAATCAGCCAAATTGTTCACTTTTTAGTTTTTGGCTTAAAAAGGATCGCCGCCAGATAGCCGAAAAGGATCGCCGCAGCCACGCCGGCGGCCGTTCCGGTCATTCCTCCGGTAAAAGCGCCGATTACCCCCCGCTCCGCAGCACCCTTGATCGCGCCGCGGGCAAGAGAATTGCCGAAACCCAAAAGCGGTACAGATGCGCCTGCTCCTGCAAAGTCCACCAATGGCTGATACAGGCCTAAAGCGCCGAGCACAACGCCTGCCGTTACATAAAGCACAAGGATCCTTCCTGGAGTAATCCTTGTCAAATCTACCAGAAGCTGTGCGATCACGCACAGAGCGCCGCCAACGACGAATGCGTAGAGATACTGCATACTTCCTCCTTTTAACAGCATTCCAGTGCCACTGCATGGGCTACGCCCGGAATGGATTCTCCCTGCTGGGAGCTGTCCGGGCTCAGAAGGGCCCCGGTGGCCAAGAACAAAATGCGATGATAGACGCCGGAAAAAAGCTCCTTGAGCAAGTAGGCGTTTAGCACGACTGCACTGCACCCGCAGCCGCTTCCACCAGCCTTAACGTTTTGGGCAGCGGTAAAAATGCGCTCGCCGCAGTCAAAATATTTGTCTCCCAGATCTACTCCCTTTTTCAGGCACAGCTCACGTGTCAGCTGGCTGCCAAGACACCCCAGGTCTCCCGTTACGATCAAATCGTAATCCGCCATGGAACGGCCGGTATCCGCAAGATGAGCACAGATCGTATCAGCCGCAGCTGGAGCCATGGCAGCTCCCATGTTGTTGGCGTCCGTGATGCCGAGATCCATCACCTTGCCGATCGTACCGTGGGTAACGACAACGTTTTTTGCACATGCAGAGCCCTCCTGAACCAGGATCGTGCAGCCGGCTCCCGTCACAGTCCGCTGGGCCGTGGGTGTTGGCTGTGTGCCCATTTCTAGCGGGAAGCGATATTGACGTTCCGCCGTGCAGAAGTGGCTGCTGACCGCGCAGGCAGCACAGGAAAGAAACCCGCCGGAAATCAGTGCAGAGCTGATCAAAAGGGACTCCGCCATAGTAGAGCAGGCTCCGTAAAGCCCCAGAAAAGGAAGCTGCAGTTGCCTGGCGGCGAAATTTGCCGAAATAATCTGATTGAGCAGATCGCCTCCAAAAAGGCACTCCACCCACTCAACCGAAAGGTTTTCCTTGGTCAGCGCAAGGCGGACGACCTCTTCGAACATTTTGCATTCCGCCTGTTCCCAGGTGTCCTCGCCCCACAGATCATCCTCCAGAATGAGGTCATAGTGTTCGCCAAAATTCCCCTGTCCCTCCATGTCGCCGGCAATTGCGGCGCATGATGCGATCGCCGGCCTGTTATGAAATATCAGTGTCTGCGCGCCGGTACGGTTGGGCGCCAAAAGAATTTGGGACGCTTTGTTGTCAGCCATGACGCACCTCCTCCTTCTTAACGTATCATCAGCCAGATCAGCCCAGCTATCACTGAACCGCCGATGCCATACACCAGCACAGGACCGGCAATTGTGAACATCTTTGCACCAGTACCCATAATAAGGCCCTCGCGGCGGAATTCCATCGCAGGAGACACTACGGAATTGGAAAAACCGGTGATGGGGACCGCCGCCCCCGCTCCGCCAAACTGATAAATCTTGTCATAAACTCCAAGGCCTGTCAGCAATGCGCCAAGAAAAACCATTACAATCGCAGTAAAAGCCGGGATCGATTCTCCTTCCAGCAAAAGGACGTATTCACCAAAATCGCTAACGCCCTGACCGATCAGACAGATCAGTCCTCCAACCAGGAACGCCTTCAGGCAATCCATGACCAGGGGACTTTTGGGTGCGCGCTCCTCTACCAGCTTTTGATAGCTTTCCCGTTCCGTAATTTCTTTTTGATTCATCTGTGCTCCTCCCGAAGTTTTTCCGTGTATTCCCGATAACGGATCTCATGTTCCTCTTTTCCGGATGGACATTCCAACGCTACAGCAGGCAGCGGGCTTCTCTGTTTTTCCATTGTTCTGACCTCCTTACAGCCCAATAAACCAAGGCGTCAGATAGTAGATCAACACGCCTATGGTTTTGCCAAGAGCCAGAGAAAACACCATGGTTTTAATTTGGCCCGACAGCTTCAGTTTTCCCGAAAGTGCCGGAAATATGTCCAATATCTCAGTCAAAGCGCTTAACAGCACGCCAACAAACATTCCGCACAGCAATCCTGCCGGCAGGAGCAGCACCTTTCCCATCTGGGAGCCAAACAGTCCGGAAACCGGCAAAAGATGAAACGCAGAAAAAGTTGTTGCGCCAATACAGGTCATCCACCCATACAGCCGGACTTTACTTCGCGTTCCTGTCACTGAAGCAGACTGCGATACGATACCCAGCACGGAAAACACCAGCATTGCCGCGGCGCCTACTGTAATCCCCTGCGCAAAGGAAATCAATACTCCCAAAGCAGTCATTTTTCTTCCTCCGCTTTGGCATTTTGATATTCAATGGCTTCATTTTCTTTCTGAAATTGCTCCAGCTCAAAGACCGTAGGCTCTTTCTTTTTTCCGGGTAGTACATTGGAAAAAAACAGTACGCCCAGCCCTACACCCAGACAATATGGCAGCGTGATCCAAAGGACATTACCGGCATCGCCCGTAAAGATTTCCGCCAGTGCCGTATGAACATCCGGCATCGAAACGTCCGTCTGATAAGCAAGCACGGTCATACCGCCGCCGATAAACAAAAGCACAGCCACAAAAGCCGTTTTAAGGGCTGTGATCCATTTGTTTGACGGTTGATTTCGGGGAAGGACAGCGCAAGCCGAAGCCCCCAGCATTGTCACATCTTCCCGATTCACTGCCGCGATAACGTCGGCTGCAGTAATCAGGAGCGGATCCTCCGCCAGCCGTGCCAGCTCAATATCCCGAATGCTCTTCACCTGTGCGCCTACGGCGCAAAGCTGCGCCACATCCCGAAGGGCCACGGGGCTCCCCTTGTCGAGCAGAGCCGACTGTTTGAGATAAATATACAGCAAAAGCGCACCCCCTTCTTTCCGGCTTAGCATTCGGAGAAGAGATGCGCTTTATGCAAAAATCAGATCTGGGAAGAAAAAAGGCCTGCCGGAGCAGACCTTTTTCTCGCAGGCGCAATTTCTTACAGCTTTTTGGTAGAAGAATAATTGTCGAAATAGCCCTGAATGAGAATCACAGGCGTCCCCTTATCGCCGCTGCCGGAAGTGAGATCGCACAGGGAACCGAGCAGGTCGGTCAGGCGGCGGGGCGTGGTACCCATGGCCTTCATGGAATTTTTCAAATCGGAAGCCTTTTGGCTGATATAGTCCGTAATCGCCGTCCGCAGCGCGTCGCCGGAAAGATTTGCAAAATCATTGTCGGCCAGATATTTGAGTTTTACCTCATTGGGAGTGCCGAACAGTCCGTCCGTAAAGGCAGGAGAAACCACTGGGTCAGCCAGCTCCCAGATATGGCCGACAGGATCGCAGAACGCACCGTCGCCATACACCATGACCTCGACGTGTTTGCCAGTGCGCTCGTACAGCTGATGCTGCACCTCTGCTACAAAGGGATGACAGTCTCTCGGGAAAAGCTTGACGGTATTTTCCGTGGCCTTATTGGAGCCGAGCAGACCGTAATCCGGATTGAAGCCGCTTCCTTCGACCGGCGCGCTGAGGATATCGTCAAGGCCGTAAACCGTTTTGGCTCCAGCCGCCTTCAGCAGCCGCTTAGAACGAGCGCGGCTGTGGATGTCACCGCACAGCACGTGGTCAGTGTAAGACAGGATCGCACGGCAATCGCTTGCAAGAATAATTTCTACTTCGCAGCCGCATTCCTCGGCAATCTGCCGGTAATAGGCAATATAATCCATGCCGGTAAAGGGGTGCAAAATAGATCCAAACAAATCCCGGAACTGCTTTTCGGTAAGCACATCGCTCCAGGGATTAATCCCTTTTTCATCCAGCAGATCCAGGGAAACCAGCTCGTTGCCCACTTCATCGGAAGGATAACTCAACTGAATCACGATCTTTTTAACGCCCTTGCAAATGCCTTTGAGGCAGACCGAGAAGCGGTTGCGACTCAGGATGGGAAAAATCAGGCCCAACTCACCGCCGGGATATTTGGCGGCAACATCCTTTGCGATGTCCTCCGTAGAAACATAATTGCCCTGCGCGCGGGCTACGACAGCTTCGGTAACGCCAATGACGTCTCTTTCTGCCAGCTCAAAATTCTCATCTGCGGCGCAGGCGATGATGGAATCCGTCACGATTGCCGCCAGGTTGTCTCCCTCGCGGATGATGGGAGTGCGGATACCCCGCACAACGGTGCCAACTGTTCTTGCCATAGTACCATTCTCCTTTATTGCGCGTACAGTGTTCCAAGGGATGCGCGAACATGCCGCTTCTGCCGGAAAACGTCCCAAAAGGGAACGCCCGTGAGTTTCCGGGCACAGAAAAACATTCAGCCCGCAACGCGCCGTTCCATATTATATAGAATCAATTTGGTCAAGTAAAGTAAAATTTATAAATTTCCCTAATTTTTTTTCGCTTTTCCTTCGAAATATTCGGTTTTCAGACGGCATCTGGCCGCCGCTCGCCAACGAATCCTTTCGTCAATGGAAGCATCTCCGCGATTGTGTCAGGAAATTGTACAATCGTGACAGTTGTCGCCCGCTTCTTGCACCCTTGCAGCCTTAGCGATATAATAAAAACAAAGACAAGGAGGGGAAACTATGCCCAAAGCACCGCATATTTTGATCTGCGACGATCAGAGCGCCATCCACGAGACCCTTTCCCTCTACCTCGAAGCCGAAGGGTTTACTTTTTGCGACGCATACGACGGCGAGGAAGCCCTTGAAAAATTCCGCACGGAGCAGCCAGATCTGATCCTTTTAGATTTGATGATGCCCCGCCTTTCCGGAACGGATGTTTGTCGTGAAATTCGAAAAAACAGCACGGTTCCCATCATCATGCTTACGGCCAAAGGAGAAGAAATCGATCGTATCCTCGGCCTTGAGCTGGGGGCGGATGATTATATCGTCAAGCCATTCAGCGCCCGTGAAGTGGTCGCCCGTATCAAAGCGGTTTTGCGGCGCATTACAGATAACGGAAGCGCTCCTTCACCCGTCCTCCGCTACGATTCGCTGGAGATCAATCTCAACCATTATGAGGTCAAAGTGGACGGAAAGGTTGTTCCCTGCACACCGAAAGAAGTGGAAATTCTTCACCTTCTGGCTTCTCATCCCGGACAGGTATTTGATCGGGAGCAAATTCTCTCCTCCGTATGGGGGTATGACTATTTTGGCGACACCCGTGCAGTTGATACGCAGATCAAACGCATCCGCCAGAAGCTTCCGCAGGAAGGAGTCAGCTGGTCCATCAAAACAATTTACGGTGTAGGATACAAATTTGAGGCTGCCCCATGCTGAAAAGCAGCTTTTTGCGCAGGGTTGTCATCCTGGTTCTTGCGACGATCCTTCTTTCCGCATCACTGACGGCCATCATTTTCATTCCTACCGCCCGAAAACTTTTTGCCAATATGCGCGCCTCTGAAATGCAGCTCAAAGCGGAGTATATCGCCGAGCAATACCTCAAATACTGGGCGGGGCTCATCAACCTTGAACGGCTTCAGGCGCAGGTGGGCAACAACGCAGCCTGGGGCGCGCAGGCCTTTTTGTTCAACGCCTCCGGCCTGCTTGAGATCTACACCATTTCGCCGAACACCGCAGAAGGCACGCAGGAGCGCGAATACGCAAAGGCTTCCGCGCAGGCGTTTGCCTCCACGCTTTCGCCCCATGTGGCCAGCATCCTTTCCACCGGCGAGGGTCTGACCATTATTGACAGCAAAACATATTCCATGGGTTATTTGCTGGTGGGTGTGCCCGTTACGATCAGCGATGTAGCAATCGGCGCAGTGTTTCTGTGCAAGCCCCTGACTGAAGTCAACACTTCGCTCAACAGTCTGAATTTCGCACTGATCTTCAGCATGCTGCTGGTGTTCGTGCTGATGCTCGTTCCCTGTTATTTTGCGACCCGGGTACTGATTTATCCGGTCAATCAGATGAAAGACGTGGCGCTCGCCATGGCTGGCGGCAATTTCGGCATCCGCGCAAAAGAGACGCAAAAGGGCGAAATTGGCGAATTGGGCCGCTCGCTGAACTACCTTTCCGAGCAGCTTTCACGAACGATTGCCGCTCTGGATCTGGAGCGGAAGCGTCTCGAGCGCATCGTCAACGGCCTGTCAGAAGGCATCGTCGCCGTGGATCAGAACGGCTCAATCACCCATGTCAATCCAGCGATCGAGCAGATGTTTGGATGCAAAGCGGATTCTTCCGCCAACCGCATGGACCTGATCGCCGACCATTCTCTCTGGGAGGATTTTGACAGCACGGTCGCTACCGGCTGTCCGGTGATGCGTAGCCTAAATTCCGGAAAAGCCGTCCTGAGAGTCAGTATTTCTCCCCTTGAAGACGAAGAAGGCTGTATCGCTGGCGCTGTAGGCCTGTTCCATGACATCACGGAATCCGAACGGCTTGAGCAGACCCGTCGGGATTACGTGGCCAATGTCTCTCACGAGCTGCGCACTCCTGTGGCTGCCGTTCGCGGCTTTGCGGAGGCGCTCTCGGATGGTCTGGTCAAAACCGAAGAGGCGCGCCAGCGGTATTATGGCCACATTCTTCGAGAGACTCTGCGGCTTTCCCGGCTGATCGACGACCTGCTGGAGTTGTCTCGCCTGCAATCCGGCAGCGTAGCGCTGGAAAAAGTCCGGGTAGATCTGGGAGATCTGCTTCTGTCCGTCGTGGATTGCTACGGAAGTCGTGCTGAAGATGTGGGCGTTGCCCTCAAAAGCGATGTTCCGGAAGATTGTCCGAAGGTCTTTTCCAACGCTGACCGCATCGAGCAGGTGCTGGTCATCCTTCTCGACAATGCCCTCAAGTTCACGCCTGACGGCGGAAGCGTCGCCATCGGTGCCCGCCCGGATGCAGAACAGGCTATTGTTTATCTTTCCGACACCGGCTGCGGTATCGATCCGACCGATCTGCCTCATGTATTTGATCGCTTCTATAAGGCAGACAAAGCCCATGCCCACAGCGGTACAGGGCTTGGTCTATCCATCGCTTGGGAGATCATGCAGCTGATGGGTGAAAAAATCTGGGTGGAAAGTCGCGTCGGAGAGGGAACCACTTTCTTCTTTACGCTTCACTACGCCCAAGTCCCTGCAAAACCTACGGCGCCTTTGCCGGGCAAACCGTCCGCTGCGCTACAACCCCCTGCGGCGCAGCAACTGCCTCCTTCCAGGCCGGCAAATCAGCGCTTCTGAACGATCCGCCGCAAACGCCGCTGTGCCGGCAAACGCATGTAAGCCTTCAGAATCACACACATTGTCCATTGAAGTGAGGGGATCTGTTATGTCGATCACACCGCTTCCGTCCATCTTGGTGCTGGTAACCAATCAGCACAGCTGTGAACGCCTGATCCGGGCTGGAAAACGTCTGACAGGTGCAGATGAGCAGCTTCGTGTGCTGAGCATTCAGCCGCGAAAAGACGCTCCCGCAAGCAACGATGCGCTGGAGCACCTGTTCACGGTTTCCTCCGAGATGAGAGCGGAAATGGCCGTTTATTACAGTGATGCACCAGTAGAAACCGCTGGAATGTACATTGCCCGTCATCCTGTTATCCGCATCGTCGTTGGCTGCAATCCTTCGGGTACGAGCATGTTTATCGCGCAGCTTCATTCTGCCTTTCCTGCCCTGCCGATCACGATCGTCCAACAGGACGGAACGCTTTCAGAACTGCCCGCTGCCTGTTTTGGCGAGGAAACGAGCCCTTCGCTTTCCTGAAGCCGCATCGCCGGTGCATCTCTTCTAGCAAAAGGCAAATTTCATATGACTTAGAAATAAAAAAGAAGCTGGAAAACCAGCTTCTTTTTTACAGCTTCAGTTTTTATAGCGCTTTGTGCTCCATTTCTTCCAGCTTCCGCCATTACAGCAGGTGTTCCAGTTCCGCTTCCAGGCCGGAAACTTTTCCAACAAAAGCGGCGGCCAGCTGCTCTGTGGAAAGGACTTCCTTTGCGACGGAACGGACATCCTCCATAGTGACCTGTTCGATGCTTTGAAGGATTTCTTCTTCGGTTTTGGTTTCGCCATACAAAAGCTTGCGCTTGCCGATGGCCGTCATACGGGAGCCAACGCTTTCATTGCCCAAAACATAGCTGCCTTTAAGCTGCTCCTTGCTGCGGACGAACTCCTCTTCTTCCAGCCCGTTGGCGCGTACCTGACTCATTTCCTCCATCATCAAGGCAAGCACGGTCTGCGCCTGTGCGGCGTTGGTTCCGGCGTAAAAACCCAGCGTGCCCAGCTCCCGATAGCTGGAATTGAAGGAATAAACCGAATAAGCCAGGCCTCGTTCTTCGCGGATCTTCTGGAAGAGCCTGGAAGAAAGGTTGCCGCCAAGGGCGTTGTTAAGAACCAGAAGCGGATAATATCTTGGATCCTGCGCACAAAAAGCCGGTGTCGCCAGACAGATATGGCACTGTTCAATGGGCTTTTCCCGGCTGGCGAACCGATGTCCTTCCGGCAAAAGAATGGTCGGATAAGGCTCCGGCGGAAAAGGCGTACCCGCTTCACAGAAATATTTGCAGAGAATATCGTAAAGCTCCTGTTCCTCAAAATTTCCCGCAGCAGCTACAAGGATATTGCCCGCGTTATAATGGCGCATCAGATAACCTGTCACCATTTCCCGGGACATGGAACGGACACTTTCTTCCGTGCCCAGAATCGGCTTTCCAAGAGGGGTATCCCCAAAGTAGGCGGAGGAAAGCAGCTCCATCACCACATCTTCCGGCGTGTCCTCCACCATGAGGATCTCCTCACAGACGACGCTCTTTTCCTTTTCCATTTCCGTTGGGTCAAAGACGGAATGCAGCACCATGTCGCTGAGAATATCCACTGCCCGATCCAGATGCTCATCCATCGCACGAGCGTAAAAGCAGGTGCATTCCTTGGAGGTAAAGGCGTTGAGCTGCGCGCCAATCCCGTCCATTTCCGCGGCAATCGCCTGCGCCGAACGCTTTTCCGTGCCCTTGAAAAGCATGTGCTCAATATAATGGGAAATGCCGCCCTCCCCCTGTCGTTCCTTCACCGAACCGGTGCCAACCCAGACGCCGATGGAAACGGAACGAAAATGCGGCAGCTTCTGCCCAATTACGCGGATGCCATTGGGTAAAGTGGCTTCATAAAACATGTTTTTCACCTGTTCTTTCGTAAGAGATCGTGGCTACGCCAATCGGACTTGTTGTCAGCCAAGCAGCGCGCTGAGCGTCTGCGGGACAAATCCTCCCGCACGCAGCGCTTCTAGGATTTGCGAAAAACTCCCCACAATAGTCTTTGTCGGTTCGAAACGGATTATAGCCCCATCAAAGGTTTTCTTTTCTATCCTCTGAACTAGCTTGCTGCCATCAGAGGAGCGATTGAGCAGGTCGAAGCTGGAAATCACCGTGCAGAGTTCTTCCTGCGAAACGGCAGATTCCACCAGCGCGGCGTTTTCATCTTTCTCTGCCATAACAAAGCGCAGCGGAATCCCGCAGGCTGAAAAAGCGGCCGCGCCCTCTTCCAGCTCGGAAAGAATATTTTTTCGATCCTGTGAGCAGACCAAAAGCCCTGCTTCACAGCCCTTTTGCGACATTTCTTTGAGCATTTGAGGATTGTCCCAAACATATTGCAAGGGCACAAAAAAGGTAATCGGCGTCTTCTCCTGCTCTGCCAGCTCCAGCAGTCGCTGCAGCGACTGCGCCTCCCAGCGGACGACACACTCAAGCCCAACGCCTTCCCCCGCCCGGTAAACCGGACTGGAAGAAGGCAGTATGGCAGGCTGCGCCAGCGTAATCAGATATGCAAAGGCAATCAGAGCCAGAATCAGAATACTCCACAAATGGCTGTGATGATTTTTGGAAAACATATCGATCCCCTCCCTCTTTTGTGAGTTGTATGGTATCAATATATTCTCCCGCAACAGAGCTTAGACCCCGTCAGAAAAGCGCGGCAGAGGGTATATCCCCTGCCGCGCTTTCTTGATGGGTGATATAACTGGCTTTGAAGCGCTGGCATCTGCTGATCATTTTGACATCGAAGAGGCAGACGCCAGGAAAACTCCTCCACAGGGCCTGGATCCCTTATATATGACGCCCGTTCTCTCTTTGGAGCGGCCGCTTAGTTCTTGCTGTCTTCCGGAAGAAGGCCCTTGCGAGTCAGATTGATACGGCCCTTTTCGTCGATCTCCTCAACGCGCACGAGAATCTCATCACCGATATTGACAACATCCTCTACCTTTGCCACGCGCCGGTTGGAAAGCTTGGAGATATGCACCAGGCCGTCCTTGCCGGGCAGCAGTTCGACAAAAGCACCGAACGTCATGATGCGCACCACTTTGCCCAGATACACTTCGCCCACGGCCACTTCATGGGTCAGGGAATCAATGATCTTTTTGGCTTCCTGTGCGGCGGTGCCGTCGGGAGAAGCGATAAAGACGCTCCCATCATCCTCAATGTCAATCTTGACGCCGGTGTCAGCGATGATTTTGTTAATCACCTTTCCGCCCGGTCCAATGACGTCGCGAATCTTATCCGGATTGATCTTGAAGCGGAGGATGCGGGGTGCATACCTGCTCATCTCCTTGCGGGGGGCGGGCAGGGTTTCGAGCATCTTATCAAGGATAAAAAGGCGACCGTCAAGCGCCTGACGCAAGGCCCGCTCAATGATCTCGCGGTCGATGCCCTTGATCTTCATATCCATCTGGATGGCGGTAATGCCGTTCGAAGTACCGGCCACCTTGAAGTCCATGTCGCCAAGGAAGTCCTCGAGACCCTGGATATCAGTCAGCACGACCACCTTGCCGGTCTCTTCGTCCTTAATCAGACCCATGGCCACACCGGCGACGGGCGCCTTGATCGGAACGCCGGCGTCCATCAGAGAAAGGGTGCTGGCGCAGACACTGGCCTGAGAGGTGGAGCCGTTAGAACTGACCACTTCGGACACGAGGCGCAGCGCATAAGGGAATTCTTCTTCTGAGGGAATTACCGGAAGCAGCGCCCTTTCAGCCAGAGCGCCATGGCCGATCTCCCGGCGGCCAGGGCTCCTGAGCATCTTAGCTTCGCCGGTGCTGAAGGGAGGCATGTTGTAATGATGCATATAACGCTTGGATTCCTCAAGGCCGATTCCATCCAGGATCTGCGCTTCGCTGATGGTGCCGAGGGTGGTCATGGTCATGACCTGAGTCTGGCCGCGGGTGAAAACGGCAGAGCCGTGGGTGCGGTCAAAGATGCCCACTTCGCACCAGATGGGACGGATCTCGGTCACTTTGCGGCCATCCGGACGGACGCCGTGATCGAGGATCTTGCGGCGCACCTGCTCTTTGGTCATGTTGTAAAGGACGGAATCAATGTCGCCCCTTCCTTCGGGGAACTGCTCTTCAAAATGCTCAAAGCATTCTTCTTTGACTTGCTTGGTCCGCTCCTCACGTTCGTGACGCTCAAAGGTATCGAGGCTCCAGGCCACCTTGTCCGTGGCATATTCGCGCACGGCGGCTTCGATCTCAGGATCGATCTGCGGGATCTCGATGACCCGCTTTTCCTTGCCGCAAACAGCCACGATCCCATCGATGAAACCGACGATCTGTTTGATGTATTCAAAGCCAAACATGATACCGTCGAGCATCTCCTGCTCGGTGACCTCGCTCGCTCCCGCTTCAACCATCATAACTGCGTCACGGGTACCGGAAACGACCAGGTGCATACGACTCTTTTCCCTCTGCTGGGCATTGGGATTGATGACGTATTCGCCGTCTACAAGCCCCACAACCACGGAACCGGTGGGGCCCGCCCACGGAATATCGCTGATGGAGAGCGCAACGCTTGATCCGATCATGGCGTATACTTCAGGGGGAACGTCAGTGTCGACGCTCATGGCGGTGGCGATCACCTGCACGTCATTTCTCCAGCCCTTGGGGAACAGCGGACGGATCGGACGGTCGATCAGGCGGCTGGTAAGGACGGCGTTGGTGGAAGGCCTTCCTTCCCTCTTGATGAATCCGCCGGGGATCTTACCCACGGAATACATCTTTTCCTCAAAGTCTACGCTCAGGGGGAAGAAATCCACGCCGGGACGGGGGGTATCAGAAGCGGTCGCATTGACCATGACAGCGGTCTCACCGCAGCGGACGATACAGGAACCGCCTGCCTGGCTGGCGTATTTGCCGGTTTCGACGATGAGCTTTCGTCCGGCCAGATCCATTTCGAAAGTGTTGCCTCGCATAGGTACTCTCCTTTTTTCTTCTTGTAAAATTTCATCAGCACTCAACATTATAATACTTCACAACGCAAAATGGAATACGGCCACCGAAAGGGAATTGCGGTTTCAGGCGATTTTTTCACTGTTTTTCCGCATCATAACAAAAAGGAGCGGCAAAAATGCTGCTCCTTCTATGACAGGAGTTTTAAGAGAGATGCGCCGCGAAACGCCCGGCTTCCCGGCCGAGGGTCTGCGCGATGCTGATGCTCTGTCCCGGCAGGGAAGTTGTATATTGTGCGCCAAAGCGGCAACCGCTGCAATTGCCTGTAGCGAGAAGGCCCGCCAGCGGCTCGAATTCTTTGTCAAGCACCTGTTGATTTTCATCGACCAGCAAGCCTCCAGCCGTCACCAGCAGCTTCATGGACTGTCCGGCAGGATGATGGCTGCTCTTTTCCTGGCCGCAGGCATAAAACGGCGGCCGCTCCACCGGAAAAAGGAGATGGGGCTCCTTGCCAAAGTCAGTATCTATCCCCTGATGACACAGGAGATTATACCGCGCCACCTCAGAAAGAAAGCGCACCCGCTCCTCCTCCTTTTCAAAAAGGCAGACAGCCAACTCTTCTATCGTATCGGCGCAGTAACAGGGACGTCTGTCTCCGGCCAGATCTTTATTATAAACCCGTTGACCCCTATGATTTTCCGCGTTGGAGATCGCCTGTTCGAAACGTTCCCACCGGGTTGGATCGGCGTAATCAAAAACCGCATGGCAGGGCGCTTGGGCGGTGAGCTGCACCCGAATGTTACTGTCGAAAACGCCCCAGAGCATACCGTTTGGCTGCCGTGCTCCGGGAATGGCCGCCAGAACATGAGTGCCAAAGCCTTCGTCGGAATAGCGGGCGCCATGGCAATTGACCCTCAGCACTGCGGTGGAGCCCACCACGTCGAAGCCGGGGAAAGAATAATTTCCGCCCATAGCGGCATGGGAACGGGGTTCGAGCCGCCCTCCGGCCCAGACGCCCATCTGAATACCGCTGCCGTCCCAGCCGTGGCCGCTCCAATCCGTTCCCGGTTCGATCAGATCCGCCGCCTCGGTCAGAAGATCCCGACACATGTGGGGGTTTTTGCTGTAATCCCCGGCGGCGAGGATCACCGCCTTGTTCGCCCGGAAGCGGACATAGCCCCCTTTACCGCTTTCGGCCACGACCGCGCAGACCCTTTCTTCCCTTTTTTCCAGGCGGCAGGCCTTCTGCCCGAAGAAAAAGCGTGCACCCAGCTCCTTTGCCCTTTGCTGGCTGGCTCTTATCATGCGGTTTTGCACCTCAATGGGCATATGGGCTGTGCCCGGCCAGGCGCGGATGCCGTTGAGCAAAGGCGGAAAATTCCCACTTGCAGGCCACATCATCGGCCGTATGGTCTTTTGATCCTCTTCGCTCAAAAGAGAAATCAGCCAGTCAAAGCAATCTCCGCAGTTTTCCGCATAGTGGCGGATCAACCGGTAATTAGAGCGGTTGTTGGTGCGAAGCTGCCAGTCGTTGACAAAGGTCTGAACATCCACTTCGGGAATCCCCTGTTCCTTCTGCCATTGGGAATTGATATGTCCAATTTCGCCAATGCCGAGGATCCGCTGCCTGTCCTCCGGCTGCTGCTCGATTACGAAAACGGAGACTCCCTCCTCTGCCGCGGCGCGGGCGGCGCAGGTGCCGGCATGGCCGGCCCCCACTACTACCACATCCGCGAAAAAATTCTGCGTGATCTCCGCTTCCGAAATTGGCTGCGGCGCTGCGGCCCAGGAAAAGATTTTTTCGTACATTGTCTGCCTCAATTGTCTTTGGAGGAGTTTACTGCTTTTCGGTAAACTTTCGAAGGAGCGTACTGGTGCGTTTGTAAAGGATAAAAGTCAAAACAGCAACTGCACCATTTTTGATGATATTGAAGGGAAATACGCCAAAAAGCATCAGCGTAATCATGTCAGTCACATGAGGATTCGTCACCGTGCCCATCTGGATGATGGCTTCAAGAGGCATACCGTACACGCTCGCATAAAGGGGCACGGCGATAAAAGCATTGCCGAAAATGGAAACCACACTGCTGAGGATGGTGGAGACCACCAGGCCGATCGCGGCGCCTTTCTTTGTGCGATTGCGCTCATAAATCCAGATGGCAGGCAGAACAAAAGTAAGGCTGCCAATCAGGTTGGCAAATTCGCCAGCGAGCAGCGTCTCAGAGCCCTGCATGAGAAGTTTAAGTGCCAGCTTGACCAGAATAATCAGCGTTCCGGACAGCGGTCCCATCATAAATCCGCCCAGCAGAGCAGGCAATTCCGCCAGATCGAACTTAAGGAAGGTAGGCATGAAGGGAATCGGGAAATTGAAGAGCATCAGTACGGCGCTCAGTGCGCCCAGCATGGCAATCATAGCCAGTTTCCGTGTCGTCAGTTTTTTCGGTTTGTTGAGCGTTACGGCCTGTTCCATGGTTCTGTTCCTCCAGAAAATAAAAGATTTCACTGAAAGGGAACCAAAGAGGGGACGGCCGGGAGAGAGCAAAAGCGCCGGAAAACACAGAAAAACGCCCTGAAATGAATTTCTTTCATTTCAGGGCATTCCTTCAAACAAAATACGGCACATGCTTTTGCTGTGCAGACGGAACGATCTTCTTTCATCCAGACTATACTGTCGGCTTCGGAGTTTCACCGAATCAGCCTTGCGGCTCGTGGGCTTTACCACCGGTGGGGACTTGCACCCCGCCCTGAAGATTTCCTATTCAGTTAGCCCTATGATAGCATAGCGCTTGGCAAAATTCAATATCCTTTCTTCTTTTTTGAATTCGGCGCCATGCGTCATTGCTTCTTCCACCGGGCAAGCGTCGGGAACCAGCTCTCCATCATTTTGCGCGCTTCCTCCTGGGTTCCGAAAGGCTGTCCATTTTCTTCATTAAAACGAAGGTTGAATTCGATCATTTCCTCCATGGTCATGTCCGCGGTAAAGGCGCCATCTTTCCAGCAGTAGCAGCAATACTGTTCGTTCTTTGCTCCATTGGCATCCGTGCCGCGCTGTGAGGGATCGTCAAGAGGCATGCCGCAGCTCTGGCAGAATTTCCGTTCGGAAAAGTCTTGGTGGTTTTTCATGGGGGATTCCTCCTTGCTTTTGATGGGTTCTTTTACAGGATACCCCATGGAATATGACAGGGTCTGTCCAGTTTGATACTGCTGCAAAATATTTTTTGCTGCCTGAACGAGCCGTTCCCGCATCCAGCCAGGAGAGAGCACCTCCACTTCTCCGCCGAAAGAGAGCAAAAATCCATCGACCCATCCGCCCTGCGGAAAGGCAGTCGTTACCCGAAGTCTCCCATCTTCCAGTGGATAGATATCGCCGGGACGAAAAAAATCCCGCACACGGAACGCTGCCTTTTGCGAAAAGCACAACGTCAGCAGAACCATAGGCGGCATGGAATTTTCCCTTTGCGGTTCCAGCATATCAGGAAGGCCCGCACGCGGTGAAAAACCTTCCTCCCGCAGGGTAACGCTCTCCATCCGGCTGAGGCGGAAAGTGCGAAACGCCCCTTTTTTGACGCACCATGCCTGCAGGTACCAGTTTCCGCCCTTAAAGCAGAGACGCATAGGCTCTGCAATTCTTTCACTGCGTTTCCCCTCAGAATTATAGTAAACAAAAGAAAGCCTGCGGTGGGCAAGGATTCCCTCTTTGACCGTATCAAAGACCTCCCTCTCTTTGGGACCGCTGCCCCAGTCGGAAAAATCCACCGCCAGCCAGTCTGTGCTTTCCCTGCGAAAAAGAGTGCGTAGCCGTTCAAAAGTGCTCTCTTCCTCCACTGCACCAGCAGCCCGAAGGCTTTGCAGCGCAAAAAGGATCTCATCCTGCTCCCGCTCGGAAAGCAGCGCCCGATCCATCGTAAACTGCTCCATCAGGCGGATCCCGCCTCCGCCACCTCGCTGCGCATAAATGGGGATGCCTGCGGCACAGAGCGCATCCACATCCCGATAGATCGTCCGAACCGAAACCTCCAGCCGCTGGGACAATTCCCGGGCTGTTACGCTGCGTTTTTCCAGCAGAAGATACAGAATTTCAAACAACCGGCTGTTCTTCATGGAATTCTCCATTCCTGGCGGCCGTTTTCACCCGCTCCATTTTTCTCTTGACTCTGTTACAGCCGCACAGTTTATTAAAAAATCCGAAAATGCCGGCAGTCAAAGATCTTCCATGATCCAGGCGCTGACAGCCGCCGGCCAATCCTCTCGATTCATCGATTGCCGCGGAAAGCCTTCTTTTTAGCAATTTTTCGCAGCCTGTAAATACAGTATAGCGGCTCGCTTCTGATTTCATCCTTCTGCTTCAGATAATCCAGCGTAATCCCTGCCGCAATCAGAGCAGCGGACGCGCCAACAGCAGCGGAGTGTGGAATACCCGAAGCAATTCCAAGCAGCAGCGGAGTATAGGACGTTGGATTTTTGAGTTCCTGCAGCACTTTCTGCGCCAGGCCATACCGCAAGCCCCGGATTTTGCTCTCCAGCTTTTTGATTGCAGGATCGACCTTATTTTTGATCGCAAGCTCCAGGGATCCCGCAGCGCCGTCCCACCCCTGCAAAGCCGAATGCAGAATGGACTTCATCTCATCCAGCGCGTCGCCGGCTTTAATTTTCAGATTCATTGTATCAGCGAGAGAAAGCGCCGGAAAGCTGGGAAGTAAAATCACCGTCGTCCGATGGAAGGATTCGCTGAATCCATAAGCCGGAAAATCACTCTGAAAGGATTTAATAATATTTCGGCTGTTGTCAGTGAGAAAAATATGCTCCTGCGGTTCCAGCAAAGATGTCACGGCAAAAGTATGATTGACTGACAGTCTGTATTGAAAAGTACGCAATCGCAGCGGGTCAATTCTGTCTTCAAAGGCATCCAAAAATTCAGGAAGAATCAGATTGAAATACGTCAGGCCATCTTTCCCGGCTTCGAAAGCTGAATCTGCGAATTCCGGAGTATTTCTGAAAAAATCGACACACTCTCCAATCAGTTGACGAAACAGTATCACGTCATCCGATGAAAGCCGGGGAATCGTATTCTCCTTTACAAACCGTATCGCGTCGTCAAGCTGCCTTTCATATTGATCCAACTCTTCATTGTTGTCTATTAAATTGCATTGAGTTGTATCGAAAAAGCCCGACAAATATCGTGGAGGTGAAATTTTAAATCCGTCATCGCTGTAAAGAATAAACAGCTTCATCATATCCTTGGAAGCTGCCGAGCCATCGAACAAAAAATTAGCAGCCATGCGATATCTCCCTCATTCAATGGTTTTGTCAAATATACCATGTGTTCCACCTTTTGTCACGCCAATCTAACCTAAATCAGCCTGGGATCTTCAACCCATTGCGTTTTCGAGGTAACCCCATACAAAAGCCCGCCGGCTTTTACCGGCGGGCTTTTTATGTGGTCGAGGTGACAAGATTTGAACTTGCGACCTTCTGGTCCCGAACCAGACGCGCTACCAAGCTGCGCTACACCTCGAATCTGCAACGTTAGTTATTTTACCTGTTTTAACAGCTTCTGTCAAGGGTTGAAAATGAATCCTTCTGTGTTGACCGAGAGCAATTTCCCGGCGCTTTTGTCAAAAACAAAAAGAGCGGAGGCCTGGCTAATCACTGTTTTGCTCCGCACTGTTTCTTCGTCAAGTCATAACTGATCGTCAACAAGTTGATGATTTCATCGTCGGGAACAGAACCATCCAGTAAAACTGTGATCCAACTGGATTTGCACATATGGTAAGCCGGCAGGAATCCCTTTTTTCCGAGCAGAGAACCAAGAAGAATGGAGCCGCATTTGATATCCAGAATTTCTATCACTTCATCTCCCGATAATCCCAATTTGCTCTTGGGTACGTCCATAATCGCTGCATACCACTTACGATTATTTATATGCCTCAAAACGCAATAGGAAGGATATTTTGTCCAAAGATATTCAGGTTCTGAACCAAACTGCTCTTGGGCATATTTGAGGATTCCCCTTCTATCCATGTTATTCTCCTCGCAAAATTTCCAATTTGTCAGTTGTCTTTTAATATCGTGTCTTACTTTTGACAGGATGTATGGTGAACCCACCGAAGCCCCCAATCCCCAACACGAAAAATAAATCAGACAAATAAATCTTTTCAAACCAAACCGGCGGACGGAAAAGACCGCGCCGGTCAACGGAAAAGGACATATTCGCGGATGTAGTGAAAAGCAGCTTCCTCCCCTTCTTCCTTGAGCTTCAGAAGCATTTCTTCAAGGAGTGCGGCAGTCTCAGGATGTAAAAGATAATGATCCCTGGAGTTTTGATAGTAATCGTAGGGATCACTGTCTGTGTACGCTTCCTTCCGATAGGTTTTGCTGGCAGCCATTCGGTCACAGAACATCTCTACCACATATCGGACAGGCATTTTCATCCCGTCCATGTGATGGTCGCCATCAGGCGTGTAATCAATCCAGTATTCCAGATGATGTTTGTTGCGTCCCTTATGATGAAGCCAGGCGCTGGAATAGCCCTTTTCCCGCCGCTCTGCGTCATTGGGGCTGCGGTCTCCCTGAAAATACCGGGCTCCTACGAGAAATTCCACCGGTGTGTATTTAGAAAGATCATGGGTCAATCCCTGACGGTAAAGACCTACTTTGAAACAGTGCTTGCGTACAAGGGCCCGATGGTGATTTATCGTTTTCAAATGCAGAAGCCATTTTTGATTCATCATTTTTCTCCCGCCGCCTAAAAAACAGCGGCTCTTGTGGGGAATAGGTGTCCCTCGTTGTTGCTTGGATGACCAAAGGTTTTCCAGGGAATAACGGAATCATGCGGACACGGCCGCGTGAAAAGTTCGCCTTAAAAAGACAAATTCATTTTCGATCGGACACAGTTCCACAGCAGCCCGAAAAAAAGCCGCAGCGAAAGAATCCTTCGCGGCGGCTTTTTTTAGACAGGGAAAAGGGATTATTCCGCGATGGCCCATGCGCGGGCGGGAAGACCCGTGGCACCAACGATATTCGGGTAAGCGACCAGCAGAACAGCACCGGCCGGCGGCACCTGGTCGAGGTTGCACAGCAGTTCCACCTGGAGCTTGTTCTTGGAAAGAACATAACGCTCGCAGACCAGATCGCCGGCAGCGGCGGCTACGGCAGAGGCATCGGTATCGAGCGTTTCATGGCCGTTAGCAGCAGCGTTACGGACCTCGTAAAGATACTGAAGCGCTTCCAGAGACCAGCCCGGGAAGTTCTCGCTGCCATCTTCGGCAATGCCGGACAATGCGTTCATGTCGGGCCAATACTTGGACCATCCAGTGTACAGAGCGACAAAAGCCCCTTCGGGAATCTCGCCATACTTGGCCTCATAGGCTTTGATATCCTCAACGGTCACAGCATAGCAGGGATCGATCGCCACCTTATCCGTGATGTCGATAACGCACAGCGGAAAAGCAGTATCATGCATCGAAAACGTCTCAGAAAGAGTACCCTCTTTGATGAAATGTCCGGGAAAATCGATGTGCGTACCAAACTGGCCGGGAAATTTAAAGGTTTGGATCATGCATTCAAGCATGGGGGTACCCCAGTCGTACACGACCTTGCCCAGCTCCACAGAACCGTCGGGAATCCCGCTCCAGTAAGGACTGTCGTTATCGAGCGGATGCGAAAGTTCGATCCAGCGGAGTTTCTTGCTCTCTTTGAGTGCATCCCAGAGTTTATACATGCGTTTCCTCCTGCCTTCTGTTGAATTTCCACCGGCAACTCCCTCTGGTTTTCTCTTCAAACGCCCACAGTGTAGACGATTTAAAAAACAGAACTCATTGCTTTGTGCTGCACCGAGTATAGCACAAAAAAGCAGGGCGGTAAAGCGAAAATCCTGCTTTTTCCGCCCTGTTTTTCATTTCTTCGCAGGATGCTGCCGCTGCTCCTGCAAAACATAAGCTTTATTGGAGCCTCAGTGTCCCATGCTACTGAATGATAAATATCGGTCAGAAGGAATTTTGTCGTCAAAAATCAGGATCAAGTCGACCCGTTCTCCGTTCAGTTTATAGTCAAAGGCAGAGATGTTATCGAATCCCAAGTCGATCAAGCCCGCGCTACCGTCATAAAAAAGTCGGATATCTTAAAATTGGTTTCATTCACTTTTTTCATCCTCTCTCAACGGACATACGGCCTTCATCTCAATGTATCCCCGCTTTCCGCGCGGCTCCAGCTGAATTCGAGGATTGCTGTTGTCCCATTGCCGGCCGATGACAGCCGGATCATATCGGTTCATTGCATGCTGCACCGCCAGGATTGCTTCGCTGTAATCCTCCTCGCAGAAAGGTTCGCCCTGGAAGATCAGATATTCCGCAGCGGGCAGACGGATCACATCAAGGCCTTCTGGAATCGGCCCCTCATAATCCGCAGAAACTTCCACTCCCTGCACATAGGTCGAGGTTCCGGGCTTCCGGTACTGTTCCGGCAGCCACAGGCACACCGGCTCTCCGCAGAGGGAATCCATGCTGGTCAGCATCCCCCAGATATCGCAGCTGACTTCCTCACAGTAGGAGAAATAGCCCTCTGCCTTTTTCCCGCGCCTGATCAGCACTTTTCGTTCCGGTTTGTGCAAAAGCTGTACGAAAATGTTCCGTACCTGTTTCATGTCGAAAGTCTCCTTTCTAAGCTCTCTGAATTTGACTCCATAAGGAATGAAAAGCGTGATCGGAATCTTTGTGCGGGCATACTCACCGGGATTGCAGCCAAACTCTCTGAAAAAGGCCCGCTGATAACCATCGACACTGCCAAAGCCCAGTTCGCTGGCTGCATCAATGACACGGCAATCCCCTTTTTTCAACCGCATTGCTGATTGTGAAAGCCGCAGGCGGCGAATGTACTCTGCCGGTGTCAGACTGGTATACTGCCGAAACAATCGATAAGAATGCCATGGAGAAAAGAACGATACCTTCGCAAGGTCGGCCAACGCGATTTCTTCCTTCAGATGTTCTTCGATATATTCCTGCATCCGCTGCACTGCCATGATCTGTTCCTTCATCTTTTCACCTCCCCACGCATCAGATTTTACCTCGCCGCAGAAAGAATTCTCTCGACTTTCCTTGCCATCTTTCCTTTTCCGCAGAAAAAAGCACTTCCATAAAAAATAACGTCTGCCGGAATTCAATGCTCCGGCAGACGTTCGTCCTTTTTATTGTATGGACCGTGCCACATCCACCATAGTTCCTGCAGCGCGGCATAGGTCGCCACAATTTCCAGGGCGCCTGCGATTTGGCAAATGTTTGCAAAGCCAACTGTCAACGGCGCAAAAAACAACAGCAGGCCGGTCACTCTGTTCGCCCTGGAATGTAAAAACCCAAAGCATCCGCTTTTTCTGAAATGGAGACCAAGCGATACCAGTTTGACAGTCAGAATCGCTCCAAGCCAGATCCAGGCCCAAAACGGCAATGCAATCACCGGCGCAAATTTGAAAAAGGCCGCGATCACAAAAACAAAATCCGCCGTGCTGTCCAACGCAGCGCCCAACTGGCTCTCCGCCTGGAGCTTTCTCGCCAGAAGGCCATCCAGCACATCGGTTACGCCGCAAAAAGTGTAAATTACCATAAAAGACATGGACGCCGGAGCGAAAACCATCAGCAGCGCAGCACCTGCAAATCTTAAAATGGTCAGGCAGTTCGGAAAATGCCGTATGATCGTACGGCTCTTTCGGCTCATTTTATTTTCTAGCATGGCTGAAAACCGGCCACATGCTCTGGTCCGTCTGCGTCAGATATACTTCCACATCGCCGCGGGCTTCCTCCCATGTGGCAGTTACGATATAGGTTCCTGCCCGATATACATTGATACTGCAGTCAAACGATCGAATGAGTTCCTCATCATAGTAGACCATACTGTTCTCATCCGTTACCAGAACGGAAATGACGCCATCTCTTATTGTAGTATCCACATGTAGCGTCATACCGGCAGACAGCTCATAAGCGGTGGTTACTATCTTTGTTTCTGGTTCCTCCTGCAAATAAGTACATCCTGTTAACACTGTCAGCAGAACAGCCAAAAGACCTATCGCAAATCCTCGCTTCATCACTCCATTCTCCCATCCATCCAGTTTTTTATCAAAGGAATGACTCTCAGAGAACATAGTTCATCCGGCGCAGCCTGTTCCTGCTTTTCAGATCGGATACCTGGCCTTTTTCGGTTTTACAGAAAAAGACACAGTGCTGCCAATTCTCCATATTCCCCTGAAGATTGGCTCTGCGTCTTAACGTCCGGCTCTGCAAAAAAATACAAAATAAAATGTTTTCATCTGTAAATTTTTTGTTCCCTATGCAGGGCAGAACAGAAATACCATTTTTCCTTTTGTGTCTATATTATATTAAAATGCCAGTTTCCGTCAATCAATGGTAGTTTTATAAAAAACATAAAATTCGAACCCATCTCCTGCTGGGAAAAGGAGTTTGGATCTTACGATTCAGGTTATGGTTATATCGGAGCATCCGTCTTCGCCTCATGTCTGATAAGAAGATAGACTCCGAGGTACATCGCAAGAACAAACAGTACGAATACCAACGTCGATTGCGTTGTTCCACTCATACAGCAGGTGTCGTAAATTCCATGAAGCAGCACTGCGAAAAAATAACCCAAAATCAGATTGAGTTTGCATCCGAAGTTATCCCCACAGTTGGAACGGAGCTTTGCCCGGCCGTAGAAAAGACCCATAAAGACTGCAAAGCCCATGTGGCCCGGAATCGCAAGAATTGCCCTCGGCAACGCAACGGAGAGTCCATAATTAAACACATACTTCACGTTTTCAAATGCAGCGAAGCCCAGAGAGACAAATACAGCGTAAACGATAGCGTCAAAACGATAGTTGAAGTTGGGATCGTGCCAGGTCCGTCGGTATAGGAAGAAGAACTTGCTTCCTTCTTCTGCTGCAGCGACCACCAGGAAAGCTAGCAGAATTATATATTTCGGATTGTCTGGATCTACCAGCGCGTTCAAAATCGACTCACCCACAAATTCCAGAACGATCGCGACCAGGGCGGCCAGAACACCCCTCCAGACAAGGTTTCCAAGCAGTCCAGGCGGTTCCTTTTCAATGCTGTCCTGCTTATAGACGTACCTCATGAGAAACAGTGCAGGCACCACTGCAGCAAGGACATAGATTACCATTAGGTAAAATACAGGAGCTACAACCAGCGGAGCAAAAAAGAACATCCGGCAATCACTTCCTCAAAAAATCAAATTTTGACTTATTCTAACAAAACAGAACGGAAAACTCAACTATAAATCCTTAAAAGAAGAGTTGACAGAGCCTTTTTGCCGAAACCAGTAGTTTACTAGTAGGCCACAATATCCCGTCTCTTCTTCGCCTCCTAATTCACATCCTGGCCCCAGAGACCCAAACAAAGCTGCGATTTCTACACCGAGTATATTGAAGCTGAGTTCTGCAAAACAACTGGGCATAAAGAAAAGCACCAGCATCCTATATCAAAATGCCAGCGCTTTCATGGTGCAGTTGAGCAATCCAAATCCGAACCTGTTTTCTTGTCAGCCAATGCAGCTTTCAGGTTATCAAAAGTAATGGTGTCCGTCCCCTCTTTGTAGTTGAAGGTAATCACCATCTTGTCATCATACAGGAAAATAGCGTTGACAAAGGTATCAATCAACATCTTCCTGTGGGACTTCTGCTGCACATCCAGCTTGCGGAAGCGGTGGAGCCAGAAGGTCATAAACTCGGCGCTGACCTTGGGCTTTGCCAGCTTCTCACAAGCTATCCGGGTTTCCAATTCCTCTTTCGTGGCTTCCAGTTCTTCCAGACGGCCCTTCGTGGACTTAGTTAAAATTCCCTGCTGGATGGCGTTCAGCAGGTTTTGAATGGCCGTGTCTGCTTCTCTTAACTGCTGTTCATACAAGGGCAGGTTCACATTCTCCCTGTCCTGCAAGTCCATGAGCATGGACACGATGGCCTCTATCGCCTTATCGTCCATCACCATCTTCATGGTTTCGTTTACCACCAAACCTTCAATCCATTCTTTCTTGACGGACTTCTTGTGGCACTCGGTGCGCTTCTTCTTGACCGACACGCACTTGTAGTAGTGGTGGACATTCCCCGTGTGGCTGGCGCCGCTCTCGCCGCAGAGGTAGGCCCCGCAGTAGCCGCAGAACAGCTTGGTTGTCAGAAGATAATCGTCCTCGGCCTTGTGGCGGGCTGGGGCCTTTTTGTTCTTCGCCAGCTTCTCCTGCACCCGGTCAAAGAGGTCTTGGGGGACGATGGCGGGAATACCGTCCGGCACCACAATGTCCCGGTAGGTGTACTCCCCAATGTAACGGCGGTTGTTCAGAAGGTGCTGGACGCTGTTATAGGTCAGCTTCTGGCCCCGTGTGTTCTTCACGCCCTGCTCGTTGAGCCAGTCCCGGATAGCGGTCATGGTGGCCCCTTCGTCGTATCTTTGGAACGCCTCACGCACAAAAGGGGAGGTCAGCGGGTCAAGCTGGAAATACTGTTCGCTGTCGATCTGGTAGCCGATGGGAAGGGTGCCGCCGTTGTACTTGGATTTCAGGGCGTTTTCCGTCATGCCCCGGACAACCTTTTCGGACAGGTCAGCGGAGTAGTATTCGGCGTAGCCCTCCAGCACGCTTTCCAGAATGATACCCTCGGCCCCGTCGGAAATGACCTCGGTGGCGGACACCACCTTGACCCCGTTCTTTTTCAGCGTGGCTTTATAGCGGGCGCTGTCGTAGCGGTTTCGGGCGAACCTGTCCAGCTTCCAGACAAGCACCATGTCAAAAAGGCGCTTGCCGCTGTCTTTAATCATGTTCTGAAATTCTGGGCGGTTGTCGGTCTTGGCGGAAAAGGCCCGGTCTATGTAGTGGCGCAGAATGGTGATATTGTTCTTCTCGGCAAAGGCAGTACACTCCCGGATTTGCCCCTCGATACTTTCTTCTCGCTGATTGTCGGAGGAATAACGGGCGTAAATCACTGCTTTCATTCTCTTCAACCTCCTTGTTTCTACGCATTTCAAAGCCGTTCTCACGGTCAGTGTGAGGAATTCTATTGCCGTGGTTCTGACACACCGCCAGAAGCCACATGGTACAATGCCTTTTGCATCCTAAATACGTAGATATGATACTGTTTGGTAGGCGCAAGCAGCTGTCTGCTTGCACCCACTTGTCTGCCGTACAGCAAAACCGGGGAATGCCGTCAAGGGTGCGAAGCGTTTATCTTGACCTTGCACGGCATTCCCCGGTTTTGCTATTTCTTCGTAATGGCCTGCATCAACTTACTTTGCAAACGGCCTTTCATATACGGGTCTACCTGCTTATGGGTCTGCCCACTTTCATCGACCATTGTCCGCAAACACAGCTTGTTGATATAAGCATCATAGTGCTGCAAAATCTGTTCTATTGCATCGGCTTCCCCTGAACGTGCTGCCTCGATAACAGATAGGGGTGGTAGAGGTTTGTATTTGCCGTTTAACTTTTTCATAGCAGTTCCCCCGTCAGTTGTTTCCGTAGATTTCGCAAAACACTTGTGCGGCGGCGCTGGATGGCGCTTCTGGAACAGCGCATCATCCTGCCGATTTCCCTGTCGTTCAGTTCCAGTACAAAGCGCAAAATCAGAAGTCGCTGCTCTGGCTGCGACAGCTTCTCGATGATATTTGCTAACCGCTCGTTACCGATTTGCAGGACATAACCATCCGCTGAAAAAGTTATGTAATCGCTGGGGTACTGGTCCGTCGTGCAGATGCCGTCTAACATCGGCTGCGGCAAATGATTCAGAGATACCAGCCATTTGTTTTGATAGGAGAATTCCCGAAAACAGGTTAGCATTTCATGGCGCAGGACAACTTTGCAAAAGGAATGAAAGCGGCGGCGCTCCACAGTTTCTTCATAGGTCATCATGGGATTCTCCTTTGCATGACGGCTGCAAACGGTCAATTCGCCCGGCCTGAATATCTGAAATATGGTGGACGACTCTTTCTTTGGGCCAATCCCACCATTTGATATTCAGCAAGGCCGAGATGGTATCATCTGAAAAGCGTTTGCGAATCGGTTTAGCGGGAACGCCACCGACAATCGTATAAGGCGGCACATCCTTTGTTACAACGGCGCGAGTGCCAATAATTGCACCATCGCCAATGGTGACGCCAGACAGGATAACAGCCTCATATCCGATCCATACGTCATTGCCGATGATAATATCGCCTTTGTTGTCCCATGCGCTCGTTATGTTCTGGATGTCCAAGCCCCATTCCCCAAAAAAGATCGGGAACGGATAGGTGGACAAGGATGCTTGCGTATGGTTGGCGCTGGTGAACAAAAACTTTGCCCCGCAGGCGATAGAACAAAATTTTCCAATCACAAGTTTGTCATGGTTGATGGGATAGTGGTACAGTACATTGTTCTTCTCAAACTGCCGTGGGTCATAGACGAAGTCGTTATACATGGTAAAGTCCCCGACAAGGATGTTGGGATTATTGATGACATTTTTCAGATAAACGGTTTCGTGGTCGTTAGTGCGAGGATAAATATTCTCTGGATTCATGGCCTTTCCCTCCTCTCGAAGTTATGAGAACTCGAATCTCTCAATCCGTGAAAAATGGTTGTTCTCCACATAGTAAACAGCGTGTTCCTTTTCCGAATAAACGAAAGAAACTCTGGTGGCCCAGATCCCTTCCTGTCGGACGGCTTGAAGTACAGAAAACGCATCAGCGACAGTAAAATGCTCTCCATATGAGTTCAGAAGTTGAGCAGCCCTTTCGTATCGGTCATCTCCCGGCACAAGAAAGGGCATTGTGCTTTCGGGGGCGAGGACAGAATAATTGGTAATCAGCGAGTAGCGCCCATGATCTTCCCGCCAGCCAATACCCGGTTCAACGATCAGGGTACGCCCCTGCTGATCGGACAGCATGGCCTGCATGGTGGCATCCGGGGCATAGACGATCTTCCGTTTCTGCACCATTTGCAGTGCATCGTCAAAACTGATCTTTGCCTGCACAAACTGTTCTGTCAGGTCTGCGATTGTCATGCAACCTTTGAAATCCTGATAGGCCCCCTCCGGGTTTCCGTGAACATACAACAAGGTTCCGACATTTCCGTTGCGGTTCACGCCATGATAGGAATGCCGCACCCCATCTGGCCGTAAGATGCCGATATAAAAGCGGTCTTTTTCTTTTGTGATTTTGTGATCCCATACGGCAAGGTCAATCTCAAAATTAAAACCGGTGATGGTTTCGTCACCTCGGTAGACAAATCGAGTGCACATGGTCTTTTCCTCTCTTGTGATGCATTTGTTATTTTTATCGTACTGCCGATACGAGCACTTTTCCATCCACCAGACAATACCGAATCAATCTGTATCAAATAAATAGCAGGGGCTGCATTTCTGCACCCCCTGCTGGTTCATTTTTGATAAATGATTTTACGAATGGCTGATACGGACAGGAAGTATTTTTCCGCTAACGCCTCCATAGAGGTTCCGTTCTGAAACTCCTCTACGATTTGGCGGTTTCGTTGCTGCAATTCCTGTCGGTAGCCAGACGCTTCTCCCCATCGTTTTTGCTGCGCTTGATCGGCGGGAACATAAAGATAGCCCCCTTGAATATAGCTTTGCAATTCCTTGACCAACGCATCGGGAAGAAGATTTTTTGCATTGATGTATTTCATGCAGGCTTCCTCCTTGAGATGATTGTCAAGCAGCAAAGCCAGCATTATGATTTTGCGACAATTCTTACTCCATGCAAACGTCGCAATCTACTGGCTTTGCATGGAGCTGCACTTCATTGAGTTTTGTCATTGAATACCACTTCCTTCTGTTGGGAACATCTCTATCCTACAAAGAGTGGCAGGCATGGAAAATGAAAGGCGAAATGCTAAGGGGGCAGATGGAAAAAACAGCATGAAAACAATGAAAGCGAGGGCGTCATGTCCAAATGGTGACGTTCCGTTTTTTACTTATGGATGCTTTTGAGGCGTTTTCGTATCTTTTGCATATGTCTTTTTGTTGCTGTATCGATGGGTTTCCCATCAAATTTCTTTTGTGACCTGAATACATAATCCAGAAAATTTCCGCGCATTTCATCTTTTGTAAGCGGAATTTCTGCCCTTTTAGCCTTTTTCTTCAGATAGTATCGGCTGCCCTTATAAGAATATTTTTGATAGAGATTTTTGCCACTAATGCGACGGTTATTCGGTGTTACACCTTGATCCTTAACAATAGTACGGAGTTTCCGATACAGCCTGTTATAGTATTTACTGATTGTTTTATCTCGAATACGAATATGCTTTCCGTCAAAAGA
>Ga0129308_1000045_pt1 | contig 231922 bp, 227 predicted proteins | sample L827metagenome_FD_94440 | JGI IMG/M metagenome (GOLD analysis project Ga0129308, IMG submission 94440) | Ring-tailed lemur group fecal microbial communities from Wisconsin, USA - L827 metagenome | ecosystem: Host-associated > Mammals > Digestive system > Large intestine > Fecal | place: USA...
ACTCCGCTCCAAGTCGTGCCGTCCGCACTTGCCAGAACACGATAATAATACCTTGTTCCGTTTGTCAGTCCTGTATTTGTGTAGCTATTCGTGCTTACGGTCGCTATCGTAGTCCATGTCGAACCATTCAGCCGTTGTATGCGGTATTTTGTAGCGCCCGAAACAGCTGTCCATGTAAGCTTAATCTGCTTGTCGCCCGCTGTCGCCTTGAAGTTAGTCGGCGCGGAAACCTTTACCGCCGCCGCAGGCGTTGCCGAAGCTGCCGCCGAAGCGCTGCTCCAAGTCATACCGTCCGCACTCGCCAGAACACGGTAGGAATACTTTGTTCCGTTAGTCAAGCCTGTGTTGGTATAGCTGTTCGTGCTTACGGTCGCTATCGTAGTCCATGTCGAACCATTCAGCCGCTGAACACGGTATTTTGTCGCGCCCGAAACAGCTGTCCATGTAAGCTTGACCTGCTTGTCCCCCGCTGTCGCCTTGACGTTAGTCGGCGCGGAAACCTTTACCGCCGCCGCAGGCGTTGCCGAAGCTGCCGCCGAAGCGCTGCTCCAAGCCGAACCGTCCGCGCTCGCCAGAACGCGGTAGGAATACTTTGTTCCGTTAGTCAAGCCCGTGTTGGTATAGCTGTTCGTGCTTACAGTCGCTATCGTAGTCCATGTCGAACCATTCAGCCGCTGAACACGGTACTTTGCCGCGCCCGAAACAGCTGTCCATGTAAGCTTGACCTGCTTGTCGCCGGCTGTCGCTTTGACGTTAGTCGGCGCGGAAACTGCTACTGAACAATTGTAATGGATAACAGCGTCGGTAAGGCATTCGTTACCGAATTTAATCGTTATTTTATTCCATTGTTCTTCAGAACCCGAATAGTAAACATTTGTTAAAGAATCACAGCAATAAAAGGCATAGCGGTCTATACTTATAATGCTGTCAGGTATTGTTATATTAGTCAGACCGCTGCAGCCTCGAAAAGCTTCTTGATCTATGTATGTAACGCTGTCGGGTATTATTATATTTGTCAATTTTTCACAATTTCTAAAGGTCTGTGCCTGTATCCATGTCACGCTGTTTGATATTGTTATATTTGTAAGATTTTCGCAGCCCTCAAAAGTGCCATAATAATCGGCACTGCCGCTATATATTGCAGTAACGCTATCGGGTATTGTTATATTTGTCAAATTTTTACAATTTATAAAAGCACCACCCGCTATCGTTTTAACACCATTAGGTATTGAATATGATTTAATTTTTTTCCCCTCAGGAAACTTAAGCAGTGTTTTATCTTCATTGAACAACACGCCATCAACACTGGAGTAGTATTCATTAAAACCCGACACTTCAATATTTGTCAGGTTTTCGCAAAAATCAAAAGCACCACCGCCTATATAATCAACGCTTTTGGGTATGGTTATATTTGTCAGACCGCAACCTTTAAAAGCAAATTTTCCTATACTTGTAACGCTGTTAGGTATTGTTATATTCGTCAGGGTTTTACAACCGCTAAAAGCGCCATAGCCTATGCTTGTAACGCTATTTGGGATTATAACCTTAGCAGGAGAATAGGTCAACTTCCAACCATCTATAGCAATAACAGGATATCCATCTAATTCTGACGGGATTGTTACCGTTCCTTCTTCGCCGGCATTGCCGATATAATGTTCAATTATTGCGCCCCCTGAATTAATGCTGTACTCGTAATCGCCGCTTACCATCGCCGAAGCCTTTATTCCAAATACTCCGCAGCCAATAAAATCGTCCGCGCACATCATCGTCAGCACGGTTATCCCCGCAAGAAACAGGGAAATTGCTCTTTTTAAAGCTCTCATAAATTTTTCCTCCTATATTTTTTCGTCGTTTTGGCATATAATATCCCAAAACGGGATATTATGTATTATACCATAATGGTATAATATTGTCAAGGGGGGCGATCGATATTTTCCGACTGAAAGAACTCCGCGAAAGGCGAAAAATCTCACAGCTTAAGCTCGCCATGGACCTTGACCTTAACCAGAACTCTATAAGCCGCTATGAAAATGAACAGCGCGAGGCGGACTATAAAACGCTTATACTTTTCGCCGATTATTTCAGTGTTTCAGTCGATTATCTCCTAGGCAGAACCGAAAACCCCGACATAAACCGATAATTTTTTTCATTTCACTTGCAAAAAGCGGTAAAGTGTGATATAATGTTCAATGCACAAAAGAACCTGAAAGGACATCAAAAACATGATAGAACAGATTTCCGTTTTTGCGGAAAATAAAAAGGGACAGCTTTCCGAAGTTATCGACCTGATAACCTCGAAGGGCATAGACATACGCGGGCTTATGGTTGCGGACGGAACGGACTTCGGCGTTATCCGCATGGTCGTTACCGACACGCAGACCGCTCTCGGGGTTCTCGCGGAAAAGGGCTATAAGGCTTATTCGATGGAGGTCCTCTGCTTCTCGATACGCGATAAGATCGGCGCAATGAACAAGGTAATGCAGCTTATAGATCGCTCCGGAATAAACGTTGAATACTGCTATTCCCTGCTCGGAAAGGACGCGAAAACAGCCGAGATCGTGGTAAAAACGCGCGAGGTCGAAGAAGCGGAACAAATCCTTGCCCGCAACGAGGTTACTCTCGTGACCCCCGAAACACTCGTCTGAATAATAACTCCGGAGGCGCCGTCATGCACAGAAAAAGTATCGCAAATCGTTGGTTTATAAACAGCTTCAGCGTTGTTGCGGTTCTTCTCGTTGTGCTTGACGTCGCCTTTTTCTTTATTATAAGAGCTTTTTATTACAACGCTGCGCGGCAGTATATCGAAACGGAAGCGAATATAGTCGCGGGAGTTATGGAACGCTTCTACGACGACACCTCAACTGACTATGCCGACGAAATACGAATCGCCGTCGAAGAATTTGAAAAAAAGAATTATGCGGAGCTTATGGCGATAAATCCACAGGGAAAGGTGTTTCTTTCCAGCAGCGGCTTCACCCCTGCCGAGCAGTATGATATGCCCGACTATGCCGAAGCGAAAGCAGACCCTTCGGGAACAGGCTACTACGTCGGTTATCTCGACAGCATGGAGAAGTACATGGCGGTTTCGGTGCTCCTGAAAAGCGGCGCTTCGGGCAACGCGATACGCATAATCACCTCTCTTGAAGCGGTCGACGCGCAGATAATAATTCTGACTCTTGCTATAGGAACGGTAAGTATCCTTGTTATTCTGCTTTTGTTTGCATTGGGAATGTATTTCATCAAATCCATCGTGCGCCCGATACAGAACATCGGCGAAAGCGCTAGGCGGCTTGCCACAGGCGATTTCTCCGTACGCATAGAAGCGGAAAGAAAAGACGAAATCGGCGAGCTTTGCAGCGTTTTCAACTACATGGCGGACGAGCTGAAAAATGCGGACAGCATAAAAAACGAGTTCATTTCGTCAATTTCCCACGAACTGCGAACTCCGCTCACCGCAATACGCGGCTGGACAGAAACGATTTCGGAAATCGACGACCCAATAATGCGCAAAAAAGGTCTGCAGATAATCGGAAAGGAAACCGAGCGCCTTTCTTCAATGGTTGAGGAGCTTCTCGATTTTTCACGAATGCAGAACGGCAGGTTTACGCTGCAAAAAACGAACATCGACATAATCGCCGAGCTTTCCGACGCCGTTTTAATGTACAGCGAAAAAGCCAAGGACGACAAAATTTCGATAATCTACGAAGAAAACGAAGCCGTCGCAATAGTGAACGGCGACAAGAATCGTCTGCGGCAGGTGTTCATCAATATAATTGACAATGCGCTGAAATACACGGACGCGGGCGGAACCGTCCGTATTGATACAGAGCTTTCCGATGGGGAGATAATCATAACGATTGAGGACAGCGGCTGCGGTATCTCGAAAGCCGACCTGCCGAAAGTCAAGAACCGCTTCTATAAGGCGAACAACACCGTGCGCGGCTCGGGAATAGGGCTTGCGGTCGCGGACGAGATAGTGAAAATGCACGGCGGAAACCTTGATATAACAAGCGAGCTTGGCAGAGGCACCGCGGTAATGATAAGCCTTCCGCTAGTGAACCGCGAGGGCTGATTTTCCGCATAAATTCGTGCATGAAACCGACGGTTGCGTTCGAATTTTACCGAAAAAAGCCGTATTTTTCTGTTTTTTCATATCGCTGCGCGATTGAAGCCATGCTCTCTCCCGCCGATTTTGGCACCCGTCAAGCCGCATAAAGTAAGGCTTGGAAACCGGCAGTTGCGAAAAACGCAACCAAAAATTTACACCAAAACCAAATTTGAAACCCCGAATGTGTAGCGCAACCGACCGTTTTTCTGCTATACTTCAGATACGGAAAACGTTTTATCCAGAAAATCGGCGTGTGCGCAGCGCCTAACAATTCAGGAGGTTCACTATGAATATTGAAATAGCAAACAGACTCGTTAATTTAAGAAAAGAAAAGGGATTTTCACAGGAGCAGCTCGCCGAAAAGATAGGCGTTTCGCGGCAGGCGGTGTCAAAGTGGGAAAGAAGCGAGGCTTCTCCCGACACGGATAATCTGATAATGCTCGCGCGGCTTTATGAAGTATCGCTCGATGAGCTTCTGCGGACCGAAGACGAAATTCCCCAGCCCGAAGAAGCCGAACAGTCCGAGGAACAGCCGCCGCAGGCTGGACCCGAAGAAAAAGAGGACCCGCCCGAACTGCCGGCTGACGGACAGCCGCAGGAAACGCCCGCAGATAATCCCTCGGAAGAACCCTTGCCCGAAGCCAACAGCGTCGGCAAAACCATCGCAAAGCATGCCTCAAAAATGACGAACATACTCTGGCTCAAGCTTCTGATTATTGTCGCCGCAATACCTACTGCCTTTCTTATGTCCTTCAGATACGGTTACTTTGAAATCAAATGGATTCTTATTGCTGTTTTCATGGTTGAGCTGCTTTTCAGCATTATCGACGCGGTACATTCCCGCGACGTCGGCAAATTCAAGATGTGGACGCTTTCAATAATTGGTGCAAGCGCGTTTTTAGGAGACTGCGGCAACTACTTAAATATGGCGCTATGGCTTATGCTTACGCCCGCATACGAAATGATTTTGTGGTTAGTCCGTAAAATCCGCAAAAAAAGCAAAGGTTTATCCTGACAAAAAATCAATCTTCCTTATAGCTTAGGCAGGATAGTCCCCGTCTCTAAGGCGGCGGGGACTATTTTGCTTTGCATTCAGCGGAATACAGCCAGCCTCCCGCTGAATGGAGCTTGACTGACGCCAGCCCTTGCTCTGTATCGAATTATTAAAACCGCCTCCTTCCGGGAAAACTTTCGTTCTTTTTCGTCGTTATACGTCATATTTCGACGTTCGGCGTAAAGTTGGATTTTTCGCACAGCTTTGCACATTTGCGGCATTTTTCCTTTGAAATTTCAGACGCTTCGGGAAATAATCACCCCTCAGACCTTAAACTGACAGACAAAAAATATTGTCTTTTTCCACAATATATGCTAAGATATTAGCAGAAAAGGAAAAAACAACACTACATATAGTGTTGAAATAAATCAGAGCTTGTTGACATTGTCCAACATACCCTGAATAAAGGAAAAAAGGCGCGGCACGGTGATTGCGGTTATCCCGAAGGATTTTCGGCAGTAATTCTGACTGCCATAGCTGCAGCAAAATGACAGACGGAAAATGCAGCCCTCCCGCCAAATACAACTTGGAGGTAAAAAAACAATGACAGAAAAGACAAAGGTACTTATAGGCGACGACACGCCCGAACTCGGACTGAAATGGGCAGGCGCGCTCAAGGAAGAAGGTTTATTTGCGATCACCCGCCGCAGCAGCGGAAAGCTGCTTTTCGACGCGGTAGTGAACGAAAATCCCGAATTTCTCATAATCGACGCAAAAATGCCGGAGCTTGACGCGGCGGAGATGCTCAATCAGCTGCGCCACCGTCAGGGGCGCGTTCCGATAACGATAGTTGTCGCAAACCACGGCACGCCGCAGCTTGAAAAGGAAGTAATGGACGCGGGCGCAAGCTATTTTATGGTAAAGCCCTTTGAGCCGCAGCAGCTTGTAAAGAAGATCCGCACGCTCATAAACTTCCGTTCGGGAAATATCTCTGCGGGAGCTAACCGTGAGATAACGAATATTGAATATGTAGTAACCGATATAATCCATCAGATAGGCATTCCCGCTCACATCAAAGGCTATCACTACCTGCGCACGGCGATAATCCTTTCGATAAACGACGACGACATGATGAACAGCGTAACAAAGCTGCTCTACCCAACGGTCGCACAGAAATACGGAACGACTTCTTCCCGCGTTGAGCGCGCAATCCGCCATGCTATCGAAATCGCGTGGGATCGCGGTGATGTTGACGTTCTGAACAGCATTTTCGGATATACCGTCCACAACACCCGCGGAAAGCCCACAAACTCCGAATTTATCGCACTTATCGCCGATAAACTCCGTCTCCAGTATTTCCCGAGAGCAATGGTTTGATTTTTAAAACACCCCCGCCCTGCACGGCATACAACCGTGCGGGGCATTTTCGTTATCACGGTAAATAAAGCGCGAATTTTAAACAAACCCAAGCGAATATTTTATCATTTCTTAGCTATTCTGCACAAATTTTTAAAAATATTCAAATTTTTTCAAAAAACGACTCCCGTTTTGGGCTTCTGAATTGTTATATATTATAGAGGGGTAAATATGAAACAATTTGCAGTATGCTAAATATTTGATTCATCTAAGAAAACAAAAAGGTGGTGAAGAAGATGTTCATTTATTGTTTTGTTTTTGGATAGCAGGATTATTTTTTCGCAAGACATAACAAATCAAAATACTGAAATTCAAACGGAAAGGACATAATATGAAAAGAATATTTAAAACCTTAATTTCTTTAGTTTTAATCGGATGTATGACAGTCAATACAAGTGCAGTTGCAAATGCCGAAGAAAAAAATGATTATATTGTTGCGCACACATCAGATGGCAGTTCAATAATACTCTTATCTGAAAATACAAAGGAAACAAATAATATAACAAGAGATAAATATCCGCCAACTAAATTATATGATCTAAGTGAAGAAGATTACTTTGCGGATCTTCAAGAGGTTGCCTCTGCGGTATGGCTTTATACAAATTATTTTTTCTATTGCAGCAATGATGGAAAAATTTATGTTAAATATAAAGTAAAAAGAAATTCGAACGATAGAATTAAAATGAGAATTAGCGTGTATGACCTAACAACGGATACTTCTTATGACGCATTTTTAACAGACTATCTTCCAATTACTTCTTATTTGACTGACCAAATGTATTTTTCAGGCTTGACTAAGGATCATCAATACGCTATTCGGTTCAAAGTTTATTGGGAAATAGACCCTTCGACAATAACAGGAGAGGCTTTTATAGGTCATGACCACATTACACAGACTTTTTAACTCAATTAAAAGCGACAATATAAAGATAATCGCTCTGGCGGCTATGACTATTGACCATATAGCGACGGCTTTTAGCGAGATATTACCGCATGATATGGTGCATATCATGCGCATTATAGGAAGAACAGCCGCTCCGCTTTTTATGTATTGTCTTATTATCGGCATGAGGTATACCAAAAACAGAAGAAAATATTTCATAAGGCTCTATTCGGCAAATCTGATTATTGCTTTTGTATGGGCGCCTTTCACCGCTATGTGGTCTGCGCCGCAGGTTATCTCTACATATTTATACGTTTTTTTATATTCAGTCATAGCAGAAAGCATTATTCACAGCATAAAAGATAAAAAAGCGTTGTCGGCTATAAAAAATTCCCTTGTTATTGTTTTAATAACAATTATACCAATACTGCTTGACAGGACATTATTTGAATATATCAGCAGTACGGCATTTAACATAGGGGGAATCGAAACATCAACTGCTCTGAGGACTATTTTCAGAGCATTAATTCCAAATATATGGAATATCGACTACACTCTGTTTTTTGTCGCAATGGGCGTAATGTGGTATTTTTGCAAAAACAAATATATCATATCCGGTATACTTGTTATTTTCAGCGTCATTTCATACCTCGGCACATATAAACTGGGTGTGGACTCGTTTATCAGTTTTTTCAGCGTAGACCAATTTTTTATGATACTCGCCGCCCCGATAATTATGCTGCATAATGAGCAGGACCGGCATGATAAATCTGCTTTCTCAAAATACTTTTTTTACTTTTACTATCCGGCGCACTATATGTTTCTTAAGGTTGTTTCAAGTTATATAACTTGATGTCGCTCGTCTCTAAGTCAGCGAATTTAGTTTATAGACTTAAGGAAAACAATTATCAGACATTTTCGGGAGGTCAAATATGAAAAAAATAACAAGAAGATTTTTAGCCGTAATTATCGCAGGTGTAATGGGTCTGACTGTCGGCATTCCGGCATTCGCTGAAGAAACGGCTGATGAAAATAATGACGCGCTTAAAGTTTACATGGACGAATTAAGCAGGATAAACGAAGAACTTGGAACCGATTACAGTATCCCTGTTGAGTATTTTGACGAAAGTGAGCTGGAAGAAGCAAAGCAATTTTTTTTAAACATGAGTTTGGACGAGTTTCGTGATTATATTTATACCATTCATTATAATTATATATCAGGAAAATCCGGCAACAACAATATAAGCTCTGAACAGGAGCAATCTGAATCAGAAACGGTGCCCGCAGCAAGTTCTTTTTCAGAAGGCAAACTTATTCCTACCGAGGTAATATCCGTAGACGGCGAAACAGCTCTTGCTTCGGAAACAACAGACGAGTCGGTTTGTTATGCCGTGTCGTCAAACACTCTTGTAACACAGCGCTGCTATTATGATGTCAGCAACACAGATAATTACCTGTACTTACAAGCTGAAAATTTTACTATGAATGGTTATCCGCGATATAATACATATGATAATTTTGCAGGAGGCTATTTTATCAGCAGTTATCCCGGATATAGAGCAACAAGCTGCAGCATATCATTTTCAAATTATGACAGAGTTGCCGCCTGTATATTTACTTGTATGAGAATGCTGTCAAAATATGTTAATGATGGAGAAGAAAAATCGCTGAGCTGTACATTTGTTGCCGGCGGCGGAGATCTTTATGCTGTATAACTTAGGCAAGCTCATACAATATATGTATAAAACCCGCATATTTTTATTGTCGCTTTTGATACTGTGCATATTTACAGCGGGCTGCGGCAAGTCCGAACACATCTGGAACATGGGCATATATCCCGATTTTGACGACGGGTTTTCAACTTCAATATCGGAAGAAGCGTCGAATATTATGCAGCCGCTTCTTGATGCATTGAAAAAAGAAGGCGTACCCGATTCGGATAACGAAGTTGTTGTTGATTATTGCCGCTTTTACGGCATAAGTGACGACGAAGGCTATTATATAAAGTATTACCGTCAGATAATGGCTAACGATAGCAGATATTTTGAGGTGTATTATTATAAAAATGAACCAATTCTGATCGACAGCAGCTTCGACATAAAATACAGTACTGCAATATGCGACGGAGAAAAATTATACTATGTTAATTCCGACGGCTTTCTATTGTGCGCCGATAAAAACAGCGATATAAAAAAGATACCCGCTTTTAGCGGCAGCGTAAACGTCGGATTTATCACTTTTAAAGGCGAAAACAACAATTTGTCTATAATTTCAATTTCAGATTCGGGTGAAAACGAAACGGTCACAATAGACGCTGACAGTATTAAGTGAGCTTGCTGCAGTCGTTCAATAAGCAGCTTGTCTATATAGAAAGACCGCAATTTCGCCCGCAGTTACAGAACCGGAAAACGCCATTTACAAGCCGTCTTTTTGTATAGATTATTTTGAAACAAACGCAAGGAAGAGAATATGAAAAGAAAAACGATTTATTATATAGTAGCATTGACCGCGATAAGCGCGCTTGCCTCCTGCGCCAATGAATCCGAACCGGAGCTTACCGCCGAAAGCGCCGATATGCCGGTGCAAACCGAAGCTGACAATATCGGCGAACATTATCTGATCGAAGAAGAATACAGGACAAGGATACCGCTGTTCAGCTCCACACTTAAAGCCAACGGCAAGGAATACGGCTGCGAGGTATTTATGTACTTTGTGGAAAGCGAAACCGAGGACACGATAAACGGCATGACGGCTATTGAGCTTTCGTATAACGGCATGGTATCAGACAGAAAGAACATATATTCAGGCTGCGGGATTGGAAACCCCGCGTACCCAAAAGACGGCGAAAACGAATACTGGTTCGTTCTCCCGCTAAAAAACGACGTGGCGGCTTTCATGTCGCCCGCAGACGGGGACTTCTGCGACGCCGTATTTATTACGGTCAATTCCGATGAAAAGCTGGAGTGGATAACGAGAAATTTCTCGGCAGCTGAAATGACTGAAAAAGAAAAAAACGGCGAGCGTATTACGATACCCGAGCAGAGATTTTTCACCGTAACGGACAGCTATGAAATTTCGGGCAATGATATAACTTTTTACACCCCGAGCGGCAGCTTCTCCGTTTCCTTTGATTTTGAAAATTACGAGCTGCTCTGCGATAACGAGGACGCAGAAAAAATCGTTTATTATCAGTAAAATTACGCGTTCGCTTCAGGCAATAAAATAAAATCATATTTTACTATGTGTGATTTTCCGTTTTTGTTCAAGGAAGATGAGCTTTGCTTCAAAATCTTTCATAAAACGTTAAACCTTATCTTGATTTTTTTCATTTTTGCTCATATTTATTGACAACGCAGAACATGCGTGGTAATTTTTTATCACAATTATTGACAATTTTCAACATTAGTGATATACTAAATTTGTATATAATTTTCTGATATATGATATATGGGAAAGGAAACTAATATGGAATTGTTAAAAGAAAACGAGCGCGGGGCTAATAAAGCCGCCGCAAAGGTAATGCTGATAACGGCGATAGCTTTTGTCCTTGTACTTATTTTGGATATTGCAGGCATTTTCACGGTCGATATAGGCGTAATGATCGCTGCGTTCGTTTTGGGAGAAATTTTTCTGCTCACCCCGACAATAATTGTGAATGCACTTAAAATGGATGGCGGCTGGGTCAAGTATGTGACGGTAACCTGTTCGGTCATATTCACCCTTATCTGCACCGCTACGCTTTCGTTTCATGCCGTCCTGCTGTATATATTTCCTATTGCGATTGCAAGCCTGTTTTTTTCAAGCAAGCTCAATATGTTTACGACCATTGCCACAATAATCGGCGTTTCGGTAGGTCAGCTTATGTCATATAGCTTTGACTTTGTTACGGACCATAACCTCACGGATATAAAGCGTCTTATCCTTTTCGGTATTGTTCCGCGGGCAATGATTTTGGTCTGCATATCCTGCATTTTTTCCATGCTCGCAAAGCGCACCGCCTCAATGCTCGGAAATCTTATGGGCGCTGAGCAGCAGCGTATAATGCGTGAAAAATCGCTCGAGGTTTCACATAAGCTGCTTGAAACCGTTACAGAGCTTGACAGGATTTTCGCCGCTTCAACCGAAGCAAACCGCAGCATAACTAATGAAACAACGAATGTAATGCGCGACAGCGACGCAAACTTCAACCATATAAGAACAGTTGAGGACAGCATGGCGCAAATTTCGGAAAGCCTGAAAAATCTTTCGAATAAAAGCAGACAAATCGCAGATCTTATCGACCGTGCGAATGAGCTGACCGCTGAAAATGACAAAAAAATCACGCTCGCATATTCCGAAATGGACGAAATCTGCAAGGGCACAGACAAAAGCAGAGAAATTATCGGACAGCTTTCGGAGCAGTCCCGCCGCATAGTCGAAATCACGAAAATGATTACCGACATAGCTACCCAAACGAACATTCTTGCGATAAACGCTTCAATTGAAGCGTCTCACGCGGGCGAAACCGGCGCAGGCTTTGCGGTTGTTGCCTCTGAAATAAAGGTTCTTTCGGAAAAAACAGCAAAAGCCGCAACGGAAATTGACGAAATAATCGAATTTGTTACAAGCAATATCAGCAGCGCGGTCGAAGCGATGGAGAAAAACGCATCTCTTACACGCAGCGGCATGGAAAGCATGGAGCAGATAAAGCTTTCGGCTGAACAGGTAAGCCGCTCGAACGGCGAAGTTACCGAAAATATCGGCGGTATGAACAGTGTTATCGGAAACGTGTTCACAAACGGCGAAAGCGTTTCGGCGCAGCTCATAAGCGTAAGCAAGAATATTGAAAGCAACTGCGGAGCGGTACAGCACGTAGCCGCTGCGATCGAAGAAAACAGCGCGGGCACGGAAACGCTCGGCGTTATGATGCACGATATAAAGCTTATGGCGCAGGAGCTTGAAAAGCTGACCAAATAACGAAAAACTTCAGCCGTTAATTTACAGGATAACAAAACAGCCTCCGAACACCAACTCGGAGGCTGTTAGTTTATGCGTTGTCCGGTTAACCTTACTTCTTAGCGTTCTTCTTAGCGGGAGCCTTTGCTGCAGGTTTAGCGGAAGCCTTTGGAGCCTCTGCCTTTGCTTCAGCCGCCTTAGGCGCTTCGGTTTTTACAGCCGGCTTTGCTTCGGGCTTCTTTGCAGCAGTCTTCTTTGCTGCAGGCGCCTTCTTTGCAGGAGCCTTTTCAACAGCTTTCTTAGCTGCGGGAGCCTTTTCAGCGGTCTTCTTTACAGCCTTCTTTCCTGCAAAGAAACCGAGAATATCTGCACAGGAGGCTTCATTTCCTTCAACAACAAGAGCGCCGGAGGCAACAGCGTCCGCGACGTCGGTCTTTCCGGAAACAATACTCTTATAAGTGTCTGCGGAAGCCTTGAAGGTAGCGGTATTGTCTGCGTAGTCATAAGGCTCAACGCTTAAAACGCCGTCCGCAAAAGCAATATAAAATGTACCTGCACCTTCACCTTCGATGCAGCACTGGAAAGCAAAACTGCCCTCTAAAGCGGACGTGTCTGCCTTCATCATTGTTTTCTTTAAATCTGCAAAAACCTTTTCGTATGTCATGAGTTCCTTCCTTTCCATTGCAAAAAATGCAGGTCCTTTTTTTACTGACCGTATTATAACACAATTCTGCCGCTATTTCAAGCCGTTTACGGAAAGTTAGTGCAAAATGTTAAAAAAAAAGATTTAACGGGATGAAAAACCGTGCCAAATTACGATAAAACGAGAACTTTTTCGTTGCAGAAACGCTTTATTCCGACTCTATCACGCTGACGGGGCAGGCTTCTACCGCGTCGAGAACGGCAATTTCATGCTCCGGCGGAACCTCGGCTTTTTTCACAGCGGCAAGTCCGCCGTCGCCTATCTCAAACACCTCCGGACAGATTGAAACGCAGGTTTCACAGGCTATACAGCCGGGTATTATTTTAACTTTCATAAGAATCTCCTTAATAAGAGTATTTCGGCATCGCCGCACCTTTAGGTTTGTCTTATTTTTTCGTTTTATGCATTTGCGGGACGAAATCTGCATATTTTAGTTACAGATATACGCGGGAGGTGTCGTTATGATTTGCAGATACGAGGATTTAAAATGCAAGGAGATCATAAATATCCGCAGCGGCAGACGCATTGGATATGCTGACGATATTGAGTTCGATTCATGCACGGCGAAGATCTGCAAGCTCGTTATATGCGGAAAAAGCCGCTTTTTCGGCTTGTTCGGCAGAGAGGAAGACCTTACGGTTTGCTGGAGCGATATTGAAATAATCGGCGAGGACGCTATCTTAGTCAGCTGTGATTTTCCGAATACAACAAAAGGATTTGGCGGAAAGCTTAAAAATTTGTTCAAATAGACGAAAAGAAAAATGTTGTAAAAAAGAGGAAAGTATGATATAATAATTAGGTCGGTATTATCGGCAATCCACACGGCGTGTATATGCCCCTGCGGTGCCGCGCAAGCGGCTTGGGGCGGCAAGCGCGCCGGAGGAATAAAACCAAAAAACAAGGAGGACACTACCATGGCAGTAGTATCAATGAAGCAGCTTCTTGAAGCCGGTGTACACTTTGGTCACCAGACAAGACGCTGGAACCCGAAAATGGCTCCGTACATTTTCACAGAAAGAAACGGCATCTACATTATCGACCTTCAGAAGACGGTTAAGAAGCTCGATGAAGCTTATAACTTTATCTTCAACGTTGCGTCCGAGGGCGGCGAAGTTCTTTTCGTAGGAACAAAGAAGCAGGCTGCCGATTCCGTTAAGGAAGAAGCTGAACGTGCAAACGCTCATTATGTAAACGCAAGATGGCTCGGCGGTATGATGACCAACTTCAAGACCATTCAGAACAGAATCAAGCGTCTTGAACAGCTCAGAGCTATGGAGGCGGACGGAACCTTCGACCTGCTCCCTAAGAAGGAAGTTACACAGCTCAACCTTGAGATCGAAAAGCTTGAAAAGTTCATGGGCGGTATCAAGAACATGAAGAAGCTCCCCGGCGCTTTATTCGTAGTTGACCCCCGTAAGGAAAAGATCGCCGTTGCGGAAGCAAAGAAGCTCGGCATTCCGGTTGTCGCTATCGTAGACACAAACTGCGATCCTGATGAGATCGATTATGTGATTCCCGGAAACGACGACGCTATCCGTGCGGTTAAGCTCATCGCAGGCGCAATGGCTGACGCCATCATTGCCGCTCGTCAGGGTACTGCTGAAGCGGAAGTTACCGGCGAAGAAGCGGAACCCGCTGCTGAAGAATCGGCTGAATAATATAATACAAACACGAAAGGAAAGAGCTACAATGGCTATTACAGCACAGGACGTAAAGCAGTTAAAGGAACTTACAAACTGCGGTATGATGGACTGCAAGAGAGCGCTTGAAGAAACGAACGGCGATGTTGACGCCGCTATAAAGTATCTTCGTGAAAAGGGTCTTGCAAAGGTTGCAAAGAAGTCCGGCAGAATCGCTGCCGAGGGACTTGTTTACGCTAAGATTGACGAAACCAAGAAGGTCGGCGTTGTTGTTGAAGTAAACGTTGAAACCGACTTCGCCGCTAAGACAGACAGATTTATTGAATTTGTTGAGATGGTCGCTCAGGCAGTTATCGATAACGACGTTGCAGACGTTGACACGCTCAAGGAAGTCGTTCCCGCAGGCGAAAACGAAAAAATCGGCGATATACTCAACGAGAGAATCGCCACTATCGGCGAAAACATCCAGATCAGACGCTTCGTAAGAATGACAGGCGATCTTTACACCTACGTTCATAACGGCGGCGGCTCTATAATCGGTTCGATAATCAAACTCGAATCCGACGATCCCGCAAGCGAGGAAGTCAAGGCCTGCGCTAAGGATCTTCTCCTCCAGATTACAGCAAGCGCGCCTCAGTTTGTTCAGCAGTCCGACGTTCCCGCTTCCGTAATCGATGCGGAAAAGGAAGTTCAGCTTGCTCTTGTTCAGCAGGAAAATTCCGAAGCTGCTAAGCCCAAGCCGCAGAATGTTCTAGAAAAGATTGTTGAAGGCAGAATGAGAAAGTTCGCAGAAGAAATCTGTCTGCTTGATCAGCCTTATGTAAAGGATCCTTCCATCACAGTGGCAAAGTATATCGCTTCTGTCGGAAAGAACATCAAGGTCGTTGAATTTGCTCGTCTTGAAAAGGGCGAAGGCATTCAGAAGAAAGAAGAAAATTTCGCTGATGAAGTTGCTTCCATGGTTAAGTAATTCCTGAAACAACAGCACGCGGCATTAGCCGGATAGCGATATTGAAGTATTGCAAAGCCGCTTTTGACATTAATGTCAAGAGCGGCTTCTTCTTATGTCATTGACTTTTTCTAATATCTTTGCTATAATTGGCATAATGACAAATCGGAATTTTCGGAGGAGTTATAATGGCTGAACTGTTTTCAACCGAAAGATTGACTGTAAGAAAGTTTGCTCCGCATGACCATAATGATCTGGCAGATATATTGACTGATCCTGACGTTACATATTTTGAACCGTATGAAACATTTACAAGAAATGCGTGCGTGCAGGAAGCAATTAATTTTTCGGACAGCAATGAATTTTATGCCGTTGAGCTAAATGGCAAGGTTATCGGAAAAATATACTTTTCCGATAAGGGCTATGGCAGCTATGAAATAGGATATACATTTAACAAAGCTTATCAAGGAAAAGGATTTGCATTTGAAAGTGTAAAAGGAATGATGGAGTACGCATTTTCCGCTCTTGGTGTTCGACGAATATTTGCCGAAATAGATACAAGAAATGAAAAATCAATAAAATTAGTCGAAAGAATCGGAATGCGTAAAGAAGCTGAACATAAAGAATTGTTCCCACGCAAAGAAAATAATGCTGTCTACAACGATTTCTATGTTTACGCAATTTTGAAAAAAGAACTTTTGGGTTAAATTCCCATTTATCGGCGAGATAATAAAAATCCGGAGAAGAAACTACATCTTCCCCGGATTTACTTCTTTATGAACACCTCGTTTTTTCTGAATGCTGTTTTCTTTTTCTGGCGTTACCTGCCGGACTTACCCTTGTTTTTACTGCGTCGCTTCAAGCTCCGTCATTCCGAAACGGTCGCGTATAGTGGTTATCGAGTTCGGCGCGATAATGAAATATCCGCCTTCGGTTTCGCCGTAAGGTATGTAATATTCGCAGGGATTTATGCTGTTCTCGCTGGTATACAGAAGAACGGACTGATAATCCGTGTAGTCGCTGAACGTGAAATCGGTATCCGTGCTGCCCAGCAGCTTTTCGGCGCGCGTCTGAAGCTCGGTGGACGACAGATTGCGAAAGTTGCGGTTTATCATGTTCATCGCCGCCGAACCATGAATAGCCAGCGTATAGTCCGATCCCTTTCCGAAGGGATAAACAAGATAGCTGTAAAGCGTTTCGCCATCAAAGTACTGCGTACCCGCAGGGAAAATCACCTTATCGACGGTTTCCTGCTTCTGCCGCGTTACCTCCTGTTCTTCACCGTCAACCTCAACAATTTCAGTAACCAGAACAGTTTCTGTCTTCTGTTCGGTAATATCCGACGGAACATTCACATAAACTGTACCTGTCAGGTCAACAAAGTCGATAAAAGAAAGCCTGTCGAATTTTATATAGTTGTCACACTCAATGCCGAGCGTGTTCTTTATTCCGCCCATAACCGCCTCTGCGCCGAAGTTATCGTACATTTCGTAAAGACTGCCCGCGTTGCCGCCGTATTCCACACGCATATTTTCCGGAAGCGCCGCAAAAACAACGGAATCCTGCCGCGGATAGTAATGCATAAGCATATAATACTGCGGAGTCCCCGCCTTCATTTCGGAAAGCATAAGCAGAACGGTCGTCTGCACCTCCGCGCTCGGACGGTAATCCGCGCCGCCGACTGTATACGAGCCTGCGTCCTTTGACGCGGGAAAAAGCGAATCCCATATGCTGCTCACAAAGAAGCCGAGTATAACAAATGAAACGATAAGCGTTATAACGTAGATATACCAGTTGCTTTTTCTCTTGACACCCATTGGCATTTTCGCACCTTTCAAACAAAATGTAAAAATAAACCTGAAAAACAGTTGAAATTTCAGAGTAAAAAGTATATAATAAATAGGATAAAAGCCTTTGAAACATTACCTTTTTTATTTTACCACATTTTTTTTAAAAATTCAATAGGAAACCATGAAAAGAGTTTCCGTAATTCATTTACAGGAGCATTTCATTGAAGAAATTATTACATAGAGCATGGGCTGAAATAAATCTCGACGCGCTTGACGCTAACACCGAGGCAATACGAGCCGCTGCGCCCGGAAAAACTATAATGGCGGTCGTTAAAGCTAACGCCTACGGTCACGGGATAAAAATTGTCGCTTCTGAGCTTTTTCGCATCGGCATAAAGCACTTCGCCGTTTCATGCATGGCAGAGGCGCTTGAGCTGCGGGAAATTCTGCCCGAAGCCGAAATTCTTATTTTCGGCTACTGCGACGAGGAACAGTTCTCCGAGCTTATCACGCATAATCTTATACAAACGGTAGGCGAAACGGGCTTTGCGAAAAGCCTGTCTGATTATGCGCTCGAAAACGGGGTGCGAATCCGAGTCCACATCAAAGCGAATACCGGCATGACGCGTATAGGAATTGATACCCCCGAGGAGCTTTCGGAAATACTCTCTCTTCCGGGATTGTCGGCAGAGGGCGTATACACGCACTTTGCCTGTGCTGACAGCACTGTCCCCGACGACTTTGAATACACCTGCGCGCAGCAGCGGCAGCTGACCAAAATAAGCGAAAAAGCAAGGAAAGCGGGCATTCCCGTTTATTCGCAGAACAGCGGCGGAATACTTTATCACCGCGATTTCGGCGGAGAGATTGTGAGGAGCGGAATTATCACCTACGGCTGTATGCCAAACATCTCCGAAAAGCTGCCAATTACGCTTACGCCCGTAATGCGGCTGCGGGCGCGCGTCTGTCAGCTCAAGGACGTTCCCGCGGGAGTACCCGTAAGCTACGGCAGAACGTTCATTTCCGAAGCCCCTATGCGCCTTGCAGTTATCCCGATAGGCTATGCGGACGGATATTCGCGGGCGCTTTCGGGAAAGGGCGCGGTCTATGTGAACGGTCAGCGCTGCCCGATTTGCGGACGTATATGCATGGATCAGACAATCGTGGACGTTACGGGAAAGGACATTTCCGTCGGAGATATTGCCGAAATATATTCGGACTCGATACCCGAGATAATGGTCGATAATATCGCTGACGGTCTCGGAACTATCGGCTACGAGCTGCTCTGCCGCGTAAGCGCACGTATTCCGCGTATAGCCGTAAGAAACGGCGAGCCGATAGAATAGGAGCTGAAAAATGTACCGATATGAAACGCATTTCCACACTGCCGAAACAAGCGCCTGCGCAAGCGCGAGCGCCGAAAAGCAGGTAAAATTCTATAAAAGCCGCGGGTTTACCGGTGTTTTCGTGACCGACCATTTCTTTAACGGGAACACCTGCGTCCCCGCTTGTCTGCCGTGGAACGAGCGCGTCGAGCGTTTTTGTCTGGGCTATGAGAATGCTAAGCGCTTCGGCGACGAGTTGGGCTTGGACGTGTTCTTCGGCTGGGAATATTCCTATATGGGCGCGGACCTGCTCACCTACGGACTGGACAAGCAGTGGCTGCTCGCTCACCCGCTGCTGCTTAAAATGGATCCGAACAGCTATTGCGACCTCGTTGCTAGCGAGGGCGGAATGATAGTTCAGGCGCACCCGTTCCGTGAGGCAAGCTATATATCCATGATACGGCTTTTTCCGAGAAAATGTACGGGCTGCGAAATAATCAATGCCTGCAATTCCGGCGAAGCGAACGAAATTGCGCGGTTTTACGCAAAGCATTATTCGCTTATGCCTACTGCGGGAAGCGATAACCATTCCGGTGAACAGGAACGCCTTTGCGGAATAGAAACCGACGAAAAAATACGCGGCGGCGCGCACTTTATCGAGCTGATAAAAAGCGGGAAATACAGCATTTTCGATACGTCGAAAGAATAACCGCGCGCCGCTTGATTTTTTGTAAGAATTATATTATAATTTTATCAGAAGGGAGGCTTCCATGTGGATTTTGAAGAGCTTCACGACATCGCGGATTATCCGAACTGGCTTGAAATAACGCCTATAGATCTCGGACGATCCGGTGAAAACAAATATCACATCATCCGCAACAACGGAATACAGCTTATCCTGAGGACAAGCGATATTTCCAACTATAAGCGTCACCGCGACAGCGCAATTTTCGCCAAGTATATTTTCGATACGCTCGGTCTGAATATGAACGTCCCCATTGAGGTAGCGGCCTGCGGCGGGGACAAGCTTGCATATACAATATATTCATGGGTCGAGGGAGTTGACGCAGACGTCAGGATCCTTAACCTGCACACTCCCGAACAAGCAAAATACGGCGAAAAAGCAGGTCAGCTGCTTAAATACATCCACACCGTACACGCGCCCGACGATATTCTCCCATGGGAAGGCTATTTTGGCGAACGGCTGGATGAAATGCTCGCGCGTTTTGAAAGCTTCCGGCTTACTTTCCGGGGCTCGGATAAAACGGTTTCATTTCTGCGCGAACGCCGCGACCTGCTTCAAAACCGACCGCAGACAGCCGTTCACGGCGACTTCCGTTCGGGCAACCTGATACTGGACAAGAACGGCGGCTACGGCGTTATCGATTTTGACCGCTGGTGCTGGGGCGACCCGTACATGGATTTCCAGTGCATACGCCGCTCGTGCAGCGTCCCGTTCTCGCGCGGACAGATAAACGGCTATTTCGGCGGAACTATCCCCGGCGATTTCTTTGCGCTTATGGCGTTCTACACCGCCGCGGATATTATTCGGGGAATATGCGGCGCATACCCGTACGGGCGCGTAGCGCTTGACGAAGCGGTACGCTTTGCGGAAAAGACCGTCCGCGAGTACAACGATTTTGAGGGATTTATCCCTACTTGGTACTAAAAAATGAAAAATATTATTTTAACAGGAATGCCCGGCTGCGGAAAAAGCACGGTCGGTGTAATCCTCGCAAAAACTCTCGGCATGGACTTCGTTGACACCGATTTAATAATCCAGCTTCAGCAGAACGAAAAGCTGCAAGCCCTTGTGGACAAGTACGGAACCGAGCGCTTCCGTGAATTTGAAGAGCAGGCGCTGCTTTCGGTAAACGCCGAAAATAACACCGTTCTCGCCACAGGCGGAAGCGCGGTGTTCTGCGAAAAGGGCATGGAGCATCTCAAGCGGTGCGGGGTATGCGTTTATCTTGAAGTGAGCTGTGAGGAGCTTATCCGCCGCCTTACAAACATAAAAACGCGTGGAATCGCCGCCAAAAAGGGCATGACGGTAGCGGACATATTCAGCGAAAGAAGCCCGTACTACGAAAAATACGCCGATTATCGCGTAAAATGCGACGATATGCACATTGAGGACGTTGTCGCAAAGATAATCGAAGAAATTTCAGACGCAGGAGTCTTATGAGATACAACAGACAATACCGCCACGAGCTGAAATACTGGGTTTCGCGCGGTACATACGAAATTTTGCGGCAGCGCTTCCGTGTGGTCATGAAGCCGGATGAACACGCACAGGACGGCGGGTACCGCATAACCAGTCTTTATTTTGACGACATTTACGAAACCGCCTACCGCGAGAAAATGAACGGAATGCTATACCGAAAAAAATTCCGTATACGCACATACGACCTTGATCCGTCATTCATACGCCTTGAAGAAAAATGCAAGGAAAATAACGTCGGGTATAAAAAAAGCGCGGTTCTCACACGCAGCGAATACAGCGATATTCTGAGCGAAAAAACGTCGTTTCTTGCCGACGAGCGCTTTCTCGGCACGGCGGCTGAGGACTTTTTCTATTCAACCTCTGCAGTTCTGCAAAAGCCCGCCGTAATCGTTGACTACCGCCGCGAACCGTACCTGTGCGACGCGGGAAATGTGCGCCTGACATTTGACAGAGAGCTTTCCGTATGCGTGAATACCTTCGATATGTTCTCAGAAACAGCTGTATTCAGCCCGGTTTTTGAACAGGGGGACATTCTTCTTGAGGTAAAATATGACAATTTTCTCCCCGGATATATCGAGCAGATCCTCTCCGGCGTTCCGCTCGACTATGACTCCGTTTCAAAATTTATTTTGTGCAGCGACAAGGCAAAGCAGCTGCGCTTCGGAATATGAAAGCCGCGAAAGGATAAAATAAAATGAAAACATTAAGCATAATCGACGACACTTTACAGCTTTTCAAGGACGCGCTGAATTTCACTGCGCTTACTCCTGCGGGAATGATCGCTGCAATGCTCTCCGCTCTCGTCTGCGGAATAATCATATACCTTGTGTATCGCTTCTGCTACCGCGGAGTTGTTTACAGCGACAATTTCAACATTCTTCTCGTAATGATAACCTCTATCACCGGCTTCATTATAATGACGATAAGTTCAAATGTTGTACTCTCACTCGGTATGGTAGGCGCTCTCTCTATTGTACGTTTCCGCGCGGCAATTAAGGATCCGCTTGACATAGGTTTTCTTTTCTGGTCGATCGCGGCAGGCATAACCGCAGGCGCGGGGCTGTACTTCGCAGCGGTTTTCGGAACAATCCTTATTGCCGCGATATACATAGTGTTCAGCGCAATAAAGACCCAGAAGCGCAACTATCTGCTTATAGTCCACTATGATGATAACGCTGAACAGAACGTAAATGCAGTTCTCGGCGCGATGAGATACCGTCTGAAGAACAAGACGAAAATAAGCGGCTCAAACGAGCTTACCATTGAGGTAAAGGTGAAAAACAACGACACCTCGCACATTTCCAGATTTCAGGAGATTGAAGGCGTTTCCTCTGTGACGCTGCTAGAATACAGCGGCGAGTATATGAACTAAGGCGACGCCGAGGCTTGCGGGCTTCGGCGTTATTTGCGGGGCAGGCGGCGCGCCGCGCGAACTTGCGCAAAGCGCAAGTTCGCGCCCTGCGGCTTCGCCGCAGGCTTTTGCGCGGGCAAAGCCCGCGCAAACACGGCGCGCCGGCAAAACCGAGCGCTCTCCCGAGACGCTTCGGAGAAGCGGCGAGCGGAGCGGGCGAGGTTTTGCCCCAAATCACGCACTTTCTTCCCGCTGACATATCCCCACGCTGTTCATAACGGCGCACTATTCCCACTCTATAAAAACTTAAACCCGCGCAGTTTCTGCCAATTCCGAACGCGGCGCGCCGCGCGAACTTGCGCTTTGCGCAAGTTCGCGCCCTGCGGCGAAGCCGCAGGCTTTTGCGCGGGCAAAGCCCACGCAAACACGGCGCGCCCACACTCCCCCACACAAAAGAAAGGAACATCATGAACACATATACAACCGATTTCGACGCTCTCATACGCGACCTCGACAATCGTCCCGTAAACCCCGACGAACTCGTTTCACGCAACTCAAGCGAAAGCACAAAACGCCTTTTTGAGTATCTGAAAAGCATTTGCGGCAAGCACGTTCTCGCCGGGCAGCAGTATCTGCAAAAGGAAGAACTTGAGGATATCGTTTACTTCAATGTTACAGGAAAGCTTCCCGCTGTCCGCGGATACGACCTGATGGATATGGATAAGAAAAAAGGCGACGATCAGATTAACAGAGCAATAAAGTGGGCGAAGGATACCGGCTGTATCATCACGCTATGCTGGCACTGGTATGCGCCTGACGATATGGAAAATATGGAAAACTGCACATGGTCATTTTACTATAAGACAACAAGCTACGACTTCAAAACATCATTTGACCTGCTCCGTGCGGTGACTCCGGGAACAAAAGAATACGATTTTGCCGTAACAAGAATTGACAAAGCCGCTTCTATACTGCGCAGGTTTGAACAGGAAGATATTCCCGTACTATTCCGACCGCTGCACGAGGCAAACGGTTCGTGGTTCTGGTGGGGCAGACGTGAAGAACAGCCGGAAGAAAGCATTTCTGCGTATAAAAAACTCTGGTACATGATTTTCGATCGTTTAGAGAATTTTCACAAGCTCAGCAACATAATATGGGTTTGGAACGGACAAGCTAAGGACATGGCTGTTCATCCCAATACGTTTGATATTTGCGGAGAGGATATTTACAGCGAACTCCCCAACGACCACAGCTCGCAGAAAGCCCGTTTTGACGACGTAACATCCTATACGAACGGAAAAATGGCTGCTCTGAGCGAGTGCGGATATATCCCGGATCCGGATGAACTGCGGCGTGAAAATGTAAAATGGCTCTGGTGGCTTCCATGGTGGGGAAGCTTCGTTTACGCCGTCGAAGGCTGGAAACCGATTTTTAATGAAAAAAATCAGCCTTTCTGCAACCAAAAGTATCTGAACGAAGTGTTCTTAATGAAAGCGTTTCAGAATCCGTACTGCATTACGCTTGACAGACTTCCGTTCTACAAGGGAAACAGCGGACTTCCCGAAAAATTTCGGAATAAACAAAAATAAAGGAGAATTATATGAATAAGAAATTTATTTCGGCGCTTCTCGCAGCCTCACTGCTGCTTTCGGCAGGCGCCTGCTCTAACACTGGCAATGACGACGCTGCAGCAACTACTACAACACCCGCTGCAACAACTACTACCGAGCTTACAAGCGGCACGACATCTCCGGAGGACGCGCCTGAATCCCAGCCAACAACCGATGAGCCTGAAGAGGACGACGCAGACGCAGCTGCACAGACTGACTGTCAAAAGCTCACCGACGCAGTTTTAAAAGACGATGAAATCAAGGACTGGGCAACAGCTCAGGCGCAGGACGAAATGCTAAAAGACGTTATGAACTATGACCTCGACCTTTTCGATGAATACAGCGTTGTAACTCATCTTATGAGCGCTCATCTTATTGAAATCACGGTTGTAAAGCCAAAGGATGGACAGGATGACGCAGCGCTTGAGTTCCTCAACAAGCGTAAAGATCAGCTTATCAACGAGGTTGCCTTTTACCCCGATCAGCAGGAAAACGCAGAAAAAACAATTGTAGGCAGCTACGAAGGTTACTGCTATCTGCTCTGCTTCCAAGCTCCTGAAGCTCTCGAAAGCACGCTTAAAGCCGCTATAGATAATCTCAATGCCTAAATAAGCAAGTAAAAATTTTACAGCTAAAATGGGCGGGGTATCTTCTCCGGGCTGCTCTATTGTGCGGAGCGCGGCGGCAAAATATATCAATGCCGAGCAGCGAAAACAATGTCAAGCCGCTTATTTCAACAGTAAAGAAGTACACCGATATATAGGAACTCGGCGCTCCCGTGCTCCGGGAGTTTATAGACCATATCGAGGCGTCCCACGTTGACAAGAGATCCAAAACGAGGGAAATCACGATTGTTTATGTGATTTTGCGAGGGCGATTGACGATGCCCAACATAGCGAAGAATGGCACAGCCGCTGCTATACCGTTCCTTGCGTCTTTTTTAATTCACCGCCCCATTGAGGGCGGATTTTTTCGCCAAGAAAACAAGGCGGCGCGGAACGAAACGACACACGGCTAGTCCTCTTAAGATACGAATGCACATAAACAACAGGGTTTGCATTTCACACCAAAGCGGCAACCTCCTGAAGGGACGTCTCCCGCGCTTTGCTTCGCAAAGCGCCAAGGTCGCCGCCCCCTCGTCGGCTGCCGCCGCGGCTTTCTCGATGTCCGCCGCTTCCCGTAACGCCGTCCCGACGCCGCGCCGCCATGCCCTGCTCATTCATACCTGCGGCTCGCTTCGCTCGCCGCCCTCCATCACCCCAAATTCGAGAAAATTTTAACAAATTTTTCGTTTTTCCTATTGAAAAAAAAGTTAAAATCTGCTACAATAGAAAATGGCAGAAAAACGGGCGTCTCAGCCCGAAATCAACGAAAGGAATGATAACCATGAGCAAGTTAAACAAGAAGAATGTAGAAGATTTAAACGTTAAGGGCAAGCACGTCCTCGTGCGCGTTGACTTCAACGTGCCGCTCAAGGACGGAAAAATTACCAATGACAACAGAATCGTTGCCGCTCTCCCCACTATCAATAAGCTGATCGAAAACGGAGCAAAGGTCGTTCTCTGCTCTCACTTAGGAAAGCCGAAAAACGGTCCGGAGGACAAGTTCTCCTTAAAGCCCGCTGCTGACAGACTCGCAGAACTCGTTAAGACAAAGGTTGTATTCGCTAAGGATGATGCCGTTGTAGGCGAAAATGCAAAGAAGGCTGTTGCTGAAATGAATGACGGCGAAATCGTTGTTCTCGAAAATACACGTTTCCGCGGTGCGGACGAAACCAAGAACGGCGAAGGCTTCTCAAAGGAGCTTGCCGACCTCGTTCACAATGAAATCTTCGTTATGGACGCGTTCGGTTCCGCTCACAGAGCGCACGCTTCCACAGTCGGCGTTACACAGTTCGTTAAGGAAACCGCTGTCGGCTACCTCATGAATAAGGAAATCGAATTCCTCGGAAATGCTGTTGAAAACCCTGTAAGACCGTTTGTTGCTATCCTCGGCGGCGCAAAGGTTGCAGACAAGCTCAACGTTATCTCCAACCTCCTCGAAAAGTGCGATACGCTTATCATCGGCGGCGGCATGGCTTATACCTTCTTAAAGGCTAAGGGTCTTGAAGTTGGTACTTCTCTCGTTGACGACGAAAAGCTTGATTACTGCAAGGAAATGATCGCTAAGGCTGAAAAGCTCGGCAAGAAGCTCCTCCTCCCTGTTGATACCGTTATCACAAAGAGCTTCCCCGACCCTATCGACGCTTCTATCGACGTTTCTACAGTTGATTCCGACAAGATCCCCGCAGATATGATGGGTCTTGACATCGGCGAAAAGACTCAGGCTCTCTTCGCAGACGCAGTTAAGTCCGCAAAGACAGTTGTTTGGAACGGACCTATGGGCGTATTTGAAAACCCCATTCTCGCAAAGGGTACTATCGCTGTTGCAAAGGCGCTTGCTGATACAGACGCAACAACCGTTATCGGCGGCGGCGACTCCGCAGCGGCAGTTGTACAGCTCGGATTTGCTGATAAGATGAGCCACATCTCCACAGGCGGCGGCGCTTCTCTCGAATACCTCGAGGGCAAGGTTCTCCCCGGAATTGCAGCAATCCAGGATAAGTAAAAATTAAAAGCAAAAGCTTGAACACGGGGGCAGGCAGGGCGGTCCGCCCTGCCTGCTTTCATTTGTAAAAAAGGAGGGCAATATGGCGGAATTTAATTTTGATTTAAAGAAATTACTGAATGACAGACGCTTCAGAATATTCGGAGGCTGCGCTGTCGGGCTGATTGCCCTTGCGGTCCTGATTGCAGCCGCAACGCCAAAGTCTGTAAATATCACCAATTATATCAACAACGGCAACAGCTGCAAAATCGCACGCAAAATAAAATTAAAACCAAAAAGGAGTAAAAAATCATGAACAAGTCAACAAGAAAAGCAATTATCGCGGGCAACTGGAAGATGAACAAGACACGTCCCGAAGCAAAAGCGCTCTTAACCGAACTTGCTCCCATGGTAAAGGACGTTACCGACGTTGAGATCGTGGCTTGCGTTCCTTTCACAAACCTCGAAACAGCCCTCGACGCAACAAAGGGTACGAATATCAAGATCGGCGCGGAAAACTGCCACTTTGAAAAGAGCGGCGCTTTTACAGGCGAAATTTCTGCGGATATGCTCGCTGAAATGGGCGTAGAATATGTAGTACTCGGACACAGCGAACGCCGCCAGTACTTCGCAGAAACCGATGAGACCGTAAACAAGAGAACAAAAGCTGCTCTTGAAGCAGGCTTAAAGCCTATCGTTTGCGTAGGCGAGCTTCTCGCAGAACGCGAAGCTGACATCACCGAGGAAGTTATCTCCCGTCAGATAAAGCTTGATTTCGCAGGAATTTCCGCTGACGATCTGAAGAAGTGCGTTATCGCTTACGAACCCGTTTGGGCTATCGGTACGGGCAAGACCGCAACAGCCGAGCAGGCCGAAGAAGTTTGCGCGTTTATCCGCGCTGCGCTTGCAAAGCTCTACGGCGCAGACGTTGCTGAAACGATCACGATTCAGTACGGCGGCTCCATGAACGCAAAGAACGCTGCCGAGCTGGTATCCAAGAAGAATGTTGACGGCGGTCTTATCGGCGGTGCTTCCCTCAAGTCTGCTGACTTCACCGCAATCATCATGGCTGCTCACAACGGCTAAACAAAAGCAAAAGAAAGGACAATCACAATGGTAAAACCTATTTTACTGGTAGTTATGGACGGCGTCGGCTTCTCGAAAACGGGTCTTGGCGACGCAGTTACACAGGCGAACACTCCTACCCTCGATAAATTCCTCGCAGAATGCCCCAACACACGCTTAAAGGCACACGGCGACGCCGTAGGTCTCCCCACCGACGACGATATGGGCAACTCCGAAGTCGGACACAACGCTCTCGGCTGCGGTCAGATCTATTCTCAGGGCGCTAAGCTCGTAAACGAGTCTATCGAAAGCGGAAAAATGTACGAATCCGACACATGGCATGAAATCGTTGAAAATGTGAAGAAGAACAACTCTACACTGCATTTCATCGGTCTCCTTTCCGACGGTAACGTTCATTCCAACATCTCTCACCTGTTCAATATGCTCAATAAAGCTAAGGCTGACGGCGTAAAGAAGGCTCGCTGCCACGTTCTTCTCGACGGCCGCGACGTTCCCGCGACCTCCGCTCCTATCTATGTTGAACAGCTCGAAAACTGCTTAAAGGAACTTAACGACGCTGACTTTGACGGCAAGATCGCAAGCGGCGGCGGACGCATGAAAATCACAATGGACCGCTATCAGGCTGACTGGCCGATGGTTGAGGCGGGCTGGAAGACCCATGTAAAGGGCGAGGGCAGACAGTTTGCATCCGCTATGGAAGCTGTTGAAACGCTCCGCAACGAAACAGGCGCGATCGACCAGGATCTTCCCGCGTTTGTAATTGCCGAAAACGGCGAACCCGTAGGCAGGATCGTTGACAACGACAGCGTTATCCTGTTCAACTTCCGCGGCGACCGCGCTATCGAGCTTTCAATGGCTTTCGACAACGACGATTTTACTGCATTCGACCGCGGCGCAAAGCCGAATGTCGTATACGCAGGTATGCTCCAGTACGACGGCGACCTCAAGCTCCCGAAGAGATACCTCGTAAATCCCCCCGAAATCACCAACACCCTCTCCGAGGTTCTCGTTAAGGCGGGTCTGAGCCAGTACGCCGTATCCGAAACGCAGAAATACGGTCACGTAACCTATTTCTGGAACGGCAACAGAAGCAGCAAGTTCAGCGAAGAGCTTGAAACCTTTAAGGAGATTCCCTCCGATAACGTAAGCTTTGACGAACGTCCGTGGATGAAATCCGCAGACATCGTTGACGACCTTATTGAAGCGATAAAATCCAAGAAGTATGACTTCCTCCGCTGCAACTTCCCGAACGGCGACATGGTAGGTCACACCGGCAGCCTTGCCGCAACTATAATCGGCGTTGAATCCGTTGACCTTGGTCTTGCGCGTCTTAAAAAGGTGTGCGACGAATACGGCGTAACTATGCTCGTAACCGCAGACCACGGCAATGCGGACGAAATGCTCGAAAAGAACAAGAAGGGCGAAATCGCAGTCCGCACCGCGCACTCGCTCAACCCCGTTCCGTTCATCATCTACGACAAAGACGTTAAGTACACTATCAAGGACGGCAAGTACGGCCTTGCAAACGTTGCTCCTACCGTTGTAAAGATGCTCGGTCTTGAAGCTCCTTCTTGCTGGGAAGAATCCATGATCTGAGCGGACGTAATACGTCATATATAACATTTAATCCCCTTACCGATTTGGTAGGGGGATTTTGCTGTATTTAATACTGAGCACCAATAAAACTATAGACAAAAATCTTCATATAACCTATATGCAAGATTATACTCAATTTTTTGTATAGTTTTTAATTGGTGCTAAGTATAAGGCGCGCAGCGCACGGATGAAGCTGCGACGAAGCCGAGCTAACTTAAACGAACCGACGAAGTCGGTTCGCTCCGTGCGCCGCGTGCATACGGAGAACAGCGGAAAACCCCGCCGAAAAGCGCGGAATCTGCACCAGCATAACAATTGCGGCGTTTCGCTGAGTGGGAGTTGAGAAAGCCGCTGCCCTGCTCTATTCCGAAAAATGTGCGGCTGGTTTTACTAAGGCGCGCAGCGCACGGTCGACGGTGCGGCGAAGCCGCAGCGGTCGCAAGGGCGGCAAAGCCGTCCTTGCTTGGCAGACCGACGAAGTCGGTTCGCTCCGTGCGCCGCGCGCATACGGAGAACAGCGGAAAACCCCGCCGAAAAGCGCGGAATCTGCACTATTATAACAATTGCGGCGTTTTGCTGAGTGTGAGAGGAGGCGAGGGATGGGAAAGCCGCGATTTGCGCAGCAAATTATCCCAACAAAGCCTCTATAAGATCCTCCGGTTCGTCTCCTATCGGTTTTACAGGCAGCCCAAGCGCCTTTTCGACCTCTGAAAGCGTTGTATTATCGAGAAAAATCGGCTCGTCAGCTTTTAACATTGTTTTCGGAATGATAAGCTCCATTCCGAGCTGCCCGCGAAACGGCTCAAGCTGCGCGATAAGGTCGCGCCCCGTTATAAGCCCCGCGACAGTTATCGTTTCGCCGAAAAAGTCATTGCGTATCGCATGAACGTGAATTTTTACCGAGGGAAAGCGCTCCTCCGTCGCGCTCACAAGCCCCTGCAAAAGCGGCTGCGCAAGCATTCCCGTTGCAACCGAGCGCTCGATAACCGAACCGTCATCCTCGACCTCGGAGAGACAGTCAAGATACCCGTCGCGCAGATACGCCCACATTCCCACGCCATTTTCATACTGGTCGAAACTGCCGTAATACTCGCTCGGCGGAATAGGAAGCTGCGCAGTCAGGAACAGTTCGTCCGCAGGATAAACAACACGCTCGCCGTATTCGGCAAGAAGCTTTTCGCCAAACTTTTCAATTATCCGCACCGCGTCGCGCGCCGAATCGCGGTCGTGCATTTCGATTTGTTCAAGCCCGTCACGATATTTCGTAGCCCCGAACGGCACAACGGCAATACTATGCACGGCGGGATAAAGCTCAGTCAGGTCAGAAAGCGTTCGTTCAAGCTCCGTTCCGTCATTCCAGCCGCGGCAAAGCACAATCTGACAGTTCATTGATATACCCGCTTCGGCAAGCTTGGGGATATATTTCAAAACCCGCCCCGCGTTCTTATTTTTGAGCATTTTCACGCGAAGCTCAGGATTCGTGGTGTGAACCGACACATTGATATTCAGCCTCATGCGGATCACGCGGTCAATATCCTCGTCGGAAAGGTTCGTCATGGTAATGTAATTGCCCTGGAGGAAGCTAAGACGGCTGTCGTCGTCCTTAAAATAAAGCGTTTCGCGCATTCCGGGCGGAAGCTGATCAATAAAACAGAAAATACACTTGTTTCGGCAGCTCTGTTTCTTGTCCATAAGATAGCTCTCAAAATTCAGCCCAAGCTCGTCGTAATCGTCTTTTTTAGTCACTGTCACTTTGCGGCTGTCAAGAGTCAGCTCAAGCTGCCTATTATAGGTGTAAAACCCATAGTCAAGCGCGTCGTGAATAGGGTTTCCGTCGATAGCAACAAGGCTCTCCCCGGCTTTAATGCCCGCTTTTGCGGCGGGTGAACGCGGAGTTACCGATTGAATCTTTACTGCCACTTCGCTTTCCTCCTAAAATAAACAGCAGCACCCGAATGGGTACTGCTGTCGGCTTTCTGGTGTTTTGGCGCAATTACGCTTCACTGTGAGCGATAACTTCCTTGCCCTTGTAATAACCACAGCTGCTGCAAACCTGGTGAGGAAGCTTCAGCTCGCCGCAGTTCGTGCAGCGTGAAAATGCAGGTGCAGATAACTTCCATACCTGTGAACGTCTCTTATCACGTCTTGCCTTAGATACTTTTCTCTTCGGAACTGCCATTACTCGCACCTCCCTTAAAATAGCGATATTTATGATTCAGCCATATAAAACACAGCCGAAATTAGCACGTGTATTAGTATAACATAAATATCGGAATTTGTCAATAGCAATCAGAGATATTTTTTTACAGATTCGGGAAGGTCTGCTGCGTCGGCGGAAATTGTGAACACAATGTTTACATTCTCGGAAATAGCAGCAATTCTGTCAAACATTTCGGAAATCTTGTCCAGATCTCTGCCCGCAATTCTTAAAATACCGTCAACAAAAATGTCGGTAGTGTCATAGTTTGAAGCGAGAAGACCTGCAACAAATCCATACATATCGTCATAGTCGCCGATTTTGTAGTCTTCAATATTGATTAAGCGGATCTTGTGGTAGATATCAATGTTGAGCGACGAGCCGTACTGAATCGCAACAACATTACCTTTGCTTTCCTTTTCTGCGGTGTGAATTGCTTCGATTAAGTGCTTAGTCTTGCCCGAGCCCTTTTTTCCTGCAATTAATTTTACCATGGTATAATCCTCCGTGTATGTTTATTTAAAGAGCATTCCGGATCATCCCGGAAACGGCTCAATCAACCTAATTTTGCCTCAAGAGCAGCCTTCGCAGCTTCATATCCGGGCTTTCCGAGAAGCGCGAACATATTCTTTTTATAGCTTTCAACACCCGGCTGATCGAACGGATTTACGCCTAGCATATAGCCCGAGATCGCGCAGGCCTTTTCAAAGAAATAAATCATGTAGCCAAGCTCTGTTTCGTTAAGTTCGGGAACTTCAAGAACGAGATTGGGAGTGCCGCCCTCGGTGTGCGCGAGAATCGTTCCTTCATAAGCCTTCTGGTTTACAACTGACATATTCTGATTGGAAAGGAAGTTCAGCCCGTCACCGTTTGTGGGATCGTCCTTGAGGAAGAAATCCTTCTGCGCCTTTGAAAAGTGAACAACTGTCTCAAACAACAGCTTTGTGCCGTCCTGAATAAACTGACCAAGAGAATGCAGATCTGTCGAGAAGGTAGCGCTTGTCGGGAAAAGACCCTTTCCGTCCTTGCCCTCGCTCTCGCCGTATAGCTGCTTGAACCATTCCGTCATCATTGCAAAGGATGGCTCATAGGAAACGAGCATTTCGGCGCTTCTGCCCTTGCGGTAAAGAATATTGCGGATAGCGGCGTACTTGTAGCATTCGTTCTGCATTATATCAGGGTTTGTGAAATCGTCGGAAGCCTTTGCCGCACCAGTCATCAGCGCGTCAATGTCGCAGCCCGCAACAGCGATCGGAAGCAGACCCACCGCCGTAAGAACGGAGAACCGCCCGCCTACATCGTCCGGAATAACAAATGTTTCATAACCCTTTTCGTCTGAAAGCTCCTTAAGCGTTCCTCTAGCCTTGTCGGTAGTAGCGAAAATGCGTTCCTTTGCGCCCTCTGAGCCGTAGCGCTCCTCAAGCAGCTCGCGGAATACCCGGAAAGCAAGCGCAGGTTCGGTAGTTGTGCCGGACTTGGAGATAACGTTTACGGAAAAATCACGCCCGTCAACGAGAGAAATAACTTCGTTGAGATATGTAGGGCTGATAGTATTGCCGATAAAATAAATGTTCGGCGTATTCTTTTTGAGAGAGTTGTAGAGATTGGATTTCAGCGCCTCGATAGCCGCTCTTGCGCCGAGATACGAGCCGCCGATACCGATAACGATAAGAACCTCGCTGTTTTTCTGTATACGCTGCGCGGCAGCCTTGATACGTGCAAATTCTTCCTTGTCATAATTCTTCGGAAGATCTATCCAGCCAAGGAAATCATTTCCCAGTCCGCTGCGCGCTTCAAGCGCATTGTGCGCAGCCGTAACCGAATCCTGGATGCCTTTGTATTCATGCTCCGCAATATACGACTTTAAATATTTGTCATTTACTTTCAATGCCATTTCGATCAATCTCCTTAATATACAGTTTTCTTTCGCAATACACTGTCTATATGTTTACATTATACCTTAAAACTCGGATTTTTGCAAGGCATTTTCCAAATCAACAGCATATTTGTAAAAAACAGAGAATTTTAATCAGAGCTTTTGCACAATTTGTACAAATCAATACTTTTTTCAAATGGAACCCGCCGCCTTAGAGCCGGGGGATATTCTTGCCTAAGTTAAATTTTCACGTACGTTCGCCGCAATTGCAAGCGAAAGGTGCAGAAAATCATTGTAGAGATCTATTTTCTCCGTAGAACCATCGGGATTTTCAATAAGCACGACCGGACGCAGAACATTGCTGTTATTGCTTATAACCGTAGCGTATCTGCCGTCATTCAGAATAACGCGCCCTCCGACCGGATACGGCGCAAATGCCGCCAGAAAAGCGCAGATAACGTCGTAGTCGAAATGCGTATAGCTTCCGCCCATCATAAATTCCTCCGCCTCGGCGACGCTCCACGGCTGACGATACGGCCGCCGAGAAGTAAGCGCATCGTAAACGTCCGCTACCGTGATTATCCGGGCGACAAGGGTTATCTGCTCTCCGCGCAGGCGAAGAGGATAACCGCTTCCGTCGTACTTTTCCTGATGCATAAGCACGCCGTTAAGCACCTCGTTAGTGTATCCGCCCTGTTCCTTAAGCAGGAAATAACCGAGCGTAGGGTGCTTTTTTACCTGTTCAAATTCCTCCTCGGTGAGCTTTCCGGGCTTTCTGATTATCTCTATGGGCAGCATTCTCTTACCAATATCATGAAGCAGCGCCGCAAGCGCAAGATCGCTCATCTGTCCGCGGGGAAGATTCATCTGCTTTCCTATAGACACGGACATCATCGCCACTCGCAGACAGTGCTTATAGGTGCAGTCGTCGTAGCTCTGCAGCTGATGCATCTTCAGCAGCAGATTTCCGTCATTTTCAACGCTTCGTATAAGATTGTCGGCAAGTCCGCGTATCTCCGCGCGGTCCTCATCGGATATTTTTGTAAGCGGAGTATCGTCGTCGCCGCCGAATACGTCTTTAAGCGCACTCAGCGATTCATGAACGTCAATTTCCGCCTTAATCTGTTCGGCAATATTAACCAGGTCGTTGCGTACCCACACACATTCGACGTTATAGCGTTCCTTTAGATTAAAAATCGTAACGCTGTCGAGCTTTGAGCCGCTGAAAAGAAGAATGTGGTCGGAATTTGGCTCGTAAACGTTTCGGGCAAGCGTCATTCCCGACTCAAGCTCCTCAACCGGTATTTTTACAGCATTTTTTACTTCGGTTCCCTGCACGGTGTACTCCTTTAAGGTTAATGGGAATTATGGTCAGATTGCGGCAAGTCCGCGGTCGATATCCGCAATAATGTCCTCGATAGCTTCAAGACCTACCGAGAAGCGGATGAGTCCCCCGTCTATTCCCGCCGCTGCAAGCTGCTCGTCGGTGAGCTGACGGTGCGTTTCCGAAGCGGGGTGAAGCACGCAGGTGCGTATATCCGCAACGTGAACCTCGTTTGAAGCAAGCTTAAGGCTGTCCATAAACTTAACCGCATTATCGCGGCCGCCCTTTATTGAAACGGAAATTACCCCGCTTGCACCGTCGGGGAGATATTTTTTCGCGGATCCATAATACTTGTCGCCCTCAAGTCCCGGATATGAAACAAAAGCTACCTTGTCGGATGCGGCAAAATGCTTTGCCGCCGCAAGCGCGTTTTTGCAGTACTGCGGCATCCTTACCGCAAGCGTTTCAAGTCCGAGGTTGAGCAGGAAGGAACTGTTAGCGGCGGGATAGCAGCCGAAATCGCGCATAAGCTGCATTCTTGCTTTCAGAAGATATGGAGCGGCGGGGTAATCGCGGGTGTAGATAACGCCGTGGTAGCTCTCATCCGGCTCGGTAAGACACGGGAATTTTCCGTTTGTCCAGTCGAATTTTCCGCTGTCAACGATAACGCCGCCGACCTGAACTGCGTGTCCGTCCATATACTTGCTTGTGGAATGAACCACGATGTCCGCGCCCCACTCAAACGGACGGCAGAGTATCGGCGTTGCAAATGTGTTGTCAACGATAAGCGGAACGCCGTTCGCGTGCGCCGCCTTAGCCCAATTTTCAATGTCAAGAACTGTAAGCGCGGGATTAGCGACAGTTTCCCCGAAAAACAGCTTTGTGTTGGGCTTTGCCGCAGCAACAAGCGTTTCATAATCGGCGTCCGGGCTTACGAAAATGCATTCAATGCCCATTCTTTTAAGAGTTACGGCAAAAAGATTTATCGTTCCGCCGTATATCGAAGCGGACGCAACAAAGCTGTCGCCCGCCTCGCATATATTCAGAACGGAAAGAAGCGAAGCTGCCTGTCCGCTTGAAGTACACATAGCCGCAGCGCCGCCTTCAAGATCGGCGATCTTCTTTTCGACGGCGTCCGTAGTCGGATTAGCAAAGCGTGAATAAATAAGTCCGGCAGTAGGGTCGTCAAATACATGTGCGACTGCGTCGGTGGATTCATAGACATATGTTGTACTCTGATAGATAGGCATTACGCGCGGCTCGCCGTTTTTCGGGCTGTAGCCGGAATGGAGACATTTAGTTGCGTTTTTCATAATTGTTTTGTCCTTTTCTTTGATGATATATTTTACATATCCGCAGGGCGCAGCCCTGCATACGGCGAAGCCGCGGTTTACAGAGTAAATCGGGATATATTTATTATAACATACATCCCCGAAAAAGACAATATAAGCATCCCTGAAAAAATAAAGCCGCCGTCGGCACGCCTTATTCATTCTGCACAAAAATCAGCGAAAAATATCTTGACTATTATAAGATTTCGTGTATAATAATAAGTAAGAAATTCGGTCGGAACGGTCAAATGCGAAAGGATTGATAAAAATGGGAAAATTAAGAGTCGGAATTTTAACAAGCGGAGGCGACTGCCCCGGACTTAACGCGACGATACGCGGCGCGGCGAAAGCCTGCTATCAGATGTTCGGCGAGGACAAGGTCGAGATAATCGGCATTCAGGACGGTTATCACGGACTTATCCACAATGAATGCGTAAAAATGAAGCCGTCGGATTTTTCGGGGATTCTTACCCGCGGCGGAACGATTCTCGGAACAAAGCGCACACCCTACAAGATGATGCAGGTCATTGAGGACGACAACGTTGACAAGGTTGCCGAAATGAAGCAGACGTACAAGGAACAGAAGCTCGACTGTCTGCTTACGCTCGGCGGAAACGGCACGCACAAGACCGCAAATCTGCTTTCCGAGGAGGGACTTAACGTTATCGGCCTGCCCAAGACTATAGACAACGACATCTGGGGTACGGATGTGACATTCGGTTTCCACACGGCCGTTGATATTGCGACAGATGTTATCGACCGCATTCACACCACGGCAAATTCGCACAGCCGTATTATGGTAATTGAAATCATGGGCAACAAGGCGGGCTGGCTCACGCTGTATTCGGGCATTGCGGGCGGTGCGGATATAATCCTTATCCCCGAAATTCCGTATGATATCAAAAAGGTAATCAAGGCGGTCAACGAGCGGGCGGATTCGGGAAAGGATTTTTCGATAATTGCTGTTGCGGAAGGCGCAATGAGCGCCGAGGAAGCCGAGATGAAGAAAAAAGAGCGCATGAAGCGCCGTGCGGACGAGGGATATACAACCGTTACATCACGAATTGCAAAAGAAATCGAAGCTGCTACGGGCTTTGAATCAAGAACAGTAGTTCCCGGACATATGCTTCGCGGCGGAAGTCCGTCGGCGTATGACCGAGTGCTTGCGACAAAGTTCGGCGCAAGAGCCGCTCAGCTTATACGCGAGGAAAAATTCGGCTATACCGTTGCGAAAATCGGCAGCGCGATAACCGAAAACAAGCTTTCCGACGTTGCGATGAAAACGAAGTTTGTTCCCACGGACGATAAGCTGGTAGTTACGGGAAGATGCATCGGAGTTTCTTTCGGAGATTAACGAAAAAAGCTTGACATATCGCCGCTTATATGCTATAATTGATATCCGATAGGTCTGTGGGTTGCTCCCCACAGCGGTATTTTACGCAAAAAGGCGGTGACAGTGCATGAAAAAGGACATTCATCCCAAGTATGAGGCTACAACCATTACCTGCGCTTGCGGCGAGGTTATCGAAACCCGCTCCACAAAGCAGAACATCAAGGTTGAAATCTGCTCCAAGTGCCACCCCTTCTTTACCGGTAAGCAGAAGCTTGTTGATACAGGCGGACGCGTAGACCGTTTCAAGAAGAAGTACAATCTGGACAAGTAAGCCGGAAACAATTATCCCCGAACCGAGAGGTTCGGGGATTTGTTTTGTCTGCTAAGCCTTTCCCGAAACAATATTCTCCATAAGACTTTCATGCCTGCATCGATGCTCCGTTTGACAGCTTAAAAACCAGTCCCTTGCCGGCAGGTGCTGTTTTTAGTGACAGCTTCATTTTTACATTCCGTACCTGACAAAACAAGGTTATTATGCTGTCATATAACATAGTTCAACAGACAGGAAAAAAGTCTTTTTGAAGAGGCTGAGTTTGCGATAACGGATTAATTAAGCTGTCGCAGAAGCAGAAAGTGATTGCGGATGTGTGCATCACTATGGAGATACTCACCAATATTGCAAGCAAAGAGCGGGTCGTATTGCTGTTTGCCCCTGAAGAAATGACAAGAAAGCATTATTTTGACCGCGCAGACAAGGACGAGACATATAAATTTACATTGTCATTTCCCGATGGTGAATAGGTTCTGAAAAATGTTATAGAAGTCTTGCATTACAGCTATGCGGAAACCAGAGCAAAGTATGCGAACAGCGGGTTTTATTATATTGAACGTCGGAACGATGATACTGTTGAAAAGACATTAACGCTTATTGAAAAGCATTTTGGGTTAGTGTTATAGCCTATCAGAGCGCGAGCGAAATAACCCGTGCTCTTTTTTATACACAATTTTTTGTTTTACATTTATCCCGATAATTCCAAGCAGTAGACGTCGGGACTTTTCTTCAATTGAGCGCATAAGCCGCTTTAATTGCCCTCAGAAAGCTCTCTGCGCTTGATTCTTCTTACGCGGTTTATATGCCGTTCGAAATCGCCGCCGTTAAGAAGTTCGGCGAGGACGAGCTGTTCAAAGGTCGGAACGGTGCAGGAGTAAAATCCGAGCCTTTCATAAAACGGTTTCACGAGCTGCTTCGGGAGGACCATATAGCCCACGCGCATCGACGGGGAGATCGTTTTTGAAAAGGTGTTCAGATAGATCACGTTGTCATAGCGCGAAAGCGAAAAAAGCGTTTCCATGGGCTGCGAGGATACCGAAAATTCAGATCCGTAATCCGATTCGATGATGAAGCGCTCCGCCTTATTTGACCAGCGTATGTATTCGTGACGCTTGGACGCAGAGGCGGTTACGCCGCTCGGAAAGCTGCGGTACGGCGTCGTGTGCAGAACGTCGGCCTTTGTTGCCGCAAGAGCTTCGCTGTCGATTCCGTCGTCCGAAAGCGGCAGCAGCTCATACGCCGCGCCTGCCGTGTGGTATATCTGCTCGATTTTGTCATAGGACGGCGCTTCAATGCCGTATACCTTATCCCGACCGAGAAGATATACAATAAGCCCGTAGAGATATTCCGCGCCCGAACCGATGATTATCTGTTCTTCATCCGCGTATATGCCGCGGTTGCGTGCAAGGTAGTTCTTTATCGCGCCGCGCAGCTCCGCGCGTCCGCCGTTCGGCGATTTTTCGAGGATTATGTCGTGATAATCGTTAAGCACCCTGCGCATTGTTTTGCTCAGAATTGAAACGGAAAAGCCCGGATAAGCCGTCGCTGCGATATGCTGGTGAAGCTGTGCTGCTGTACCCGACGAGAAAGCCGCAAAGCCGTCCGACTGTCGGAAAATGACGATATACCCGCTTCTTTCCCGCGCTTCGGCATAGCCCTCGTCACAGAGAAGCGCGTAAGCGTGCTCAATCGTTATCGTGCTTACGCCGATCTCGTTTGCAAGCACTCTCTTAGATGGCAGCTTGGTGTTATAAGGAAATATTCCCGCGATAATATCGTCGCGGATATGCTTATATATCTGGAGATATACGGGACGGACGGATTTGTCTATTACATATTTCATCTGGTTATATTATTTACTCCGTTTCTGACTATTTTACATTGACCAAATTTATTATATCATGTAAGTGCAGAGATTGCAAGGAGGACAACTGAAATGAATGAAAAAAAGAACAAAAGAAATGTGACAGTATGGATATGCACTACCGCAATGTTTATGGCGCTGAATGTAGCGCTTAGCTCTTTCGGCGTTCCCGTTCCCGGCGGACACCTTTATCTGAATGACATTGTGATATGCACGGCGGCGATACTGCTCGACCCGCTGGCGGCGTTCATGGTAGGCGGCGTAGGCGCGTTCCTCGGCGACCTGTTTTTCTATCCGACGCCGATGTTCGTTTCGCTGGTGACCCACGGCTTACAGGCGGTCGTTATCTCGCTTTTTTCGCACTATGTCATGAAGAAGCATCCCGTGCTTTCGTCGGGGATAGGCGTGACCGTCGGCGCGGTGATAATGGTTGTGGGATATTCTCTCGGCAGAGCGTTTATTTACAGCACGCCTGAATACGCCATGCTCAAGCTCCCGTATCAGATATTGCAGGCGGCGGTCGGCGCGATAGTCGGAATGCTGCTTTGCTGGAAGTGCGGGATACATAAGCTGTACAACAACAGGCTTTTGAGAAATCCGCAGAGCATATCATAAGGGAAAAGAAAAGCGCGGACGTTATGCCCGCGTCAGCTTCCCTATAAATTCTCACACCGCAAAAATGCAAAGCCCCTCGACGTACTTTTGTACGCCTGTCGGGGCTTTTTCGCGTTTCTCAAAGGCTGTTCTCGCACCTCGGCGGCGTTTCAAGCCGCGTGTGCGGCGCCGCCCAGCGCACTGCGTTTGTGATTATCTTTTGTATTTCGGGCATATGATACACGGGGTATTCTTCGTGACCGGGCTGGAAGTAGAATATTTTTCCCATTCCGCGCGTGAACGTACAGCCGCTTCTGAACACCTCGCCGCCCTTGAACCAGCCCGTAAACACCACGTCGTCGGGCTTCGGTATATCGAAAAATTCGCCGTACATTTCCTCTGATGGGATTTCGATACACGGCGGAACGCCCTGCGCGATCGGGTGATACGGCGCGGTACACCAGAGCTTTTCGCTGTCGTCGTTGCGCCATTTAAGCGTCATGCTTGTGCCGAGGAGCGCTTTCATCGGCTTGCTGAAATGTGCGGAATGAAGCCCGATAAAGCCCATGCCCATAAGCACGTTTTCGCGGATAAGGCTGACGTTTTCGTCGGTTATTTCGTCCTGACGCGCGTGGCTCCACCAAATCAGAACGTCGGTGTTTCTGAGCAGCTCGGCGCTTATCCCCTGATTTTCCATATCAAGGGTCGCGCATTTCACCTCAATATCATCCTGTGCGCCGAGAAAATCGGCAATGCAGCCGTGAATGCCTTTCGGATAGATTTTCGCAATCCCCTCGTATTCGCGCTCGTGAACAAATTCGTTCCAGACGGTAACTTTTATCATTTTACACCTCGCTGAATTTATGCAGAAAGTCTGCGGATTTTTTTATGTATTCAAGCTGATTTTCCGCGCCGAAATGCTCGATAACGTAAATACCGTCGTATCCGCCGCGTTCAAGCTCAGAAACAATTTCCAGCATTTTTATGTCGCCGCAGCCAACCGCCGCGGGATACATTATCCTGCCGTCGGCGGCTGCCTTCGGTTCACCGCCGTTTTTTGAGAATGTGCGGTCCTTGCAGTGAACGTGAGCAATTCTTTCTTTCAGCAAGCCGAACGCAGTCAGTTCAGCTTCGCCGCTGAACAGGAAATTCCCTGTGTCGAACGTTATTTTCAGCTCGGGTATGCGCTCCGTGAACCATAGCATCTGCCGCGCGGTCGCTATGGGGCTTCTGCTGTCGTCGAAGTCCTCAATAGTCGGCGTAATGCCAATTGAACGCGCATACACGCACATTTCGCGCATTGCCGCGAGCATATTTCCGCGCTCCTTTTCACGCACCGCGCTGTCCTCCGAGGAATAAAATCCGGGAATTATCATGATTTTTTCGCAGCCGACCTCCGCCGCACGTTCGATATGCCGAAAGCCCGCCGAGCTATCGGGATTGTCTCCAAAATCGTAGAACGCGTAAATTGAGGATATGCCAAATCCCTCGTTTTTCAGCATTTCCGCAGCGGATATATCGTCGGAAATCGCGGCAAAATCTATTTCCGCCCAGTCTATTCCGAGCGAGCGGACGCAGCGCATAACGTCGCGTATTTCACGCCCGCTCTGCTCGGCGGCTTCGGCGATATGATGATAAAAAACGGATAATTTCATGATATTTATTCCCTCTTCGCGGAACGCTTTTCCTTGACCTCGCAGGTCTGAAAAGACTTGATCTGACTTTTGGAAAATGTCTGCACACGCTGAATTTTATTTGCAGATATCACCGTAGCACTCAGGACGTCTGTCACGGAAAAGTCCCCAGTTGAGCCGCTCGGAGTTGATCTCATCAAGGTCAAATCCCGCCGAAATAACGGTTTCTTCGTCGCGTCCCGCGTCTGCGATAATGTCGCCTGTAGCGTCGGTGATGAACGACGAGCCGTAGAATTTCAGTGAGGAACGCTGACCGCCGTTTTCCGCACACGGTTCAACGCTTTCCGTGCCGATACGGTTCGCGGCGATAACGGGTATAACGTTCGCAGCCGAATGCCCCTGCATGGTGCGCCGCCAGTGTCCCGAACTGTCGCAGTCGAGAATGGGTTCGCTTCCTATCGCGGTCGGATAGAGCAGCATTTCCGCGCCGTTTACCGCAAGGCAGCGCGCCGTTTCGGGGAACCACTGATCCCAGCAGATCCCTATTCCGATTTTTCCGAAAGCGGTATCCCATGCCTTAAAGCCCGTGTTTCCCGGTGAGAAGTAGAATTTTTCCTGATAATAATGGTCGTCGGGAATATGCGTCTTGCGGTAAACGCCGAGAAGCGAGCCGTCCGCGTCGATAACGGCTATCGAATTGTACAGGCAGTTTCCAGCGCGCTCGTAAAAGCTCACGGGGATAACCGCGCCGAGCTTTTTCGCAGTTTCGCAAAAGCGCTTTACCGCCGCATTTTCCTCGGTTTTCTCGGCAAAATCATAGTATTCGTACCGACGTTCCTGACAGAAATAAGGGCGTTCGAAAAGCTCGGGGAGAAGTATCACATTCGCGCCTGAAGCCGCCGCCCTTTCCGCCATTTGCACAGCCTTTTCTATATTTTCCGCGCGGTCTGCGGAGCATTTCATCTGCACCGCCGCAACAGTAACTTTTCTCATTTTATTTTGCTCCTTTCGGTATCTGCTGGGTTATACAATGTATGTTCCCGCCGCCGATGATTATATCGCGCGCAAATATGGGGACAATCTTTCTTTCGGGGAACAGGCGCTGCATAAGCGCGACCGCCTTTTCGTCGTTTTCATCGCCGAAAACGGGCAGGATAACCGCGCCGTTCGAGATATAGAAGTTCGCATAGCTTGCCGCGAGCCGTTCGCCTGCCTCGCGTATATCCTCTCCGTCCTCAAATTCAAGCCCCGCAAGGTCATTTTCGGTCACGCACACGGGCTTTTTCGGAATAAGCAGCTTATGGACGGTGAATTTCCTGCCACGCGCGTCGGTTTCGTTTTCGAGAACGTCAAGGCAGGCTTTGCTCAGAGCATACTGCGGGTCGTTTTTGTCGTCTGTCCACGCGAGAACGACCTCTGCGGGTCGCACGAACGCGCAGACATTATCGACGTGTTCGTTTGTTTCATCGTTGTAGATCCCGCGCGGAAGCCAGATCACCTTTTCCGCGCCGAGATATTCATGCAGCCTTTTTTCGATCTGCTCTTTTGTCAGATTCGGGTTGCGACCCTTGCTGAGCAGGCAGGCCTCGGTCGTTATGACCGTACTCTGTCCGTCGGAATGCACCGAGCCGCCCTCAAGCACGAAAGGCTTCGCGTTATAGCATTCATACCCGACCCTGCGGCAGAATTTCCGCGCCGCGGCATTGTCCTTGTCCCAGCTCTTGTACAGTCCGTCGAAAGCTCCGCCCCAGGCGTTAAATTCCCATTCCACGCCGCAGACTCTGCCGGCACTGTTTTTTACAAATGTCGGACACATATCCCGCGCCCATGCGTCGTCGGTGTCGATATTTATAAGGCGTATTTTTTCGGGGAGAAGCTGCCGCGCGCTCTCGGCGGTTCGGTCGTTCACGAGCATATACACGCTTTCGCTTTCGGAAATCGCAGTTGCGATTTCCGCGAAGACCTTTCGTGCGGCAACCGCGCCGTATGCCCACGAGCCGGGGCGTTCGGGCCATATCATTATGCAGCCGTCGTGTTCTTCAAATTCTCCCGGCATGAAAAAGCCGTCTTTTGCGGGTGTTGTAATTTCCATTTTACAGCCTCGATTTAAAGTCGTTGTAGCCGAAGCTTTTTATCACTTCGCAGTTTCCGTCCTGCTCCATAACGGCGATCGACGGGAGGGGAATGCCGTTAAAGGTATTGTTTTTCACCATTGAATAGATAGCCATGTCCTCAAAGCAAAGCCTGTCGCCAATCTTTACGGGTTCGTCGAACGAATAGTCGCCGATAATATCTCCCGCGAGGCAGGTGTACGAGGAAAGGCGGTAGGTGTACGGCTTTTCGCCAACTTCTCCCGAACCGCGAAGCGGCGGGCGGTACGGCATTTCAAGCACGTCGGGCATATGGCACGCCGCCGAAGCGTCGAGAATAAGCGTTTTTACGCCGCCGTTTTCAACAATGTCCAGAACCTCGGCGGTGAGATAGCCCGCGTTCAGCGCGACAGCCTCGCCGGGTTCGAGATAAACGGTAAGCCCGTATTTTTCCGACATTTTTTTAATGCATTTTTCAAGCAGCGGAATGTCGTAATCCGCGCGGGTTATGTGATGCCCGCCGCCCATGTTGAGCCACTTCATGCGTTCGAGATATTTCCCGAATTTTTCTTCGACAGCTTCAAGCGTTACCGCCAGCGCGTCGGAATTTTGCTCGCAGAGCGTGTGGAAATGGAGTCCCTCAACTCCGTCAAGCAAATCCTCGCGGAAATTCTCAAGCGTTACGCCAAGCCTGCTGCCCGCCGCGCAAGGGTCGTATATCGCATGGTCGCCCTGCGTTGAACATTCTGGGTTTATGCGTATGCCGATACTCATATTTTTGCAGCGTGAACGGTATTTTTCGAGCTGCGCAAAGGAATTGAACGAGATATGCCCGCATATCGACGCAATCTCGTCAAAATCCGCGTCCTTGAACGCGGGGGCGAAGATATGCGTTTCGCCGCCCATTTCTTCGTGTCCGAGCTTCGCTTCAAAAAGCCCGCTCGCCGTCGTTCCGCAGAGATATTTTCCTATAAGCGGATAGAGCGAATACGCCGAAAAAGCCTTTTGCGCAAGAAGGATACGGCAGCCCGTATCCTCCTGTACTTTTTTCAGAATTTCAAGGTTTTTTATCAGCCTGCCCTTGTCGATAACGTAGCATGGCGTAGGTAATTCTTCAAATCTCATTTTAGTCTACCATGACGGGGTTTTCTTCGACTACCCACGGCAGTCCCCACTTGTTGAGCGCGTCCATAAACGGGTCGGGGTCAAATTCTTCAAGGTTGAACACGCCCGGCTTGCGCCATGTTCCGTCCGCAACGAGCATTGCGCCTATCATTGCGGGAACGCCCGTTGTGTAGGAGATCGCCTGGCTTCCGACTTCCTTGTAGCATTCCTGATGGTCGCAGACATTGTAGATATAAATGGTCTTTTCCTTTCCGTCCTTAACGCCCTTGAAAATGCAGCCGATATTCGTCTTTCCGACAGTTCTCGGACCGAGCGAAGCGGGGTCGGGCAGAAGCACCTTTAAAAACTGAATCGGAACTATCTGAGTACCGTTAAAGTCGATAGGCGTAGTTGAAAGCATACCTACGTTTTCCAGGCACTTCATGTGCGTGAGATAGCTTTGACCGAAGGTCATGAAGAAGCGGATCCGCTTTATTCCGGGTATATTTTTTGCGAGCGATTCTATTTCCTCGTGGTGGAGCAGATACATATCCTTTTTGCCGACCTGCGCAAAGTCATACTCGCGTTTTATCGACATCGCCTCGACCTCTATCCACTTTCCGTTCTCCCAGTATGAGCCGGGTGCGGAAACCTCTCGGAGGTTGATTTCGGGGTTGAAGTTGGTTGCGAAGGGATAGCCGTGGTCGCCTCCGTTGCAGTCTAAAATGTCTATCGTATGGATCTCGTCGAAATAATGCTTGAGAGCATACGCGCTGAAAACGCTGGTTACGCCGGGGTCGAAGCCGGAGCCGAGAAGCGCGGTGAGTCCCGCGTTCTTATAGCGCTCCTGATATGCCCACTGCCACGAATAATCGAAATACGCCGTAAAGCCAAGCTCCTTGCAGCGCTTTTCGTAAATTGCGCGCCATTCGGGGTCGTCGGTGTTTTCGGCTTCATAGTTCGCGGTGTCGATATAGTGAACTCCCGCGGCAAGGCACGCGTCCATAATCGAAAGATCCTGATATGGAAGCGCAACGTTAAGCACCGCGTCGGGCTTGTACTCCTCGATAAGCTTTGTCAGCGCGGGAACGTTGTCCGCGTCGATCTGCGCCGTGGTGATGCTCGTGGAGGTCGTAGGTCTGAGCTTTTCTGCTAGAGCGTCGCACTTTGAAACCGTGCGGCTGGCAATGCAGATGTCAGTGAAAACCTTGCTGTTCTGGCAGCATTTGCTGATTGCAACGGAAGCTACTCCGCCGCAGCCGATAATTAAAAGTTTAGCCATTGTATTTGGTCCTTTCGGTTAATTATTTTTATTTTATCCTGTTTTCAGCGGAAAACAGCTTTTATCTCGTTTTTCTCCGCCTCAATAAGAAGCTCTTCAACGTATCGGGGCAGCATAAACGCGCCAATGTGAAGGTTTGTCGTATAGTACCATGTTTTAATGCCGCGCGCGTTCCATTTAACGGGGTTGAAGTCGTTTATCGGATGATATTTCTTTGACGCAAAACCGAACATCCAGTAGCCGGACGGGCAGGTAGGGATATGCGCCTGATAAACGCGGCTTATGGGGAAGGTGCTGTACGCCTTGCGGTGCATTGCGCGGAAGGCTGTTTCATCTTCGTCGAAGAACGGGCTTCCGTGCTGATATACCATTATTCCGTCATCCTTCAGCGCGCGGTAGCAGCTCCCGTAAAATTCCTTTGTGAAAAGTCCCTCCGTATGTCCGAAAGGGTCGGTCGAATCGTTTATGATCAGGTCGTATTCTCCGACTTTTCCGCGGAGAAACCGCAGACCGTCGCGCTCGATTATATTCACTCTTCGGTCGTCGAACGCCCTTGTTATATCGGGAAAATATTCGCGGCAGGCTTCGATAAACACCTCGTCAGGCTCTACCACGTCGATATTTTCAACTTCTGGGTAGGCGATAAGCTCGCGGGCAACGCCTCCGTCGCCGCCGCCGATAATAAGCACGTTTTTAACGCACGGGTGAACCGACATAGGGACGTGAACGACCATTTCGTTATAGATAAATTCGTCGGCAGCCGAAAAGAGAATGTCCCCGTCGAGCGTGAGCAGGCGGCCGTACTGCGGCGATTCAAAAACCGCGATTTTCTGGTATTCGCTTTCCGCGCTGTAAAGCTGACGGCTTACGGGAATGCTCATTTTCGAGTTGTCGGTATAAAGCCACATATCCATAAGCTTACTCCTTTATTACCTGCAAATAATCGGCGTTCTGGTCGGACGTACCCTGAAGCGAGCAGCCCTTTTCCTTTGCGAACCGTATGTGATGGATAATGTCCTCGGTTACGCGTTCACCGGGCGCGAGTATCGGTATTCCCGGCGGATAGCACATAATGCTCTCCCCCGCGATCCTTCCCGCAGTTTTTTCGAGCGGCAGCGACTCCTTCTGCGCGTAGAAGGACTGCTGCGGGGAATATACGACTTCGGGCTGGACGTAATCTCCTAGATAAAGCCCGTTCGGGTCCTTGCTGTAAAGACGCTTTATATCCTCAAGAGCGCCGACAAGCCGCTCGATGTCCTGAATCCTGTCGCCTATCGAGATATACGCGAGGATATTTCCTATATCGCCGAATTCGATCTGAATGTCATATTCGTCACGGAGCAGGTCGTAGACCTCGATTCCCGTAAGTCCTATCCCCTGAGTGTAGACAAGCAGCTTTGTAACGTCGAAATCCGAGACGGTAACGCCGTCGATAAGCTCCGAGCCGTAGGCGTAATATCCGCCGATACAGTTTATCTCGTCGCGCGCATACGCCGCGAGCTTCACTACCTTTGCGAACGATTCCTTTCCGCGCAGCGCGAGGTTGCGGCGGGAAATATCGAGGCTGGACAAGAGCAGGTAAGAAGCGCTCGTTGTCTGGGTGAGGTTGATTATATTGCGGACGTAGCCGGGGTCCATGTTTTTTCCGAGCAGCAGTAGCGAGCTTTGGGTAAGGCTTCCGCCTGATTTGTGCATTGATACCGCCGCCATATCCGCACCCGCTTCCATAGCCGAGCAGGGGAGATTTTCGCCGAAATAAAGGTGAGTTCCGTGTGCTTCATCGACCAGCATAAGCATATTATGGTCGTGTGCGAGCTTCGTAATCGCCTTTAAGTCGGAGCAGATACCATAATAAGTGGGGTTGTTCACAAGAATAGCAACTGCGTCTGGGTTTTCAAGCACGGCTTTTTCGACCTCTGCAGTTTCCATCGCCAATGCGATACCGATGTCAGGGTGAACGGCTGGCTTGACGTAAACGGGGATCCCTCCGCATAAGATAAGGGCGTTTATAACGCTTTTGTGGACATTTCTGGGGAGGATTATCTTTTCTCCCGCCTTACATGCCGCAAGAACCATTGTCTGAACCGAGCTTGTTGTTCCCGAAACCATGAAGAATGCGTGGTTTGCGCCGAACGCCTCGGCGGTCAGCTCTTCCGCTTCCTTTATTACCGAAACAGGGTTGCACAGGTTGTCCAGCGGCTTCATTGAATTTACGTCAAGACCGACGCATTTTTCGCCGAGGAGCTGAGCAAGTTCGGGGTTGCCTCTGCCTCGCTTATGTCCCGGCACGTCGAAGGGGACGACCCTTCTGCGGCGGAACGCTTCTAGCGCCTCGTAAAGCGGCGCGGATTTCTGTCGTTCAATGTCCATTATATTCCTCCAAATATCCGGGAAAATAAAAAAGCCGCGGAAATTCATCCGTGACTGTTCGATCTTTTGAATAAGCTGCGCCTGAGATTGCCTGCGCCATACGGAACGAAGCACTCCCGATTGCTCTTTATTGACCGTTTCACAAGATGATTTGATTAGATTATGAAGTAATCAACTTATAAAATTTGAGCTTTTAACTCAATCAATAATGCGGATTCTACCGCACGGCAACCGACCCGCCTGTCCGTAAGGGCTTAATTCCCGCAGTTATCGCAGGAATCGGTCTGTATCAAATGCAATCGCAGCTGCAGTTAATATAAATATATTATATCACCTTTCCCGAAATATGTCAACACTTTGCGGATTTCTTTTTTATGGCGGCAGGCGCGGCGAAGCCGGGCATTTTGCGAAGCAAAATGCGGGCGAGCCGCGGCAACGGCTGAGCAGGGCGGTCGGGGCGCGGCGTTTCGGCGGAGCGGGAAAGGGAAGGGCAGTGAGAAAGCCGCGGCGGCTGCCGACGAGGGGCGGAGCAAAATGCGGAAGCCCTTTCGGAAGGCAGCCGCATTGCAGCAAGACCTACCGTATAATTTTATGTATATGTCCCAGTTTGACAATTACAACGTAGGTCTTGCCTGTTTTCAGTTTATTATATATATCGCTTCTTTCACAGGCGAGGGTGCGGATTTTTCCCGTGTCTGCAATTCGGCAGTCCGCAGCAAGGTGAACTGAGGGCGTCATTCTTGTACGCGTTTGATTAAGTCCAATATATTCATTGGTATACTTTCTGACAATTGTTATTGTTGTTCGCTTTCCCCGATAAAATACCAATAAGACAGCGTATGTAATGAAAAACACAAGGATAATTATCACTATAGCAAGCTGTATTATCTGAGATATATCCTGCATTTTTTCCTCACTTACTTCTTTACCGCGGCTTTCTCAATTCTCTGCCCTTTCGCACCCTGTATAACTCCGCAGCGGTTATGACAGTGCAGATTCCATTTTTCGGCGCACTCCGGCAAAATCGGCGGGGCGGGGCGCATGCCGCATTACGGCGATGCCGTAATGCGGTGACAGGGCGGCAAAGCCGCCCTGTCGCCGCGTTTGCGAAGCAAACGCGGCACATGCGCCCCGCGCCTCGCTTTCTCCAAATAAAGCAAAAGGACCGTCTGAGCAGTCCATTTTGCTATATGCGTTACGGTTCAGCTTTCCCGTTGTGAATACTGTACATCTCGTCCATTCTGCGGACGAATATCTTTCCGTCGCCGGGATTTCCGGTGCGGTTCGCTTCAATAATAATTTTTACAACGCGCGAAACCTCGTCGTCCGGGACGATTACTGAAAAAAATCGCTTCGCAATAAGGCGGCAGTGCTCCGAGGGAATGCCCTGCGGGTTGAGATCGACTCCCTCCGCCGCGAGGAACAGGCTTTGCCCCGCCGAGGAAAGCAGTTCCTTGCCGCGCCCGAGACACTTGCGCCAGCTGTACGAAAAAAATCCGTTCAGTTCAAGAGCTTTTTTAGTTTCTTCAACCTTGTTGACGCGGATAAACGCTAAAACTTCCTTCATTTTTACCGCCTTCCTTTAAAGCCCGCGTTCGCCGGTGCTGATAGTGTAGGCTTCTTCAATTTCCGAAACGAAGATACGTCCGTCGTTGCGCTCGCCTCCGTTTGTTTTTCCGAGCGTCATTATCACGTTTATTACCGCAACCTTGTCGGTATCCTCGCAGGCAACATATAGCATATCCTGGAGGATTTCACCGCTTTCCGCACTGTATGCGCTTACGTCGAACTTTGTAACAGCGTGGTAACCCGCCTCGCCAAGCGCGTTTATTATTGAAGCGGATCTTTCCGGACGAACTATTGCTTTTATCAATAACATAACTGCTGCTCCTAATATCAATATAATATTTTATTATACATTTTTTTGACTGATTTAGCAATCAGCATTTTGCATAATCATTATCTGAATTTTTCGTAAAAAACTTATATCCCGCAGAGTTTTTTAAAAAAATAGTGACAATTTAATATTTGTGTGTTATTTAATATCATCAATGTATGGATGGAGGAAGGCGTTTTCCGCGGACTTTTTATTAAAAAATTTTCTGAAACAAGACCATTTCTGAAAGCAAATCTTATTTCCGCGCTTTTATTTGATATTTGGCACATTGTACTGCCAATCAGGAGCTTCGTAAGCGGCGAAATGAAATTCGCTGAAATGGTTATAATCAGTATCGGATATATTATTCTTTCCGGTATTATGAGGATTAAATGGGGCTACTTTACCATATGACAGGAAATATGATGGATAGGGCTTGGCGACCATTTGCTAAACAACACAATTGCTACCAATATGCTGCGCGTCGTTTCTATAAATGGTGCCGATGAATTACAAATTGTCCGAATTATTACAGCGCAGCTTATTTCCTTTGCTTTTGTGTTGGCAATATATCATCATAACAAACAGACCCAAAAATACACAGACACGTTTTTAATCCGAACAAAACGTGATAAGCTTGCTTAATCACGCCGGCAACGATTGGAGCCTCTGCTCCTCAGGGTTTCAGCGGAGCTTATATCCCCGCTGAAATCCTGAATGTCCCCTCCGCCTATAAAGACGGTGACATCATCGCTTTATTTATATATTATTTGAAATTATATTAAATGCATAAAAGCAGGCGGTATCCCCATTCAGGTGATACCGCCCTGTTTTATTTTTCGCTTTTAAGCAAGTCCCTGATCTCGGTGAGCAGTTCAAGCTGCGGATCAAGTTTTGCCGCCTCTTCGGCAGCCTTTGCAGCAGCCTCTTCCTCCGCCTTTTTCGCGGCAGCTTCTTCCTCTGCGCGCTTTTTCGCAGTCGCCTTGTCATGTACAACCCCCGCAACCTTTATTACTGCGAAAATCGCAATCGCAATCAGCAGGAAATTGATTATCGCGTCAAGGAAAAGCCCGTATCTTATTGCAAGCTCCTCGGTAACAACATTCCCCGCTTCGTCCATAACTGCTGGTTCAAGCACGACCTTAAGATCGCCCATGTCAATCTTGCCCGTGATAACGCCGAGCGCCGGCATGATAAGATCTGAAACAAGGCTGTTTACGATTTTGGTGAACGCACCGCCGACAACAACGCCGACCGCCATATCAAGCACGTTTCCGCGCGATATGAACTCCTTGAACTGAGTAATGATCGATTTCTTTTCTTCTGACATAATTTTATCCTCCTTAATCGGTATACCCAAAGCCGAGAATACCAAAATATTTACCTTCCTCGCCATCCGCCATTCTAAACTCGACGGTATGCGTTTTTACCTCGCCGCCGTTGAAGAGAAGCTGTGCTTCGGGATTGCCCCAGCCGCTTTCCTTGCTCGATTCAACGCTTGTCTGATATTCCCCGTCGACGTAAACGTCGGCTTTTGCGAACTTCTTGTTTTTCGCGCAATGGAATATGACAAAAAGATCCTTACAGGTTATCTCGAAAACGATACCCTCGTTCTCGCCGCCCTTTCTCGTCCAGCCGTTCGGGAACTGCGCAAGTGTTTCCTTATCATCGGTATATTCGCCGAGCGAAACAGGCGTAAGATTTGTACGGTCAAGCAGGTGAACGTTTGTATAGTCCGCTCCGTACAGCGGTTCAACATCGGAAATGTCGTCTATCGGCTTTTCTCCGTTCATCCCGTCAAGCACCTTTGCAAAGAAATTCGCAACAAAATCCTTTACAAGCTCATGTCCCCATTCGTTAGGGTGAGATTCGTCGTCGGAATATTTCTCCCATTCCATTCTGCCCGCATTAAATTCAGGCGTAAGCGCGGTATTCACGCTTATCATGGGAAGATTATAGTGCTCGCCGATGGCTTTCATATGGGTGGTTTCGCAGGTATAGCCGTTTTTCAGCACCGTGAACAACAGCACCACCGCAGTGTTTTTATCCAGCGAGAGCATACGGCGCACAAGGCTTTCGTAAGCGTTCTTGTCCATTGAGGAATTGCCGTCGTTCACCGCAAATTCAATAAAAACAATATCGGGATTTCCGTACGGAGCTATAACGTCGCGCTCAACGCGGATAACGCCGAGAGTAGAAGGAGTTCCGCTCATCCCCGCATTGACGTAATTTATCTTTCCTTCGGGAAGCTGTTCGCAAAGCCAGTCGCAGGACAGCTTCGCCCAGCATTTTTCCGCGCCTGCTGTAAGCCCCTCCGTTATCGAGCCGCCTATGTAAGCAACGGTTATTTCTTCACCGTTTTTCGCCTTAGTCAGCGCCGCTTCAACGCGGCCTGTGTCTCCCGCTGTAATAAGCGAACGGTCAATAAGAAGTTCGCGGTATTCTTCATCGGAAAGCGAATCGTAATCGGGTTCTTCGGTCTGTGCATCATCGGCGGGAGAAGCTGTTTCGACCGCTTCGGACGACTTTTCAGCTTCCTGCATGGAAACCTGATATGAACCCGTCGTAGGCTGCGTTTCCTGAGTCTCAGAAGCTCCGCACGCGGAAAGCAGCATTGCCGCCGCAAGAAGCAAAGCCGCAGGTTTTAAATATTTCATAGCGATATTATACCTTTCAAATAATCAGAAAAATGTTCCACATCAAATTTTAACAAAATTCCGCACAAATGTCAATAAAAAATAATAAAATATATAGGACGTTGAACAGATTTGTATAAATCGCCCTTTGACGTTAAAAATAATACAGAAAGAAATTCCGTGCACGGAATAAGTTACAGAAAGGAATGGTCGTGAATATGGCAATTAAAAGAGGAGAAATATATTACGCGGATCTAAGCCCGGTTGTCGGTTCGGAACAGGGCGGCGTAAGACCGGTACTTATCGTTCAGAACGACATAGGAAACAAGCATAGTCCTACGGTAATTGCCGCAGCTATTACAAGTCAGCGGGAGAAAACAAAGCTCCCGACCCATATTTCGCTTGACGCAGTGAGCTGCGGACTTGCGAAGGATTCCGTTGTGCTGCTTGAACAGGTCAGAACTCTGGACAAAAAGCGCCTTAAAGAACGCATGGGCGAGCTTGACAGCAGTGATATGCACAAGGTCGACAACGCACTGTCGGTTAGTTTCGGGCTTAACTAGGGAAGCTCCGGCAGTATATATTTCATGATACCACTACGGCTTTGCGGTTTCGCAGAGCCGTTTGCGGTTAGTGGGGGGGAGTGCGCGCACGCGCCGCGAGCCGCAAAGCGGCTCGCGGCGGGCGGCGGCGAAGCCGCCGCCTCTTACCCGCGTTTTGCCGCAGGCAAAACGCGGGCGTGCGCGCGGTCTGGGTTGAGAGGATAAGCGTTCCGCTTAAACGCATTTCCATTTTTACCGAGCGTGTCTAGGGAAGCACTGAATAAATCGCGGCACACATCTTGCCTGCATATTTTCCGTAATCTTGCACGAAAACTCCTTGAAATACATCAAGTATTCCTGCGTCGTTTTTGTACAATCTAACGAAAAATCTGTCTGCGCAATCTGCATACCCGATTTAATCAGTGCTTCCCTAGGTTAATCGGCGCACGGCGGCTTTCTCAACCCCCGATTTCTGTCCCACTTTTTCTAACGCCGCCGTCGTGAGACGCTGCTCAGTCGAGGTGCGCGCGGTTCTCCATACAAAAAAACGCGCACCGTAAGGTGCGCGTTCGTGCTTGTATAGGATTATTTCAGCCCGCCGAAAAGCCCGCCTATCTTATCCTTTATATCGTCCACGGAAATTTTCGCCTTAACGCCCTCGATAACCGCGTTTATCTGGTCGTCGGGGAGGTCGATTCCGATAACTCCCTCAACCGCCTTAACGGGGTCGGAGGTGAACTTTGCGGCAAAATCCTTGTCGCCCTTCACCTTGTTTACAATTTCTTCAATTTTCGCCTTGATGTCCATGATAAACCTCCTTTAGAAGAATATGCGTTCTTCGATGTACTTTCTTACGTCGGCAATCGGGATCCTTACCTGCTGCATTGTGTCGCGTTCGCGGATAGTTACGCAGCCGTCGGTTTCGCTTTCAAAGTCATAAGTGACGCAGAACGGAGTACCGATTTCATCCTCGCGTCTGTAGCGCTTGCCGATTGCGCCTGCGTCGTCATAGTCTACGGGGAAATACCTGCAAAGCTCGTCTGCAAGAGCCTGAGCGGGTTCCGCGAGCTTCTTGGAAAGCGGAAGAACAGCCGCCTTTACAGGCGCTAAGAACGGATGGAAGTGAAGAACGGTTCTGGTCGTACCGTCCTCAAGCGCCTCCTCGTCATATGCTTCGGTAACAAGCGCAAGGAACAGACGTTCTACACCGAGCGACGGCTCGATAACATAAGGAACATACTTTTCGTTGGTTTCCTGGTCGAAATATTCGAGACGCTGACCGCTGGTCTTGATATGCTGATTGAGGTCGTAGTCGGTTCTGTCCGCAACTCCCCAGAGTTCGCCCCAGCCGAACGGGAACATATACTCAAAATCGGTAGTCGCCTTTGAATAGAAGCAAAGCTCCTCGGGGCTGTGGTCGCGCAGACGGAGATTTTCTTCCTTGATATTGAGCGAAAGAAGCCATTTCTTGCAGAAATCCTTCCAGTAATAAAACCAGTCAAGGTCGGTTCCGGGCTTGCAGAAGAATTCAAGCTCCATCTGTTCAAATTCACGAACGCGGAAGATAAAGTTTCCGGGAGTGATCTCGTTTCTGAAGGATTTTCCGACCTGTCCGACGCCGAAAGGTATCTTTTTGCGGGTCGTGCGCTGGATATTTCCGAAGTTTACGAAAATGCCCTGCGCGGTTTCGGGACGGAGATAAAGCTCGGATTTGCTGTCCTCGGTTACGCCCTGGAATGTCTTGAACATAAGGTTGAACTGGCGTATATCAGTAAAGTTCGCCTTTCCGCAGTTAGGGCAGGTAATACCCTTTTCCTTGATGTAATCGGTCATCTGCTGGTTCGTCCAGCCCGCAACGTTTGTGCCGTCAAAGTCCTCGATAAGGTTATCGGCTCTGTGGCGGGTCTTGCATTCCTTACAGTCCATAAGCGGATCGGAGAAGCCCCCGATATGTCCGGAAGCAACCCATGTCTGCGGGTTCATCAGAATAGCGCTGTCAAGCCCTACGTTGTACTTGTTTTCCTGTACGAACTTCTTTGTCCACGCTCTTTTGATATTATTTTTCAGTTCAACGCCGAGCGGACCGTAGTCCCATGTATTCGCAAGTCCGCCGTAGATCTCGCTTCCGGGATAGATAAAGCCTCTGCCCTTACATAAAGCGACGAGCTTATCCATTGTTTTTTCGGTATTTTTCATTTGTGTTATTCCTTTCGGGATTATTTTACTTCAACCGTCCAGCCGAACTTATCCTCTGCCTTGCCCCACTGGATTCCTGTAAGCGTATCGTAAAGGAGCTGAGAGATCTTGCCGATTTCGCCGTTGTTGAGGTTCATCACCTTATCCTTGTACTTCAGCTCGCCTATCGGAGAAATTACTGCAGCCGTACCTGTGCCGAAAGCTTCGCCGAACTTTCCGTTTTCGTATGCTTCAACAAGCTCGTCAATGGAGAGGTCGCGCTCGGTTACCTTATAGCCCATGGAGCGGAGCAGCTCGATGCAGGACTTTCTTGTGATACCGCCGAGGATAGAGCCTCTGTCAAGGCTGGGCGTGATAACCTCGCCGTCGAGAACGAAGAATACGTTCATAGCGCCTACTTCGTCGATGTACTTTCTGTGGATACCGTCGAGCCAGAGGACCTGCGCATAGCCCTGCTTCTCGGCTTCCTCCTGCGCCTTGAGCGAGACCGCATAGTTAGCGGCAGCCTTTGTGAAGCCTGTGCCGCCCGTTACCGCGCGTACATAGTGCTCTTCAACATAAATTTTAACGGGCGCAAGGCCGTTTTCGTAATAAGCGCCTACGGGCGAGAGAATAATAGCGAATATGAGGTGCTTTGCGGGGTGAACGCCTACCATAGGGTCAACCGCGAATATGTAGGGTCTGATATAGAGCGAGGTTCCCTCCGCTGTGGGGATCCAGTCCGCGTCAACGCTTACGAGAGTCTTTATCGCTTCAACGGCGAACTTTTCGTCGATTTTCGGAATACAGAGACGGTCGTTTGAAACGTTGAGTCTTGCCATGTTCTGGTCGGGGCGGAAAAGCTGGATCTTTCCGTCTGCGGTGCGGTAAGCCTTTAAGCCCTCGAAGTCTGCCTGTCCGTAGTGCAGGCACATTGAAGCGGGATCCATCGGGATAGGTCCGTAGGGAACTATTCTCGGGTCATGCCAGCCCTGTCCCTCGTCGTAGTTCATAAGGAACATATGGTCGGTAAAGATCTTGCCGAAACCGAGCTTTGACTGGTCGGCGGGCTTTGTCTTAGGAGAAGCGGTGCGTGTGATTTTGATTTCCATAGCGGTATCCTTTCTTTTTCTGGCGGCATAAAGCCGTATATTTTTTTTATTATATCATTTTTCCGCCGGTTTGTAAATATATTTGCAAAAAAAATCACACCGTATAATGTTTTTGCTTTACATTTCTCGGAAAATCATGTATAATGTATAGGACAGTTTAGCACAATCTGTACGCAATGTATGACAAAAAGGTGGGAGAACAGCCGAATGACAAATGAATATGCCGTTCCGGACCCGATACGAGGTCTTTCGGATAAAGAGATCGCCGAAAGAATAGAAAACGGTCGGATAAACGGTAACCCAAACGTCAAAACAAAGTCTGTGAAACAGATTTTATTTGAAAACATCTTTACTTTTTTCAATTTTATGAACATAGTCCTCGTTGTAATGATAATGCTTGTCGGCTCGCCGAAAAACGCATTGTTCGGACTCGTTATCGTCTGCAACACCGCTATAGGAATATTTCAGGAAATACGCGCAAAGCATACTATAGACCGCCTTACTCTGGTATCCGCGCCGAAAGCGCATGTTATACGAAACGGAACTGAAACCGAGATACCTACAGCCGATATAGTTGCGGACGAGCTTGTCGTTTTCCGCGCGGGTATGCAGGCGGCTGCGGACTGCGTTGTAATTTCGGGCGAATGCGAGGTAAACGAGAGCCTTCTCACAGGCGAAAGCGACCCGATATATAAAAAAGCGGGTGAAAAAATACTCTCCGGCAGTTTTATTGTAAGCGGCGAGGCGCGCGCGGCGGTAACGGCTCTCGGCGCCGACAGCTTTGCAAGCAAAATAACCGCGGGTGCGAAGTATTTCAAAAAAAATCAGTCTAAAATGATGCACGCGATAAACACCATATTAAAAGGTATCTCTCTGTGCATAATCCCCGTAATGGCGCTTCTCATTTTCAACGCCGTGTTCGTTACCGAACAGCCGCTCGACCGCGCCATAACAAGCAGCGTTGCGGCGATAATCGGCATGATACCCGAAGGATTGGTTCTGCTTTCGAGCGTGGTGCTCGCGGTAAGTTCTGTACGACTTGCGCAGAACAAAACTCTCGTGCAGGATATGTACTGCATTGAAACGCTTGCGCGTGTAGACACTCTCTGCCTTGACAAAACGGGTACGATAACCGAGGGCAGTATGGCTGTCGAGGATGTTGAGCTTCTCGGCGGCGGGCATGTCGGCGACGCGCTGTGCGCGCTTATGTCTGCGCTTCCCGATCGTAATCCGACCGCATGCGCGGTACGCGAAAAATGGTCGGGAGCAAGCGCCTGGCGCGCCGAAAAAATCCTACCGTTCTCTTCGGCAAAAAAATGGAGCGGCGCATATTTCCCAGAACACGGCAGCTTTGTAATGGGCGCGGGAGAATTTATCCTCGGCGCAGAATTTGAAAAAATCCGTGAAAAAGCGGAAAAAATGTCCGTGGGCGGACGGAGAATAATCCTGCTTGCCCGCTCTGAAAAACCGTTCATTGACCGTGAGCTTCCCGACGGGCTTGTCCCGCTCGCGCTCATCGCAATCTCTGATAAAATTCGTTCTGAAGCCCCTGAAACGCTGCGCTATTTTGAAGAACAGGGCGTGGATATCCGCATTATTTCAGGCGATAATCCCAAGACCGTCAGCGCCGTTGCCGCAAAGGCGGGAGTAAAAAATGCAGAGCGGTATATCGACGCTTCGACGGTCGAGGACATTGCCGCCGTCGCGGACGATTATACCGTTTTCGGACGAGTTACTCCGGACCAAAAGCTCGCAATAATAAAGGCACTGAAGAACTCAGGCAGAACCGTTGGAATGACCGGCGACGGCGTAAACGATGTTCTCGCGCTGAAGGAGGCGGACTGTTCAATCGCCATGCAGAGCGGAAGCGAAGCCGCGCGCAACGTATCTAACCTTGTCCTGCTGGACAGCAATTTTGCGTCAATGCCGAGGGTGGTTGCCGAAGGGCGCCGCGCGATAAACAATGTTGAACGTTCCGCGTCGCTTTTCCTGTCAAAAACGATATACAGCCTGCTGCTCGCCGTTCTGTTCATAATTATACGGCTCCCCTTCCTTTTTGAGCCTATCCAGATGACTCTGATAAACGTACTCTGTATCGGTATTCCTGGCTTCTTCCTGGGGCTTCAGCCGAATAAAAGTCTTATCCGGGGAAGCTTTATCGTAAATGTTCTTGAATACGCGGTGCCTAACGGGCTTACAGCGGTCATCGCCCTTTGCGCAGTGCTTGTCTGCAAGGCTTCGTTCGGATTTACGACGGGTCAGATGAGCACTCTCGCAACGATAGTTCTTGCGGCGGTGTCTTTCATGATCACTATACGCTGCTGCAAGCCGTGGCAGCCGTGGAAGGCGGTAATGATTCCGCTTCTTATCGCGGCATTCTGCCTCGGAAATATCCTTTTCCCCGAATTTTTCTGCGTAACCCCCGTCACACTGCAGATGGCGGTATGCGCTGCGGCAATAATAGCCGGCGCGTCCGCTGTAATTACGCTCCTGTCAAAACCCGCTCATAAGATCGCCGAAAAAATGCGCGAAAAAAAGTCCGAACAGAAAGGAACCCTATGACAGCTTCGACCCCCAAAACCGTTTATATATTTTCCGACGGAGCCTGCTCAGGCAATCCCGGTCCGGGCGGCTACGGCGTTATACTCCGCTGCGACGGCTATGAAAAGGAGCTTTCAGGCGGCGAAGCGCACACCACAAACAACCGAATGGAGCTTACCGGAGTTATAACCGGTCTTTCCGCGCTGAAATACCCATGCCGCGTTATATTACAGACCGATTCGCGCTATGTCGTTGACGGGATAACAAAGGGCTGGGCAAAAAGCTGGCGTAAAAACGGCTGGATAAAAAGCGACAAGAAGCCTGCGCTCAACAGCGATCTCTGGGAACGGCTGCTTGATCTGCTTGAGCTTCATGACGTGACCTTCAACTGGATAAAAGGCCACGCGGGACACGCCGAAAACAAGCGCTGCGACCGTCTGGCCGTGGCAAAACGAGATGAGTTTGCAAAAAAAAATAAGTCGCAGCTATTGAAATAATGAAAAGAATATGATATAATAAATATAGTTTACGTTTTATGTCAGCGTCCGTGGTCTTGACGGAATTTTGTGAGACTTTTTCAGCGGCGAAGCTTATTGCAGACATTGTCTGTAACAGAAGGATTGAAAAAATAGTATAAGAAAGGGACTAAAAATGAAAGAGAATAAGAGCATATTTCCGGATTTAAAGAATCAGGCGCTTGTCGAAACAATGAACGCGCTTAAAAAAGATGAAAATCCGCAAACTCAGGGAGCTTTCGTTGCGGCAGCAATAAAGGCGAATTATTTCGCGCCCGTAGACGTTCTCGACGGCGAGGGAAACCCGCTCGAAGGAACAGGCAAAATGGAGATACCCCAGGACGCGAAATTCAACTTCAAGCTTCTAAAGAACACAAACGGCGAGAGTTTTTTCCCGATGTTTACCGATATCGGAGAATTTCAGAAATGGAACAAGGACGAAAAGATCAAGACTATCGTTGTGAATTTCCCGCAGATGGCGTCGCTCGTCATCAAGAAAGCGGACGTTGCAAACGGTCTGGTCGTAAATCCCATGTCGCAGAACCTTATATTCAACAAGGATCTCATCGTAAACCTCGTAAATCATATCCAGCAGCAGAAGGAAGCGCGTGAAAACGGAGGAAACGAAGTAAAATTCTACTTTGGAAAGCCAAGCAATATCCCCGATTCCGTTCTTGATTCTTTCCGTAAAACTCTTTCAAAAAGCGCGGACGTAGACGCGGTTTACTTCGTTATGATGAAGCAGGATGAGCGCGAGCATTATATGTTTATTTTTGATACAAAGCTCCCGCCTGAGGAAGAAAAGAAAATTGCCGACAAGTTCTGCGTTTCCGCAAGACTTGTTCTTACAAAGTTCCCGGTTATCGCCGCTTCGCTCCATTCGCCCGTCGGTGAACACGCTCCGAAAATAACCGAGCCGTTCTACAAAAAAGCATAACCCCTGCACAAAATAAAATGCAATGCAGAGGCGAAAACGTCAATATCACTTAAACTCTGCGTTTTCTCTGCGCGGAAAGCCGCCTTTTTCGCTCAGTATTCGATTCTTGCCCCTATTTTTGGCGGATTCAGGTTCGTACTGACGTATAGCGGCGGTCAGTTGTTAGGTTATGACATTCTCAGAAAAATAAAAAATCCGCCGTTCGGTTCTCCGTGCGGCGCCTCTTTTTGGTTTATTCAAGCAAAAAATCCGGTGCGGAGCCATGCCGTATCGGATTTTTTCCATTCAGACCCTCGGTCTGGGAAAATACTGAACCCGCAGCTTATCCGCAACGAGCGCAATAAATTCCGAATTAGTCGGTTTCCCGCGTTCGCTGTGAACAGTGCAGCCGAAAATGCTGTTGAGAGCGTCGACGTCCCCTCTTTCCCATGCTATGCATATCGCATGGCGTATCGCGCGTTCAACGCTTGATGTACTTGTTTCAAATTCGTGTGCGATCGTCGGATAAAGCGCCTTGGTAACTCCGCTGAGCATTTCCTTGTCGTTTACCGAAAGCATTATCGCTATCCTCAGATATTGATAGCCCTTGAGATTCGCGGGAACGCCTATGCGGTGAATAATATCGGTAACCACATATTCTATGTTAGTTATATCGTGGTGACTTACCGCCGGAAGATTTCCCATACGAAAGTCTATCAGCGCCTGTATCTTCCTTACAAGCTGCCGCGGGTCAAACGGTTTTACCATAAAATAACTCGCTCCCGCGTCCATGACCTCCTTTTCCAGCTGCGGGCTGCCATGATTTCCCACAACTATTGCAACAGGCGTTCTCCCCAGAAGCCTGCGCGCCCGAACAAGCAGCTCCGCCGCGTCCATTCCGGGCATTTTCGCGTTAATGACGAGATAATCAGGATTTTCCGCTATAATAGCTTCAAACAGCGATTCCCCTTCGCTGCGACGCGTTATAGCAAACAGCCCCTTCTCCTTGAGTGCTCCCGCCCAGCGCAGTCCGTAATCCGGAGAATCATCTCCGATCAGGACCTTTTCCTTTTCTTTTTTCATTTTTACCTCCATTTTGCCGGAACTTGCCTGCGCCGCGCTCAACGCCCGTCTCTGAGCCGTTCTGCACACATATCTTCGTTAATTCCTATTGAGTATAACCCCTGTCGCAAATATGCGGCGCGGGGATATTTCAGTATTCATCAGCGCGTTATAATCCCCGCTGAAATGCCAAGGAGCAAACGCTCCCTGCTGCGTCAATGATCGCAGCAGCGATTTAAAAATATTCCCAAAGAAATTGCTATGAAATACATGCAAAGCGTCTTCATTCCAAGCGTTTCGGACAGCTTCCGCAAGTCCCGGGGGACGATTATTTGTAAAACGTCCTGCATTATTGTATCATATTAAAGTGTTCAATTTCAACACTTTAGGCAGATATCACTGTATAGTTCTGAATTTTTTGACAGATATTGCGCATAAGATCCGGCAGCCGTTTATTTTTATCATAAAACATAAACCTGCAAATTCATATATTTTGTCGAATGGCGATATTTATTTCTCGGTACTTGCTTTCCTCCGCTGTAAGTGATATAATAAGGACAAATATTCATATTCGGCAGGCTTGTTTCATAAAATGTACAAAACATTTATGAAAGGTCGGTAATGAATATGAAGGCATTGCAGTTAATCAGACGGCGTATTCCGCTTTTTTTAACCATCGTGTGCTGCTGCGTTATTGCGGCGGTAGCGGGCGCTGCGGGAAATACAAATAACACGCGCGAGGCGGCTGTCGGCGCTGTTCCGAAAAAAATAATAGTGCTTGACGCAGGTCACGGCGGAGCGGACGGCGGCTGCGTCGGTATAAACGGCGTCTACGAAAAGGATATAAACCTCGGAATAGTTCAGTATCTCGGAACTCTGCTGAAATTCAACGGCTACGAGGTAGTCTATACCCGCGACGGCGACGTTTCAATACACGACAACGGCGTTGAAGGACTGCGTAATCAGAAAATATCGGACATGGAAAACCGCCTTGAGATTGTGAAAAGCTATCCCGACAGCGTTTTTATTTCAGTACATCAGAATCAGTTCGTAAAGCCTGAATATTTCGGCGGACAGATGTTCTATACCACGAACAACAACGGGAATTTCCGCCTTGCTACTATTATGCAGGAGCTTTTTTCAGAGCTTCAGCCGGGGAACGACCGTGACATAAAGCTGATAGACAACGGGCTTTACCTTTTCAAAAGCACTCAGCAGCCCGCGCTTCTTATCGAATGCGGATTTCTCTCGAACGAGAACGACGCTGCTAATCTGAGCAATACCGAATACCAGAAAAAGGTTGCTTTCACAATTTATAAGGGGCTTACGGAATTTCTGAAGGAATCCGAAGCAAAGGAGAATGTACAAAATGGCGAAACAGAGAGTTTCCTATATATGCAGTGAGTGCGGACATATCTACCCGAAATGGGTCGGAAAATGCACCGAATGCGGGGAATGGAATACGGTTTCCGAACAGATAGAGCTGCCGCGCGCGGCAGTGAAAAGCGGTCGGACGCTGAAGCCGAAGAGCCTTTCCGAAATAACAGGGCAGGAGGATATACGCTGTAAGACCGGCTCCGCGGAGCTGGACAGGGTGCTGGGCGGCGGACTGGTGGCGGGGTCGCTGGTGCTGCTCAGCGGAGACCCCGGAATAGGAAAATCCACGCTTTTGCTGCAGATATGCAAATATCTCGACCCGAACTGCAATATCCTTTATGTTTCCGGCGAGGAGAGCGAAAAGCAGATAAAAATGCGCGCCGACCGTCTGGGCGTCGAGGGCGAAAACCTCTACCTGCTCTCCGACAACGACTGCGAAGCTATAAATGCGGCGATTCTCGAAGAAAAGCCCGACGTTGTAATAATCGACTCGATACAGACCATGCAGATAACCGAAATTTCCTCCGCTCCCGGCAGCATTACGCAGGTACGCGAATGCACCTCGCTTTTCCTGCGCACTGCAAAAACTGCGGGAATACCTTTTTTTATTGTCGGTCATGTAAACAAGGACGGCGGAATCGCGGGACCGAAAGTGCTTGAACACATCGTAGATACCGTTCTGTACTTCGAGGGCGACAAGCAGCTTTCCTACCGGCTTCTGCGCGCAGTGAAGAACCGCTTCGGTTCGACAAACGAGATCGGCGTGTTCCGCATGATAGGAACAGGGCTTGAGGAAGTGCCGAATCCGTCGGAAATGCTGCTTGCAGGACGTCCCGAAAATGTCAGCGGCAACAGCGTTCTCTGCACAATGGAGGGAACTCGTCCCTTGCTGGCGGAGGTGCAGGCGCTCGTTGCAAAAACAGGCTTCGGAACGCCGCGGCGCGCCGCCGAGGGCTTCGATTACAGCAGGCTTTGCCTTATTCTTGCGGTTCTTGAAAAACGGACAGGCTTTCTTTTCGGACAATTCGACGTGTATATAAATGTTACGGGCGGTTTGCGGCTGGACGAGCCTGCCGCAGACGCAGCGGTAGCTCTCGCGCTTTATTCGGGATTATGCGACCGCGTTCTTCCCGACGGTCTTGCGGTTTTCGGGGAGATAGGACTTGGCGGGGAGCTTCGCGGCGCTGTCCATGCGGGCGAACGCATCCGCGAATGCCGGCGAATGGGGTTCAAGGTGTGCATCGTACCCAAAAGCGCTCTTGGTTCGCTCAGCAAGACTGACTGCGAGGGCATCCGCGTTATCGGCGCGGCAAATCTTAACCAGCTTTTCAAAGCGGCTGAAAGCGTATGCAATGGATAGAAAGGCTCGGTTCGGCGGCTGATACGCACCGCAGTGCTTCAGCCAAAAAGCATATCCGAGCAGATTAAAGACCGGAAGGTACTATAATGCATGCGATAAGCCAAGAATTTCATAAAAAATACTATGATGTTATGTATGATAAAATTGTAAAAATCACACTTAATGACGGTTCATAGCATATCGGACTGTTCAATGATGAATTTTATGAAGACGGCTCAATACTTGTCGGCTGCAAAACAGTAAAAATACAAAATATACAGAAAATCGAGCTGAATGAAACGTAAATATTTCCGTTTGGCATTCAATTATTGCTGTAATCACGCCAGAGCGTATAGGAAACAGTCTATACGCTCTGCTTTTATTTTCAAAAAAGCGATTGACAAATGAAATGGATTATAGTATAATAAATAAGTGTATAGCTTTTGCCGCCGTATAAATCGGCAAAAATGAAGCAAAAAAAGACGGGAGACCCCGAAAAGGAAAGGATTAACAGAACATGGGACTTTTCAGCAAGCTGTTCGGCAGCTATTCCGAAAAGGAAGTAAAGAGAATAGAGGGCACGAAACAGGCTGTGCTTAACCTTGAGCCGATGTATCAGGCTATGACCGACAAGGAGCTTCAGAATCAGACGAGCGTGCTGAAGGAGCGTCTTGCGGGCGGGGAAACCCTTGATGATATTCTGCCGGACGCATTCGCGGTATGCCGCGAAGCAATGTGGCGCGTTATCGGCATAAAGCCCTATCCCGTTCAGATAATCGGCGGTATCGTTCTTCATCAAGGACGTATCGCGGAAATGAAGACCGGCGAAGGCAAGACCTACGTTGCGGCGCTCCCCTCATATCTTAACGCGCTTACGGGAAAGGGCGTTCACGTTGTAACGGTAAACGACTACCTTGCGAAGCGCGACAGCGAGCTTATCGGACGGGTTCACCGCTTTCTCGGACTTACTGTCGGACTTATCATTCACGACAAATCAAACGACCAGCGCAGACAGGCTTATTCCTGCGATATTACCTACGGCACGAACAATGAATACGGCTTCGACTATCTGCGCGACAATATGTGTATCCGCAAGTCGGAAAAGGTCCAGCGCGAGATGAACTTCGCAATTGTCGATGAGGTCGACTCCATTTTAATAGATGAAGCGAGAACCCCGCTCATTATTTCGGGCCGCGGCGACAAGCCGACCGATCTTTACGCAAGAGCGGACAAGTTCGCCAAGACCTTAAAGGCAATCAAGGTCGTTGAGGTTGACGCAAAGGAAGAACAGGACGATTACGACGGCGATTACCTTATCGACGAAAAGGCAAAGACCGCTACCCTGCTCCCGAACGGCGTAAAGAAAGCCGAAAAATACTTCGGCGTCGAAAACCTCATGGATCCCGACAATCTGACGCTTCTTCACCATGTAAACCAGGCGATAAAAGCAAACGGCTGTATGCACCTTGATATTGAATATGTAGTCAAGGACGGCGAGATCGTAATCGTTGACGAATTTACGGGACGTCTTATGTTCGGACGCCGTTTCAACGAGGGGCTGCATCAGGCTATTGAGGCAAAGGAAGGAGTAAAGGTCAAGCACGAGAGCAAGACCCTCGCAACAATCACCTTCCAGAACTTCTTCCGCCTTTATTCAAAGCTCTCCGGTATGACCGGTACGGCTATGACCGAGGAAGCTGAATTCAGAGGAATCTACAATCTCGACGTTATTGAGATTCCTACAAATAAGCCGGTTATACGTATCGACCACCATGATCAGGTGTACAAGAACGAGCAAGGCAAGTTCACAGCGGCTATCCGTCAAATCGAGGAATGTCACGCAAAGGGGCAGCCCGTTCTTGTCGGAACGATTTCTATTGAGAAATCCGAGCTTCTCTCCAAAATGCTTAAAAAGACCGGCATAAAGCACGAGGTTCTCAACGCGAAAAATCACGAGCGTGAAGCGGAGATCGTCGCTCAGGCGGGTAAAAAAGGCGCTGTAACTATAGCCACCAACATGGCGGGACGCGGCACCGACATCATGCTCGGCGGCAATCCCGAATATCTCGCAAAAGCGGAAATGCGCAGACAGGGTATTGAAGAGGAGCTTATCCTTGAAGCGACGGGCTTTGCGGAAACCGACGATGAAACTATTCTCAGCGCAAGAAAGCTCTATTCCGAGCTTAACGATAAATATAAGAAGCAGATCGCTCCCGAAGCGGACGAGGTCCGCAATGCGGGCGGTCTGTATATCCTCGGCACCGAGCGCCACGAATCAAGACGTATCGACAACCAGTTAAGAGGCCGTGCGGGACGTCAGGGAGACCCCGGCGAAAGCTGCTTCTTTGTATCGCTCGAAGACGATTTAATGCGTCTGTTCGGCGGCGAAAAGGTTCAGGCGGTCATGGAAACGCTGAAAATCGACGAGGATATTCCGATCGAGAACGCTATCCTCACCAAGACTATTGAATCCTCGCAGCGCAAGATAGAGGGCAGAAACTACGCTATCCGTAAGAATGTCCTTGACTTCGACGACGTTATGTCACAGCAGAGAATGACTATCTACTCGCAGAGAGCAAAGGTTCTCGACGGCGACGACATAAGCGAAAGCGTCAAGTCTATGATAACCGAGAGCATTCAGGAAAACATTGATATGTACTGTCAGGGTGATATTGCCGATAACTGGAACATAACCGGTCTGCGCGAGCATTACGCAGGCGTTCTCACAACTCCGGACGACCTCGTTTATACAACGGACGAGCTTAACGAGCTGAAAAAAGCCGATATAACCGAAATGCTCACAGACCGCGCAATGGCTATCTATGCGGCTAAGGAGGCGGAATACGGCTCCGAAACAATGCGCGAGCTGGAACGTGTTATTCTCCTCAAGAACGTTGACACGAAGTGGATGGATCATATCGACGCGATGGACGAACTGAAACAGGGCATCTACCTGCGTTCGATGGGGCAGAGAGATCCCGTTGTCGAATACCGCTTCGAGGGCTTTGCAATGTTTGACGAGATGATTGCGGCTATCCGCGAGGATACCGTCAGAATGATCCTGACAGTCCGCCTTAATCCGCAGCGCCCCGCCGTTCCTCAGAGAGTTCGCGTAATGCAGCCTGAAGCTGAAAACGCGGGCGCAAAGACAACCGTGCGCAAGACTGCAGCCGAAAAGGTCGGCAGAAACGACCCTTGCCCCTGCGGAAGCGGAAAGAAGTACAAGAAGTGCTGCGGCGCGGATAAAAGCGACAAAGAATAACAGAATAATATCAGCTATGGCTCGCCCCGCAGAACAATAACTGCGGGGCGGACTTACAAAAGAAAGGAAAACCGAAATGTTTACCGAAGAAATTAAAAATGAACTTGTAAATCACATAATCCCGTTCTGGAACAGCCTTGAGGACAAGGAAAACGGCGGTTTTTACGGCTTTATGGACAATGACCTGAATCTCGACAGGAACGCCGAAAAGGGCGTTATCCTCCATTCACGCATACTCTGGTTCTACTCGAACTGCTATCTTACTCTGAAGGATCAGGAATGCTTGAAAAAAGCGAAGCACTGCTACGATTTTATGGTAAAGAACTGCGTTGACCGTAAAAACGGCGGCGTTTACTGGATGATGAACGCCGACGGCAGCGTTAAGGACGATATGAAGCACACCTATTGTCAGGCGTTCTTCATATACGCGCTTTCATCTTACTACGACGCGAGCCGCGACAAGGACGCGCTTGACCTCGCACTAAAAATGTTTGAAACAATTGAGGAAAAATGCACCGACGATGTTGCATATCTGGAGGCAATGTCCCGCACATGGAGTATCGTTGAAAACGACGCGCTCTCCGAAAACGGACTTATGGCGGACAAGACCATGAACACCACGCTCCACCTGCTGGAAGCATACACCGAGCTTTACCGCGTTTCCAAAAATGAAAAGGTTCTCGCGCGCCTTAAATTCCAGCTTCGCATATTCCTTGACAAGATATTCTATAAACCGGAGGACAGGCTTCTCGTGTTCTTTGACCGCGAGCTGAACGTTATCGGCGATATCCATTCCTACGGTCACGACATTGAAGCGACATGGCTCACCGACAGGGCGTGCGAGGTTATCGGAGATTCCGAGCTTACCGCGGAGGTTTCCGCAATGAACAAGAGAATCGTTGCAAATATCAGAAAGCTCGCCTACAGAAACGGTTCGCTGTTAAACGAACGCGACAAGACCGAAATAAACACATGGCGTATCTGGTGGGTGCAGGCTGAGGCTGTAATCGGCTTCTACAACGCATATCAGAAGTACGGCGACCCCGAATACCGCGAAATTTCCGAAACGATATGGGGATATATCCGCGACAATATCGTTGACAAGCGCGCAGGCGGCGAATGGTACTCGCAGCTCGACGAAAACGGCGTTCCCGCAGACTTCAAGGCGGTCGTTGACCCGTGGAAATGTCCTTATCACAACGGAAGAATGTGCATGGAAATATTAAAGAGAGTAAAATAATGCGAAAAAAATTTTTTGCAGCTGCCGCAGTGCTGCTCCTTCTTTCAGGCTGCGGCAGCCGCGAGACTGTTGACGCGGAAATAAAAATACCGATATTAGAAGAGGGCACGGCTGAATATCAGACTGTTACTGTCGCGCGCGGCGATGTCACACAGACGTCAAATGTCGCGGGAAAGATAGGCTATATATACGCGGATGAGCTTACAACAGATTTTTCCGCTAATATTCTTGAGTTCAGCGTCAAGCGAGGCGACAAGCTGAAAGCGGGCGACGTTATCGCCGTTTTCGACTCTTCCGCGGTGGATTATGACTATTCCTCGGCGAAAATCCTAGCGGACGACGCATATTCTAAGTATCTTGCGTCGGGAAGCGAATCGGCGCGGCTTGAATATGAGATCTGCCAAAAGGAACTTGAACTTGTGCAGTACCGCAAGGATCTTTACACTATCCGCGCACCGTACGACTGCATAGTTACCTACACCGCCAGCTTTGAGGTAGGCGAAGCAGTCGGCGAGGGAGAAAAGGTCTGCACCGTCGCACGAGAGGGCGAAGTATACGTCACCACGGACGAAAGCAAGGACTATTTCCGCACCGGAATGCCGGTTTCGGTCAAGTTCGGAAGCACGGGCGAATATGCGGCGCACGTCGTTATGACCCCGACAGGTTCCGACGGAGCGCGCGGCAGCCTGAACTCGCAGGTCGTTATAGCTTTTGACGAAGGCGAACTTGACCGGGCAATGAACGACGTAGACAACCTGCTTTCGGCGGGCTGGGCGACGATAATTGTCGCAACCGTGCAGAAATACAACGTCCTCACCCTACCGGAATACGCCGTAAAGAGTTTTTCCGGCTCGGATTACTGCTCGCTTATAGACAACGGTGAACGCGTGCGCGTTCCCGTGGAGCTTGACGGAATATACGGCGGTACTGCCGTAATACTGACCGGAGTTTCCGAGGGCGATACTATCGCATATTGATAAAATCACAAAAATGTCCGTTTTGTTTTAAAGCGGACATTTTTTATTGACAAATACCATTATAAGGTATATAATTGATATTACCTCTCGGTTCGTCAGGTCTTTCTGTCCGTACGTTGCGGACAGTCATAAGGAGAAGAAGTTGAAAAAATCAAAAAAGAAACAAAAGCTGACCGAGTTTGAACCTATCGAAAAGCAGAACAGCTACGTCGCACACGAATACGGCGTTTTCAGCAACTGCCGCTATCTGCTCGGCAAAATGATGACATACAGCCGCGGAAGCGTTGTGCGGATCATTGCCGTCGGATTTACGGGAGCGTCGATGAGCTATATCTGGAGCTTTATCGGCAAGCTTGTCGTTGACATGATAGAACGGCAGACCGCCGGCGGTCAGGGCGATATTATTCCCATGCTCATCCTCGTGTCAATAACCACAGCCGTCACATTTCTGCTTATGTGGGCAAACTCATGGCTGGGCAATAAGCTTTCGCTGGACTTCACATATGTCCGTCTAATGCTTTGCAGAGAGCGTATTAAAAAAGTCCTGTCTATGGACTATGAACAGCTTGAAAACCCCGAAATGCTTGACCGCCACCACCGCGCAAAGCGTGCGACGGCCGGCGACTGGATAGGCGTTCAGGGGCTTATGCAGCAGATGAGTCTTGCAATCGTAATGGTTATTTCGGTAATTGCCGCGCTGGCAATAATTTCAACGCTAAATCTCTGGCTTGTGCTTATACTGCTTGCGCTTTCGGCAGTGCAGTTCGTTTACTTCGACCACATCCGCAAGCTGGACAAGAAGGTTATGTGGGACGCAATGGCGGGACACTGGCGGAAACTGGACTATGTTTCAAGCACGGCGGGAGATTTTTCCTATGCCAAGGATATCCGCCTTTACAGCATGAAAAGCTTCCTCGCGCAGAAGCACCACGAGGTAAACGAAATCGAGCTTGCGCACTGGAAAGCGTCCCGCAACTACTGGATACGCAATTCGCTGTTCGGACACGGCGTTTCTCTTATACGATCGGCGGTCATTTACGCCTGGATCATTGTGGATTTTCTGAACGGGAACATTTCGATAGGCGACAGCACGCTCTATATCGCAAGCGCGTTCCAGTTTGCAAATTCCATGCAGAATTTTTTGCAGAGCGTTTCAGCTATCCGAGAGCGCAGCACGCAGACCGACGATTTCCGCGACTTTATGGACGCGCAGGTAACGAAAACCGCGGCGGCTCCAACACCTATTCCGGAAACCGATCATTACGTTTTTGAGTTTAAGAACGTTTCGTTCCGCTATCCTTCACAGGAAAAATATGCGCTTAAAAATCTTAACCTCACACTTGAGGCAGGTCAGCGGCTTGCGGTAGTCGGACTTAACGGAGCGGGAAAAACAACCTTCATAAAGCTGCTACTGCGGCTCTACGACGTAACCGAGGGCGTTATAACGCTAAACGGCATTGATATACGCGAATTTGACCGCGTGAAGTATTACGAGCTTTTTGCGCCTGCTTTTCAGGAAACCGAGGTTCTCGCCTTTCCTATGGACGAGAACGTTTCAATGAAAGACCCGCAGAGCACCGACTCTGAACGCGCCGAAAAAATGCTCCGCGCGGCGGGTCTTGGCGATAAGCTGGACAAGCTGCCGAAAGGCTCGAAAACTGAGCTGCTGAAAGTCCTGTATGACGACGGAATAGATCTTTCAGGCGGCGAAAAGCAGAAACTGGCGCTTGCGAGAGCGCTTTATAAGGACGCGCCGATCGTGGTCCTCGACGAGCCTACGGCGGCTCTTGACGCAATCGCGGAATATCAGCTCTATCAGAATTTCAACGACATGATCGGCGAAAAAACAGCCGTCTACATATCGCACCGCCTTTCATCAACCCGCTTCTGCGACATAATTGCAATGTTCAAGGACGGAGAAATGGTCGAATACGGAACACACGAGGAGCTTCTTGCACAGAACGGCGCATACGCGGAAATGTTCCGCGTTCAAGCTCAGTACTACATTGAGGACGGAGAGGAGGCGGCTGTAAATGCGTAAGACAAAATCCACGGAAAGAGAGAAAAAGCAGACCTATGTTCTCCCTACTCTGAAATATTTCTTCCCTTCGGCTTGGAAAACCGACAAGGCTTTCTTTATTCTCTCAGTGATACACGTTATTTTTACCGCGGCAGCCCCCTTTGCCGAGCTGTTCTTCCTGCCGATAATAATCGACGCTATGATGGCGCCCGAAAAAGACCTTGCGTTTATCTTCACAAACGCAGCTGTGATGGTCGTCCTGGATGTTTCGCTGCGGCTAGTCAGCTCCGTTCTCGGCTGTCACCTCGAAAAATATGAGGATAAGTTCTTAAACTCAATAAACGAAGATATTGCAAAACGCTGCATGGAGATCGACTTCGCGCTGACTGAAAATAAAGAAGCCCTCGATCAGATCAACAAAGCCCGCGAGGGACTTGACTGGTCCGGTGGGACCTACCGCATTGCAACTACATTTTTCGGGCTTATTTCAAGCGTTATAAAGCTGCTCGGCGTTGTTGCGCTGCTTGTAATATCCGCGCCGTGGCTGCTGCTTATCATCGGGTCTATGCTTGCGGTAAGCGCAGCGTTAAACAAAAAGAAAAATAAAATTGAAGTCGAATGGTTCTCAAAGCTCTCGGTCATCAACCGCGTTTTCGGTTATGTCATTTTCGAGCTTGAGGACTTCCGCTTCGGCAAGGATATACGTCTTTACGGCGCTTCGGGAATGATGATAGAAAAGGCGACGCAGCAGATCAAGCGCCTTATGAAGGGCTTTGAGGACAAAACGTGGAAGACCTATCCGCTTGATATTCTCGATGTGGCTTCAAGCGCGCTGCGCGACTTCGGAACATATTTTTACCTCGGTGCGCTCGCCATTCTCGGACACATCTCGATAGGCGTTTTCTCACAGCTTACAAGCGCTTCGGGAACGCTCTACGAAGCCGTAAGCAGCATTATATTCGGGCTTCAGAATATAGTAAAATTCACCAACTACGGTTACGAGATAGTTAAATTTATGAATTATCCCCCGTATCTCGAAAAGGGTGACAAAAAGATCGAACGGCTTGCGGGCGAACACACAATTGAGTTCCGCGACGTCAGCTTCACCTACCCCAATACGGCGGTACAGATACTGAGCCACGTTTCGATAACCCTTAAAACCGGCGATAAGCTTTCAGTCGTAGGGCTGAACGGCGCGGGAAAAACAACTTTCATCAAGCTGCTCTGCCGCCTTTACGACGTTGATGAAGGCGAAATTCTTTTCGACGGCGTGAACATAAAGGAGTACGACTATGACGAGTACATGAAGCTGTTCTCGGTTGTATTCCAAGATTTCCGGCTGCTTGCCTTTTCGGTTAAGGATAATATTCTGCTCGGAAAAGAAGATGAAAGCGAACGTGTGGGACAGCTGCTTGAACAGGTCGGGCTGAAAAATAAAGTCGAAAGCCTGCCTAAAGGCGAGGACACGATAATGTTCCGTGCATTCGACAAAAACGGAGTGGAGCTTTCCGGCGGCGAACAGCAGAAGCTGGCGCTTGCACGCGCACTGTACAAGGACGCGCCCGTCGTTATTCTCGACGAGCCTACGGCGGCGCTCGACCCGATAGCGGAATATGACATCTACCGCCAGTTCAACGACATTGTCGGCGGAAAAACAGCGGTGTACATTTCTCATAGGCTTTCAAGCTGCAAATTCTGCGACAGGATAGCGGTTTTCTCCGGCGGAACTATTGCGGAATACGGCACACATGACGAGCTTGTACATAAACCTGACGGAATTTATGCACAAATGTTCCACGCACAGGCGCAGTATTATGTTTAATACAGAAAAGGCGTATAACCAAATGCTGTGGTATATTTTCCCTTAAAATAAAAATATTTTTTATGAAAAAGGTATTGACAAAGGGTAAATAACGTGCTATAATAATTAAGCACCTTGAGAAAAGGTGCTTATATCGCGGAGTGGAGCAGGTGGTAGCTCGTCGGGCTCATAACCCGAAGGTCGTAAGTTCGAGTCTTGCCTCCGCAACCAACCGAAAAGTTCGGTATCATAAAAGCCTGATTTCGATCGGGCTTTTATTTTTTTACTTGTCGCGCCTTAAAATCTGATTTGTCATAAAAAATAAAGAAATCGTCCGGTGTAAATCGGACGATTTTTTCTATAAGCGGCTTGCTCCGTTAAATGACGGGGCAAGTTGGCGAAGTTAACTTACCGTCAATTTCAGCGAAAGCTTAAATATGTATAGGCAGGGGACATCTTGCCTAAGTTATTAACGCCCCGCAGTATATGCGGGGCGTTATAGACACCGGGCTGCCCGGACTCAGCGAACATCGTAATAAAACTCATCAGCCGCTTCTCTGTCTGTGCCTGTGAAAATACGCTTTGTAAGCCGGCGGTTCTTTATTAGATACCAGTCGCCAAACTCATCAAACTTTCTGCTCGACGTGATTATACGCGACTTTTTAAGCGTGCCGTATTTCTGATTTCTGTCTGCGCCGAGCTTGTTGAGCCTTGCTGCAAAATCAAGATCCTCAACACTTACATAGCGCTCGTCAAAGCCGCCGATAGCCTCAAAATCCTTTTTGTACAGCCAGAACATTCCCCCTGTGAGCGCCGCCTTGTTTTTCGCCATAACAGGAATAAGATTCATCGCCACATACATAGCCGAAAATGCAATACCGACCGACATTCTGTCAAACTTTGAAACAGTGCCTCCGCCTACATATTTCCCGCTTTCAAGCATTTGCTTTATTTCAAGCAGAGAGCCCTCAGTCATGCAGCTGTCCGCGTCAATAGTGACGATTATTTCGCCCGACGCGGCGCGCACACCCATGTTGCGTATAGCGCTTATCGATCTGTCCTCATTCGGCAGAACTCTTGCGCCGTTGCGTGCCGCAATTTCTGCAGTCTTATCTGAACAGCGATTAGCGACTACTATCACCTCGGTTTCAAACGGACGCGCTTTTTCCGAGGCTTTGATAACCGCTTCCAAGCATTTGCCTATGTATTTTTCTTCATTGTGCGCGGGTATAATGACTGAAAAAGTGTACATTTTACAGTACTCCTTTATGTTAAAATTTATTTAATCGTATTTTTTCAAAGCCAAGAACTGCCGACTGCTTACGGTATCCATTCATTTTTTATATTATAGAAGACAAAACCGAATTTGTCAATGTTTTTAATATTTGAACATTGGCAAATCCGATTTCAATATACTGTTTAATAGCTGTTGCCCTTTACCGTCTTTTCAATTATTGAATACCTTAACATTTCGGCTTACCTCCAAATTAAGCCGCCCACTGAAATATAAACATAGTATATTACAATGAAAACACAGTCGTAAAAACAGACAAATTATAATTTCATGTCGATTTCAAAAGAAGCTATAGAAGCATTTTCTAAAGGATAAATTTCATTTTTTCGAGAAGTTAAAGCCGAATATTTACAAGCAGCCAAGTAAAATCTCAGCTGCTTTTTACATACGGAATAAGCAGCGTGAATGTATTTTTTCTGAACAAAATCAGTCCCTCGTCGCGCATTTTACAAAGCTCCCTTGACATTGAGCTGCGTTCCACGGAAAGAAAATCCGCAAGCTGCTGCCTGTTAAACGGTATAGAAAATGTGCCGCTTCCGCTGTTTTTAGCCTCGTCGGAAAGATATGAAATCAGCTTTTCACGAGTTGTCCGCTTAGATATGTGACCCAGCTTCTGCATAAGCCTGCGGTTCTTCTCCGAAATTATGAAAAATAAATTCTGCACAACTATTGAATGAAATCTACATCTCGCGGCGCACCCGCCCATTATGCCGTCGGCGTCTAAAAGAATAACCTTGCTGTCCTCGACCGCCGCAGCGCTGTTCGGGAAAGGTCCGCTGCCGGGTGCCGCATACGCTTCCCCAAAAAGCTCGCCAACACCTACGGTGCTTATTATGCTGCGATTTCCCCAGTAATCGTCACGTTGTATATGCAGCCTGCCCTCAACAGGAACAGCAAAGCAAGTGATTTTCTCGCCCTGCCGAAAAACAAGCTCGCCTTTTTTATAAACGGCAAGCCGTGCATTCAGACATTCCAGCATTGCGGCGATTCCATTATCCTCAACTCCGGCAAAAAGCTGCATTTTTCTAAGAATGGAAATATATTCTTTCATAAAATCCTCCTTCCGTTGCAAAAACAACCGCTTTTCAAACTGCATTATAGTATAATCAAATCAGTAAGTCAAGATACTTGACTATTCAGGAGGTTACTTATGATAAGAAAAATAATTAAAATTGATGAAGAAAGATGCAGCGGCTGCGGTGCGTGCGCGTCTGCCTGCCACGAAGGCGCAATCGAAATGATCAACGGAAAAGCAAAGCTAACCCGCGAAGACTACTGCGACGGACTTGGCGACTGCCTTCCCGCCTGCCCCACAAACGCTATCAGCTTTGAAGAACGCGAAGCTCCCGCTTATGACGAAGCAGCCGTTCTTGCTTCAAAAAAGGAAAAGAACGAAAAAAATCCCGTAACACTTCCATGCGGATGTCCCGGAACGCATTCAAAAACTATTGAACACTCTAATTCCTTCAGCGCCCAAGCTGCTGCACTGTCGCCGAGTATGCTTTCTCAGTGGCCGGTGCAAATCAAGCTCGTTCCAATAAAGGCACCATATTTCAACGGTGCAAATCTGCTTGTTGCCGCGGACTGTACGGCATACGCATACGGTAATTTCCATAACGATTTTATCCGCAATCATATCACACTCATAGGCTGTCCTAAGCTTGACAATCAGGATTACACCGAAAAGCTCACACGCATTATCGCCGAAAATAATATTAAAAGCGTAACTGTTGTCCGTATGGAAGTGCCATGCTGCGGAGGAATAGAAAACGCGGTCAAAACTGCGCTTCAGCACAGCGGAAAGTTCATTCCATGGCGCGTGGTCACGATTTCTACCGATGGTCGGCTGCTCGACTGACATATACGTTTATGTCGGCACGGCGGCTTTTTCAATGCCGCATAATCCCGCACCCCGACAAACGCCGCCGCACAGAGGATACTGCTCCCCTCCCGTTTCGGCGCACTCCGGCGAAAATTCCGGGGGCGCGGGCGCGCTGTTAGCCGGCTTTGCCGGCTAACAGCGGCTGTGCGGCTTCGCCGCACAGCCGCCTGGTTTTGCTTTGCAAAACCAGGCGCGCGCCCGCGCCGCTTTTTTGCCAAGCCCCGCCAATTTATCGGACTCAATGCCTCTCCGCTTTAATAGACGCGGGATTTTTTGGCTTTTTATTGCATGAAAAAAGCTCACAAACAGCACTTTCCGCCGTTCGTGAGCTTATTTCTTATGATTTTGCAGCACTGCCTTAACTGTGCGCCTAAAGCCTCCGCATCTTAGTTAAGGCTTTTATAGTAATTTATTATCTGAATCCTGCACCTCTGCGCAAGCTCGTAAATATCTCCTGAGAATGCTCCCTTGTCAAACATCAGCTGATTTATAACAAAATCAAACTGAATATCATTGTATTCCTTTCGCTTGGCGAATATCCTGTCAAAGGCAGCAGCAAAGCCACAAACCATGCTGTGTATGGAGTTGTCGCTGCCTCTTAGTCCATGCGGAAAACCGCGGCCGTCGTATCTCTCATGATGATGCATACACATATCCGAGCAGACCTTCACAAAATACTTGCAGCTTCTTGAATCGTTCAGGCAAACGATCTTCCCTCCCATAACCGTATGGGTTTCATATATTTCATTCGCCGACTCAGATATCTTCCTGTTAGCCACAGCTTCCGTCGGTACTCCCATAAGACCTATATTATAGAAATAGGCCGCCTTGCTTATAACCTTTATATCAAGTATGTCAAGCTCAGGCTTATGCGTAAGACCATACTCTATAAGAAGAATTTCGGTAAGGCGTGAAACGCGGCTGCAATGCGCAGGGTCAAGATCCGCATTCTTCAGAAAATCATCATATATGCTCTTTAGCTTTGAAATATATGTATCGGTTTCATAGGTTTCTGTGCTTACAAAATTTTTTGTTGCATCCCGTTGAGTCTCAGGCGCCTCTTCAACCCCGAATATCTTTCCTATCTTATCAAGAACAGTCTGAACCTCAAAGGGCTTGCTTATAAAGTCGGAAACACCGTAATGCGACGCACGGTGAACGTTCTCGGCTGTAGCTTCCGCCGTAACAAGGACAACGGGAATATTTATGTCATTCTCGCTCATTACATTAAGCACGTTGAAGCCGTCAAGAACAGGCATGGATATATCGAGGAGCATACCGTCTATATTGGAATTTACTCTGGTTATAAGCTCAAGCGCGTCATATCCGTTTTCAACCTCGGCAATTTCATAGCGCTTGCTTAAAATATTGCGCAGTATTTTTCTGTCGATCTCCGAATCATCTACTATAAGTAACCTTTTTATATCTGCCATTACGGACTCTCCTTGTCTGTTTTATTGCAGGCGTGCCGCCACTCCTTTATTGTCTTGACCGCAAGCTCATAGCTCTCGTGTATATCCTTCATAAGAGCATATGCTTCGTCGTCTTTATCGGCTCTGAACAGTGTGACTTGCTCGGAAAAAAGCTCAAAAAGCCTGTCCATTGATAAATTTCCGCAAAGACCTTTCAGGGTATGAGAATATGTAAGCGCCGCTTTTTCGTCCTTTTCGTCGACAGCCGCAACAAGGTTTTCATAATTCCTGTCATCAAGGAATTTTTCAAGCATTCTCGCATAAAGTCCTTCGTCGCCCATAAATCTTACAATCGCATTTTCCGGGGTTATTCCCGCTTTTTTAAGAAACGTAAAATCCATCGCAATTCCTCCTAAAATCCGCAAGAACAATTTATTTAATTGTATCATTGCGGCCGCAAAATGTCAACCGTTTTCAGAATTAACCCTCAGATTTGTATGTGTCAACAAAACCTGACCTTTACTCACGCGGAAAACTTGGCTATTATTTTTATTTGCCGTATTTTTTTATATTGACATTTATCGACTCGGTGTTGTATAATATATTGTGTAAAATACATTAAAAACTGCTTGCCGCAAAAACGGCGCTGCGGAGGATAAATATGGGTATTGAAAACTGGAAAAAACGATCCGTTATTCTGATCGTGGATGACTCTGAAATGAACCGTGAAATGCTTGCCGAAATGCTCGGAGACGATTATGACACGCTTGAGGCGTCAAACGGCGAAGAGGCTATCGCCGTGATAAAAGCCAACGAACATGAGATAGACCTGGTGCTTCTCGATATCGTAATGCCGGTTATGGACGGCTTCCAAGTGCTTAACAAAATGAAACAGTACGGCTGGATAAATTTCATACCCGTAATAATGATCTCTGCCGAAGGCTATTTCTCCTACATAAAAAAAGCATATGACCTCGGAGCGACCGACTATATCCAGCGCCCCTATCAGAGCTATCCGATTCACAGAAGAATAGACAATACCCTGCGCCTCTACAACAAGCAGAAGCGCCTGCTTGACGTAGTTGAAGAACAGGTCTATGCAAAAGAAAAAGACAATCGGATGATGATAAATATCCTGGGCAATATCGTCGAATTTAAAAACGGCGAAAGCAAAATGCATGTCCATAATATCCAGACAATAACCCGGCTTCTGCTGCAGAATCTCGTTAAAATCAGCAATGAATACACACTTTCCGATAATGATATTCTCCAGATATGCACAGCCGCGGCACTGCACGATATCGGAAAGATCACGATAGACGACAATATCCTGAACAAACCCGGAAGGCTTACCCCCGAAGAGTTTGAGGTCATGAAAACCCACGCTGCCGCGGGCGCAAATATGCTGAAAGGAATGCCCGTTTATCAGGAAAAGGGGCTTGTGCATCTTGCTTATCAGATATGCCGCTGGCACCACGAAAGATATGACGGAAGGGGCTATCCCGACGGTCTTAAAGGCGACGAGATACCGATCGCCGCACAGGTCGTTTCCCTTGCAGACGTTTATGACGCGCTGACAAGCGAGCGCTGCTATAAAAAAGCATTTTCGCATGAAAAAACCATGGAAATGATATTCGACGGACAGTGCGGAGCCTTCAATCCGCTTCTGCTCGAATGTCTGAAAAATGTCGGAAGCGGTATCGCAAAAGCGCTCGACATAGACTCGAAGAGCGAGATCGACAGATATATGATTGCGCACGTTGCAGAAGAAATTGTCGACGACAAAATATCCGACAATTCCGCTTATCGCTCTAAGCTGCTTGCCGCCGAACACACAAAGCGCGTGTTCTTCACAACCGACATAGAGGAGATACAGTTTGAATACGACGCTCAGGTCGGAACTATCACAATGTCGCCGTACGGCGCAAAATTCCTCGGCGTCGAAAATAATGTCATTTATCCGCATCAGAAAGAAAACGATTTTCTCGGCGAAAAGCGTGCTGAGCTTATTGACAGCCTTCATGCCACTACTCCTGAAAATCCCGACATCGAGCCGTTCAGCGCGAACCTAACATATAAGGGAGAAACCCGCGAATATAAAATTATTGCGCGCTCGTTATGGTCCGGCGATAAAACCCCTGTGTATACCGGAGCGCTCGTCCGCATCGTAGATGTAGCAAATTCAGAAAAAAAGAAATTATGAGTTGCATTAAAAAGGAGACAGACTATGACAATAAAAGAATGCTACACCCGCATAGGCGGAATTTATGAAAATGTTTTGGGGCGTCTCAGCAGCGACGCGCTTATACGCAAGTTTTTGATAAAATTCTTATCAGATAAGAGCTTTTCGGATATTTTTGAAAGCCTTAAAGCAGGAAAGCTCGACGAAGCCTTCCGCGCAGCCCATACTCTCAAGGGTATATGCCAGAATCTCGGTTTTGACAAGTTGTGCGAATCCGCCGTCGAAGTAACCGAAGCACTGCGCGGCGGAACCAACAACACCACGCCTGAAATGCTCGATCGTCTTAAAGCGGACTATGAAATGACCGTTTCGGCTATAAAAGAGCTTGACTGAACCTAAAACTGTATAGCAAAAAGCAGCGCAGCCATCATCGGCTGCGCTGCTTTTCAATAAGCGGCTCGCCCCGCCATTTAAAGTCAAGTATTATCGTTAGCCGGTATCCATTCAGCGGAAGATTGTATCTCCCGTTGAATGGAAAATGGAACCCGCCGGGGACTCTTGCCTAAGCTATATATTTCCCGACGAACGCTTTGAAATAAGGTCTTCAAGCGTTTTCTGCAGAATGTTCATGTCTACGGGCTTTGAAAGATGGGCGTTCATGCCTGCCTGCGCCGTGCGTATAACGTCCTCGGAGAAGTAATTTGCCGTAAGCGCGATTATAAGCACCCACTTTGCGTCCGGACGGTCAAGCGCGCGGATTGCCGCAGCCGACTCGCATCCATCCATCACCGGCATCTGCATATCCATTATTACCGCGTCAAAGCTGAACAGCTCAGACTCCCTGAATATATCAAGGGCTTCCTTTCCGTCCGCAGCGGAAACCGTTCTGACTCCGCGCGCAGAAAGCAGCTCTTCAATAAGCTCCCTGTTAAGCTCATTGTCGTCGACAACAAGCACGCTCATGCCATCCATGATGTCCGGAGGCGCAGAGTCCGCTTCTTCCGTCTCTCCGACATTTGCGGGAGAAAACGGAAGCGTAACGATAAAGCTCGTGCCTTCGCCAAGCCTGCTGTTTACCTCGATAGTTCCGCCCTTCTGCGAAACAAGACTCTTGACTACCGCAAGCCCAAGTCCGCCGCCGAAGACAGAACGGTCGCGGAACTGACCTCCGCGGTAATACGGTACGAATATTTTCGGGATATCTTCCTCCGCAATGCCTATTCCGGTATCCTCAACCGTAAATATGTAGTTGGTGCTGTCAACCCCCGCCTGGCGCATCGTAACAGTCACATTGTCTCCCTCATGCGTAAACTGGAACGCGTTTGAGATAAGGTTATTTAATATCTGCATCAGATTCAGCACGTCTCCGAGAACATCCTCGGTCATTATATCAGTTTTTACTTCTAATTTCTTGCCCTCGCGCTCCGCCTGTTCTTTAAAAGGCTGAATAATATTGCTGAACTCCTCGGAAAGATTGAATGCCTTTTTTTCGACAGGCATAGACTCAACATCCATACGCGAAATCTCAAGGATATTGTTGACGAGCTTTAGCATATCGTTTCCCGCATACTCTATCTTACGCTGATAATCAAGCCGTTTTTCAGACGTGCAGTCCTCGCTCATCGCAAGCTCGTTCATTCCAAGGATAATATTAAGCGGAGTACGCATTTCGTGGCTGATTTTCGAGAAAAAGCGCTTCTGTGACTTTTCGCTTTCGTCAGCGGCTGCAAGCGCAAATTCAAGCAGCTTCATACGGCGAATCTGCTGATTCTTTTCATTATCGACCTGTCGGAAGACGATTACAGCCTCCTCTTTTTCAAGCGAATCATCCAGCACAAGCGCTATATTTACCCACTGCTTCTTTCCATTCATATACCTGAGGAAATCTCCGCCGAAATCCGTTACATTTTCAGAAACGAGCTGTCTGACATGTTCAAGTGAAAATGTTTTTGTTATCTTTACTCCGGTATCGTCGTCGACAACGTGCGCAAAAGCAAACAGCATATCGTTATACTTTCCGCTGCGCGGTATCATCCGCTTGACCTCCTGTGAGCCCTTCACCATTTCATAGGTCTCTTCCTTCAGATTTACGCGGTATATTGCGAAATATGCGTTGCCGATCGCGCGAATGGTAGCATTCGCGCGCATAATAATATGCTCCATACGCATATCGCGTACAGAAATAATTATCATGACAATAAAGAAAAGCACGAATATGACGATATAAAGAATAATTATCCACCAGAATCCCGAAAAAAGCTCCGAATGCGGGATAGTCATAACACACGTCCATCCGTTGCTTATACCCTGATAGAAAAACATACGTCCTTCATTGTTTATGTCGGTTATATTCTCGCCCATATAGCTTATATTATCGTCAATAACCTTTTTATAAAGCTCGTCGGCATACGCCTCAAGCCTGTCTTCATCAACGTCAAAGGGCACTTTGTAATACATAAGGCTGCCCTCTTCATTAAAAAGGTAATATGCGCTTTCCTGCGGAATAGCAAGATCCTCGTGCGTTCTTTCAAAATCCGCTTTCTGAATATCTATGAATATGGCGTTGCCGCTTTCCGGATCTGCCTGCGCCGCAATATTTACCTTTTTTTCTTTATCGTAATAAAGCGGTGTTTCCGCAAAAACTATATCACCGTCATTGTCGATTATTTTTTTATACAAATCCGTACCTGTAAAGTCGAAATTTTCGATTCCGACAATATTCTGAAGCGACATAAGCTTCCCGTCGTATATAACATAACACCCCAGCTCCGGATTATCCAGAGAAACCGCCGCATTCCAGAGAAAGTGCATGACGTTTTTCTCCGCGACGGAAAACTCGTCATGATCGTTCTCAAGCTTTTCTATGTATCTCAGACCCATGCCGATAACAGTCTTATATTTTGAAATATTGCGCTCCTCATCCGCGACATAGCTCTTTATCAGCTCTACGCCCATTTCGCGCGTCCTCTGAAGCAGTATCCCGTATGTGCCGATTATGCTGATAACCGTAAGAAACAGCATCGACGCAAGAATCACCGACATCCTCAGACCGCCTTTAAATGTCCTCTTTTTCGTTACATCATATATTCTGTCCATAAGTTTTACCTACTTGAATCAAATTTATTATTTGCGCACAGGTTCATTCGGGAAAGCTTAAAAATTCTATTTGGTCTAATAAAACGCAGCGCCTATTCACTCGCAATCTTATCTATGCTTATGTGAATGCGCTTGACGCAGCCCTGAACAGACGGCTGCCGCCTTTAAAAATTGATCCCGCTTACGCACGAATCATACGCCTATAAAATACACAAATTTATGATAACACAAATATCGATTTTTGTCAAATAAAAATTTATTATCCGCTTAATCGGCAGCAAAAGAAAAAATTTGACAAAATGCACGGCAGATGTTATAATGGATGTGAATATTCCGCCGCATATGAAAAATATACGCAGAAGGATGGCAGCTATGGATAAGAAAAAGCTTTTGGAGACAATACTAAACGATTCGACGCAGATAGTTCAGGTTATCGATACCGAAACATTCTCTATAATGTATGCAAACCTGCCCGCGCAGCACTTTTTGAAAGCCGGCGAAAAAGCTTACCTCGGCGAGCCATGCTATAAATATCTCATGGGACTCGACGAACAGTGTCCGTTCTGCCCCGTGCGGAATATAGATGAAAAATCATCAAACGAAACGGTTATAACTAAAGAAAACCGAACCTTTACCGTAAAGACAAAGTTCGTTGACTGGGACGGAAAAAAGGCTTTTATTGAATATATAGATGATGTTACTGATATTAAAAAATCTCAGGCGATATATGAATCACAGCTTCAAACTCTTATACGTTCAATTCCAACCGCGATCGATATTTTCTACATGGATATTGCCGGCGACGTATGCTTAAAAGCCTGCGGCAGCGCTGAAAAAGACGAAAAGGAGTTTTACGGCTGTCACATAAATGACGTTGTAGAAAACATGGCACTGCATATAACGGATGAAGCCGAACGCGGCGAGTTCCTCCATGATTTCCGCCGCTCCGCTCTGATAAATGCATATGAGAGCGGTCATGTCCAGCTTGACAAGGTTGTCCGCGCCGATTTCAGCGCTTCGGGCGAAATAAGATATACCCGCATAACAGTCCGCCTTATGCTTAACCCTTCGACCGAGCATCTTGAATGCGTTATCTACAGCATAGATATAAACGACGAGGTGCAGGAAAAAAGCGCTATGAAACTTATATAAAGGAACAGCTCGACGTCTTCAACGCCCTCGTAAAGGATTATCTGAATATTTACCTCTTAAATTCCGAAAACGGTTCAGCAAAAATATTAAAGCTGAAAGGATATGTTACGACAGGACTTGACGCCGCAAAAGAAACTTCGTACAGCTACGACAAATTATATAAGCAGTACATAAGAGAGCGCGTTCATCCGGACGACATCGATATGATGATGAACGCCATGAAGCTTGAGACTGTCCTGAACGAGCTTAGCAAAAACGACGAATACGTTTCTTCATACAGGGTTCTTATAAACGGAGAAACTCACTACTACCAGTTCAAATATGTAAGCTATGAAAAATCCAAGTATATAATCGCCGGTTTCCAGAATATCGACGCCTTAATCGCAAATGAAAAAAAGCAGCATGAAATGCTTTCGGAGGCGCTAGCTGCCGCAGAGAGATCCAACCGTGCAAAAACCACGTTCCTTAACAGTATTTCTCATGACATACGCACTCCGCTTAACGCGATAATCGGCTTTACGGCGCTTGCATCCTCGCATATTGATAATAAGGAAAGCGTAAAGGACTATCTCGCTAAGATCACAACGTCGGGAAATCATCTGCTTTCCCTTATAAACGACGTCCTCGACATGAGCCATATCGAAAGCGGAAAGATAATTATAGAGGAAGCTCCCGTACATCTTCCCGAACTGCTTAACGAGCTGCGCATGATAATCCTGCCGAATGTAACCGCAAAACAGCTGAACCTGTTTATTGATGCGCAGAATGTCTCCGACGAGGACATAATAACCGACAAGCTGCGTCTTAACCAGGTGCTCCTGAATATCCTCAGCAACGCCGTTAAATTTACAAAGACGGGCGGAAGCGTTCGCTTCAGCGTTATCGAGCTTTCCGGCGCACCGGATGGCTTTGCTGATTTTGAATTTCACATAAACGATACCGGAATAGGCATGAGTGCCGAGTTCAGAAAGCATATTTTCGAGGCGTTCACGCGTGAGCAGACCGCGACTATAAGCGGTATACAGGGTACGGGACTTGGAATGTCCATCTCTAAAAGCATTGTAGACATGATGGGCGGAAGCATTACGGTGGAAAGCGAACCGGGAAAAGGCTCTGAATTTACAGTCAGCCTGCGGTTCAGGACCTGCGGCAGCCGCACCCATGCCGATCTGATAATACCGGAGCTGAAGGAACAGCGCGTACTTATTGTCGACGACGATTTCAGCACCTGCGAAGGTACTGCAAAAATGCTCGAAAGCATGGGAATGCGTCCTGAATATGTAACGACCGGCGAAAACGCACTGCTTCGCGTAAGAAACGCCGCAGGAAAGAGCGAAGGCTTCGGAGCATACATAATAGACTTGATGATGCCCGAAATGAACGGCATTGAGCTTGTGCGCAAAATCCGCGGCATAATCGGCATAAATGTGCCGATCATCATTCTTACCGCTTATGACAGCACGGAAATAGAGGAAGAAGCGCGCGAAGCCGGAGTTACCGCTTTCTGTACAAAGCCGGTTTTCATTTCGGAATTGTACAGAGTTCTTTCAAAGCCTTATCTGACTGCAACGGAATCAGGCTATAATGCGGACAGCGGCGAAAAATTTGCGGGAAAGAAAATACTTCTTGCAGAGGATAACGAGCTTAACTCTGAAATTGCCGTTGCAATACTCAGCGACGCGGGTTTTGTTGTTGACACAGCAAACGACGGCGAAGTCGCGGTCGAGAAAATTAAAAATTCACAGCCGGGACAGTACGACCTTATCCTCATGGATGTTCAGATGCCGAAAATGAACGGCTATGAAGCGACAAAACAGATACGTGCGCTTGAAAACCCAAGGCTTGCTGCCATTCCGATAATAGCAATGACAGCAAACGCATTCTAGGAGGATCGCCAAAATGCGATTAACGCGGGTATGAACGCGCATATCGCAAAGCCTATCGACATTTCAAAGCTTTTCGCTACAATAGAGGAATTTTTCTGATAAAAACAGCCCGGGAAGAACGATCGTTTTCTCAGGCTGCTTTTTAATCTTCATTTCTGATTCATAAGAAAAACACGGCGCCGCCCAGACGATGCCGTGTTATTTTTATTGCTTATTTTGTTCAATCCTTGAGCTTGAAAGAACCGATGAGATCCTTAAGCATTGCGGACTGGCTCGAAAGCTCTTCACTCGCCGCAGCGCTCTCCTCCGCAGTAGCGGAGTTAGTCTGGACAACGCTTGAAATCTGGTTGATTCCAACGGTTACCTGACCGGCGGAATTTGCCTGTTCACGCGTAGCTTCAACGATTTGATTGATAAGCTCGTTCACCTTGAGCGAACCCTCCGCAACGATATTCATCTGTTGAGCAGTCTCCTGAACGATCTTGTTTCCGTTCTGAACAGCCGCAATGGATTCTTCGATAAGCACGGTTGTGTTGCTTGCCGCCTCTGCGGACTTGCTTGCGAGATTTCTTACCTCGTCCGCAACAACCGCAAAGCCCTTGCCCGCTTCACCCGCTCTCGCCGCTTCAACAGCCGCATTAAGCGCAAGAATATTCGTCTGGAATGCAATATCCTCGATCGTCTTTATTATCTTTCCGATTTCGTCGGAAGAACGGTCGATCTTTTCCATAGCTTCAATAAGACGCTGCATCTGGCTCATTACCGACTGCATAGCTTCGGTCGAAGAGTTCGTCGTCTGCTGTGCAACCTCGCAGTTGTCAGAAGTGCGGCTGATATGCGAGGATATTTCGTTTATCGTCGCAGCAAGCTCCTGAATTGAACTTGCCTGCTGAGTTGCGCCCTCGGAAAGCGCCTGAGCTCCTGCGGAAACCTGATCCGAGCCGCTCGAAACCTGATCTGCGGCAGTATTAATCTGCGACAGCGCTCCGCTGAGCCGCTGATTTATGTCGCTTACAGAACGGAGAAGCCCCGCAAAGTCGCCGACATATACGCTTGCATTCTTGGTTGTATCAACGCTGAAATTGCCGTGCGCCATTTCCTCAAGGATATGGTCGATATCGCGTATCATCGTGCTTATGCCGTTTATGAGATTATTTGACGCGTCGGACAGAACCGCCAGTTCGTCGTGAGTCTTTACCGTGGGAACAGGACTTGAGAGATCGCCCTCGGAAAGCGCTTTAAGCCGATTTGCAAAGCCGTGGATAGGTTCTCCTATCTTTTTGCCTAAAAGAGTTGCGATAAAAACAGAAATACCGATGCATATTATCATTATTACAATGATGATAATGATCGAAGTATTTGTTCCTTCAAGGAAGTTGTTAAGATCCGCAGTTATGCAGATAGACCAGCCGTCCGTATCGGAAACAGGCGCATAGCATACCGCCTTCAGCTTTCCCTCCTCGGTTATTCTCGCAAAGCCGGATTCGCCCGCCTGAACCTTCTTGTGAATCTCAGCTATTTCCTTATACTGTGAATCAGTCTGCGCCATAACTCCTATGTTCTGTCCTTCGGAGATGGTATCCATAGTCGTATCCGCAATGGTATTGCCGTTTTTGTCGATCATGTACGCATGGCAGCTTTCGCTGACCTGAATCGAATTCATTATATCGTTCATAAAGTTTTCATCCGGAACAACATAAACGCAGCCCACAACGGTTGTATTCATCAAGCCGTCCTTCCAGAGAGGAGCCGCGATTATTATAGAGATTTCGCCGGTAACACGCGAAATCAGCGGCTCGGAAACGCTCGGTCTGCCCTGCAGAGCCTTCTTTACATATTCTATGTCGGACATATCAACGCCTGTAGCAATATTCACTCCATTCTCATCAAGGAGAACCCCGCGAGTAAGTCCGTTCGCCTTAACGTTTGTGTTAAGCGCTTCAACGCGTTCCTCGACGGAAATGCTCGTATCGGAATAGTCCTTATTCGTACCCAGCTCGCGCGCAACGCCCAGATATGCGTCAATTTCCCACGAAACACGCTCGCTTGCAACCTCCGCGAGCGTCGTCATATTGCTTGAAAGCAGATTGAGCACAGAATAAAAACTGAGTACAGCGGAAGCTGCTCCGACAATAATAAGAGCGCCCAATACCACTGATACAAATCTGACAATTATCCTTGTTTTTACCGATTTCATTGGAAAAACTCCTTTGCTTTTTAGCAGTCTTTTAAATAAGTACTATTATTTTACCACATTTGACAAAATTTGTCAATTAAAATGTGATGTTTCCGTGAAAATACGATTAACTTCGTCAGTTGGTAAAATTCGGAGCCTTGTTTTTTGTTAAGTTTGACGTAAATAAACAAAAAGGGGTATTTCACCGATCCTTTAGGTTATTGCCTGAGCGTTTCACGGTATTGCTCCGCCAGCCGCCGCATATGCTCCGCGATATCTTTGTCCCAATGGATCATATCGTTCAGCGAAGGGCAGGGAAATTCCACGCAGACTCCGCAGAATTTCGAGCCGTGACGTTCATTGCAGTCGAACGCCCTGCACCTGCCCGATTCAGCCCACTCCGGAACATAACCGTTCATTTCAAGACAGCCCGCGCAAATCCCGTCCGCTTTTTTCGGACAGCCTGTGCAGTCGCCCCCGCACGGAGTCAGGGTCGAAAAATTGGTTTTGTCAGGCATTCTTTCTCCTTTTCGGTTTCGGCATCGGCAGCTCGTCATACATAGCCTCAAAAAGCCCAGCGAGATATTCGCGGTCGTCAACGTTATCGACAAGCAGCATTTCCTTTGCGCCTTTGTACGGCGTTTCAAGCACGATTTCGCGCATATATGCCCGCGCGGAGCTTACGTTTTTCACGAGAAACCTGTCGTCGCATATACCGCCGATAAGCTTTCCGCGGTAGTACAGCATAAATTCTCCCATCATCTGACGCGAGGACACCTCTTCAAGTCCCGATAGCTGTTCAAGTATAAAATTCAGATATTCCCTGCTTGAAGCCATAATTCACCGCCTATTCAATCTGCGTAAAACGTTCCACGCGCATTTTCAGCTTGTATTTCTCCCGCAGGACGGCAATTTTCTTCATCATTTCCGACTTGTGATGGACATCAATGGTGTGTTGGTCGCGCCATTTGTCTATAAGCAGAACAGTTTCGGGCTCCTCCATGGGAAAGAAATATTCATAGCGCTCGTTGCCGTCCTCCGCGCGCACATCGGCGACGATCCCGCTTTCGGTCATTTCCTCGGCAAATTTACGCGCGCTGCCGTTTTTGCCTGTGTAATAAATATTTACGGTTATGCTCATTTTTCCTCCTTTCAACGGTCGAACGGTCTGTCGAACGAACCTATTTCTATCAGATTTCCCTCCGGGTCGGCGATATAACAGGTACGCTGCCCCCACGGCTCGGTCGTCGGTGCAAGAACCGGCTGAGCGCCGCTTGCGACAGCCTTTGCAAATTCTTCGTCTACTTCCTCAAATGTATCAACATAAAGTGCAATTTCTGCGTGTCCGTTTATGCCTTTTATGTACTCGTATCTGTGATTTGTCATTTTTTCAAAATCATCCCATCCGTAAAGCAGAAACAATGTTCCGTCCTTAACGAGGTAAACATTCGAGGCGTCCTCGCTTTCCTTGATTTCAAATCCAAGAACATCGCGGTAAAAACGTATCATCGCCCCCATATCCCTTACAAATAATCCGAATCCGTCAAGACGCATTGACTTGCCCTCCTTATTTTATGTTAATATAATAATATTATATCATACGCGAGCATAAAAGTAAAGACATACGCGAACATAAAAGCAAAGAAAATATTTTTGGTTGTCAATCTGCACAAAAAAACAAACAAAAATTTGTTAAAAATCCCGCCCTTGTGCTGTAAACGTTTTACTGGTATAATAAAGCTATGAAAGCGCGGAAAAGCGCTTTGAATTGTTGACACGAACAGGAGGTTCTTCCAATGAACTACGGTTATTTTGACGAAAAGAATAAGGAATATGTCATTACCAGACCCGATACGCCCTCTGCATGGGCAAACTATCTAGGCTCGCCCGAATACGGCGCGATCATCTCCAACAACGCAGGCGGCTACAGCTTCGTAAAGTCCGGCGCAAACGGACGAGTTATCCGTTACCGCTTCAACTCCGTGGCAACCGACCAGCCCGGCCGTTACATCTATATCCGCGACAACGAGGACGGCGATTTCTGGTCCGCTTCGTGGTCGCCGGTGTGCAAGCCGCTCGACAGCTATAAGAGCGAATGCCGCCATGGCACCGCATATACGGTCATCACCTCCGAGTACAAGGGCATTAAGTCCGAGGTAACCTACTACGTTCCGCAGGGCGCAACTTACGAGGTATGGGCGGCTAAGGTCACAAACAGCTCAGACAAGCCCAGGAAGCTTTCCGTAACAGGCTACTGCGAATTTGTAAACGACCCGAACTATGAGCAGGACCAGGTAAACCTTCAGTACACCCTTTTCATCACCCATACCTATTTTAAGGGCAATTATATCCACCAGATGCAGAACGAGATATACAACCCGAACAGCGGACGCTTCCTCGGTCTTGCGGCTGCAAAAGTTGACGCATACTGCGGCGACCGCGACGCATTCGTAGGCTCCTACAGAAGCTATGCGAACCCCAAGGGCATCGAAGAAGGTCTTAAGGGTGACCTCAACTACAACACCAACTCCTGCGGCGCGCTCCAGAGCGACATCACCCTCGCTCCCGGCGAAACAAAGGAACTCACCTACGTTCTCGGCGGACAGAAGACCGAGGCTGAAATTACCGAAATTATCGGTAGATATGAAAAGAACGGCGCTGTTGAAGCCGACCTCGCCGCACTCAAGGAATTCTGGCATTCCAAGCTCGGCAACTTACAGGTACACACTCCCGACGAGGATTTCAACAATATCGTAAACGTTTGGAACGCTTACAACTGCTTTATCACATTTATCTGGTCGAGAGCGGCTTCGTTCCAGTACTGCGGTCTGAGAAACGGCTTCGGCTACCGCGATACCGTTCAGGACATTCAGGGTATTATCCACCTTGCTCCCGAAATGGCTAAGAAGCAGATCGTGTTCATGCTCTCCGCGCAGGTAACTAACGGCGCGGGACTTCCGCTCGTTAAGTACGACCACAAGGCGGGTCAGGAAAATCACCCCGATGAAAATGATGAAAACTCCGTTTACGCAAAGCAGACAGGTCATCCCTCTTACAGAGCTGACGATGCGCTCTGGCTCTTCCCGACGGTTTACAAGTACGTTTCCGAAAGCGGCGACAGCGCGTTCCTCGACGAGGAGATTTCCTACGCGAACGACGGCGAAAAGGGTACGGTCTACGACCACCTCAAGAGAGCTATCGACTTCTCTATGAACCACCTCGGAAACCACGGTATGCCCGCAGGTCTGCACGCCGACTGGAACGACTGCCTGCGCCTCGGTAAGAAGGGCGAATCCACATTCGTAGCATTCCAGCTCGTTTACGCGGTAAAAATTCTCCGCACATACGCCGTTGAAAAGAACGATACCGAATATATCAAGTATCTCGACGATATCAAGGCTAAGCTCGACAAGATTCTGGCTGACTGCTGGAACGAGGACAGATGGATCCGCGGCTATAAGGAGGACGGAACCGTTATCGGTCAGCGCACCGACCCCGAAGCAAATATGTGGCTCAACCCGCAGTCTTGGGCGGTCATCTCCGGCTTCGCAAGCAAGGAGCAGGCTGAAAAGTCGATGGACAGCGTAGAGCGCGAGCTTAACACTCCCTACGGCGCAATGGTCATGTATCCGCCTTATAAGCACCACGGCTTCGACGGTGCGCTTATGCAGTGCTTCAACGCCTGCACAAAGGAAAACGCAGGTATCTTCTCTCAGCCGCAGGGCTGGCTGATCCTCGCGGAATCCAAGCTCGGACACGGCAACCGCGCATATAAGTACTGGAAGGAAGCTTCGCCCGCTACCTACAACAACAACGCAGAGCACCGCGTTCTCGAACCTTATGTATTCGGTCAGTTTGTCGAGGGTAAGGACAGCCCGTTCGCAGGCCGCGCACACGTTCACTGGCTCACGGGTACGGCTTCGACCGTAATGGTAGGCACAACAGAGGGTATCCTTGGTCTTAACCCCGAAACAAAGGGACTGGTAATCGACCCGTCTATCCCCTCCGAGTGGAAAGAATACACCATGGAAAAGACTTTCCGCGGAAAGAAGCTGAACGTAACGGTCAAGAACCCGAACGGAAGCGAGCACGGCGTTAAGTCCGTGACCGTAAACGGCGAAAAGCTCGACGGAATACTCATTCCCGACGAAATCTTAAAGCCCGTAAACGAAGTTGTAATTGAAATGTAATTGAAACGGCGCCGCGCGGGTATATCCTGCACGGCGCTTTTTGGTGAAATATGATGAAAAAGATTTTTGTGTATTTGCTGTCGGCTGCGGCGCTGTTTTTCGCGCTGAGCCTCTCAAGCTGCTCGGCGCAGCCGCCTGTTGAATGGGCTTTCCCGACCGAGTGCGATTCCGAAACGGGAAAGCAGTTTTCGGACGTCGACGGACTGTACGAAATCAGCGCGGGTGCAAAGCAGTACGAGGAAGATATTCAGCTTGGCGAAGATGAAATGCGCTTATGGGACGAGGGGCATCTTCGAATGTACATTGACAGCATGAGTTATATCCCGATAAGCGATTCCGAATACTATTTCATCAAAAGCTACATACGGGATATGTCCACTTTCGCCTCATATCACGAAATTTACAGCCTGCGCGGAACTCAGCTGACGCTTCTCGGTTCGTACAATACAAATTTTCTTGAAATGACGATAAGCGACGGGAAATATCTGTATTTTTCCGCTGACGGCGTACTGAAGCGGCTTTCGTTCTCGGGCGAAGAAAAAACCGTTTTCGACGGACGGCTCAATTTTGACGACTCCTCCTTTGATGAAGCCGTTCAGTGGAGCGAAACCAGCAAAATCAGCGGACAGGACAATATCCTGACTGTCAGCGCCGTATATATCTATCTGAACACCTCGGATGAAATTATCAGAGTGCAGAAAAGCTATGTTTTTGATATCAACGAGATATAAAACGTCCCCGCCGAAATAACGGCGGGGATTTAATCTTATATATTCAGAATTTCACGGGAGGTTTTTATTGCTGAAAGCTCCGAATACATTTTTTTCACATCGGATTCGCATAGTATACGGGTGTCTGCGATATAGCCGTACTGCTTGTTCAGCCTTGATACAAGCGCTTCAAGGCGAGCGGTATTTTCGTTCAGCTGCCGCGAAAGCGCAAGCTGCTTTTCCTCTCGGCGCAGCAATTTTAACGAAATTGCCGTTCTTACAGCCCCCGCGGCAACGACCGCGCCTGCCGCGCAGAATGCAGCTCCCGCAGCAATATATACAGACGTCTGAAAAGTCTCTTCCCGGCTGAACGCAATAACCGCCGCGAATATTACAGCCGCGATAATTATCGGAATCGCAAAAACAAGAAACATATTCGGCGGCTTTATGCTGAACCGAGCGGCTCTGAGACGATACTCCTCAGCCTTTTCCAAGAATATTGCGCTCTGCTTACGGCTTTCGGACAGCCCATATTCAGCCGCAGCGATCTGCTCCTTCAGTTTTTCGAGCATTCCCCCGCAATCCCTTGCCTTATTTTCGCTGAATGCTATCTGAACGGAAAGATCGTGCATCCTTCGCTTTTTTCCGGCGTCAAAATCCTCCAGCAGCCTGCCAAATTCCGCCTTGATTGCGTGTCTTTTATTATCGGGGGCAAGAGCTTCAGCCGCGCCATAATATATATTTATCTGTTTAAGCGCTTCGTCAAACGGATATGTCGCCCTCGCCATTCCAAGCCATATCCGGTAATCTTCCGGAAACTCTGCGGAATAGCTTTCCAGAAGCCTGAAAGCCCTGCTTCTGTCATGATATATGTTCAAAAGTTCCTCCGCCTCGCAAACAACCTCGTCGGCGCTCTTTTTAACTCCAAAAACTGTCTTTCTTTCCGGATATACGGCTTTCTGCGGCCGAAACGCTTCTCCCATAAAAATACTCTCCTGAACCTTGCTTATTTGTTTCATTTTATCACAAAATGTCGTCATTGTCAATATATTGACTATATTTTACGAGTAATAGTCAACATATTGAGCATTATCAATCATTTAAGTATGGTAAAATAGACATGGTGATGAAAATGATAAGCTATAAGCCGTTTTACCGAACGCTGCTGGAAAAGGGCGTGACCGAATATAATCTGATTTATAAGCAGGGCATTTCTGCTAACACTATTCACCGTATAAAGCACGGCGAAGCAATAAGCACAAAAACTCTGGACACGCTCTGCTTTATCCTCGACTGCCGCGTTGAGCAAATAATTGAATATGTCAAGGATGAATAAAAAAACAGGAGCTTTTTGCCCCTGTTTTTCCTTTTATTTTATTTTCATTATTATATCTTCCCACTCTGCCGCCGAAATCCCGTCGGACAGGCTGAGCGAATAGGAATATCCGCGATCCGACCATACGGCAAGCGTATATTTTCCGCTTTCGCCTTTGAGAATTGCGGAAATTTCTCCCGCAGTGATCTCTTTTTCTTCGGAATAAATATTGTAATCCCCCGAATTGTCCTCGCTTCCCGCCGACTTTCTGAAGCACGCGGATTTTTCTCCGACCGTATAATCTATCTCCGCAATTTCTCCCCAGTAGGAAGTATATTCGGTTTTCTCGGGCGAAAACGGCAGACATTCCACGTCGCCGACTTCAAATCCGACCAGTTCGGAAAGCTCCGCCGCCGAAGCCGCTTCCCTTATATCGGGGATCGCCAGCACGTCGTTTTCCGTCGTTTCGTTGGGACTTGTAACAGTCGTTTCGGCGGGACTTACGGTATGGATACCGCCGCTTCCCAAATTCGGCAGAATTACCGCCGCCGCGATGACCACGGCAAAGCAGGCTGCGAGCGGCAGGAGTATTTTCATCACCCCGAACCGCCTGTTCACGGGCGAAATATCGGCTTTCCCGACGTTTTCGAGAATGCGCCCGCGCATTTCGTCGTTGACCTCGATTTTGTCCATTATTTCATCATACCGTTTCTTCAAAATCATACTCCTCCCTGAGCAGTATTTTCAGCTTTTCGCGCCCGCGATACAGGTCGGAACGCACGGTAGCTTCGTTTTTCCCCAGAAGCTCCGCAATCTGCCTCGTGGAATACCCCTCGTGATAGAACAGGTGTATCGCCTCGCGGTAGTTCACTGGCAGGCTTTTTACAGCCTCCCACACAAACGAAAGATCCTCCCGCTCCTCGCTCACCAGCTCATCTTTAAGCTCGTCCGTCCTGCGCAGAGCGTTGTACTCTATCCTGTTTTTGCTTATATTTCCCGCAACGCGAAGCAGCCACGCCTTTGCATGACGTTCATTCTCGAAAACAGGAGCCGTCCTGATACATTTCAGGATAGTATCCTGAAGCACCTCCTCCGCGTCGCTCATGTTGTGCAGATATGTATAGGCATAACGCAGAATGCTGTTCCCGTATCTGTCAAGTATCTCCTCCGCGCGTCGGTTCGCCGCCTCACGCTGTTCTTTTTCCGCTGCAATTTCGCGTTCCGCGAAAAGAAAACGCATTCTTTCGGCGGTACTGTTAAAAATCCGCGCAAGCATATATCCGAACGCCGCAACCGGCATTCCGCACTCGGAATATCCCGTCATTTTTCCTTCCTCCGATCGTTACTTTACTTCGGAAACCAGCTTTGCCGCTTCGTCCGCCGAAGCTCCCGTACTGATATAAAGCGAATAGGTATATCCGCCGTCGTTCCAGAGCGCAAGATTTACGCTGCCGCCGTTTCCCTTTTCGGTCACTTCAAGCTCGCCGACAGAAACGGTTTCGGTTTTATCGTAATCATTGTAGTCGCCGCTTATATTCTCGGTTCCCGCAGCCTTTCTTATGCAGACCTGATCTCCTGCGGCATTTCGGAAAGCAATCTCAAAAATTGCTTCTGTGCCGCCCATAACGGATATTGTTTTTTCGGAATATCCGTCTATGCTTTCGGACGCGGTCAGGTCAAATCCCGCAGCAGCAGCGGCTTCTTCAAGCGTCTGATATTCCTGCCAAGGGTTGGGTATCTGAACGTTTTCGCCCTCGTCGCCGCCGTCGGGTCCCCATGTCGCAGGGTCGCCGCCGATAAGGAGCTCTTCATTTTCCGTTTTCTCCGGAACGAGTATCTCTTTTTTGCCGTCGCAGCCCGAAGCTGCCGTAACAAGCGCCGCCGCAAGCATAACTGCCGCAAATTTCTTCATAGTGTTTTTCATAATGATCGTCCTTTCTCTGAATGTTTAAGGTTCATACTTATGCGCCGAACGTTTTTTTCGTTCTGCCCTATATACAGGCGGCGCGGCGCAAATGTTGCAGAAAAATTCAGAAAAAGTAAAAATTCCCTAAAAAGTGCCGAATAAATCCCCGCGTCCACTTTCAAATGAACACGGGGAGATAATCACTTACGTCCTCTCGGCGGCTTCAGCTTCTTCATCTCGTTCGCGCTGTAAACGACCTCGGCGTAAATTGCCGCTACTACCGAATAAAGCTCCGGCGGGATATGCTCGCCCGAATTGAGCATTACCAGCAGCGCCGCTGTGCTGTCGTCGCGGTAAATCGGAACGCCGTTCTCGTCCGCGATATTGACGATGCGCTGCGCAAGCTCGCCCAGCCCCGAAGCGACAACTACGGGCGCATAATTCAGATTAGGATTGTATTTTAAGGCGACCGCCGCCTTCTGACCGTAAATTTTACGCTTGGACATTAAGCCCCGCCCTCCTCTCGATAAGCTTCGGGAATATCTGCGTCAGGTTGTGCGGAGATTTGAGCACCCCGGTTTCAAAGCGGTTCACGCTGTATCCCGCGCCCGCCGCAATGCGGTTCACACGGTTGATAACGCCGTCTATTTTTTTGGTAAACGCGGGCGGGTGCAGCAGGCTTATATCGACCGAGCTTTCGCCCGCGTAAACGTCCGCCTCGAACCGTCCGAGATTATCCACGTCAAAGGTCAGAAACAGATGATACCGCTTTGCTCCTCCGCCCGATTTCGACGAGCTGTCATCATCGTTATCCACCCAAAGTTCGCCGAACGCGCGCGTGTTTTCAATCTGAAGCGGCAGGATAAAATGCGCAAGGGGCGTCATTACCCCCGGCGCGTTTATCATGCTCTGGAGCAGGTTCGACGCGTTGAAGCTGTCTATTGATTTTAACGCGGGATGATTGATATTTTTCGACACAAAATCCGTAAGCGCCTGTATCGAGCTGTGCTTCTGCGCGATCTGCTGAGTCTGCTGCTGCGCCTTAGCGAACGGGTCGTCATGCGCAAGAACATCCACCGATTCCTCAAGCGCGTCGAAAAGACTTTCACGAAGGGGACTTTCAGGCATTGTTTCCAGAAACGCATTCATAAAATCGACCAGCTCCTGCAGCGAGCCGACCTTTACAAACTCCTCCGAAATAAGCTCGCTAAGCTCGTCATATGGTATAAGATCCGTGAACATTGACTCGACTATCGAAAGCTTATCGGCTGTGCCGCTGTGGAGCGCGGTTATGTATTCAGAGAAATCTCCCGCGCTCTCATCGGGCGGATTTTTGTCGATATAATCGGCAATCAGACGAAAAGTTTCGTTTTCCTGTCCAAAAATGGAATTTTGCACTTGATTTTTTTGGTCATTTATTGTATAATTAGAAAAAGTGTCCTCCGCATTGCCGTTTAGCTTTGCAAGAAGCTTCTCGAAAGCGTTTGTAAGCTCGCCGCGCATCTCATAGGACGGTACCTGCGAAAGCAGCTGCCCGAAATATTCGCGGAGCATCGCACTGTTCGTATTGTATTTTGAAATATTGTGCATTACGATCGGCAAAAGAGTCTGCGTGTGATGATCGTTGAGCAGGCTTTCGGACACATTTTTCAGAAGCTCCGCCGTCTGGTCACGGAGTACGGGGAAATTTCTTTCGGCTTCACCCGAAGCCCAGCGCTCGGCAAGAAGCGAAAGATTTTCCGAAAGCCCCTTGTTCGGCGAAAAATATTCCGCAAGGAATTTCAGGTTCGACGAAAGCGCAGAGGTTATTTCGCTCTTGTTCTGTGAAAAATTTATCGCCTTAAGCATATTGCCGATGGCTTCCTTCAGGTCGTCGTTCGCCCCGTCCGCCGCCTCGCGCAGCAGGTCGTAGAAAGGGTCGTTGCAGAACATTGTGTTCTGGTTTTCCTGTTCAAGCATTTCCGAGACAAGGCGGTCCGCAGGTACATAAAGCGAATTGCTGAGGCTTTCAAGCTCTCCCGCAAGCTCGGTATAGCCGTTGAGCTTTGCGGTATTCAGCAGGTCGGCGTTTATTATATCCTTTACGGTTTCGACCGCGAGAGTCTGGTTTTTACTTACGGTCACGGCAAGAGGGATAAGATCCTTCTGTCCCATAGTTGTCTGCGGATTATTGCTGGTATTCTTATCGGACGCGGCCTGAAGCTGCTGAGGCTTCTGCGCATTGTCTACGGTAAACTGCTCACCCGTTCCGGCGTTTCCTCTGCCGGCGTTGTTAAGGGTGCTTGAATAGCTTTTTCCTGTTGAGTCGTTTATCTGCGGAATCTGCGGCACAACTTTTCCCCCCATATTAAATCTTAATCCTATATTATCACAAAATCGGTTTATTTGCAATTATTTTTCATAAAATATTACAAAATTATTGCGCACTTGTCCGTGCGGTGAAAGGAATGGTAAAAAACTATGGCTAAGGTAGAACCCGGAATGGAGTCTATGCTCGACGTCTATATTTTTGAAACAACAGGACTGTTGGATCAGCTCGACGAGATACTGCTGCGCACGGAGCAGGCGAACGAGTTTACCGAGGAGGATATAAACGAGATTTTCCGCATAATGCATACGGTAAAAGGTTCTTCCGCAATGATGGGCTTTGAAAATCTCCAGCAGCTTGCTCACAAGGGCGAGGATATGTTCTTCATTATCCGCGAAGCTCCCGAAAAAATGACCGACGTAGGCTTCGTCTACGACCTCGTATTCCAGATGTCCGATCTGTTCAAAGCTGAGATCGAGGCTATCCAGAACAACGACGACTATACCCCCGCAGACTTTTCCGAAATGATACAAAAGCTTGAAAAGGGCGCCAAGATACTTAAGGGAGAGCTTAACGCAGAAACAGAGCAGACGACGCCCGCCGCAGCAGCGTCTACTGCGGCAGCCGTACCCTCGCAGCAGAGCGGCGACTGCATGACTGTACGCGTTTTCTTTGAGGACGGCTGCAAAATGGAGAACCTGCGCGCGTTCCTGCTGCTTAATAAGGTAAGAGAAGAAGCAGAGGTGCTTTCATTTACGCCTGAGGATGTTGAATCCAACCCTGACTCCGCTAATTTCATAATAGACAACGGTTTTCTCATTACATTCCGCGCGCCGGACAAAAACACCGTGCTGCACCAAATCGAGGGTGCGATAAATGTGCAGTCATATGAGATAATTGACGCGCCCGCCGCAAATGAAACGGAAAAATCTGCGGAAAAGCAGCCCGAAGCGCGCTCCTCAGAGTCAGCCGGCAAGTCTGTCCAGCCTGCCGCGCCGCCTGAATCGGCTCAATCCAAGCCGGCGGCAAAAGCAGAACAGAAAAAAGCTTCCCCCTCCGACGCCAAGACAAGCGGCGCGGGCAAGCAGAGCCTTATAAGCGTGAACCTTACAAAGCTCGATCAGCTTCACGATATTGTAGGCGAAATAATCACGACCGAATCAATGGTAATATCAAACCCAGAGCTGGACGGACTGCGCCTTGAAAGCTTCTCTAAGGCGGCGCGTGAGCTTCGCAAGCTTACAAACGAGCTTCAGGACACCGTAATGTCCATACGCATGGTTCCGCTCACCGGACCGTTCCAGAAAATGAACCGTATCGTCCGCGATATGAAAGTAAAACTCGGAAAGGACGTCGAACTCAAGACCGAGGGAGAAATGACCGAGGTCGATAAGTCTATCGTGGACAACCTCAACGACCCGCTCATGCACCTTGTGCGCAACTGCATGGATCACGGCGTTGAGGATACCGCCGAAGAGCGCATTGCGAACGGAAAGCCTGCGAAGGCAACTATAACGCTTTCTGCAAGGAACGCCTCCGGAGAGGTAATAATCACGGTCGCGGACGACGGAAAGGGAATAGACACCGAAAAAGTTCTGCAGAAGGCTATGGAAAACGGACTTCTCACAAAACCCGAAAACGAATACAGCGAGCGCGAGATACAGAACATGATACTTCTCCCCGGCTTCTCTACCAACGAAATCGTCACCGAGTACAGCGGCAGGGGCGTGGGGATGGATGTTGTAAAGAAAAATATTGAAAAGGTCGGAGGAAGCCTTGCCGTTGAAAGCAGACACGGTCACGGCACGACATTCATCATAAAGATCCCGCTTACGCTTGCTATTATCGACGGTATGGAAATCCGCGTCGGCGACGCTATCTTTACTCTGCCGATCTCCATGATAAAGGAGAGCTTTATGGTGCGCCGCGAGCAGCTTATCCACGACACACAGCACGGAGAGATGATAATGATACGCGGAACCTGCTATCCCATACTTCGCCTGCACGAAAAGTTCAGACTAGAAACGGATATTACTAATATCGAAGACGGAATACTTATCCTTATAGAAACCGAAAACCGCAGCGTCTGCCTCTTTGCCGACAAGCTCGTCGGCGAACAGCAGGTCGTTGTAAAGCCTTTTCCGAAGTATCTGTCGCAGTACAATATAAAGGGCGAAGGACTTTCGGGATGTACTATAATGGGCGACGGAAGCATTTCGCTTATAGTTGACGTAAATACGCTTGTCGCGTCGTGCTGAGGAGGAAACGCAAATGGCTATGGATTTTAAAGAGCTTCTCGAAAAACAGGAGCAGCTTAAGAAAAACAAGGTTGAAGCCGCGGATGAAAAGGAACGTGAGATAACAAAGGTTCTGACGTTTCATATTGATAATCAGGTGTACGGAATAGAGATACCCTATGTAATGGAGATCATCGGTGTCCCGCATATTACCGCCGTTCCCGGCGTTCCGAGCTACATAAAGGGAATAATCAACGTAAGAAGCAAGGTCCTTCCCGTTGTAAGCATACGCAGCCGCTTCGGCAGGGCTGAGATCCCATATAACGAGCACACCTGCACGATTATCGTTTATATCGACGACGTTCAGGTCGGCATAATCGTAGACGAGGTTCTTGAAGTTCTCTCCGTTTCGCAGAAGCATATCGCAAAATCTCCCGAAAGCATAAGCGTAAACAGCAACAGGTTCATAAAATATCTGCTTGAAATGCCTGACGGAATAAAGCTGGTTCTTGATATAAACAAGCTGGTTTATGACAACGAACAGCACAGCTTTGCTCCCGCTGAATAAGAAGGTGTCGTTTTATGCCAGCTCCGATAACTGAAAATGAATTTCACCGTCTTGTCGGCTTTGTTCATGAACATTACGGCATAGATCTTTCAAAAAAGCGTACACTTATAGAGGGACGGCTCGGAAACGTGCTTGCGGCGCGCGGCTTTGCCGATTACAGCTCTTATCTTGATATGGTGCTTGCCGACAGGACCGGCACCGAGGCTGTAAGCCTTATGAACCGCCTTACGACAAATCATACATACTTCCTGCGTGAGCCGGAGCATTATGATTTTATGCGCGAAACGCTGCTTCCGGAGCTTGTAAAAACAAAGAAAAATAAGATAATTTATCTTTGGAGCGCGGGCTGTTCGAGCGGCGAGGAGGCATATACAAACGAAATAGAGCTGCTCGAATTTTTTGGACCGCAGGCTTCGGAGTGGGACACGAAGATCCTAGCCACGGATATTTCCATGAAGGTTCTTGCAAAAGCGCAGCAGGGAATTTATCATGCGGAAAGCATGAAAAATCTCAGCGAAAGCGTAAAGCGCAGGTATTTTACGCCTATGGGAAACGACTGCTTCCGTGTAAACGAGGATGTCCGCAGGCAGGTTGTCTATAAGGTATTTAATCTAATGGATCCTATCCCGTACAAAAAAAATCCTTTTGATCTTATTTTCTGCCGAAACGTTATGATATATTTCGACGCAGAAACAAAAAATAATCTTGTAAGACGGTTTTACGACGTGCTTGCGCCCGGCGGCTATCTCTTTATCGGTCACGCCGAGAGCATTCCGCGCGGAGAAACCGGCTTTGACTACATCAAACCCGCAATATACCGCAAACCGCTTTAACGGCGGTTTGCACCATTTTTTATAGGAACAAAGCCTGGTAAGCTCGCTTAATCAGGCTCTACGGCTGCAAACGCCGCAAGGAGCTTTGCTGCTCGGAATTTCAGTTTTGGATTATATCTGCCGCTGAAATACCGAGACGTTTCCCGCCGCTTAAGAGGAACGGGAAATCTGCGGCAATTTTATAGATAACGCAGACGAAAGGAGAATTATGTCGGATAATATCAGAGTTCTTATTGTTGACGACTCACCGCTGTTCAGAAGCTTCCTGAGCAACGGTCTTTCTGAATCGCACGGGATCGAAGTGATCGGAACCGCTTCAAACGCGTCCGAGGCACGAGAAAAAATACAGGCGCTTAATCCCGATGTCATAACAATGGACGTTGAAATGCCGGGGATGAGCGGAATTGATTTTCTGCGGGCGTTTCTCCCTACTCATCCCCTTCCCGTAATAGTTATAACCTCGTCGCCGCTCAGCGCGCTTGACGCGATCAGCGTCGGAGCGCTGGACTTTGTCCGAAAGCCCGAAACAAATAATCAAAAAAGTATAGACAAATTCTTTTTCAGGCTCGCCAGTACTATTCGTTATTCGCGTATGGCAAAAATACGCGTGCCAAAGTCAGCGGCTCCCTTAAATATGACCGTGCAGACTTCGGCTGCTGCACCCGTTTCCCTTTCAGCAGCGCCTTCCGGGCTGAAAATCGTGGCTCTCGGAGCAAGTACGGGCGGTCCGGACGCACTTGCCGAGGTCGTAAAGCACTTCCCCGCAAATATGCCGCCGGTAGTAATAACGCAGCATATGCCGCCGACGTTCACAAATCTGTTCGCACAGCGTCTTGACCGGATTTCGCAGATGTCTGCAAAAGAAGCCGAGGACGGCGACAGGCTGGTTCCGGGTCGAATAATAGTTGCGGCGGGCGGAAAGCAAATGATTGTAAGGCGCGACGCAAAGGGATATTACATTTCAAGCAAAGAGGGCGAAAAGGTTTCTGGTCACTGCCCGTCAGTAGATGTTCTTTTTACAAGCGTTGCCGAAGCCGCGGGCAAAAACGCGGTCGCAGCGCTCCTGACCGGAATGGGCGCGGACGGAGCCGAGGGGCTGCTGAAGCTAAAAGAAGCAGGGGCATATACAATCGGGCAGAATGAGGAGAGCTGCGTTGTATACGGAATGCCCGGCGTTGCGCAGAAGATCGGCGCGGTTACTACTCAGCTTCCGCTCGAAAAGATCGGCGAGCATATAATAATGAAAATAAGATGAACAAAAAAAATATAATCCAATTTATAAAATTCGGGCTTGTCGGCGTTTCAAACACGCTTGTGAATTACCTCGTTTTTGAGATATGCAGGCTTGTTTTCGGGCTTGACATCGTTATTTCAAACACGCTCGGCTTCTTAATAAGCGTACTTAACGCATATTTCTGGGGATCTCGGTTTGTATTTAAAGAGGATGAAACAAAGGAAAGGCGCGTATGGTGGCGCGTTCTGCTGAAAACCTACGCTTCATACGCGCTGGGCTTTGTGCTTAACACGGTTCTGCTGCTGTTCTGGATAAACCTGGTAAATGTTGGCAGGTACTTCGTCTTTGTAAGTGATTTCATCGGCTGGTGCAGCGGATTTTTAACGTTTCTGCCAAACAGTCTTTCCGAAGAAAAGCTCTCCGACCTTATCGCGCCGATACTCAATATGTTCGTCACAATCCCAATAAATTTTATTTTAAACAAATTCTGGGCATATCGGCAAAAATCAAAAAAAAGCTAAAGTTTCAAGCTTTTCGGACGATATAACAAGCGAGAGAACTGCACAGCGCATGGAGGTGCAGTGCTTTTAAAAATAATTGAAAGGAATGATGCTTAATGATGAGCGTAGGAAGAATCGCCGAAACATCTGCTGTTACAAGTGCAACCGCACCCAAGCCTGCGGAGCGCGTTTCGGAGGAAAAGAGCACGACGCTGGCTTCCGAACATACCGACAAGTTCGTTAAGTCCGAGACAGGTTACACACCCGCCTACACAAAGGCGACCGTTACGGATAACCGCTCGAACAGCACGAATGAAGACGCCCCCAACGATAAGACGGCTGCAAGCGAAAAAAGCTACGGCAGTTATCAGGGCAAATCGGTTCGCCAGACGAAGAACGAAGCAATGAAGGACGTTGTTTCAAAGCTTCTCGGCGGTCTTGCTTCAAGCACTCCGAAGAGTACGATCACCGATCAGTTAAACTCCATCTTCAAGAGCTACGGACTTGAAACAATCAAGGATGACGGCTCGGACGATTTCTGGGGAGCAGAGGCTACCGCGAACCGTATTCTTGACTTTGCAAAGAGCCTTGCAGGCGACGACGACAAGGCGTTTTCGACCTTGAAGAACGCATTTGAAAAGGCGTTCGGCGAGAGCGAAAAAATCTGGGGCGGAAAGCTCCCGAGCGTTTGCTACGACACTCTCGACAGAGTTCGCAAGGGCTTTGATGAATGGGAAAGCGAGATAGCTAAGAAAAACGCTGAAAGCGATACGTCTTACGACAAGACAGATACAGCGGCTAAAACCGAAAAGTAAAAAGCAAAAAAGGTCTGCACTTTCGTGCAGACTTTTTTGTGAGCAATTTTCATGCAGGCGCAGCGTTCACGAAGGTTTGAGAGGATTGCAAGGGTTGAGAAAGCCGCGGCGGCCGCCGACGAAGGGGCGAGGAGGGCGCTTTGCGGAGCAAAGTGGCTGACAAGCTCCTTCAGGAGGCGGTCGCTTTTGGACTGCCCTTCTTTCAGCACAAACATGGCGGCTTTCAATCTCCACGGCTCCTCTTACACCCCGATTAACGCCGCTATCGACACAAGCAGCGAGTGGACAAGCCTGCGCGGCGCGCCGCATTCGGCTTTGCCGAATGCGGCAGGAGGCGGCTTCGCCGCCTCCCCTTTCGCGCTGCCCGCAAAGCGGGCAGCGCGGCGCCGCGCGTTCTCCCGCGTTTCGCTAAGTTCGCCGATTAAGTCTGTTCTGCTCCCCTGCTTTTCGCAAACCTTCCTCTCTCGGCGTTTCGCCGAACGCAGATATATTTCCGACATTGCAAAAGCCGCAAAGCTCGCCAAAATCGGCGCACTTCGCGGCTTTCAATCCCCCCGGATCCTCTCACACTCTAATTAACGCCGCTGTTCGCACGAACGGCGAGTGGGCGCACCTGCGCTCCGCGCCGCTCACCCCGCCATATCTCCGTAAGCCTTCTCAAGCTCCGCGACAGCCTGATTGTGCAGTCGGGTTATATGCCGAGGACTATAACCGATTTTCTCCGCAATAACCTCCCAGCTCTCATGGAGGATATAGTGCCGCTCAAGAATAGTGCGCTGAGTGCTGTCGGAAAGTGCGTCGATCATATTGCGGATCTGTATTTTTATTTCAACAAGCCTGTCGATCTCCTCGTTTATTTCACGGTCGAGATCCATTATCCTCGCAACCGTCCGTCCTACCCTGTCTGAATATGTTCCCGTGCAGTGACTTTCGTAAAGCGTCGGGGAAGACGCCGACGCTGCGAGGTGACGAAGCTCCTCAAGCTGTTCCAGCTTTGAGCTTATGGCGTTGCTGATCTCAAAATGCCTTCCTAAAAATTGTCTGATATTCATAATTTCTCTCCTCTTATATGATTGTTTCGGTAACGCATGAGCCGCAGTATATATCTGTTCCGATCTCATACGCCCTCTCTCCCGCGAAAAGCTCCCTGCCGCAGCATCGGCAGCGCTCCTCGCTTTCGGAAACATTCCCTCCGCAATAACGGCAGCACCCGTATATCTCATTGTCGAAGCCGTCCCTGCGCCGCAGCGGTGTTTTCTGAATTTCGTGGCATTGTCTGCACTTATAAATGTTTACTCCTCCTTTTCGTTGCATTTTTGGGACGATTTTATTATAGCATGTCTTTCCTTATTTGTCAACCCAAAATTGCAATAAAAAATATTTTTATAAAAAGTGTTGCAATTTTGAAACAAATGTGATATAATAATTTCAGTAAGCAAAAGGAGTTTTTATTATGGAAAATAACCCCGAAATCTTCGGACGAATACGCAGACAGCGTATACGGCTCGGAATAAGCCTTCAGGAGCTTTCCCGCCGAACAGGACTGAATAAATCCACTCTCCAGCGCTATGAAACAGGACAAATCGACAAGCTGCCGCTTGAACGCGCGCAGCTTATCGCAAAAGGGCTTGAAACCTCTGTTGAGTACATTCTCGGACTTGACGGCGGAAATATCGAGCTTGCCGACGCTGATATGATTTACAGCGTTCCCGTTTTCGACAGTGTCAGCGCAGGCTTCGGCTGCTATGCCGACAGCCGCGCGGTCGAATACCGCCCTACATTTATTTCCAACTCCTCGGACGCGGAAAACTATCTTTGGATAAATGTAAAGGGCGACAGTATGTCCCCGAAAATTGAAGACGGCGACCGCATTCTCGTGCGGCGGCAGGACAGCGTTGAAAACGGCAGCGTCGCAGTAGTGATGATCGACGACGAAGCTGTAGTGAAAAAGATAAAATACGGCAGAAACTGGGTCGAGCTCCATTCGTTCAATCCGTATTATCCCGTGCGCCGATTTGAAAAGGACGAGCTTCTGCGACTGCGTGTGGTCGGACTTGTAAAAGAGGTCAGCAAGCCGCTGTAATAAATAGCGAGCATAAGAAAAGGCGGTTCGTTCTGAACCGCCTTTTGCCTTTATACTATTTTTCAATCTTCCTATAGACATTGTCTATAGGAAGATTCGCCGCTTCTGCGAAGCGGCGTGGCGGCGTAGCCGCCGAAAAAGCCGTACAATACTAATTCCGTCAAAGCCGCCGGCTTTGACACACCGCTTTTTAAGCGGCAATCAATATATAGACATTGTCTATTATATATTGATTAGGAATTAGTATTATTATTCAAAACTGTCCTCTTCGTCGCGTTCCTCAAAGAGCTTAACGAGCGTCTGCATCTCCTCCTCGGTGAGGGAAACGCCCTTGCCCATTTTCTCATGATCCGGCGCCCAGTCGCGGATATCGAACTTCGGTTCCTTGTCGTTCCAGCTTACAAGGTTAAGTTCCTTTGTCCAGCCCTTCGAGCCTTCGGAGATAACTCCAAGCTCCTTTACGATCTCATACTTAAATTCTGCCATTTTGCTTTTTTCCTTTCATATTATTTTAGTCCGATAAGACTTTTTTGATTATTTCAATGTCTGCGCGTCGATAACGCTGTCGAAAACCGCGGTAAACTTAGGCGGTATCCGCTTGTTTATATGAAGCTTTCCGAAGAACCAGTGTCCAAAAGCGACCTCGCTGCGCTTTTCCTCGAGATATGCGCTTATTCGGTCGGTCTGCGGCTCGCCGCCGAGCATAAATTCGGCGATAGACGCGGGCGGCTCATAGCTTACTATATAATCAACACGGTTAGAGTGCTCCGCGAGCGCCTTGTCCGCGTCGGAAAGCTCATTTTCGGACGGATTTTCATATTTCAATCTCAGCGGATCGTCGGGTACAGCCCCGCCTTGTTCGTCGGACTTTCCGCCGCCGAATGCAAATATCGTCTTACCCGCGACAGTGAACACGTTTCCGCGCACAAGCTGCCGCAGATTGCCGCTTATCCTGCGCGTTTCTCCGCCGCACCACTGCTCGGTTTCATACTTTTCAAGCTCCTCGAAATTTTCGTGTACGCCCTCGACGAAAAGTATGCTGTACCTGCGCCGCCCCAGCCGCTTCAGCAGCCGTTTTTCGCGCTTGCTCCCGTCCCATAGCATACCGAAATCCCCGCAGACAATAAGCGCGTCGCTTTTTCTCAGCTTCCGCAGCCGCCTGTCCTTAAAGCGGGCAAAATCGCCGTGAACATCTCCCGTAATCAGTATCATTTCCCGCCTCCTCGTTTATTTTGCGGATTTTTTTGCCAACTTAGAAAAAAAGTCTTTTTTTTTTGACAAAAATATGATATAATAATATCATATCATTTAAATGTATCGGATTTTTGCGTTTTTCCCGCAATACGGCGCTTCGCCGTTCCGCTTTTTATAATTATATCTGAAAAAGGTGGTTTTGTCCATATGCGAAATATAAAAATTACTGCTGTTCTGACGGCTTTTCTTTTCACTTTTGCTGTTTTTTTCTCAAATTTTGCCGATATAACGTCGGAAGCTGCATTTGATCCGGGTCTTGACCTGTACAGCGACAGCTATTACATGGTAAATCTCGACCTTGATACTGTCATTGCCGCTAAAAACGAACACCAGCGAATATACCCCGCCTCGATAACAAAGCTGATGACAGCTATAATCGCATACGAAAACTGTTCAAATCTCGACCGCAGCATGAAGGTCACCTACGATGCTACCAACGAGTTCTGGGGCAATCCCGACCCGAACAAGAGCGACGCTGCGACCGCGGGACTTGCCGTAGGTCAGGAAAACCTCACCATGCGCGACTGCCTTTATGCGCTTCTTATAGCTTCGGGCTGTGAGGTTGGAAACGTTATTGCCTGCAACATCGGCGGAGATATTCCTACCTTTGTGGAAATGATGAACAAAAAGGCACAGGAGCTTGGCTGTACGGACACGCATTTCAGCAATACGCACGGACTCTGGGAGTCGGATAATTACTCCACGCCCTACGACCTCTATCTTATCGCGCGCTATGCTTACGACAAACTCCCTGAGCTTATTGAAATATCCACAACGCAGGAATACGTAATGCCTGCAAACGCATATAACCCCTCGCCCTACACTCTGACTAACTACAATATGCTTATACGCAACAACGGCGAAAATCCCTATTACTACGAGTATGCAAAGGGCATAAAAACGGGCAGCATCAACGTATACTGGGATAAGGACGGAACGGAGCATTCCGGCTTTATGAACCTTGTTTCAACCGCCTCGATGAACGGCTTTACTTATATGCTGGTGACCGCGAACGCACCGTACTACGACGCGGACGGAAACCGCACGCAGGGACACTTTAAGGATCACATCGCGCTGTATAAATGGGCGTTCAAGACGTTTGACATTATTGAAGTTCTCAACGAACACACAGTAGTTGCAAACGTTCCCGTCGATATGGGCGAAAACGCCGATCTGGCTATACTCAAGCCATCCTCGGCATTTTCAACGCTGCTTCCGCGCGATATGGACACCTCCGCGATAGAACAGCGCGTTACAATAACCGCGGAAATGAACGATAACAAGGCGGTCGTCGCGCCGGTCGAAAAGGGACAGGTAATGGGAACCCTTGAGCTTGTCATGGACGGCGAGGTAATCGCAACGCGCAATCTCGTGGCTTCCCAGGACATCGCGCTTTCACAATTTGAATATACAATGCGAATGATAAACAGCATTTTTGAAAAGGGTTGGTTCAAGCTTTGTATCGGCGCCCTTGCCGTGCTTATTATCGCGGACGTAGTCCTTAACGGCATTCAGAAAAGCCGCATCGCAAAACTCGAAGCACGTCAGAAGCGCCGCGCAAACGTAAACAGCCGTTCGCGCTGGTAAAATGCAGCACGCTATAAAGAAACGGAGGAATTGCCATAAATATAAGGATTCTTGCTCTCGGCAGGCTTAAGGAAAAATATCTGACCGAGGCTATGTATGAATACGAAAAGCGGCTTTCGGCATTCTGTAAGTTTGAAGTGACCGAGCTTGAACCTCAGCGGCTTCCCGAAAATCCGTCAGAAGCGGAAATTTCCGCCGCCCTTGAAGCGGAAGCGGATAAGCTGTTCGCCAAAATTCCTCCGCAAAGCACTGTTATCGCTCTTTGCATAGAGGGAAAACAGCTCTCAAGCACAGCGCTTGCAAAAAAGATCTCCGACCTTGCCGCAGGCGGAACAGGAACAGTCGTTTTTGTTATAGGCAGTTCGTTCGGACTTTCGGAGCGAATAAAAAATGCGGCTGCGCTTCAGCTCAGCATGTCGGAAATGACCTTTCCTCACCAGCTTGCCCGCGTTATGCTGACGGAGCAGATCTACCGCGTATTCACAATAATCAACAACAGAAAGTATCATAAATAATGTATAGAATATATCTCTATAAGGCGGCATTGTTTGCTTACGGCGCGGCGCTCCTCATCCTAGGAATAATAATTCTGGTTCAAGGGCAGGTGCTGCTTACGCCGCTCGCCGTAATCGGCGGGATCGTCCTGCTTCTGCACGGCATCCACAATTTTATAAACTTCATAACAAAGAACGGGGCTCTTAAAGCAAAGCGCAAGAAAGCGCTGCTGCTTACAGCGATAATCAATACCGCCCTCGGCGTAATCGTGCTTATAATGCCGCGTATAACCTTCGGGCTTTTCCTGTTTGTTTTCGCGCTTTATGTGCTGCTTAACGCGGCTTCAAAGCTCGCCGATTTTATCATAACAAAAATAAACCGAGAACCGGGCGGCTGGTATGACCTTATAGCTTTTTTGTTTTTCGGAGCATTTGCGGTTATAATGCTTGTGACTGATATGCGTACGGACGCGTTTCTTATTATTTCTGGCATCTACTGCATACTCTACGGCTCTACTACACTGCTCGATTTTATAAATCAGGTTTTTCCGCAGCGTGCCAAAAATTCGCTTAAACGCAAGATACGCTTTTCCCTTCCTGTTTTTATATCCACGTTCATCCCTTTAGGCACTCTGCGCCGGATAAACGAATACATTGCGGTAAACGACGAAATGCCCCCGTTTGAACAGATCGACAAGGGCGATTCCGACCCGCCCGACCTTGAAGTCATGGTGCATGTTTCAAACAACGGTTCGGGAAAAATCGGACATCTGGATCTGTTTATCGACGGAAAGGTCATCTCCTACGGCAATCACGACTGGAGCTCTCATAAATTTTTTGCAGCATTCGGAAACGGCATACTTTTCACTGCGGAAAAAAAGCCATATCTCGAATTTTCCGTTACACATGATCGTAAAATGATATTCAGCTACGGCTTCCGGCTTACCGAGGAACAGCTTTGCGCAGTACGCAAGAAGATCGAAGAGCTTAAAGCCTTGACTGTCCCATGGAAGCCGCCGTACCAGACGGCTTTTGAAGAAAAGGGCGAAAACGCACGCCTGAGCGACTATCACGATTATTGCAGCAAGCTCTGGGCGGGAACGCATGCCGATTTCTTCAAGTTCCGCAAGGGCAAATTCAAGACATACTCTGTTTTAAGCACAAACTGCGTTCTGCTGACCGATGAAATACTCGGAAAAACAGGCGCGGACATAGTTTTCATAAACGGCATAGCTTCTCCCGGCATTTATTATGATTACCTCGAAAAGCTATACCTAACGCCGGGAAGCATGGTCATCTCTAAGACGATCTACGACCGCAAAAGCATTGTAAGGTCGCGTATTGAACAAAAAATGAACAAAAAAACGCGGAACAGGCTCCGCAGTAAATCGGAAAGGAACGTGTAAAAATGAGTGAAGTTTATCTTGACGACAGATTTAAAGGAGTAATGCTCGGTCTGGCTATCGGCGACGCTTTCGGATACCCCATTGAGCTTATGGATTACGATTCTATATGCGAGCGCTTTGAAAAGAAGGGCTGTCTTGATCTTGCGGTGTCCAAAAAGACGGGAACGGCGCTTTTTACCGACGATACCCAGCTTTCCCTGTTTACTGCGGACGGACTGCTTTGGGCGCACAGCGCGGGAGCCGATGACGGACGCGCAAACTATGAGGACTATATTTTTCTTGCTTATCAGGTATGGCTTTACACGCAGACAAAGACCGTTGCGGGCAAGGAATACGCGTGGCTTTTCGACCCGAACGAAAACCCGTACAAGCTGCGCCTGCTGAAGGCTAAGGGGCTGTATAAAAAGCGTACGGCGGACACTAAGAATATCGACGCCCTGCTTAAGATACGCAACATGGAATACGGAACTCCCGAAAATCCGAAGAACGACAACAAGGACAACGGCGCGGTAAAGCGCGTCGCGCCCGTCGGTCTTTACTTCTATAATGACACGAAAAAGGCGTTCGACATGGGCTGCCGCGCCGCCGCGATAACCCACGGAAGCCCTGTAGGATATATCGCCGCAGGCTGCTACGCCGCTCTTATTGCCGAAATCGTAAGCGGGGCGGAAATTGAGGACGCAGTCCATACCGTTATCGACCTTCTCGGAGGAGTCAAGGACGGAGAGATACTGAAAAAAACCCTGCAGTATGCGCTTGAGCTTGTAGGAAACGAAAGCGTCGAACCTCGCGCAGCAGTAAAGAAGATGGGTTACGGATTTGAGGCATACGAAGCTCTGGCGATCTCTGTTTACTGCGCGGTTCTGCAATATGAAGCGCCGCGCTACGCTATCCAGCTTGCCGCAAACCACGACGGCGCAAGCGATACCTGCGCGTCAATGACTGCCGCAATTATGGGCGCTTATTACGGCGATCAGGGCTTTCCTAAAGGCTGGGCTGACCGTCTGCAATACCGCAATCTTATTGCGTCAATGGCGGAAAAAATGCTGAAGGCTGTCTGTGCGTCGGACGACTACAATGTTGACGACGGGGAGGAAGATGAATAATATGCCGAGTGCCGTTGGAAACAGTAAGCTGAAGCTGCTTGCGATTGCGGATATTTTCCGCCGTGAAACCGACGAAGCTCATCCCATTTCGCTTCGTGAGATAATCGATCGGCTGGATGAAATGGGAATCGAGGTCGAGCGCAAGAGCGTTTACAGCGATATTGAGCTGCTTATACGCTACGGAATGGGTATAGAGCGCTCAGGAACCGGCAAACATACCGGGTATTATCTTGCGGAGCGAAATTTCGAGCTTCCGGAGCTGAAGCTGCTTGCGGACGCAGTCGCCTGCTCGCGGTTTATAACACAGAAAAAATCGGAACAGCTTATCGAAAAACTTACGAAGCTTGGCAGCCGTTATGACGCGGGCGAGCTGCGCCGCAACGTTATAGTCTACGACCGTATCAAAAACGGAAACGAACAGATATATTATACGGTTGACGCGATACGGCTTGCTATTTCCGAAAAAAAGAAGCTGAGTTTCTATTATTTCGACTACGATCGGCGCAAAAACAAAATCTACCACAACGACGGCGCTCCTATGGAAATTTCACCTTATGCTCTGTGCTGGCGCGAGGACAATTATTACGTCGTGGGGTATTATCCAAAACGCATGGTAGTAACCAACTTTCGTGTTGACAAGATGGAGCGCGCACAGACGCTTGACGAAACACAGACCGAACCGCCCGACGAGTTTCGCCTTGCCGAGTACACTAAAAAGCGCTTTGGAATGTTCTCCGGTGAGGATACGCGTATAACACTGCGGGTACATAACAGCCTTTCGGGCGTTATTTTCGACCGCTTCGGGCATGATATAACCGTAAGTATCGACGACGAAGAGCATTTCATAATAAACCAGCCCGTAACCGTAAGCCCCATACTCTTCGGCTGGCTTTTCCAGTTCGGGGATAAAATAGAGATAATTTCGCCGGAAAATGTGCGGGAACAATTTCTGGAACAACTCGGCGCAGTACGCAAAAAATACGGAACAGATTGAAAGGAAGCCTCAGAAAATGCTTTATACCATTGATGTGTTGACCGACAAAATAAAAGCGAGCGAAAAGCAGTATGATCTTGAGAAGATAACCGCTGCCTACAAGCTTGCGGATGAAGCACACGCCGGTGTAAAGCGAAGCTCCGGCGAGCCGTATATCACTCATCCCATCGCGGTTGCCTGCATACTGCTCGAATTCTGCATGGACACGGATACGCTGTGCGCCGCGCTGCTGCACGACGTTGTCGAGGACACCGATACATCGCTCGAAACAATACGCAAGAAATTCGGAGACGACGTCGCTAACCTCGTTGACGGCGTTACGAAGATAGGACAGGTCCCCCTTAACACCAAGGAGGAGCAGCAGGCTGAAAATATCCGAAAAATCCTCATGGCAATGTCGAAAGACATTCGCGTTATACTTATAAAGCTGGCGGACCGCCTGCACAATATGCGCACGATAATGTACCGCCCGCCTGAGAAACAGCGAAAAAAAGCGCTTGAAACAATGAATTTCTACGCGCCTATCGCGCACCGCCTCGGTATGAGCGCAGTCAAGGAGGAGATGGAGGACATTTCCATAAAAATCCTCGACCCATACGGCGCAAAAGCAATCGAAGATATGCTGAATACGCATAAGGAGCAGCGCGACACGTTTATAGACACGATAAAGACCCGCATACACGAGCGCATAAGCGACATTGTTCCCCCGCCGATAATCGAGGGACGCGTAAAGAGCGTGTACAGCATTTATAAAAAAGTTTACGTCAAGGGAAAAAGCTTCGACGAGATATACGACGTGTACGCCGTGCGTGTTATAGTGCAGTCGGTAATCGAGTGCTACAACGTCCTCGGTATAATCCATGATATGTTCAAGCCAATTCCATACCGCTTCAAGGACTATATCGCTACTCCGAAGCCGAACCGCTATCAGTCGCTGCATACAACGGTTATCGGCAGGGAGGGCATACCGTTCGAGGTTCAGATAAGAACGCTTGAAATGCACAATACGGCGCAGTACGGCGTTGCCGCGCACTGGAAGTACAAAGCGGGAATTTCGGGTACTGTTTCGGGCGAAAAGCGGTTCGACTGGATACGCCAGATCCTTGAGCAGCAGCAGGAGGGCGACGACGTTGAACAGCTCGCCGACGCGATAAAGGTCGATCTCGCGCCCGATGAGGTGTATGTTTTCACGCCTAAAGGCGACGTTATAACGCTTCCGCTCGGCTCTACGGTAATAGATTTTGCATACGCTATCCACACGCAGGTCGGCAATAAAATGACGGGAGCGAAAGTCGGCGGAAGAATGATACGCTTCGACTACGAGCTTAAAACGGGCGACATTGTCGAGGTAATAACAACCTCGTCGCCGACATACGGACCTAACCGAAACTGGCTTGAAACAGCAAAAACAAGCGAAGCGCGCGGTAAGATCCGCTCGTGGTTCAAGCGCGAATGCCGCGAAGAAAATATCGCCGAGGGAATGGCTGCGCTTGAAGCGGAATTCCACCGCAGCAGCATTGTTCCGAGCGTCGAATTTCTCAAGGAAATCGCAGCTATGCAGAAGTTCTCGAACGTTGACGATTTTTATGCGGCTATCGGATACGGCGGCGTAAAGCTGTCGAAAATAATGCAGCGCATAAAGGACATATATAACAGCCGTCAGGCAGCTCTGGAGCATACCGAAGTTCCTACCGCTGAAAACGCCGCACAAAACACCATTCAGAAAAAGCAGAAAGGCGGCGTTATCGTCGAGGGTATAGACAACTGCCTGATAAAATTCGCAAAATGCTGCAACCCGCTGCCGGGCGATAAGATCATCGGCTTCATCACGCGCGGATACGGTGTTTCCGTCCACAAAAAGGACTGCGTAAACGTTGTAAACGCAAGCCCGCAGGACAAAGAGCGCTGGATAAACGTAATGTGGGCGGCAAGCGGCGAAAGCGCATATTACAGCGCAACTATCGATATAATTACCGACAACATATCCACGATCCTCGCTGATGTTACCTCGGTAATCACATCCGGAAAGTTCCCGATAAGCCAGGTTTCCGCAAATCAGCTCAAAAACGGAAACGGAAACATTGTCGTAACGGTCGAGGTTGCAAGCGCGGAGCAGCTGAACGCGCTCATCTCTCGCATTTCAAAAGTTCCGGGCGTTATAAGCGCGGAAAGAACGGGCATTTCGTAACCTGACATTACTAATGCGCCGCGTCAGTGTTTTAACGTTTTAAGTTTTTATTAAAAAGTATTGACAAATCTGATAAAGTATGGTAAAATTCAGATGATAAACAGCAAACCGATGATCGGGAGTAGTAACTGCCGTAAAGACGTTCCAGAGAGCCGCGGCTGGTGTGAAGCGGTAACGGAAACGGCTGTGAATGGACCCGTGAGGGCAAACCGAGGGAGTGATCCGTTAGGGGCGACGCCGACCTGCGTTAAACGGCAAGCGTATGTAAGTACGCATTGAGTGACAGCGAAAGCTGTAATATGGGTGGTACCGCAGGAATAATCTCCTGTCCCATTTAGCATGATGCTATGTGGGACAGGAGTTTTTATTTTACGAATAACCGGCTTAAACAAGTGACCCGAAGAAAGGAAGGCATATTATGAAACAGGAAATCCCCTACAAAATCTATCTGGAAGAAAACGAGCTTCCGAAGCAGTGGTACAATGTCCGCGCGGATATGAAAAACAAGCCCGCGCCGCTGCTCAATCCCGCAACTCATCAGCCGATGACGCTTGATGAACTGAGCCATGTGTTCTGCAAGGAACTTGCAGAGCAGGAGCTTAATGACACCGACCCATACATTGATATTCCGGAGGAGATAATCTCCTTCTACAAAATGTACCGTCCCGCGCCGCTTGTCCGTGCTTACTGTCTTGAAAAGGCGCTCGGAACCCCCGCGAAAATCTATTACAAGTTTGAGGGCAACAACACCTCCGGAAGCCACAAGCTCAACAGCGCAATTGCGCAGGCATATTACGCGAAAAAACAGGGATTAAAGGGCGTTACGACCGAAACGGGCGCAGGTCAGTGGGGTACGGCGCTGTCAATGGCGTGTTCATATTTCGGACTTGACTGCCGTGTTTATATGGTAAAGTGTTCGTACGAGCAGAAGCCGTTCCGCCGCGAGGTTATGCGTACATACGGTGCAAACGTAACCCCCTCGCCCTCAGACACTACCGCAGTCGGCAGAAAAATTCTTGAAGAGTTCCCCGGAACAAGCGGTTCGCTCGGCTGCGCGATTTCTGAAGCGGTCGAAGCTGCAACGAGCATGGAGGGCTACCGCTATGTTCTCGGCTCGGTTCTCTCGCAGGTTCTTCTTCACCAGACCGTTATCGGTCTTGAAACAAAGACCGCAATGGACAAATACGGCATAAAGCCCGACATAATTATCGGCTGTGCGGGCGGCGGCTCAAACCTCGGCGGACTCATCTCTCCGTTTGTGGGCGAAAAAATCAAGGGCAATGCCGATTACCGCATCATTGCGGTTGAACCCGCTTCATGCCCTTCGCTTACACGCGGTGTTTACGCATATGACTTCTGCGATACCGGCGCGGTTTGTCCGCTTGCAAAAATGTACACACTCGGCAGCACATTCATTCCATCCGCAAATCATGCAGGCGGTCTGCGCTATCACGGCATGAGCAGCGTAGTTTCTCAGCTCTATGCCGATGGACTTATAGAAGCGAGAGCGGTCGAGCAGACCTCGGTATTTGAGGCTGCGACAAAATTTGCCAGAATTGAAGGAACGCTCCCTGCTCCTGAGAGCAGCCATGCTATCCGCGTTGCGATCGACGAAGCGCTCAAGTGCAAGGAAACAGGCGAGGAAAAAACTATCCTCTTCGGTCTGACCGGAACAGGCTATTTCGATATGTACGCTTACGAAAATTACAACAATGGCACAATGGGAGATTATATTCCCACCGACAATGAGCTTAAGCAGAGCATTTCCAAAATGCCGAAGGTTGACTGACGGCTGATAAAACTGCAAAAAAAACGAACTGCTGTACAAAAGGTACAGCAGTTCGTTTTTAATTCAGAATTATTGCATCGGCTTCGCCGAATATTTAAAAATCCGTCGCCGCAGACGACGCAACAATTTTCAATTGTCAACTGTCATCTGCCAGCCCCGCCTTAAAATGCATACGCATGTCGCGCCGATACCCTCGCCCTTCAGTCCAAGACCCTCCTCGGTCGTTGCCTTTACGCTCACCGCTTCGGGTAAAACGCCGCACACCCGTGCAATATTCTCCCTCATCCGCATAATATAGCGCGCAAGCTTCGGCTTTTCAGCTGATATAGTCGCGTCGAGATTTGAAAGCCGGTATCCATGCTCATGGATAAGCCCGACCACACATTCGAGCAGCTTCATACTGTCCGCGCCCTTGTACTGCGGGTCGGTATCGGGAAAATGTCTGCCGATGTCTCCCAGTGCAAGCGCGCCAAGCATCGCGTCCATTATTGCATGTATCAGCACATCGGCGTCGGAATGCCCAAGCAGACCGCGCTCGTACGGAATTTCCACCCCGCCGAGTATCAGCCGCCTTTCGGGAACAAGGCGATGAACGTCGTATCCGTGACCTATTCTAAGCATATCCGCCCCCCTCTGCGCGTAAAGCTCCCCGATAGGAATATCGGCGGGAGTCGTTATCTTTATATTTTTTGCCGAGCCTGCGGCAATTTTCACTCGAACACCCAGCCTCTCGGCAAGGCTTGCGTCATCCGTTACAGCTCCGCTGACCGCGCACATTTTTTCATAAAGCTCTTTTTTGAACACCTGAGGGGTCTGAGCGGCAAAAAGAGTACTCCTCGGAGGAGTTTCAGTAATAAAGCCGTTTTCGGCAGCCTTTATTGTATCGGTAACAGGAACAGCAGCAACAGCCGCGCCGGTTTCCTCCGCCGCCGAAATAACTCCGGAAATAAGCGCAGGCTCTGCGAAAGGCCGCGCCCCATCGTGAACCGCAACATAATCCGCTGTACCGACAAACCTGAATGCGAGCCTTGCAGATTCCGCTCTTTCAGAGCCTCCGCAGCAGACGGCTTTAAGTTTAGAAATGCCATATTTTTTACACAGTGATAATATTTCCTGCCTGTCGTCGGCTTTTGCCGCAATTATAATTTCATCTATCACGGAGCAATGCTCAAAATTAAGCGCAGAGCGCATAAGAACCGGAATCCCGCCAAGCTCAAGGAACTGTTTGTTTGCACCGTTCATGCGCGCGGAAGAGCCTGCCGCGAGTATTATTGCCGAACAGGTCATTCCGCAGCCCCGCTTTCCGCTGTGCAAAATCCGCCGTAGGGGTAAAATCTGTTCTTTCCCTCTGCGGCAGCCTTATTCATGGCGAGAACGGCCTTTTCGTAAAGCTCGGTAAACGTTTCCCCGTCCTTCTTATATTCTGCAGAGCCGATAGAAACCGAGACCGGTATCTTATAAGCTCCGACGGTTACAGGCGAACGGAAAGCCGAAAGAATATTCTTTGCCATTTTTTCCGGTCTGTGCCAATCTATCGTGTCCCTCATGAGTATAGCAAAATTGTCGTTTCCAACCCTTGCAACATAACAGTTTTCAAACTGGTTCGACCAAAGGATGCGCGCAACCTGCTGCAAAAGACGATTTCCTGTTTCATAGCCGTACAGGTCATTGATTTTTCCCATTCCGTCAACATCGAGCGCCAGCACAGCAATGCTCTTAACAGATCCATCATCAGCCGCCGAAGAATTAAATTCCGTTTCAAGCGACGAGCGAGTCATGCTTCCCGTCAGACTGTCATAGCCATTATTGTACATATTACGAAATTCCTGCTGCTTCTTCTCGTTGATATCATAGATCATTCCGATGACCTTTACGGCGTGTCCGCCCTCCGCCTTAACACAGGTTATCGTGTGCCGAACCCATGTCCAGTCCCCGTTTTTTCGGAGTATACGGTAATCATAGGTTATACTGCGGTCCGGCATGAAAACAAGGTGATCGTAATTGCCGAAGCGGTCATAAAATCCCGCCTTATTGTCAGGATGAATAATATCCCCGAACATAGAGCGGTTTTGACTGAAAACGCCGTTTACAGGAATATTGAACATTTCGTTCCAGCGTCCCGGATTGACTATGGAATATCTGTCCTCGTCTACATCTACCTCATAAATAATGTCCGAAACTGCCTGCAAGACAAAGTGATACATAAGATATTTTTCCTGAACGGTTTTTTCAAGCTCTGCGATCCTGTCCATATCGTGAATTGCCGCGACCGCCGTCGTTCCGTCGTTCGTCTGCATTGAGCTTAAATGTATAGTTACCGCTGTAAAGCCCTCCTCCGCAGTTCGTATGCGCGCATTGACCGACGCCTCAGAGCCTGCGTTTGCCAGTACGATTCTCTGCGCGGAACGAAATTCCCCGACGCAATCGGGATCTAAACAGCTAATCAGCTGCTCTCCGTTTTTAAGCGTGAGTCCCGGATAGCATTTGCGCCAGCTTTCGGGAATTATGTACATCTCCGTTCCTTTGTCGTTGATCCAAACAATCGCATCCGTACAGCGTATCGCCGTTTCATAAAGTCCGGAAATACGACTGCTGCCGCCCGCGGTCATGCGCTTACCCGCAATATAATCAAAGGTCCCGGTCATCATTGCGAACGGATCCCCGTTTGCCGCCTTTGCAAGTATCTCACGTTCCTCGCCCTCAAGCGTATCTATCAGCCGGTTTCCTGCTGAAACCAGCATATACAGATGCTTTTTCAGCCACATAAACGTACAAATCAACGCAAGCAAAAGGATAACCAGAAGCACTATACCTACGGTAAGCATAAAAGCATCCTGCCCTCCGCGCACTATCATAAGCACTCCCGCCGACGCAAGCGGAATAAATCCAAAAATCGAAAAAACAATAAGAACCCGTCTGCGAATGCGCTTGTACTGTCCCATATAAATCTCCTTTTTATCAGCTGACGTCGGATTTACCGACCGCCGATACTATTTTAAAGCAATTTCACCGAGAAACAGCTTTTTGCCTATGAAGCCTGCCGCAAAAGCCCTCGTTTCGGCGCAGACCGAAATCTTCAAGGCTGTTTTTGACGAACCCGCCTGCAGAACCAGTCTGCTCCGTCCACATGGCAGCGTTACCGCCGTACAGGCATGCGGTTCAAGCTCAAATCGTTCATTCCCGACGCAAAGATAAATAACTTCGCTGCTGAACGCTCCCTCTTCAAGCCTGCACAGCTTCAGGGTTCCGTACTCGCGGCGCTTTGCCCCGCTATCCGCGCAGCGCTCAAACTCCTCAACATCCGAGCGGTCCCACAAAATCGCGCCGCTCTCCTCGGCAAGCTCGCGTGCCTGCCGCGTAAACGTCGAATTTGTTATTACCGCCGCTTTTGCACATTTATAATACGGCATTGCGGCAACCGCCTCCTGCACCGCCTTAACGCCTATCGGGCGTGCGTAGCGCTTGCACTGGAGAACGGTACGCTCTCCGTTCAGCATGATCACAAAATCCGCCCCGAAATCTCCCGTTGTCCGCGTTTCCTCAAGAATTTCAATGCCGTTCGCCGAAAGCAGCTGAGCCGCGTACTGCTCAAACTCAACGCCCGTCATTTCGTCGGCGTTTTCCCTGCCGCTTTTTCTGAACGCGAAAATAACCAGCAGAAAAACGACCGCGATCGCGGCAGCTGCACCCAAATAATAAATAATATTCACTTTTTCAGCAGCTTCTGCATCTCGTAGTACAGCGTATAAAGCTCCTGCACGCTGTTTTCGAGGAAGTAGTAGTGCATGACGTAGGGGATCGTCAGCGCCAGAAACAGCAGCGACAGCCCCGCGGTCAGCAGCGTAGCGCCGCCCGCAAGCATAAAGAACGACAGCACCGTCATTATCGCAAACGTCATCGTCACAATCAGGTGTACCAACCGTTCGTGCTGGTAGAAACCGATTCGCGTCAGCAGCTCTTCGGCAAGGTCGGGGCTTACATCGCCCTCCGTCAGCTTTTGCTTTATTTCACGCTTGTATTCGCTTATCTCACTTTTCATAAGCCACGCCTTTCTCCATGTCGGCATATCCCGAACTTACGCCGACGGCGGTCCGTTACGCCCGGCAGCACCGGCGGCGCTCTGCGCCTGCGCCAAAGGCGCAGGCGCACCCGCGGCTTCGCCGCGGGGCGTTCTGCCTGCGGCAGAACGCGCGCCGCCGGTTCCCGCCCTCGGCTTTTCCGCAGACGCGGAAAAGCCGAGGGCGGGAACGTTTTCCCCGAAACAGTACCGCCGTGCCGGAAGACCGGCACGGCGGGAGTTTGCGGGTGAGCCGGAGTTTCCGCTAAACGCCCGTTTGAGACAGCACTGCACAAAGCGCGCTCAACGGCTTTGTATGCATATTACGCGCCCTTTGTTCGGCGCTGTCTTAATTTGTTCAGTTTACCTTAGAAATCTTGTCGTCAACTTCCTTTTTGAGCATCGCGCAAAGTTCGTCGATAGTCATGGTTCCTGCATCCTCGCCGGAACGTGTTCTTACGGAAACCTTTCCGCTTTCAACCTCGTTATCGCCGATAACAAGCATATAGGGAACCTTCTGCATTGTGGCCTCGCGGATCTTGAAGCCGATCTTCTCGCTCCTGGTGTCCATTTCAACACGGATTCCCACAGAGTTAAGCGCGGCTTTCACCTTTTCACAGAACTCATTGTGCCTGTCCGCAATAGGTAGAATGGAAACCTGTACGGGAGCCAGCCAGAGCGGGAATTTACCTGCGTAATGCTCGGTAAGGATACCGATAAAGCGTTCGATAGAGCCGAAAGCAACACGGTGAATCATGATAGGCTGATGCTTCTGACCGTCCGCGCCCGTGTATTCCGCGCCGAACCGCATAGGAAGCTGGAAGTCGAGCTGAATAGTGCCGCACTGCCATGTTCTGCCGATAGAGTCCTCAAGGTGGAAGTCGATTTTCGGACCGTAGAACGCACCGTCGCCCTCGTTGATAACATAAGGCATATTAAGCTCGTCAAGCGCTTTCTTTAAGCCGTTTGTCGCCATTTCCCAATCTTCAAGAGAACCGAGGTGATCCTCAGGCATTGTCGAAAGCTCAACATGATATTTGAAGCCGAAAAGCGTATAAACCTCGTCGATAAGACGTACAACGCCCATGATCTGGTCGGTTATCTGCTCTCTTGTCATGAAAATATGTGCGTCATCCTGTGTAAAGCAGCGAACACGCATAAGCCCGTGAAGCTGACCGGATTTTTCGTGACGGTGAACGATACCGAGTTCTCCGAGCTTCATCGGAAGATCCTTGTAAGAACGCGGTTCCATTTTATATACAAGCATTCCGCCGGGACAGTTCATCGGCTTAACCGCAAATTCAGTATCGTCGATGGTCGTGGTATACATATTATCCTTATAGTGATCCCAGTGACCCGAAGTTTCCCAAAGCTGGCGGTTAAGCATGATAGGCGTGCTTATTTCCATATATCCGTCGCGCTCGTGTATCTCATGCCAGTACTTGAGCAGCGTATTTTTGAGAATCATGCCCTTGGGAAGGAAGAACGGGAAGCCCGGACCCTCGTCCATAAGCGTAAACAGACCCATTTCCCTGCCTATTTTCCTGTGGTCGCGCTTTTTCGCCTCTTCAATTCGGTTAAGATACTCCGCGAGGGCTTCCTTTGTCGAGAAAGCCGTTCCGTAAATTCTGGTAAGCATCTTGTTCTTTTCCGAGCCTCTCCAGTACGCGCCCGCAACGGAGGTAAGCTTAAACGCCTTTACCGAGGAAGTGGACATAAGGTGCGGACCCGCGCAGAGGTCGGTGAAATCTCCCTGCTTATAAAACGAGATAGGCTCGTTCTTACCTGCGTGTTCTTCGCAAAGCTCAACCTTGTAGATTTCGCCTATGCTCTTTAAATATTCGATAGCTTCCGAAGGCGGCAGCTCAAACTGCTCAAGACGAAGTCCCTCTTTAACAATTTTTTTCATTTCGGCTTCGATTTTTTCGAGGTCCTCAGTCGTAAACGGGGTTTCAACGTCAAAATCGTAGTAGAAGCCGTTGTCGATAGCGGGACCGATAGCCAGCTTAACGTCGGGGAAAATACGCTTTACCGCCTGCGCGAGTATATGCGAAGCGGTATGGCGGAAAGCTCTTCTGCCGTCCTCGTCGTCGAATGTAAGTATTTCAAGTTCGCAGTCCTTGTCAACGGTAGTTCGTAAATCACACACCTTACCGTCGATTTTTGCAGCGCACGCAGCCTTCGCAAGCCCGCCGCTTATTTCCTTTGCAATATCGAACGCGCTTTTTCCCGCTTCAAATTCGCGGACAACGCCGTCCTTCAATGTGATTTTCATGTTCTTCCGTTCCTTTCACTGCTAAACAGTTTTGATTTGTTCGTACCGTCTGATACAAATTTAATTGTATCACGTTCAAAGGATTTTGTCAACATTTTTGTGCAGTTTCGCGGTCATATTCCGTTATTTGCACAAAAACAAAAAGCCCGGTTATCCAGCCTAGCTTTTTCGTATCATGACATTGCGATCAAACAAATTCTTTATTAGTGAAAAACGGGAGGGTCGAACAAACTCTCCCGGAGTTAGCTGCAAAAATATTATGAAGTATATTTAAAACCCTATTGAAAATATCCGATTTATGCTATATAATATCATCATAAAATATTATATGCAATATGTCCTTGAATGTCCGACTTATAGCGTGTTATATTTAAAATGCAAATTTAAACGCAAAGGAGACATTCAATGTTCACAATAAAGTCAAAAAACTACAAGTATTGGAAAACCAACATTGATTCAAAGGAGTGTGAAAGCTGCAACAAAAATCACGGCAAAATATATTTAAAAAACGAATTTCCAAATCCGAGTCCGCCGCTTCACTTTTTCTGCAGATGCAAAATAAAGCTATTAAATGCTTTGTATGCGGGAACTGCTACAAACAAAGGATTTGAGGGCGCCGATATGTGGTTAACAACGTATGGCATACTGCCTGACTACTATCTAACCTTAAGCGAGGCTAAAGCATTGGGCTATGATTCAAAGAAAGGAAATCTGGGTGATATTGCTCCGGGATGTATGATAACGAAAGGAGTGTATAGAAATATCAATGGACATCTGCCCGATGAATCCGGAAGAATATGGTATGAAGCAGACATAAACTACGTTTATGGTTACAGAGGCGCAGAAAGAATACTTTTTTCTAACGATGGCTTAATATTTGTCACCTACGACCATTATCAAAATTTTACTGAAATTATATGAAGGAGGCAATCATGAAAGAATATATTGATAACTGCGCATACAAGGAAATAACCGAATTCCCGATTGTTATAGATTTTTCGGAATGCAAGACATGGGACGGGCTTCATAATCTTTTAAAAGAAAAATTTGGATTTCCTGATTTTTACGGAAAAAACTGGCCCGCATTATGGGACTTGCTGCAAGGATTATTTGATGAGGATGTAGAGGTGCACCTTTACGGAATTGAGAAGCTGAGAAAAAAATTACCCATTTGTGCATGCGAAATGCTAAACATTTTCAATGATATTCATAAGGATACACCGAATGTTGTATTTAAAATAATGACATAATGCGACTGCTTTGCCAATGAATTTAACGCACAAAAAATAAAAGCCCGGTTATCTTACCGAGCTTTTTTCGGATTGGCACGCCAAGAGGGATTCGAACCCCCGACCCTTTGGTTCGTAGCCAAATACTCTATCCAGCTGAGCTATTGGCGCGTACCTATATCAAATTTACTAATTTATTATACACTTTTAATTTAAGTTTGTCAAGCCTTTTTTGGAAAAATTTTTGAAATCGCATAAAAAGAAAGGCCTGTCCGGAAAAACACCGGACAGGCTCTTAGCGCTGCTGATTAAACAAGCTCAATGATAGCCATTTCCGCTGCGTCGCCGCGGCGGGGACCTATCCTAACAATTCTTGTATAACCGCCGTTCTTGTCTGCATACTTCGGCGCAATTTCGTCGAAGAGCTTCTTAGAAACGGACTCCTTTGTAACATAAGCGAAAACCTGGCGCTTGGAATGAAGGTCGCCCTTCTTTCCGAGGGTAATCATCTTTTCGGCTTCGCTGCGAACTTCCTTAGCTCTGGAAACGGTTGTTTCGATCTTACCGTTTTCAAGTAAGAAGGTTACCATAGCTCTGAGCATTGCCATTCTATGGTCGCTTGTTCTGCCTAATTTTCTCATTGCCATAATGGTTTCTCCTTTCTGACAAACTGTATGTCAATTCAATTATTCATCGCTTGAAGCGAGGTCAAAACCCAGTGACTGGAGCTTTGCTCTTACTTCTTCAAAGGACTTTTTACCTAAGTTTCTTACCTTCATCATGTCCTCCTGAGACTTGTTGATGAGGTCGTCTACCGTGTTAATTCCTGCACGCTTCAGGCAGTTGAACGAACGGACGGAGAGATCGAGGTCTTCGATAGTCATTTCGAGGATCTTGTCCTTGCTCTTGTCCTCCTTGTCAACCATAAGCTCGGGCTGAGTAGATTCGTCCGAAAGCTCAACGAACCGCGATAAATGCTCGCATAAAAGCTTTGCGGCATAGGAAACGGCTTCCTTAGCGGAGATCGTTCCGTCTGTCCAAACTTCGAGAATGAGCTTATCATAGTCGGTTCTCTGTCCTACACGGGTATTTTCAACCGTATAGTTCACCTTCAGTACAGGCGTATAAATGCTGTCAACAGCTATAACACCGATCGCCGGCTGAATAAGGCTCTTGTTCTTTTCTGCGGAAACATAGCCTCTGCCTCTGTCGAAGGTAAGCTCCATAAAAAGCTTAGCCCCCGCGCTAAGGGTTGCGATATGCATTCCCGGATCGAGAATTTCGATTTCACTGTCAGTCTTGATGTCGCCGGCAGTTACAACGCCTTCGCCTTCTGCTTCGATATATACTGTCTTTGGGCATTCGCCGTACATTTTTGCGATAAGTCCCTTAACGTTCAGGATAATTTCCGTAACATCTTCCTTGACGCCGGGAATCGTCGAGAATTCATGCTGGATCCCGTCGATCTTGACTGATGTTACTGCAACACCGGGTAAAGAGGAGAGCAAAACACGTCTTAGGCTGTTGCCTAATGTATTGCCGTAGCCTGCTTCGAGGGGTTCAAGAACGAACATACCGTACTTTCCGTCCGGCTTGAGCTTAATTGTCTCTATTTCAGGCTTTTCTATTTTTTCAAGCATTCCTTAACCCTCCTGCTTAATTCGTTTGGTTGTGGGATTTCTCCCTCGTACAAAGGGCTATTATTCAATAAAATGACTTAACAAGATGATTGAACAAAGCGCCCCAGTTAATTTTAAATTACGATAATCCGCGCGAACCCTCCGCGCAGCATTTCGGTCACATTGTAAATTAAAAATAACTGCACCTCAGCATTATATGCTGAAAAGCTATTATTTAGAATACAACTCGATGATAAGGTGTTCTTCGACTTCGTAATCCAACTCGTCGCGCTGAGGCATTCTCGCTACCTTTGCGCTCATAGCTTCCTTGTTCATATCAAGCCATAACGGAATAAGTCTGCCGTTTGTAGCTTCGGCAACCTGTGCGAACTTGGCGCTCTTCTTGCTCTTATCGGATAAAGCGATAACGTCGCCCGCCTTAATTCTGTAAGAGGGGATATCTACCTTCTTGCCGTTTACTGTGAAATGACCGTGACCTACAAGCTGTCTTGCTTCACGTCTTGTGATAGCCAGACCCATTCTGAATACAACGTTATCCAGTCTGGTTTCGAGTAAGCGGATAAGGTTCTGACCGGCGATACCTTCTTCCTTGATAGCCATTTCGTAGTAGTGGTAGAACTGCTTTTCAAGTACGCCGTAGATAAACTTGAGCTTCTGTTTTTCCTTTAACTGAAGACCATATTCAGAAGTCTTTTTTCTTACGTTTGCGTTCTTGTTTCTTGTTGTTTCCTTAGAATAACCCATAACCATGGGGCTGATTCCGAGAGCCTTGCATCTCTTGAGCACCGGCGTTCTATCTACTGCCATATTAACCTCCGTTTTTTAATCAATATCGATTCTTAATTTCGACTCTGAGTAAACTTGAACTCAGTTTATTTACTTAGACGCGGCGTCTCTTAGGCGGACGGCATCCATTGTGAGGGATAGGTGTAACGTCCTTGATCATGCGAACTTCGAGGCCTGCCGCCTGAAGAGCGCGGATCGCAGCTTCACGTCCTGCACCCGGACCCTTTACATATACTTCAACAGTCTTCAGACCGTGGTCCATAGCTGCTTTAGCCGCAGTTTCCGCAGCGGACTGTGCAGCAAAGGGAGTAGACTTTCTCGAACCTCTGAAGCCGAGTTCGCCTGCGCTTGCCCACGATAATGTGTTGCCCTGAAGGTCTGTGATCGTAACGATTGTATTGTTGAATGTAGACTGGATATGAGCGGAACCGTTTTCAATGTTCTTGCGCTCGCGGCGTCTGCGGATAACGGGCTTCTTGCCGTTTGTCTTTGCCTGTGCCATTTCGTTACCTCCTTACTTCTTCTTGTTAGCAATAGTCTTCTTGGGACCCTTGCGTGTTCTTGCATTCGTCTTGGTTCTCTGTCCGCGGCAGGGGAGACCCTTTCTGTGACGAGTTCCGCGATAGCAGTTGATTTCAACGAGACGCTTGATGTTAAGCGCAACGTTTCTCCTTAAATCACCTTCAACGGTATATTCAGCGTCGATGATTTCACGGATCTTTGCTTCTTCTGCGTCGGTCAGATCCTTGACTCTCGTGTCGGGATTGACGCCTGCTTTTGCGAGAATATCATTTGCGGACTTTCTGCCGATACCATAAACGTATGTCAAACCTATTTCAACACGCTTTTCCTTCGGTAAATCCACACCAGCAATTCTTGCCATAACTGTGTTCCTCCTGTTTTATTCCGGGCTTAATCAGCCCTGTCTCTGCTTATGCTTAGGGTCCTGACAGATAACCATTACCTTACCCTTACGCTTTATTACCTTGCACTTGTCGCACATAGGCTTTACTGAAGGTCTTACTTTCATTGTGTTAACCCTCCTTTTGGTTAAACTTACTTGGCTCTCCATGTGATACGTCCCTTATTAAGATCATAAGGAGACATCTCAACAGTAACCTTATCGCCGGGGAGAATACGGATAAAATTCATTCTCAGCTTTCCGCTTACATGAGCCAGTATTTTGTGGCCGTTCTGCAGTTCAACCTGAAACGTTGCATTCGGAAGCGCTTCAAGTATCGTGCCTTCAACTTCAATTACATCTTCTTTAGACAAGCTTTACTCACACTCCTTGGCAGTCAGCTCTCTTAAAGCCGCCCGTAATTTCCTGTTCGTGATTTCATCGAGAGGAATTGTTTGATTCGTTTTCATGAGGTGCTTCGGATTTTTCTTTTTCGGGTTTTCTAGGGGGCGTTCCTTTCCGTCGCAGACGTAAACTAACCCATCCTTTATTTCTGTTATTACAAGCGGGCGACCGCTGTCGCGTCCTGCCCTGCTTAATACTACCATTCCCTTTTTAAAGTCCATTTTGTCACCCGTCAGTGTTTTTCCAGAGTCAGGATAACCGGCTTATCATTCGTAATGCAGATCGTATGCTCAAAGTGCGCGGAAAGGTTTCCGTTTCCTTCAACGACGGTCCACTTATCCGCGAGAATATTGACCTCTGCGGTAGTGCTGTTGACCATCGGCTCGATCGCTATCGTCATGCCGGGTACAAGCCTCGGTCCCCGTCCGGGTCTTCCGTAATTCGGAACCTCAGGGTCCTCGTGCATTTCCCTTCCTACACCGTGTCCGATGAACTTCCGTACTATATAATACCCGTTCTCTTCAACGTATGTCTGGATCGCGGCAGATATGTCGCCTATGCGGTTTCCTGCAACCGCCTGTTCAATTCCCTTGTAAAGCGCATCCTCAGTAACTCGAAGCAGACGCTCCGCCTTTTCGGAAACAGCTCCTATACGGAATGTCCTTGTATTGTCTCCCATAAAGCCGTTAAGCTCTGCAACTATGTCGCAGGAAAGAATGTCTCCGTCTTTGAGAATTTTTGTTTTTGATGGGATTCCGTGTATCAGCTCCGCGTTTACCGAAAAGCAGTTGTGTCCCGGAAAGCCGCCGTAGCCCTTGCAGGGTGAATGCCCGCCCTTTGAAATGATAAAGTCGTTTACGATTTTATCCAGCTCCCATGTCGAGATGCCGGGAACCGCATGCTTGCCTGCAACGGCAAGCGCCTGTGCCGCAAGCTCTCCCGCCTTCATCATTTTTGCGATTTCTTCTGCCGATTTTACTTGAATCATTCTGTTTTATCCTTCGATAGCTTCCATAGTAAGCTTTGCGGTATCTTCGATTTCTTCCTGTCCGATAACCGTTCTGAGCTTGCCCTTTGCCTGATAATAGTCCTTGAGGGGAGCGGTCTTTTCCTTATAGGTCGCAAGTCTGGAAAGAACCGTTTCCGGCTTGTCATCAACTCTCTGTACGACCTTGGCGCCGCAGCTGTCGCAAACGCCCTCAACCTTTGTAGGCTTAAAATCGGTATGATAGGAAGCGCCGCAGCCCTCGCATACGCGTCTGCCGGAAAGTCTTGCACAGATCTTTTCATCGGGAACATAAATCTCGATCACCTTGTCGATCTGAACGCCCATTGCGTCGAGCGCTTCAGCCTGAGCTACCGTTCTCGGAAAGCCGTCGAGGATAAAGCCGTTCTTCGCGTCGTCCTTAGCGATTCTGTCCTTTAAAATACCGATTACGATTTCGTCCGGAACAAGGTCGCCCCTGTCCATATAGTCTTTTGCCGCCAGCCCCGTGGGAGTCTGGTTCTTAACTGCTTCTCTGAGCATATTGCCCGTAGATAGTGCGGGGATACCGAGCTTTTCGCATACGATTTCCGCCTGAGTACCCTTGCCTGCGCCGGGAGCACCTAAAAAGATTAAATTCATATTTACTCCTATTATTCGTCGTGAATCCGGAGGAAGGAGCCGGCAAAATCTGCCGTTCCTTTTCCAAAATCCATTTGCTTATTCGAGGAAGCCCTTGTGATGACGCATCATCATCTGGCTTTCCAGAGAACGTACCGTTTCAAGCGCAACGCCTACTACGATGAGCATTGTCGTACCGCCGAGGGAAACGTTGATCTTTGTTATCATCTGGAAAACTATAGGGAAGATAGCGATGAACGCTAAGAAAATTGCGCCGATAAGAGAAACCTTGGACAGCGAGTTCTGAATGAACTCCGATGTGGGCTTGCCGGGTCTTATACCGGGGATCGCGCCGTTATTTTTCTTAAGATTATTGGCAATTTCTACGGGGTTATACTGAATAGCGATGTAGAAATAATTGAACGCAATAATCAGCAGGAAATAAAGTATTCCGTATAACCAGCTGCTCTGGCTGAAGAGTCTTACAAAGCCTTCCCAGAAGTCATGACCGCTGGTACCGTCGCCCGTAATGCCGAAGAAGTAGCAGATTTGCTGCGGAAGGGACATAACCGACATTGCGAAAATAATCGGCATAACGCCCGCCATAGCAACCTTAATCGGAATATGCGAGGACTGACCGCCGTACATTTTTCTTCCGACAACTCTCTTTGCATACTGAACGGGGATTCTGCGCTCTGCATTTGTCATAAGTACAACGAGTGCAATCATTGCAACAAATATAACAAGAATAACGGGAACCAGGATCGCGTTCTTCATATCGTCCTTCATCGTCATGATGAGGTTATAGACCGCGGAAGGTCCTCTTGCAACGATGCCCGCGAACAGAATCATGGAAATACCGTTTCCGATACCCTTTTCGTTTATCTGGTCACCGAGCCAGATGATAAGCGACGCGCCTGCAACAAAACACGAAACGATCGTGATTGCGGCGAGAACACCCTCAAAACCGTCGCGGTACTTTACGATGTTATAATTGCGCAGCGCAAAGTAGAACGCAATAGCCTGGAAAAGCGCAAGACCGAGAGAGGTCAGCTTTGTAATAGTGTTGAGCTTCTTTCTGCCCTCCTCGCCCTCTTTGCTCAGGCGCTCGAGAGCGGGAATTGCTACAGTGAGAAGCTGGATTATAATTGAGGCGTTGATATACGGGGTGATGGACATTGCGAACAATGTGCCCTGGCTGAGCGAGCCGCCCGTCATTGTGTCGAGATAGCTTAAAAGCGTACCCTCGCCAAGCATACTGGCGATTGCGCTGCTGTCGAGGAACGGCACAAAAACAGCCGAACCGAAACGGAAAATAACGATGATAAATAATGTGTATAAAATCTTTTTACGAAGCTCTGTGACTTTCCACGCATTTCGGAAGACTTCAAACATTATACCACCTCTGCCTTTCCGCCTGCTTTCTCGATTTTTTCAGCGGCAGAAGCAGAGAACTTCGCAGCCTTTACAGTAAAGCTCTTGGTAACTTCGCCGTTTCCGAGAACCTTTACGCCGTCAAGTGTATTCTTGAGTAAGCCGCTTTCGATCAAAGCAGCCTCGTCGATAACCGCACCGTTTTCAAAGCGTGCTTCTAAATCAGCAACGTTTACGGTCGCAAATTCCGTAGCGAAGATGTTGTTGAATCCGCGCTTAGGAATACGCATAGCGAGCTTGGTCTGACCACCTTCAAAGCCCGGCTTAACGCCGCCGCCGGAACGTGCCCACTGACCCTTATGACCTTTGCCTGCTGTCTTGCCCTGACCGGAGCCGTGGCCGCGGCCGATGCGCTTAACTTCCTTTGTTGCGCCTTCAGCAGGAGATAATTCGTGTAGCTTCATGGTTACACCTCCTATGAATAAAATTATTCTTCGGTAACTTCAACTAAATAGTGAATTTCCTTGATTTTGCCTCTTGTTGCCGCATTGTCGGGCTGTTCAGTAACATCGTTTACCTTTCTGAGACCTAAAGAGTTCGCAGTAGCAATGTGACTGTCCTTACGACCGATGAGCGACTTTACTAACTTAATCTTGAGTGCCATAAGTCATTTCATCCTTTCTCTTTTTAGCCTAAGATTTCCTTAACGGTCTTACCTCTGAGCGCTGCAACTTCTTCTGCGTCTCTGAGAGAAGCGAGACCTGCGATAGTAGCGCGAACTACGTTGCAGGGATTGTTGGAACGCAGGGATTTTGTACGAATGTTCTTGATTCCTGCCATTTCAACTACGGCACGAACCGGACCGCCTGCGATAACGCCGGTACCCTCGGGAGCCGGACGCATGAGAACCGCGCCTGCGCCGAACTTACCAACTGTTTCGTGGGGAATGGTTGTACCCTTTAAAGAAACCTTAATAAGGTTCTTCTTTGCGTCTTCGATACCCTTGCGGATTGCGTCCGGAACTTCGTTGGACTTACCTAAACCGAAGCCTACAACGCCGTTTCCGTCGCCGACTACTACGAGAGCGGAGAACTTCATAATGCGTCCGCCCTTAACGGTCTTTGATACGCGGTTAAGAGCAACCACCTTTTCGGCGAGCTCGTATTTTGATGCATCTAAAAGTGCCAAAGCCTTATCCTCCTGTAATTATTAGAAATTGAGTCCGCCTTCGCGCGCACCCTCTGCCAGAGCAGCAACTCTGCCGTGGTATACATAACCGGAACGGTCGAATACTACGTCGCTTATGCCCTGTGCCTTTGCCTTTTCAGCAAGTGCTAAACCAACCTTCTTGGCTGCTTCGCAGTTGCCGCCGTATTCTGTAAAGCTCTTTTCGTTTGAAGAAGCTGCGCAAAGCGTCTTGCCTGCTTCGTCGTCGATAAGCTGAGCATAGATGTTCTTAGCGGAACGGAAAACATTAAGGCGGGGACAAGCAGCAGTACCGGAGATCTTAATACGCACTCTCTTATGACGCTTGATTCTGTTCTTATTGCTGTCGATTTTTTTAATCATTTCTTATCACTCCTTACGTTTTACTTCTTGCCCTTGCCGGCTTTACCTTCCTTGCGGCGGATAACTTCGTCGGTATACTTGATACCCTTGCCCTTGTAAGGCTCAGGAGGACGCTTGCCTCTTACTTCAGCGGCAAACTGACCAACCTTCTGCTTATCAATGCCCTTTATGATGATCTGGTTGGGCTGGGGAGCTTCAATTGTGATATCCTCTGTGTCGGAAACTACTACCGGGTGAGAGAAGCCGAGGTTAAGAGTGAGATCCTTGCCCTGCTTCTGGCAGCGGTAGCCTACGCCGTTGATTTCGAGGGTTTTCTGGAAACCTTCGGTAACGCCGATGATCATGTTATGGATAAGAGTTCTTGTAAGACCGTGGAGCGAGCGGTTTGTCGCTTCATCGTCGGGACGTGTTACGTGAATAACCGAACCGTCAACTTCAACCTTTATAGAAGGCTTGAACTCTCTTGTAAGAGTTCCCTTAGGTCCTTTTACTGTAACTGTTGAGCCGTCAACCTTTACTTCTACGCCGGCAGGAACAGTAATCGGAGCTTTACCAATTCTTGACATATCTGTTCCTCCTTATTACCATACAAATGCAAGAACTTCGCCGCCGACATGCTCTTCGCGAGCCTTTCTGTCGGTCATAAGTCCCTTGGATGTGGACACGATAGCGATACCGAGTCCCTTCATAACCTTGGGCATATCCTTGCAGTTCGAGTAAATTCTTAAACCGGGCTTGCTGACTCTGCGTAAGCCGGTAATGACTTGTGACTTATTCTCAGTATACTTTAAAGTAATTCTTATAATACCCTGCTTGTTGTCTTCGATAACTCTGAAGTTCTTAATATAACCCTCGTCAACAAGAATCTGAGCGATCTGCTTCTTGATGTTTGAACAAGGAATATCAACAGACGGGTGCTTCGCCGAATTAGCGTTACGAATTCTTGTCAGCATATCTGCGATAGTATCAGTAATCTGCATTATTGCTTCCTCCTTATAGTTTTGATGTAAAATTACCAGCTGGACTTCTTTACGCCGGGAATCTGTCCCTTATACGCAAGCTCTCTGAAGCAAATTCTGCAAATGCCGAACTTGCGGAGATAAGCGTGCGGTCTGCCGCAGATTTTACATCTGTTGTAAGAACGGGTAGAAAACTTTGCAGGACGCTGCTGTTTAGCAACCATTGATTTCTTTGCCATATCTCTATTTCCTTAACCTTTCTTATTTCGCAAACGGAGCGCCCATAAGAGCCAGAAGCTCCTTTGCCTCTTCGTCTGTCTTAGCTGTTGTTACGAAGTTGATGTCCATGCCGCGGATAGCGTCGATCTTTTCATATTCGATTTCGGGGAATATGAGCTGTTCCTTGATACCTACGCTGTAATTGCCTCTGCCGTCGAAGGAATTCGGGTTAATACCTCTGAAGTCGCGTACGCGAGGGAGAGCTACGTTGAAGAAACGGTCGAGAAATTCGTACATTGTGTCGTTTCTTAATGTAACCTTAACGCCGATGATATTGCCTTCTCTGAGCTTAAAGTTAGCGATTGCCTTCTTTGCACGGCAAACGATAGGCTTCTGACCTGTGATCTGGCTTAAATCGCTCATGATAGCGTCGATCTTCTTCTGGTCATCCTTCGCTTCACCGCAGCCTACGTTGATAACGATCTTATCAAGCTTCGGGATCTGCATTACGCTCTTATAGCCGAACTTCTTGAAAAGTGCAGGTGCTACGGTTTCCTTATAATAGGTTTTCATTCTAGCCATTTTGTTTACTCCTTACCGACAGCAGCCGGAAGTTTCGTTATCCGACCACGCTGTCAAGCTCATTAGAGTTCTGCACCGCAATGCTTGCATACTCTTACTTTCTTGTCGTTCTTGATTTCGCTGCCGACTCTGGTCGCCTTCTTGCACTTAGGGCAGACAGGCATAACCTTGCAGGCATAGAGAGCGCCTTCAGCCTTAACGATACCGCTGAGCTGGTCCTGACGCTTAGCCTTAACGTGCTTGGTCACCATATTGCAGCCTTCGACGATAACCTTACCCTCGGAAGGAGAAACCTGTAAAACCTTACCGGTCTTACCCTTATCCTTACCGGAGATAATCTTTACTTCGTCGCCGGTCTTAACGTGTAAATTGTTCATTTCGGCGTCCTCCCTTATAATACTTCCGGAGCGAGCGATAAAATCTTCATGAAGTCCTTATCGCGAAGCTCTCTGGCTACGGGCCCGAAAATACGAGTGCCTCTCGGGTTCTTATCTTCCTTGATGATAACTGCGGCGTTTTCGTCGAAGCGGATGTATGTGCCGTCCTCGCGTCTTAAACCGGTTGCGGAGCGGACAACAACGCACTTTACAACGTCGCCCTTCTTAACTGTTCCACCGGGATTAGCTTTCTTAACGGAAGCAATGATAACATCACCGATGTTCGCATATTTTCTACGAGTACCGCCGAGGACTCTGATGCACATAAGCTCTTTAGCGCCTGTGTTATCAGCGACCTTAAGACGTGTCTGCATCTGTATCATGGTCTTTTACTCCTTCCGTTTTACTTAGCTCTCTCGATTACGTTTACTAAACGCCATCTCTTATCCTTGGATAACGGTCTTGTCTCCATGATCTCAACCGTATCGCCGATATTGCAGGTGTTTGTTTCATCGTGAGCCTTTAACTTGATGGTTCTCTTAACGATCTTCTTGTACAAGGGGTGGCGAACGTTATCCTTGATAGCAACTACGATAGTCTTGTCCATCTTGTCGCTGACAACAATGCCGACTCTGGTTTTTCTGAGATTTCTTTCCATTTAGCTTCGCTCCTCCCTTACTTATTAGCAGCAAGCTCGCGCTCGCGCTGGATTGTCTTGATTACGGCAATCTCCTTCTTAACAGCCTTGATTCTTGTAGGATTTTCAAGCTGGTTTACTGCAAGCTGAAAACGGAGGTTGAAAAGCTCCTGCTTTAATTCAGCAGCTCTGTTCTGTAATTCGACTTCAGATAACTCTCTGATTTCCTTTGTAATCTTCATTACTCAGCAGCCTCCTCTTTCTTTACAAATTTGCACTTGATGGGGAGCTTGTGCATAGCGAGACGCATAGCCTCTCTAGCAACATCTTCCGTAACGCCTGCGATCTCGAACATAACTCTGCCTGGCTTTACGACTGCTACCCAGTATTCGGGCGAGCCCTTACCGGAACCCATTCGTGTTTCAGCGGGCTTTTCTGTAACCGGCTTATCGGGGAAGATCTTGATCCAAACCTGACCGCCGCGCTTGATATAACGTGTCATAGCGATACGGGCAGCTTCGATCTGGTTGGAAGTGATCCAAGCGGGTTCGAGCGCCTGTAAGCCGTATTCGCCGTTGGATACAACGTTTCCGCGCAGAGCCTTACCGGTCATACGACCTCTCTGCTGTCTTCTGTACTTTACTCTCTTTGGAAGTAACATTATTCATTACCCCCTTCTTTTCTTTCGGTTCTCGGTCTGGAATTTCTTCTTTCACCGTTTCTGTTGTCGTTGTTTCTTCTTCTGGGTCTTTCGGTCGTTCTGTTTGCGGGGATCTCGCCCTTTAAAACTTCGCCCTTATAGATCCAAACCTTAACGCCGATAACGCCGTAGGTTGTGTTTGCTCTTGCAACGCCGTAGTCGATGTCTGCACGCAGAGTCTGAAGCGGGATCGTACCCTCGTGATAGCTTTCGCTGCGGGCGATTTCCGCGCCGCCGAGACGACCGCTTACTGTGGTCTTGATACCCTTTGCGCCGAGCTTCATTGTTCTGCTGATGCAGGACTTCATAGCTCTTCTGAAGGATACACGACCTTCGAGCTGCTGAGCGATATTTTCCGCAACGAGCTGTGCGTTCATATCGGGGCTCTTTACTTCAATAATGTTTACGATAACGGTCTTGCCGTTTGTAAGCTTTTCAAGCTCTGTGCGGAGCTTTTCGATTTCAGCGCCCTTCTGACCGATAACCATACCGGGCTTTGCGCACTGGATATTGACCTTGACCTTTGCGGCGTCTCTTTCGATTTCGATCGCGGGAACGCCTGCCTTATAGAGCTTTTTCTTTAAAAACTCACGGATTTTGTAGTCTTCAACGAGTGTATCGCCAAAGGTTGATTTTCCGGCAAACCAGCGGGAATCCCAATCCTTTATAACGCCTACTCTAAGACCGTGCGGATTAACTTTCTGTCCCATAGTTTACCTCCTTATTCAGCTTCTTTAACAACCAAAACGATGTTGGATGTTCTCTTTAAGATGCGGTGCGCTCTGCCGTGATCCTTCGGACGGATTCTCTTGAGCGTAACGCCTGCGCCGCAGTGGCATTCTGCAACATAGCAGCGGCTGAGATCCATGCTGTGGTTGTTTTCCGCATTTGCCATAGCCGACTTGAGAAGCTTCATCAGCGGTTCGCAAGCAGACTTGGGAGTATGCTTTAAAATTGCCATTGCAACATCGCAAGGCTTATTTCTGATTAAGTCGAGGACGATTCCTACCTTACGGGGAGAAATACGAACCTGTCTTAATTCTGCTCTAGCTTCCATTGGTTCTTTCCTCCTTACTTCTTGGTAGTCTTGCTTCCGACATGACCCTTAAAGGTTCTGGTCGGAGCAAATTCGCCGAGCTTATGGCCAACCATATCTTCGGTTACATATACCGGAACGTGCTTTCTGCCGTCGTGGACAGCAAAGGTATGACCTACAAACTCAGGGAATATTGTGCTGGAACGGCTCCATGTCTTGAGAACTTTCTTCTCGCCCGCTTCGTTCATAGCGATAACGCGCTTAAGAAGAACTTCCTGGACATAAGGTCCCTTCTTTATGCTTCTGCTCATAATGTTAAATTCCTTTCAAGCTACGCTGCAAGTTAATAAGCTTCGCTTTACCCTTCCGGAACGTGCTCTTTTTAACAGCAGCTTGTTGTGATTACTTAGCGTTTCTTCTCTTAACGATAAACTTATCGGTTCTGTTGTTGAGCTTTCTGGTCTTATAACCGAGAGCGGGCTTGCCCCACGGGGTTACAGGGCCGGGACGTCCAACAGGAGACTTACCTTCACCACCGCCGTGTGGATGGTCGTTCGGGTTCATTACGGAACCTCTTACGGTAGGTCTTGTGCCGAGGTGGCGGGTCTTACCTGCCTTACCGATGTTTACGTTTGCGTGGTCAGCGTTGCTTACTACGCCGATGGAAGCCATGCACTTCTCGGAAACGTTTCTGAGCTCTCCGCTGGGGAGACGAACGAGTGCGTAGCCGTTTTCCTTAGCCATAAGCTGAGCCATGTTGCCTGCGGAACGAACGAGCTGTGCGCCCTTTCCGGGATAAAGCTCAATATTGTGAATAACGGTACCAACCGGGATATCAGCGAGCGCAAGCGCGTTGCCGGGCTTGATGTCTGCGTCGGAGCCGTTTCTGATAACGTCGCCTACTGCGAGCTTTTCGGGGGCGATGATGTACTTCTTTTCGCCGTCCTCATACTGAACAAGCGCGATAAATGCGGAACGGTTGGGGTCATACTCAAGGGTAAGAACCGTAGCGTTCATGCCGAGCTTGTTTCTCTTGAAGTCGATTACTCTGTACTTTCTTCTGTTTCCGCCGCCGTGATGTCTAACGGTGATTCTGCCGTAGCTGTTACGTCCGGAATGCTTCTTGAGGCTTTCGAGAAGGCTCTTTTCAGGAGCAACCTTAGATAACCCGCTGTAATCGATAACTGTCATCCCTCTGCGTCCGGGGGTGACAGGTTTATATGTCTTTATAGCCATTTTATCTCACTCCTTACTTATTACATCATGCCGTCGAAGAATTCAATGGTCTTTGAATCCTGAGCGAGTGTAACGACTGCCTTCTTCCAATCGGAAGTGTAGCCCTCGCTGCGGCCCATGCGCTTCTTTCTGCCGTTTACGCTGATGGTGTTTACCTTGGAAACCTTTACGCCGAAGAGAGCTTCAACAGCCTTCTTGATCTCGATCTTGTTAGCGTTCTTGGCAACCTCAAAGGTGTACTTGCGGTCTGCAAGTCCATCCATTGACTTTTCAGTGATAATCGGACGTACGATAATGTCCTGTGCAGTTCTTTCCATTATGCGTACACCTCCTCAATTTTTGCAACCGCATCCTTAACTACGATGAACTTGTTGTAGTTTAAGATGTCGTATACGTTGAGCGTGTTGACCTGAGTGGTCTTAACGCCGGGGATATTTGCGGCACTCTTGATAACCTTCTTGTCAACGCTGTCGAGAACGATGAGCGCCTTTTCATTTACGTTGAGTGCCTTAAGCATATTGACAATAGTCTTTGTCTTGAACTCGTCCGTCTTGATTGCGTCGAGAACAACGATGTCGTTGTCTGCGCACTTGGAAGAGAGAGCGGAAAGGAGAGCGAGTCTCTTTACCTTTTTATTTAATGAGTAGCTGTAGCTTCTGGGCTTCGGTCCTAAAGCAACACCGCCGTGTGTCCACTGGGGAGCTCTTGTAGAACCCTGTCTTGCGTGACCTGTGCCCTTCTGTCTCCAGGGCTTCTTGCCGCCGCCGCTTACCTCGGTTCTCGTAAGAGTAGACTGTGTACCCTGACGCTGGTTTGCGAGATAATTTACGACTGCTGCGTGCATAACTACTGTATTCGGTTCGATTCCGAATACTGCGTCATTAAGCTCGAGGTCGGAAACAGGCTGACCGTTCATATCAAATACTTTTACGTTTGCCATTATAATCCTCCTCCTTACGCCTTAACCGCATCAGTAATGCAAAGCACTCCGCCCTTAGGACCCGGAACAGCACCCTTGATTGCGATAAGATTGTTTTCTGCGTCGACCTTGACTACTACAAGGTTCTGTACAGTAACTGTGTCACAGCCCATATGACCTGCCATGCCCTTGCCCTTGAAGATTCTGGAAGGCGACGAGCAAGCGCCCATGGAACCCGGCTCTCTGTGAACGGGGCCTGCGCCGTGTGTCATCTTAAGTCTGTGCTGATTGTGACGCTTGATCGCGCCCTGATAGCCTTTACCCTTGCTGGTGCCCTGAACGTCGATAACATCGCCGACTGTGAATGTATCAGCCTTTAAGATGTCGCCTACGTTTACAGCGCTTGTATCATCAAGTCTGAACTCCTTGAGCGTTCTCTTGAAAGCTACGTCGTTCTTCTTGAAATGACCCTGCATAGGCTTATTGACTGCCTTCGGCGAAATATCGCCGAAACCGAGCTGAACCGCCTCATAGCCGTCGTTTTCGGAAGTTTTCTTCTGAACGACAACACAGGGACCGGCTTCAACTACCGTTACGGGAACTACGTTACCCGCTTCATCGAAAATCTGCGTCATGCCGATTTTCTTTGCGATTAAACCCTTTTTCATGGTTTTCCTCCTAAATTGGTTATTGGTTGAGAACCTGATTCTCAACGTGACCAAGTGCAGCGTTTCTGCCTTGGTTAGTGGTTGGCTCTACGCCAACATAACTCGAAACTTCTTCTTCGGTCGCAAAGCAACTCTGTGGGGAATCTCTTAGAATTCCATTGAAATTTCTACGCCCGCCGGAAGCTCTAGGTTCTGCAAAGCTTCGATGGTCTTGTTGGTCGGACGGATTACGTCGATAAGACGCTTGTGGGTTCTGAGTTCGAACTGCTCACGGCTGTCCTTGTACTTGTGAACCGCGCGGAGAATTGTGATTACTTCCTTATTTGTGGGAAGCGGAATCGGACCTGCAACTCTCGAACCGGTTCTCTTTGCGGTCTCAACGATCTTTGCTGCCGCCGCGTCAACGGTGCTGTGTTCGTAACCCTTGATCTTAACTCTTACCTGTTCCTTGACTGCCACTGTTTTATCCCCTTTCATAGATTTACGCCGCACGGCTGTTTCAAGCGGTTTTGTGCTTCACACTACATCGGGTGTTCCCTCATGCTGCGGGAGAAATCTCGATCGGATCTCTTCACGGGGGTGTCTGCCTCAGGCAAACCCTTCCCAGATTCGATCAAAACCGCACAAAATGCATGAAAATACAGCTGACTCGCAGCGTGCAAGAATTATTATACAGCATTTCCGAGCGAAATACAACCTTTTTCCGCAAATTTATGGTGAAACTTTGCGTAGAAAATTTACATATTTTAATTGCGGTTTTTGTTAATATTGTACAAATTCTATCCCGACGCCTCTTGGCACCCGCCGCTTCGCGGGGGTACGCCGAGCCGTCGGCGCCGCCGCGCCTTTTATGCGCCGCGCAAAGCGCGGCGCATAAAAAAGCCCATGCGGGCTTTGCCCGCATGGGCGCTCCCGGCGGCTTTGCCGCCGGGAGCAAGGCGCGGCGGCGCCGTTTGCGGCGCGTACCCCGCCGCAGCGTTCCGCCGAAAGGCGGAACGCTGCGCTCGGAAGGGGTGCCGCCGCAAACGGCATAAGCGTCCCACAATACATTTACAGCCGCCGCATATTATAATTATCTTAATCCATTCGCAAAAACCCAAGAATAAAACATCTCTTTAGGCGGCTTTGCGTATTCATAATCAAGGCAGGGAGGTGTGCTTTCTATAATATTTATAGCTTGTTCAAGCACTTCTTTGATTGATTTGCCCGCAATATCAATTTCCACTTCGTTAATAAGAGGACTTCTTTTAATATTTTTGTCATTCATCTTTTCCTGCAGTTCAAAATCTATAAGTCCGTTATTGGGTCGGTTTTTCATCTGTTCTTGAATTTGATGTAAATCGCTGCATATAAGCTTTATTGTGATGAAATCAGTTCCCTTAAAAACAACAGGAATATCCGCCGTTCTTAAATCATCAATATCAGATGCAATTATATTTTTATAGCCAAGCCTATGAAAACACATAAGCATTGCTACTTGATTTTCCCAGCAGGTAAGCTCTTCAAGCTCTCCTGTCATGGGTTCAATACCGTCCCGTGATAAAAATTCAGGCACCATAGGCTGTTCTATGCAAGTTGTTTTATAGTGAGCCAGCAGACCGTTAGCCAAAGTGGTTTTACCTATGCCGCTTGCTCCTGTAATAAATATAAAATCTTTCATGACGAAGTATCCCCTCATTTAGCACTAAAACAACTCCGGCCGCTTTATCTCGTCAACCGAGTTCATATCGGTTATCGTTACATTATAATCGTATACGTCGCCGTCAACCGTGTACATATTTGAAAAATAGGTGCAGTAGCCTTCGTCGTTGAATTTGTACGTCATTGTGAAGTCCGTTATATCTATGCCTCTGAACGACTCATACTGCACAAGCGCGCGGGGGTCATAAATGAACGTAAGCGTATTTCCGTCACGCTTCGTTTCGGTTATCGCACCCTCATATACCGAGAAAAGCTGCGCGCCGTCGGCAAAATAGTGGCGGCTCGACTTGCTGTACGAGTAAAATCCCTCACTGCCCTTGGCGTAATAATCCCATTCAGTATCTTCGGGCAGATCGATAAAATCGATCTCCGTGCCGTTATTGAACTCGTAGTACTCTTTAATAGTACCGTCGGTCTGCTTCTGCGTGCCATGGTACAGATACTGCATAACATCGCCCGCAAAACAATAAGCTATCTCCTGAGTAACTTCCTCACCGCCGTTCTGCCCCCCAGTGAGGCTCACCGACGCGCTTTCAAGCCCAGTGTGAAGCTCGCGCGCCTTCTCAATTTCTTCTTTCCCGTCGTAATCCACAGCCTGCGTACAGCCGCAAAGCACCAATATAATTGATAGCAGACCTGTTCCGAGTATTTTTTTCATTTTAAAATTCCTTTCATCCTCGTCAAACAAAAAAGCCGTGCAGTCTGCACAGCTTTCCGTGTAAAAATCTTTGGAATTATTCCTCAAAGCCGCTTTCGATTAACTTTACTAAGCCGTCAACAGCGAGCTGTTCATCAGCGCCGTCCGCAATGATACGGATATTTGTGCCGCCGACAATACCGAGAGAAAGGATGCCTAAAAGGCTCTTTGCATTTACTCTGCGTTCTTCCTTTTCAACCCAGATAGAGGACTTGTATTCGTTTGCCTTCTGAATAAAGAATGTTGCGGGTCTTGCGTGAAGACCAACCTGGTTTTTTACGTCTACTTCTCTTACGAACATAGATCTTCCCTCCATTGTTTTTGTTGCCCTTTTTACGACTTTCCTTCGTCGTTCCTACAATGTAAGTATATCCATTCCGGAGATTTAAGTCAACCGATTTTTGCAGTTTTTCGCCTTGAAACGAAATAATTTTCAATTTTTGTTCAATGAAACTCAAAAATATTTAACAACGTTGTTGAAAATGTACAAATAATTTTCAACATAATATTCAAGTTAAACAATAACTTTTCAACATCCCGCAAAAACGGCTGCTATATCATGTCAGGTCTCTTTTCCTTAGTCACCTTCAGCGCCATTTCGTCCTGCCACTTTTTTATATTTGCGTGATGTCCGGAGATAAGCACTTCGGGAACTCTACGTCCATGCCATTCCTCCGGTCTTGTGTACTGCGGATGCTCAAGCAGCCCGTTATAATGACTTTCGATCGAATATGCGTCCTCGTTCGGAAGAACTCCGTCCTGAAGCCGTACGACCGCGTCGGTAAGTATGAGCGCGGGAAGCTCCCCGCCCGTAACAACATAGTCCCCGACCGAAATTTCCTCAAAATCCAGTTCATCCAGCACGCGCTGGTCAACGCCCTCGTAATGTCCGCAGAGAAGAATGAGGTTGTCCTCCGCAGCAAGCTCCTTGACCTTTTCCTGATCAAGCGTCTTTCCCTGCGGAGAAAGATATATAAGGCGCGGCGCGGCATTTTCGCCAAGCTGACGGCGGATAGCCTGCACGCAGTCGTATATCGGCTGCGCCTGCATTACCATTCCCGTTCCCCCGCCGTATGCCTTGTCGTCAACGCGGTTGTGTTTGTCGAGCGTGTAGTCGCGTATATTATGGCAGTTTATCTCTATATGCCCCGCCTTCCTGCCTCTGCCGACTATGCTTTCGCTAAGCACCGCCTCGCACATTGCGGGAAAAAGGGTAGCGATGTCAATCCTTATCATTCGCGTTCCCCTCGTTTTCGTAAATTTCAAAAAGATTGGGGAGCGGACGGATATACAGCTTTCCGCCGTCTATATCCGTTTTTATAAGTACATCGGGTATTGCGGGAAACATATACTGCTTTCCCGCGTGGGTACGCAGAGAATACACGTCCGCTCCGCCGTTCTGATATATCTCGTCTATTTTTCCGTAGACCTTTCCGCTGTCGATATCCTCTACCTCAAGCCCGATAATATCCTGTATAAACCAGACATCTTCGGGAAGCTCGGCGTCCTCGCGGTTCATATAAAGCGTTTTCCCGATATATTTCTGCGCTTCCTCAGGAGTATTGACCCCCTCAAGCTTTATTACCGCGACATCGCTTTTAAGGTATCGGACATTTTCAAGCCCGACCGCGATTTTTCCTTTGTCAAGATAAAGCGTGTCAAATTCTTCGAGAACATCGGGGCTGTCACAGTAATACTGCATACGAAGCTCGCCCTTCAGACCCTGAAGCTTTGTTATTTTTCCCATTTCAAGAAACTGTTTTTTCATTTTGTCATTCCCTTTCATGCTGATTTGGAATTATTGCCCGGGTAATCCAGTCGTGCATATCTCGGTAAACGATTTTCCTGTTTATTTCATGCAGCAGCATATGACGCGCTCCGGCGTAAAGTCTAACCCGCAAATTTTCATGACCCGTGCTTTTCAGCCGTCGGTACAGCTTCGCAACGCCGCGTCCGCAGTTGCCGACGCCGTCGTTCATTCCGCTCATAAGCAGGATCGGAAGCTCACGCGGGACGCTGTAAACCCAGTCGGGCGAAGAAACAACGTCCAGCAGCGTAATAATATCACGATATGCGCTTGCGGTATAATCAAAGCTGTGCCTGTCCATAAGGCTGCGGATCTTTCTATCGCGCGTCAGCCAGTCCCAGCCGCTCGCTCTGCACTTCATTTTTGAACAAAAAAGCTCACACCCGCATTTCATTATCCCATGCACGGTGTATTTTCCCTTTTTATAAAGACAGAGCGCGTCCGCAAACGCCACAAGCAGTTTTTGTCCATCGAAACCGTCGCTTGTTCCGACAAGCACGCACCCCGCAAGCGCGTCGCCGTACCAAGTCAGGTACTCCCGCGCGGCAAAGCTGCCCATACTGTGTCCTATAAGAACTATCGGCAAATTCGGAAACTTCTCCGAAACAATATCAGTCAGCTTTTTCATGTCACGAACTATGCAGTGCCAGCCGTTCTGCGGCGCAAAAAATCCGACATTCTCACGTCCGCGAACCGAGCGCCCGTGACCGAGAAAATCGTTTGCGCAGACGATACAGCCGCGATCGGTAAGATATTTTGCCAGCCCCTTGTACAAAAGTGCATTTTCACACATTCCATGCGCTATCTGCACGATACATTTCGGCTTACAATCCGGCAGGTAAACATAAAACGCAACCCTGCACATGCCGTTTGAACTTGGAAAATTCCCCTGAACGCTTCGCATAGACCCTCCAACGTTATTTATATATTATAGTATAGCACATTTTCCGAGGAAATAAAAGTGAGTTTGTGAAATTTTTGCGAAAACAGAGCGGGCAGGCGCGTTTCGGCGAAACCGAAATGCGCGGGCAGCAGCGACTAAGCCGCTGCTGCCGCTCCGTGGTGTGAGTCTGCACTATCCGAGGGCGGCGCGATGCTGCGAAGCGGCATCGCGCCGTGCGGAGTCTGCACTATCGCACCGGGCGCGGCGTTTTGCGAGGTTTGAGAATTTTTGCGTGAAATTGAAAGCCGCGGCGACCGCCGAGGAGGGGACGAGGGCGCTTGGCAAGGTTCGAAAATTTGAAGTATGCTGCTGCGCACAAGTCCCTTCACGAGGCGGTCGCTTTTTATTTGCTGTTCTTTTTCACACAGCCGCGGCTTTCAACTTGCCCTGCCCTCCCGCACTTTCCGAAACGCCGCAGTCCGCACGAGCAGCGTTTTGGCGCACATGCGCGGCGCGCCTCATTCGGCAAAGCCGAATGAGGCAGGCGGCGGCTTCGCCGCCGCCCTTCCGTGCTGCCCGCTTCGCGGGCAGCACGGCGCCGCGCGCTCTCCCGCGTTTTGCTAAGTTCTCCGATTAAGCTGACCATATACCCCGCCGTTTTGCACTGCCATAAAAACGTTTTTTCTGGCATAGATAAACAGTGAACGCTGTAAACCTCTTAAAAAAGCATATCCGCCAAAGCAGCCATGATTCAATAAAACAGGACTGTAATTTAAACCTACAAACAACAATCCTGTTCTTTTGCAACTTACATTTTATTACTTGGATTAATAATATATTTCATATTGTGATATTTTTGCACCACATCCTCAAATCCGATGGATTTATACAAACTGTACCCCAAATCGGTAGCCTTTAGCTCTACAAAATCAAGCCCCATTTCTTCCGACTCTGCAATAAGCATTTCAAGAAGTTTCTTTGCAATGCCTTTTCTTCGGTATTCCGGTTTTGTGTAAACATTCAATATCGTGCCTGTTCTTCCATTTATGAAAGTCGGACTAGACGGTTTCTCGATAACACACAGAAAACAGCAGCTGATTATTTCCGTATCTCTGCACACAAACACAATCAAATCCTTATTCAGATGTTCTTTAAAATATGTACCGAGATTATCGGAAATCAAGGTCAGTTTTTCATCTGACAGTTTGCCGTAATCTTCAAGCAGATATGCTGTTCTGAGTTTGATTAACGCTGATAAATCGTTTATATTTGCTTTTTCAAATATCATAGCTCATACATCTCCAAAACAATTTCAGGGAATTAACATTGTGTGACCTTTTGAAAGGTTTGGCGCTGACAAACCCTCCGCGTGCGGCTTTCAAATTTCCAGCCTTATTTCCCACCTTGATAAACGCCGCCTTACCGCATATAGTGCATTTTCTGATCCCCGCTCACCTGCACAACCGCACACCTCACAATCCCCTCAATGCCGGTCCGGCAAAATCGGCGACGTTACTGCATACGGCGCAGGGCGCACGCGCAGCGCGCACTAAGTGAGCGCTGCAAGCGGCGGCTTCGCCGCCGCCCGTATTTCAGCTTCGCTGAAATACGGGCGTGCGCCCCAGCCCCTGCACAAAAACAAAAGAGCCTGTCTACGACAAGCCCTTTTGTGTTATTTAAGCGATTGCTTACTTTCTTTTTCTGGTGAATGCAATTGCAGCGCCTGCGAGGATTGCAAGACCGCCGATAGCAGCTACGCTTTCGATACCTGTGTCGGGAGAACCCTTGGAGGAATCAACAGCAGCGTCAACATCACCTGCTGCGGGAGCTTCGTCAACTGTTGTGTCAGCGGGTGTTTCGTCAGCAGCGACAGCTTCATCTTCAGCAGCGCCAAGACCGTTTACTGTGAACTGGATTGCGAGAGACTTTGTGGGGTATGCGCCCTTGTAGGATTCAAGCTCTGTGTTCCAGATGTTAGCGAAAAGGATACCTAAAGTGCCAGCCTTTTCATCATCGGGGTCAACCATAGGTTCAGCAACCGTTTCAGCTACTTCACCGTCAACGATAATGGAAGCGTCTGTGATTGTAACGCCCGCATCGGAAGGAATGTCGGTTGCAACAAAGAGAAGGTTGAAAGCGGAAGCACCGTCGAGAACCCAGTCGAAACCGTCAACGGAAACAGTGTATGTACCGTCCTTGTCGATAACCGCGTCTGTGAATGTAGCGGGAAGTACATAGCCGTCAATATCATAATCGTAGTTGTCTTCATATTCGGGGAAAGTTTCGGGATCGTTGCCGCCCCATACGATTACACTGTTGAAATAGTCCGTAGCAATGCCGTAGGTAGGCTCTGTGGGCTTATTTCTGAAAGAGTAAGGAGTGGTCTGGAAACCGATATATGCGTTGTAGGATTCTGCTGCTGCGCCGATAGTGAGCGCTGCTGCCGCTGCTGTTGCGATAACTGCACCGGCGATAGTTCTGATCTTCATAGTAATACCTCCAGTATTTTTTGCCGGAAATCCCCGGCGCTTAATGTATACAATTGCATTATATCATATAGTGTAAAGGTTTTCAAGCGGTAAAATGCCGTAATTTGAATTATTTTTTTGGACATTTTCTACAAAATCATACATTGATTTTTGACGGAACACCTTTAAGCAGATATTCAATGGAGTCGATCAGCGCTAAAAGGCTGGCATTGATTATATCCTTTGATGCCCCGACGGTCGTCCATGTGCTTTCGCCGTCAGTGCTTTCAATAAGAACGCGCGTGACCGAGGCGGTGCTTTCTCCGGATGAAATAACGCGAACCTTATAGTCTATAAGGCGCATTTTTTTCAGTTCGGGATAGAATACTTCGAGCGCCTTGCGCAGCGCGCGGTCTATTGCATTTACGGGACCGTCGCCCTCGTCCGCGGTTATTTCGCTGCGCTCGCCGACGCGCACCTTTACGACCGCGTTCGCCTTTCCCGTATAGCTGTGATGCTTGCCGAAGCTGTCCATCGACGAAATTATCTTATAATGGTCAATTTCAAAGTGCGGCGTAAACCTGCCCAGTTCTTTCAGTACAAGCAGCTCGAAGCTTGCCTGCGCCGCCTCAAACTGAAATCCCGAACATTCCAGCTCCTTGAGCTTTTCCAAAATACGCACCGTTTCAGCACTGTTCTTATCGAGCGTTTCGTCAAACGCCTTTAGGCGCGGAAGAACTGCCGAACGCCCCGAAACCTCGCTTAAAAGGAAGCTTCGGCGGTTTCCGACAAGCTCAGGCGGGATATGCTCAAACGTTTTCGGATTTTTTGCAACTCCGTCCGCGTGCATTCCGCCCTTATGCGCAAAAGCCGAATCGCCGACATACGGCATTGAGCGCTGCAAGCGGACATTTGCGACCTCGCTTATGAAATGCGCCGTCTTAGTAAGAAGTTTCATTTTCTGCGGCTTGACAATTTCATAGCCGAGCTTTAACTGTAAATTTGCCGCCGCAGTCGAAAGATTCGCATTTCCGCAGCGCTCGCCTATGCCGATAAACGTTCCCTGAACCTGCGTCGCACCCGCGCGCACCGCCGCGACCGTTCCCGCTGCCGCGCAGCCATTGTCGTTGTGGCAGTGTATTCCGACCTGTATTGAAACCGTCTTTTTTACCGCCTTTACAGTTTTGGATATTTCATCGGGGAAAGTTCCGCCATTAGTATCGCAGAGACAGACGGACTCCGCGCCTGCCGCCTGCGCCGTGCGCAGCACTTCAAGCGCATATTCGGGATTTGCACGGTACCCGTCGAAGAAATGCTCCGCGTCGAATATAACGCTTCTGCCCTTTGAACGCAGAAAAGCGATCGACTCGCTTATCATGTGCAGATTTTCCTCAAGCGGAACGCCGAGAATGCAGTCGACATGCAGGTCCCACGCTTTTCCAAATACAGAAACATACTTCGTTCCCGACGATATCAGCGCGGCAAGCCCCTCGTCCTCTTCGGTGCGCATTCCTTTGCGCTTTGTAGAACCGAAAGCGCAAAGCTTTGACGTCACAAAGCGCTCCTGCGCCGCTCTTCTGAAAAATTCAAGGTCCTTCGGATTTGAGAACGGATTTCCCGCCTCGATATATGTCACTCCGAAAGCGTCCAGACTCTTCGCAATCTTCAGCTTATCCTCAACGGAAAAGCTGATTCCCTCACCCTGTGCGCCGTCGCGGAGGGTAGAGTCAAACAGTTCAATTCTCATTGTATAGTTTCCTTTCCGGGGATACTTCTCCCCGCCGCTTCATACCCGCACACCCCGCGCTTTCGGCGGGCGGCGGGCGCAGACATTCGCGCGGCTTCGCCGCGCGAACCGCGGAGCTTCGCTCTGCGCGCCTGCGGGCTTCGCCCGCGGGCGGTCTGCGCCCGCCGCTCCGCCGATTTCGCTTCCTCCGCCTGTCAGCAGCTGACAGGCACAGCCGCTTTCAGCGAGAATGAGTACAGCAGGCATTCCTTTACGCTTAGCCCCGTCATCTGCTCAAGCGCGTATTTGTACACGCCGAGCTGCCCCTCATATTCCTCAAGGAGCTTCTCCGGCGTTGTATTCGAATTTGTCTTGTAATCAACAAGCACTATTTTCCCGTCCTCGACAAACCAGAGGTCGGCGATTCCCTGTATAAATGGCTTTTCGTCCCCTTCGGGCAGTCCTCCGGGGTCATATTCACAGAATATGGGATATTCACGGTGCACCTCAGACGAAGCGCAGAGCCTCCCGCAAAGTCCGCTTTCCAGAAAAGCGGTCATCTCCTCTGTGCTTATGCATTGCCGCTCCGCCTCGGTCAGTTTTCCGCACGAAAAAAAGTCGTCAAGCTGCGCGGCGGTACCCGAAAAATCCAGCAGCTCCATAGCCTTATGGTACGCGTCGCCTTTCTTCTTTCCGGTGAGCTTGCGCGGCGAATCTTCCTTTATAAATGTAGGCGAGCGCAGAAATCTGTCGACCTTATCGACAAATTCCGAGAAATCGTCCACACTTTTTACACCCACCTGAGTCGCTGTCACTTTAGCGGGTATTTGCGAACAGTGCAGGTAAGCGTACGGTTCAAACGGCTTCAGCGGCGCGGCTTCCCGCTCGGCAGCCGACCTTTCTATACGCTTTTTTGGGGTGTAATACAGAATTTTTTCGGTGTGGATTATGCCGCCGCTGACCGCTCTGCTGTTCAGCACCCATTTTAAATGGACGTCTATACTGCTCTGCTTCTGTGGTATCGGCGCGGTGAAGATGAGTTTTTCCTTTGCGCGGGTAGCTGCAACATAAAGCAGCCGCATTTCCTCGCTTAACTCCTGCTCGTAATTCGACTGTGAAATCGCCTGCATTCCGAACGTGTTTATTATCAGCTTTTTTTCGCGGTCAATTATTTTCATGCCTATTCCGAGGTTTGATTCAAGCGCCATATACGGGTTATCGCGGCTGCGGTGCGCAGACGAAAGGTTAGCAACAATGCATATCGGGAACTCAAGTCCCTTTGAGCCGTGAATGGTCATGAGCTTTACCGACTGAGCGGACGTTTCAGCGCTTTTCGCCTGCGAAAGCCGAACCTGTTCGCGCTCGGCACGCGACATATAATTCAGGAAATCGTAAAGACTCCAACCCGCGCTCTCGGTAAATCTGCGGGCATATCCTATCATCAGCTTCAGGTTCGCGTCGCGCTTCTCGCCGTCGGGCATTGCGCGCATAGCTTCAACAAACGGGCTTTCATCGTAAATCTTGCGCACCAGTTCTTCCGCCGACTGTTCGCGCGCAAATTCGCGCAGCTCTTCAAGCTCGTCCAGAAACGCCTTTGCCTTTTTGTCCAGTTCCGCATATTTGCAAAGCCCCGAATACATACTTCCGAATTTTGTTTCTCCGCCGCCGAGCTTCGTTTCGGCAAGCTCCTGTGCGGTAAAGCTGTACGGCGGCAGAGTAAGCACCGCCGCCAGATCAAGGTCACGGTACGGATTGTCAATGACCCGCAGGAGCGACATCATAAATTTCACCTCGGAAAAATCCGTATAGCCGCTTTCGTCCTTCGCTTCAAACGGTATTCCCGCGCTCGCAAGCGCATTCTTATAAATATAAGCGTTCGCGGAATATTTCCCCATAAGTATTGCGAAATCGCCGTATCCGCACGGGCGTTTTACGCCCTTTTCGGTGACGGGAAATCCGCTTTCGACCATGTCGCGTATGCGGTCGGCGATATATGCCGCCTCACGCCTGCGGGAATCCTCCGCGTCGCTGCCGTAAAGCTGTATAAGCTCGGTTTGGTTTTGCTCGTCGGTTTCATAGTCTGCACCCTGAATGAGCTTGTGCTCACTGCCGTAATTTATTCCGCCAAGTTCGCGGGTCATATTTCCCTCGAATATAGCGTTTACCGATTCAATAACAGGCGCGGCGCTTCTGAAATTGCGGTTAAGAAGAATTTTCTCATATTTTTCGTCATCGAGAAGGCGTGTGAAAACGCGCGGGTCCGCGCCGCGAAAGCGGTATATCGACTGTTTAGCGTCGCCTACAAAGAACATATTTTCTTCATTGCGCGAAAGCCTTCGGAATATTTCATACTGTATCTCGTTGCTGTCCTGAAACTCATCGACGATTATCATCGCAATATTTTTTCGGAGCTGTTCAGCCGTGCCTTCATCGCGCAGAAGTTCAAGCGTCATAAGCTCAATATCCGAGAAATCTACCGCATTTTTCATCCGCTTGCGCTGTGAAAATTCGCGGTCAAGCTCTTCCGTCAGCCTTAAAAGTATTTTCAGGACAGGCGCGCACTCTATATAATCGTCGTTCATACGCGAAACCAGACCTGCCGCCGACGTGCTTTTCTGCCAGTATTCCTTGAGCTGCTCGGCGCACTCTTTTAAAATGGTATTGTCAAACGTCTTTGTTTTTCGCGGAACTGTAGGGAGCTTCTGCTTTAGGATATACGTCATCTCTTCGCGAGCTTCCACAAAATTCACGATCTGAAAAAACGGGTCGGAAAATTCCGTCCACGCCGCAGCGAACTCCTGTTCTTTCTCATCGAAAGACTGCGCCAGATTCATTATCGTTTCCTTTATCAGCGCGCGGTACGGTTCAATCTGTGTTGAAATAAAGCCGTTCAAAAGGCGGCATGATATTTCCGATGGGTTTTCGTAAGCTTTCAGACATTCGCTGAACGCTTTCTTTGAATACGGCAGATTTTTTGAAAATTCGTACAGCATTTTTACAAGCTCGCAAAGGCGGCTGTCGTTTTCTCCGCCGTACCAATCGTAGATCAGCTTCTTTTCTTCATCGGTCGCTTCGGCGAAGAACTGTTCCAACACCTCGTCGATCGACTTTACGAAAAGCAGCTTTCCCTCGGCCTCGTCAAGAACCGAGAAATCCGGCGATATACCAAGCGCAGCGCTGTTTCTGCGGAGAATATCAAGGCAGAAAGCGCTTATTGTAGAAATGCTTGCATCCTCAAGACGCAGAAGCTGCGCTTTCAGATATTCATTATCCGGGTCAGCTTCTATAGCCTCGGAAAGCGCATTGTTCAGGCGCGTTTTAAGCTCTCCCGCCGCCTTTTCTGTAAATGTAGCAACAACTATCTCGTCCGCATTTGTCGGGTTTTCCTCATCGCGCACAATACGTATTATCCTCTCGACGAGGACGGCGGTCTTACCGCTTCCCGCCGCAGCCGACACTATCGCCGACCCGCCCCGGAAATTTATCGCACGCTCCTGCTGCTCTGTCCACTCCATGCTGTGCTCCTTTCCTATGATTGCTTTCTCTCCCGCTTTGCCGCAGACAAAACCCGCGCACAACTGCCCTCCCGCACTTGCGGCGCAGCGGCTTGCTGCGCAAGCCTGCTCCTGCGGCTTCGCCGCAGGAGAGCGCGGGAGCCTTCGGCTCCCGCGCGGCTGCGCCGCAAGTTCGGGTAAGCAGTTCACCGCAAAAGCGAGCCTGCGTAACGGTTACGGCGAATCTGCCCTGCCCCCGCAGAAGAGAGAATACGGGCAGTAGGCGCAGCTTTCCGCCTTTTTCGGGCAGGCGCTCGCCATTCCGCCGAGGGTCTGGAGGACCTGCGCGTTGACGTATGCCTTGCAGTATTCGCGCAGTCCCTCAAATCCGCTCTTCGAGATATATTTCGGCGTACAGTAGCCGCCGCGCGTCTTGCCGTAAAGCTCCGTATATCGTTCGTTTATTTCCGAAAGCTCCATTTCGTCGGGCGAATCACGCAGAGCAAGTCCCCCCGCGGCATGGAGCCGCTCGTTTGTCCTCTTTTGGTCGGCGCCGCTCTGTTCGCGGTCGGCGCCGCTGTCATTGGTAAGCTCGTCCGCGCCGATAGGCTGGTAGAGGACCGCCGAAGGCTGCGCGTCTTCCTGCTCGCAAAGTCCGAACAGATACAGCAGCATTTGCAGATTTTCGCCGCCGTAAACGCTCTCAAGCGGCAGCTCCTTCTTTCCGCGCTTATAGTCCACGACGCGCAGGAATTTTCCGCCCTCGGTTTCCGAAACGTCGAGCCTGTCGCATATACCTTTTATAGTTATGCCGCCGAATTTGAAGCTTATCTCTCTTTCGAGCGCGAGCGGTCGGAAGTTTGAGAACCTCATGCTGTCGCGCACGCGGACAGCCGCTGATGCGGCGATCTCAGAAAGCCCGGAAAGCTGATACGAAAAACGCTCCGCCGCGCCGAAATCTCCGAAAAATACCTCTTTTTTATAATTTTCAACACTCTCTCGCGCGTGATTTAAAATATCCGCGTCCGACAATCCTGAAAGCTCCTGCGGCTTATCGCCGTATTCCCTGAGCAATCGTTCTAGACAATAGTGAACGACGCTTCCGGAGAGCATCGGGTTGACGGCGCGTTCGTCGTCCTCGCGCAGACCCAGCCCGTAAGCGCAGAAAAAGCCGAATTTGCAGTTGTTTATGCTGTTAAGCGCGGTCGGAGAATAGGTTTTAAGCGAAAGCAGCAATTTTGCCTGTTTAGGCGTAATTATCCTGCGTCCATCCTCGCTGTTTTCATAAAGCGGGATGTCCTCTCCGAGCGCAGCGATTATACTCTCACGCTCCGCACGTTTTTCGGGATCGGAATATATACCCGCGAGATAGCGGCGCGCCGATTTCTCGGTGCGGCAGTAAAAGTCCGCGCCGAACTCATCCGCGCCAAGTATCTCCGTCTCGAAATGCCGCCTGATATTTTCAATATAAGGCGAAGGAGAAAGCTCCGAAAAACTCTCGCTTAGCATGGGGAATGTAACAAAAAGACGTTCTTCGGGAATATTTGTGCAGCGGTACAAAAGAAACAGCTCCGAGCAATACCGAGACTCACGGTCGTTTCCTATCGCAATCCCACACTGTGCGAGCTGTTCCGTTTCGCCGCCGGTAAACGCCCCCGAAGCGCGGGTCGGGCGCGGCATTGCGCCCTGATTGAACCCGCAGATGAACACCGCGCGCACGCGGCGCAGCCTGCTTCGCTCAACGTCTCCTATCGTCACCGCGTCAAGCACCTGCGGAGGCTTGGCGATCTGCGCCGCCGCAAATATTCCCGTCAGTATCTCGATATATTCCGACAGCGACGGATAATAACCCTTGAGCGCCTCGTGCGCAGACTCGAAAATCGTCACCGTATCGTCCCAAACGGCGCTGTATTCTTCCATTTTCTTTTTATTTACGACAATTTTTCCGTTCTCGTCACGCATATCTCCAAGGCAAAGTCCGTAAAGCGAACGGTTTATATCCATTTCGTTGCAGATAAAATCGCAGAGCGCGGCGGTCATTTCCGCGCCGTCAGCTCCCTCTATGCGCTTCTTCAGACGCCTGAGCGGTTCGACAATGCTTTTTCGCAGCGATTCAAGCTCTCCGCTTTCGTCCAGCCTTTCGGGGAACGGTCTGAGCCAATCCCTTTTTCTAAGGTCATACTTTCTCGAAAGCCGTTCAAGCCTGTCTATCTGCACGCGGCTTATTGTTTTCTTATCTGTATGACGAACAAAGCCGCTCTTTATGTATCTGAGCAGGTCGTCCGTCTCAAAGCTCAGCGCCCTTAGTGCGTCCAGCGAAAAGCGAACTGCCGACTTGCTCAGCAGCGATTCAGGGATGTCCGCAAAAAACGGAATTTCGTATTTTTTCATCGCACTGCCGAGAATGCGGCTGTACACGGGGTTTGCGGTCAGCACCGCAATATCGCGGCAGCGATATCCTTCATCCATAAGCGCGCGTATCTGAGCGCATATCCAGTCGCTTTCCTGCCACGGATCCTTCGCTTTTATTATCTGTCCTTTCGGGTCGCGGAAGCGCTTTTTCATCACGGTAAAATCTGCTTCACCGTCCGTCATTTCGCGCAGCTTTGAGATAATGCGCGACGTTCCGCGGAAATGCGCCTTTGCGCTGTCGGGACTGTCGGAAGTTATCGCAAAAGTAACATCCTCCGCCCTTTGCAGCAGCGAACCTATAAACACGAGCTGACTTCCCGAAAAATCGTCAAATCCGTCGAAATAGCAGCAAGCTCCGGAAAAATAATCCGTCTGCGCAGCCAGCTCCGCCGCTCTGCGGACGTCGTCCAGCCTGTCGTCGAACGAACGCGTCAGCAGTCCGTCATATTCCGAATAAATTTCACAAATGTCGTTCAGCTTATTCATCAGCAGCTCACCGAAATCTCCATTTTCTGCGATTGCCGAGCGAAGTCCCGGCGGGGTAAGCCCCGAACTGCGAAGCTGCGACACGATATTAAGCGCAAAGGCGGGAAATCCGCTTTTTTTCAGCTGCCGGCAATAATAAACGAGTCTGCCCTGCGCCGCGAGCGTATTCAGCGCACGCGTCATCAGCATAGTCTTTACAACGTCGTCGGCATACGCTTTCGTTTCGCCGTAAAGATGCAGCAGCTTTTGCGCGGCGCGGGAAAACATGGTCACAGAAACATTCCCCGAATCGGGGGACGGTACATTTTTATATATAATTTTTTCCGCTTCAAAGGAGAACTGGTCGGGTACGAACAGAAACACCTTCCGCCCCCTTCGGGCATCCTCTTTTATGCGGCTGTAAAGCTCGGCAGATTTACCTGTTCCAGCTTCTCCGCAGATTATATTCAGCATCAGACCACCTCCTTTGAAAATGATTGCCTTTATACTCTTTTTCAATCTTCCTATACACAACGTCTATACGAAAATCCGTCGCTTCTGCGCAGCCGTAGAAAAACCTACAACACCAATTCCGACAAAGCCGCAGACTTTGGCATATTGCCTATATATTGATTGGGCATTAGTGTTATTATACCATATTACAAAGCGAAAATCAACCCAACCGCGCAGGTTTGCACAAGGGCGCGCAGCGCATTTTGCTATGCAAAATGCGCTGCGGCGGCTTCGCCGCAGCAGTCAGTCGACTCGTCGGCTGACGCGCGCCCGCCCTAGGGAGCTGCGCTGTCCGTGGGGCGGCGGGGTGCTGCAAAGCAGCACCCCGCCGTGTGAATGGGCGCACTATCTCCGTACAGCGGCGTTTCGGTTTGTGCGGGAAACGGCAAACGCAGCAAAAGCCGCAGCGCCCGCCGACGAGGGGACGAGAACGGGGGCAGCGAAAAGAAGCGCGAGTCCCTTCAGGAGGCGGGCGCTCATGAAGTCGACGCACTTCGGCGGCTTTTGTTACCCCCGATTTCTTTCCCACTTTGACAAACGCCGCATTCGTTACGAGCAACAAAATCAACGCACGCGCGCGGCGCACCTCATTCGGCAAAGCCGAATGAGGTTGCGGGCGGCTTCGCCGCCCGCTCATGCCTGCTGCCCGCTTTGCGGGCAGCAGGCGCGCCGCGCAAATCTCCAACTTCCAAAACCACCCCGCCTTAAAACAAACCGAGAATGAATCTGCAATATCCCTGCCTTGCGGCGTTTCGCTTTGTGCGGGAAACGGCAAACGCAGCAAAAGCCGCAGCGCCCACCGACGAGGGGACGAGAACGGACGCGGCGAAAAGAAGCGCGAGTCCCGTCAGGAGGCGGGCGCTCATGAAGTCGACGCACTTCGGCGGCTTTTGTTACCCCGATTTCTCTCTCACTTTGACAAACGCCGCCGTCCGAGAGATACTTCCCCCTCCGCTTCCCGCATAAGTCCGGCAAAAACTCCCGATGCCGCAGGCGCGCCGCGTCCCGCTTCGCAGTCCGCTCCCGCCGGCTTCGCCGCCGCGAAATTCAGCTTCGCCGAATTTCGCGCACCTGCTTCTCCCCCATTCGCGCTGCTGCGGGCGCGTCAGGCTTTAGGCTTCGCCTAAAGCCCCTGCTTCGCCGCCTCCGCACAGCGAGCAGGCTTCGCCGCCCGCCTCTGCCCCGCGCTGCAGCATAAAAAAAGCGCCGCACAGCCAGCTGTACAGCGCCCTAAATGTTGTTAAAATGCGTTACCCGTGATGCTTTTCGCCCGAAAGATAGGTTTCAGCCTTGTTCAGCACCTTTGCTGAAGAAAGAATCTGAATAATAACAACGCCGACGATCATACCGAAAGCTCCCTGAACAATGTTTCCGGGGACGCTTGCCCAAGCTCCGAAGCCCTTTCCAAGCAAAAGCGCCGCATATCCGAAGTAACCGAATACCATGATCAGTTCTCCGCAGAATGAGCCGATAATGTACCCGACAAGCCTGAGCTTCGGCGACTTCTTTGCAAACTGCTGTGCAATAAGCGCTGCAGCTACCGCTATAAGCCCCTTTATAATAAATGTACCGGGAACATAATGCGCATAGCCGGAAAACAGATCTGCAAAAGCGGAACCGATACCGCCGGCAGCAAAACCGTAAACGGGTCCGAGAACCCATGCTGCAACGAGAATAAAACAATCTCCGAAGTTTACATAGCCGTTCATCGGCGAGGGGATCTGGATAACCATTGTTGCAACGCATATAAGCGCCGCAAACATTGCGGCAAATACCATTTTTAAAAGTCTGAGTTTCTTTGTTTCTGTACTCATTTCTGCTGCCTCCTTTTAAGGTTCTGACACATTTACGACGGGCACGGCACAGCCATACCCTGCGCTGAATACAAGTATATCACAACATAGTGCCAAAATCAATGACAAATGTACAAAAAAATGTTGCAAAAGGACGCGCAATATGCTACAGTAATACTAGAAATTTGCTGAAAAGTAATTTTTAGAGGTGACAAATATGATTAATGTGCATATTGCAGAACGCGGCGAAACAGAAAAGCTTACCCGAATACGGCTTGAATGCCTGCGCACGGTTCAGCGTCTGCCGCAGGACTATATCTTTCCTCAGGAGCTTGTTCGGGAAATTTCCGTTTATTTTACATACGGAGACCACACGACGGCAATCGCCGAGAAAGACGGACATACCGTAGGCTGTGCTTCGGTTTCATGGCTTCACGTAATGCCGACAATGGATCACCCTACGGGACGGCGCGGACACGTGATGAATGTGTATGTCTCTCCAAGCTTCCGACGCCGCGGGATAGCGGAAAGAATGCTCCGTCTGCTTATCTCCGAAGCCAAAGCGCGCAGTGTGACCGAGCTTTCGCTTGACGCAACCGAGGAAGGTATGCCGCTCTATCTTCACTGCGGCTTTAAACCTAATACTGAGGGAATGACCCTTGATCTTAAGGAATATTCGGAATAACAATTTAATTTTATGTTAATTTTTACAAATATGTTAATCCCGCACGCTTGATAACATTTCAAGAATGGAGGTATATGCTTTGAAAATCACAGAAAAGACAAGCAAGCAGGCAAAACAGCTTGTTGAAAAAATGACGCTCGAAGAAAAATGCAGTCAGCTCCGCTATGACTCGCCCGCAGTCGAACGGCTCGGAATTCCCGCATACAACTGGTGGAACGAGGGGCTGCACGGGCTTGCGAGAGCAGGCACTGCGACAATGTTCCCGCAGGCAATAGGACTTGCCGCGACATTCGACGATGAACTTATAAGGAAAATCGGCAGAGCAATCGCGCTTGAAACGCGGGCAAAATACAATGCCTGTTCAGCAAAGGGCGACAGGGATATTTACAAAGGGCTTACGCTATGGTCTCCGAACGTTAATATTTTCCGCGATCCGCGCTGGGGACGCGGGCATGAAACCTACGGCGAGGATCCGTTTCTCGCAGGGCTTCTCGGTTCTGCTTTTGTACGCGGAGTTCAGGGCGACGAATACGAAATGACCGCGTCAGCCTGCGCAAAGCATTTTGCCGTTCACAGCGGACCCGAAGCGCTCCGCCACGAATTTGACGCGGAAATCTCCCAAAAAGATCTGCGCGAAACCTATCTTCCCGCGTTTGAAGAACTGGTAAAAGCGGGAGTGAGCGGCTTTATGGGCGCGTATAACCGCGTAAACGGCGAGCCTGCCTGTGCAAATACGCAGCTTATGAAAATTCTGCGCGAAGAGTGGGGCTTTAACGGGTATTTCGTTTCAGACTGCTGGGCAATACGGGATTTCCACACACATCACCATGTTACCGCAAGCATAACCGAATCAGCTGCGCTTGCTCTGAAAAAAGGCTGTGATGTAAACTGCGGCTGCTCATATCTTCATATTCTTGAAGCATACAACGAGGGGCTTGTTTCCGAAACCGACATCGACCGCGCGGTAACAAAGCTTCTTGAAATAAGAATAATGCTAAGGACATTTGAAAAAAGCAAAAACGACGAAATCCCCTACACGATAATCGACTGTTCCGAACACAACCGCCTTTCGCTTGAAGCCGCGCAAAGGTCGATGGTTCTGCTTAAAAACGACGGCATACTTCCTCTCGACAAAGCCAAAATAAACACGATAGGCGTTATCGGCTGCTCGGCTGACAGCCGTGAAGCTCTGAAAGGAAATTACTACGGCACCGCCGCGGGCTATACGACGTTTCTTGAGGGAATAAAACGAGAATGCGGCGACGAAATACGCATTCTCTATTCGCAGGGCTGCGATTTTCAAGCAGACCGCTGCGAATGTCTGGCTCAGCCCGACGACCGCCTTTCCGAAGCGGCTGTTACAGCGGAACTCAGCGACGTTGTTGTACTATGTGTAGGGCTCAATGAACACCTTGAAGGCGAGGAGGGCGACGACGGCAACGAATATGCCTCAGGCGACAAGGAAAGCCTGCTTCTGCCGCTTTCGCAGCGCAAGCTGATAAAAACGGTTCTCGACGCGGGCAAGCCAACAATCATTGTTATTGCCGCAGGAAGCTCGGTCACTCTCGGCGATGAGCGCGGAAACGCTCTTCTCTGCGCGTGGTATCCCGGACCGCACGGCGGAACGGCGCTTGCCGACATACTTTTCGGTAAAATATCTCCATCGGGAAAGCTGCCCGTAACCTTCTATAAGGACGCCGCGCTGCTCCCCGATTTCACCGACTACTCCATGAAGAACCGCACTTACCGCTATATCGAAAGCAATGAAAACGTGTGGTTTCCGTTTGGATTCGGACTTACCTATTCCAACTTTTCCTGCCGTATTATTTCAGCCGAGAAGTGTGAAAAAAACATCCGCGTAAAAATCTCCGTTCAAAATACAGGCGGTGCGGACAGTGAAAATGTCGTTCAGCTTTATCTAGGCTGCTCCGACGAAAACGCGCCGCTTAACCCATGGCTCTGCGCGGCAAAGCGGATTTCTCTCAAAGCAGGCGAAGCAGAGGAATATATTCTGGACATAAACAAGGAACGCTTCCGAATTTTCAGCGAAAGCTCGGTTTATTTTACTCACGAATACCGCATTTTCTGCGGCTTCGGTCAGCCCGAAAGCGGCACTCAAGCAATAAAAATCGAAATGTAGCGCACAAAGCTGCCGCCCGTCGGCACCCGCTCGCTTTCGCTCGGGGTACGCGCCGTACGGCAGCCCACCGCCGCGCTGCTTTTGCAAAGCAAAAGCAGCGCCTCTGCGGGGCGGGGTGCCGCGAAGCGGCACACGGGGCGAAGCCCCGTACTTTTGCGCGAAGCGCAAAAGCACGCCCCGCAGGGGCGGGCGGCGAAGCCGCCCGCGGCGGTGCATGGAGGGTAAGGCTAACATTTAAAAGGAGCAGATATGAAAAAGATCCTCGTTATAACAACGGGCGGAACTATCGCCTGCGGCAGCCGCGAAAACGGCTTGAATCCGGAAATCGGCGGACCGCGTCTTGCAGAAGGACTTGCCCCGAAAAACTGTGAGGTGAGGTTCATCGACCTGTTCTCGGTGGACAGCACCGACATTTCCCCTTTGCACTGGGAAAAACTCAACAGCACGATAAATTCGGCGGACGGATTTGACGGAATAATCGTTCTCCACGGAACCGATACACTGGAGTATACAGCGGCAACCCTCAGCATTACCGCAAGGCGTGATATTCCCGTAATTATCACAGGCTCAATGCTTCCGATGGAAGCAGACGGCAGCGACGCTCCCCGAAACCTTTCAGATGCATTCGCGGCAGTCTGCTCCGGAAAGCTCACAGGCGTTCACGTCGCTTTCTGCGGACGAATAATTCCCGGAAATCTGGCGGTCAAGAGAAGCACGGCTGTCGACGCATTCCGTTGTTTTTCAGGCGAAGAATACGGGCTTATTTCGGACGGCGTTGTCAGCATACTGAAAGAACCGGTTTTTCAGAAACAATTCCCGTTTCCGAATGATCCGGCACCCGTTGCGGTCAGAAAGCTGACCCCGTTTATGCTTGCAGAAGAGATTTACGCAAACGGCTGCTGCGGAATGGTGATAGAAGGCTGCGGCGCAGGCGGTCTGCCCGACCGCCCCGAACTTATCGAAGCCATCAGTGCGATTGCGAAAAATATCCCTGTAGTCATGACGACCGCCTGCATCGGCGGAACTGATCTCTCGCTTTACTCGGTAGGCAAACGCGCGCTCTGCTGCGGTGTAATTGACGGCGGCACTATGTCCACGGCATTCGCGGCAGCTTTGCTTTTCTGTACGCAGGGAAAATGCTCCCCGTAAGCGCACGCGGACGGCTTCGCCGTCCGCCCTGCGGGGCGCGCTTTTGCGCTTCGCGCAAAAATACGGGGCTTCGCCCCGTGTGCCGCGAAGCGGCACCGCGCCCCGCAGGACGCGCCGCTTTCGCAAAGCGAAATCGGCGCGTTTTTTCGGCGGCTGCCCGGCGCGCACTCCGAGCGACAGCAAGGGGGTGCCGACGGGCAGCCGCTTGAGCAAAGCGAAAAGTGATTGCTTTCTGAGCGTATTTGTGATATAATAATGCTATTAACGCAGAATGGAGAAAGATATGATAGAGGAATACGAAAAAAACGAGCGGCTGTTCATTTCTCAAGTAAAAAGTCTTGCGGAGAAAAAAAGCTTTGGGGAACTCAGAACCTCATCGCGCGAAACAAAGGACGCTGCAGAGTCTTTTGCTGCTGTTTATCTGGCGGTGCAGAAAGGACTTGGCGTTACTCCTTTTGATACGCAGATCTGCGCGGGCGCGGCGCTTGACGATACAGCGGTCGTCGAGCTGGCAACGGGCGAGGGAAAAACTATTTCCGCCGTTTTTGCCGCATATTACAGCGTTATTCAGGGACTTCATGTAAATATTTTTACTTTTAATGATTATCTTGCCGCGCGCGACTGCGAGTGGATGCGCCCTGTGTACGAACTGCTCGGCGTGAGCGTTTCTTTCGTTTCGGAGCAGCTTTCTGCGGAAGCACGCAGGGCTGCCTATAAAGCCGATGTGACATATTCAACAGTTAAGGAATGCGGATTTGACTATTTGCGCGATTTTCTTGCCGAAAGCCCCGAAAAGCTGGTTTCGGGGAAACTTGAACGCGCAATCGTTGACGAAGCTGATTCCGTACTTATTGATGAGGCAAGAATACCTCTCGTTGCAGCAGGAAACGTTGAAATTGAACAGGATAAGGAACTTGCGAACGTATTTTCCTATGTTAAAACACTTCTGCCCGAGGATTACGAGGTAAGTATTGAGACGGAAAGCGCGTATCTGACGGACGAGGGCGCGCGCAAAACCGAAAAGCACTATCATTTGAATAATCTCTATGATGAAGAAAACAACGCTCTGTTGATACGGCTCAACGACAGTCTTAAAGCACTTTACGTCGTTGCCGAAAATCGCGATTATATCGTAAAAAACGGCGAAATATGCCTTATTGACAGGTTCACGGGGCGCGTTGCCGAAGGGAGGCATTTTCCCGGAACGCTCCAGTCAGCGGTAGAGCTGAAGCATGGTCTGAACGTTACCGAGCGCGGAATTACAATGGCGACGATAGCAATCCAGAACTTCGTTCGCTTGTTCCCAAGAATATCGGGAATGACAGGTACGGCACAGACCGCAAAAGACGAGTTCGACTCAATGTACGGCATGATCGTAAAACATATCGAACCTAACACGCCGTCGGCGCGAACCGATCTGCCGATTTTTATTTGTTACAACAGTGAAGTGAAACTTCGGGCGGTCGCGGACGAGATTGCCGCAGCTCACGAAAAGGGTCAGCCCGTGCTTGTCGGAACAGACAGCATTGCCCAGAGCGAGGAGCTTTCCCTGCTTCTTGACGAACGAGGTATCGCGCACGCGGTACTTAATGCAAAAAATGACGAGTCCGAAGCCGAAATTATCAGCAATGCGGGGAAATTCGGCGCAGTAACGATTTCTACGAACATGGCGGGACGGGGAGTTGACATTAAGCTCGGCGGCGCTGACGAAAAAGAACGCGAGCGCGTACTAGAAGCTGGCGGACTTTACGTTATAGGGACATTTCTTGCCGAAAGCGAGCGCATAAACAACCAGTTAAAAGGGCGTGCGGGACGTCAGGGCGACCCCGGACAAAGCCGACTGTTCGTTTCGCTCGACGAGGAAATAATGGAACGCTGCAAGCTGAAAAAATTGGTCGGTTCGCGTCATTATCCCGCACCTTCCGAGAACGAGCTTACCGACAAGGTGCTTATCCGCGAGGTCATGCGCGTTCAGCGCATTTCACAGGGCAAGACATTGGACGAACGTGTGCGCCTGATGAAATTCAGCATGATAAACGAAAAACACCGTCAGCAGGTTTTTGACGCACGCCGCGCGTATCTGATCGACGAGCGCTGCAGCGATTTCTGGGAAAAAGAAGACCCGCAGCTTGCAAAAAAGCTCGGGACGGAACTTGAAAAAAAGGCGATTCTCTGCGTTCTTAACCGCTGTTGGGCGGATTATCTCGAATACACCTCGGCTTTACGTGAAGGAATACACCTCTCGGCTATCGGCGGTAAAGACCCTGCCGAGGAATACAACATCGCCTGCGAAAACTACTATCTTGACCTTGAAGAGCAGATCTCCGAACGAATGTCTGAATTTCTTACAGGCGCGAAAAAGGGTAACACTTCTATTCCTTTTCCTGAAAAAACATGGACTTACCTGCTTGCCGACAACGGCGACGAGCTTGAACGCCGAAGCCTGATGAGCGTGCTTTTCGGCGACGATGAAACCGACGAGGAAGAAATTCCCGCTGTGGAAGAAGCTGCGCCCACAGAGGCAGAGCCAAAAAGGGGATTTTTTGCAAAACTTTTCGGAAAGAAGTAATTTAGGCGAGGGCACGGGGCGCACGCGCCGTATTCCGCTTCGCGGAATACGGCGTTGCGGCGGCTTCGCCGCCTACGCGCGGTTTGCGCAGCAAACCGCGCGCGTGCGCCCCGCCCCGACGGTATCGCCGAAGTGCGCAAAAGCAAGAGAGAAAGCACTATCCCCCGCTCTGCGGCGTTGAACCGAGTGAAGAAATATCGCAAGGCTAACAAAAGCCGCGAAAAACGGTACGTTTTTCTGCGGCAGCGGCTTTCAATTCCCCCGTTTCCTCTCCCACACCGCAAAACGCCGCTGTCGGTATGACAGCATAAACTCCCCTGCCACACGCACTCCGGCAAAAACTCCCACACGCGGGGCGCACGCGCCGCATTCCGCTTCGCGGAATGCGGCATCGCGGCGGCTTCGCCGCCTCCGCTCGGTTTGCTGCGCAAACCGAGCGCGTGCGCCCCGCTCAAACTACGCAAAGAGGTGCATTTATGGATACAATAGCAGCAATCGCGACCCCGCCCGCAGAAGGTGGAATATCTGTCATACGCATTTCCGGCGAGGACGCGCTCGGTATCGCGGAGCGCGTGTTTTTCCCATATGCAGGGAAGAAAGTCGCAGAAATGGCGGGCTATACCGCCGCATACGGCGAGATTCGCGACAGTGAAAAAAGGCTTGACGACGGCGTGCTGCTCGTGTACCGCGCTCCGCACAGCTATACGGGCGAAAATGCCGCCGAAATATCCTGCCACGGCGGGATCTATGTCACGCGGCGCGTGCTATCGGCTTGCTTCGCGGCAGGAGCGAAGCCCGCACAAGCAGGCGAGTTCACCAAACGCGCTCTGCTTAACGGAAAGCTTTCGCTCACACAGGCGGAAGCTGTCGCCGACCTCATAGGCGCGCAGAATGAACAGTACCTGCTTTGCAGCCGCGCCCAGCGCGAGGGCGCGCTTTATCGGAAAATTTCAGCATCCGCAGAAAAAATCCTCTCGTTCACGACGCTCATACAGGCGTGGATCGACTATCCCGACGAAATGGACGACGAGTTCAACGGAGTGATCGAAGCGGAAAAGCTGACCGAAGTTCTCGGAGAGCTTGACGGACTTCTCGACAGCTACGACAGCGGCAGACTGCTGCGCGAGGGCATTTCCTGCGCTATTGTGGGCAAACCGAACGCGGGTAAATCCACACTGATGAACCTGCTTACAGGACGCGAACGCAGCATTGTTACAGATATAGCGGGAACAACGCGCGACATTGTCGAAGAAACGGTCATGCTCGGCGACGTTATGCTGCGGCTTGCCGACTGTGCGGGAATACGCGAAACAGACGACCTCGTCGAACAGATCGGCGTTGAAAAAATGCTTAAACAAATTGAAACAGCGGAACTCATTTTCGCTGTTTTCGACGGCAGCCGGGAGCTTTCCGAAGAGGACGAAACGCTTATGAAGCACCTGTCGGGGAAAAAATGCGTATGTATAGTGAATAAAAGCGACCTTCCGCAGAAAATCGACCTCTCCCGTCTTTCGGAACATTTCCGCTCGATTATTTCGCTCAGCGCCAAAAACGGCGGCGGACGCGAATTGCTTGAGCATGCCGCCGCAGAAACGGCAGGTCTTTCGCGGCTCGACCTTTCATCGGGTTTTATCGCAAACGAGCGCCAGCGCGGCTGCCTGCGTGAAGCGCGCGGGCTTCTTTCCGAAGCTGTTGAAGCGCTGCGCGCGGGAGTTACTCCCGACGCGGTCGGCATACTATGCGAACGCTCGCTTGAGCGGCTGTATGAGCTTTCCGGCGACAGCGTAAGCGAAGCGGTTATCGACAGCGTGTTCAGGCGCTTCTGCGTCGGGAAATGAGGAACGGAAGCGGTATAATCAAACTGACAAATCAAAAATTGCAGGCGTTGGTCAATATCAAGTTATGAGCTGAAAGCTTCGGACTGCCGTATTTGTCCTCCGATAAACTAAAAGCCGCAGGATGTGATTTTCCTGCGGCTTTATCCGTATTTTCTTTTTTAGAACCTCGTATCTATTTGATAATCTCTTCCGTCATTTCGGGTTCTGTCATTTCCGGATACTCCTCCATCTCGGCCGTAAACTCCTGCTGTGTATCGTTCTGCATAATGTCATATTCCTCAAGCGGCTGTTCGACCTCCGCCGAGCCGCCCGCGCCGTAGCTCTCCGCCGCAAGAACAAGGCTTCCGTAAGCCGAATAAAGCTCCTCGTAGCTCATCATCTGTATCGCGGCGATTTCAGCGTCAGTAAGAAACTCCCTCGTTTTCTCTATGATGGCAACCTTGTCGTAGCCGTATGTCGAAAGCGTGTATATTTCCTCGATAGAAAGATTTTGGCGGATCTTTTCAAACGCCGAGTTTGCGTAGCTGTCGTCGGTGTAAATAACAACATTCGATGTAGCGGTAAGGTCCGGCTCGTATATTTGTCTGCCCGTATTGTCCATGCGGTAGCTGTCATAATAGATAAGGTCATCAGCCTTTACAAATTCATATCCCTTCTGAAGCAGCGAGGTAAGCGTTGACGGAAGCGCCTGTGTGGTGTTTTCCAGGTCGTTGTGGAACAGGAGTATCGACCCTGACTGCGTTTTTGAAAGTATCCGGTTCTGAATAGTCGCCGCGTCCGGATCTTCCCAGTCTATGCTGTCGACATCCCATTGAATAACCTTGAAGCCCATTCCCTCGACAGTCGTCATAACCGTATCGTCGTATTCGCCGTAGGGCGCGCGGTACAGCTTCGGTTCCTCGCCTGTTATCATTTTTATCTTGCGGCTGCATTCCTTCGTGTCCGCGATAAGGTCGTTTATGTTCATTCCCTTGACGTGCGGGTGCATGTCGGAATGATTCTGCACGGAATGCCCCGCGTCGTAGAATTTCTTGACATCTTCGGGGTATTTGTCACAGAATTCTCCCGTTACAAAGAAAGTCGCCTTAGCATTTGCGTCTTTAAGGATCTGCAGCAGCTCGTCGGTATTTGAGTTTCCCCATGCGCAGTCGAACGTAAGCGCTATCTTATTGTCGCCGCGTTCAACGCTGTATATGGGCAGCTTTGGCTCGGCAGCGCTGACGGTAACGGCATTCACGACCGCAAATATCGTTATTATCACGGCAACAATCAGGAACAGCACGACCGATATTACCCGAAGCACCTGTTTTTTCGTCATCGTATACACAACCATGTTCATCATTCCTTTCCGTTTCTTAGTCGATTTTATTCGTCTGCGCGGACGAATATGACAAACCGTAATATTTTTCTTTATTTTTACATTTTTGTGCAACGGCAAAGAAAAAATCCTGCCGATTTTCACATTTTTCTTCCGCAAAATGAATTTTTTCAAAAAAAACTGAATTTTTTTTATAAAGATATTGCAAAATGTAATAAAATATGCTATTATATATTTGTTCGGCAGCCGCAGCCTTTAAGCCGGTATAAAAGCGGCTGAAATATCAATATTTTTTCAGGAGGAAAGTACCAATGGCACTCAAGAATCAGTACCTCATCGATTTACTTGAAACAGTAAAGAAGAGAAATGCAGGCGAACCTGAATTTATTCAGGCAGTTACGGAAGTTTTTGAAACGCTTCAGCCTGTTGTCGAAAAGAGACCCGACCTCGTTGAAGCGGGTGTTTTTGAAAGAATCGTTGAACCCGAAAGACAGATCATCTTCCGCGTTCCGTGGGTAGACGATAACGGCAAGGTTCGCGTAAACCGCGGCTTCCGCGTTCAGTTCAACTCCGCTATCGGACCTTATAAGGGCGGTATCAGACTTCATCCCTCCGTTTATATCGGCATCATCAAGTTCCTCGGCTTCGAGCAGATATTCAAGAACAGCCTTACCACTCTCCCCATGGGCGGCGGCAAGGGCGGTTCCGACTTCGACCCTAAGGGCAAGTCCGACGGAGAGATCATGCGCTTCTGCCAGAGCTTCATGACCGAGCTTTGCAGACACATCGGACCCGACTGCGACGTTCCCGCGGGCGACATCGGTACAGGCGGACGTGAAATCGGCTTCATGTTCGGTCAGTACAAGAGAATCCGCAACGAGTGGAGCGGCGTTCTTACAGGCAAGGGTCTTACCTACGGCGGCTCTCTCGCAAGAACGGAAGCTACCGGCTTCGGTCTTTGCTACTTCACCGACGAAATGCTCAAGGCTAACGGCAAGAGCTTCAAGGATCAGACTGTAATTGTTTCCGGTTCGGGCAACGTTGCTATCTACGCAACAAAGAAGGCTACCGAGCTTGGCGCAAAGGTAGTTACCGTTTCCGACTCCAACGGCTATATCTACGATCCCGACGGAATCGACCTCGCGGTTGTTCAGCAGATCAAGGAAGTTGAGCGCGGCAGAATCAAGGAATATGTCGGCAGAACCTCCCACAAGAACGCAGAGTATCATGAGGGCAGCGTATGGACAGCTCCCATCAAGGCTGACATCGCTCTTCCCTGCGCTACACAGAACGAAATCAACGGCGACTATGCAAAGAACCTCGCTGCAAACGGCGTTTATGCGGTTGCTGAGGGCGCGAATATGCCTTCAACTCCCGAAGCTATCGAAGTATACTTCGCAAACAATATGCTCTACGGTCCCGCTAAGGCTGCAAACGCAGGCGGCGTAGCTACCTCCGGTCTTGAAATGTCCCAGAACAGCCTCAGACTCTCCTGGACATTTGAAGAGGTTGACGAAAAGCTCCGCGGTATCATGGTAAGCATCTTCAAGGCTTGCGACGAGGCATCCAAGGAATACGGCATGCCCGGCAACTACATGGCAGGCGCAAATATCGCCGGCTTCCTGAAGGTTGCTGAAGCAATGAAGGCTCAGGGCTGCGTATAATAAAGCGTAAAACAATGCGGAACATACGGCGGAATTTTTTCCGCCGTATTTGTTTAACTGACCTCATTCAATTACATAACAGGTAACATTTATGGGAACAATTATCAATACGGCGGCGGTCATATTAGGCTCGCTGCTCGGACTGCTGTTTAAAAACGGGCTTAAACAGCGCTTTCAGGATATTCTTATGACCGCGCTCGGAGCAGCGACGATTTTCATCGGCGCTTCAGGCGCGCTTTCGGGCATGACGGGGATTGAAAATACAATGCTGCTCATTTTCTCTCTGGTGCTCGGCGCGCTTGCGGGAGAAGCTCTTAATATCGAGGAAGGACTTGACAGGTTCGGCAAGTTCCTCAAGAAAAAAGTAAAGCGCGAAAACGATTCGAGCTTCGTCGAAGGCTTCGTTACCGCTTCTCTGGTCATATGCGTCGGCGCTATGGCGGTAGTCGGTTCACTTGAGGACGGCATAAGCGGCGATTTTTCAACTATTGCCGCCAAATCCGTACTTGATTTCGTTATCGTAATGGTTTTCGCATCAACAATGGGCATAGGCGTAATGTTTTCGGCGATCCCGATCTTTATTTATCAGGGTGCGATAACGCTTTTCGCAAGGCTGCTTGAACCTGTAATGAGCGAAACTCTTATCGCCAACCTGTCATTCGTGGGGTCCGTGCTTATCTTCTGCGTGGGTGTAAATCTCGCCTTCGGAAAAAAATTCAAGACGGGAAATATGCTCCCCGCGCTGCTGGTGCCTGTGCTTTATGAAGTAATACGGAACATTTTTTCTTTATGACATCTGAAAGGACAAAGACATGAATTTTATGACATTTCTTACAGCGGACGGAACAGACATCATCCAGACCGCCGAAAAAGAGCTGGGCAAATTTGAAAAGCTGATAAACGACATCTGGACGGGCTTTTACGCCAAGCTCCCAATAATAATCGCGGCAATCGCAGTACTTGCTGCCGGTATTTTCCTCTCGAAGCTCACCGTTAAGCTCATGAGCAAGGCAATGGACAAATCGAAGCTTGACCTGACGATAAACCGCTTCATCCGCTCGGCGGTAAAAATCGTACTTTATGTTCTGGTCATAACAGTTGTACTCACCATTCTCGGCGTGCCAATGACCTCGATAATAACCGTTATAGGTACGGCGGGCGTCGCAGTAGGTCTTGCTCTCCAGAACAGCCTTTCAAACCTCGCCGGCGGCTTTCTTATCCTTTTTTCCAAGCCCTTCCGCGTAGGAAGCTACATTCAGTGCGGCGGCGCTGAAGGAACGGTAGACAGCATTTCCATTCTTTACACAAAGCTGCTAACGGTCGATAATAAGGCGGTGTTTATCCCGAACGGAACCGCCGCCGGCGCGGTCGTTACCAACTATAACGAAATGCCCACGCGCAGGGTCGATCTTTCTTTTGGAATATCCTATGATTCTGATTACGACGCGGCTGTAAAATCAATAGAAAATGCGATTGCGGGAAACGATATGATAATCCGCGAAAAAGGAATGGAGCCGTTTATACACATGAGCAGCCACGACGCAAGCAGCATTGCGATAACCGTCCGCCTCTGGACAAAGACCGAAAACTACTGGGATGTTTATTTCTCGGTTGTCGAAGCCGTGCGCCGCGGATTTATCAAGGATAACATTGAGATACCGTATGAACAGCTTGACGTCCACATCCGTCAATAACCGTGTTTTTTCGCATGGATTTTGCAGGAAATATGCGGTCTGTATTCATATTTCGTCGTTTTTTTACAAAAAGCCGCTTCGCCGTGCTCTGTAATTGTGCTGATTTACTCTTGACAAAACTGCATAAATACTATAATATTTTAGTAAGGTGCAGCTCAAAATGCTTACACGGAATTTGCAAGGCTTTTACCGCGCTCAAAACATATTGAAGCTGAACCTAAAAAAGAAAAAATGCACCCGAAAAGGGGCAGAACAAAAGGAAGGTACGTTATGAAATCTTTAATGAAGAAATTAGGCGCAGGTCTTTGCGCCGCGGCAATGGTCGTTTCATTTGCCGGCTGCTCCGAGAGCGGAAACACAGAAAACGCTTCCAACGGCAACACACCTGCTGATTCCTCCGCAGCCGTATTCAAGATCGGCGGTATCGGCCCTGTAACAGGCGGCGCTGCAGTTTACGGTCAGGCTGTAAAAAACGCGGCTCAGCTCGCTGCTGACGAAATCAACGAAGCAGGCGGTATCAACGGAATAAAGATCGAATTTAAGTATGAGGACGACGTCCACGACGCTGAAAAGTCAGTAAACGCATACAATACCCTTAAGGACTGGGGTATGCAGATCCTTATGGGAACAGTAACCTCAACGCCCTGCCAGGCAGTTGTAGAGGAAACCCACAAGGACGGTATGTTCCAGCTTACTCCCTCCGGCTCCGCCGTTGAATCCATTAAGTACGACAACGCATTCAGAGTATGCTTCTCCGACCCTAACCAAGGTTATGCGGCTGCTCAGTATATCGGCGACAACGGTCTTGCTTCCAAGGTTGCCGTAATCTATAACAGCTCCGATGTATACTCCTCCGGTATTTACGAAAAGTTCGCTGCCGAGGCTGCAAACCAGCCCTTCGAGATCGTTTCTGCGGAAGCATTTACAGACGACTCAAAGACAGACTTCTCCGTTCAGATCCAGAAAGCTAAGGACGGCGGCGCTGAACTCGTATTCCTCCCCATCTACTATCAGGAAGCTTCCCTTATTTTAGCTCAGGCCAAGACTGCCGGCTTAAACGCTAAGTTCTTCGGCTGCGACGGTCTTGACGGTATCCTCGCGCTTGAAAACTTCGACCTCACCCTCGCAGAAGGCGTAATGCTCCTTACTCCTTTTGCGGCAGACGCTACCGACGAGCTTACCGTAAACTTTGTAAATAAGTACGTTGAAAAGTACGGCGAAACTCCCAATCAGTTTGCGGCGGACGCTTACGACGCTATGTACATCATCAAGGCTGCCGCAGAAAAGGCAGGCATAACACCCGATATGAGCGTTGAAGAAATCGGAACCGCTCTTGCAGGCGCAATGACCCAGATCACATTCGACGGTGTGACAGGTCTTGGAATGACATGGGACGCAGCAGGCGAACCTACAAAGGCTCCTAAGGCTGTTGTAATCGTACTCTCCACCGATGAGGACGGCAACACCACGGGCTCCTACAAAGCAATGGAATAATCTGTTCCCGTAAGCGGATTATAGATTAATTTATACTCTTTTTCAATCTTCCTATAGGCAACGTCTATAGTTGATTAGGAATCAGTATTATCGCATATATACCGCCGATACGGGCTTTCCGAGTCGGCGGTATATGCGGTTTTTAGACAGGCTGTTTTCAGACCGGAAAATAAACGTTTTCCGCCTGAATCAGCGGTATTTGCAGGATATTTTCCCGCAGATACCGGTAATTCAGGAAATTTTCGCATAAATTTATCCCGAAAGGATTTAAAAATATGAGCTTTTTAAGTTATCTCGTAAACGGACTGAGTTTAGGAAGCGTTTACGCAATCATCGCGCTGGGCTATACAATGGTCTACGGAATTGCGAAAATGCTTAACTTCGCGCACGGCGACGTTATTATGATCGGCGGCTTCGTCGTCTTTTCGTGTATGTCAAATCTCGGGCTGAACGGGCTTCTTTCGCTGCTTGCGGCAATGGTGTTCTGCACGGTTCTCGGCGTCGTTGTTGAGCGTATAGCATACCGCCCGCTGCGTAATGCGGCTTCTTCCCTTGCCGTACTTATCACTGCTATCGGCGTAAGCTATTTTCTCCAGAATGTCGCGCTCCTCATTTTCGGAGCAGACGCAAAGATTTTCTCGCCTATCGTTAATCTGCCGAATCTGCAGCTTTTCGGCGGCGAGCTTTCGATAAGCGCAATAACGATAATCACGATCCTGACCTGTATCGTTATCATGATTGGGCTTACGCTCTTTATCAAGAAAACCCGCGCGGGACAGGCTATGCAGGCGGTTTCCGAGGACAAAGGCGCGGCGCAGCTCATGGGTATCAACGTAAACGCGACTATCGCGCTTACATTTGCTATAGGCTCGGCGCTTGCGGCGGTCGCGGGCGCGCTCATGTGCTCGGCTTATCCGCAGCTCACGCCCTACACCGGAACAATGCCGGGAATAAAGGCGTTCGTTGCGGCGGTATTCGGCGGAATCGGTTCTATCCCCGGCGCAATGCTAGGCGGAATCCTTATCGGAATAATCCAGATACTTTCAAGCGCATATATCTCCTCGCAGATGGCGGATGCAATAGTTTTCCTTATTCTTATAGTCGTGCTTCTTGTTAAACCGGCAGGTATACTCGGCAAGAATGTTCAGGAAAAGGTTTAAGGAGGCGCGGCATGAATAAGAAAAAAACGCTTATAAATAATCTTGTGACCTACGGTATCGTAATTATAGGCTATGCCGTAATGATGATACTCCAGCTTACAGGCAGTCTCTCAAGCTCAATGAAGGGCTTCCTTGTTCCTATCTGCATCTATGTTATCATGGCGGTTTCGCTGAACCTCGTCGTAGGCATCCTCGGCGAGCTGAGTCTCGGACATGCGGGATTTATGTGCGTGGGCGCATACAGCAGCGCGGTGTTCTCCTGCGCGGCGCAGGAGCTTATAACAAGCGCTCCGCTTCGTTTCGGAATAGCAATTCTTGTCGGGGCGGCTGCCGCGGCAGTATTCGGAATAATTATCGGTATACCCGTACTCCGCTTAAAGGGCGACTATCTCGCAATTGTTACGCTTGCGTTCGGAGAAATAATTAAGAATATCGTTAATATCATTTATCTCGGCGTGGACTCAAACGGTCTGCATATCTCCTTCGACGCTTCTGCGGGAACTGCGGGTCTTGGTCTGCTTGAAGACGGGCGAGTTATTATAAAAGGCGCACAGGGTATTTCGGGAACGCCGCAGGACGCGAATTTCACAATCGGTATCGTTCTTGTGCTGATAACGCTGATTATCGTGCTTAATCTCATAAATTCCCGCGACGGACGCGCTATAATGTCTATCCGCGACAACCGCATTGCGGCGGAATCGATCGGAATAAATATAACTAAGTACAAGCTAATGGTGTTCACCATTTCCGCAGCCCTAGCAGGCGCGGCGGGCGCTCTTTATTCACATAATTTTGCAACTCTTACTCCGGCAGGCGATAAATTCAACTATAACGCTTCGATAATGATACTTGTTTACGTCGTTCTCGGCGGAATAGGAAATATCCGGGGCTCAATAATCGCGGCTGTTATCCTGTATGTTCTGCCGGAAAAACTCCGATTCCTGCGAGACTATCGCATGCTTGTTTATGCAGTCGTTCTTATCCTGGTCATGCTGTTTAACTGGAGTCCAAAAATGATTGAATGGCGCAAGTCGGTTGCCGCAAAATTCAAGGCAAAATTCGGCAGAAAAAAGACGGCGAATGAAGCCGAGGGAGGTGCGCAGTCATGAATATGCTAGAAGTTTCTCATTTAAGCATTTCATTCGGCGGGCTTAAAGCGGTAAACGACCTCAATATAACTATCAAAAAAGGTCAGCTTTACGGACTTATAGGACCGAACGGTGCAGGAAAAACCACTGCGTTCAACCTGCTGACAGGCGTATACAAAGCGGACACCGGTTCAATACTGCTGGACGGAAAAAATATCGCAGGAATGAATACTATCTCAATAAATAAAGCGGGCATTGCGCGTACCTTCCAGAATATACGCCTTTTTAAGGAGCTTTCCGTTCTTGATAACGTTAAGGTGGGGCTGCACAATCAAATGGGTTATTCGACCATCGAAGGCATACTTCGTCTGCCGCGTTACTTTAAAATCGAAAAACAGATGAACGAAAAAGCTCTTGAGCTGCTCGACGTTATGGGACTGAAGGACTGCGCAGGCTTTACGGCAGCAAACCTGCCCTACGGAAAACAGCGTAAGCTCGAAATCGCGCGCGCTCTTGCGACAAATCCGAAGCTGCTGCTGCTCGACGAGCCTGCCGCAGGCATGAACCCGAACGAAACCGAAGAGCTTATGGAAACTATACGCTTCGTGCGCGATAAATTCGATATGACGATACTGCTTATTGAACATGATATGCGGCTCGTCGGAGGAATCTGCGAAGAGATAACGGTGCTTAACTTTGGTCAGGTGCTGGCGCAGGGCGTAACAAGCGAGGTTCTGAACGATCCGCGGGTTATCACCGCTTATTTGGGCGAGTAAGGAGGAAAAGCCGATGGCAATGCTTGAAATAAAGGATCTTGAAGTAAATTACGGCATGATTAAGGCTATACGCGGCGTGTCCTTCGAGGTCAACAAGGGCGAGGTTATCGCACTTATCGGCGCTAACGGCGCAGGCAAGACAACGATACTCCATACTATCACGGGACTTATCGCCGCAAAACACGGCAGCATAATGTTCGACGGCAAGGAGCTTACAAAAACTCCCGCACATAAAATAGTAAGCATGGGCATGGCGCACGTTCCCGAAGGTCGCCGTATCTTCCATCAGCTAACTGTTTATGAAAACCTGATGATGGGAGCATACACCCGTAAGGATAAGGCTGAAATTGCCGAATCCCTCTCAAAGGTATACGCTCATTTTCCACGGCTTGAGGAAAGAAAGATACAGGTTGCGGGAACGCTTTCCGGCGGAGAACAGCAGATGCTTGCCATGGGGCGCGCGCTTATGAGCAAGCCGTCGATAATCCTCATGGACGAGCCCTCTATGGGACTTTCGCCCCTCTATGTAAACGAAATTTTCGACATTATTCAGGAGATACGCAAGGACGGAACAACAGTTCTGCTCGTTGAACAGAACGCAAAAAAGGCGCTGTCTATTGCAGATCGTGCATATGTGCTTGAAACAGGAACAATTAAACTGTCGGGACTTGCTTCCGACCTTATAAACGACGAGAGTATCAAAAAGGCTTACCTCGGCGAATAATTGACATTTTCTGTATATTTACCGCATAATATTACAAAATGTATATTCAATACAGCGTTTGGATGCGCTTCGCTATCCGTTATGTCTGAACGGTAAAGGGTTTTCCGATAATCCGATTTTTTGCAGACCCATTTGAGTTAAACAAAAAATTATTCAGACCAAAAACTCAGGCGAAGCGCATTTTTTTCATGAAGAAAGGATATGAACATACATATGAACAACTTCAATTCGCCTGCCGAAATTATAGGCAGCATGATTTCCGCCTCAAAAACAAAGGCTTCGATGCCGCTTTTTAAGATGATCATTCTTGGTTTTATTGCGGGAATGTTTATCGCGCTTGGCGGGTGCGCAGCGAATGTCGCTTCCCATGCCGTTTCCGATGCGGGAATCGCAAAGCTGATATCAGGGGCTATTTTCCCCGTCGGACTTATGATGATCATAGTTATCGGCGGCGAGCTGTTCACAGGAAACTGCCTTATGATCACTGGAATCATGGATAAACAGATTAAATGGTATAACGCCTGTAAAAATCTGCTTGTTGTATATTTCAGCAATATGCTCGGCGGAGTGTTTGTAGCACTTTGTGCCTTCTGCATGGGACAATTCGATATGAGCGGCGGTCTGCTTGGCGCTTACACAATAAAAATTGCAGTTGCAAAAGTCAATATGGGATTCGGCGAGGCCCTTATTTCAGGAATTTTCTGTAATATTCTAGTCTGCGCCGCAGTCCTTATGGCAGCAGGCGCGCGCGACATAGGAGGAAAGCTCCTCGGAATCTTCTTCCCGATTTTTGCTTTCGTTATTTCGGGCTTTGAGCACTGCGTAGCAAATATGTACTACATACCCGCAGGGATTGCTGCGGCGACAAACGGCGCATATCTCGATAAGGCTGCGGATGTATATGGGATTTTCTCCGAAAGTACAGCGAGCCTTGGCATCGGCGCGTTCTTTGGCAATCTTCTCCCTGTAACCATTGGCAATATCATCGGCGGCGCTGTGTTCATGGGAGTTTTGTACTATCTTGCGCATATAAAGCTTGGAAACAGCGGCAGGTAAAACGCAAAAAGCCGCCAAATGCAAACGGATGCGTCAGGCATAAATAGAAGATAATGCTAATTACAATCAGCCTACAGACAAAAAGTCTATAGGCTGATTACTGTTTTTAAATCGTCGCAGAGAGCTTTTCTGCCGGGATATGTCGCGCGCTGAAGCTCTGATATGTTTTGCGCCGCCTAAGCATCAATATATTCCTCATCATACTTTTCATTTAAATCGGAGCAACGCTGCAGAGCTTTCGACAGATTTCAGCCTGCTCAAAGGAGCGTTCCTCAGGATCTCAGTGAGAGATTAAAACTCTCACTGAGATCCTGAAATGACCCCCGCCTCCTATAAAGACGGGGATCATTTGCGCTTAGGTTATACAAAAGATACATTGGTGTACCCGCATGGTATGAAATTAACCACATTTGTCGATGTGCCGTCGCTATGTAGTTTGTTTCCGCTGTAAATTCCTGCTAAATACCATTTTCCGTTTTCATAATCAAGATAAGAAACGCCGCTATCTCCATATCATCCTTTCTTCCCATGCTTAACACCCCTATAAATAATAACAATTTAAAAGCCGAAAATGTGACCTCCATTTTTAACTTTTTTTAAAAATTTTGAAAGTTTGTTAAAAAATAATTTAAATTTATTAAAAATTACAAATAAAGGGAACGGGAACAAATGCAATAAGGAGCTTGCCCATTATTTAGTGTGACATACCGCGCTATGCAATCGGCAGGTTTTGAACGCTGCTGTTTACGAAAATGCCCCCTGCCGGTGATTTCAGCGAAGCTTAATCACCAACAGGGGGCGTCTTGTATGAGTTATTGTCTTATCTTTTTCTCAATGATTCCGGCAAGCTCTCCGACATTCTTCAGACCCGAAACGTCGCCCATTGAAAGTCGTATACCGAACTCGTCCTCAACCGCCGCCATAAGCGTGATATGATTGAGACTGTCCCAGTCGTCAATATCATCGGCAGTTGTTTCAGGCTCCAGCTCAATATCCTCATCGTCGAAAAAATCGCGGAAAACACCGTTAAGCCGCTCAAAAATTTCATCCATTTTAATTCCCTCCGTTTATGGAAATATGTTTTGTTTTTGGGGTATAACCCGCAGTTTCAAGCTCCCAGACCGTTTCTTCGGGCGTTTCGCTCACCTTAGTGAACCCGAAAGACTCATAAAGTCCGCGGACCATGCCGTTTTTTGCAGTCAGATAGTAATATCCGATTATTTTTTCAATTCCCCGCGATTTTGCAGCGGAAACGACCTCGTCGAGCATTGCAAGCTCCATTTCGCGCTTTAAAACGCGGCAGCTCATCAGCCACAATTCAAGGTGCAGCACATTTTCTTCCTGCCTGCCGATTACGACGGAAACCACACCGTTATCGCCGAATTTGTCCGAAAGCCGACCGTAAAGCGTGACCTTTTTGGGGTCAGCTGCCGCGGCTTCGACCTCAGCTTCGGTATAGCGCCGCGTGGTCAGGTTGAACTGATTGCTCTTGTTTGTGAGCTGGGCGATACGCTGGAAATAAAGCGGCAAAAACGGTTTTATCTCCGCCGACATTTCCAGACTGTCAAGGTATTCGCCGTAGTCCGAAAAGCTCTTCTGAAGGCTCGCTCTCTGCGCGTTCGCCTTGTACATTTCCGTGCGCTTTCGGTCGTCGTCGGAAAGCGAAATCACCTCGAAATAACTGTTCCTATCGAGTATGCGGATATAATTTTCCGCACCGTCCATTTCGGGAACAGCCGCCCCTGCAATCTGCCCACGCACGATTGCGCGCTCCGCGGGGTTATCGTCCGCAAAAACGAAGCTTTCCGGAAGAAGCGAGAGCTCCTCCGCAGCTTCAAGCAAATTGCGGTCTTTCGGCTCCCAGTTCGCCTTTATCACGGTGAAATCGTCGGGGCGGAGCGTTCCTGCGGGGTGATTAAGTCCCGCAAGCGCGTTTTCCTGCTCGTTTTTTGAACAAACGGTAAGCAGAACGCCGATGTCCTTATGCAGCTTCACATAGTCCTGAAATTCGGAATAGACCTGTCCCTGCGGAAGCTCCATGCCGATTTTTATCCCCTCAACGCCATCGTCGCCGACGATCCCGCCCCAGAGCGTGTTGTCGAGGTCAAGCGCGAGGACTTTTTTGTTTTTACCGTAGATTGCCTTTATTATCGCGGCGATATTCGATGCGAGAACAGGCACAGCGGGCAGCGCGAGCGCATACTTGTACATATGCCATGCGGTGTTGTCCGCCCAAGCGTCAAGCCCGTAGCACGACGAAAGATAATTTATGTCATTTATATAGAAATTCTTCGTTTTTTCGGCATATTCCGCGAAAAGTCGGTTCAGCTCGTTTATCGTGCGGACGCGCCCATGAATATCCGAGCAATCCCTGTTGCCGAGCAGCCGGAACGGCGGAAGCTCGAAATTGTTCTGAATTATCGGGCAGCCGAATTTCTCGCTTATGCTCTCCCAAGCCTGCCTGAAATGTGAAAATTCGCTGTCGATTATCGAAGCGACTCTTTCCGCGCTGTCGGTAATTTCGGGGAAACGCATGATATTGCGGTTTGTGGTGTGCAAATAAACAATATCAGGATTGAAGCCGGTCAGTTCATCCGGAGGGAACATTGCGTCCTGCCAGAACTGGGCATATTCCGAAAGGTAAAACTGCGGCTCAATGCCGTAATTCAGCAGGAATAATTCAAGCTGGTCGGCAACGGCGTTCGCTGTCGAACCGCAGAGTATCGCAATTTTCACGGGGATACGCTTTTTCCCGTCATTTTTCAGCTCTTTTCGGATACTTTTCTGCTTTTTGAGCAGAAAGCCGCTGTCAAACGGATATGAAAAAATGTCGTTCATTGGCATTCCTTTCATTGATTTATGATTATTCCTAAGTAATTTCCGTTGCTGCCCGCGGGCGTGTAAGTGCAGACCGCAAAAAGCAGATCGGTCGCGCCGACATCCCTGCAGAAATCGACGGCGTTCAAGTTAAAATAGCGTATATCGCAGACGTAAATTTTCTCAAACGACGAGGTCAGGAACGGAACAATCGCGTTCCCGTAGCTTTCCTTGAAAATAACGAGCGTTCTGCCGTTTTTGCAGTCGGTCGTTATCTGAGCGATACGGTCATCCGAACCGAGAAAAGAGCAGTAATATGCGCCGCCGTCGGGCGAGGTGAAAAGATCGCTTTCATAGCCGTTTTGAAACGAACTGTCATAATAATTTGTGATTATTTCACTGCGGTTCGGCGAGAGGTAAAGGTCAAAATCCTCAGGGTCGTTTTTTAGGTGAACGTCGTTTGAATAGCTGTACATCGAGCCGACATAACCGCCCTTCGTGACTTTTTTGTACTCCGAAATGTCCGCAAAATCAACGCCCGCGTCCTCGGCAAAGACCTTCGCCGCGTAATATGCTCCGAGCGGAAACCAGTGGTGATCGGTACGCGAGAAAATTTTCTCGTCCTTGTGTTCATTCAGAGCGGAATATGCGTCGATATTTTTTACATTTTTGAGGTTTTCGGCAATATGTTCGATTTTCGCAAGCTGACTTCCCGTAAATCCCGAAGAATATTCGGCGGGAACGTAAAATTCGCTCGAAGTCGGTATTGTCATCTGATAGGTTTTTACGTCGGGGAGCGCTGCGGCAAAACGATTGGCGTTCTCCGCCCAGCTTTCGCACAAGCTGTACGTTCCCCAGCACGGCATTATGCCCCAGTAATGCCCATCCGCGCGCTTTGTGACAAGTATTCCGTTGTCACCGATAACGCTGTATGCCCCGCTGTCATCTGCGGGAACTGTCGCTGCTGTCGAAGTTGTTTTATCCGTCCGCGCGGTCTGCTCAACGACAATTTCCGTTTGTGCGGACTGCGGCGCGGAGGTTACAACGGGGGCTGCCGCACTCTGCGTTGCCATTTCATCAAGACTGCTTTCCGTGGTGACAGGTTCGGTCAGCGCGGAATTTTCAGCCGAAGAAATTGAAGTTGTTTCAAAGGAGCCGGTTTCGGTCGGCTCTCCCGTTATATAACTCCCGTTTTCGTCGGTCGGAGTCTTATATGCCGTTATTCCCGACGTTTTAACGGTTTTAAAGGTCTGGTGCGGCGCCGCCTGCGCCTGTGAACAGGAGCAAAGCAGGACTGCCGCCGCCGAAAGCGCTGCCGCGCCCAGTCTGCGGTTCATTGATTATCCTTTCTGCGCTCAGTCTGCGGGAATTTCTTCAACTACAGGATTATCGAGCGCATTTATCAGACCGTTGGAATTTGTTCCGACGGCAGAAAAAGTACACATTGTAAACAAAAGGTCTGTTATCCCCTTTTCATCGATAAACTGAACGGCGTTAAGGTCGAAATACCGCATATCGCAGACGTAAATTTCCTCAAAAGAACCGAAATAGAACGGAACCTCGGCGTTTCCGTAGCTGTCCTTAAAAATAAGGAGCTTTCTGCCGTTTTTAACGTCGGTTTCTATGCGGACTATCTTCTTATCGCCGCCCATAAAGGTCGAATATGAGCTGCCGACGGGCATATCAATAAAGAACGGGAAGTTGTAGTCAAAATTGTACGAAGTATCGTAATAATAGGTCGAATAATCGTTCTGAGGCTTATAGTATACAAACTGCTCAGGGTCATTGAGCAAATTTACGCTCTCCGTATAGCCGTACATAGTACCGACAAAACCATCAATTTCCACTTTCACCATCTCCGAAAGCGGCGTGAACGGAACCTCCGCCGCCTGTGCAAATGCCTGCGCCGCATAATATGCGCCGAGAGGCTGCCAATGATGGTCGGTCCTCGTAAAAATAGGCTCGTCGGTATGTTCGCCGAGCGCAGAAATTGCATCTACCGTGATAATTCCCTCGGAAAGCTGTGAATTTATGCTGTCAACGCTTTTTTTATGGCTTGCATTATATTGCGCAAAATTCGACGGAAGATAATATTCGCCCGAAGTCGGCGCGATCATTGAATATATCTTCACGCTTTCGGGAAGTTCGCTTCTGAAACGGTTAAGCGCCTCGGCATAGGTCGTCCCCTTTCCGCCGCCAAACAGCGAAATTGCCCAGTAATGCCCGTCATCGAGCTTTGCAACGACCTGTCCGTTTGTGATAACACCCTCCGCAACCTCGTTTACCTGACGTTCGGATGTCGTGGTTTCGGCAGACGTCTGCGGCGGAGCGGTCGTTTCGGCAGGCTGCGAGGACGTTTCCTGCGGATTGTCCGTTTCGGAAACAGCAGGCAAGGTCGTCTGCACAGGCTCGGTCGTGGTCTGCGGCGGTTCTTCATAGGGTTCTTCGGTGACAGCTACAAGCTGACCGTGAACCTCCGCGCCGCCGAGCTGAACTCCATAAAGATTTTTTATCGCAGCAGAAATGCGCTTAAGATTATCGCGGTTCGGAACGGTATCGTTGTAAAATTCGGTTATACCCTCGGTAAAATCGCCGTTCACGAAGCTCTCCCAGCTAAATTCGGGAAACTCAGCAAGCTTTCGCTGCTCAATAAGCGATTCCTCCGAACGCGGAAAAACTAAAAGCGCTATCGCAATAACCGCAAACAGCGAGCCTGTCGCAATCGCGTTTATTTTGGCGAACTTTGGGCTGAGCGGTTTTATCGCTTCCTTTTTGTTTTTTTTCTGATTCTTTTCCGCCATCGGAAACCTCCATAACTATATATAAAAAGCTATATTTTCATCACATGGCACAAATGCGCCCATATTATTATACTACTGCGCATACGGTTAGTCAAGACAAAACGGCGCACTTTCCGCAGGCAAAATCGGGAAATGTCCGATACAACCGCGGCGCATGCTTTCCCCTCCATGTCCGCAGCGGTTCACCCGGCGCACAACATCTCCCCACACGGGGCGGCGCGCCGCAAAAACGCTTCGCGTTTTTTGCGTGCAGCCTGCGGCTGCACGCGCTTTTTTCGCCCCTGCGGGGCGAAAAAAGGCGGCGCGCCGCCGTGCGCGGAGGAGCAGCGGCAGATTGGGGGAAGTGCCGCTGTCAATATGAATACAATCGAGGTGCGCCGAAAATTGCACTATCCCCGAAAAAAATCAATTGAACCTGTTCATCGCCTCGTTGATTTTGCCCTGAACCATAAGCTCGGCGGCGGTTGCTGCATTGGAAAGGCACTGTTCGAGAGTCTCCGCCTGCTCTTTCGGAAAGCCCGAAAGAACCCAGTCGGCAAGGTCGTAATCGGGGTGCGGCTTTGCGCCGACGCCTATGCGTATGCGCGGAAATTTGTCGCTGTTCATGTGAAGGATAATGCTCTTTATGCCGTTATGACCGCCGTCGCTGCCCTTCTGGCGTATGCGCAGCCGTCCTACGTCAAGCGAAATATCGTCGTAGATTATCAGCAGCTTGTCGGGAGTAAGCTTGTAGAAATTCATCGCTTCGGCGACCGCTTCTCCACTGTTATTCATAAACGTTGAGGGCTTCATCAGCAGGCAGCGCATCCCGCCGAGAGTAACGTCGGCGGTAAGCGACTTGAATTTCAGCTTTTTTACATCAGCTCCGATTTTTTCGGCGATAGTGTCGATAGCCATAAACCCCGCGTTATGGCGGGTGTTTTCATACTGCGTTCCGGGATTGCCCAGTCCGCAGACGATATATTGTACAGGTCCGCTCGGCTGCTGCGCCTTCTTCGCGTCGAGCTGCTTGAAAATATCAAAAACAGACATATTTTTCCCTTTCTTTGTACGGTACTGCCTTTATTCCGACTTTTCGTACACGCGGATATAATCTACAAGTATACTGTCGGGAAGCAGGGTTTCGTCCATGTCGGCAAAGGTCCAGCTTCCCGTTTCCGCCGTCATTTTCAGATAAAGCGGAACGGTGCAGACGCCTTCGGCTTCCGCCGCGTCGGTTCGCCATGTTTCTTCGCCGTCAACAAAATAAACATACTCTTCGGGAGTCCAGAGCAGCGAAAAAGTGTGATAGCCGCCGTCGTAAAGCCCGTCCTTTTTTGCAACGCTTCCCAGAGCCTTATGCGCCGCGCCGTACCCGTCCCAGTTCAGCGTATGCTGAACCGCGCTGTCTTTGAAGTATGCCGACTCGTAAATGTCAATCTCCGTTCCGTCAACTCCGCCGTTCTCCTCGCTCATCACCGACTCGCCCATGAGCCAGAACGCCGTCCACCAGCCGGGCGTAGTGTTCAGCGTGCATTTCACCTCAAAATATCCGTACGCCTGCTCGAACTTTCCCTTGCTGCGTATACCGCCCATGAGAAAATCGCCGTCATATACCGCTTCGAGAACAAGCTGACCCTTACCGTTTAGATATGAGCAGTCGTCCTCCCAGTAACAATTCAGATCCTGCCGCTTCTGTTCGGGGCAGCGCGACCATTTCGTCAGATCAAGGTCAGTCCCGCTGAATTCATCGTCAAATGTCGGAACATATTCCTCACCGAATACAAGCAGACTCCCGTCCGCCCGCATTTCAACCGCTTCGGAGTATGTAACAGCTGTTGTTTCCTCCGCGGTTTCGGCTGTTGTCTGCGCAGACGTCGTTTCCTCCGTCGAAGTTAAGGCTTCGGGAGTTGTTTCCTCCGTCTTTTTGGCTGAAGTTGTTTTTTCGGCTGACGTTACTGCGGATTCCGGCGCAGCTGTCTGCCTTTCGGAAATCGTTGTGACAGCGGTTTCCGCCGGAGCAGAGGTCATTTCCGATGTTGTAACAGCTTTCGTTTCTGCAGACGAAGAAACCGTCGTTTCTGCTGATGCTGCGGCAGTTTTAAGCGTGGATTTCGAAACCGTTTCAGGCGGATTCGCGGTTTCTTCCGTTTCGGTATCTGTTGTTGTTTCGGTTTCTGCCGCCTCGGTTACAGCGAAAGTTTTCTCTGATAATTCCTCCGTTTCCGCCGCAGCCGTTGTTCTTTCCGATGTGAGCAAAGTCCCGCTTGTCTCTGCGGTTTCGGCTTTATTTGCCGCACAGCCCGTCAGAAATGCACAAAAAATAATAAAAGCACTTAAACGTTTCATTCGTTGATCATATCCTCCAGTACGGTTCTCATAAGCTCAAGCGGCGTTTCGTCCTTTTTAGGTGCAATTTTAAAGCAGATCTTCCCTGCAAGGTTGAGATTTACCCGCCCGTCAAGCTGTGAATTTAGCCTGCCTATCTTCTGCATATCGGGTTTCGGGGTAAAGAAATTTATTCCGTCCTTCGTCTGAACGATTTCGGTTATGCCGAGCTGCTGCGCCATGCTGCGTATCTGCGCGACCTCGATAAGCCCGTAAACCGGCTTCGGCGGCTCGCCGTAGCGGTCGATAAGCTCATCGGTAACATCAAAAGCGTCATCCTCGCTGCGTATCATCGCTATACGCTTGTAGCAGCTTATGCGCTGCGCGGGATTGGAGATGTAATTTTCAGGGATAAACGCGTCAACCTTTACGTCAACAAGACAATCCTCGGTTTTTTCGGTGACCTCGCCGCGCTCCTCCTTAACCGCCTCGTCAAGCAGCTTCAAATACATATCATAGCCGACTGCGGAGAGGTGACCCGACTGGCTTGAGCCGAGTATAGAGCCTGCACCGCGTATCTCAAGGTCGCGCATTGCTATTCTGAAGCCCGAACCGAACTTCGTGAACTCGCGTATAGCGTCAAGCCGCTTTGTCGCTACCTCGCTGAGCATTTTTCCGCGCCTGAAAGTGAAATACGCAAAAGCTCGGCGGTTCGTGCGCCCTACCCGTCCGCGGAGCTGGTGAAGCTGCGCAAGACCCATATAGTCCGCGTTCTCGATTATCAGCGTGTTGCAGTTCGGCACGTCAACGCCCGTTTCAATAAGCGTTGTGCAGACGAGAACGTCTATCTCATGTTCAAGCAGCTTCCGCCACACCTCGAGCAGTTCGTCCTCCTCCATCCTTCCGTGCGCAATGCCTATTCTTGCTTCAGGAACAAGCGCATGAAGATTCGCCGCGCACTGCATGATGCTTTCAATGCGGTTGTGGATATAGTATACCTGTCCTCCGCGCCGCAGTTCCTTATTTATCGCCTGCGCGATAACTCCGTCGTTATGCTCGATAACATATGTAGTTACAGGCTGTCTGTCCTGCGGCGGCGTTTCGATAACGCTCATGTCGCGTATGCCCGACATCGCCATATTCAGCGTCCGCGGGATAGGCGTCGCCGAAAGCGTAAGAATATCCACGCCCGGGAACATTTCCTTGAATTTATCCTTATGTGCAACACCGAAGCGCTGCTCCTCGTCGATTATCACCAGTCCGAGGTCCTTGAAGCCTATATCGTCCTGAACGAGTCTGTGCGTGCCGATAACAATGTCTACCGCGCCCTTTTTAAGCTTCTCGACCGTCTGCTTTATTTCCTTCTGCGTGCGGAAACGCGAAAGCAGATCCACTCGTATACCGAAGCCGTCCATTCTTTTCAGAACAGTCTGATAGTGCTGCCAAGCAAGAACCGTCGTCGGGCAGAGCAGAGCGCACTGCTTACCGTTTTCAATGCATTTGAACGCCGCGCGCAGAGCGACCTCGGTCTTTCCGAAACCAACGTCCCCGCAAAGCAGCCTTTCCATGGGCTGTTCGCGCTCCATGTCCTGCTTTATCTCGGCAATACAGCGCAGCTGGTCGTCGGTTTCAACATAGCTGAAGTGATTTTCAAAATCTGCCTGTTCTTCCCCGTCAGGCTCAAAAGCATATCCCTTGCTCTTCATTCTCTTGGCGTAAAGCGCGGTAAGCTCCGTCGCCATTTCCTTTGCTGCGGCTTTCGCCTTTGTTTTTGCCTTCTGCCATTGATCCGTGTGCATTTTAGACAGCTTGACCGTGTTTACGTCGCCGCTTCCGATATAGCGCGAGATAAGGTCAAGCTGCGTAACGGGAACATAAAGCACGTCGGTCCCCGCGTAGCGTATTTTAATATAATCCTTGCTTATTTTGTCCTGAGTAAGCTTCTGAACGCCCTCGAAAACGCCTATTCCGTAGCTGTTATGAACAACGAGGTCGCCGACCGCGATATCGTTAAGGCTGTTTATTATCTCCGCCTTTTTGCGCTTCGGCTTTTCGCGGACGGAAATGCTCACCGCCGTATGCGAGATCGCGGCGAGGCGCGCTTCGGGATAGCTGTAGCCCGAAGTGAGAGTTCCCTCGGTAACGTAAACGCGCTTTGCGTAAACCTTTTTCGGCGAGGTTGAATAATCGGCGGGGATTCCGTCGCTCCGCAGGTCGTCCGCAAGTACCTTTGCACCCTTTTCCGTTCCCGCAAAAACTATAACGCTGTAACCGCCCTGCATATAATTTTTCAGCTCTTCGAGCAGGTATCTGTATTCGCCGCTCCACGGCGCGACCTGTCCCGCGGAAACGTTCAGCAGCACTGAAAGGCTTATATCATGTCCGCGCATGAAGTTGTCGAAATACGCGCGTACTTTTTTTTCAGCTGCCGCCGAATACTCCGCCTTTGTAAGCATATACCGGTCAAGCCCCTTGCAGAGAATGCCCTCCTCAAACAGCATTTTTATATCCTCGTTATGCTGCGCGAGAGCGGACTTCAAGCTTTCATTGCAGGCGGTGTTCTCGCACACGACGATTTGCAGTGCATAATCGAAAAGCGTTGCTTCTTCGGCATAGCAAAGGGGAAGATAGCGGTCGCTGTCGGGAAGAACTCCGTTTTCGAGCTTTTCAATATCCCCCGCGATATGTTTTTTTACCGTTTCGGCATTTTTTCCTCTTATCTTCGCGCTGAACGCGGAAAGTCGGTCGGAAAAAGCCGTGGGACTGTCGAAAATCATCTCCGCCGCAGGCGCTATTGAAATGCTTTTTATCGTATCAATTCTGCGCTGGGATTCAATATCGAAAACGGAAATGCTGTCTACCGTATCGTCCCACATTTCTATGCGCAAGGGCGCGCCGAAATTCACAGGGAAAACGTCGAATATCGCGCCGCGCACCGAGAACTGCGAAACGCCCTCGATCTGATCGCAGCGGGTATATCCCAGCGCGGTCAGCCGCGCGGCAAGCTTCGTCAGATCAAGCGTATCACCCGATTTTATCGTCCGCGTAAGCCCAAGCAGTATATCTTTCGGCATTGTAAGCTGCGCAGCGCCTTCGGGAGTCGCACATACAATGTCCGCCTGACCCGCCGCCATGCGGTAAAGGACGCCGAGACGCCTGCGGACATATTCGCGCGAAGATGAATCCACGTCGCCGAGCATGAGATCCTTAGCGGGATATACAACGGCGGTCTCGCGTCCCGTCATCGCGTTTATATCCGCGCATAAGCGCGCGCATTCGCCCTCAGTGTCGCAAATAACGGCAAGCGGCGCGCAAAAGCTCTCATCCTCTGCGAACGCCGCAAGAAAATGCGCCTTGTGAATATGTGAAAGTCCCGTAAGCATTACGGGAAGTCCGCCTGACCAGCCCGAAAATACACGGTATTCGGAAAGCTGTTTAGCTGTGTTTAAAAAGTATTCCATAAGTCATATCCTTTTTAAGAAAACGATGAATAAATCCGACGCGTGAATAATACGCAGATTTTTCGGCATACCGCATAGAAATTTCGCAGGTATGCTGATTATATGTGATCTGCCGGAAAATCTGCAGACGAGGCATGGTTTTATCAGTGATTCCTTAACGCGGGTTAAGCGGTACCGACTAATTACGGCACCGCTTACGCGCATTCTGTTGTATTTGTTTATTTTCTGAGCATTTTCTGCCCCGTGCGGACGATAACGACAACAGCGGAGCTTAAAACAAGATTTATAGCCATTTCAACAAGGAAATTTACTCCGACAAACGCCGTGAACATATACGCCCACGCATTATCGAAGCCTGCGCCCGCCGCCCATTCGGTAATAGTATCCATAAAGAACAGCGAGCAGCCGATGATAAATACGCCCGTGTTGACTATCGGAGAAACTACGCCTGCCGCAATAGCCGCGACGACGCTGTTCTTCGCGCTCAGCGCCTTGTAGACCGCTCCTGCGGCAAGTCCCGCAAGCGCGCCCTTTAAAATGCAGGTAATGATAGTTCCCGGAACGCTGACCGCGAGGAACGCACCCGCGTCCGTGAACAGCACAACAACGCCGAAAACGAATCCCAGCCATGCGCCCGCGCCCCAGCCATAGAGCGCAGCCCCGACGATTATAGGAACAAGCACGAGCGTAATGTTGAATACGCCGAACCTTATTCCGACTGCGAGAGCCTGCAAAACTACTACGATTGCCGTAAGCAGTCCGAGTCCGACTATTGCGGATGTGTCGAGTTTTTGTCTTGTTTTGTTTGTGTTTTCCATTTTTCTTGTCCTTTCTTCGGGTGACTTCCGTATGTACTGCGCCTTTTCGCGTTCCGACCCATGGGTTCGGACGCACGCGCCTTGTCAGTAGGGTAAGTCCCCTTACTGGCGCCTCCCGGACGGGGAGTGTGCCGTGGGTTTATATTTTAAGGCATAGACCTTAACCCCTGTTTTTGCGGTAGATAACGAGCAGTCCCTTTAAGAGAAGCTCGCTGTCGAGTGTCATTTCGCGCTTGCAGTACGGAGCCACAACCTGCGAAAATCCGCCTGTCGCAACGATCGATTTCGCGCCGCCCATTTCCGCTTCAAACCGCTCGATAAATCCATCGAGCATTGAAGCCATGCCGATAATTACGCCCGAACGCATACAGTCCGCCGTATTCGAGCCTATCGCCCTTTCAACGCTGCCCGCGCTTATCAGCGGTAGCGCGGCGGTGTTGCTTGAAAGCGACTCGAAAGCCATCTTCATTCCGACCGCAAGCGCGCCGCCGAGAAATTCCCCGCGCTCGTTTACGGCGAGGATCTTGCTGACCGTTCCGAGGTCGATCACTATGCACGGAAGCGGGTAATATTCCTTGGCGGCAACTCCCGCGCAGCAAAGGTCTGCTCCGAGCGTCGCGGGATCGTCGATACGGATATTCAGTCCCGTTTTTACACCGGGACCCACGACCATAGCCTCAAGCTCCATGAAGCGCTTTACCGCTGTGCAGAGCTGTTCGGTCACGGGAGGAACCACCGAGGAGACTATTACCCCCTCAAATTCCTCCTTCTTTATTTTATGAAGCTGAAGCAGATTCATAAGAATAAGCGTATATTCGTCCGCCATTCTGGAAGGATTTGTTTCAATTCGCATTTCAAAGATAAGCTCATCTCTTTTATTATATGCTCCGAAAACAGTATTTGTATTCCCGACATCTATTGTAAGAACGTTCATCCTTCGTTTTCCTCCGTTTCTTCGGGTTTATTGCGGAAAAACCGACAGTAGAATATTACCGACGCCGCAAAAAGGAGCAGTCCCGCAACGGAAATCATCACAGCCGCCGGATAGCCTGCCGTAACAAAGCTCATTTCTATTGTATGCTCGCCGGGAGTAAGCTGAACACCGATAAGCGCGTCAAGAACCTCAATGTAGTCGGTCTTTACGCCGTCAACAAGCACCGTCCAGCCCTTTTCGACGGGAATCGTCGTCATAAGCAGAGTGTTGTCGTCCTGCGCGTTTACGGTTATTTTCACTTTTGTGGGAGTAACGCGCTCGGCGGTCGTTTCCAAATTGTTCGCTTTAAGCTCGCCGAGGTCAGCTTCAATAGCCTCGCTGTTGCAGTAAAGGAACTGCGCCTCGCGGAAATACAGATCGTCGCGCGTAAGCGTAAGCCCTATCGTAACGCTTTCTCCCGCCTCAAAATCGCCTATCTTCATTATGCTGTTATTATCGCCCTCAAAGTATGTTCCGAGGAAAACCTCGCGGTTCAGCCATACGTTCACCTGACGCTCGTATTTTGACGGGAGATACATATAAAGCGCGGAAGCTTCGGGCATTGTGAACGTGTACACCAACTCGGTGTTAAGATTCGGATCGATCTTTTTGAAGCTGTGGTGTCCGTCGGTAGTTTTTCCCTGCGTTACATTCACCTTTTCAAGCTCTACATTGTCGATAATGCGTGTAAAATATTCGTTTGCCTGGTCGGACTCGCGCCCAAGCATCCTCGCAAGCAGCACGTTCTGATTTTTGAGCGGTTCTGTCGTCGAAAGCGGACTGCTTATCTCGGAAAGCGGATCCGCGTCCGTGAACGAAAGCTGCGCCACACCCTTGTCAACAAGGTACGCCATCGGCATTGCGAGCGGATTTTCCTTTACTGTTATATCGTCGCGCGATTTGATGTTCGACGTGGTATTGTCCGGGCAGGAAAGCTCGTATTTTACGCCGAAAAGGCTCTTTGTTATCTCGGTCGCACCCGAATATCGCGTGTAGTGGCTTCTGGCGGTAAAACCGAGATAGGAAAGCAGAGCTATCGGCTTTGCGTTTAGCGTGCTTGAGCTGTGCGAAAGCCCGTACATTCCGCAGGCGAGCGGGTCGTTCACCGTTCGGAAATACGTCTTTTCAATTCGGTAAAATCCGTCGTCGTTCGCCTTTATCTCATCAACAACCTCGCGCGTGGGGCCGATAACGTCGTTATACGACGGCTTTGTGGAATAAACAATATCAAAGTCCTGCCGGATTATCTGAACAAGGGTATTGCAGAACGCCTCGGCTGAAATCACCGCGACGAGAATAACGCATATCCCTTTTCTGTGGAGCTTGTCTTTAAGCTGGATAACAACGGCGGAGATTATGAGCAGTATCGCCATTGCGGGAAGTATCACGAGCAGGCTGTCCATCGTGTCGCGGCTGATGTCCTCAAGATAATTGTCCTGCGACTCGATATAGATAAGCACCGCGAACCACGCAAGCGCGATCCCCGCAAGCTGTTTTTTCCGTATTTCTTCAATATTGTCGAAAGCCCTTGCGGCGAACGCCGTCATAAGGAACGAGAGCATGAAGCTGTAGCGGTAAGGAAGCCAGTTCGGGAGCTGTCCGCCGTGCCAGAGCATATCTATCTGACATATCCACATTGAAACGCAGAGCACGGAAATTATTACCGCTCCCGCTATCCTGTCCCGCCCACGTATCTTTTTCATAAAGAAATAGCAGGGCAGGAAAAGCAGAACTATCGTTCCGCAGTAGATAAACGGCAGACCCGACATACGCACGGTGTCGTAGGTATTCGGGAACAGCTTGTCGAGAAATTCAATAAGATTGAAGTTTGTATAGACCGAGCTGTAATCAGGCTCGGAGAAGTCGAATTTTCCATATGAAAGCGAATTGTACACGGGTATGAGCATATAGCACGAGATCATCGCGGAAACAAGCGCCACTCCCGTGAAAAGCAATCCTCGGCCGATAAACAGTCGGGAAAGCCCCTCCTTGTGGCTTGCGACCGCGTAATACAGGAAATATATCGCGGAGAAAATCGCAATCATAAAGCCGATATAGAAGCAGGTCACGAACGCATACACAAGAGAAACCGTGAGCATTATGAACTTGCCCTCGTCTATCAGCTTTTCTATTCCGTAGACTATAATCGGAAGTATCATGACCCCGTCGAGCCACATGGGGTTCATAGTCTGCACTATCGTATATGAGCAAAGCGCATAGCACACCGAGAAGATTATGCAGGTGAGCGGCTTAAAGCCCTTTCCGCGGCTTAGATATATGGACATGCAAAGTCCTATCGCGCCGACCTTGCACACCATCATAGTGAGCAGTCCCTCGGTTATCATCGTTCTCGGAAACATCCATACAAGGAAGTTGAACGGGCTGCCGAGATAATAGCCGATAATACCCATAAATTCTCCGGAGAGATTTCTGCTCCACGAATAGAAAATGCTCTCTTTTCCCGCGAGAACGTCGTACATATAATCATAATAGTATACATACTGCCCGTTAAGGTCGAGGGAAAGCACCGATTCATTCCCGAATGGATAAACTCCGAAAATAAAATAAGAAAGCAGGAGTATGAAAAGCGGTATAGCGAAAGAGAGCGGGAACTGATAATCCGTGATAAAAAAGCGCTTTAAGCCGCTTTTCACATATCCCAGCCACTCTGACGCCGTTTCCTTTACGGTTTTAGTCATTCGTCATTCCCCTTTCGCGCTTCTTTTCTCTTTTTTGTGTCAATTGACACAATATATCTCGGACGGAACTTTATTTCCTCATAAATTTTTGCCATGTAATAGCCGATAACGCCCAAACCCAGCATTATGAACGAGCCTGTTATAAGCGTAACGAGAATGACCGTGGTAAAGCCATTGTCCGCCGTTCCTCCGAAATACCGCACAAGCGTCTGTATGCCGAGAACGACCGCAAAAATAAAGAATATCACACCCATTCCCGTAATTATCTGAAGCGGGAGATTTGTAAAGCTGGTTATGTTGTTCAGCGCGAATTTCAGCAGCTTCTTGAAGTTCCACTTTGTCGTTCCCGCATTGCGCGGCGCAACATTGAACTCTATCTGCGTGGTCTTAAAGCCGACCCAGCTTGAAAGCGCGCGGAAGAACGTCAGGCGTTCGGGCATTTCGTTCAGTGCGTCTATCGCCTTTCTGTCGAGCAGTTTATAATCGCTCGCGCGGTCGAGATTTACGTTCGCGGAGTTCTTCATAAGGCGGTAAAAGCCCTTTGCGAACATTTTATAAAGCGGATTTTCCTTGCCTCGGCTCGCCTTTACGGCTTCGACGACCTCATAGCCTTGCTTCCAAAGCTCGTACATTTCCGGGATAAGCTCCGGAGGGTGCTGCAGATCGCAGTCGATAAACACGGCGCAGTCGCCCGTGCAGGCTTTAAGTCCCGCGAAAAGCGCGCCCTCCTTACCGAAATTACGCGAAAATTTCAGTCCGCGTATGCTGTCGTTTTCTTCGGTAAGGCGGTCGATTATCTTCCATGTGTCGTCCCGCGAACCGTCGTCCACAAAAATTATTTCACACGGGATATTCTCCTTTTCAAGTATCCCGTATATCGTCTGCGCCGTTTTTTCTATATTTTCCTGCTCATTATAAGCGGGAATTATAACTGAAAGCATTTTTTGATCCTTTCCATTGGAATAGGTTTATTGTTCGCCGTTCACGGTCAGATTACCCGTCACAGTCGTTATTTTAAGGAGATATTCTCCGCCGTTCTGTAAAATTACAGCGTCGCCGCGCCGGTTTTCAAATTCCTCAGCAAAACCGCGCGCCGTGCAATAACCCTTTTCGGTCATATACTCCATGCAAACCGAAAGCCGTTTTGACAAAGTAAGCGAAATGTCGCCGCTTCCGCCCGAAAGCTCCATATCCCCGCCGAGCGCGGATATTCCGAGTTCGATATTGCCGCTTTCGGTCTTTATTTTTGCGCGGTCGTCAGCCCCGAAAAGCGAAATATTCCCGCTCCTTGTCGAAATTTCAAGCGATTCGCAGCTTATCGGCTGGGCGGAAATATCTCCGCTGCTGCTTGTGAGGCTTACGCGGCGGTATGTCCTTCGCGGAAGCTTCACCGTTACGCCGAAGCTGTCCCGCCGCGCGGTAAAAAGCGAGAGAGAGAAGCTGTCGTCCTGCGTAAGGCGAAGGACTCCCGATTCGTCCGTGTCGGTTATGAGCGGCAGGTCGCCGATACAGCTTACCTCGCAGTCATCCCCGTCCCAGTACTCGACCGTTATCGGCAGCGAACCCGTTATCACGATAAGCTCGCGCACGCTCCCGAAATAGAGCGTTTCGTCCGAAACCGCGTCGTTGTACGAATTGAACGGACGGAAATACGCAAGAGCCGCGCCCGCAGCGATAAAAACCGCTCCGAGTATAATGAACATAAGCGAAAGTTTTTTCAGCTTATTCATCGCAGCACCGCCTCTTCTTCCAGCTCAGCCGCACCCGCAGACATCTCAGCCGATCTACCGACGCGGGACATACGATAAACGCTCCGAGGCACATTCCGAAACCGAGCAGAAGCGTTCCGACGCTCACGAACATAAGCGAAAAGAACGGCAGGTCGGTCGTTATATGGATAACGCCCGCCGCGCCGAGAAGCGCCGCAGGAACCGCGATAAGTCCCAGCGAAAACAGCCCGAGCGCCAGAAAAAGGTACAGGAAATTAAGCAGGAAAAGCCCCGCCATTCCCGCCGCACCGAATATAAGAAAGCCGTAATACCTTATTTTTTTCATTTTTCCGTTCAGTTGTGGCGTTTTGCGGTGAAGCTGTCTGCAGTTACCGAAAATACCGTCGTTTTTTCCAGCGCTGACGGCTCGAAGTTCATTTCCCCGCCGAAGCCGTAGTGCTTCATGATAAGCGCGAGCGCATTGCGCTTTTCCGACTCGTCCGTTATGAAATGAGCCTTTCCGAAGCCGATAACGCTTTCGTAGGATGTTGTCCACGAGCAGGGACTTTCTCCGCCGTACGCTTTCGCACCGCGGTCCGCTTCAAAGCAGACATCCGCACAAGCTTTCAGGCGGCGCAGCTTTTCGCCCTCGCCCGCACAGTGGAAATAAAGCGTAAGGCTGCCGTTTTCGTATAAATAGCCGAAGCTCATCGGCACGATATAAGGCGTCTTGCCTGAAAAAGCCAGACGGCACACCTCACAGCCGCCGAGTATTCCGAGAATTTCACCAATATCTGTAACCTGCCTGTCCGCTCTGCGCATATAAAACCTCCGATTTTTACGATACACGAAAGATTATACCATATTATTTTGTGCTTTGCAATATCACGTTTGACGAATATGCGGCTCTGTGTTGAATTTTTTTTGACAATTTGTGTCCTTTTTGCAGCGGTAAATAAGGATTTTTTGGCATAAAGTTGCCCAAATTGCACGAAAAGCTGAAAAAAGTCCCGCAAACCTCCTTTTACCCTCTTGACAATGCCGTCGGAATTGTTTATAATAATATGGCTAAGTTATAGGCGCTGCAATTCGGCGGCGCCGTTCAAGAATAATAACGGAGGTAATAAAAATGAAAAGAACATATCAGCCTAAGAAGCTTCAGAGAAAAAAGGAACACGGCTTCAGAAAAAGAATGGCTACCGCTAACGGCCGCAAGGTTCTCGCAAGAAGACGCGCAAAGGGCAGAAAATCCTTAACATACTAATGTAATGGGAGAATACTCCAAAAGATTTTTCGTCATTAAAAAGGATCGTGAATTCCGCTTCCTCTACAATAAGGGAAAAACCTGCGTCAGCTGTGCTTTTGTCTGCTATTTCAGGGAAAACAAACGGCGCAGGAACCGCTGCGGAATTGTTACCGGCAAAAAGATAGGGAACGCAGTTGCGCGCAACCGCGCACGCCGTGTTATCCGCGAGGCTTTCCGCATTTTCGACCACGACCTGTCCCGCGCGACCGCAAAACGCTATGACCTTGTATTTGTCGCAAGAAGCCAGACGCCCTCGCTTAAATCCACGAAGGTGCTCCGGCTGATGCAGACAAAGCTTATGCCGCTTCTCGCGCCCGAAATAAAAGGAAACCCGTGAAAACGCCGCTTTTACGGCGCTTCCGGGATTTTTCGTACCTGCGTACCGCCGATACACGAGGATTTTGTCATGAAGTATATTCTTATCGGGCTTATCCGGCTTTACCAACTGACATTATCGAAAATACTGCCGCCTTGCTGCCGATTTACTCCGTCCTGTTCGCGGTACGGAATTACTGCTATAAGCCGATTCGGTGCTGTCAAGGGCGGCTATTTAACTATTAAAAGAATTATTCGCTGCAATCCGTTCAGCGCAGGCGGATACGATCCCGTGCCTGAAACGTTTTGCTTTTTTCGGAAAAAACACGACTGACAAAAGATAAGGGTGATTTACTATTAACTGGCTTTATTCATTGATCGGAACCCCGCTGGGATATATCATGTGGGCGTGCTATGCGCTTGTAAAGAATTTCGGCTGGGCTATTATTCTTTTTACCTTGATTATTAAAGCGGTGATGTTCCCGCTTAACCTTAAGCAGCAGAAAAATCAGGCGCTATCCCAGATGTTTATGCCGCGTGTAAAGGAAATACAGACCAAGTACAGAAATAATCCGGAAAAACAGCAGGAAGAGCTTACAAAGCTCCAGAAGGAGGGTTATAACCCGACCGGCGGCTGCGGAACGATGCTTATCACGTTCCTTATCCTGTTCGGCGTCATCGACGTTGTTTATAAACCAATGACGCACATGGAGCATTTCAAGACCGAGGAGATAAACGCCGTTGTTACTACTGCGGAGCAGATAGATATTGCGAAGACTATCCTTGCAAATCCCGAAGACGCGGCGGCTGTTCTCGAATTTCGAACCGACGCCGGCAGCATAGCCTTTGTTGAAACGACCGACGAAAACGGAACAAAAACAAACAACCGCATTACGACCGACGCAGATTTCAAGCTCGACGAGGCTAAAAACAGCGTAACTGTTTCCGCAGAAGAGCTTGCGACCTACGGCGTTTTCACAGAAGACGAGCTTAACACGCTAATTAAGTCGTCACGCCTTTCAGATGTCGTACGCAACAATATAAACCTCATTCACTCCAGCTATTACAACAGCAGTTCGCTTTACCGAGAGCTTCGCGCGCTGAAGATATTTGAAGATGAAACCACACGTCCGCTCTTTGAGGCTAATCCCGGCATAAGCAGTGAGCTTATCGGACGCGTTGCCGTTCTTGACGAGCATATGCACTTCGGTCCGATCAACCTGCTTGATCAGCCTACATGGGCGTTCAACTCGCTTATCATAATCCCCGTTATCGCATTCGTTTTCTCTCTCGCACAGAGCCTTGTAATGATGGTTCTCATGAAGAAGCAGAACCCCGAACTGAACGCTTCGCAGCCCGCAAGCGCAAAGGCTATCTACTTCATCACGCCGTTCATATCGCTCTGGATCTCGTTCAGCGTTCCTGCCGGCGCAGGCTTCTACTGGGCGGTTTCCTACCTGTTCGGTATCCTCCAGTCGCTTATAACCTATAAATTCTGGCCGTCCGACAAGATACGCGCGGAAGCTAAAGCAAAAATGGAAGCTGCCGCAGCGCAGAAGGAGCAAAAGGCGACGATTGTTGAGATTGACGCAGACGGAAATAAGACGGAGCGCACAAACCGTCTTTCCGAATTGTCACAGAAAGAAATTAAGGAACTTAACCGTAAGAAGCTTGAAGCCGCGAGAAAGGCGGACGCTGAAAAATACGGCGAAGAATACACCGAATCCCCTGAGGACGATGATTTTTAAAGAAAGGACGTTTATTTATGGAAAAGATTTTTTCGGCAAAGACTGAAGAAGCCGCAAAGGAACAGGCGATAAACGAATTTAAGGCGTGCGGCATTTCGGAAAGCGACATTACATTTGAAATTCTCGAAAAGCCCGTAAAAAAGCTGTTCAGCGTAAAAGGCGAGTTCAAAATTAAGGCAAGCGCTGCCGACCCTGTTGCTGAAGAAGCGGTTTCCGAACCCGAAGAAGAAGCAACCGCTCAGAGCTTTGATGAACCCGAACAGGCTGTTACCGTTCCTGCGGACGGAATCAATCTCCTTGAAACCGCTAAGGTCAAGAATGCGGTAAAATATCTCACAAAGGTTCTTACGGCACTCGGAGTTGAGAACTTCCGTGTTGACACAATTCTAAACGGCGAAACCGTATTTCTCGACATTGTAGGCGAAAAGCTCGGCGTAGTTATCGGCCGCCGCGGCGAAACGCTTGACGCTCTCCAGTATCTTACTATCCTCGCTTCAAACAAGACCGAGGAATCATATTGCAGGATTTCAGTTGACTGCAACGGCTATCGCGCAAAGCGCCGCGAAACGCTTGAAGCGCTTGCTGAAAAGACCGCTCACCGCGTGTTAAAGCAGGGCAGAAGAATTACGCTGGAACCCATGAATCCCTACGAAAGACGCATTATCCACAGCAAGGTTGCCGAAATCGAGGGCGTATACAGCCACTCAACAGGCGAAGAACCTTTCCGCAAGGTTGTTATTTCCGCAACCGCTAAGCCCGCTTACAACGGCAAGGGTGATCGCAGAGGAAGAAGCTCCCGCCCCGGCTCAGGCAGAAGTTATCGTCAGTCAACAGGCTTCTCAACCTCGTTTGAACGCGAATACAAGCGCACACAGGCGGAACCTATCACCTATTCACAGGAAACGGTTGACACCGAAAAGAACGCTTCGCTTTATGGCAAGATTGAACTGTAATACTAAGTTATAAAAATGGGGAGCAGCCCGCTCCCCTTATTCTGGGATATAGCCAAGCGGTAAGGCAACGGACTTTGACTCCGTCATCCGTGGGTTCAAATCCCGCTATCCCAACCAAAAATAAAACGTGTAACCTGTAAGGGTTATGCGTTTTATTTTTGTAATTTGGGTCGGGATTTGAACCCGCGGCTTTCTCCATGCCATACCACTCCCCAACTTACGCTAACGCCGCCCAACCCCACCGCGCGCACGCGTGCATCTGCGTTATCGCAGATGCACGACGGGAGGCGGCGCTTTGCGCCGCCTCTGCTGCCATACCGCGAAGCGGTATGGCAGCGCGTGCGCGCACGCTAGCCGAAAGCAGGGCTGCGAATTGCGGCGTTTGGCAAAGCGGAAGATAAGTCGGGGAAATTGAAAGCCGCGGGTATATGCGGTATTGCGCTCAAATAGGCGGCTTTCTCCGCAAATCGGGCAACTTGAAGTTGCACAAATAGAGAATTATGCAAATAACAGATGGTAGAAAAAATCGCTTTTTTCTGATATAATTGTATTACAGCCGGTTGAAAATTTACAAGGAGAAAGTATATTATGAGTTTTGGTAAAAATTTACAGTATCTGCGCCGTCTTTGCAGAGGTATGAGCCAGGAAACGCTGGCTGAAAAACTTAATGTCAGCAGACAAACGGTATCGAAATGGGAAATGGACACGGCACAGCCTGAGATGGACACGGCGATTGCACTGTGTGATGTGTTTAACTGCTCGCTTGACGATCTGTTTCGGGCGAATCTTACACAGCCTGACGATACATATGAAAATCTGCGCGTTGAAACGGTTCCTGCATTTCGATACATAAAATATGCAGTAATCAGTACGGACCCTGAGGGGGACGCACTCAATCGTATTTTTAATATTGCACGGGAAAACGGTGTGGAACATCCGAAAGCGATCGGATGGGATTTCCCTATCCTTTCTCAGGAGCAGATCAATGTATACCATATGCATGGATATGAAGCTGCGTGGGTGCTGCCGGACGAAATCAGTCCGTCGGACATGGAAATATTTTCAAACCCGGAACAAAAATATGCAGCAATCCATATTTGCACACCGTTTGAAAATCCATTCGTAACAATTCCGGGCGCGTACCGTACTCTGATGGACTATATGCGTTTAAACGGACTTGAGCACGTGCAATCAAAGGATGTAATCCCATGCTTTGAAACAGACGGAGATAGCATGGATGTTTATATTGCCTGCATGTAATTTCAATAAGAGGCTCGTCCCGTCATTTAACATGGCAAGGGTTGGCAAAGCCCCCCTCTCATTCAGCAGGAGATACAATCTCCTGCTGAATGAGAAAATGTCCTCCGCCTTTAAGGCGGAAGGGGACATTCTTGCCTAAGTTGTAATTTCAACAAAAAGAAAGACTGCAAACCGCCGCGCTGATATTGCCCCGGCGGTTTTTATGTATAATTTGCACAAAAATAACATCATCGTATTTTTGCAACATACAAAAAATCATATCGGATTCTTTTTCTGTACGGATTTTCAATAGTGAAAAGTCCAGAATTTCCGCGCGGTTATGCGAAATGATAAAGATATTTTCTCTTAAAAAATATCTTTATCACGGTAAAAAAATAATTGTTTTTTCGACACAATACGACTTTTTATTTTACACATCATCATATTTTTATTAAAAAAAATATGCCTTTCTTTTTTATACAGCGACCGCCAGCCGCCTGTTGCCTGCTCCTCTCTAATAGAGCTGCACAAAACAATTGGTAAAAATATACAAAAGACAAAATCAAGTCAATAAATTTTTCCATTCAGAACGACATCCCTGCAGCGGAAAGTAAAATCGCCGCAAATATTCAAACAAGCTGAATTTTTAAAGACCAGACTCTCATAATCTTCCTTGGAAATAGCCAAGATTTGTGAAAAAACACATCATTTTATTTTTCACAATACATTTTATAATAATGGCTTATTTAAGCAAAACGATGCAAAATATTTTTCTTATGTGAAAAATAGATTGGGATCTTTTTTCACAGTATATACGGTTTTTTTCGACTTTTTTACGAAAAGTGTTGCAAAAAAAGTGCAGGCATAGTATAATAAATGTGTATAATTTTTGAATTTTAAACTGAGAGGGTCTCATGATTTTTGCAGATTTATTTTTCCTGTATGTTTTCATGGCGCTGTGCATCCCCGCGTATTTTATCTCAAAAAATATTGCCTACCGCAACGCCGTTCTGATTATTTTTTCGCTGATTTTCTATGCGTGGAGCAGCCCCGCCTGGCTGATCCTTCTTATGATAAGCGTAACGGGCAATTTCTTTTTCGGTCTGCTTATTGAAAAATGGCAGGGTACACCAAAAGCAAAGCTAGGCGTCGCGTTTTCTCTTATCCTCAGCCTTGGGATGCTGTTCGTTTTTAAATACACAGACTTTTTTATTGACAATATCAACGGCATTCTCGGCACGGCGATAGCGCACACGAACATTGAACTTCCAATCGGCATAAGCTTCTACACCTTCCAGATAATTTCCTACATTATGGACTGCTACTGGGGGAAGGTGAAGGTCCAGCATAATTATTTCCGCCTGCTTATGTACATTTCCTTATTCCCGCAGCTCGTTGCAGGTCCTATCGTCCGCTACAGCACAGTCGAACAGGAAATCGGGCAGCGTTCTGTTTCCGTTTCGGACATCAGCGAGGGAGCTACTCGTTTTATCATGGGTCTGGGAAAAAAAGTCGTGCTTGCCAACGGACTTTACGCAATAACCGAACAATTCCTCAAGGGCGATCTGGACAAGATCTCCGTTATCGGAACGTGGTACGGAGTAATAATTTATTCGCTTTATGTTTACTTTGACTTTTCGGGCTACTCCGATATGGCAATCGGGCTTGGGCGGATTTTCGGTTTCCACTTCAATGAAAACTTCAACTACCCATTCATAAGCAAAAACATAACTGAGTTCTGGCAGCGCTGGCACATATCTCTTGGCTCGTTTTTCCGTGACTATCTGCTCTATATCCCGATTTTCGGGAAACGCAGACAGTACGCAAGCCTGTTCCTCGTCTGGTTCTGCACGGGCTTCTGGCACGGCGCAAGCTGGAACTACATTATATGGGGTCTGTACTATGGGATGTTCATTCTGTTTGAGCGTTTGCTCGGCAGCAAGCGCCTGAAAAAAATTCCCCCGGCAATAATGCATATTTACAGTAAGCTTGTAATAATAATAGGCTTCGGAATATTCTATTTCACCGACGTTTCACGGCTAGGCACCTTCTTCGGAAACCTCATAGGAGCAAACGGAAACGCCTTTATCGACATTTCAGTAACAACCTCGTTTATGAATAATATTTTCCTTATTTTATTTGCGCTTGCAGTAAGCACGCCGATAATCCCATGGCTTAGACGCAGGGTGCAGAAAATCTCCTGCGGCGAAAACGTTATCGGAATTTCGACCATAATATGCAACGCCGCAATCCTTGTCGTATGCGCGCTGCTGCTTGTGGAGAACACGAACAACCCATTCCTTTACTGGCAGTTCTGATAAGCGGCGCACCCGCGGCTTTCAATTTCTCAGCACTGTATCACACAAAGCAAAACGCCGCGGTTCAATGCTGTTCTATCGGCGAACGTGCGCGCACGCGCGGCATACCGCAAAGCGGTATGCCGCAGCAGCGGCGCAAAGCGCCGCTGCCCGTTGTTTTTCTGCGGCTGCGCCGCAGAAAAACGTGCGCGCGCGGTTCGGCTAAGCTGCTCGTGCGGAACGCGGCGTCAGCGTAAGTGAGGAAGATAGATGGCATTGAGAAAGCCGCCGCCGTTTTTGCGAAGTCAGCAAAATGTAATAACCATCTGCGTGAGCGGATGTAAAATATCAAAACAAAAGGAGTAATGAAAAATGATCCAGAAAAAAGAATTCGGTTTTTTTAACGGCTACAAGGTTTTCCTCTTCTCAATCACCAATAAAAACGGGATTAGAGTTGACCTCACGAACTACAGCGGAGCGATCGTAAACCTGCTCGTTCCCGACCGAAACGGCGAGCTTGGCGACGTAGTTCTCGGCTATGATGACCTTGAAGGCTACATAAACGGCAATTCTTCGCAGGGCGCGCTTATCGGCAGATATGCAAACCGCATTGCCGACGCAAAGTTCACTCTAAATGGCGTTGAATACAAGCTTTTTGCAAACGAGAACAACAACTCCCTCCACGGCGGAATTGTCGGCTTCAACAAGCGCGTATGGACAATCGACGCAGCAGCCGACAACAGCGTAACCTTCGGCTACCTAAGCCCCGACGGTGAAGAAAACTTCCCCGGAACAGTAAAGGTTACCTGCACATACACGCTTACCGACGAAAACGAGCTTAAGCTGGAATACACAGGCGTAAGCGACGAGGACACAATTCTTAACCTTACCAACCACTCCTATTTCAACCTCGGCGGAGTTCACAGCGGCTCTATACTCGACCATGAGCTTCAGCTTTTTGCAGACAAGTACACACCCGTAAACAAGGCGCTTATCCCTACGGGCGAGCAGGCAGACGTAACCGGAACTCCTTTCGACTTCCGCACGCCCAAGCTCATCGGCAAGGATGTTGACGCGGGACTTCTCGTAGGCTACGACCATAACTATATGCTGGGCGAACCTCATGAAATGCGCAAGGCAGCTATTGTTTACGACGCAAAGACAGGCAGAGAAATGACCGTTTACACCGACAAGCCCGCTATTCAGCTCTATACGGCTATCGGTCTCGGACCGGAAATCGGTAAGGACGGGAAGAAAATGGGCGTTCAGACTGCAATCTGCCTTGAAAGCCAGTATGCTCCCGACTCCCCGAATCAGCCTGCATTCCCAAGCTGCGTGCTGAAAAAGGGCGAGGAATATCACTTCACAACAATTTACGCTTTCGGAGTAAGAAAGTAATTTTAAAAAGCATTAAGGCAGTTTCCGATCGATTGTCAGGAACTGCCTTTGTTATCAGGAGTTAAAATAATGGAGAATATATGGAATGAAATGTATAAGGCGGCGAAAGCCGTTCAAGGCGAACGTGTTATCTCAAAACACGTCACCTGCGGGGAGGTTTCTGCGGCAATTCTTTCGCGTTCGGGAAAAATATATACCGGAGTATGTATCGACACCTGCTCGACGCTCGGTATCTGCGCTGAAAGAAACGCGATATTCAACATGATAACAAACGGCGAGCACGAAATCGACAAGGTCCTCGCAATTCTGCCCGACGGCTCGACAGGAGCGCCGTGCGGAGCCTGCCGAGAGCTTATGGTTCAGCTTATGCCCGACGCCTATAAAGAAATTGAAATAATGCTGGATTATTCTTCTGGTCGGACCGTCAGACTTGGCGATATAACCCCGGAATGGTGGATATAACCTTTTTAAATAAAAATTATCTTTTCTGAAAGCGGGTACATACAAAATGACATCGGAAAAACCAAAAATTTCAACGGACAATTTATTTTTTATACTTGAAAATGAAAAAAATATTACGGAAAACTGGGAATCAATTTCGGAGTACATGGACGCTATGCCGTTCCACAAATTTCTGGATACACGTATTTCCGAAAGAAATATCAGTATTCCCGATGTCGGCGCAAAAGCTCTTTTAAGCCGTTCATTCACATATCAGATTTTTTCGGGACAGCGTATTCCAAGCAGAAATATTATTCTGCGTATCGCTTTAGCTTTGGAGTTTTCTCTCGACGATACCCAGCGCCTTTTAAAGCTTGCGGACAGGGGGATTTTGTATCCGAAAATCAAAAGGGATGCTGTGATTATTTACGCAATTAACAATAAACTCGGTCTGTGTAAAACGGATGAAACGCTTATAAGCCTGGGGCAGGAGTCGATCTTATAATGGAGAATTTTAATATATCGGGTCATGCTGCCGGAGAATACGAGCTTCTCTTAAAAATAAAAACAAACAGTCATTCAGAACTGTCTTTGTTTTACGACAAGATCTGCGGAAGAAAAGTTCTGGTAAAATCGGGCAAAGTCGATTTGATTGAAAATGAGGCCCGCCTGATGTCAAAGCTTTCCGGAAAGGGAATACCCGATATATACAGCTGCTTTGAAATGGAAGGTAAAGCGTATCTTTTCAGGCAATATATCGAGGGAAGATCTTTACGGGAATGTATAGCATCTGACGGAGCCTTTTCTACGAAAAAAGCAATAAACATCGGTATTGAGGTTTGTGAAATAATTTCAAGACTTCATCGCTCCGAGCCGCCGATAATTCACAGGGATATAAAGTCGGACAATATAATCATTACTAAAGATGAACAAATATTTATTATTGACCTTGGGATCTCACGCGAATATGATCCTGCCGCTTCGAGGGATACGCAGGTAATGGGTACTCCTGTGACCGCTCCGCCCGAACAATTCGGCTACGGACAAACGGACGAGCGTTCCGATGTTTATGCTCTTGGCGTCCTGCTTAACGAGCTTGTTACGGGTTCGGAAAAAATAGATCTGTCCGGACTGCCGAGCGAGCTTTTATCTATAATAAAACGCTGCACGGAATTTGCTCCCGAAAAACGCTTTCGGAATGCCGATGAATTGCAGGACGCTTTGGTGAAAAAACAAAAAAGCTCACACAAAGCTGCGTCTTTGATTTTATCGGTCTGCGCTGTTGCCGCCGCCTCAGTATTTATTTTTTTATTTAACGGCAGGGCGGATAATATTCCCGATACTTCCATTACTGATAATGAAGAAACCGTAAACGAACATGAAAAGGTCGCCTATACAAAAAAACCGTATACTGTTGAGCTTGATGACGAGTATCAAGGCGATTATGTCCTGAGCAAAACAATTCCCAAGAACGTGCTGGAGAGCTACGAGGGAGATATAAGGATCACCCTTGATATAGAAACGGCCGGGCTATATGACTATGCAAACTTTATACCGATCGCTCTTGTCGGAGAAAATAATTTATGGAGAAATTTGGTGGAAGAAATAGACTGCACATACAATCGGAACGGTGATGGATTTATCGAAGTAAAACAAGAGCAGACGGAATGTACATTTATACTTTCACATGACGCTGTTGAAATGCTCGGAAAGAACGGCATAGGGTTTCAGGGAGTCAACATCACTTTCAAGTCAGCTTCGCTGGTCGATGCAGACGGTTGATAATCACTGCAAAATGCCTCTGTTTACAAAATTTTTAAAAGTCTGCAACCAGCGTACCAAAAATATCTTACAGTATGTTATAATAACTGTAAGGTATTTTATTTTTAGGAGGTATTTTTATGACAATCAAAAAAATCACAGCAGTATTTTTAGCGGTACTGCTTTGTATCTGCACATTGTCGATAAGCGCTTCGGCGGCAGATACAAAGCCTGTCTCCCTTGACAAAACAGGTTTTGGTTTAATAGTGGGAGAAAGCTATACCCTCAAAGCAAAGGTCACCCAAAAATGCACTCTGCAATGGAGTACGTCCAACAAATCCGTTGCCACGGTAAGCAAGGGCGTTGTTATCGCAAAAAAAGTAGGTACTGCAAAAATCACTGTAAAAATCAAGGGAACGGATAAATCCGCAAGCTGTATGGTTTATGTTGCACCAAAATCAAATACGGCAAAGGAGCTTACCAAAAACCTCGGAGCGGGAATAAATCTCGGAAACACACTTGACTGCAACAACGTTTTCTGGATCGACAATCCCAAGCCAACCGATTACGAAACGGCATGGGGAAACCCCGTAACGACAAAGTCCATGTTGACCAAGATAAGAAAAGCGGGATTTAAAACGGTGCGTATACCTGTGAGCTGGGGAGACCATATGGATTCAAACGGAAAAGTCAACAAGGAATGGATGGACAGAGTACAGCAGGTAGTCGATTATGCCTACGATCAGGGCTTATATGTAATTCTCAATACTCATCACGAAAACTGGTGGTATTGGAATAATCCAAAAAAATTCAATAAAACCATGAAAACGCTGTGGCAGCAGATCGCCGAGCGTTTTAAGGATTATGACGAGAGACTTATTTTTGAGGACTTAAACGAACCGAACAAAAGCTGGGAAGACGACGGCACCCAAATCGGAACAGATAAGGAAATTGATACTCTTAACAGCGTACACCAGACGTTTGTCGATACGGTGCGCGCTTCCGGCGGAAACAATAAGACCCGTTTCCTTGTTATACCCGCTATGTGCGCTACCTGTCAGTTCCCGAAGAATATGGAAGCACTGAAGATACCGAACAATGATAAAAGAGTGCTTGTTTCGGTACACGCTTATGTCCCCTATGATTTTGCTCTTAACGAGGGTTCGGATTGGAAAACCTATGACAATAATGTAAAAATTGAGATCAACTACATCTTCGACAACATTAAAAAGGCGTACACAGACAACGACATTTCGGTGATAATGGGAGAGTTCGGCACAGTAGACAAGGAGAATACCGCCGAACGTGTAAAGCATACCGAATATTTCCTTAAAAAGGCAAAGGAATGCGGAGTACCCTGTATCTGGTGGAATGACTCATATAACGGATATTGGAACGACGGTACAACGCCTAAAGAAACAAAAGGGTTCTGCATATTTAACCGCAGTGAGCTTACATGGTATTTCCCCGAAATTGTTGAAGCTCTTACAGGCAAAAAGGTAAAATAATTCAAAAGCTATAGGAATGTATAAAATATCTCACGGCATGATATAATTTGCCGTGAGATATTTTTAGTCGGTTTAATTGATGAGATTAACAATTTGTATTATCGTCTCCAAAATGCTTGTACTATTTTAAAAAAAGAAATTATATACTATCACCATAAAATAAAATTAGTTTTGTGCATTTATACAAAATTTTAAAATATCGATTGACATTTTAATATTAAAATGTTATTATATAAACAAAAGAAGCTTGGTGATTTGAAGAAATTGAGGGGGCGAGAGTTCCCACAGCTAATCGAAGGAGGGGTATAACAATGAACAGCGAATATATTATGCTTAACAAACAAAAAACAAAAAAATCGCTTTGATCTCAGTACTCTGCGTTCTGATAGTGTCATGCGCCGTATGGGTGATTACAGCCGATCCGTTTTTTGGCTTCGGCTATCACGATTTCGGGGAGCAGCTTTTCACGCTGGTGCTTGAGATACTTGTTCCGCCGGTATTAATGGCGGCTACGGACTGCTTAACGACCGTTCTCTTTAAAAAGCGCTTTATTGCGCTGATTATAGCCGAAACGGTCCTGATGTGCGTGAAACGCTGTCTGTCCTTTTTAAGCTGTCTTAACGAGGGGATATTCGGCATTACCGAGCCAGCGGCGGTCGTCGTTCTGACGGCGGTCTTATACGCGGCGTTTTTCCTTGCTTTGTTTTTCGCGTACATACTTATATTTAAAGCCATTAAAAACGCGCAAAAATCACAAAATTAACTGGATTTCGGGCTATATAGCAACCGAATTTCCGCTACGCAAAAAAGTGCCGAAGCTTTTCGCTCCGGCACTTTTCGTATTCTTTACTTTCTTCCCGAATGCTTCAGCGCCTCTGCGGGAATTTGCAGAACCAGCGTAATTACAAGCGCAATTACCGCCATCATCGGGTTTACCGAAGCAAGCCCCGCCGCCGTATTAACATAAGGCACAAACACGAGCAGCAGCGCCGCAAGGACAGCAAGTCCCGAAATAAGAGCGGCGAAAGGCTGTCCCGATTTTATCGCGTCGAAAACGCTTTTTTCGGAGAGGTTTACCCAACCCGCAATGATAAGTCCGAAAACGAATACAAGCAGGAAGTTTGACGCGGACTGCCCCGAAAGCTCGGCAACTGTATCTCTGCTGTTTACACCGAAGCCCGACGAAATCAGATAAAGCACGATCTCGGACGCACAAAGTCCGAGTGCCTGAATAAACGGTCGAATAAAGAAGCGCTTGGTTATCTTCCCCGAACCGTGAAAGCCGGACGCCCGCTGCTCGCCGCGCATATCCGAATTGTTTTCCAGGAACATCATTGAAATCGCAGGAACGCCTATTATCGTGATAAGCGCCACAAGAACCGGCGAAAGAATAAAGCTCGTTCCAAGCAGCAGATTTACCGCCGCAAACACCGCAAGCGTAGTTATCGCGGTGATATGTGTGGAAATGCAGCGCTTTATGTTTGCATAGATCTGCCGACCTGTGCGGAATACATCCACAATGCTCTCCAGATCCTCGTCCGCCATGACGACTCCGCACGCCTCACCCATTGCGCCGCCGGATGCTCCCGCAAGCGCAACCGCAAAGTCCGCCTGTTCGAGAATATCGCTGTCGGTACTGCCGTCGCCCGAAACCGCGACAATCTCGCCGTTCTCCTGAAGAAGACTGATTATGTCAGTTTTCTGGTCGGGAGTAATCCGTGCGAATATTGCGACGCCTGTAAGGTCAGGCTTGACTCCGGATTCCTTGGCTGCGGCAAGCTGTTCGCCGGTAATCACCCCGTCCTCTTTCATGCCTATTTTGTTGGCGATAGAAACCGCCGTGTCGGGACTGTCGCCCGTTGTAAGAACAACCCTTATGCCTGATTTATAGCAGCTGCGGATAGCGAACGGAATGTTGTCCTTTGTCTTATTTTCAAAGGCGATAAGCCCCATGAAGCCATACCTTGCGTTATGGATGGATTCGGGCGGTTCTTCGCCCTCGGACAGCTGCAGGAAGGCAGCCGCAAGCACCTGATAACCCTGTTTTTCATAGCTGATTATCTTGTTCTGAACAGTATAGAGCATATCTGCCGGTATGTCGCACAGCGGGAGCAGCTTTTCGGGCGCGCCCTTTATGCAGAGCAGCCTTGCTCCGTTTATATTCCAGAGGTTTCCCGCCGCGCCCTCTGACGAGCGGAACGGATATTCCTTTAGCAGCTCGTTTTCGTACAGCCCCTTTACATCCGTCCCCTTGAATGTTGCATTAAGGACAATAGCCTGATCAATAGGATCGGTTTCCGCGCCGTTAGCACAGGCAAGAACCGAAATGTTAGTCATCATTTCGGGACTTGCGGTAAGCTCGTCCGCGACCTCTATGCGGTTGTTGGTTATCATTCCCGATTTGTCGATACAAAGGCAGGTCACCGCGCTGAGATCCTCTATAACTTTAAGATCCTTTATTATGACATTGCGCTCGGCGAGCTGCTTTGAGCCTTTTATGCAGTATATCCTGATAAGCGACGCAATCTCCGAGGGAATAAAGCAAAGTGCAAATGATATTGCGGGATAGAACGTATGATAAATAGTGTTAAGCAGAGGATTTTCAGCGTAGATGTCTATCTGCGCGAAATGGAACAGCGACGCAAACACCAGCAGCACCGCCGCCGCAAGCGTAAGTATACGGCTCACACGAAGTACGGTTTTTTCTGTTGCGGTATAATAGCGTTCTTCAGGCTTTTCCGCGCCGAAGCTCTTGAAATATTTCGTATCAACGCCCGTTCCCGTAACCCTCGCAGCAAGCCGTCCGCTTACGATTTTCGTACCTCTGTAAATACAGCTTTTCTTCAGCTCCTCGCTGAGGCTGTCCGCACCTGTTATCTTGCTCACCGGGGTCTTATCACCCGTAAAAATGCTTTCATCAACAAGCACATCGTTTATTTCAAGCAAATGCGCGTCAGCCGGAACATTCTCCCCCGCCTCAAGCAGCAGAATATCATCGGGAACAAGCAGCTCCCTGCGTATCATCCGAAGCTCTCCGCCGCGTACAACGTTATAATCAACTCTCGTGCTGCGCTTCTGCTCAAAAAAGTATTCGTCGCATTTTTTTCCTTTAACTATCTCTGTTGCGGCATATACCGCCGTGAGAACGGCAAGGACAGCGCCCGTGACATATTCGCCGTAAAGAAAGCATATCACCGCGGCCGCCGCAAGCAGCCAGAACCTCAGCCGCAGGAAAACGCTTGCGGGAGAAAAACCCTTTTCCTTTTCATCAAGCTTTGTTTCGCTGTTATATCCATAGAGCTTTATATGCTCCGCAGCTTTTTCGTCGCTCAGCCCATTGAACTCGTTCTTGAAATCGGATAACTGAATCAAAAAGAACACCCTTTCTTGAATAATATATCAGCATAAGCGCATTTTACTCATTTTATCAATTATATCACATTTTATGGTAAAAAGCAAGAAAAACCGACAACAGCAGAAAATCTGCGTCAAAGTTCAGTTCAGGCTTATCCGGAAGCGACAGAATATTCTGTGCCTGGCTGCCTAAACCGGCGCTTATCATACGCTTTGTAAATTCAGAAAATTCCCTTTATCCGCCTTTTTCGTCCATTTTTTCAAAAAAAGCTTTTCATTTCGCTTTATTTATGGTATAATATATGCTGTATAACCGTGTGAATCCGAAAGGGGATAAACAAGTGACTTTTACGGAATATCTGAAGACGGCGCGCGACGGCGACAAAAACGCCTACGGCATGCTCTGCAATGACTGCGCAGACGGACTTTACGCCATCGCGTACCTGACTCTGAATACATCGGAAGACGCCGAGGAAGCTGTACGCAATGCTTTTTCCGACGGCTTCTCTGCAATAAACAGAATAAAAGACCGCGGACATCTGCGTGCATGGCTGGCGCGAGAGCTTACAAAACATATCGTCAACCGTCTTAAACAGTACCGCACGGACGGCGAACCTACGCCTGAAAACACCGACGCGCGCCGCATATTTTCGCAGCTTTCAGGACTTGACCGCCTCGTCTGCGCGCTTAATCTTACATATGGCTACGACAGCCATGAAATCTCAATAATCACAGGACTTACTGAAGAAGCAGCTGCGCGCAAGCTAGAAAATTCCGACAAAAAGCTAGGCGCACAGAAGGCTGCTGTAAGCCGCTGCATAATGGGCTGCAAAGCTCCCGAAAGCCTCTACACAAAAGAAAAACCGCATCTTATCCCGTTTAATCCGCCGCAATATTCGACTCAGCCGATCCGCGTTGACAGTGAAATAACCGAGCCGGTATCCTCAGCAAAGAAAATCGAATTTTCGGACATCTCCGAGAAGCCGCATTCCGCAGCGGAACAGGAAATTCCCGCAGAAACGCCCGGAACTTTAGCCAAAAATGATGCTTCCGCAGAAAATAAAACGGAAAAAACGGAGCTTTCGGAAGCCGCTGAAAAGCCGCAGACCGCAGAAAAACAGACTGCCGCCGAAAACCACAAAGCCCCCAGAGAGATCGACGCGCGAATGTTTATCGGCATAATCTCCGCGCAGCACATAAAGGGCGGCGAATTTTTGCAGCTCATGGGAAATACCCGCATAAGCAATAACGCGTACCGCGAGATTGAGCAGAACCCAAATCTCACAAAGGAACGTCTTATAACACTGCTTGAAGAATCCGGGCTTACAACCGAGGACTATTATAAGCTGCTTGCGGCAGTCAAACGACGCAGCGAGCTTATCAGTCAAAAAAATACCAGCGATACACGCTCGTTTACTTACAAAGATAACGACGAACTCCAGTTAAATACTATCGCCCCGACCCGCAGCGAACCTGTTCCCCCCCAAGAAAAGCCTGACAAAAGCAAACTGATTGCTGATATTGAGGCAGATGAAATTCAGCCCGCGAAACCTAAGGCGCTTGAACCCGAAGCTGAACAGCAGAGCGGCGACCCGCTCAGTGTTACTACAATTCTTGGTTCGCTCGGCAAGGAAAGCGGGGACATTCAGCCCGCGAAGCCTAAGGTGCTTGAACCCGAAGCTGAACAGCGGAACGACGACCCATTGAGCGTTACAACGATTTTGAGTTCACTGGGCAAGGAAAGCGAGGAAATTCAGCCCGCGAAGCCGAAAGCGCTTGAACCCGAAGCTGAACAGCGGAACGGCGACCCGCTCAGCGTTACTACAATTCTTGGTTCGCTCGGCAAGGAAAGCGAAAAAATTCAGCCCGCCAAGCCGAAAGCGCCCGAACCCGAAGCTGAAACCGTTGTAAATGCTCCAACAAAGGATATTCCCGAAAAAGCATCGGAACAGCCTTATCGTCCGAACTTTGACGCGGATTCAATCGCACTTACGACGGAGATAGACGAGCCTATTATGCAGGACGAGCCTGTCACGCCGGCAAAGCCGAAGGTGCTTATTCCTCCCACGTCTCAGACACTTGAGAACCCTCTAGTCACCGGCGTAAGTGAAAACGAGGAACGCGAAAAATATAAAAGCAACGAATTTTTCTATAATGACAACGCGTATGAACCCGGCATAAATAATGGAAAAATAGCATTCTGCGCGGTTTGCGCCGTACTGCTGATAGCCGCCAGCTTCGGTATACGGTATGCAGCGACCGGTTCGCTGCTGCCGACGAAAAATGCTGCGGTCAGCCAAAATGAACCCGAAAAAAACGTCGGAATTGACCCTTCCGCAATAATAACCGATGAGGACGTCAAAACTGCGATAAATAAGCTGACTCTGCGCGAGCAGAAAAACAGCCTCGACGAATACTGCACGGGCAGCGCATACGAAAATGCGCTTAAAACAGACGTTATCGAAGTCGGCGACATCATGTACATATACAGCAAAAACACCCTGCGCGCGGTTGAGCTTAACGAAGAAAAGCCCATGCTTATCGGTGAAGCCAAACTCGCTGCAGACGGCGAATTCATAGGATTTACTGCAAACGAAAAATACGTTTACGCACTGCTAGGCACACCGAAAAACGATTCCGAACGTGAGAAAGTGACCGTTGAGATCTACGACAGTAAGCTTAATCTGCTGAACACCTACAAGCAGGATGGAAGCTGCACCGATGTTCTTGTCGGAAACGAAACGCTGACGCTTTTCACGTCGCTTAACACATTCGGCGAGGAAAACGCATTGCCCGCATATGAATTTGACGGAGAACGCTGTATTCTCACGCGCGGAGATATTGAGATCCCCGAAAATATCGCATACAACAGTTTTTCAGTTTTCGGTACAATCAGCGCGAACGAAGCGCGCGCGCAGGCGGTTCTCGGCGGCTACGACAGCTATGCAGTTACAAACCTCGACAGCTTTACCCTCCTTGTTGCCGACTTCAACAGAACCTATGCGCTGAAATATCGCATTATCGGACTTAACTCCGAGCTTCAGTCGCAGGAATACTTTGACGGCGAGTGCTTCGGAAAGTCCTGCATGAACGCATCGGGAGATGTCTTCGCCGTTTACGACAGCGCCGCAGGCTGCACAAAAATTCAGAAAAAAATCAACGGCGAATATATTTCTCTAGGTTCTCTCGGCGCAGACGAACGTCTTTCAGGCGTTTCTTTCAGCGGCGACCTTGTTTATGTTGTTACGACAAGCGCCGACGGCGCCGCTACGCTTTACTGCGGCGATACCTCCGGCTCGGCGCTAACGGAAATAACTCCCGACCCCGACGCGGTTTACACACAGCGCCTTGCGCGATACAAGAACGATCTGATCGGGCTTTCCGCTGTCGCGGGCGGAAACGGGGAGCGGACAGGTCTGCGTCTGAGCGTTTACGGCTACGACGGAAAGCTCACGGAGCGATATGGCACGGACATTACCGTTGACGAAAAGACTGCGCCCGAATATGTGCGCTATCTCTCAGGCGACGCCGAGGAAAACAGCTCTCTTATCGCGGCGGGCGACGGATACGCTGCCGTTTCGTGTATTTATTTCGACGGCGTTTCAGAAATTGAGCGATTCCTCTGCTTTAAGGATACCGGCGATAGCTTTGAGACTTCGGCGGATATAATGCTGTTTGATATACAGTCGGACTACCGCTTTATATCCATTCGCGGCGGCATTCTCTACATCGTGACCGATTCTACGATCGTTACGGTTGATATTGAAAGCGGAAATCCCACAGGATATTTTCCGTACGAGGAGTGAGCGCACGCGCCGCGTTATGGCTTTGCCATAACGCGGCAGCGGCGGCGAAGCCGCCGCTTTTGGCGCGATTTGCGAAGCAAATCGCGCGCGTGCGCTGCATATTGAGTTTTCATTTTCTCCGTACTGCGGCGTTAGTCTAAACGGGAAATATGACGGCATACCAAAAGCCGCATGGCTGCGAATCTGTACTGCTGCGCGGGTTTTGCGCCCGCCTCCTGAAGGGGCTCGCGCTTCTCCCCTCAATCCCAGTTCTCACCCCCTCGTCAGCGGGCGCCGCGGCTTTCTCCATGCCTCAAAGCCAAAATTTCCCCGCGAAACGCCGCGGCTTGTTATTTCCCTTTCCCGCAAATTGCACATAAAAATCCACACAAACCAAAAACCGCCTCGGATTTTCTCCAAGGCGGTCTTTTTATTCATTTTATTTTTAGCCAAGCGTAAGGAATCGCTTGTATTCCGACGGATCCTGGCACTTCGTTCTCGCAAGCTCGTCGGTGATTTTACCGTTGCGTACGAGGCGCGCGAGATCCTGGTCGAGAGAGAACATTCCGTCCTTCTTGCCGGTCGCAATAGCGCTCGGAATCTGGAATATCTTACCCTCACGAATGTTCGCGCTGATAGCGTCGGTTGCAGCCATTATTTCAAGCGCCGCAACACGACCCTTGCCGTCTGCGGTCGCGCAAAGCGTCTGCGAAACTACGCCGACCATTGAGTTTGCAAGCTGCGAACGAATCTGACCCTGTGAATGAGGCGGGTAAACGTCGATAATACGGTCGAGGGTTTCCGCCGCGCCTGTCGTATGAAGCGTCGAAAGAACAAGGTGTCCCGTTTCAGCCGCAGTTACAGCCGCGTTGATAGTTTCAAAGTCACGCATTTCACCTACAAGGATAACGTCCGGGTCCTCACGGAGAGCGGCACGAAGCGCGCCTGCGAAGCTGTCTACATCGACGCCGATCTCACGCTGGTTTACCATGGACTGCTTATGATTGTGCAGATATTCGATAGGGTCCTCGATAGTGATTATATGGCAGTTTTTCTGGCGGTTGATATGGTCGATCATCGCCGCAAGGGTCGTCGATTTACCCGAACCCGTAGGTCCCGTTACAAGCACAAGTCCTCTGGGCTTCATAGCGAAATCGCCGAGAATAGAGGGCAGAAACAGGTCTTTTAACGTAGGAATGTCGTTTCTTAAAAGACGGAGAGCTACCGCGTGATAGCCTCTCTGACGATATACGTTGACACGATGTCTGTGTCCGGAGGCTGATACATACGAAAAGTCGGCGTCAAGCCCCTTCTGAATCGTCTGCTTATGCTTTATAGAAGTGATCTGATTGATTACGTTTACGATTATCGGCTCGGTGCAGTCCGGATAACCCGACATTTTCCTGATATTGCCGTGAAGTCTTACGATAGGCGGCAGACCTGCGGTAAAATGAAGGTCGGACGCGCCCATTGCACGCGATTCGTCAAGTATTGCATTGATATCAATGGTATTCATAGCTTTTTCTCTCCTTATTAAACTGTGTATGTTGCCTTTACCAACTCGTCCATCGTCGTATCTCCGGCGAGAACCATGTCGGTAACGTTGTCACGCAGCAGTCTTGTTCCGTTCTTTTTTGCCTGATTGCAGATTTCCTCGGCTGTAGCGTTTCTGGAGATAAGCTCCTTGATATCATTTGAGGAAACGATAATTTCGTGAATAGCGGTTCTGCCCTTATAGCCCGTGTGATGACAGGTGCGGCAGCCGCCAATGTGGTGCTGATAGATCTTTACCGGCTCGGTCTTTCCTACAAGGCGCAGATCGGCGGGGTCGGTAAGCGTGATTTCCTCGCGGCAGTCGGGGCATAACAGCTTAACAAGTCGCTGTGCGATAACGCCGACGAGAGAGGAAGCAACCATGTAAGGCGCAACGCCCATATCTACAAGACGCAGAATAGTTGAAGCGGCGTCGTTCGTATGAAGCGTCGAAAGTACAAGGTGTCCCGTGATAGCTGCACGGATAGCGATATCGGCGGTCTCGCCGTCACGGATCTCTCCGACCATTACGATATCCGGGTCCTGACGAAGTATGGAACGAAGCGCGGCGGCAAAGGTCATGCCTGCCTTTTCGTTCATCTGACACTGGTTTACGCCGTCGATTTTCTTTTCGACCGGGTCTTCCGCCGTAACAATATTTACATTCGGCTTTGAAAGCTCGCCGAGCGTAGCGTAAAGCGTTGTGGATTTACCTGAACCCGTAGGTCCCGTTACAAGCATAACTCCGTGCGGACAGCGAATGATCTGCTTGAACATTTCGTAGTTATAGTCGGTCATACCGAGGTCGGTAATCTTTCTTGCCTTTTCATCGCCCGTCGCAAGAAGACGGATAACGCACTTTTCGCCGTAAACGGTCGGGAGCGTCGAAATACGAAGGTCCTGGTTTACCCCGTCGATAACGGCGCTGGAACGTCCGTCGAGAGGGATACGCTTTTCGGCGATATTCATACCGCCAAGGATTTTGATACGCGTGATAAGGGAGTTATGTACTGCGGGCTTTACCGCCATCTGCTCCACGCACTCGCCGTCGATACGGTAACGGATCCTGGTCCTGTCCTTAAACGGCTCGATATGAATATCGGAAGCTCTCTCGCGGTACGCGGTCTCGATGATCGTGTTTACGAGCTTAACTACCGGCGCGTTGTCGATACGTTCCTCGGAATCGTCCTCCTGCTCCTGCATGAGCGCTTCGTTCGCGTCATATTCCTTATCAATATCGTTCATAACATTGGAAACGGTATTCGCGGAATAAACCTTTCCGATAGCTTCAAGGATAGACGACTTTGTTGCGAGCATGGCATGGATTTCCATACCCGTCTGGATCTTCAGTTCTTCAAAAATATAGAAGTTTACAGGGTCGTTGGTTGCAACATAAAGTCTGCCGTTATTGATTTTGAATGCGATAACAGTATTTTTCTTTGCAACAGCTTCGGGTATCTTCTTGACAGCCTCGGCTTCGATCTTTGTCGTTGTAAGGTCGATAAAGGGAACCTTTAATCTTTGAGAAAGCGCCTGGGCAAGCTGCGTTTCGGAAACATATCCCATTTCAAGAAGTGTGTCGCCTAGCTTCTTGCCGCCTTCCTTCTGCTTTACGAGTGCATCCTCAAGGTGCTGCTTGGTGATGTAACCGTTTTCAAGAAGAATTTGACCTATTGGTACGTTATTCATGCGTAGACCTCCATATATTAAAATATCTGATGATATATGTGATACAACCGAAAAAACAGTTGATATTACCGATAAAATATGGTAAAATAATAAAAACAGGCTGAACCTAAACGCGTTCAGAGAAAGGATTTTTTATGATAAGTATTTTTGAACTTCCCGTTCAGTATACCGTTACGTTTATCGTCATGGCATTCATACTCGGCGCAGTTATCGGAAGCTTCCTCAACGTAGTTATCCTGCGTACGCCGCTTAAGCAGTCGATAATCACCACGCGCAGCCATTGCTGGACCTGCGGAAAGCAGCTGAAGAACATCGACCTTATTCCTATTTTCAGCTACATATTTTTACGCGGCAGGTGCCGTTTCTGCAAGGCGAAAATCTCGCCCCGCTACTGGATAGTCGAGCTTACGACAGCGCTGATGTATGTACTATGTATCTGCGTACTGGGGCTGACTGCCGAAATGCTGTTTGCAATTGTTCTGATTCCGGTGCTGATAGTTCTCAGCGGCATTGACATTGACCATATGCAGATACCATATCTTTGCAGTCTTATCATTGCGGTTCTGGGAGTAATCTCAATATTTGTTTTCCCGCAGGTTCCATGGTATGACCACCTTATCGGCGCCGTTATCATTGCTGTTCCGTTCGCGCTGCTTGCGCTTTTCGGCGCTATGGGCGGCGGAGATGTCCAACTTATGGCTGCGGCAGGGCTTCTGCTTGGATGGAACATTGTTCCCGCTGCGGCTGTCGGCATATGTCTCGGAGCAATCGGAGGCGGAATACAGCTTATGTGTGTTCCGAAAGGAACTAAAAAGAACTTCAGCGAAAAGCTCACAAAGATTGCTTCACAGTGGTACGAACAGCAGAAAGAAAACGGCTGCACAGTCGTTTCCGGTAAAAGCGACGTTATCTACGGAAGCATGTTCAAGGGAAAATCCGACGTAGAGAAGAACTGCATTGATGAAAAGCTATGGTCTAAAGCACCCGATATAGACGAACTTAACGCAATGCTTGACGAGGAGCTGTCCGAAGCCGACAAATACGGAATTTCGATAGTTGCTGATGAAAACGGCATTAAATCTACATCCTGCAAAAAACAGGTAGTTTTCGGACCGTATCTTTCCGTCGGTATCGCGGTCGGTTTCCTGTTCGGAAAACAGATAATAAATTGGTACCTTGGTCTGTTTTAATAAAAAGCACCGTCAGACACACATGAAGCTGTATGTCTGACGCTGCCGCCCGGCAGAATTTCTGCCGGGCTTTTGCGTTTTGTCTTATAATTTAGCTTCCGAAGTGCGGGATATAATAAAAAATTATAATATCTGAGCCGCCTGCGCCGCCGTCCTGACCGTGAATCTGCCAGTTGTTTGTTACTACGTTTCCAAGACTGTCATATTTTATTTTCTGATCGAGGTTGCGCAGCTGGAATGCAACGCCCTCGGATGTACCCGTCTTTTTAACGCTAAGCGTGCTGAGAACCGCAGTCTCCGCAGCAGCCTTACCGGTTCCGGGAGAAGCGGATTCAGCATTGTCAAACGCCTGATAATAATCCGAAAGCGTATCGCTCTTTATGTAGATATTATCCGTATCAGGCGCGCTCGCGTCATAATAATCCGTGTCGAAGCTGTACGGATAAATGTCAAGCCGCATAAGAAGCGTATTTCTGGTTCTGTTCGGAACAACGCTTACTTCGGGGAGAATAAGCAGCTGACTGTTATTAAGATAAAAGCCGTCCGCAAAAACCGCGCCGTTAAGCTTTGTGCCTGTGAATGCTGTCGCATTGTAGGACCCCGTATTTCCTATCGGAATATCATACAGCTTATATGTGGATTTGAAAGGCTCGTCAGCGTCAGGTTCATAGTGGAAAATAAGCATTCCGCCCTTCGCCTTGCCGTTAGCGTTGCTGCCGACGATTGAAGAGTCTGTGACATTAAGCTTATTCTGAATAGCCGTAAAGCCGGTTGTTCCTCCGACAACGGTTGGATCCGATTGAAGGTTGTTCACATTTTTTGCAATGTGAACATCAATATAACTAGCATAAGCAAGACGGTTTTCGATATAATCGCCGATTATCTTGTTCACCTGCAAAGCGTCTGCGCTTGCCGCCGAGGACTTTACTATCTTCTGGACAGGACCGCTGAAAGCCGCAACGCAAGCCATAAGAATCGCAATGATCGCAATAACTATAATAAGCTCTACTAATGTAAAGCCTTTTTTATTGCGCAGCTTCATAAGTTTTTTCATCAAAGCGCCTCCTTATGGATTTACAAGACAGTCGACAGCCTTATTTGCAAAGGACCACGTCTTTACATAGCCTGCGTCGTCTCTTGATGGGGAAGTGGTTATACCAAACCAGTAGCCGGCAAGACCCTGCTCGCTGTTGTTGGAACTGTTGTAATCATACTCAAACGAGAAGCCGCTCTTATAATTTACAAGCTGGAAGGTGAACTTTGATTCGCCGTTCATGTTTGTTCTTAGACGGAGAACTCCGTTTGTTTCGGACGAATCGCCGTTTGTAAGCGAAGAAAGCACCGCGCTGCCGTTTATCTTAGTGAAATTCTTTACAACATAGTGCGGAGGCAGCTGAATAACCATTTCATAATACCCGCTTGCATCAATCGCGTCGGCGGGGATATTTGTTCCGCCGCCCTGGATGGTAAGAGTATATGTTCCGGGAATTGAACTGTTTGCCGCAGCATCGTATTTTAAGCCGAAGAAAATCCTTCCGCCGCCGATCGAGGTGTTGTTGTACTTAAAAAGACTTTCGATAGGTCTTACATCGTTGCCGTCGGAATCGTACTTAGGAACTACCTTTCCGTAACGGATAGCATTAGGCACGATACCGCTTACAGACATAGAAGCGTCGCCCGTTGCCGTACCGTCGCTGTAGCTTGTATGACGTACCGCCGTACCGCCGCAGCTGTTGCACACATATCCGCCGGTTGTGGGAAGATAGGTAAATATTGCAGTGTCCGTATGAGCGCCCGTTGAGCCGCAGTCCTCGCAAAGAAGCGTGTCCGTAAACGGCTGTTCACACTTAGGACAAACATAAAGCGTCTGCAGGAAGTCCGCCTTTGCAATAGCTTCATATACCGAACCGTTAAGCTTAAGCATAAAATCGGTATTATTGCCGTAATGACCGCAGACAGTATTCGGACACTGCACAAAATTTTTATTGCCGTCGATTACATTGTATGAAATTGTAAAATTTCCGGTTGTAGAGCCGTCAACAACAAGGTTCAGAATGTCTTCTCCATTGACTTCGTGGTGATCCTTGTTATATCTCTTGTAGGTTTCATCTCCCATAACATTTTCAATGAGGTTCGAGAGATCCTCCTCGGATTTATTAGCTTCTACAGTTTGTGTTCTCGCGTGAGTGAGTATCATGAAAACAATCATCGTCATGGCGCCGAACACCGCAATGGCAATAAGACACTCTATGAGCGTAAAACCCTTGCGCCGGAACAGGAGCATTTGTTTTTTCATATTGGTCATCCTTTCTCCGGAAGGATCAGCCCCCGAAGGGGGCCAACCGCCTTTAGCCGAGGTAATTGCTTCCTATAAACGCCCAGTTAAGACCCTGCTGTTCATCCGCGCCTGCCCATTCAGTAGGCTGGTTAGCCGGAGGAGTAGCAGGAGTAGCAGGAACAGGGGGAACATTCGGCGTTCCGGGTGTTCCGCTTGAACCGCCGGGAACATAGCCTACCAGTGAACCGAGCATGCTGTTTATAGAAGAAGGCTTGGGTTCCGCATAGGTCATTGTGGCCTTTGCCGCATTATAACTTGATACGATCATTCCGCCGAATACAGGAGACATGTTAGAGTTGGTGTATTCACCGATGTAATATTCGCCGTTAGGAGCGTAGATATATCCGCAGAATGTGTTGTTCTGACGGTCCGCATTGATAGCCTTATCATCTCTGGAGTTTGAAACAAGCATAATACGGTTCTGGTACTCGTCCTTGGGAACAGAAGAGTTGCCCTGCATCATACCGGAAAGGTCGTTTGTTTCCTGATTATCGATGTAGTTTACCTGATTTTCCGTACCTACAACTTCCTTCTGAGCCGCAATATACGTAGTCGTTCCGATTCTATCGCAATTGTTAGGGTTATAAGGAATATAGCTGAGTTCACCATTGTTCATTATAGGAGAACCGTTTTCATCCGCCTCGTAGTTTGCCATTTCAAATACTACGTTTCCTTCGCCGGTAACCGCAACGTCTGTCCAGCCGCTGCCGTTGTTGTAAGCGTCGCCTCTCCATGAGAACGAAGGCTTATTCAGTTCATTGGTAATGTTCGGAGCAAGTACAACGGTCATCGCATCCGAATCAGAGCTTGGACCGCCCTCGATCTCATAGCGAATATCCGCGTTCGAGTCAACAGGCGAACCGTTTCCAAACATTCCCTCCGCGTCAATATCAATAAAGACGCCCTCAGAAATATACGGGATATTTACGGTTACTTCATCGTTTGCTCCCGGGCCCTTACTGATAGTTATCGTATAAGTATTTCCCGTGCTGTCCGTTACATCAACGCTTGTTTCATAACCAAGAACATTTCCGGTCTCGTCAACTATGGAGGAAAGCTCGGAGAAGTCTATATTTACCTTATTGTTGTATGCTTCCTGTTTTCCGGTATAGCTTGCATATTCATTATTCGTGTTAGTTTTCGTCGCAATCGCGTCGGTTACAGACATTGTAGAATATTCTGTTTCAAACGTATCGCTGTCGGAATTTGCAACTTTGTTCGCAACGGTTACATTGGTATTTGCGGGATTATATGTGCCGATGTTATTTGAGCTTGTGCTTGCAGAACCGGAAGTTACGTTGTTCGTCTGACCGCCTGCAGTAATCTTCGCGCTGTTATAACCGTCGGGCAGAACAACATTTCCGTTTATATCAAGGTTTCCGGAAACACTCCAGCCGTTATTTATAACATTAGTATCGCTGCGGGTTATATACTGTTCATTGTACTGGTTTGCATAGGAAATGGGGTCGAGGTGTTCGTCCGAGCCATCGCCTATCATTCCTTCCGGCATTACATAGTAAACATTACCGGTAACATGAAGATTTCCGGTTATATTTACCTGACCCATTATATAGATGTCGCCCTCTACATAAATGTCGCCCGCTGTAATGTTTGCGTTGCAGGCGAGAACGAGGTCGCGGCCTACATAAAGGTTGTTCTGTGAGCCTAAATTGAGGCTGTTCGCATTGTTGTTGCCAAGAACGAGATCCTTGCCGATAAACCAGTCGTTATCGTCGCTCTGATCGATATCGCTGCATTCGAATTTGTTAAGGAAAACAGAACCCGAAGCGGTAATGCCGCCCTTGAAGCGGTTCGGTCTGCCGTCGTTAAAGAACGTATAATCGTTCTCAAAGAAAGCGTCATCCGTAATCTCATCAGCACTAATCTTTACATCGCGTCCTGCAGATGTATATCCGCTGGAACCGATATTCTGTCCTGTCGCCGTAAAGAATGTCGAAAAGTTTACAGTCGAACTGCCGGGCTGAGCCGGAGTGCCGGGAGTACCGGGAGTACCGGGTGTACCGGGTGTGCCGGTAGATTTCATTACCTTTACGGTAGTAAGATAATCCTCGACAGAAACGCTGTTTCCGTTGTAAAATGCCGTAGTGGTAAATACATAAGTATAGTCGTAATAGTAGTAATTTACGGGATTTCCGCTCATATCCGTTCCGGGAACACAATCTCTGTAGGACTTGCCGTCGATAGGAAGCTCTATCTTCACGATAATGCCGTCTACAACTCCATCGATAACCGAGGTTCCGCTGTTTGTGAGCTGCTGTATTATCTGCTCGTTTGTAGCGCTCGAATTGGTGATATTACTGGAGTGAGCCATTATGCTCGTTCCGGGAGTATTGAGGTTTGCAACCGCTTCCTTCAGCGGCGCATAGTTATTTGCACCCGTGGCGTTTATTGCCGCGTCGTTTATAACCGCTTCGGATACCATATCCGCAACAGAAATTGCAGACAGGTAAAGCTGTGAATAGTTATAGTTGCTGACAACAGTGTTATGAGCGCCTCTTGCGGTGTAATACGCCGTAGAAGCCATTGCGATCAGCAATGTCATGATAGCAATTACCACGAAAAGAACTGCGCCTTTTTTCTGCTTCAGCTTTCCGATGCGCTTTATCATGGGTAATATCCTCCTTTCAAAGTCTGCGCAAACGTCGGATGTTTATCCGACGTTGCGGTTTGCCTTTGTTACTGATTTACAACGATATCCGCCTGACCTGCCTTGATCGTTTCAAGCTCTTCCATCTGCTCAACGCTCATAAACTGAATCGTGCAGTCTACCGATACAATAGTCTTGTCTGTGCAGGTTGTTTCACCGCTTGCCTTATCTCCGGTGACCATATTTCCCGCTTCGTCAACAAAGATCTGGTCGCTGTCGCCGTTTACGCTTACTGTCATAGGTATAGTAAGCTCCTTCATGTAAGTCGCACGCTCCTGATCAAACAGATAATCGATGAACTTAAGGTAGTTCTGATATTCGCCGGTTATTTCAAAGTTTACTTCGGTAACGCCGACCGTCTGAATCACCTTGGATTCTACCGCATAACGGCAGAGAGCTTCCTTGTACGCTTCCTTCATCGTATCGGTGTACTTGCTCGCTTCTATAACGGCGCCTTCTTCATCGGCAATCTGAATGTCATTTACATCGTTCACCGCAATGGTATAAACCTTATTTCCGTCCTTGAACTGACCTTCAAGAAGCGCTTCTTCGTCTGTCCCTCTTGCGGACTGCGAAAAGCTCTTAAGGTCGTAAAGCACAGGCTCTTCAACAAAATGTTCAAGGCTTAGCTCTGTGGTGGTAAGGGGAGTTGCGTCGATGGACTGTATAGTAAGGTTGCATTCCTTGAGATATTCGAGAGCAACTTCAACAGCCTCGTATGTAGTAAGGTCCGGATAGAAGCCGCCTTCAAGCGTTTCAGCGTCCTTCTTTGCATCCTTTATCTCATCGTCGATAGTCGATTCGCGCGCAAGCTTTGCGTTTATTTCGTCTTCCTGCTGCTGCATATTCTTGAGCGCGTTGTTTGCCTTGCCTATTTCGTCGTATGCAGGCTTTACGAAAAGGAAAATTCCTGCCGCAAGTATACCGCCTACAACCAGAATAGCAATTATAATCTTTTCAATCTTAGTTAAGTTCAACGTCGTTACCTCCCTTGAGTCTCATGCTGAGTGCGAAGGAATATCTCTCATCGCCCTTTGCCGCGGTGACATTTGTCTCCTCATTTTCTTCTAAGTCTTCGCCCTGGAAGCCTGTGAATGTGATATTCTCAAAGTAATCCTGATCAATAAGATTTCTGACATACTTTGTAGGAATATCCTGGGAGTAGCATCTTACGGTAACGTCAACATCATAGCCTTTTATCTCGATGTCCTCAATAAGGCAGGTCTTTCCGCCGTCGTCCAGACCATCCATAGCTTCAAGCAGCTTTGCGCGCACATCAGTCGTACCTCTTGGCATATACTCAAAGAGCGTCTGTGCTACCTGAAGGTTGGATTTATACAGGTTAATGTTGTCGAACACGTCGATCTTCGAGCTGAGCGTTGCAAGTCTTGCGTCCATTTCGGGGCTGTGGATACGCGCGTCAATTTCGTCAGCCTGCTTTTGTATACCTCCCGCAATGCTGTTGCAAAGGAGTACGCCTGCGCCGCTCACGCCTACCGCCGCAACTGCGAGAACGGCAATAAGAACAACAAACTTGCTCACGCCCGCCTTTTCCTTAACTGCGGAGGAATCAAGCAGGTTTACATGGTCAAGATCCTTGCGGATCTTGAAGAACGCGCCGAGAGCGTTTGCATATTCCGCAAAATCGAAGTCGCAGAAAGCAACGATATTATTCGGGATGCTGAGGATATGAGCGGGAACGTTGAAGGAAGAAACCGCATTGGAAAGCGAGATAAAGTCCTTAACATGACCGTAGAACATGATCTCCTTCAGCGGCTTGGAACCCTTTCTCTGCTGAATAAACTGCACGGTACGGAACACGTTGTCATAGACCGCCTGATTTACATAGTCATCGTCGTTGTTGTAGTCGTACGGGTCGATACGAACGTAGCGGTTCAGAGTAACCTGATTGTCCTCGTAAAGGTTGATATTTACGAAGTCGTTATCTACCTGTACAAGCATAAGAGGCATGGAAACCTCAAGCTTTGCGGTATTTAGGATAAGACGGGAGATACAGTTGTTTGATATATTGATCTGTTTTAAGTTCAGACCGAGCTGAGTGAAAAGGCGGATATATCCGTCAACCATTCTCTGAGGGCAGGCAGTTGCGAGCAGGCGGATCATTTCCGAGTCGTCCTCGCCTTTTTCCTCGCCGATAATAGAATATGAAATATTATATTCCTTTGTGATACCCATTGTGTTGAGTATCATTGATTCGATAGCCGCAGAGTTGGAAACCTTTTTCGGCTTCGGAATAACAAGATCCTTATAAAGGATAGAACCGGAGTTGATGCAGACGATCGCGTCCTTGTCCTTGATATTCTTTGTTGCGATAATATCGGTGATTTCGCCGGCAACCATAGGAATATCGGTAATGTAGCCGTTGCTTACGCAGCCTGCTGTAAGATCTCTTGATTCGGTATCGACAACGCGGATCTTTGCGCCGCTTAATGTTCCTCGTACAAGCTTTATCTGCTTGTCAGTGATATCAATTGATAGCATTTAGTGCACCTCTCTGTTTAATTTCATTATGTGTTGCCCATGTTCGACATACCGCCGTAAAGAATCGGGAAGATACCGGCAAGGATCATACCTACCATAAGACCCATGAAAATGATCATTACAGGCTGCATCATACCTACAAGCTTCTGGAGCGCGGTATCCGCTTCATCTTCGTAATAGTCGGCGGATTTTGAAAGAATTTCATCAAGCGCGCCGGACTCTTCACCAACCATTATAATAGAGGTAAAGATCCCGGGGAAGATCCCCGTTTTGGCAACAGCGTTTGAAAGCGGTTCGCCGTGCTTTACGTCCTCAACTACCTGCTCATGGAAAACCTTCTGAATGTACATATTTCCGAGGGTGTCAACCGACTTTTCAATACAGTCGACCATCTGAAGACCCGAAGCGAACAGGTTAGACATAGTTCTCGCAAAGCGCGAAGTGTAAATTGTACACATCAGCTTTCCTATCTTCGGAATCTTTGTAAGAAGCTCGTCGAATTTAAGACGTATAGCCTTGTTTTTCAAACATACTCTTATTACAAAAATAAGTACGACCGCAACAATAAGGAGAACCCACCACTGTTCCTTCATGAAGTCGCTTATTGCGAACAGCGCCGCGGAAAGAGGCGGAATATCATCGCCCGCAAGTTCGCGGAACATAGGGAGAATAAACGTCATGAGCGCGAAGAAGATAACAACAAGGAGGACAAGCAGAACAATAGGATACGTCATCGCGTTCTTTACCTTGTTATTCGTCTTGTTCTGCGCCAGATAGTGATCCGCAACTCTCTGCATGATAGAGTCGAGGTTACCGGAAGCTTCACCCGCGGCAACCATACTCACAAAGAGGTTCGGGAAAACGCCCGGACGCGCCTGAATAGCTTCCGAGAAAGAACGGCCCTTCTGTACATCCTCGTAGATTTCGAGGAGAACAGCCTTTGCTTTCTTGTTCTCTTCCTGCGAGTAAAGGATATGTAAGCACTTTACAAGGCTTATACCGGCTTTCAGCATCGAAGCCAGCTGGCGGCACATGAATGCCAGATCCGCCGTTTTGAATTTGAACTTTGCGTCCTGCTGTTTCTCTTCGATTTCGGTGTACTGAGTGCAGAAAAGACCTTTTTCCCTTAGCTTTGACGTAAGGTCGAGATAGTCTTCCGCATACTCTTTGCCCTTTATCTTAGAGCCGTTAGCGTCGGTCGCAACGTATGAGTAATATGCCATGAACACCCTCCATTCATTTTACACGAAGCCCCGCTGTTCTGACGGTACTCTCCGCGTTATTGATGCGCATAAGTATATAACTATATTATATCATAGTAAAAGTTATATAACAATAGTGCGTTCTTACAAAAATATGGATTTAATTTTGTCTATTTCGTATTATTTCAGGCAAAAGGGTTACAATATCGTTACCGCGAGATACGCAGAATACCGTTACAAGCCATTTGCTGCATGAAAACGGTTACATTTTAATTTACTTAAATTAAGCTAACGGATTGTGCATGTTTAACTAAAAAAGATTTTTTATTTGTGACAAATGCGATATTGACAGCGGCAGGAATATCTTATATAATAAAACTGTAATATTAAGGCTGACGCAATGCCGCAGCCGGAAGTGAGGTAAAAAATGAACGTTAAGATTTTTAATCAGCCGTCTCTCCCGAACATTCCGTGGATGGACCGCCCCGAAGGCTGCAAGGACGTAATCTGGCGCTATAACGCTAACCCCGTTATCCCCCGCGACCTGCTCCCTACCAGCAACTCCATATTCAACAGCGCAGTTGTTCCCTATGAAGTCGGCGACTATAAGTTCGCAGGCGTTTTCCGCGTTGACGACAAGGAAAGAAACATGGCTATCCATGCAGGCTTCTCCAAGGACGGCATTAAGTGGGACATCAATCCTAAGAAAGTTGAATGGATAAACGACGACCCGGAAACAGCCGAGGCTAATCCCTGGCAGTATGGATACGACCCCAGATGCGTATGGATCGAGGACCGCTTCTGGATAACCTGGTGCAACGCATACGGCTGGAAGCCTACTATCGGTGTGGGCTGGACAAAGGATTTCAAGGAATTTCACCAGTGCGAAAACGCATTCCTGCCATTCAACAGAAACGGCGTTCTCTTCCCCCGCAAGATCAACGGCAAATACGTTATGTTCAGCCGTCCTTCCGACTCCGGTCACACTCCTTTCGGCGATATGTACATTTCTCAGTCGCCCGATATGAAGTACTGGGGCGAGCACAGACATGTTATGGCTCCCAACAAGGGCTGGGAATCCTTAAAGATCGGCGCAGGTCCTATTCCGATCGAAACAAGCGAGGGCTGGCTGGTATTCTACCACGGCGTTCTCCAGAGCTGCAACGGCTATGTTTACAGCTTCGGCGCCTGCATCCTCGACATTGACAAGCCCTGGGTCGTTAAATACCGCTGCTCCGAATACCTTCTCAATCCGAGAGAGTACTATGAGTGCATAGGCGACGTACAGAACGTAACATTCCCCTGCGCTGCTCTCTGCGACGCAGACACAGGCAGAATCGCTATCTACTACGGCTGCGCAGACACCTGCGTATCCATGGCGTTCTGCACAGTTGACGAGGTTGTTGACTACGTTAAGAACCACTCCTCCGTTTAATAATACTAAACGCGTAAAAACAATATGCACCGACGAGAGAACCGCCGGTGCTTTTGTTTATGCGGATATGGCGCGGCGCGCCGCATTCGGCGAAGCCGAATGCGGCAGGCGGCGGCTTCGCCGCCTTTTTGCCTGACCGCCCTGCGGGCGGTCAGGCGCGCCGCGCAGCAGCCTCGGTTCAGCAAGGTGCGCCGATAGCATGTCGCCGATTTGCGAAAGTGCGAATTGCGGCGTTTCGCCAAGCTTTCTGTTCAGTCAGGCATTGAGAAAGCCGCGGCGGACGCCGAGGAAGGGGCAAGGCGGTGAAGCCGCCGAGCTCCTTCACGAGGCGGACGCTTGGTCAAAACTCTCACACGGCGGCTTTCAACTTCTCCGCAATATTCCCTACCCCCGATAAACGCCGCCGCACAAACGAGCAGCGATTTCGCACATACGCGCTCGCCGCTTCGCGGCTCGCGCCTGAGGGCGGCTTTGCCGCCCTCTCCCCCGCATTTGCCGAAGGCAAATGCGGGGGAGACACCGTTACATTGACGTCCGCCTCAGCAAATGTTCAATAAGTGGCTTGCCCCGTCATTTAACGTGGCAAGGGTTGGCGAAGCCAACCTCTCATTCAGCAGGAGATTGTATCTCCTGCTGAATGAGAAAATGGAACCCGCCGCCTTAGAGGCGGGG